>BNJT01000387.1_pt1 | contig 726862 bp, 828 predicted proteins | sample 8540491 | NCBI WGS metagenome assembly BNJT01 (sample SAMD00202455, study PRJDB9452) | human saliva metagenome | host: Homo sapiens | reverse complement strand
CGCTGTAGTTGATCAAACTTTTTATTGGTTTTAAAACTCTCAAATCTCTTATGATAAAACTTTTAATTTTTTTCTATACATAATTTTTTTATAAACAACTGAATGATTGAAGTCTTTCGAGGTTGGAAATAGGCAATTCAGACTTGGGTTATTGATTTATGGTCTATCGCTTTTTGCTAAAATAAGCCTATTTATAGATATTTTAAATAAATTGGTAGAGGAAGTAGAGCAAGAATAAGAATAATTCACAAAAACTTTGTAAAACACTTGCAATTTAGCTGAAATTTGATAAAATAGTAAGGAAAGTTAGACTGTATTGCCTACTGTCTATCTATAAAATATATTTTATTGGAGGCTTTTACTCAAATGGCAAAAGAAAAATACGATCGTAGTAAACCACACGTTAACATTGGTACTATCGGACACGTTGACCACGGTAAAACTACCCTAACTGCAGCTATCACAACTGTTTTGGCACGTCGCTTGCCTTCAGCAGTTAACCAACCTAAAGACTATGCGTCTATCGATGCTGCTCCAGAAGAACGCGAACGCGGTATCACAATCAACACTGCGCACGTTGAGTACGAAACTGAAAAACGTCACTACGCTCACATCGACGCTCCAGGACACGCGGACTACGTTAAAAACATGATCACTGGTGCCGCTCAAATGGACGGAGCTATCCTTGTAGTAGCTTCAACTGACGGACCAATGCCACAAACTCGTGAGCACATCCTTCTTTCACGTCAGGTTGGTGTTAAACACCTTATCGTCTTCATGAACAAGATCGACTTGGTTGACGACGAAGAATTGCTTGAATTGGTTGAAATGGAAATCCGTGACCTTCTTTCAGAATACGACTTCCCAGGTGACGATCTTCCAGTTATCCAAGGTTCAGCTCTTAAAGCTCTTGAAGGTGACTCTAAATACGAAGACATCATCATGGAATTGATGAACACTGTTGATGAGTACATTCCAGAACCAGAACGTGACACTGACAAACCATTGCTTCTTCCAGTCGAAGACGTATTCTCAATCACTGGACGTGGTACAGTTGCTTCAGGACGTATCGACCGTGGTACTGTTCGTGTCAACGACGAAATCGAAATCGTTGGTATCAAAGAAGAAACTAAAAAAGCTGTTGTTACTGGTGTTGAAATGTTCCGTAAACAACTTGACGAAGGTCTTGCAGGAGACAACGTAGGTGTCCTTCTTCGTGGTGTTCAACGTGACGAAATCGAACGTGGACAAGTTATCGCTAAACCAGGTTCAATCAACCCACACACTAAATTCAAAGGTGAAGTTTACATCCTTACTAAAGAAGAAGGTGGACGTCACACTCCATTCTTCAACAACTACCGTCCACAATTCTACTTCCGTACTACTGACGTTACAGGTTCAATCGAACTTCCAGCAGGTACTGAAATGGTAATGCCAGGTGATAACGTGACAATCGACGTTGAGTTGATCCACCCAATCGCCGTAGAACAAGGTACTACATTCTCTATCCGTGAGGGTGGACGTACTGTTGGTTCAGGTATGGTTACAGAAATCGAAGCTTAATTCGATTTAGTTCCCAGAAGAACAATTATTTAAGTCAGACACTAAAAAGAATCTTGCTATGCAGGGGTTCTTTTTAAATCATAACCACCCGTCTAACGGTTGGTTTGCCCCAGGGCTATAAGCCCAAATTACCAGCCAGCGCCTAAAGACGCTGGCTTTCACGTTGTTCAAGCCTCATTGCTCTTGACTCGTCACTTGCCTCTCAAAGAGACTTTAGTATTACTTACCACTATCCCTAAAGGGATCCTCATATTCTTTGACACTCAATTTATCTAGTGCTATATCATGCTTTACTCGTTCTCAAATTTTTATACTCGTGAAGAAATCATCCACTGGATAATTTCTTTAATCTTGGATATATTTCTTAATTGTGACTTCATTGAGTCCCACCGTACTTACATAATAACCTTCCGCCCAGAAATGCCGATTCCCAAACTTGTACTTTAGATTGGCGTGTTTGTCAAACATCATGAGTGCACTTTTACCCTTTAAATAATCCATGAAACTAGAAACACTTATCCTTGGTGGAATACTTACTAACATATGTACATGATCTGGCATCAAGTGTCCTTCGATAATTTCAACACCTTTATAACTACACAAGCGATGAAATATTTCACCTAAACTACTTCGATATTGATTATAGATCACTTTTCGTCTATAGTTAGGGGTGAACACAATGTGATACTTACAATGCCACTTTGTGTGCGATAAACTATGAGCCTTTTGTGCCATATTTTTCTCCTTTCGCTTTACATTTGGCTTGAACACCTTTTATTGTATCGCGTTTGGAGTTTTTGGGGTATAACCTTCGACGCGCACCCGCATAGCGGGTGGTTTTTTTTGTCTCGCACCTAACGGAGCGAGACGGACTGAAAGTCGCATAATAAAAAGATAGACCTGGTAAAGCCCAGATCTATCTAATGAGTTATTTCAAGTGACTAGTTCGCTCCAAACTATAAAGAACGCTATAGTTTGGAGCGAACTGGTCACTTACTCTCATTTGTATTAGAACGAGTTTGATATATAGATTTATCATTCAAATGAGAGTCCTTAATTTTCATGATCAAAAGATTATTTTTTCAATCCTTTGAAAGTCATAATGCAACCCGAAAGGATACTGAGAGTTCCTATAGGTCTCCAATATAGCTGCCAAAAGAATAAATTTATTCTTTCTTTCAGTGTCGCATAGGGTTCGGCATAATAGGGGTTGATGTGAAATAATAAAAAAACCAAAAACATAAAAACTATGATTCCAGTTAAGAATAAAATGTCCTTATTTACTTTCCTCATAAAACCTCCTTTTATTTTATTTAAAGCGCTTTCTATTATTAGTATACGTCAAAAAAAGAAAAAAACAAGTCTATTTATTTATTTTTTTATATGATATAATAGAATAGTTGGAGAGTTTTTTTCTATAGTTTTTAAAAATGCTGATATGAAAACACCTCATATTTTTGCAAAAATAAAAAAATCTCTCGTTCAAATAAGAGCAATGAAAAAGTGAACTGCATCCCAAAAACTTAGATTTTTTTCTGTCTGACTTTTTGAGGTGCAGTTTATTTTATCTACTACAAAAATGTTATAAAACATTTATTTGAAGGAGCACCTTTTTACAATTTCATAAAAATCATGGTAAAATGGTTAAATATTAAATTTGGAGAAAAAAATATGAAGTACAAGCGTATCGTATTTAAAGTGGGAACTTCATCCTTGACACATAAAGATGGAAGTTTATCTCGCAGTAAAGTAAAAGCTATCACACAACAGCTTGCAATGCTGCATGAAGCAGGTCATGAGCTGATTTTGGTGTCTTCTGGGGCTGTTGCGGCAGGTTTTGGAGCCTTAGGATTTAAAAAACGACCAACCAAGATTGCGGATAAGCAAGCTTCAGCGGCGGTTGGTCAAGGATTGCTTCTGGAAGAATATACAACAAATTTGCTCTTAAGACAGATTGTTTCAGCGCAAATCTTGCTAACTCAGGATGATTTTGTCGATAAGCGACGTTATAAAAATGCCCATCAAGCTTTATTTGTCCTTCTCAATCGTGGCGCGATTCCTATTATCAATGAAAATGACAGTGTCGTTATTGATGAACTAAAGGTCGGAGATAATGATACGCTCAGTGCTCAGGTAGCTGCAATGGTGCAGGCAGATCTTTTGGTCCTCTTAACAGATGTAGACGGTCTTTATACTGGTAATCCTAACTCGGATCCAAGAGCTAAACGTCTGGAGCGAATCGAGACCATCAATCGAGAAATTATAGATATGGCTGGTGGTGCTGGATCTTCAAATGGAACTGGAGGTATGCTGACTAAGATAAAGGCAGCGACCATTGCGACAGAGTCAGGTGTTCCCGTATATATCTGTTCTTCCTTGAAACCTGATGCTTTAATTGAAGCAGTTGAAGAAACTCTTGATGGTTCTTTCTTTGTTGCACAGGAAAAGGGACTTCGTACCCAGAAACAATGGCTAGCCTTTTATGCCAAAAGTCAGGGAGCAATTTGGGTTGATAAAGGGGCGGCAGAAGCCCTCTCTCAACATGGAAAGAGTCTCCTTTTGTCAGGGGTTGTAGATGTTGAGAGCAATTTTTCTTATGGTGATATTGTAACGGTATTTGATAAGGAAACTGGAAAATCACTCGGAAAAGGTAGAGTGCAACTAGGTGCATCGGGGCTCAAAGATGTCCTTCGTTCTCAAAAAGCCAAGGGAGTCCTGATTCATCGTGATGACTGGATTTCTATCACTCCTGAAATCCAACTACTCTTTACAGAATTTTAGAGGTAAACTATGGTGAGTACACAAGAACAATTTGAACAGGTACAGGCTATTAAAAAGTCGATTAACACAGCTAGTGAAACAGTAAAAAACCAAGCCTTGCTAGCTATGGCCGATCACTTATTGGCAGCTACTGAGGAGATTTTATCAGCTAATGCTCGAGATATGGAAGCGGCTAAGGGGAAAATCTCAGATGTTATGCTGGATCGTCTTTATTTGGATGCAAGTCGTATCCAAGCAATGGCAACTGGGATTCGTGATGTGGTTGCTTTACCAGATCCAATTGGTGAAGTCCTAGAAACAAGTCAGCTTAAAAATGGTTTGGTTATTTGCAAGAAGCGAGTTGCAATGGGGGTTATTGGCATTATCTATGAAAGTCGTCCTAATGTGACTTCTGATGCAGCTGCCCTTGCTCTCAAGAGTGGAAATGCGGTTGTTCTTCGGAGCGGTAAGGATGCCTATCAAACAGCTCATGCCATTGTCATAGCCTTGAAGAAGGGCTTGGAGACTACTACCATTCATCCAGACGTCATTCAATTAGTAGAAGATGCTAGCCGTGAAAGTAGTTATGCCATGATGAAGGCTAAGGGTTATCTAGATCTTCTTATTCCTCGCGGAGGTGCCGGGTTAATCAATGCTGTCGTTGAGAATGCTATTGTGCCAGTTATCGAAACAGGTACAGGGATTGTTCATGTCTACGTTGACAAAGATGCGGATGAAGACAAGGCACTGTCTATTATCAATAACGCTAAAACTAGTCGTCCTTCAGTCTGCAATGCCATGGAAGTGCTACTTGTTCATCAAGACAAGGCGGCAAGCTTCCTTCCTCGCTTGGAGCAAGTTCTGGTTGCCGATCGAAAGGAAGCTGGTCTTGAACCGATTCAATTTCGTTTGGATGCTAAAGCAAGTCAATATATTTCTGGACAAGCAGCAGGGGCTCAAGACTTTGACACTGAGTTTTTGGACTATGTCCTAGCTGTAAAAGTAGTTTCTAGTCTTGATGAAGCTGTAGAGCATATCGAAGCCCACAGCACCCATCATTCGGATGCGATTGTGACTGAAATGCTGATGCTATAGCTTACTTTACAGATCAAGTGGACTCGGCAGCGGTTTATGTCAATGCGTCGACTCGTTTCACAGATGGTGGCCAATTTGGTCTTGGTTGTGAAATGGGGATTTCTACTCAGAAATTACATGCGCGTGGTCCAATGGGCTTGAAGGAATTGACTAGCTACAAATATGTGGTTACTGGTGATGGACAGATAAGGGAGTAAAGAGATGAAGATTGGATTTATCGGCTTGGGGAATATGGGAGCTAGTTTGGCTAAGGCTGTCTTGCAGGCAAAAATGAGTCATCAGATTCTCCTTGCTAATCGTAGTCAAGATAAGGTGGATGCTTTTATTGCTAATTATGGTGGTCAGGCTTCTAGCAATGACGAAATCTTTGCAGAAGCTGATGTGATTATTCTAGGAGTCAAGCCAGCTCAATTCTCTGAACTGATTACTCAATATCAGTCAATCCTTGAGAAACGAGAAAGTCTTCTTTTGATTTCCATGGCAGCTGGTTTGACCTTGGAAAAACTCGCTAGTCTTCTTCCAAGTCACCATAGGATTATTCGTATTATGCCTAATACACCTGTTGCTATTGGGCAAGGAGTGATTAGCTATGCTTTGTCTGCAAATTGTCATCCAGAAGACAGTGAACTTTTTTGTCAACTTTTAGCCAAGGCTGGCCAGTTGGTTGAAATAAGTGATGGTTTAATAGATGCAGCAACAGGACTTGCAGGCTGTGGACCAGCCTTTGTCTATCTATTTATCGAAGCTTTGGCAGATGCAGGAGTTCAAACAGGATTGCCAAGAGAAACGGCATTGAAATGGCGGCCAAAACAGTAGTTGGTGCAGGTCAAATGGTCCTAGAAAGTCAGCAACATCCTGGAGTCTTGAAAGACCAAGTTTGTAGCCCAGGTGGTTCGACCATTTCTGGTGTAGCAAGTCTAGAAGAGCATGCTTTTAGAGGAACCGTTATGGATGCTGTCAACCAAGCCTACAAAAGAACTCAAGAATTAGGAAAGTAAGAGGTGAGCGTTAAAACTCACCCTCTTTTTTTCTTACAAAGAAGGAAATGAAAAAAGCTTTTCACAAATCCCCATTTTTTTGATAGAATAGAAGAGAGAAAAATAGAAATGAGTCAGACATGTCAAAAGGATTTTTAGTCTCTCTTGAGGGACCAGAGGGAGCAGGAAAAACAAGCGTTCTTGAAGCCTTAATCCCTATATTAGAGGATAGGGGAGTAGAAGTTTTAACAACGCGCGAACCAGGTGGGGTCTTAATTGGAGAAAAAATTCGCGAAGTTATCCTAGATCCTAGTCATACTGAAATGGATCCTAAGACTGAGCTTCTCCTCTATATTGCTAGTCGTCGACAACACTTGGTGGAAAGGTCTTACCAGCACTTGCAGCTGGTAAACTAGTTATCATGGATCGCTTTATCGATAGTTCTGTTGCTTATCAGGGCTTTGGGCGTGGTTTAGATATCGATGCCATTGATTGGCTTAATGAGTTTGCGACTGATGGACTGAAACCTGATTTGACTCTTTATTTTGATATTGAGGTCGAAGAGGGGCTGGCACGTATTGCTGCCAACAGTAATCGGGAAGTCAATCGTTTGGACATGGAAGGTCTGGATCTACACCGAAAAGTTCGTCAAGGTTACCTTTCTCTTCTTGAAAGAGAAGGAAATCGCATCGAAAAAATTGATGCTAGCTTACCACTTGATCAAGTGATTGAAAATACGCAACAGCTACTTTTTGATAGGATGGGATTAAGGAGATGAAGCAAGAGCAATTAAGAGCTTGTCAACCTCTACAATTTGAACGGTTTGTCCATATTTTGGAGCAAGGGCAGCTCAATCACGCCTATCTCTTTTCAGGTAATTTTGGAAGTTTAGAGATGGCCCTTTTTTTGTCTAAAAGTCTCTTTTGTAGTGAGAAAACTGGTATTTTTCCTTGTGAAAAATGTCGGAATTGTAAATTGATTGAGCAGGAAGAGTTTCCTGATGTGACTATAATTAAACCTTTGAATCAAGTTATTAAGACGGAGCGTATTCGGGAATTAGTTGGTCAATTTTCCCAGTCTGGTATTGAAAATCAACGTCAGGTCTTTATTATCGAACAAGCAGAAAAATGCATGTGAATGCTGCAAATTCACTCTTGAAGGTTATTGAAGAGCCACAAAGTGAGATTTATATTTTCTTTTTGACCGATGATGAGGAACAGATGTTACCAACGATTCGAAGTCGGACACAGATTTTCCAATTTAAGAAACAAGTCTCTACTTTAATGTCACAGCTTGAAGAGGCTGGTTTAGTAAAAAATAAAGCTAAGCTATTGGCTCAGTTTAGTCAATCACAGGCAGAGGCTGATAAGCTAGTGCATCAAGCAGGATTTTGGACACTAGTAGATGAAAGTGAACGCCTCTTTTCTTGGCTTTTAGCCCATAAAAAAGAATCCTATTTGCAGATTGCGAAACTAACGAGTTTGGCTGATGATAAAGAAAAGCAAGATCAAGTGCTCAGAATTTTAGAGGTATTAGCTGGTCAGGAGGTTCTCAATGTTTCTGCGCGGAACATCTTGCAAAATCTCGTCCAAACTCGAAAAATGTGGCGGGCCAATGTTAGCTTTCAAAACGCTTTGGAATACCTGGTTTTACAAAAAAATTTAAAGTAAAGATAGATTATAGAAAGGGCTGTAATGAATAAAAAAGAATTATTTGATGCTTTAGATGACTTTTCACAGCAATTGTTGGTAACCTTGGCAGACGTCGAAGCCATCAAAAAAAATCTCAAGAGTCTGGTAGAGGAAAATACAGCTCTTCGTTTAGAAAATGATAAACTGAGAGAACGTTTGGGAGAGGTTGAGGAGACAGCTCCAGCCAAAACGAAACATGTAAGGGAAAATGTCCGTCGCATTTATGAGGACGGTTTTCATGTTTGCCGTGACTTTTATGGTCAACGTCGAGAGCAAGATGCGGAATGCATGTTTTGTGATGAATTGTTATTTAGGGAGTAAGTATGCAGATTCAAAAGAGTTTTAAGGGACATACTCCCTATGGTAAGCTTTATCTAGTCGCAACGCCAATTGGTAATCTAGATGATATGACTTTTCGCGCCATTCATACCTTGAAAGAGGTCGACTGGATCGCGGCAGAAGATACTCGTAATACTGGACTTTTGCTCAAGCATTTTGAGATCTCAACCAAGCAAATCAGTTTTCACGAACACAATGCCAAGGAAAAAATTCCTGATTTGATTGATTTGTTGAAACAAGGTCAAAATCTTGCCCAAGTATCTGATGCAGGGATGCCTAGTATTTCTGACCCAGGGCATGATTTGGTCAAGGCTGCCATTGAAGAAGATATCGCAGTTGTCACAGTTCCAGGAGCTAGTGCAGGGATTTCTGCCTTGATTGCCAGTGGCTTGGCACCACAACCCCACATTTTTTATGGTTTCTTACCACGAAAATCAGGCCAACAAAAGCAATTTTTCGAAGCGAAAAAAGCTTATCCAGAAACTCAGATTTTCTACGAATCTCCTCACCGTGTAGCAGATACACTGGAGAATATGCTAGAAGTCTATGGTGATCGCTCGGTGGTCTTGGTCAGAGAATTGACTAAGATTTATGAAGAATACCAACGTGGAAGTATTACTGAATTATTAGAAAATATTTCTCAAACACCGCTTAAGGGCGAGTGTCTTCTGATTGTGGAAGGTGCTAGTCAAGAAGTAGAAGATAAGGATGAAGAGGACTTGTTCTTAGAAATCCAAGAACGAATCCAACAAGGAATCAAGAAAAATCAAGCCATTAAGGAAGTCGCTAAGATTTATCAGTGGAATAAAAGCCAGCTCTACGCAGCTTATCACGAATGGGAAGACAATCAAGAAAACAACTAGACAGGGAAGTTTTCCTTCTTCCCTTTTTTTGTTATACTAGTAGAAGAAAAAATAGAAAGATTTGTGGGTGTCAAACAGTCCGGTGATTTTTGAAATGGATTTAAGTTTCACCCAAAGAGGTATTAGTGTCGTGTCTCAATCTTATATCAATGTTATCGGTGCGGGCTTGGCGGGTTCTGAAGCAGCCTACCAAATCGCAGAGCGTGGTATTCCAGTTAAGCTTTATGAAATGCGTGGTGTCAAGTCAACACCGCAACACAAAACTGACAATTTTGCAGAATTGGTCTGCTCAAACTCTTTACGTGGGGATGCTCTTACAAATGCTGTCGGCCTCCTCAAAGAAGAAATGCGTCGCCTAGGTTCTCTTATCTTGGAATCGGCAGAAGCAACACGTGTTCCTGCTGGTGGTGCTCTCGCGGTTGACCGTGATGGTTTCTCTCAAATGGTTACTGAAAAGATTGCCAACCATCCCTTGATTGAAGTGGTACGTGACGAAATCACGGAATTGCCAACAGATGCTATTACAGTTGTTGCGACTGGACCTTTGACTAGCGATGCACTTGCTGAGAAAATTCATGCTCTTAATGGCGGTGACGGTTTTTATTTCTACGATGCTGCAGCGCCTATTGTGGATGTTAATACGATTGATATGAACAAGGTTTATCTCAAATCTCGTTATGATAAGGGAGAAGCAGCCTATCTCAATGCTCCTATGACCAAACAAGAGTTTATGGATTTCCATGAAGCCTTGGTCAATGCAGAAGAAGCTCCGTTGAATTATTTCGAAAAAGAAAAATACTTCGAAGGCTGTATGCCAATCGAAGTCATGGCTAAACGGGGTATCAAAACCATGCTCTATGGTCCTATGAAACCAGTTGGTTTGGAGTATCCAGACGATTACACAGGTCCTCGTGATGGAGACTTTAAAACTCCTTATGCGGTCGTTCAGCTTCGTCAGGACAATGCTGCAGGTAGTCTTTACAATATTGTTGGTTTCCAAACTCACCTTAAATGGGGAGAACAAAAGCGTGTCTTCCAAATGATTCCAGGTCTTGAAACGCTGAGTTTGTTCGCTATGGAGTTATGCACCGCAATTCTTACATGGACTCTCCAAATCTTCTTGAGCAGACCTATCGTTCTAAGAAACAGCCAAATCTATTCTTTGCTGGTCAGATGACGGGTGTGGAAGGCTATGTTGAATCTGCTGCATCAGGTCTAGTAGCTGGTATTAACGCAGCTCGTCTTTTCAAGGGCGAAAGCGAGGCTATTTTCCCAGAGACAACAGCAATTGGAAGTCTAGCTCATTACATCACCCATGCTGATAGTAAACACTTCCAACCAATGAACGTCAATTTCGGAATTATCAAGGAATTGGAAGGCGACCGTATTCGTGATAAGAAGGCTCGTTATGAAAAAATTGCAGAGCGTGCCTTGGCTGATTTGGAAAACTTTTTATCCGTTTAAAATTTTCAAAAGAATAACTCATGAGACTATAAAATTCTCAAAAAATGTGATAAAATAGTTTGAATAAAATAAAGGAGCGAAGTCAGGTGGAACCCAAATATAAACGTATTTTGATTAAGTTATCAGGTGAGGCCCTTGCTGGCGAGCGTGGTGTCGGAATTGATATCAAAACTGTTCAAGCAATGGCTCAAGAAATTCAAGAAGTACATAACTTAGGAATTGAGATTGCTCTCGTAATCGGAGGAGGAAATCTCTGGCGTGGAGAGCCTGCTGCAGAAGCTGGAATGGATCGTGTACAAGCAGACTATACAGGAATGCTTGGAACCGTTATGAATGCTCTTGTGATGGCAGATTCATTGCAACAAGTTGGTGTGGATACTCGTGTGCAAACAGCCATTGCCATGCAACAAGTAGCAGAACCTTACGTTCGTGGACGTGCCCTTCGTCATCTTGAAAAAGGACGCATTGTTATCTTTGGTGCTGGAATTGGATCACCATACTTCTCAACAGATACAACAGCCGCCCTTCGTGCAGCAGAGATTGAAGCGGACGCTATCTTGATGGCTAAAAATGGTGTTGACGGTGTCTATAACGCTGATCCCAAAAAGGATAAGACAGCCGTTAAATTTGAAGAGTTGACTCACCGTGATGTCATTAATAAAGGTCTCCGTATCATGGACTCAACTGCTTCAACACTTTCAATGGACAATGATATTGACTTGGTAGTTTTCAACATGAACCAACCAGGGAATATTAAACGTGTTGTATTTGGTGAAAATATCGGAACTACAGTTTCAAATAATATCGAAGAAAAGGAATAAGAAATCATTATGGCAAACGCAATCGTAGAAAAAGCAAAAGAGAGAATGACTCAATCTCACCACTCACTTGCTCGTGAGTTTGGAAGTATTCGTGCTGGTCGTGCTAACGCTAGCTTGCTTGACCGCATCCACGTTGAGTACTATGGTGTTGAAACACCACTTAATCAAATTGCTTCTATCACAATCCCAGAAGCACGTGTCTTGTTGGTAACACCATTTGATAAATCTTCATTGAAAGATATCGAGCGTGCTTTGAACGCTTCAGATCTTGGTATTACACCAGCTAACGATGGTTCTGTTATTCGCTTGGTAATCCCAGCTCTTACCGAAGAAACTCGTCGCGATCTCGCTAAAGAAGTGAAAAAAGTTGGTGAGAATGCTAAAGTTGCTATCCGTAATATCCGTCGTGATGCTATGGATGAAGCTAAGAAACAAGAAAAAGCTAAAGAAATCACTGAAGACGAATTGAAGACTCTTGAAAAAGATATTCAAAAAGCAACAGACGATGCTGTAAAACACATCGACGACATGACTGCCAATAAAGAAAAAGAAATCTTGGAAGTCTAAGAAATAAACAGAAAAACTCAGTTGGCATTGCTGGCTGAGTTTTATTCGAAAGAAGGAAATATGAATACAAATCTTGCAAGTTTTATCGTTGGACTAATCATCGATGAAAATGACCGTTTTTACTTTGTTCAAAAAGATGGTCAGACCTACGCTCTTGCCAAGGAAGAAGGTCTGCATAGGGTAGGAGATACAGTTAAAGGATTGCCTACACAGACATGAAGCAAAAGCTCCGCTTGACAACTCTAGAAGTGACTGCCACTCAGGACCAATTTGGTTGGGGAACCGTAACAGAAGTCCGTAAGGATTTGGGTGTCTTTGTTGACACAGGTCTTCCTGACAAGGAAATCGTTGTGTCACTGGATATTCTACCTGAGCTTAAAGAACTTTGGCCAAAGAAAGGCGATCGCCTATACATTCGTCTAGAAGTGGACAAAAAGGACCGTATCTGGGGCGTATTGGCTTATCAGGAAGACTTCCAACGATTGGCTCGTCCTGCCTACAATAACATGCAGAACCAAAACTGGCCAGCCATTGTTTATCGTCTCAAGTTGTCAGGAACTTTTGTTTACCTGCCAGAAAATAATATGCTTGGCTTCATCCATCCAAGTGAGCGTTATGCAGAACCTCGTTTGGGGCAAGTGTTAGATGTACGTGTTATTGGCTTCCGTGAGGTGGATCGCACACTCAATCTTTCACTAAAACCACGTTCTTTTGAGATGTTGGAAAATGATGCCCAGATGATTTTAACTTACTTGGAAAGCAATGGTGGCTTCATGACCCTGAATGACAAGTCAGCGCCAGATGATATCAAGGCAACCTTTGGTATCTCTAAAGGTCAATTTAAAAAAGCGCTCGGTGGTTTGATGAAAGCTGGCAAAATTAAACAAGACCAGTTTGGTACTGAATTAATTTAGGGAGGCTTATGAGAAAATCATTTTATACTTGGCTCATGACCGAGCGCAATCCTAAAAGCAATAGTTCAAAAGCAATTTTAGCGGATTTGGCTTTTGAGGAGTCTGCCTTCCCAAAGCATACAGATGATTTCGATCAAGTCAGTCGTTTTTTAGAGGAACATGCTAGCTTTTCCTTTAATATGGGAGAGTTTGATCGAATTTGGCAAGAATATCTAGAACATTAAGGCTACTAGATGGGGTTGGGGATAGTAATTTCTCAGCCTCTTTGCTATAATATAGTCATTCAGTTTAACTTTTACTAGGTCCTAATCGACTTTTTAACTACTAAAAGCAAACGAAACATTATATAAAATTAAAAGAGTTAGAGAGGTTCTTTGTTTGAAGGAACATTCAATAGACATTCAACTTAGTCATCCAGATGATTTATTTCATCTTTTTGGTTCTAATGAGCGCCATCTTCGTTTGATGGAGGATGAGTTAGGTGTCATCATCCACGCTCGTACAGAGATTGTACAAGTCTTGGGGGAGGAGTCAGCTTGTGAGGAAGCCCGACAAGTTATTCAAGCCCTGATGGTTTTGGTCAATCGTGGAATGACCGTTGGAACTCCGGATGTAGTGACAGCTATTACCATGGTTAAGAATAATGAAATCGATAAGTTTGTCGCCCTCTATGAAGAAGAAATTATCAAGGATAATACAGGTAAGCCTATTCGTGTTAAAACCTTGGGTCAAAAGCTTTATGTGGATAGTGTCAAGCAACACGATGTGACCTTTGGTATTGGGCCTGCAGGAACAGGTAAGACCTTCCTAGCAGTGACCTTAGCCGTAACAGCTCTCAAGCGTGGGCAAGTCAAGCGTATCATTTTGACACGTCCTGCGGTAGAAGCAGGGGAGAGCTTAGGATTTCTTCCAGGAGATCTCAAGGAAAAGGTTGATCCTTATCTTCGTCCAGTTTATGATGCTTTATATCAGATTTTAGGGAAAGACCAAACAACTCGTCTCATGGAGCGTGAAATCATCGAGATTGCACCCCTGGCTTATATGCGCGGGCGTACCTTAGATGATGCCTTTGTTATCTTGGATGAAGCGCAAAATACAACCATCATGCAGATGAAGATGTTCTTGACCCGTCTTGGATTTAATTCTAAGATGATTGTCAATGGGGATATTAGTCAGATTGACCTACCGCGTAATGTAAAGTCAGGTTTGATTGATGCCCAAGAAAAACTTAAGAACATTCACCAAATTGACTTTGTTCATTTCTCAGCCAAGGATGTGGTTCGCCACCCAGTTGTCGCTCAAATTATCAGAGCCTATGAACCTCGACCTGTCAAAGCTGAAGAAAATCAAGAAGAAACAGAATAAAGAAAAAGGTTGGCCAAAAACTAGCTTTCCAATAAAACCACACAGTGATTCCAGTCTTGAATCAAATCAAGCTGAAAGAAACACTGTGTGGTTTTTGAATAGTGGATGTTTTAGATGCTAGATTCTTGGCCAATTTGGTGAGATACATGAACATAAAGATGAAATCCTATTTCTGTTGCGACAGCTTGTTTACCTCTGACATGCACTCTGCGCACGCCAAAAACACTCTTCAATCTACCAAAACGGGTTTAACATCAATTTTCCGTTTGGCATAGATCGAGAGCCTTCTTCACTATGTAATGTTTGCTTAAGGAGTTCCTTAAAGTAATTCCTTAAAGTAATTCCAAGTTGGATTATAATGGATTTGTTTCTGATTCCCACTATCTATTTTAGCCAACTGTTCTAACTCAGGAGTATCTTGAACTTTATCCGCCTCATAAATCTTGAAATCACGTTGAAAATCATACTTATCGGTTTGACTAGAGTAGTTCTTAAAGGAATAAACTATGCCATCGGGCTTTATAAACTGGTCCGTGTCCTCAAGATATTCCCAGTTCATTGGGTTATCTGTGCTCGTTTAGTACTTTTTAGTCAATTTTGATTAGGTTGTTGGCATGTTTACTGGAGTGGAAGTTATTAATCGTTTTATAGCTAACATAGTATATTGCCTCAACCATTTCATAGGAATGACTTCTTCGTTCATTTGAACGATTTTACGTCCAGAGAACACTTGACGAGCATAAGCGAACAGGGTCATCTTCATGAGCATGGCTGGATGAAAGGCAGGGCGGCCAGTGTAGGAGGTCTCTTCCAATAGAATTTGACTAGGAATACTGTCCACATAGAGGCTAATCATTCTCGTTCGTGAATTAGTGGAATATCGTAGGCAAGATTCACTTCCAAACTTAACTGAGTTTTTGGTGGTTTTAGTAGTGGTTCAACTTGATTCCTACTATTCTTGATGGTGTGAATGTACTTATAATGTATTCCAGTTAACCACGAAAGCTTTGGATTTTATAAAATTAACACAGATTAAAAAATAAATTAATGTGTGTTAATTTTTTCTTGACTTAAATTTTTTTAATTGATATACTATTTTTCAGAGAGCTAACAATTATATATAAATGTACTACTCTATTTCCTAGATAATACTTCATAAAACTTTTTATAACAAAGGCTAGCAAAGTTAAAGTTTTCTATCTTTAGGAAGTTAAATAAATATGTAAGGAATTAAAATGAAAAAAAGTACAGTATTGTCATTAACCACAGCTGCAGTTATTTTAGCAGCATATGTCCCTAACGAGGTAGTCTTAGCAGAAACATCTAGTTCTGAAGATGCTGTAACTATCTCTGATAAAGAAAAAGTAGCAGTAGATAAGGAAACAGAAAATAAAGAGAAACATGAAGATATTCATAATGCTATAGAAACTTTAAAGCATACTGAAGAGAAGAAAACAACAATTATTGAGGAAAAAGAAGTTGTTAGTAAAAATCCTGTGATAGACAATAACACTAGCAATGAAGAAGCAAAAATCAAAGAAGAAAATTCCAATCAATCCCAAGGAGAACATGCGGACTCATTTGTAAATAAAAACACAGAAAATCTCAATAAAGAAGATAAAGTTGTATATATTGCCGAATTTAAAGATAAAGAATCTGGTGAAAAAGCAATCAAGCAACTATCCAATCTTAAGGATACAAAAGTTTTATATACTTATGATAGGATTTTTAATGGTAGTGCGATTGAAACTACCCAAGATAATCTGGACAAAATTAAACTAATAGAAGGTATTTCATCTGTTGAAAGATCACAAAAGGTCCAACCCATGATGAATCATGCTAGAAAGGAAATTGGAGTTGAAGAGGCAATTGATTACCTAAAGTCTATCAATGCTCCATTTGGTAAAAATTTTGATGGTAGAGGTATGGTCATTTCAAATATCGATACCGGGACAGATTATAGGCATAAGGCCATGAGGATTGATGATGATGCTAAAGGCTCAATGAGATTCAAAAAAGAAGACTTAAAAGGTACTGATAAAAATTTCTGGTTGAGTGATAAAATCCCTCATGCTTTCAATTATTATAATGGTGGTAAAATTACTGTAGAAAAAGCTGATGATGGAAGCGATTATTTTGATCCACATGGGATGCATATTGCAGGGATTCTTGCGGGAAATGATACTGAAAAAGATATTAAAAACTTTAACGGAATAGATGGAATTGCGCCCAATGCACAGATCTTCTCTTATAAAATGTACTCTGACGCAGGATCTGGCTTCGCAGGGGATGAAACAATGTTTCATGCGATTGAAGATTCAATCAAACACAATGTCGATGTTGTTTCGGTATCATCTGGCTTTACAGGAACAGGTCTTGTAGGTGAGAAATATTGGCAAGCTATTAGAGCGTTAAGAAAAGCAGGCATTCCAATGGTTGTAGCTACGGGTAACTATGCGACTTCTGCTTCAAGTTCTTCATGGGATTTAGTGGCAAATAATAATCTGAAAATGACAGATACTGGAAATGTAACAAGAACTGCAGCACATGAAGATGCGATAGCGGTTGCTTCTGCTAAAAATCAAACAGTTGAGTTTGATAAAGTCAACATAGGTGGAGAAAAATTTTAAATACAGAAATATAGGGGCCTTTTTTTCGATAAGAATAAAAATCACAACAAATGAAGACGGTTCAAAAGCTCCTAGTAAATTAAACTTTGTATATATAGGCAAAGGTCAAGACCAAGATTTGATAGGATTGGATCTTAAGGGCAAAATTGCAGTAATGGATCGAATTTATACCAAGGATTTAAAAGGATGCTTTTAAAAAGAGCAACGGATAAGGGCGCACGCGCCATTATGGTTGTAAATACTGTCAATTACTACAATAGAGATAATTGGACAGAGCTTCCAGCCATGGGATATGAAGCGGATGAAGGGACTAAAAAGTCAAGTATTTTTCAATTTCAGGAGATGATGGTGTAAAGCTATGGAACATGATTAATCCTGATAAAAAAACTGAGGTTAAAAAGAAATAGTAAGGAAGATTTCAAAGATAAATTGGAGCAATACTATCCAATTGATATGGCCAGCTATAATTCTAATAAAACCGAATGTAGGTGACGAAAAAGAGATTGACTTTAAGTTTGCACCTGACACAGACAAAGAATTGTATAAAGAAGACATCATCGTTCCAGCAGGATCCACATCTTGGGGACCGAGAACAGATTTGCTTTTAAAACCTGATGTCTCAGCACCAGGTAAAAATATTAAATCCACCCTCAATGTCATTAATGGGAAATCAACTTATGGTTATATGTCAGGGACTAGTATGGCAACTCCAATCGTGGCAGCTTCTACTGTTTTGATTAGACCAAAGTTAAAGGAAATGCTTGAAAGACCTGCTTTGAAAAATCTTAAGGGAGATGACAAAATAGACCTTACAAGTCTTACAAAAATAGCCCTACAAAATACTGCACGGCCTATGATGGATGCAACGTCTTGGAAAGAAAAAAGTCAATACTTTGCATCACCTAGACAACAGGGAGCAGGGCTAATTAATGTTGCCAATGCTTTGAGAAATGAAGTCGTAGCTACTTTTAAAAACACGGATTCTAAAGGTTTGGTAAACTCTTATGGTTCTATTTCTCTTAAAGAAATAAAAGGAGATAAAAAATACTTTACAATTAAGCTTCACAATACATCAAACAGACCTTTGACCTTTAAAGTTTCAGCATCAGCAGTAACTACAGATGCTCTAACTGATAGACTCAAACTGGATGAAACATACAAAGACGAAAAATCTCCAGATGGGAAGCAAATTGTTCCAGAAATCCACCCAGAAAAAGTAAAAGATGCAAATATTACATTTGAGCATGACACTTTCACTATAGGCCCAAATTCTAGCTTTGATTTAAATGCGGTTATAAACGTTGGGGAGGCTAAAAATAAAAATAAATTTGTAGAATCATTTATTCATTTTGAGTCTGTGGAAGAAATGGAAGCTCTAAACTCCAATGGGAAGAAAACAAATTTCCAACCTTCTTTATCGATGCCTCTAATGGGATTTGCTGGGGATTGGAATAAGGAACCAATCCTTGATAAATGGGCCTGGGAAGAAGGTTCAAAATCAAAAACAATGGAAGGTTATGATGATGATGGTAAACCAAAAATTCCAGGAACCTTAAATAAGGGAATTGGTGGAGAACATGGTATAGATAAATTTAATCCAGCAGGAGTTATACAAAATAGAAAAGATAAAAATACAACATCCCTAGATCAAAATCCAGAATTATTTGCTTTCAATAACGAAGGGATCAACGCACCATCATCAAGTGGTTCTAATATTGCTAAAATTTATCCTTTAGATTCAAATGGAAATCCTCAAGATGCTCAACTTGAGAGAGGATTAACACCTTCTCTACTTGTATTAAGAAGTGCAGAAGAAGGAATGATTTCAATAGTAAATACAAATAAAGAGGGAGAAAATCAAATTGACTTAAAAGTCATTTCGAGAGAACACTTTGTTAAAGGAATTTTAAACTCTAAAAGAAATGATGCAAAGGGAATCAAATCTTCTAAGCTAAAAGTTTGGGGCGACTTGAAATGGGATGGACTCATCTATAACCCTAGAGGTAGAGAAGAAAATGCACCAGAGAGTAAGGATAACCAAGATCCAGCTACTAGGATAAGAGGTCAATTTGAACCGATTGCAGAAGGTCAATATTTCTATAAATTTAAATATAGATTAACTAAAGATTACCCATGGCAGGTTTCCTATATTCCTGTAAAAATTGATAACACAGCTCCTAAGATTGTTTCAATTGATTTTTCAAATCCTGAAAAAATTAAGCTGATTACAAAGGATACTTATCACAAGGTAAAAGATCAATACAAGAATGAAACTCTATTTGCGAGAGATCAAAAAGAACATCCTGAAAAATTTGACGAGATTGCAAACGAAGTTTGGTATGCTGGCGCCGCTCTAGTTAATGAAGATGGAGAGGTTGAGAAAAATCTTGAAGTAACTTATGCAGGTGAGGGTCAAGGAAGAAATAGAAAACTTGACAAAGACGGAAATACCATTTATGAAATTAATGGTGCAGGAGATTTAAGAGGAAAAATCATTGAAGTCATTGCATTAGATGGTTCTAGCAATTTCACAAAGATTCATAGAATTAAATTTGCTGATCATGCTGATGAAAAGGGGATGATTTCCTATTATCTAGTAGATCCTGATCAAGATTCATCTAAATACCAAAAGCTTGGAGAGATTGCCGAATCTAAATTTAAAAATTTAGAAAATAGAAAAGAGGATAGTCTTAAAAAAGATACAACTGAAGTAGAACATCATCAAGGGAATGAAGAGTCTATCGAAGAAAAATCTAGCTTGACTATTCATAAAACTATTTCAACAATTAGAGAGTTTGAAAGTAAAGACTTAAAGAAACTCATTAAAAAGAAATTTAGAGAAGTTGATGACTTTACAAGTGAAACTGGTAAGAGAACAGAGGAATACGATTATAAATACGATGATAAGGGAAATATCATTGCTTATGATGATGGTAGTGCCTTAGAATATGAAACTGAAAAACTTGACGAAATCAAATCAAAAATTTATGGTGTTTTAAGCCCATCTAAAGATGGACACTTTGAAATTCTTGGAAAGATAAGTAATGTTTCTAAAAATGCCAAGGTATATTATGGCAATAGCTATAAATCGATAGAAATCAAAACGACCAAGTATGATTCCCACTCAAAAACGATGACATTTGATTTATACGCTAATATTAATGATATTGTGGATGGATTAGCTTTTTCAGGAGATATGAGATTCTTTGTGAAAGATGATGATCAGATAAAAGCTGAAACTAAAATTAGAATGCCTGAAAAAAATAAGGAAACTAAGACAGAATATCCGTATGCATCAAGTTATGGGAATGTAATAGAATTAGGAGAAGGAGATCTTTCAAAAAACAAACCAAACAATTTAACGGACATGGAATCTGGTAAAATCTATTCTGATTCAGAAAAACAACAATATCTGTTAAAAGATAACATTATTCTAAGAAAAGGCTATGCACTAAAAGTGACTACCTATAATCCTGGAAAAACGGATATGTTAGAAGGAAATGGAGTCTATAACAAGGAAGATATAGCAAAAATCCAAAAGACCAATCCTAATCTAAGAGTCCTTTCAGAAAAAATTAATTTATGCTGATAGTAGAAATGTTGAAGATGGAAGAAGTACTCAATCCGTATTAATGTCGGCTTTAGACGGCTTTAACATTGTAAAATATCAAGTGTTTACCTTTAAAATGAACGATAAAGGGAAGCAATCGATAAAGATGGAAATCTTGTAACAGATTCTTCTAAACTTGTATTATTTGGTAAGGATGGTAAAGAGTACACAGGAGAGGATAAGTCCAATGTAGAAGCTATAAAAGAAGATGGCTCTACGTTATTTATTGATGCAAAACCAGTAAATCTTTCAATGGACAAGAACTACTTTAATCCATCTAAATCTAATAAAATTTATGTACGAAATCCAGAATTTTATTTAAGAGGTAAGATTTCTGATAAGGGTGGTTTTAACTGGGAGTTGAGAGTTAATGAATCGGTTGTAGATAATTATTTAATCTACGGAGATTTACACATTGATAACACTAGAGATTTTAACATTAGGCTTAATGTTAAAGACGGTGACATCATGGACTGGGGGATGAAAGACTATAAAGCAAACGGATTTCCAGATAAGGTAACAGATATGGATGGAAATGTTTATCTTCAAACTGGCTATAGCGATTTGAATGCGAAAGCGGTTGGAGTACACTATCAATTTTTATATGATAATGTAAAACCTGAAGTAAGCATTGATCCTAAGGGAAATACTAGTATCGAATATGCTAACGGAAAATCTGTAGTCTTTAACATCAATGATAAAAGAAATAATGGATTCGATGGTGAGATTCAAGAACAACATATTTATGTAAATGGAAAAGAATATAAATCATTTGATGATATTAAACAACTAACAGACAAGACACTAAACATTAAGATTGTTGTAAAAGATTTCGCAAGAAATACAACCGTAAAAGAATTCATTTTAAACAAAGATACGGGAGAGGTAAGCGAACTAAAACCTCATACTGTAACTGTGACCATTCAAAATGGGAAAGAAATGAGTTCTAAGATAGTGTCGGAAGAAGATTTCGTTTTACCTGTCTATAAGGGTGAATTAGAAAAAGGATATCAATTTAATGGCTGGGAAATTTCTGGTTTCGAAGGGAAAAAAGACGCTGGCTATGTTATTAATGTATTAAAAGATACCCTTATAAAACCTGTATTCAAGAAAATAGAGGAGAAAAAGGAGGAGGAAAATAAACCTACTTTTGATGTATCGAAAAAGAAAGAAAACCCACAGGTAAATCATAGTCAATTAGATGGAAATCACAGAAAAGAGGATTTGCAAAGAGAAAATCAATCACAAAAATCTGATTCAACTAAGGATGTCACAGCTACAGTTCCTGATAGAAATGATAAAAACTTTGAAAATAAGACTGAAGTTTATCTTAATGAACAAAACAGCATAACTAATAAACAGACTAATATCGATAGTAAATCAACTATTAGCAATCCTAATAAGTTACCAAAAACCGGAACAGTTAGCAGAGTCTTTACATTATTTGTTGCTGGAATAATGTTTACCGTAGGCGCATTTCTTGGATTGAAGAAAAAAGATCAAGATTAAGACAAAAGGCATGGATAAAAAATGGTTTATGTATTGAGATTAGATAGTGTGATGATGAAACAGTTTTGTGAAAATAGCCATTTATAACTCAATTATTTAGTTTGCTTTGATAGTGATACTCTTTTTGGATTTATTAATGGATTTAGTTTAGATAACTAATGAATTGATTGAAAGGGTTAATATTGACAAATAGTGATCACATTGATTAGAAACTAGAGTCTATCAAAATTTAAATTATAAACCATGACATGAGAAAACGAGCATTTCCAAGAACGGAAATGCTCGTTTTTGAGATTTAGAAGCTAGTTTTTATGTAGCTTCTTATTTTTGTAGTTTAAATTTATAAATCATTTTAGACAAGTTCACTAATTGAAGTGAAGTCACGATCCAAGCCTTCTGCAACTGGTTGGCTAGTGAGGATACCTTGATAAGTTGTAACTCCTTCACGTAAACCAGCATCATCAGAAATAGCTTTCTTAAATCCTTTTCCTGCCAAGGCTTCGATATATGGAAGAGTCACATTTGTAAGGGCAATCGTAGATGTGCGAGCAACTGCTCCAGGAATGTTAGCAACGGCATAGTGAAGAACACCGTGTTTTTCATAGACTGGTTCATCGTGAGTTGTCACTCGGTCAGCTGTCGCTATAACACCACCTTGGTCAACAGCAACGTCAACGATGACAGAACCAGGACGCATTTGTTGAACCATGTCATCTGTTACCAATTTTGGTGCTTTGGCACCAGGAATCAATACTGCACCGATAACAACGTCTGCTTCACGTACACTTGCTTCGATATTAAATGGGTTAGACATCAGAGTTTGGATTTGGTGACCAAAGACATCTTCTAGGACAGCGAGACGTTTAGCGCTGATATCAAGAATAGTTACTTGAGCTCCCAAACCTAGCGCAATGCGAGCAGCGTGTGTACCAACGACACCACCACCGATAATGGTTACTTTTCCTTTAGGAACACCAGGGACACCACCGAGTAGAACTCCTGAACCGCCAGCTTGTTTCGTCAAGAAGTGGGCTCCGATTTGGACAGCCATACGACCTGCAACCTCACTCATTGGAACCAATAGAGGGAGTTGTCCTTGAGTATCACGGACTGTCTCATAAGCAACACCAGTTGTTTTAGCTGCAAGCATAGCATCAGCCAATTCTGGAGCAGCTGCCATGTGCAAGTAGGTGAAGAGAAGTAAATCCTCACGCAAGAACTGGTACTCACTAGCAAGCGGTTCCTTGACTTTAACAACTAATTCTGCAGCCCAGGCTTCAGCAGCAGTTGCGACAATTTCAGCTCCTTGCTTTTCATAGTCAGCATCAGTAAAACCAGATCCAAGTCCAGCATTCGTTTCGATGAGGACACGGTGGCCACGACCAACGAGACTTTGTACACCAGCAGGTGTCAGAGCAACACGATTTTCATTATTTTTAATTTCCTTTGGAATTCCAATTAGCATAGAGATAACTCACTTTCTATTAAGCTGTTTCGATTTATGTATCACATCATTCTTCAGAGTTTTTGTGATGACTTTATTGTATATGAAACCGCTTTAAATTGCAAGAAAAACTTGTAAACCTATTTCTTTTATGTTATTCTTTTAGCAACCTATTTTGGGAGGTGCAATCATGGAATCACTATTTATCAAACTAGCGAAGTATCCAATTATCGAAACAGAACGCTTAGTACTTAGACCTGTAACACTTGATGATGCAGAAGCCATGTTTGAATATGCTTCAGACAAGGAAAATACGCGCTACACTTTCCCGACCAATCAAAGTCTGGAGGAAACCAAGAATAATATTGCTCAGTTTTATCTAGCCAATCCATTGGGCCGATGGGGAATTGAACTAAAAAGTACTGGAGAGTTTATCGGAACTATTGACCTGCACAAGATGGATACTGTTCTTAAGAAGGCAGCCATTGGTTATATTATCCATCAAAAATATTGGAATCAAGGTTTGACAACTGAAGCCAATCGTGCTGTAATTGAACTAGCTTTTGAAAAGATAGGAATGAATAAGTTGACCGCCCTTCACGATAAAGACAATCCCGCATCAGGAAAGGTTATGGAGAAATCAGGCATGCGCTTTTCTCACGAAGAACCATATGCATGTATGGACCAGCATGAAAAAGGTCGTATCGTGACAAGAGTGCATTATGTCTTGACCAAAGAAGAATATTTTGCAAATAAGTAAGCAGTTGAAAAGTTTTTTCAGCTGTTTTTTCTTTCTCTTACGAATAAGCTAAGAGAGGAGAAAATATGGAAGAACTTATTGAGAAAATCAAAGAATATAAAATTATTGTTATCTGTGTTAGTTTGGGTTTGGTCTTGGGTGGATTTTTCCTCCTAAAACCAGTCGCTCAAACACCTGCTAAAGAAACAAAGGTGCAAACAGAAGTTACCACTGTTTCAAAGGATTCGACGGATGTAAAGGAAGATGGAAATCAGAAGGAAGAGGTGGTGGAGCAAGATCTGATTACTGTCGATGTCAAAGGGGCTGTCAAAACACCAGGGATTTATGATTTGCCAGTTGGAAGTCGTATCAATGATGCTGTTCAAAAAGCTGGTGGCTTGGCAGATAATGCAGACAGTAAGTCTATCAATCTTGCTCAGAAAATTAGTGACGAAGCACTTGTCTATGTTCCGACTAAGGAAGAAGCTATCAGTCAAGATACACATTCAAATGCTTCCAACACCAAAGAAAATAAGAAAGTCAATCTTAATAAAGCCAGTTTAGAGGAACTGAAACAAGTCAAAGGCTTAGGTGCTAAACGTGCTCAAGATATTATCGACCATCGTGAGTCCAACGGTAAGTTTAAGTCAGTTGATGAGCTCAAAAAGGTTTCTGGTATTGGCGCAAAAACGATAGAAAAGTTAAAAGAGTATGTTACAGTGGATTAGTCGCTTTCCTTTCCCAAAAATCTATCTCAGTTTTCTTTTGCTATGGCTCTACTATGCTATCTTTTCAGCAAGTGTCTTAGCACTTTTGGGCTTTGTCTTTTTACTAGTCTGCCTCTTTTTCCAATTTCCATGGAAAACTGTGACCAAGGTCCTCTTGATTTGTGGACTTTTTGGGAGTTGGTTTGTATTTCAAAAATGGCAGCAAGACGAAGCCAGTCGGAATCTTGTTGACTCGGTAGCTACAGTGCGACTCTTACCGGATACCATCAAAGTAAATGGTGATAGCTTGTCTTTTCGTGGCAAGGCTGAGGGCAGACTCTTTCAGGTCTATTATAAACTCCAGTCAGAAGCTGAAAAGGAAAAATTTCAAGAGTTGTCTGAACTACATGAAATGGTTGTGAAAGGCAAGCTAGCTAGTCCTCAAGGAGCCAGTAATTTTGCGGGTTTTGATTATCGAAACTATCTCAAAACGCAAGGAATTTATCAGACCTTAACCATATCCGAAATTGTGGAATTAAAGCAAATTTCCAGTTGGGATATTGGAGAAAATCTATCAAGTTTGCGGAGAAAAGCAGTTGTCTGGATTAAACGGAATTTTCCCGATCCCATGCGCAATTATATGACAGGTCTTTTATTGGGACATTTAGATACAGATTTTGAGGAAATGAATGAACTCTACTCTAGTCTAGGAATTATTCATCTTTTTGCTTTATCAGGAATGCAAGTCGGATTTTTCATGAATGCTTTTAAGAAGTTACTTTTGCGTTTGGGTTTGACTCAAGAGAAGTTCAAATGGTTAGCCTATCCATTCTCCTTAGTCTATGCAGGCTTGACAGGATTTTCAGCTTCAGTTATTCGTAGTCTTCTACAAAAGCTATTGGCTCAGCATGGCTTTAAGTCACTGGATAATTTTGCTTTGACAATTCTTATTCTATTTTTAATCATGCCGAACTTTTTCTTAACTGCTGGGGGAGTTCTTTCCTGTGCTTATGCCTTTATCCTGACAATGACTGGTGAGGAGGTAGCAGGGGTAAAAGGTCTGGTTAGAGAGAGTTGCATTATTTCCTTGGGAATTCTGCCAATTTTATCATTTTATTTTTCAGAATTTCAACCGTGGTCCATTCTCTTGACCTTTGTCTTTCATTCTTGTTTGACATGATTTTGTTGCCACTCTTATCCATTCTCTTCTGTCTGTCATTTATATATTCCATCACCCAGTTCAACTTTCTCTTTGAATGGCTAGAAAATATCATACGCTATATTTCTCAGCTATCTACGAGGCCACTTGTTTTTGGACAGCCGAGTCTTTGGATTTTAATCCTTCTTTTGATTACTTTAGCTCTCATCTACGACTATCGAAAGAATTTGAAAAAAATATCTATGCTTGTCATAGTTGCCATCTCACTCTTTTTAGTAACCAAGCATCCACTGGAAAATGAAATCACAGTCCTAGATATGGAACAGGGACGAAGCATTTTCCTAAGAGACATGACAGGAAAGACCATACTACTGGATGTTGGTGAAAAACTAGCAGTTGAAAAGAAAGAAGTCTGGCAGGAGAAAGCTATTACCAGCAATGCCAAACGTAGTTTAATTCCTTATCTGAAAAGTCGAGGAGTGGCCAAGATTGATCAGCTTGTTTTGACGAAAAGTGAACCTAAGCAACTAGATCATGTGTTAGAAATTAGTAAAGCCGTCGAGCTTGGAGAGATTCTAGTAACTGAAGAAACTTTATCTAAGAGAGAATTTATGGATAAGCTGAAGGAAAGCAAAGTCAAGGTAGGGGCTATCAAAACAGGACAGCAGTTACCTATTTTTGGGAATAGTTTGGAAGTAATCGCAACTCAAAATAAGGATAAAAGTGATTCAATTACAATGTATGGAAAGTTACTAAACCAAACCTTTCTAGTTACTGGAAATATAGAGGAGAAGTTTTTAACGAGTCATTATCCAAAAATCCAATCAGATGTAGTGATAAGTCATCTGCAAGCATCGAAGAAAAAGACAGATATCGAAATCTTCAAAAATGTACACCCTAAAATCACGGTCATTTCGGTAGACAAGAAGAAAAAATTCAAAGAAAAAAATGGGGAAAGTAACCGAGAACTTGAGAATTCGATTTACCAAACGGACCAAAAGGGAGCTATTCGTTTTAAAGGTTGGCGTTCTTGGCAAATAGAAACAGTTCGCTGAACTCATGAGTGAGAATAACATTAAAATTGTCTAAACAATCATTCAAGGCTTGATTTTGAACCCTGTTTACTATAAAATAGTTAAGATTGGTGTCAAACTTTTATATTGCAAATAGGAGAAAAAATGACAAAAACTTTGAAACGTCCTGAGGTTCTATCACCTGCAGGAACACTAGAAAAACTAAAAGTAGCTGTTCAATACGGAGCAGATGCTGTCTTTATTGGTGGTCAGGCCTATGGTCTACGTAGTCGTGCGGGAAACTTCACTTTCGAACAAATGGAAGAAGGAGTTCAGTTCGCGGCTAAGTATGGAGCTAAGGTATATGTGGCTGCTAATATGGTTATGCACGAAGGAAATGAAGAAGGTGCCGGAGAATGGTTCCGTAAGTTGCGTGATATTGGTATTGCAGCGGTTATTGTTTCTGACCCTGCCTTAATCATGATTGCAGCAACAGAAGCACCAGGACTTGAAATCCACCTTTCAACACAAGCTAGTGCGACCAACTATGAAACTCTTGAATTCTGGAAAGAACTTGGATTGACGCGTGTCGTTTTGGCGCGTGAGGTTTCTATGGAAGAGTTAGCAGAAATTCGCAAACGTACAGATGTAGAAATTGAAGCCTTCGTACATGGAGCTATGTGTATTTCCTACTCTGGCCGTTGTACCCTTTCTAACCACATGAGTATGCGTGACGCCAACCGTGGTGGATGTTCACAGTCTTGTCGCTGGAAATATGACCTTTATGATATGCCATTTGGTAAAGAACGTAAGAGCCTCAAGGGAGAAATTCCTGAAGAATTCTCCATGTCTGCGGTTGATATGTCTATGATTGACCATATTCCAGATATGATTGAAAATGGTGTGGATAGTTTGAAGATTGAAGGTCGTATGAAGTCTATCCACTATGTTTCAACAGTGACAAACTGCTACAAGGCTGCCGTTGATGCCTACCTCGAAAGTCCTGAAAAGTTTGAAGCGATCAAGCAAGACTTGATTGATGAAATGTGGAAGGTGGCCCAACGTGAATTGGCTACAGGTTTCTACTATGGAACACCAACTGAAAATGAACAACTGTTTGGTGCTCGTCGTAAGATTCCAGAATACAAGTTTGTTGCTGAAGTAGTAGCTTATGATGATGCGACACAAACAGCAACTATTCGTCAACGTAACGTTATCAACGAAGGTGACCAAGTTGAGTTTTATGGACCAGGCTTCCGTCATTTTGAAACTTACATCGAAGATCTTCATGACTCTAAAGGAAATAAAATTGACCGTGCACCAAACCCAATGGAACTCTTGACTATCAAGGTTCCTCAACCAGTACAAGCCGGTGATATGGTCCGTGCTTTGAAAGAAGGCTTGATCAATCTTTACAAAGAAGATGGAACCAGCGTCACAGTTCGTGCTTAGATAAGGAAAAATCATGGTTCAAGCTCAGGGATTACTAGTAGACGATGAAAGCAGATGTGTTCATTACCATAGTGATAAAGATATCGTTGCGCTCCAGTGTTATGAGTGTCAGAAATACTATGCTTGTTATCAATGCCACAATGCATTAGAAACACACATATTTTCTCCCTACCCTTTAAGACTTAAACAGGATAAACCTATCTTATGTGGTTCCTGTAAGAAGACCCTAACTTATGAGGAGTATAAAGAGAAGGGGAGCTGTCCTTATTGTGCAGCACTCTTTAATCCAGCTTGCCAGAGCCACCATTCAATTTATTTCAAATAAGAAACGATAAATCCAGGTTTTGAAACTTGGATTTTTCTTTTCAGAAAAATAGGAAAGATAAGAAAAATAATCTGAAAAGACATTAAAATTTTCTATATAAATTGTCTTGAAAATCGTAAAAATAGAAATAAATGATTAGAAACGCTTTCAATGCTAGTAAAGAGTTGACAAAAGCAAATTTTAGGACTAAACTAGGGAAGTAAATTTAATTTAAAAAAGGAGAATTCGTCATGAATTTAACATTTTTCGGTCTATGTCTTGCCTGTATGGGTGTATCTCTTGCAGAAGGATTTTTGATGAACGGTTTGTTCAAATCTGCAGCACGCCAACCAGATATCATCCCACAATTGCGTAGTTTGATGATCATGGGGATTGCCTTTATCGAAGGAACATTCTTTGTAACTCTCGTATTTTCATTTATCATCAAATAAAGAGAAGTATAAAATGGAAAAGGGAGGATTCTAGATGGAAGAAAGTATCAATCCAACCATCAATATTGGTCCTGTTACCTTTGATTTAACCTTGGCAGCATTGACTTTGTTGTCTGTGGCACTTATTTTTGGCTTTATCTATTGGGCGAGTCGCAATATGACAGTAAAACCCAAAGGAAAGCAAAATGTACTAGAGTATCTCTATGACTTTGTAGTCGGATTTACTGAACCTAACGTAGGTTCACGGTACATGAAAGATTACTCACTCTTTTACTTGTGTTTATTTCTTTTTATGGTTATCGCAAATAATCTTGGTTTGATGGCGAAACTTCAAACTACAGATGGGACAAATCTTTGGACATCGCCAACAGCAAATCTCCAGTTTGACTTGGCCTTGTCATTCGGAATTATCCTGATGACCCATATTGAAGGAATTCGTCGTCGCGGTGTTAAAAAATATCTAAAAGGTTTTGTAACCCCAGGTTTCATGACACCGATGAATCTCCTTGAAGAAGTCACGAATTTCCTATCACTTGCTTTGCGGGTGTTCGGGAATATCTTTGCCGGAGAAGTGATGGCAAGCTTGCTGATTACTCTCTCTCATCAGGCACTTTATTGGTATCCAGTCGCATTTGTTACCAATCTTGTCTGGACGGCATTTTCTGTGTTTATTTCCTGTGTTCAGGCCTATGTATTCACAGTCTTGTCTTCTATGTATCTAGGAAATAAAATTAATGATGAAGAGTAGAAAGGAGTAAATGATGCACGTTACAGTAGGTGAATTGATTGGTAACTTTATTTTAATTGCTGGCTCTTTTATCCTTTTGATTTTCTTAGTCAAAAAATACGCATGGTCAAACTTGACAAGTGTCTTCGAAGAACGCGCAGAAAAGATTGCTGCTGATATTGATGGTGCTGAACAAGCTCGTCAAAAAGCAGAAACTCTTGCTCAAAAGCGTGAAGATGAATTAGCAGGTAGCCGTACCGAAGCTAAAACGATTATCGAGAATGCAAAGGAAACAGCTGAAAAGAGCAAATCAGATATTCTGGCTGAAGCTAAGCTAGAAGCTGGTCGCTTGAAAGAAAAAGCTAACCAAGAAATTGCGCAAAATAAAGCTGAGGCTTTACAAAGCGTTAAAGGTGAGGTAGCAGATTTGACAGTTAGTCTAGCTGGAAAAATCATCTCACAAAACCTTGACGGTCATGCCCATAAAGAACTCATTGATCAGTATATTGATCAGCTAGGAGAAGCTTAATGGACAAAAAGACAGTAAAGGTAATTGAAAAATACAGCATGCCTTTTGTCCAATTGGTGATTGAAAAAGGAGAAGAAGATTCTATCTTCTCAGACTTGACCCAGATTAAGCAAGTCGCTGAAGAAACAGACTTGCCTTCTTTTTTGGCTCAGGTAGATGTTGATGAGTCTGACAAGGAAAAAACAGTCAGTTATTTCCAAGATTCTGCATCGCCATTATTACAAAACTTCATTCAAGTTCTGTTGTACAATCATCGATCAAATCTTTTTTATGAAGTGATTGTAGATTGTTTAAACCGTCTTGAGAGAGAAACGAATCGTTTTGAAGTAACGATTATGTCTGCTCATCCTCTAACAGATGAACAAAAAGAACGTTTGCTTCCAATTATAGAGAAAAAGATGTCTTTAAAAGTGCGTAGCATTAAAGAAGAAATCGACGATAGTTTAATCGGTGGTTTTGTTATTATCGCCAATCACAAGACAATTGATGTTAGTATTAAACAACAACTTAAAGTTGTTAAGGAAAATTTGAAATAGAAAGTGGTGTTCTTTTGGCAATTAACGCACAAGAAATCAGCGCTTTAATTAAGCAACAAATTGAAAATTTCAAACCCAATTTTGATGTGACTGAAACTGGTGTTGTAACATACATCGGGGACGGAATTGCGCGTGCTCATGGCCTAGAAAATGCCATGAGTGGAGAGTTGTTGATTTTTGAAAACGGCTCTTATGGTATGGCGCAAAACTTAGAATCAACTGATGTTGGTATTATCATCCTTGGAGATTTTACAGATATCCGCGAAGGCGATACCATTCGTCGTACAGGAAAAATCATGGAAGTTCCAGTTGGTGATAGCTTGATTGGACGTGTCGTGGATCCACTTGGTCGTCCAGTAGATGGGCTTGGTCCAATCGACACAAACAAAACTCGTCCAGTTGAAGCGCCAGCTCCTGGGGTTATGCAACGTAAATCAGTATCACAACCATTGCAAACTGGTTTGAAAGCTATTGATGCCCTTGTTCCAATCGGTCGTGGACAACGTGAGTTGATTATCGGTGACCGTCAAACAGGGAAAACTACCATTGCTATCGATGCAATCTTGAACCAAAAAGGTCAAGATATGATTTGTATCTATGTAGCGATTGGTCAAAAAGAATCAACAGTTCGTACACAAGTAGAAACACTTCGTCAGTACGGAGCCTTGGATTACACAATCGTTGTGACAGCGTCAGCTTCACAACCTTCTCCATTGCTTTTCCTTGCACCTTATGCAGGGGTTGCTATGGCCGAAGAATTTATGTACCAAGGTAAGCATGTCTTGATCGTTTATGATGACTTATCTAAACAAGCGGTAGCTTATCGTGAACTTTCTCTCTTGCTCCGTCGTCCACCAGGTCGTGAAGCCTTCCCAGGGGATGTATTCTACCTTCATAGCCGTCTACTTGAACGTTCAGCTAAAGTTTCGGATGAATTGGGTGGAGGATCTATCACAGCCCTTCCGTTTATCGAGACACAAGCCGGAGATATCTCAGCCTATATCGCTACAAACGTAATCTCTATTACGGATGGACAAATCTTCCTAAGTGATAGTCTCTTTAATGCAGGTATCCGTCCAGCTATTGATGCGGGTTCTTCCGTATCTCGTGTTGGTGGTTCTGCACAGATTAAGGCCATGAAGAAAGTTGCTGGTACACTCCGTATCGACCTTGCTTCATACCGTGAGTTGGAAGCCTTCACTAAATTTGGTTCTGACTTGGATGCGGCTACTCAGGCTAAATTGAACCGTGGTCGTCGTACTGTAGAAGTATTGAAACAACCTGTTCACAAACCATTACCTGTTGAGAAACAAGTTACTATTCTCTATGCTTTGACCCATGGTTTCTTGGATACAATTCCTGTAGACGATATCGTTCGTTTCGAAGAAGAGTTCCATACGTTCTTTGATGCTCAACATCCTGAAATTTTGGAAACCATTCGTGAAACAAAAGACTTGCCAGATGAAGCAGTCTTGGATGCTGCGATTACTGAGTTTCTCAATCAATCAAGCTTCCAATAAGAATAGAGGTGTCAGATGGCAGTATCTCTAAATGATATTAAAACAAAAATCGCCTCAACAAAAAATACTAGTCAAATTACTAACGCTATGCAGATGGTTTCTGCAGCTAAGTTAGGTCGTTCTGAAGAAGCAGCACGTAACTTCCAAGTTTATGCACAAAAAGTACGTAAACTGGTTACAGATATCCTTCACGGAGATGGCGCTGGCGGATCAACTAACCCTATGTTGATCAGTCGCCCCGTCAAAAAAACAGGGTATATCGTCATTACATCTGACCGTGGTCTTGTTGGAGGATATAATTCTTCAATCTTAAAAGCTGTCATGGAAATCCAGCAAGAATATCATCCTTCAGGTGATGACTTTGAGGTCATTTGTATCGGTGGTATGGGAGCCGATTTCTTCAAATCACGCGGTATTCAGCCAATCTATGAATTGCGTGGACTTGCAAGTCAACCAAGTTTTGATGAAGTTCGTAAAATTATCACAAAAACGATTGAAATGTATCAAAATGAACTTTTCGATGAGCTCTATGTTTGCTACAACCACCACGTGAATACATTGACAAGTCAAATGCGTGTAGAACAGATGCTTCCAATCGTGGACTTGGATCCAAATGAAGCAGATGATAACTATAGCTTGACCTTTGACCTTGAAACAAGTCGTGAAGAAATCTTGGATCAATTGCTGCCACAGTTTGCAGAAAGTATGATTTATGGTGCTATTATTGATGCCAAGACAGCTGAAAATGCTGCCGGGTATGACAGCCATGCAAACAGCAACTGATAATGCGAAAAAAGTGATTAATGATTTGACAATCCAGTATAACCGTGCCAGACAGGCGGCGATTACACAAGAAATCACAGAAATCGTGGCAGGAGCTAGTGCTTTAGAATAAAGCCATCCTGCTCATATCAATGAACTTAGGACCTAGCAAAACTAGGAACCGACAGTATCTTATATAGAATAGGAGAAGGAGATGAGTTCAGGTAAAATTGCTCAGGTTATCGGACCCGTTGTAGACGTTTTGTTTGCAGCAGGGGAAAAACTTCCTGAGATTAACAATGCACTTGTCGTCTACAAAAATGACGAAAAGAAAACAAAAATCGTCCTTGAAGTAGCCTTAGAGTTGGGGGATGGTATGATTCGTACCATCGCCATGGAATCAACAGATGGTTTGACTCGTGGAATGGAAGTATTGGACACAGGTCGTCCAATCTCTGTACCAGTAGGTAAAGAAACCTTGGGACGTGTCTTCAACGTTTTGGGAGATACCATTGACTTGGAAGCTCCTTTTGGAGAAGACGCAGAACGCCAGCCAATTCATAAAAAAGCACCTACTTTTGATGAGTTGTCTACCTCTTCAGAAATCCTCGAAACAGGGATTAAGGTTATCGACCTTCTTGCCCCTTATCTTAAAGGTGGTAAAGTCGGACTCTTCGGTGGTGCCGGAGTCGGTAAAACTGTCTTGATCCAAGAATTGATTCACAACATTGCCCAAGAACACGGTGGTATCTCAGTATTTACTGGTGTTGGGGAACGTACTCGTGAAGGGAACGACCTATATTGGGAAATGAAAGAATCAGGCGTTATTGAGAAAACAGCCATGGTATTTGGTCAGATGAATGAGCCACCAGGAGCACGTATGCGTGTTGCCCTTACTGGTTTGACAATTGCTGAATACTTCCGTGATGTAGAAGGCCAAGACGTTCTTCTCTTCATTGACAACATCTTCCGTTTTACACAAGCTGGTTCAGAAGTATCTGCCCTTTTGGGTCGTATGCCATCAGCCGTTGGTTACCAACCAACCCTCGCAACAGAAATGGGTCAATTACAAGAACGTATCACTTCAACTAAGAAAGGTTCTGTAACCTCTATCCAGGCTATCTACGTGCCAGCGGATGACTATACTGACCCAGCGCCGGCAACAGCCTTTGCCCACTTGGATTCAACAACAAACTTGGAACGTAAATTGGTTCAATTGGGTATCTACCCAGCCGTTGATCCACTTGCTTCAAGCTCTCGTGCTTTGGCACCTGAAATTGTTGGAGAAGAGCACTACGCAGTTGCGGCTGAGGTTAAACGTGTTCTTCAACGTTACCATGAGTTGCAAGATATCATCGCCATCCTTGGTATGGATGAACTTTCTGATGAAGAAAAGACTTTGGTTGCTCGTGCCCGTCGTATTCAGTTCTTCCTTTCACAAAACTTCAACGTTGCGGAACAATTTACTGGTCAACCAGGTTCTTATGTTCCAGTAGCTGAAACAGTTCGTGGATTTAAGGAAATTCTTGACGGAAAACACGATCATCTCCCAGAAGATGCCTTCCGTGGAGTAGGTTCAATCGAAGATGTTATCGCTAAGGCTGAAAAAATGGGATTTTAAGAGGTGATCTATGGCTCAGTTAACTGTCCAGATCGTGACACCAGATGGCCTCGTCTATGATCACCATGCCAGCTTTGTATCGGTTCGAACTCTGGATGGTGAGATGGGGATCTTGCCACGACATCAAAATATGATTGCGGTATTAGCAGTTGATGAAGTTAAAGTCAAACGTATTGATGATGATTCTCATGTCAACTGGATAGCAGTAAACGGAGGAATCATTGAGATTGCTAATGATGTCATTACCATTATTGCAGACTCAGCTGAGCGTGCTCGTGATATCGATATTAGCCGTGCAGAACGTGCCAAACTTCGTGCAGAACGTGAAATCGAAGAAGCACAAGACAAACACTTGATTGACCAAGAGCGTCGTGCTAAGATTGCATTACAACGTGCTATTAACCGAATCAATGTCGGAAATAAATTATAAAAAAATGAACTTGATTTGAGAATCAAGTTCATTTTTTATGTTTAAAATGTGACGCAAACCGCTTCGGGAACGTGGAAATCATTGGAAAGTTCTGCAAGACGACCAGTCTCTGGATTACGTTTAAAGACAGTTGCATTATCAGAATCCTGGTGAACGACGATGAGGAATTCTTGGTCTGGTGAGAGAATAAAGTCACGAGGAGTTTTCCCGTTTGTAGGAACGAATTCCAACAATTCTAAACTACCATCAGCGAGAATAGTGTAAACTACAATAGAATCGTGACCACGGTTTGATGCGTACAGGTATTTTCCATCTTGTGAGAGACGAATAGCAGCAGTTCCATTAAAGTCATTAAATCCTTCAGGAAGAGTAGAAATAACTTGCATTTTTTCAAATGCACCAACACCATCATAAATCAATACTTCAATTGTACTATTGAGTTCACAGATGAGATAGGCAATCTTGTAGTGGTTGTGAAAAACAAGGTGACGTGCACCAGCACCAGGACTACAATTGTAGGTAGTTAGCTTATTTAGTTTTCCTTCTGGATTGACATCATAAGTAGTAACCTCATCAGTACCTAAGTCGCAAGTGACTAAATACTGATCTGGTGTTAAATCTGTAAAGTGTACATGTGGAGAAGCTTGATTTTCATGAGGACCATGACCGCTATGCTGAACTGTATCAGCCAATTCTAGACTACCATCTTCTTTACGTTTGTATACCAGAATTTGTCCCTTGTGATAGTTTGCACCATAGACTAGGCTACGATTCTCATCAACTGCAACATAACAGTGAGGAGCACCTTCTGTCACAACATGGTTTAGCAAAGTACCATCAGTTTGATAGGCAGCAATTCCCCCTTGACCATCTTTGCTACCGACAGTGTAGAGGTGATTTTCTTTATCAAATGCAAGATAGGTAGGACTTGGCTCAGCAGCAAATAGTTTAAGATTGGATAGTTGCCCAGTTTCTGTATCAAAATCAGCTTGATAAATCCCTTGGGATAAACGACGTGTGTAGGTTCCGAAATAAATTGTTTCAATCATAGCTATACCTCTAAATAAAGATGTTTCTATTATATCATAAATTGGGAGACCTGAAGAAAATAGTGAAAAAAGTATGAAACATCTAAGTATAAAATTAGTAAAAAGCAAGGTCGCTTTGTTAAAGTTCTCAATCGTCACCTCAACACTTTAAAAACAGTTTATTCCCTATAAAAATGGTATAATGAAAGGACAAAGGAAAGGAAGTAGATATGGAACAAAAAGAGAAACATTTTAATTTATCTTGGTTTTTTAAATGGTTTTTAGATAATAAGGCTGTTACAGTTTTTTTGGTAGCCTTGTTACTAGGTCTGAATATTTTTATTTTAAGTAAGATTAGTTTTTTATTTATCCCTGTCGTTGATTTTTTATCAGTGGTTATGTTGCCTGTTATTTTATCAGGATTACTTTTTTATCTCTTAAATCCACTGGTGGATTTGATGGAGAAGTACAAGATAAATCGTGTCTTAGCCATTAGTATTATCTTTGTCATTATTGCCATACTCTTGATTATTGGTCTGGCCGTTGCGATTCCAAATCTTCAACGTCAAGTAGTTATTTTTGCGAAAAATGTACCAAATTATCTCGAAGATGCTGACAGAGTTATTGATGATCTTGTAACTAAGCGGTTACCAGATGACTTTAGACCTCAACTAGAACAGGTTCTGGCTCAATTCTCAACACAAGCAACTGCTTGGGCAAGTAATATTTCATCAAAAGCTGTGAACTGGGTGAGTGCTCTTATTAGTGGAACGTCACAAGTCATTGTTGCTTTGATTATCATGCCCTTTATGCTCTTTTATCTCCTTAGAGATGGAAAAGGTTTGAGAGATCATATCACTCAATTCTTACCAAATAAATTGAGAGAACCAGTAGGTAAGGTTCTAACGGATGTGAACCAACAACTTTCTAACTATGTTAGAGGACAAATTACTGTTGCTGTTATTGTAGCGATTATGTTTATCATCTTCTTTAAGATTATTGGTTTGAGATATGCAGTGACTCTTGGAATTACTGCTGGGGTTTTAAATCTTATCCCTTATCTTGGAAGTTTCCTTGCCATGCTACCAGCTCTGGTCTTAGGTTTAATTGCTGGACCAGTTATGCTCTTGAAAGTTATTATCGTTTTTATCGTAGAGCAGACAATTGAAGGTCGTTTTGTATCTCCATTGATTCTAGGTAGTCAATTAAACATCCATCCAATCACGATTCTATTTGTTTTGTTGACGTCTGGTTCTATGTTTGGTGTTTGGGGAGTCCTATTAGGAATTCCTGTTTATGCTTCAGCAAAAGTTGTTATTTCAGCGATTTTTGAATGGTATAAAAAAGTTAGTGGTTTGTATGAGTTAGAAGAGGAGGTTGAAGGTGAGCAATAGTCAAGAAATGCTTGAAGCTTTGGATCAGCAAGATTTAACAAAAGCTGATCACTATTTTCAAAAAGCCTTGGTAGAAGACCCTGATGATCTTCTTCTGGAACTGGCTTATTATCTAGAAGGTATTGGTTTTTATCCACAAGCTCGTCAAAACTATGAAAAAAACTAGCTCCAATATTTTCAGAAGTAAATCTCAATCTAGCTAGTATTGCAAGCGAAGACGGACAAATTGAAGAAGCGTTTGCCTATCTAGAAGAAATTCAACCCAATAGCGATTCTTATGTATCTGCGCTTGTTTTAAAGGCTGATTTCTATCAAATGGAAGGATTGACGGATGTAGCTCGTGAGAAGCTCTTAGAAGCTCTTAATTACTCTGATGATCCTCTATTGATTTTTGGGCTAGCAGAGTTAGATAGTGAACTTGGAAATGATTTAGAAGCGATTAAGAGCTATGCTCAACTGGATAATCGTGAAATATATGAGCAGACAGGGATTTCGACCTATCAACGAATTGGAACTGCCTATGCTCGACTTGGAAAGTTTGAATCAGCTATAGAGTTTTTAGAAAAAGCTTTAGAGTTAGAGTATGACGATCAGACTGCTTTTGAATTAGCAAGTCTTTACTTTGATCAAGAGGAATATCAAAAGGCAGTTTTATATTTTAAACAGCTGGATACTATTTCTCCAGATTTTGAAGGGTATGAATATGGTTATAGTCAGGCTCTACATAAGGAACACCAGACTGAGCAAGCCTTACTGGTAACTCAACAAGGTTTGGAAAAAAATCCTTTCGAGACACGTTTACTACTCCTTGCTTCACAATTATCTTACGAATTGCATCAACCTGAACAGGCGGAAGCTTATCTTCTTCAAGCCCAAGAAGATGCGGAAGACCAAGAAGAAATCCTCTTGCGACTAGCAACCATGTATCAGGAGCAAGAACGGTATGAGGATATTCTAGCCTTAGAAGTATATGAGCCAGAAAATCTCTTGACTAAGTGGATGATTGCACGGAGTTACCAAGAAACTGAAGATTTGGATGTTGCCTATGAATCTTATCAGGCATTGGTTTCAGAACTCAAGGAAAATCCTGAGTTTTTAGAGCAATACATTCATCTATTACGCGAACTTGGAAGGTTTGAAGAAGCAAAAGAACAGATCCAACACTATCTCAAGTTGGTTCCTGATGACATACAGATGCAAGATTTGTATGAACGTTTATGATGATACCAAAATAGTCGTCTTAGCAGGCGACTATTTTTATAAAATGAAAGATTTAAAAATCTATAAATTCCATCATAAAAATGAATAAGTACAGTATGAATTTTTAGCTTTTTTTGATATAATTGTTATAGTTAAATTGAAAAAACTCACTCAAAAAGTGAAACATAGAAAGATTTGAATTATGACACAAGTAAATCGTAACAGATTCTTCTGTTACCATTGAACCAGAAGTGGTCAAAGAATTAAATATTACCGTCGTTCCGCTCTCTGTAATGATTGATAGTGTTCTTTATTCGGATGCTGATCTTGAAGAAGGGGAGTTTCTTCGCTTGATGAAAGAGTGTAAAAATCTGCCTAAAACAAGTCAACCTCCAGTTGGACTCTTTGCTGAGATTTTTGATGAGTTAAGTAAAGACGGTAGTCAAATTTTAGCCATTCATATGTCTCATGCCTTATCAGGAACTGTCGAAGCAGCTCGTCAGGGTGCAAGTTTGTCAACGGCTAATGTGACCGTATTGGATAGTTCTTTTACAGATCAAGCCCTAAAATTTCAAGTGGTTGAAGCAGCTAAGTTAGCTCAAGAAGGACAAAACATAGAAACAATTGTGGCTCATGTTGAAGAAGTCAAGAAAAATACAGAGCTCTACATCGGTGTTTCTACCTTAGAAAACCTTGTTAAAGGTGGCCGTATTGGCAGAGTGACAGGTCTTTTAAGCTCTCTATTAAATATCCGAGTAGTCATGCAGATGAAGGATGACGAATTACAACCAATCGTGAAAGGACGTGGAGCAAAAACCTTTAAGAAATGGTTGGATGAACTAGTTTCAAAACTGTCAGAGCGTTCTGTTTCTGAGATTGGTATTTCCTATTCTGGAACTAGGGACTGGGCAGAAGAGATGAAAGAAATCCTACAACCATTCGTTGAAAAACCAATCTCTGTACTTGAAACAGGTTCGATTATTCAGACACATACAGGTGAAAATGCTTGGGCTATTTTAGTCAGATATGAGTCCTAAAAAAATAAAGAAAATAGCAAGAAATAGCGTTTTTGACTTGACCTACAAGAGAATTTAGGATATGATTGTAATTGTTAATTAGAAAATATTTGGAGGAATTATTAACATGGCAAACAAACAAGATTTGATCGCTAAAGTAGCAGAAGCTACAGAATTGACAAAGAAAGACTCAGCAGCAGCAGTTGATGCTGTATTTGCAGCAGTAGCTGATTACCTTGCAGCTGGTGAAAAAGTTCAATTGATTGGTTTTGGTAATTTCGAAGTTCGTGAGCGTGCAGCACGTAAAGGTCGCAACCCACAAACTGGTAAAGAAATCACTATCGCAGCTTCAAAAAGTTCCAGCATTCAAAGCTGGTAAAGCTCTTAAAGACGCTGTTAAATAATGAATTTAGAAAAAGTCTATTGTATCAAGCTTTTTAGCTTGGTCGATAGGCTTTTTTTGTAGTTTTGGGGCAAAAAAGGGGCAGGAAAGAACAGTATTTTCTATATCAGTCATAGATTTTAAGCTCTACTCTTGGTAAGAATAGGGAGGCTGAGAAGCCTATCTCAAGTTAGGCTTGCAGACCCTCATCTATACAATTGGCACTAAATGGATAGCCAACAAGGATGGTGAGAAGAGTTTGCTTTCAAGCACTGAGCCCTTTATAGAATTTCTTGACAAAAATTATGAAAGGGAATAGAATCTTGTCAAAGAAGTAAGGAGGAAATGAATATGATTATTTCAACTACGGGAATTGAAGGCAAGAAAATCCTAGCCTACAAAGGAATCGTCTTTGGTGAAGTGGTTGCTGGCGTTAATATGTTCAAAGATATGGCCTGCTGGCTTCCGTAATTTTTTTGGAGGACGAGCTAGTAGTTATGAAGGCGAGTTGACTCAAGCAAGAGAAGAAGCTCTAGCGGAAATGATGGAGCGTGCAAGTGAACGTGGAGCAAATGCTATTATAGGTATAAAAATGGACTATGAAACTTTAGGTGCTGAAAATGGTATGCTAATGGTCACTTGTAGTGGTACAGCAGTTGTGGTTGACTCCTAATTTGAAGAAACAAAAAAAGAACAGTCGGAACTGTTCTTTTTATGATTATTTGAGACCGTATTTTTTGTTGAAACGATCCACGCGTCCATCTGCTTGAGTGAACTTTTGACGTCCAGTGTAGAATGGGTGTGAGTCTGATGAAATTTCCACACGGATCAATGGGTAAGTTTCGCCTTCGAACTCAACAGTTTCATTAGAGCGTTTTGTTGAACCGCTAAGGAATTGGTAACCAGTAGTTGTGTCCATGAAGACAACTGGGCGATATTCTGGATGGATATCTTTTTTCATTTTGCAATATTTCCTTTCTGCCATGGTCTCTTTGCGAGCCATAGATTGTTACCATACTAGTCTATCAGATTCTGATAAGTTTGGCAAGCTTTTTATCTATTTTTTCAGTAAGTTTTTTAATTTTTGATAGATAACTTCATTTTCCTCTAGGCTATAGGAGTTAGCACCACTTGCAAGTGGGTGACCTCCACCATCATGTTCTTTTGCAACACCATTGATTGGAACGAATTTACTGCGAAGTCGAACGCGATAGTGGCCATCTGCTTGTTCCACAAATATTCCCCAAAGATTAACTGTATCGATACGGCCTGGAGCTCCAACAATGGCTGCTGTTTCAGAATCTGTTACTTGATATGTTTTTAGAATTTCTTGAGTCAGTAAGACACGTGCGACACCATTTTCATCAACTTCTAGGTGATCATAGACATAACCTTGAAGTTTAGCGATTTAAAGCTCATGGTATCCATTTTACGTGTTAATTCAGCATAGTCAAAGTTATGTTCTCTAAGTTGACTTGCTATACGAAGGGTACGAGCAGAAGTAGATGGATAAAGGAAACGACCGGTATCGCCAATAATTCCAGCACAGAGCATTTTAGCAGCGTAGTCAGATAATTCTAGGTTAGTTGCTTCAGCAAAGAGAGCAATCATCTCACTGGCACTGCTAGAGTTGGTATCTACCCAAACAAGATCTCCATAGACTTCGTCATTTGGATGGTGATCAATTTTAATAATGGTTTCAGCATTAGTATAACGTTTATCATCGATACGAGCGGTATTTGCTGTATCACATATGATAGCAAGCGCCCCTTGATAATCCTTGTCTTCTACCTGATCCATCTTTGTAAGCCATGTTAGGGTTGGCTCATCATAACCGACTACCTTGATAGTTTTTTCTGGGAAATGGTGTTCCAGAAGTGCTTTGAGTCCAACTTGACTTCCTAAGGCATCAGGATCTGGTTTCATGTGACGGTGAATGATGATGGTATCGTATGCTTTAATTTTTTCTAAAATTTGATGGCAAATTTCCATAAGTGACCTCAATTCTTTCTTATTTCATTGTAGCACAAGAGTTTTTATTTTTAAAATGAAAAAGATGTGATATAATGGAGAAAGATAAATGGAGGAGGACGATATGGCATTAGCAAAAATTGTATTTGCCAGTATGACCGGTAATACCGAAGAAATTGCAGATATTGTAGCAGATAAATTGCGTGAATTGGGCTTAGAGGTGGATGTTGATGAGTGTACAACTGTTGACGCATCTGACTTTCTTGAAGCAGATATCGCGATCGTTGCAACCTACACTTACGGTGATGGAGAGTTACCAGATGAGATGATGGACTTCTACGAGGACCTAGCAGATCTTAATTTGAGTGGTAAAATCTACGGTGTAGTAGGATCAGGTGATACTTTCTACGATGAGTTCTGTAAAGCTGTTGATGACTTTGATCGTGTATTTGTGGCAACAGGAGCTGAAAGGGATCAGAGTGTGTCAAAGTGGATCTCTCTGCAGAAGAAGAAGATATCGAACGCTTGGAACAATTTGCAGAAGAATTGGCTGCTAAAGTAGGATAAGCATGAAGTTGCACTGATGAAAGTTGTCAGTGCAGTTTTTGTTAGTTGTCCCTAAGAATGTACTAGCCCATTTAGAAGCTTTTTGATACAATCATTCAAATAATGAAGGAGATTCTATGGATTTAGATATTATTAGACGAGAAATCGATCAAATTGATGACCAAATTGTAAAACTCTTAGAAGAAAGAATGCATCTAGTTGAGGGGGTAGTTGCTTATAAAAAAGCTTCAGGAAAAGCTATTCTAGATACTAAAAGAGAAGAAGCCATCTTTGAGAAGGTCAGAAGTCATGTCAGCAATAAAAAATACGAAGAGACAATCGTTGAGACTTTTTCTGATATTCTCAAACGTTCGCGCGATTATCAGGATAAAAACATCAAATGAAAAAAGAACAATTTTACCCATTAGGAATCTTTCTAGCTGCCATGCTGGGAGGACTTGTCCGATATCAGATTTCGAGATGGTTGCCAGCTAGTCCAGACTTTCCATGGGGAACTCTCTTTGCTAACTATCTAGGAATTTTCTGCTTAGTCTATCTTGTCAAAGGTTATTTGGTTTATAAGGGAAGCAGTAAAGGTGTCATTTTAGCGCTTGGAACTGGATTCTGTGGAGGATTAACGACTTTCAAGCCTCATGTTAGATGGCGTAAAATTGCTGGATACAGGTTCTTACCTAAGTCTAGTAATCTATCTAGTTCTGAGCATTGGTGGTGGACTTTTATTGGCTTATTGTTTAGGGAGGAAGAAATGGTAGTATTATATCTAGCGCTTGCTTGTGGACTAGGTGCCCTTGTGCGTTATTTCTTTTCACGTTATAATCAGGGTTCAGTACTGCCTCTAGGAACTCTCATAGCTAATCTACTGGGCTGTTTTTTGATTGGTTTATTTTACAATCATGTGGAGTCTAAAGAAGTCTATCTTATCCTTGCCACAGGATTTTGTGGGGGTCTAACCACTTTTTCAACCTTGAATGATGAACTCCAAAAACTCTTAGCTGATAAGAAAGTCTTTTACAGATATTTTCTCTTGACCTACTTAGGTGGTTTGCTTGCTATTTTTTTAGGAATTTTACTGTAAATTTCTTTACTTTTTCTAGGAAATTTGGTAAACTGTATCTTGTGTGTAATGGACGCACAAAAATACAGTTTATCCGCTGAGGAAGCTTCCTCAAGATTGACAAAGATAGGAGAATAAAATGAATCCATTAATCCAAAGCTTGACAGAAGGTCAACTTCGTACTGATATCCCATCATTCCGTCCTGGTGACACTGTCCGTGTACACGCGAAAGTTGTCGAAGGTAACCGTGAACGTATCCAGATTTTTGAAGGTGTTGTTATTGCACGTAAAGGTGCTGGCATCTCAGAAAACTACACAGTTCGTAAAATCTCTAACGGTGTAGGTGTTGAACGTATCTTCCCAATTCACACTCCACGTGTTGAAAAGATCGAAGTTGTTCGTTACGGTAAAGTACGTCGTGCGAAATTGTACTACTTGCGTGCTCTTCAAGGTAAAGCAGCTCGTATCAAAGAAATCCGTCGTTAATTCGACCAAAAAACTCTGCTCATTCGGCAGAGTTTTTCTCTAGCTCCCTTAGTTCAATGGATATAACAACTCCCTCCTAAGGAGTAGTTGCAGGTTCGATTCCTGCAGGGGGCATTTTTAGAAATGTAAAGAAAGACAAAGAAAATTCAAAATGTTTATTTGAAGGCAATTATCACAAGTTCATTTTTAAAAATAATTTAGTAGATTTGTCTTTTTGACCAAATCATGACCAAATTTTGACCAAAAAATTATATTTTGGTCAATGATTATAGAATAAAGTGGATCATGAAAATGTCTTTGATTTATAGTAGTGTTAAAAAAGGACTTCTTTTATTGGAATGTCCTTATTTTTATTATGGAATTGACAGATGAGGTTAAGATTCAGTTCTATGAACTCAAAAAGCAAGTATAAAGATTCAAACAAGTTTCAAAAAGATTTTGTGTTGATTTTTCTAGACTAAAGTACACGACAAAACTAATTGATTGTTATGGAATATAGAGCTTTAAAAAATGGGAAGAATGCTTACTATTCCACTGTATTAAAAACAAGAAATAATCAACAAAAAGCCTATATAATGACAAATGTATTAAAAAAATAAAAAGACTTAGCTTAGTGTAATGCAGAACCAAATCTTATAGATAAATTATTTGTCTAATTTTTTTAGGAATTACATCTTTAAACGATATCATATAACAATTATATTGTTAAATCTAGCTTAAATCTCTGCTTTAATTTATTTATTGTAATACTGTCATTATATTTCTTAAATATTCTCATAGCTTTAGAACATTCTTTTTTTACCTAACTCTATTTGATTAGTTTTTTTATAAGATAAATACCTCTTAGAAAGAGCAAATAATTCTTTTTCAAAAACAATATCCTTGCCTAGTAAGTAAATTTTTCTAAATCATCTATAAAAAAATTGAGCACTACCTAACAAATTATTTTCTAATAACATTTCTAGGTTAAATAAATATAGAGGAATTACTTTATATGTTCTGGTATCAGTTTTTAAAAAATGTCGTGTTTTCTTGATCACTATTCTATATAGTAAGCTTATGGTCTTTGTATTCAAAAAAAAACACCGAATTATAGAAAATCTTTAGTTCATACTCCATCCAAGTATCTACAGAAAGCAGATATTTTATTAATTCATTGCATTTAGATGAATTATAAGGAAGGTTTGCAAGACGGTTGATTTGTTGTTCAGCAATCAATTTTATGTGATAATTGCATATACTTTTTTCATGCTTTTCTTTTAACTCTATTTTCTCCACTAATTCTTGAAGTAAAAATATATCTGAAGACTCTACAGCATGTTCTAATTCATCAAAAAGACATTCTTTTTTAGAATAATAACAATGAATCAATTTTTCAAATTCTGAAAATGATATTCCAAGACGATTTAACAGAATATAAATGGAGAGGATATCATTTGTCCTCTCCAGATGTTAGCTTTTATTCACCCCACTACAGTTGACCAAGAGCCATCTTAGTTACTTGCACCTGAAGTAGCATCCGCATCTCCATGGCCGCCATCAGCTGAGTCAGAAGCACCAGAAGTAGCATCTGCATCACCGTGGCCTCCAGCAGCAGGAGCAAAAGGACCGCTTCCTCCTACCAAACGTTGGCCAGTTTCTTTCAAGTACCAGTCAAGCCATGGTTGGAAGTTAAAGACAATTTCATTGATACCAGCATATGATCCGTCAGGATAGTACATAGCTTGGTAGTTGTGAGTGTTGATAACACCGGCAGGAGAACCAGGAACAATTGTACGTACGTATTCTTGGTTACCATTGCGAAGTGTTCCAATAACCCACTCAACATTTTTCATACGTGCTGGTGGAAGTGAACCGTGAACTGTTGACATACGGCTACCAGATTGAGATGGTACACGTTTTGCAAACATTGTATCAGGATCTTGGTGAGCATTGTTGTAGTAGAGGAATTGGTTGTTATCGTCAGCGTATGTCAATTCAAAAGGCATAGCTTTCAAGAACATATCAATTTGGTTAACAGTCAAGATACCATGGTCAAGTTTAACATATGTATCACCTGAAACAGCACCTGTAATTTCAGCGACTTTTTCTACCCAGTTTGGATCGTCAGGATCAACTTCTGTAATAGTTGTAGCGATTGGTTTTCCACAATCCAAGTCTTCTGGTTCAATTGGTTTTGGTTTTTTCAATTTAGAAACGACTCCTACGTATTTGACAAAGTTATCTAAGCAAGTTTCAAGGAATTTAACAGTTCCTTCGTTGATAATATTTCCGTTAGCATCAAAAGCTTCTTTAGCTTTTCCAAGAAGGAATTCATTCCCTGGAAGAGTATAGGCATTTACACCTGGAGCATCAAGAATCTTACGAAGGTGAACTTGCGCACGAGAAGTTCCTTGGTCGTAGTAAGAAGCACCCACGATCATCACTGGTTTATTTTCGAATGGATGTACTTCATATGAAAGCCATTCAAGAACTGACTTGAGTGAAGCAGAAATTGTATGGTTGTGCTCAGGAGTAGCAATAATCACACCATCAGCACGAGTAATTTTATTGTAAAGAAGGCGTAATTGGAAGCTTTCGTCCCATTTTTTTCGTCTTGGTTAAACATTGGAACTTCATCGATTTCAAGAACTTCTAATTCAAATTTCAGTTTGAAGTTACGACGGATGAATTCCAAGAGTTTGCGGTTATATGATTGGTCGTAGTTTGATCCAACAAGTCCAACAAATTTCATTCTTTCGATCTCCTATCTTACAAATTTTCCCAGTCAAATTCTTCTGCATCTTTACGAAGAAGTTCTTGTGCATTACGCAATTTTTCAGTAATCTTGACAAAGATACGGAAGTCATCAAAGATGGCATCCAATTTCTTGATGACATCAAGATCTACCAAGTCACCATTCTTATCGAATGCTTGAAGAGAATGAGAGAGCAAGAACTCATCTGGGAGAACATTTGCTTTAATTTCTGGTGCATTTAAGATTTGACGGAGTTGCAATTGAGCACGTGATGAACCGAGTGTACCGTATGAAGCGCCTGTAATCATCACTGGTTTGTTAAGAAGTGGAAATACTCCATAAGAAATCCAAGCAAGAGCGCTCATAAGAACAGCAGGAATTGAGTGATCGTATTCAGGAGTACCGATAATCACACCATCAGCTGCTTCAATTTTTGAAACAATTTCTAAGGCTTCTGCAGGAATAAGTTTATCTGCAGGTTTGTTGAAGACTGGTAGGTCTTTAATTTCTACCAATTCGATTTCTGCTTTATCAGCAAAGTGTTTTTGCATATATTGAAGCAGTTGGCGGTTTGTGGAACGTTTAGAGTTAGTTCCTACAATAGCAATAAGTTTTAGCATGAGCTTTCCTTTCTCTTTTTGCATTATTTATTATTTATCTTTGGATACCGGATGAACAAGCGATATGTCCATCTTTATCAATAAGGATGGCTTCGATTCCATCGATATTTTCGATTTGCCACATGATAGAAGCGCTACGTTGGCCAAACAATCGTGTGGTCCATATCTCACCATCAACTGAGCGGTCAGATATAATCGTTAAACTAGCCAAATCCGTCTCAATAGGATAGCCAGTTTCACTATCGAAAATGTGATGATAATCCTTTCCATCGATTTCAAGATGCCGTTCATAAATTCCAGAAGTAACAACAGATTTCCCAGTAATAGATAAGGTCATCAGGTGATTGCCACGTGGATGATTAGGGTCTTGAATACCAATTTGCCAAGGTTGTCCATTTCTGGCTTGGTTATTACCAATGGTAAGGATATTTCCCCCCAAGATTGATAAGAGCAGAAGTGACACCATTTTCTTTTAAGAAAGTAGCAACCTTATCTGCGCTATAGCCCTTGGCTAAACAACCTAAATCAATTTTCATTCCTTTCTTTTCTAAGAAAACAGTAGAAGCAATTGAATCAAGTTTGATAAAACGGGGATCTATCAATGGTAAACCGAAGAAATTTCTTCAGGACTAGCAACTTTTGCATCGGAAAAACCAATACGCCAGGTTTGTACTAAGGGACCAATGCTGATATTGAGATTGCTTCCAGAGGCTAGACTGTGTTCTAATCCTAAAGAAATCAGTTCAAACAGATCGGGGTGGACCTTAACTGGGGCAATTCCTGCCTGATAGTTAATTTCCATCAATTCCGATTCGGTGCTATTCGCATTAAATCGAAATTCAAGTTCCTTGAGCAAATCAAAAGCTTGACGGAGAAGATTATCCGCTTGTTCATGTATCAAGGAAATAGTAATCGTAGTTCCCATTAACCGTTCAGATAATGAACTGAGAGGCAAAAAATCAACTCCCTTCAAATCAATTGGAAATAGTTGTAAATCCAGACATGAAAGCAATCTGAAGATTTATATTTCATTTCCATATAAATAGAATATCATAAAGTCAGCGTTTTCACAAATTATTTTTTTACAAAAAGTCAAGAAATATGCTTGGATAATTAAAAAATGTGCAAAAAACTTTGAAAAAGTTAAAAATAAATTAATATATATTTCAAAAAAATTTCAAAAAAACAGCAAACCAGTCAAAAAGCTTGTAAACGCTCACAGATAATGATATACTAGAAAGGTAAATAAAAAATTAAAGGTAGGAATTATCTTATGAGTAAAATCGTAGTCGTGGGTGCTAACCACGCTGGAACTGCTTGTATCAACACTATGTTGGACAATTTTGGAAGTGAAAATGAAATCGTTGTCTTTGACCAAAACTCAAACATTTCATTCCTAGGATGTGGAATGGCTCTTTGGATCGGTGAACAAATCGATGGTCCAGAAGGTCTCTTCTATTCTGACAAAGAAAAATTGGAAGCTAAAGGTGCTAAAGTTTACATGAACTCACCAGTTCTTTCAATTGACTATGATAATAAAGTTGTAACTGCTGAAGTAGATGGAAAAGAACACAAAGAATCATACGAAAAATTGATCTTTGCTACAGGTTCAACTCCAATCTTGCCACCAATCGAAGGTGTTGAAATTGTTAAGGGGAATCGCGAATTCAAAGCAACTCTTGAAAATGTACAATTCGTTAAATTGTACCAAAATGCTGAAGAAGTGATCAACAAACTTGCTGATAAGAGCAAACATCTTGAGCGTATCGCTGTTGTCGGTGGTGGATACATCGGTGTTGAGCTTGCTGAAGCATTCGAACGTCTTGGAAAAGAAGTTGTCCTTGTTGATATCGTAGATACAGTCTTGAACGGATACTACGATAAAGACTTCACGCAATTGATGGCTAAGAACTTGGAAGACCACAACATCCGCTTGGCACTTGGACAAACTGTTAAAGCTATCGAAGGTGACGGTAAAGTTGAACGCTTGATCACTGACAAAGAAACATTCGATGTTGACATGGTTGTTCTTGCAGTTGGTTTCCGTCCTAACACAGCTCTTGCTGATGGCAAGATTGAACTTTTCCGCAACGGTGCCTTCCTTGTAGACAAGAAACAAGAAACATCACTTCCAGGAGTATTCGCTGTGGGTGACTGTGCGACTGTTTATGACAACGCTCGTAAAGACACTAGCTACATCGCTCTTGCATCAAATGCTGTACGTACTGGTATCGTAGGTGCTTACAATGCTTGTGGACATGAACTTGAAGGAATCGGTGTTCAAGGATCAAACGGTATCTCTATCTATGGTCTTCACATGGTATCAACTGGTTTGACTCTTGAAAAAGCTAAAGCTGCAGGATACAATGCTGTTGAAACAGGCTTCAACGATCTTCAAAAACCAGAATTTATGAAACATGACAACTATGAAGTAGCAATCAAGATTGTCTTTGATAAAGATAGCCGTGAAATCCTTGGTGCTCAAATGGTATCACGTGATTCAGCAATCAGCATGGGAATTCACATGTTCTCATTGGCTATCCAAGAACATGTTACAATTGAAAAATTGGCATTGACAGACCTATTCTTCTTGCCACACTTCAACAAACCATACAACTACATCACAATGGCTGCACTTACAGCTGAAAAATAATAATTTGTAAAACGGAAGATTTGCTTCTTCCGTTTTTATCATCAAAAAAATAGTAACTTCAAATTCGAAGTTACTATTTTTGTTGCCTATGTATTAGGAATTTTCTTCATTCACAAATGTGAAGCCTTCCCCAAGAATTTCGTGAGCTTCAGTGATGGTGATAAAGGCTTTAGGATCGATTGTATGAATTAATTCTTTCATTTTGATCATTTCATTTCTTGCTACGATACAGTAGATAATTTTTAAATCTTTTTGACTGTAGTAACCTTGTCCAGATATGAAAGTGACACCTCGACCTAATTCTTCATTGATTTTATCTGCTATTTCCAAAGGCTTTTGAGTGATAATCATAAAACCTTTTCCAGCATATCCGCCTTCACCAATCAAGTCGATAACTCTTGAGACGATGAAGTCAAATAGAAGTGTATAAGTAACGAGACGAAGGTCTTGGAAGATAATTAAAATGAGCATTAAGATGAGGAAGTCTAGTGCAAAGAGTAATTTCCCCACGGAGATATTGGTGTACTTGTTCAGGATTCGGGCGACGATATCTGTTCCTCCAGTGGTACCACCAGCATTGAAGATAATACCTAGACCAAGTCCCAAAAGAACACCCGCAACTAAAGCAACGATGACAAGATCTCCCTCAAGATTAAAGCTGAGAGGAATCTTCTCAAAGATTGCTAGCCAAATAGATAAGGAAATAGTACCAAGCAGGCTGCTGTATAGGGTCTTTGCACCAAATATTTTCCAGGCTAAAATGAATAATGGGATATTGATGATGAGGTTCATCGCGGAGATAGGGATGTTAAAGAGATAATAGGTAATCAAGGTGATTCCCGTTGCTCCACCCTCGAATAAGTGGTGGGGCACAACAAAAATACGTGAGTCCGAAGGCATAAATGGCAGCTCCGAATATAATGGTTAAAAATAGATTTGATATGCCGTAGCATTGAACGCACCTTCCATTTTTTTATTTGAGTCTATAGCAGTAACAGCCCACCAGTATACAAGACCTATTTGATTTTCATGGACTGAATTTTTTTTCAGGGTCGGGTGTAACACGGAGGGTCTTTTGTCCAGTATAGGGTGACAAAACCAGGTTTTCCACCAGTTGGTTTGTTGAGTTTTTTTAACTTCAATCATATCCACCTGAACGAGGTTTGAGAGACGTCCCTTAGAGAAGTAGGCTGCAAGTTCTGCAGCGTCTGTTTTAACCTCATCAGTAGGATTGAGATTGCCTGAGATAACAACGTGACTTCCAGGGATATCCTTAGCGTGGAACCAGAGTTCTTCTTTACGGGCCATTTTAAAGGTCAATTCCTCGTTTTGTAGGTTATTGCGCCCCACGTAGATGATCGTTTTTCCATCACTAGCTAGATATTGTTCTGGTTTCTGTCGTTTCTGGATTTTTTCCCTTTGTCTTCGACGGATAAATCCTGTTTGGATCAATTCTTCGCGAATTTCAGCAATCTCATCAAGTCCGGCTTGATTGAGGACAGTTTCGACACTTTCTAGATAGAGAATGGTTGCCTTGGTTTCTTCAATCAGGTCAGTCAGGTATTTAACAGCTTCTTTTAATTTCTGATAGCGTTTGAAGTAGCGTTGAGCATTTTGGTTTGGGGTTAAAGCCTTATCAAGTGCAATCGTGATAGGCTGGTTGGTGTAGTAGTTTTCTAAAATGACCTGATCTTGGTCATTGGGAACTTGATGGAGGAAAGTGGTTAGTAACTCACCTTTTTGACGAAATTCTTCTGCATTTTCGGTAGCCAGAAGTTCTTTTTCTTGTTTCTTTAGTTTTTGACGATTCTTTTGTAGCTCGTTTTCGACGCGACGTATGAGTTCGCTAGCCTGTTGTTTCACACGGTCACGTTCGGCTTTATCCTTGTAATAGACATCAAGTAATTGTGAAAGACTGTCAAAATTCTCTGCTGTTTTACTAGAAAAAGGCACACAAGAAAAGGATTTATCTGTTAGGCAAGGGTTGGTTTCTTGTCCAAAGAAGTTCCGGAAAGTGGCTAGTTTATCATTAAGCAGTTGTCTTTCTAACTCGGTTGCTGTATCTCTTCCCAAACCTTGAAAGAGGTTTTGAAGATTTTTAGCAGTTAACTCTTGGGTTTGTAGAATCTCAAAGAGTTTTTCGTCCTTGACCATAAAAGGATTGAGAGCTTCTGTACTTGGAGGAGCGATATAAGTAGCACCTGGTAATAAGGTACGGTAGCTATTTTGAGAGAAACCGATATGCTTGATAACTTCAAGGATTTTGTGACTAGACTTATCTACAAGGAGAATATTGCTATGTTTGCCCATAATCTCGATAATAAGCGTGGCCTGGATATGGTCCCCAATCTCGTTTTTATTGGAAACCGTGATTTCCACGATACGATCGTTTTCAATTTGCTCGATTGACTCGATAACTGCTCCTTGAAGATACTTTCTCAATACCATAATAAAAGTAGATGGCTGAGCAGGGTTTTCAAAGGTGGACTCTGTTAACTGGATGCGTCCAAAAACTGGATGGGCAGACAGGAGCAAACGATGACTTTTACGATTGCTACGGATTTGCAGGACCAATTCTTGGTCAAAGGGTTGATTTATCTTTTGGATGCGACCATTTAGTAGTTCAGTTCGCAATTCCTCAACCATGTGGTGTAAAAAAAATCCATCAAATGACATGGTTCTCTCCTTGTGAATGTATTCCATAGTATTATATCAAAAAGGTAGAATAAAATCATAGAAATGTGATATAATAAAGCCAAGTAAAGAGAATCGAGAAGCACATGTATATTGAAATGGTAGATGAAACTGGACAAGTTTCAAAAGAAATTTTAGAACAAACACAGGAAATTTTAGAATTTGCTGCAAAAAAAAATTGGAAAAGAAGACAAGGAAATGGCGGTCACATTTGTGACCAACGAACGAAGCCATGAACTCAATCTAGAGTTTCGTGATACCGATCGTCCAACAGATGTTATCAGTCTTGAATATAAGCCGGAGTTAGAGATTGCCTTTGATGAGGAAGATCTGGAAAATGATCCCGACTTGGCAGAGATGATGTCTGAGTTTGATGCTTATATCGGTGAGCTTTTCATTTCCATTGATAAGGCACATGAGCAAGCTGAGGAGTACGGTCATAGTTTTGAACGTGAAATGGGCTTCTTGGCAGTGCACGGCTTTTTACACATTAACGGCTATGATCACTACACTCCCGAGGAAGAAGCGGAGATGTTCGGTTTACAAGAAGAAATTTTGACAGCCTATGGACTCACAAGACAATAAACGAAAATGGAAAAATCGTGACCTAATCTCCAGTTTAGAATTTGCCATTACTGGGATTTTTACTGCGATTAAGGAAGAACGTAACATGAGAAAGCATGCAGTGACGGCTCTAATAGTTGTCCTTGCAGGTTTTGTTTTTCAGGTGTCACGAATCGAATGGTTATTTCTACTTTTGAGCATTTTCATGGTAGTAGCTTTTGAGATTATTAATTCAGCTATTGAAAATGTAGTAGATTTGGCTAGTCACTATCACTTTTCTATGTTGGCAAAAAAAGCTAAAGACATGGCAGCTGGTGCCGTGCTTGTGGTCTCTCTTTTTGCCGCTTTGACAGGTGCACTTATCTTTCTCCCACGGATTTGGGATTTATTATTTTAAACAGTAAGAGGAAATTATGACATTTAAATCAGGCTTTGTAGCCATTTTAGGACGTCCAAATGTAGGGAAGTCAACTTTTTTGAATCATGTTATGGGGCAAAAGATTGCTATCATGAGTGATAAGGCGCAGACAACGCGCAATAAAATCATGGGGATTTACACCACTGATAAGGAGCAAATCGTCTTTATCGATACACCAGGTATTCACAAGCCTAAGACAGCGCTCGGAGATTTTATGGTAGAGTCTGCCTATAGCACCCTTCGTGAAGTGGACACCGTACTTTTCATGGTGCCAGCAGATGAGGCTCGAGGTAAGGGTGATGATATGATTATCGAGCGTCTTAAAGCTGCTAAAGTTCCTGTAATTTGGTGGTCAATAAGATTGACAAGGTTCATCCAGACCAGCTCTTGGCTCAAATTGATGATTTCCGTAATCAGATGGATTTCAAGGAAATTGTTCCGATTTCAGCCCTTCAGGGAAATAACGTTTCTCGTCTAGTCGATATTCTAAGTGAAAATCTTGAGGAAGGTTTCCAATATTTCCCTGCGGATCAAATTACTGACCATCCAGAACGATTCTTGGTTTCTGAGATGATTCGTGAAAAGGTCTTACACTTAACTCGTGAAGAAATTCCACACTCAGTTGCAGTAGTGGTGGACTCAATGAAAAGAGACGAGGATACAGACAAGGTTCATATTCGAGCAACTATCATGGTCGAACGTGATAGCCAAAAAGGGATTGTCATCGGTAAAGGTGGTGCCATGCTCAAGAAAATTGGGACTATGGCCCGTCGTGATATCGAGCTCATGCTAGGAGACAAGGTCTTCCTAGAAACTTGGGTCAAGGTCAAGAAAAACTGGCGTGACAAGAAGCTAGATTTGGCTGACTTTGGCTATAATGAAAAAGAATATTAAACCTTTCACAGTTAAGTTTTTGTATTTATTCTCTAAAGGAGTTATTTATTAGATAATAGAAAGAAGTTAGTAATAATAATGATTTATGATAATTTAAGTATAGTAGATGTAGATTTGTCTAAAGAATCTATTGAAAAATTTAGTGAATTTGCTAAAAAGTTAGAGAAGCAAGTATATATCATAAAAAAACCCTTGATAAAGAGTGATGCAGAATACGATTATGATGATGCCTTCATTATCTTAATACCAGAATATAAAAATATTTATTGTAAATAAAGGGGAAGATAATGAAGATTTTTATGATTTTAAAGATGATTTCATAGCTGATTTAGGATTTTTTTATCTGATAAATATGAATACATTAAAAAAATTAGGTAGGCCGAGAAAAATGGAAAGATCAACAAATTCAAGTCATAGATCAAAGATTTGAAATTAACAGTTTTATAGATGACATTGAACAATTTAGGTTAAGTAATTCCAAAGAAAAAAAGAATATCTGAGTTGCTCATTTCATTATTAACTGGTAGCATAAATCAAATTGATGAAATAAATTTAGAAGAACCTGATACTTTATTAGATAAAGTTAAACAAAAAATTGTACTTTTTGATGGTGAACAGACTCGCTTTATTTTTGAAGATATTAAACAAAAAACAGTATATATACAAGGCTTAGCAGGTACAGGAAAAACTGAACTTCTTTTACATAAATTAAAAGAATTGTACACGCATCCCAATAAATACAAAATAGCTTTTACGTGTTACAATAAGGTTTTAGCTAATAATTTAAATCAACGAATTCCTGACTTTTTTACATTTATGAAGGTTGATGAGCAAATTGAGTGGAATAGTAGATTGTTTGTGAGTCATAGTTGGGGATCGGCTAGAGATAAATATTCAGGTTTTTATTCTCAAATTTGTTCTGAATATGAAATTCCATTTCATGGATTAAGGTATGGTAGTTTCGAGGATGTTTGTAGACAAGCAATTAATGATTTAAAATCTTTAGAAAATATTAATCCTATATTTGATTTTGTGTTAATTGATGAAAGTCAAGATTTTGGTAAATCTTTTGTTGAATTGTGTGAACTTATAACTGCTAAGACAGTATATGTTGCTGGTGATATTTTTCAAAATATCTTTCAAAGGGATATCAGTAACAAAACACCGGATTTTTTACTAAATAAAGTTTATCGTACTGATCCAAGAACACTAATGTTTGCACAAGCTATAGGTTTAGGACTTTATGAAAGACCAGTTGTAAATTGGCTTGATGATGATGATTGGAAAGCATGTGGTTATAATATTGTTACAAAAGGGGATGAGTATACCTTATCAAGAGAAAAAATAAGGAGATTCAATAACGATGATATTGACGAAGAATATAATCCACTATCTTTAAAATTATTTACTCAGAAAGACGGGTGTGTTATTCAAATTGTTAACACTATTAAAGAGATTATAGAGCATCATCCTACAGTTACACCAGATGATATTGGTGTCGTCTTTATGGATAGCAATAAATCTACTTATGGATACATAGATGAGTTGGAATATATCATTCTGAAAGAATTAAATTGGAAAATAATAAGAGGTTATGATTTTAAAGAGAAGATTAAAAATACACTATTTGTTAGTAATAGAAATAATGTAAAAGGATTAGAATTCCCTTTTATAATTTGTATTACAAACTCTTCGGTAACAAAAAGTAAAGATGTTCGTAATACAATTTATATGTCACTTACAAGATCATTCATAAGCTCATATTTGATTATCTCTGATATAAATTCTGAATTATATAAAAATTTGGAAAGATGCGAGAGATTTTATTATTCAAAATAATTGTTTGAAAGTTATAAAACCAACACCAGAAGAAATTTTATCAGAAGAACAATTAAAAGTTGAGTCAGCATCTTATCAAAGCTATGAAGAGATGAAAGATGAACTATATAGTAAATTAGGTATCCCACAATATCAATATATAAAAATATGATCAAATTTTATCTGCGCATTTTATTGATAAATCATTAGATAAGGAAGTAATGGAAAACATTATAATTGCGAACCGAAGAATAGATGATGATTTTTTTGAAGGTTTAAAAAATAACGGATATTGAGATGGAAATATATTATAATCAACATGTAAAGGATTACGTTTCGAGAATTAATTTAAAAAATCGGGTTAAACTAATCAATTTAGTGTTATTTATTAGCAAATTTTTATTAGTTAATCCTTACCCTATAGATGAGAAGGATAGAGTGGGACAGCTAAATTATGATAAAAATACGAAACGTTTAATGTTCACTGAGAACAATTTAGAAACAAGTGAATGGAGACATTTTAGTTTACAATACCCATTCAATATCAAGTGTGATGAAGAAAATTATCGAATTAGTCTTCAGTCAACTTCAAATGAGTTTGAAATATATTCTGTACATATACAGATTTTGCAAATGTTGCTAGATGAAGGTGTGTTGGACTATCAAAAAGCGAAGTATGGTATCTCAATGGAAACTCATTTAAAGATTGAAGATATAGTGAAGACTGACTTAGATATGATAACTTCTGATAATCTTATTAATGAGGTGCTGGATATCTTTTTAGATTTATTAGTATTTGAACCTGCATATATTCGATTTGACGAAGATGCAAAACGTCAAGATGGAGATATTCATCCATTATATCATTTTGATATTTTTTATTCTAATGCTCCATCTCTTAAAATTGGAAGTAAAGCTAAGATTGATTTCGAGGAATTTAATAGAATGTTGGGAAAAAATGGTCAATCTTGTAAATATTTACACTAATTAAATACCAATCCAAAGAATGTATATTTATGTAGTATTTAAATTAAAAAAGAGGTGGGCGCTAGCCTGCTTCTTGTTTTTAGAGAAGGAGGAGCTATGCCTGAATTACCTGAAGTCGAAACGGTTCGACGAGGTCTTGAAAAACTGATTCTAGGGAAGAAAATTTCAAACATTGAGATTCACTATCCTAAGATGATTAAGACAGATTTGGAGCAATTTCAGAAGGAAATGTCTGGTCAAGTTATTCAAACAATGGGACGTCGTGGAAAATATTTGCTTTTTTATCTAACAGACAAGATCTTAATTTCCCATCTGCGAATGGAGGGCAAGTATTTTTATTACCCAGACCAAGTCCCTGAACGCAAGCATGCTCATGTTTTGATTCATTTTGAAGATGGTGGGACTTTAGTCTACGAGGATGTCCGTAAGTTTGGAACTATGGAGTTACTTGCTCCGGAGCTTTTAGAAGCATACTTTGTATCTAAAAAGTTGGGTCCAGAACCTACAGTACAGGACTTTGATTTAGAGAATTTTATAGGTGCCCTGAAGAGATCTAAGAAACCTATCAAATCGCATCTTCTCGACCAGACTTTGGTAGCTGGATTGGGTAATATCTATGTGGATGAGGTTCTCTGGAGAGCTCAGGTTCATCCAGCTAGACCTTCTCAGAGTTTGACAAGAGTTGAAGCGTCAGCTATTCATGACCAGACTATTTCAGTCTTGGGGCAGGCTGTTGAAAAAGGTGGTTCCACCATTCGCACCTATACCAATGCTTTTGGTGAAGATGGGACCATGCAGGACTTTCATCAGGTCTATGATAAAGCTGGACAAGCTTGTTCACGTTGTGGATCCATCATCGAAAAAATTCAACTCGGTGGTCGTGGAACTCATTTTTGTCCAAAATGTCAAAGGAGAAAGTGATGGGAAAAATAATCGGAATCACTGGTGGTATTGCGTCAGGTAAGTCCACTGTCACAAATTTTCTAAGACAAAAAGGGTTTGAAGTGGTAGATGCGGATGCAGTCGTCCACCAACTACAAAAACCTGGTGGAAGACTCTATCAGATTTTAGTAGAATATTTTGGAGAGGAAGTTCTATTAGAAAATGGTGAACTGAATCGCCCCATTCTTGCTAGCCTTATTTTTTCAAAGCCCGAAGAGCAGGAATGGTCTAAACAAACCCAGGGACAAATTATCCGTGAAGAGTTGGGCTTTGTGAGAGATAAGTTAGCTCAGACTGAAGATCTATTTCATGGATATTCCCTTGCTCTTTGAACAGGAATATGCTTCTTGGTTTGATGAAACTTGGCTAGTTTATGTAAGTCGAGATACCCAGCTGGATCGCTTAATGAAAAGAGATTATCTGACTATAGAGGCAGCACAAGCCCGTCTGGCCTCCCAGTGGCCCTTAGAAGAAAAGAAAAGATTGGCTAGTCATATTTTAGACAATAATGGAAGTCGAGAGCAACTGTTGAGTCAAGTGGCCAGCCTACTTCAAGGAGGCGATACTCTTGAAAGAGATTAGTTGGAAGGACAACCTTCGTATTGCTTGGTTAGGATCTTTCTTGACAGGTGCTTGTATCTCTTTGGTGGTTCCTTTTATGCCAATCTTTGTTGAGCAATTAGGGGTTGAACCAAGTCAAGTTACCTTTTATTCAGGTTTAGCTATCTCAGTTTCGGCTATTTCTGCAGCCTGTGTTTCACCTCTTTGGGGGATTCTGGCGGACAGATATGGTCGCAAACCTATGATGATACGAGCAGGGCTTGCCATGACAATTACAATGGGTGGTTTAGCTTTTGTTCCAAATGTTTATTGGCTCTTAGCCTTGCGATTGTTAAATGGTGTTTTCACTGGATTTGTACCCAATGCGACAGCTTTGATTGCCAGTCAAGTTCCCAAGGATAAGTCAGGCTATGCTTTAGGAACTCTTTCATCTGGTGTCGTAGCAGGGACTCTTACAGGCCCTTTTGTTGGTGGAATGATTGCAGAAGTCTTTTGGGATTCGCAATGTTTTCTTGATGGTTGGTGGTTTTTTATTTCTGGCTGCTATCTTAACTATTTTTTTTATCAAGGAAGACTTTCAACCAGTGCCAAAAGAAAAAGCACTCCCTACCAAAGAGCTCTTTACTTCTGTTAAGTATCCATATCTCTTGTTTAATTTATTTGCAACAAGTTTTGTCATTCAAGTTGCTGCACAATCAGTCGGTCCCATCCTTGCTCTCTATATCCGTGACTTAGGTCAGAAGGAAAATCTCCTCTTTGTATCAGGCTTAATAGTTTCCAGTATGGGCTTATCAAGTATGATGAGTTCAGGTGTGATGGGGCGTTTGGGAGATAAAGTTGGTAATCACCGTTTATTAATCGTAGCGCAAGCTTATTCAGCTCTCATTTATCTTTGTGCGCCAATGCATCCACACCTCTAGAATTAGGGATTTATCGCTTTCTCTTTGGTTTAGGAACAGGAGCTCTTGTTCCAGGGATCAATGCTCTCCTTAGCAGGATGACTCCCAAAGCAGGTATTTCAAGAGTATTTGCCTTTAATCAAGTCTTCTTTTATCTAGGTGGAGTGATAGGTCCCTTAGCAGGATCAGCAGTAGCGGGACAATTTGGCTATCACTCAGTATTTTATGCAACAGCTCTTTGTGTAGCTCTCAGTTGTTTATTTAACCTTATCCAATTTAGAACATTATTAAAAGTGAAGGAAATCTAGTGCGAGTAAAAATCAATCTCAAATGCTCCTCTTGTGGCAGCATCAATTATCTAACCAGTAAGAACTCCAAAACCCATCCAGACAAGATTGAGGTCTTAAAGTATTGTCCTAAAGAAAGAAAAGTGACTCTACATCTTGAATCTAAGTAGAAATTATGGTAGAATAATAGGGATTTTAAGGAGTTTGATATGTATAACCTATTATTAACCATTTTATTAGTATTATCTGTTGTGATTGTGATTGCAATTTTTATGCAACCAACTAAAAACCAATCTAGCAATGTATTTGATGCCAGTGCAGGTGATTTGTTTGAACGTAGCAAAGCGCGCGGTTTTGAAGCTGTGATGCAACGTTTGACAGGAATTTTAGTCTTTTTCTGGCTAGCCATTGCCTTAGCATTGACGGTATTATCAAGTAGATAAGAAAATAATGGGCGGGACTAGGTCTTTGCCTATTTTTATTTTTAAAAGAAATAAGGTTTTACACCAAAAAGAAAATATTATAAATCTAGAAAGTAAACATGAAAGATAAAATAAAAGAATATTTACAAGAGAAGGGGAGTGTCACAGTCAATGACTTGGCCAGTGCTCTCGGGAAGGATGGTTCAAAGGACTTCCGTGAGTTAATCAAAACTCTTTCCTTGATGGAACGTAAGCACCAGATTCGCTTTGAAGAAGATGGTAGTTTAACCCTAGACCAGAAGAAAAAACATGAGATTACTCTAAAAGGAATTTTCCATGCCCATAAAAATGGGTTCGGTTTTGTAAGTCTTGAAGGCGAAGAAGACGATCTTTTTGTTGGAAAGTGATGTTAATTATGCCATTGATGGTGATACTGTTGAAGTTGTCATTAAGAAAGTTGCTGACCGTAACAAAGGAACTGCTGCAGAAGCAAAGATTATCGACATCCTAGAGCACAGTCTCACGACAGTTGTCGGGCAAATTATTCTTGATGAAGAGAAACCAAAGTATGCGGGTTATATCCGTTCTAAAAATCAAAAGATTAGTCAACCGATTTATGTGAAAAAGCCATCTCTCAAACTAGAAGGGACAGAAGTACTCAAGGTCTTTATTGACAAGTACCCAAGTAAGAAACACGACTTCTTTGTGGCGAGTGTCCTAGATGTTGTGGGACATTCAACAGATGCAGGAATTGACGTTCTTGAGGTCTTGGAATCAATGGACATTGTCTCAGAATTTCCAGAGGCTGTTATTAAAGAAGCAGAAAGTGTACCAGATGCTCCATCAGAGAAGGATATAGAAGGACGATTGGACCTAAGAGATGAAATTACCTTTACGATTGACGGTGCTGATGCTAAGGACTTGGACGACGCAGTTCACATCAAGCCCTTGAAGAATGGAAATTTTGAACTTGGAGTTCATATCGCGGATGTTTCTTATTATGTAAAGGAAGGTTCTGCTCTTGATAAGGAAGCCCTTAATCGTGCGACTTCTGTCTATGTGACAGATCGTGTAGTTCCCAATGCTACCAGAACGCCTTTCAAATGGCATCTGTTCTCTTAATCCTCAAGTGGACCGCTTGACTCAGTCTGCTATTATGGAGATTGATAAACATGGTCGGGTTCGTAATTACACCATTACGCAGACAGTTATCAAGACAAGTTTCCGTATGACTTATAGTGATGTGAATGATATCCTAGCAGGTGATGAGGAGAAGAGACAAGAGTATAAGAAAATTGTTCCTAGCATTGAACTCATGGCCAAGCTTCATGAAATTCTTGAAGGTATGCGGATTAAGCGTGGAGCTCTTAATTTTGATACCAATGAAGCTAAGATCCTAGTTGACAAGCAAGGGAAACCAGTAGATATTGTTCTTCGTCATCGTGGGACTGCAGAACGTATGATTGAGTCCTTTATGTTGATTGCGAACGAAACAGTTGCCGAGCATTTTAGCAAGCTTGATTTACCTTTTATCTATCGTATCCATGAGGAACCTAAAGCTGAAAGTTCAGAAATTTATTGATTATGCTTCAAGTTTTGGTTTGAGAATTTATGGGAGTGCCAGTGAGATTAGTCAGGAAGCCCTCCAAGACATCATGAGTGCTGTTGAAGGTGAGCCTTATGCGGATGTTCTCTCCATGATGCTTCTGCGTTCTATGCAACAGGCTCGTTATTCTGAGCATAACCATGGGCACTATGGCCTGGCAGCGGAATATTATACCCACTTTACCAGTCCGATTCGCCGTTATCCGGACCTCTTGGTTCACCGAATGATTCGTGACTATGGACGTTCCAAGGAAATAGCAGAACATTTTGAACAGGTCATTCCAGAGATTGCGACTCAATCATCCAATCGCGAGCGCCGTGCCATCGAGGCTGAGCGTGAAGTTGAAGCTATGAAAAAAGCTGAGTATATGGAAGCATTTGTGGGCGAAGAGTATGATGCAGTCGTTTCAAGTATCGTCAAATTTGGTCTTTTTGTTGAATTGCCAAATACAGTTGAGGGCTTGATTCACATTACTAATTTACCTGAGTTCTATCATTTTAACGAACGTGATTTGACTCTTCGTGGGGAGAAATCAGGGACAACCTTCCGTGTGGGACAACAGATACGTATTCGTGTTGAAAGAGCCGATAAGATGACTGGTGAGATTGATTTCTCCTTTATTCCAAGTGAATTTGATGTCATTGAGAAAGGCTTGAAACCGTCTGGCCGTAAGGATAGAGGTCGTCGTTCGGATAAGAAAGAAGACAAGAGAAAAGCTAGTCGCTCAAATGATAAGCGTAAGCATTCTTCAAAAGACAAGAAGAAAAAAAGTAAGAAACCTTTTTATAAGGAAGTAGCAAAGAAAGGAGCTAAGCATGGCAAAGGGCGAGGGAAAGGTCGTCGCGCAAAATAAAAAAGCGCACCACGACTATACTATCGTAGATACGCTAGAAGCAGGAATGGTCCTGACAGGAACTGAAATCAAGAGTGTTCGAGCAGCCCGCATCAATCTGAAAGATGGGTTTGCTCAGGTTAAGAATGGGGAAGTTTGGCTGAGCAATGTCCATATCGCTCCTTATGAGGAGGGCAATATCTGGAATCAGGAACCAGAACGTCGTCGTAAACTTCTCCTTCATAAAAAGCAAATCCAGAAATTGGAGCAAGAAACCAAAGGGACAGGGATGACTCTGGTTCCACTTAAAGTCTACATCAAAGATGGATATGCCAAGCTTCTTTTTAGGGCTTGCTAAAGGAAAAACATGACTACGATAAACGTGAGTCAATCAAACGTCGTGAGCAAGATCGCGATATCGCGCGTGTTATGAAAGCAGTTAACCATCGATAGAAAGAGTGAAGTAAATGGAAAAAAACTAGTTGCCTATAAACGCATGCCTGTCTGGAATAAAAAAACACCATGCCAGAGGCTGTTCAAAGAAAACACAATACTAAGGTCGGAACCTGGGGCAAGATTACCGTATTAAAAGGGGCTCTTAAGTTTATTGAATTGACTGAGGAGGGGGAAGTTATAGCTGAGCACCTCTTTGAAGCAGGTGCTGATAATCCTATGGCGCAACCTCAAGCTTGGCACAGAGTGGAAGCTGCCACAAATGATGTAGAATGGTATCTGGAATTTTATTGTAAACCAGAGGATTATTTCCCAAAGAAATACAATACCAATCCAGTTCATTCGGAGGTTTTAGAAGCTATGCAGACGGTCAAGCCATGTAAGGCACTGGACCTAGGATGTGGTCAAGGAAGAAACGCCCTCTTTCTCGCTCAACATGGATTCGATGTCACAGCAGTGGACCAAAATGAGCTTTCCCTTGAAATGTTGCAAAGCATTGTGGAGCAAGAAGATTTAGAAATGCCTGTTGGTCTCTACGACATCAATTCAGCTAGCATAGGCCAAACTTACGATTTTATCGTATCAACGGTTGTGCTCATGTTTTTACAAGCAGAACGTATTCCTGCTATTATCCAAAACATGCAAGAACAAACCTCTATCGGTAGCTACAATCTTATCGTTTGTGCTATGGACACGGAGGATTATCCTTGCTCAGTGAACTTCCCATTCACCTTTAAAGAGGGAGAATTGGCCAATTACTACAAGGATTGGGAGTTAGTGAAGTACAATGAAAACCCTGGTCATTTACACCGTCGTGATGAAAATGGCAATCGTATTCAACTACGCTTTGCAACAATGTTGGCTAAAAAAGTAAATAAACATACATGAAGCTTGGGCTATCTTGAAAAAGAAAGTGACAGAGTTATCAAGGGAAGTCCCCAATATCTTTGAATGTTTAGAGTGATTTTTTAAAACTAATACTCTTCGAAAATCAAATTCAAACCACGTCAGCGTCGCCTTACCATACTCAAGTACAGCTTTCGGTTAGCTTCCTAGTTTGCTCTTTGATTTTCATTGAGTATAAATAACTATAACAAGAAATTAATGAAGAACTAAAAGAGAGAGAGTCACAAGAAACGTGACTCTCTCTCAGATTGAAGACAAAGTCCTTAGAACCCAAGTTTCTAAGGGCTTTTCTTTTTGTAAAGTCGTATAATAGAGGTAAGAAAAGTTGTGAGGTGTTCCCTATGTTTCACAAAGAAAAACCTGATTATAACCGTAAGCAATATGGTTTCTATACAATAGACGAATTGGTCCCCAAAGATCACTTTCTTCGACAAGTAGATTCAAAGGTTGATTTTGACTTTATTTATAACTTGGTAGAAGATACCTATAGTCCAGATAATGGTCGTCCTAGTCTTGATCCCGTCATGCTAGTCAAAATTCCTTTGATTAAATGTTTTTATGGTATTCGTTCCATGCGCCAAACCATGAAAGATATTGAAGTAAATGTGGCCTATCGTTGGTTTCTTGGACTAACTTTAGATGATAAGGTCCCTCATTTTACTACCTATGGAAAGAATTACAGCCGTCGTTTTCAAGATAAAGAACTCATTTCTGAGATTTTTTCCCAAGTTCTCAGCCAAGCTTTGTATGCTGGCTTAATTGATCCTTCTGAAATATTTGTGGATGGTACCCATATCAAAGCGGCGGCTAATAGTCACAAGTATCGTAAGGAAATGGTAGACCAACAAGCTAAATTTATGAGTGAACAATTGGCAGTTGAGATTGATTTAGATAGGAAAAAACACGAAAAAAAGTCCTTAAAGCCCGCAAAAGAAAGTGAGGCTAAGGAAAAGAAAATCTCAACGACAGATCCCGAGTGTGGTTGGTTTCACAAGGGCGAACATAAGGAAGTATTTGCCTATTCTGCTCAAGTTGCTTGTGATAAGCATGGTTGGGCCTTGGCTTATACGGTTGAGGCAGGAAATGTTCATGATAGTCAGGCTTTCCCTGCTCTTTTTTCAAAGTTAGAGCCATTCTCGCCCCACTATATTATTGCGGATTCAGGTTACAAGACCCCAGCTATTGCCCATTATTTATTAGAGCGAAATATCATTCCTGTTTTTCCTTATACTCGTCCAAAGGGAGTAAAGGGGAACTTAAGGCCTAGTAATTTTGTTTATGATGCAAGTTATGACTGTTATGTCTGTCCAGAGAATCAAGTGTTAAGCTATCGCACAACCACTCGAGAAGGCTACCGTGAGTATAAGAGTAATCCTAAAGTATGTGTTTCCTGTCCTTTATTATCCATTTGTACCCAAAGCAAGAATTTTCAAAGTAGTAACGAGACATGTCTGGAAAGATGCCCTTGAATTTTGTGAGGAGATTCGTCATCAAATAGAAATGAAAGAGCTCTATAAGAAACGCAAAGAAACAATTGAACGGCTCTTTGGAACGGCTAAGGAATACCATAATTTGAGATACACTAGAGAGAAAGGAAAGTCCAAAATGGAGGATCAGGTTGGGCTTACTTTGGCGTGTTTAAATATCAAAAAATTAGTGAAATGGATAGGGAATATCCCTTTTTATTTTTCTCAAATTCAGATTTTTGGATAGATTAGTAGATGATGAGATAAACTATTTTTGAAAACAGAAAAAGACAAACGTCATTTTTGGCGTTTGTCTTCGTTCTGAGAGAGAGTCACAAGAAACGTGACTCTCTCTTTTACTAGCTGAGAAATCATTTTGTCTTAAACTCAATGATAGTTTTTCTTCACCCCACTACAGATGATAAAGTGCCGTTTATTCTAGCTCTTTTTCGTTTATTCAACACCCAAGATTTCTTTAATATCATCAACGCTCAGATTGCTTCTGCTTTCTTGTCCTTCAAGGACGGTGTTGAAGAGTTCTTTTTTACTTTCTTGGAGTTCTTGGATTTTCCTCTATGGTTCCAAGGGTGATGAGGCGATAGACATCGACTTGTTTGGTCTGGCCAAGGCGGTGGCTTCGTCCGATGGCTTGCATCTCGACTGCTGGATTCCACCAGAGGTCACAGAGGATGACGGTATCAGCTCCTGTTAGATTCAGTCCTGTTCCACCTGCTTTTAGGGAAATGAGGAAGCAGTCTTTTTCTCCCTGATTGAAGAGATTGACCATCTCTTGCCGTTTATCTGAAGGGGTTTGTCCTGTTATTTTAAAGTGAGACAATCCCTTTTTCTCTAGTTCTTGCTCAATGAGATCAAGTATAGAGGTAAATTGCGAAAAGATAAGTGGTCGAGATCCTTTTTTACGAATGGTGTCCAGAAGCTCGAATAAGCTGTCCATTTTTCCACTATCTCCTTCGTAGTCTTCTAAAAAGAGAGCTGGTGTATTACAGATTTGTCTAAGTCGGGTCAGTCCTGCTAAAATTTCAATTTTATGACGTTTAATCTCATCAGCGCTGGCTCCTGCAACCATTTCTTGCATACGTCGAAGTTGAGCTAGATAGAGCGTTTTTTGTGAACTGGTGAGTTCATTGCTGTAGAGGTGCTCGCTCAGTTCAGGCAATTCTGTCAGAACTTCGTCTTTTTTCCTACGCAGAACAAAAGGTTGGATCAGTTTACCAACGAGTTGAGGCGACAATTTTGAAAATTCCTTTTTACTTGGTAGGAGTCCAGGTAATACTATCTGGAAAATAGACCAAATCTCTTCAAGACGGTTTTCTATAGGAGTTCCAGATAGGGCATGGCAGATTTTGACATCAAATTCTCTTAAAGCTTGTGCTATTTTTGTCTGGCTATTTTTTATCATCTGTGCTTCATCTAAGATGAGGTAGTCATAAGACTGTTTTTGATAGTGTTCAAGGTCAGATCGAAAAGATGGATAGCTTGTGATAGTGATAGTAGCAGATTTATCAATTTGTTTGATACGCTCAGTTTTTGTGCCATAGGCTACTTCAACCTGTTTGTGAGGTACAAATTTCGGAATTCTTCTTTCCAATTGTAAAGAAGGCTGGCTGGAGCTAGGATAAGAGCTTTCTGTTCTGGTTTAAGATTAGCTTCCAGAAGAGTGATGGTTTACAAGGTTTTCCCTAGTCCCATATCGTCTGCTAGGATTCCCCCAAAATGATAATGATCTAACATACTCAACCACTTGACTCCTTCTTTCTGATAGTAGCGGAGTTTTGCGTTGATTTCATAAGGTTTGATATCAAATTCTTCAGGGTGGGTCAGATCATAAGCCATCTTTTTGAAATCACGAGAAAAATTGACATGTTCATTGTCTTTGAAGGTTTCAGAAAGGCTATAGGCACGAGATTTGTGCATCTTGATTTTTCCGTCTGAAAATTTAGCACGAAGATCTTGGAGACTTTGGGCAACCTTGAGACTTTCATCGTCAAAGACTAGAACCTTTCCTTGCTTGGTTTGGTAGTGGCTTTCTTGATTCCATAAAGCTTGGATAGCTTTTTCAACCTCATCTTCTGAAATCATAGAAAAATCAAACTGAATTGAAAGGAAACCTTCGTCGTCAAAAATGTCAATGACAGCAGGATCTTCTACTAAGAGTTTTTCAAGCGATTCATCTAGTTGAACTTGCCCCAGAGTACGAAAACGAGGTAGTTCTTTTAGGAAGAAATCAACGACTTTGATTTTGGAAAGACTATGAAAATCCTCTTTGAAACCAGCAGAAAGGAGTTGATGATAGATTTTTCTAGCTTTACTAGCTTGGTAAGTATAGGGGAGGGATAGGAGATCTTGTTTAGAGTGGGCTTGCTTTTCTCCAAACGACCACACCATGTTGACGGCAATTTCATTTCTAGTCTTGGAGAAGGCAAAGATGGAGATGAAGTCATGGATTTGTAATTCATCTGGGATACTGATAGGAACATAGTTTGAGATAATATTACATATTTGCATGAGTTCAGCCTTATTTTCCTTTGAAAAGATAAGAGGAGAACTTTCCTGATAATGGTAGATCCAAGTAGCTAATTTATCTAAAAAGTAACGGTGCTCTTTTTTGATGATGTGGAAGTGATTGTGCCGAATCCAAAGTTTGTTTTGAATAATGAAACCAAAATAAGCTGTATTGATGATTTCATAATGGTTATCAGATTTGACAACTTTAAAAATTTCTTCTTCTGGGATAAAGGGACTATCATCTAAGAATATAAGAGGGTATTCGGCTTTTGAGGTTACATATTGAAACACGTCCAAAGCTTGAAAAAGTGGGACAAGGTCGTTTAAATAGCTAACAGGAGTCTCTAAATAGCGTCCACAATCTCTAGGGCTAATGCCATAACTGAAGTTGGAATAAGAATGTTCATTTCTATCGATGAAATATTTTTTGATATAGAGGATTAGATTTTGAGAAGCTTTATTAAACTGGTCTAATGATAAGTTGATTGTCCCGATTTTCTGTGAAACAAAGTAATCTTCCTGTTGGAAAATGAGAAAAATGAAGTGAGCTATATCCTTGATAACATAGGCACGAGGAGCCTGTTACACCTTTAGTTTTAAGGTCCAGGATAGGCTATGATTTCGGATTTCGAATTGTCCATGAAGTGCAAGTGAAGGCGCCTCTGCTTTTTCTTCTAGCAGTTCGTTTTGGAGCTCTTCAGATGGCAAGGTAGGAATCAGTTGGCTGGCAAAACTTGGTTTATGACTAGATTTACGAATGCGTTTTTGAATAACTTGGGGGAGACTATGAAAGTAGTGATCCATTGCAACCCAGTGTTTACAGACTCCTTGATTTTGGAAGTCATTACATTCACAATGAAAATCAGTCAAATCGAAGTATTTCATACTGGTCAGAATGTTGGGTTCCAGATACATGGAAATACCATTATAGGTATTGGGATGCTTAAAATATTCTTTGTTTTCAGTATCAAAATAGCTTTTTATCTGTTGGAAAATAGCTTGTCCATCCATTCTCATACGAGCAGGTAGTCTATCGGGAACAGTCATTGAAGTAACCTCATTTCTGATCATTCTTTCCTCTATCTTATGAGATTTTATAGGAAAAGAATAGACTTATCTTACATAAATTGCATCTTGATAAGGATTGGCAAAAAAAGTGTTTCTTGAGTGTGAATCTTTTAATTGAATCCATCTATTGTGTTAGGCAATTGAAACTTCTTTCGCTCTTACTGGAAAGTTGAGGTTTGAAATATGGTATAATAAAGGAAAATAGACTTTTGGAAAGTGAGAGAAGATGATTTCAAAGAGATTAGAAACGGTAGCTTCTTTTGTACCTCAAGGAGGTGTTTTACTGGACGTCGGGAGCGATCATGCCTATTTACCTATTGAATTAGTTGAAAAAGGACATATTGAAGCTGCCATCGCGGGTGAAGTTGTAGAGGGGCCCTATCAATCTGCAGTTACAAATGTTGAGAGTCATGGTTTGACTGAGAAAATCCAGGTCCGCCTAGCAAATGGTTTGGCTGCTTTTGAAGAGGCTGACCAGGTCTCTGTTATCACTATTGCTGGAATGGGTGGTCGCTTGATTGCTACGATTTTAGAAGAGGGTCTGGACAAACTTGCCAATGTTGAGCGTTTGATTCTTCAACCCAATAATCGTGAAGATGAGTTGCGTTCTTGGTTACAAGAGCATGGTTTTCAAATCATAGCAGAAAGTATCCTAGAAGAAGCTGGAAAATTCTACGAGATTATAGTTACAGAAGCTGGCGAAATGAATCTATCAGCAACTGATGTCCGCTTTGGCCTATTCTTGTCCAAAGAAGTTAGTCCAGTCTTCATCCAAAAATGGCAAAAAGAAGCTGCTAAGCTTGAGTTTGCCCTTAGTCAAATTCCAGAAAAAAATCAAGAAGAACGTCAGGTTCTGGCAGATAAAATTCAAGCCATCAAGGAGGTGCTCCATGAAAGCAAGTGAAGTGATAAAGCGTTATGAAGCCTATTGCCCACAAGAATTTCTATGGAAGGTGATAGTCGTGGTCTACAAATTGGCACCCTAGACAAGGAAATTCAAAAGGTCATGGTTGCTCTTGATATCCGTGAAGAGACAGTCGCTGAAGCTATTGACAAGGGTGTTGATCTGATTATCGTTAAGCACGTACCTATCTTTCGTCCGATTAAGGACTTGGTAGCTAGTCGTCCTCAAAATCAGATTTATATCAATCTCATCAAGCATGATATCGCAGTCTATGTCAGTCATACTAATATTGATATTGTTGAAAATGGTCTCAATGATTGGTTCTGCCAACTATTGGGTATTGAGGACACAACTTATCTACAGGAAACAGGTCCTGAACGTGGGATTGGCCGTATTGGAACTATTAGACCTCAAACCTTTAAGGAATTTGCCAATCATGTTAAGGAAGTCTTTGGTCTAGATAGCCTTCGTATGGTGTATTATCAAGAGACTGATTTGCAAAAGACCATTTCAAGAGTGGCCATTTGTGGCGGCAGTGGGCAGTCTTTCTACTCTGACGCTTTAGCAAAAGGAGCAGATCTTTATATCACTGGTGATATTTATTATCATACTGCCCAAGATATGTTGTCAGATGGTTTGTTAGCTCTGGATCCGGGACACTATATCGAAGTGCTTTTTGTGGAAAAAATTGCAGCGCTCTTGAACGAATGGAAGGAAGAGAATGCTTGGTCGCTAGAAGTAGTCGCAAGTCAGGCTTCTACCAATCCATTCCATCATATCTAGTTAGAAGGTAAAGACAATGAAAAAAGTTGCCATTGTAGGAGCAGGAATTGTAGGGGCAACAGCTGCCTACTATCTCTCTAAGGAAGCAGATGTCGCAGTAACTGTCTTTGATCATGGGTACGGACAAGCTACCAAGGCAGCGGCAGGAATCATCAGTCCTTGGTTCTCTAAACGACGTAATAAAGCTTGGTACAAGATGGCTCGCCTAGGAGCAGACTTTTATGTAGATTTATTAGCTGATTTAGAAAAAACTGGTCAAAAGGTTGATTTCTACCAGCGCTCAGGAGTCTTCCTTCTCAAAAAAGATGATTCCAAGCTCGAGGAACTCTATCAACTAGCCTTGCAACGTAGAGATGAATCTCCCTTAATTGGCGAATTAGCCATTTTGGACCAAGCTGCTGCAAGCAGCCTATTCCCTGGTCTAAAGGGATTTGAGAGATTGCTCTATGCTTCTGGAGGAGCTCGAGTAGATGGGGAACTCCTAGTGAGTCGTTTACTGGATGCCAGTCAAGTGAAGGTCGTTAAAAAAGAGGTCAGTCTAACTCCTCTAGCACCGGGTTATCAGATAGACAATCAAATGTTTGACCAAGTTATCTTGCCCACAGGAGCTTGGCTTGGACACATTTTGGAACCTTTAGGCTATGAAGTTGATGTTCGTCCTCAAAAGGGGCAACTCCGAGATTACCAAGTGGGACAAGACATGGGAGCTTACCCTGTAGTTATGCCTGAAGGGGAGTGGGATTTGATTCCATTTCCTGGAGGCAAGTTGTCTCTAGGGGCTACTCATGAAAATGATATGGGCTTTGACTTGACAGTGGATGAAACCTTGCTCGATCAAATGGCTGAGGCAGCGAGTCCATTTTATCCAGCCCTGGTTGAGGCAATTTTATCTGGAGAACGTGTGGGGATTCGTGCTTATACAAGTGATTTCTCTCCATTTTTCGGACAGGTTCCAAACTTGTAAGGAGTTTATACAGCAAGTGGTCTAGGTTCTTCAGGCTTAACGACTGGTTCTATTATCGGTTATCATCTAGCTCAAATGGTTCAAGGGAGAAGTGGAGTATTAAATCCAGCAGATTATCCGACTGAAAGATACATTAAAAAGAAACAATAGTAAATCTTTTACTTAGATTTTACGATAGTGTTAGGAAAGTAAATGACTTTCCCTATCAAAAATGGTAAAATGAAAAAAATAATCCAAGAATTGAGGAAATGAAATGCAAGAAAAATTCTGGTAACAGGTGGAGCTGGTTTTATCGGAACTCACACTGTCATCGAACTGGTCCAAGCTGGACACCAAGTAGTTGTCGTGGATAATTTGGTAAACAGTAGCCGTAAAAGTCTTGAAGTAGTCGAAAGAATCACAGGCGTAGAAATTCCTTTCTACGAAGCAGATATTCGTGATACAGATACACTTCGTGATATTTTCAAACATGAAGAACCAACAGGAGTCATCCATTTTGCTGGTTTGAAGGCTGTAGGGGAATCTACACGTATCCCACTTGCCTACTATGATAACAATATTGCTGGAACAGTTAGTCTCTTGAAAGTTATGGAAGAGACTAACTGTAAGAATATCATCTTCAGCTCTTCAGCAACTGTTTATGGAGATCCGCATACAGTTCCAATCCTCGAAGATTTCCCTCTTTCAGCTACTAACCCTTATGGTCGTACTAAGTTGATGCTTGAAGAAATCTTGACAGATATCTATAAAGCTGATTCAGAGTGGAACGTTGTTTTACTTCGTTATTTCAACCCAATTGGAGCACATAAGAGTGGTGATTTGGGTGAAAATCCAAACGGTATTCCAAATAACCTTCTACCATATGTTACACAAGTCGCAGTTGGTAAGTTGGAACAAGTTCAGGTCTTTGGAGATGACTACGATACAGAAGATGGAACAGGTGTTCGTGACTATATCCACGTCGTTGACTTAGCAAAAGGGCACGTTGCGGCCCTTAAGAAGCTTCAAAAAGGTTCAGGACTAAACATTTACAACCTTGGTACAGGGAAAGGCTATTCTGTCCTTGAAATTATCCAAAATATGGAAAAAGCAGTCGGACGCCCGATTCCTTATCGTATTGTGGAGCGCCGTCCTGGTGATATTGCAGAATGTTACTCAGACCCAGCCAAAGCTAAGGAAGAACTTGGATGGGAAGCAGGACTTGGTATTACAGAAATGTGTGAAGATGCATGGCGTTGGCAAAGTAAGCATCCAAATGGATTTGAAGACTAAAATGATGATTTCAATCATAGTCCCATGTTTAAACGAAGAGGAAGTACTTCCTCTTTTTTATCAAACTCTTGAAGTACTGATTCCAGATTTGGGAACAGAAATCGAATACATTTTTGTAGATGATGGTTCGACTGATAAGACTTTGGACCTTTTAAAGGTTTATCGAGAGAAAAATTCTGCAGTACATTATATCTCTTTCTCGCGAAATTTTGGGAAGGAAGCAGCCTTATATGCAGGTTTACAACAAGCTAGAGGAGATTTGGTGGTAGTTATGGATGCAGACCTTCAGGATCCACCAAGCCTCTTGCTTGAGATGAAGGAACTACTAGATCAGAATCCAGACTTGGACTGCGTTGGAACACGCAGAACCAGTCGAGAAGGAGAACCTTTTTTTACGTAGTTTCTGCGCAGATTTTTTTTATCGTTTTATGCAAAAAATTAGCCCAGTAGCCCTTCCATCGGGTGTCCGTGATTTTCGGATGATGAGAAGATCAGTTGTGGATGCAGTGTTAGAATTGACAGAATACAATCGCTTTTCCAAAGGACTCTTTGCCTGGGTTGGTTTCCGTACTCACTATTTAGAATACCCTAATGTTGAAAGGCAGGCAGGTAAGACAAGTTGGAGTTTTAGACAACTCTTTTTCTACTCTATTGAAGGGATTGTGAATTTTTCAGATTTCCCTTTAATATTAGCCTTTGTTGCTGGCCTTTCGTCGTGTTTTCTGGCTTTAGTGATGACATTGTTTGTAGTTGTCCGTACTCTCGTACTGGGCAATCCAACTTCTGGTTGGACCTCTCTGATGGCTGTCATTCTATTTCTTGGTGGTGTCCAATTATTGACGATTGGGATTCTCGGAAAATATATCAGTAAAATTTATATGGAAACGAAAAAAAGACCCCTCTATCTGATAAAAGAACAGAGTGAGTCATGATAAGATTTACTAAAAATAAGTCCTTCAAAAGACTATAATTTTCTGGAAATATGCTAAACTAGAGGAAGTGGGATTTGGAAATCGAATCACCGCTGATGACAAATTAATCTTTGATGAGCGCGCGAGTGGGACACTGTTTCACAGCTTCCAGTAGCTCTTCACTAGCTGGGACGTCTCTCTCTAGTAGATTAGGATCATCATAGAAACGCACAATACCATTATCATGGTAATCAAATAAATCAGAATAGGTTTGGCATAGCCCACAGGCAATGCATCGTTCAGGTATAAGTGTGATTTTCATATTTATATTGTAATAAGAAATTAGAAAAAAAACAAGGAGTAAGGTATGGAAAAGGAACCATGGCAAGAAGATATTTACGACATCGAGGAAAGTCGTTCGGAACGAAGAAGTAGAGGAAATAAGGGAACAGGAGTGGTAGCCAACCGTATTCTAACCATTTTGGCTTGTATTTTCTTTGTTATCGTTGTCGGTATGATTGCTGTTTTAATCTACCTGTCATCTGGTGGAAGTGATCGTACAGCAGCCTTGAAAGATTTTCATGATTCTTCTGCGCCTAAGGTAGAGGAAGTTTCTTCAACATCATCAAGTAGTTCAGTTGAAGTATCAAGTTCTGAAGCAGGATCAACTTCTTCAAGTAGTTCAGAGGAACATACAAATGCTGAGGGAACCATTACTGTCCTTGCAGGTGAAGGTGAAGCAGCTATTGCAGCTAGAGCAGGCATTTCTATTGCCCAGCTTGAAGCCTTGAACCCTGGTCATATGTCTTCAGGAACTTGGTTTGCAAATCCTGGTGATGTCCTTAAGACAAGATAGGAGTTAGAATGAAAACAATTCAGATCGCTATTGATGGACCAGCATCCAGTGGTAAAAGTACAGTAGCTAAGATTATCGCTAAGGACTTTGGCTATACTTATCTGGATACAGGTGCCATGTATCGTGCTGCGACTTACATCGCTTTGAACAACCAAGTAAGTCCAGAAGAGTCTTCTCGACTTCTTGAATTATTGGAACAATATCCGATTAGCTTTGGTCGTGCTGAAACAGGGGAACAGCTTGTTTTTGTTGGAGACGTTGATGTTACCAATCCAATCCGTGAAAATGAAGTAACCAATGCTGTATCTGCTTTTGCAGCCATTCCAGCTATTCGTGAAAAATTGGTAGCCCTTCAACAAGAAATTGCCCAACAAGGCGGAATCGTCATGGATGGTCGAGATATTGGTACAGTTGTATTACCTCAAGCTGAATTGAAGATTTTTCTTGTTGCTTCAGTGGATGAACGTGCAGAACGACGTTATAAGGAAAATCTTTCAAAGGGGATCGAAACAGATTTGGAAACTTTGAAAGAAGAGATTGCTGCGCGTGATTATAAAGATAGTCATCGTGAAACTTCTCCTCTTAAGCAGGCAGATGATGCAATCTATTTGGACACAACAGGGCTAAGTATTTTAGAAGTTGTCGAAAAAATTAAATCAGAAGCAGTCAAACATTTTTAATTGAAATTTTAACCGATTGACCACGATAGTGGTGAGTCGGTTTTTTAGCAATTTGTCAAATTTTTAATTTTAAGGTATAATAGTCTTTGTTAACGAAAATTTGACATTCAAACCATCATGAAAATAGAAGGAGATAAGATGAACAATCTACCAAATTGCCCAAAATGTAATTCAGAATATGTCTATGAAGACGGAGCCTTGCTAGTCTGCCCAGAGTGTGCTTATGAATGGAATCCTGCTGAGCAAGCTGAGGTTGAAGAAGGCCTTGTTGCTATCGACGCTAATGGAAATAAATTGGCTGACGGTGATACAGTAACCTTGATCAAAGACCTTAAGGTAAAAGGTGCTCCAAAAGACCTTAAGCAAGGGACACGTGTTAAATATCCGTATTGTTGAAGGTGACCACAACATCGATTGTAAGATTGATGGTTTTGGTGCTATGAAATTGAAATCAGAATTTGTTAAAAAGATCTAATCATGACTGCTTGGAATAAAATAATTTTTTTCAGTCGGGCTTTTATGTTTTTAGCAGCATTTACAGGTATTTATCTGGAAATTACCAAGCACGGTGGTTTCGGAATGTTGCTCTACTATACAGTGCTTTCCAACCTCTTGGTGATGATTTTTACAGGTTATCTTTTATGGAAGATGCGACGTGAGGGTGATTATTGGCAAAGTTCAAGTCTTTTGCGACTCAAGGGTGGTATCACCATGAGTATCATGATTACCTGTGTCATCTATCATTTCATGTTGGCTCCCTTGACAAAAGATTTTTACCGTTTGGAAAACTTCCTTTGCCATTATATCGTACCCCTCTGGTTTCTAGTTGATACCATCATTTTTGATAAGAGTCGTCAATATAAGTGGTTTGATCCTATTGTATGGACAGTTTTACCACTGCTCTATATGGGATTTGCAATCTTAAACGGCTTTGTTCTAAAGATGGACGTTCCTAACGCTAAGGATAGTCCCTTCCCTTATTTCTTCTTGAATGCCAATAAATATGGTTGGGGATTTGTCTTTAGATGGGCAGCCATTATCTTTGTTGCCTACATGGTTTCAGGATATCTGTTTTATCTTGTTAAAAACATTAAAAAATCTAAGAAATAAAAGTACCCTCTGTGGGTACTTTTTTTGATGATTGATATAATTGTACCCGGACAAATCAATTTTTTTTATCTTGTTCTTGAGTCATTTCTACCTTACAATAAAACTGTAGCTACCAATACAACTATTGAGGAAGAGAAAATGACTGAAAATCGTTATGAATTAAATAAAAATTTGGCACAGATGCTTAAAGGTGGCGTCATTATGGATGTTCAAAATCCTGAACAAGCAAGAATTGCAGAGGCTGCAGGTGCAGCAGCGGTTATGGCCTTGGAGCGAATCCCAGCGGATATTCGTGCAGCTGGTGGTGTCTCTCGTATGAGCGATCCAAAGATGATCAAGGAAATCCAAGAAGCAGTCAGCATTCCAGTTATGGCCAAGGTTCGAATTGGGCATTTTGTTGAAGCACAGATTTTAGAAGCCATCGAGATTGACTATATCGATGAGAGTGAGGTGTTATCTCCAGCTGACGATCGTTTCCATGTGGACAAGAAAGAATTCCAAGTTCCTTTTGTTTGTGGTGCAAAAGACTTGGGTGAAGCCTTGCGTCGTATTGCTGAAGGAGCATCGATGATCCGTACAAAAGGAGAGCCAGGAACAGGAGACATCGTTCAGGCTGTTCGTCATATGCGCATGATGAATCAAGAAATCCGTCGCATCCAAAATCTCCGTGAAGATGAACTCTATGTCGCAGCAAAAGAACTCCAAGTTCCGGTAGAATTAGTTCAATACGTCCACGAACATGGGAAATTACCAGTTGTCAACTTTGCAGCTGGAGGAGTTGCAACACCAGCAGATGCTGCTCTCATGATGCAGCTAGGTGCAGAAGGTGTCTTTGTTGGTTCAGGGATTTTCAAGTCAGGTGATCCTGTTAAACGTGCAGCAGCCATTGTCAAAGCAGTCACAAACTATCAAAATCCTCAAATTTTAGCTCAAATCTCAGAAGATTTGGGAGAAGCCATGGTTGGTATCAATGAGAATGAAATCCAAATTCTCATGGCTGAGCGAGGAAAATAGATGAAAATTGGAATATTGGCCTTGCAAGGTGCCTTTGTAGAGCATGAGAAAGTCCTTGCAAACTAGGAGTAGAAAGTATTGAACTGCGAAACCTAGAAGATTTTCAGCAGCATCAGAGTACTCTGTCAGGATTGATTTTACCTGGAGGTGAGTCGACAGCTATGGGAAAACTCCTACGTGACCAGAATATGCTACTCCCTCTAAGAGAGGCTATTCTCAATGGTTTACCAGTCTTTGGGACTTGTGCCGGTTTGATTTTGCTAGCGAGTCAAATCACTTCTCAAGAGGAAAGTCATCTAGCGACTATGGATATAATAGTTGAGCGCAATGCCTATGGACGTCAGCTAGGAAGCTTTTATACCGAAGCAGACTGTAAGGGTGTTGGCAAAATTCCCATGACCTTTATCCGTGGACCTATTATTAGTGAAGTTGGTAAGGGTGTTGATGTTCTTGCAGTAGTGAACAATCAAATCGTTGCTGCTCAAGAAAAGAATATGCTAGTGACCTCCTTTCATCCTGAATTGACAAATGATCTTCGCTTGTATCAATACTTTATCAATATGTGCAAATAAAAATAGGTCGGGATTTTCCCGGCCTATTTTTACATGTAATAAACAATGGCAATGTATTGGAGAGCTGAAGCTGCTAGGATGAAGAGGTGCCAAATCATATGGAAGTATGGTTTCTTCTTAGCGTAAAATCCAGCACCAACTGTATAGCAAAGCCCACCTGATACCATAAGAGTCCAAAAGATTGGATTTGTTTGACTGATGATTGCTGGTAGGATAGCCACAACTAACCAACCCATGATGAGGTAGAGCAACAGACTAAATTTTTCATTGACTTTTTTGGCAAAGATTTTATAAAGAATACCAAAAATAGTTGTTCCCCACTGAATGGCGATAATCAGATAACCAAACCAGTTATTCATCAAGGTTAAACAACTGGTGTATAAGAACCTGCAATCGCAACATAAATCATGGAATGGTCGATAATGCGTAAGACATACTTATGAGTGGAACCATAAGCCATAGAATGATAGATGGTTGATGAAAGGAACATGAGAAAGAGGCTAATAACGAAAATCGACACACCAATCGATGATAAAAATCCATGAGCTTCATAACTATATGTCGATGAGATAGGGAGCAAAATCAGCATGATAAGTGCCCCTACAGCATGGGTGACACTGTTTGCTATCTCTTCTCCAAAACTAAGGCGCTTGCTAAGTTTAAAACTAGTATTCATTTGTTTCCTCCTCTTCATTTTCTGTATAGACAAGAGCAAGTGTCTGATGATAGAGTTTAACCGTTTGGCAACTTGCTTGGATAATAGGATTGGCTGGGTCTAGGTCTTCATTCATATAGTTTACAAAAGCATTGTAAAGTTCTTCTGAGTTAGTCTCTGTGTGTAGGCTATTCAGGGTTTGAGCAATTTCCTGGATTGAAAAAACAGACTTGAGCGTTGTGATAGCAATCAATCGGGCGATTTGTTTGCGTTGGTATTTTTTCTTTTCAGGTTTGCTGATATAGCCGTGTTTGACATAATTGTTCACCATTGATGCAGTTAAACCTTTCTCTTTAGCAAGAGAAATTGGGGAACAAACTTTATTTACATAAAGTAGGACCTGATCCAAATAGAGATCAATGTTTGGAATTTCGTCCCATTCTGGGTAGGAAAAAGTAGATTTCATTTCCAACTCCTGTTTATCTAGTTTTGATAACTAGATTATAAAATAATAAAAATAAAAAGTCAAGTTTTAACTGCTTGTAGAAAGCCTTAAATTATGCTATGATGAGAGAAACTAGTCAGAAAAGAGGAGATAAGATGGAAATTCGTTTAGCCTTTCCGAACGAAGTAGATGCAATTATGCAGGTGATTGAGGAAGCTAAAAAATGCTTGGCGGAAGCTGATAGCACCCAGTGGCAAAATGGTTACCCAAATGCCGACACGGTTATTGAAGATATCATCTCTGGTCAGGCTTATGTAGCCCTGGAAGAAGGAGAGCTCTTAGCTTATGCAGCAGTAACCAAGAGTCCAGAAAAAGCCTATGAAACCATTTATGATGGAAGCTGGGAAGGAAGAGAGTCAGAGTATCTAGTTTTTCACCGTATTGCTGTCGCTAGTGATGTGCAAGGACAAGGTGTTGCCCAGACCTTCTTGGAAGGCTTGATTGAAGGCTTTGATTACTTGGATTTTCGTTCAGATACGCACGCTAAGAATAAAGCTATGCAACATATTTTTGAGAAGCTAGGTTTTAAACAAGTTGGTAAAGTTCCAGTAGATGGGGAACGCTTGGCCTACCAAAAATTAAAATCGAATGTCTAAAAAGTATGCAAAGATGCTCTATGTCTCTCCCATAGGAGAGCTCTCGCTTGTTGCTGATGACCACTACTTGCTAGGCATTTGGTTTCAAGGTCAGAAACATTTTGAGAGAGGTATGGAAGCTGGGTGTATCTTTGAGGTTCCAAGCCATCCAGTTTTGAACCCAATTGCTTCTTATCTGGATAGTTATTTTTCAGGACAAGTCCAAGACCTGTCTGAGCTTCCTCTGGCTCCGATTGGTAGTGACTTTGAAAAAGAGTCTGGAACTACTTGCGGGAAATTCCTTTTGGTCAGACAGTTACTTATGGACAGATGGCTAAGGACTTGCAGATAGCTTCGGCTCAGGCAATCGGAGGTGCTGTGGGGCGCAACCCATGGTCTATCCTAGTACCTTGTCACCGCGTACTCGGTGCTGGTAATCGTCTAACAGGCTATGCTTCAGGAATTGACAAGAAGGCTTGGCTCTTAAAGCATGAAGGTGCAGCATTTCAAGAAAATAAGAAATAGAAAGTAAAGAAAATGTTAGAATTTATCGAATATCCAAAATGTACAACTTGTAAAAAAGCCAAAAAAGAGTTAGATCATCTTGGACTAGAATATAAAGATGTTCATATTGTAGAAGAAACTCCAAGTGAAATGGTCATTCTGAACTGGCTTGAAACTTCAGGATTTGAGTTGAAGCAATTTTTCAATACCAGTGGAATTAAATACCGTGAACTGGGCTTAAAAGATAAGGTTGGGACTTTATCCAATAAAGAAGCAGCCAAACTCTTGGCCAGTGATGGTATGTTATTAAAACGTCCAATATTAGTGGAGAATGGTGTTGTTAAACAAATTGGCTATCGTAAAACCTACGATAACTTGGATTTGAAATAGTTTTTTTCTATCTCCTTGATAGGTAAAATATATAACCTCACACTTTTAAAGTATGATAAACTAGTAGGTAGACAAAGTCTCTTCTGCACGTAGCAAATATTTAAATCTAGGCAGAAGTATGATAGAATGATTCATTATCAGGAGAGGATGTTTCTATGAATGTTACAACAATTTTAGCATCGGATTGGTACCAAAACTTGATGCAGTATATTCCAGACGGTAAACTGTTTAGTTTTCGTTCTGTCTTTGATGGGATTCCAAGAATTGTGCAACAATTGCCAACAACATTGATGTTGACAGTATTTGGTGCTTTTTTTGGTATCATCTTGGCCTTGGTTTTTGCTATTGTAAAAATTAATCGCGTTAGAATTCTTTATCCATTACAAGCAATCTTTGTTAGTTTCTTAAAAGGGACACCAATCCTAGTGCAGCTGATGTTGACTTACTATGGAATTCCTCTGGCATTAAAAGCCTTGAATCAACAATGGGGGACTGCTTTTAATATCAATGCTATTCCGGCAGCAGCTTTTGCCATTGTAGCTTTTGCTTTTAACGAAGCAGCTTACGCTAGTGAAACTATCCGTGCCGCTATTCTTTCTGTCAATCCTGGAGAGATTGAAGCCGCTCGTAGTCTTGGGATGACACGTGCACAAGTTTACCGTCGTGTGATTATTCCAAATGCAGCGGTAGTAGCAACTCCAACCTTGATTAACTCCCTAATCGGTTTGACTAAGGGTACTTCCCTAGCTTTTAGTGCTGGTGTTGTAGAAGTCTTTGCCCAAGCTCAGATTTTGGGTGGTGCCGACTACCGTTACTTCGAACGTTTCATCTCAGTTGCCCTTGTATACTGGGTGGTAAATATCGCTATTGAAAATCTTGGTCGCTTCATTGAGAGAAAAATGGCCATAGAAGCACCAGATAATGTGAAAACAGATGTGAAAGGAGACCTTCGCTAATGATTAAGATTTCAAATTTAAGCAAATCCTTTTCAGGTCAAACCGTCTTGGATCATCTGAATTTAGATATTCAAAAAGGGGAAGTAGTTGCTTTGATTGGTTCATCAGGAGCAGGGAAATCAACCTTTCTTCGTAGCTTAAATTATCTGGAAACACCTGATAGCGGAAGTATTCAGATTGATGATTTCAAAGTGGATTTTTCTCAAATTACTCAAGATGAAATCTTGACTCTTCGTCGCAAGTTGTCCATGGTATTTCAACAATTTAATTTATTCGAGCGTAGAACAGCCTTAGATAATGTCAAGGAAGGTTTGGTAGTTGTTAAAAAACTTACCGACGAAGAAGCAACTAAGATTGCCAAAGAAGAGTTGGCTAAGGTTGGTCTTTCTGATCGCCAACAGCACTATCCTCGCCACTTATCAGGTGGACAAAAACAACGGGTAGCTTTGGCGCGTGCTTTAGCCATGAAGCCAGCAATCTTGCTCTTGGATGAACCTACTTCAGCCCTTGATCCAGAATTGGTTGGTGAGGTAGAACGATCTATCGCTAATGCAGCTAAATCAGGTCAAACCATGATTTTAGTCAGTCACGATATGTCCTTTGTTTCTCAGGTAGCTGATAAGGTTTTGTTCTTGGATAAAGGAAAGATTATTGAGTCTGGAACACCAGATGAGATTATCAATCATCCTAAAGAAGAACGAACAAAAGAATTCTTTGCTAGTTACAAACGGACCTATATTTGATATAATAGAAGATAAGAAAGACTCAGTTGGCTAGGCTAACTGGGTTTGCTCTTTAAAATTAATAGAAACGAGAGAGAGCATGCTAGTTCAGCTATTTGCTTTGTATTTAGAGAGTTTAGTGTTGACAATTTTACTGGTCTTGATTATTTTGGGACTCTGGATTGGACTTAGAGCTCTGTCGGGGGTTGACAAAACTGCTAAAGCACGTCAAGCCCATCTCTACGATATGATTATGATTGGAGTTTTAACAATTCCAGTATTGTCATTTGCAACCATGAGCATCTTGTTGGTTCTCAAGGCTTAATAGTTGTAAAATGGGATTTAATCCGTTAGAATAAAAATAGTTACAACAAGAAAGAAGGAAAGAGAATGTACGATACGATTATTATCGGTGCAGGCCCTGCTGGGATGACTGCAGCCTTGTATGCAGCACGCAGTAATCTGAAAGTGGCTTTGATTGAAGGGGGCCTTCCAGGAGGTCAGATGAATAATACTTCTGACATTGAAAACTATCCAGGTTATGCCAATATCAGTGGTCCAGAATTAGCAGAAAAGATGTTTGAACCTCTTGAAAATCTAGGTGTTGAGCATCTCTATGGCTTTGTTGAAAATGTTGAGGATCATGGTGAATTCAAAAAGTCGTAACAGACGACCAAGTTTATGAAACGCGCACAGTTATCGTAGCGACTGGTTCCAAGCACCGTCTATTGGATGTTCCAGGCGAAGAAGAACTAAATAGCCGTGGTGTTTCTTACTGTGCGGTTTGTGATGGAGCCTTTTTCCGCGATCAAGATTTGTTGGTCGTAGGTGGAGGTGACTCAGCAGTTGAAGAGGCTATCTTCTTAACACGGTTTGCCAAGTCTGTAACCATCGTTCACCGTCGAGATGAACTACGTGCCCAAAAGGTCTTGCAAGATCGTGCTTTTGCCAATGAAAAAATCAACTTCATTTGGGATTCGGTTGTCAAAGAAATCAAGGGTGAAAACCGTGTGGAGTCAGTTGTCATTGAAAATGTTAAAACAAATCAAGTGACTGAACATGCCTTTGGTGGAGTCTTCATCTATGTTGGATTGGACCCTGTTAGTGATTTCGTCCAAGAGTTGCAGATTCGAGACCAAGCGGGTTGGATTGTGACAGACGACCACATGAAAACAAGCGTTGCAGGGGTCTTCGCAGTTGGGGATGTTCGCCAGAAAGACCTTCGACAAGTTACAACAGCTGTTGGAGATGGTGCTATTGCAGGTCAAGAGGCCTATAAATATATTACTGAACATAGTTAAAAAGGCGGTGGGATAGAAATCGATAGACAAAGTCTCGATTTCGTAGTCCCAGCCCCTCGAGGATGATTAGGAGCTTTTTGGAGTCCAAAAGACGAACAAAAAGTTCAATCAGCTACCGCGTCAAAGTTTGATTGCTAATAAAAAGTGAGGTCGGGATCTTATGTCCCAGCCTCACTTTTTATTAGAGTCGATTTCTAAAGACTTCGTACATGATTATGGCAGCAGCAACGCTGGCATTGAGGCTCTGTACGTGACCATTCATAGGAATAGTAATCATTTCATCTACTTGTTTTTTAATGTTACTAGAGATACCTTTGCCTTCATTTCCGATGATGAGAGCAATCTTTCCTTTGGTATTCCATTTGTGGCAAGGAGTTCCGTTCATATCAGTACCAAATGTCCAGAAGCCTTCATCCTTGAGTTTGTCCAAGGTTTGGCTGAGATTAGTGACTCGGGCAATAGGAACGTGTTCAATCGCACCTGTTGCTGTTTGGCTACGACAGGAGTAACACCGACAGCTCGATGTTTGGGAATAATGACACCTGAAACATTGGTTGCATCCGCTGTTCTCAAGATAGAACCAAGATTATGTGGGTCCGTTAAACCATCAAGGATTAGTAGTAGTGGGTTTTCTTCCTGGCGTGTCTTAGTAAGAATTTGCTCAAGTTCAGTGTAGGCAAATTCAGAAACGCGCAAGACAAAACCTTGGTGAACAGCTCCTTCAGTCATCTCAGAAAGTGATTTTTTAGAAGTCCAAGAAATGGATACTTTCTTTTCAGTAGCCAATTCCTTAACTTTTTCCACATTCTTTCCTCGTAAATCTTCCTGAAGGTAGAGTTTGTTTCCAGTATTTGCTAAAAGAGCTTCTGTGACGGCATGAACGCCATAGACAATATCGTTTGTTTTCATATCTTCATTATAACACAAAATCCCGCCTTGCAACGGGATTTTTTTTATTCAAGAATGAGCAAACCATCTTTAACTTCAAATGGATCTTTTTTTCATTGATACGATCGTAGAACATAATGCCATTTAAGTGGTCAATTTCGTGTTGAACTACAATAGAGTTATAGCCCTTAAGTTTGATGCGGTGCTTTTCTCCATTCTTATCAAAATAGTCGACAGTTACTCGAGCGTGGCGGATAACATAACCTGGAACAGCACGGTCAACAGATAAGCAACCTTCCCCTTCGCCTAGGGCAGCATCTTGGACTGAGTGAGAGACGATTTTAGGATTGTACATAACAGCTTGTAAGTCATAGGCTTCTTGAGGAGTTTCACCTTCCTCAGTGATATTTGGTACCAGTACGGCGATGATGCGTTTTGAGATATCCAGCTGTGGTGCAGCAAGCCCAACACCTCCACGTAGCCCTAATTTTTCAGCCATAACGGGATCTTGCGAGTGTTTCAAAAATTGCATCATTTTTTCTCCAAGAATGATATCTTGGTCGCTCAATGGGAAAGAGACCTCTTCGGCAACGGCACGAAGAGTAGGGTTCCCTTCGCGGATAATATCTTTCATATTGATTAAATGAGCAGCTTTGGTAATTCGTTCTATAGCAGACATATTCTTTCCTTTCCTTCTATTACAATTACATGATAACACAAAACAGATGAGAAAGAAAGTCACAGAAGCTGTTAAAAAATTATAGAATAAAAGGAAATACCTATTTGTCTGTGGTATAATAGAGTAAGAAAAATGACTTTAAAATCATGGGAGAAAAATGATGGAACAACGTAGTAGAAAAAGAAAAAATGGTCCTGTTTTACAAGCTATTAGAAATACTGTTCGATTTTTCAGGAGCTATAAACAGTGGAACAATCGCACTTTTATTGTGGTCCTGTTAGCTTCGGTAGCTACCTCGATGATGCTGACTTTATTAGTGGAAGGAGCTCGAGGGATCTCTTTAAGCAGTAGTGATCCAAGTGCCCTGCAGAAAAAGTCAAATTCTCAGGAGAAGAATGCAGAGTCGGAACAGGAAACAAGTGCGCGTATCATGGCAAATGGTGATTTGCTTTATCATGATATTATCTACATTTCAGCTAAAAAATCAGACGGTACCTATGATTTCCATGAAAATTTTGAATATGTGAAACCCTGGCTGAAGCAAGCTGACTTAGTCATTGGTGATTTTGAAGGAACTGTAAATAAAGATCACTATCTTGCAGGTTATCCCTTATTTAATGCACCTGGTGAAGTCATGGACGCTATAAAAGATGCAGGCTATCAAGTGCTAGACTTGGCTCATAATCATATCTTGGATTCTCAAATTGAGGGAGTAGTTTCAACCGCAGATGCGATTGAAAAAGCTGGAATGACACCAATCGGAGTCTACACTCATGAACCACGAGATAAAGCACCTATTGTCATCAAGGAAGTCAATGGGATTAAAGTTGCCCTTTTAGCTTATTCCTATGGTTTTAACGGAATTGAACAAAGCATTTCTCAAGAGGATTATAATCGTTATCTTTCAGACTTAGACGAAGATAAAATGAAGGCTGAAATTGAACGAGCAGAGAAGGAGGCGGATATTACAATTATCATGCCTCAGATGGGAGTTGAGTATCAAATTGAGCCGACTGAGGAGCAAAAGAAACTTTACCATAAAATGATTGATTGGGGAGCTGATATTATCTTTGGTGGTCACCCTCACGTTGTTGAACCAGCTGAAACGGTTGAAAAAGACGGTGATAAAAAGCTTATCATCTACTCTATGGGGAATTTTATCTCAAATCAACGGATTGAAACCATGCAGGATGTTGAAAATGCTAAGTGGACGGAACGTGGAGTCCTCATGGATGTGACTATTAAGAAGAAATCCGGAAAAACGACTATTGAGACGGCTCAAGCACATCCAAGTTGGGTGAGTCGGACTCCTAAGGGAGGTTATTCTCCAGAAGGATACCCACTCTATCTATACCAAACCTATATCTTGGAAGATTTTATAGAGGGTGGGAAATACCGTAGTCAGTTAGACGAGGCGACCAAGGAACGGATTGATACAGCCTATAAAGAAATGAATGAGCATGTAGGTTTGAAATGGTAGTGACTAAAAAAGAGGAGCAAGATGGATATTAAGATAATAGCAACAGATATGGATGGAACCTTGTTAGATCCTCAAGGACAACTGGACCTACCTCGTCTAGAGAAAATTTGGATCAGCTGGATCAACGTGGTATTCGTTTTGTTATTGCAACGGGAAATGAAGTTCATCGCATGCGACAATTACTGAAGTATCTTGTAGAAAGAGTCGTTCTCGTAGTTGCTAATGGTGCTCGTATATTCGAAAATGATGAATTGCTACAAGCACAAACTTGGGATGATGCCATGGTTGATAGGGCTTTGGACCATTTTAAAGGTAGAGAATGTCAGGATCAGTTTGTCGTAACTGGTATGAATGGTGGCTTTGTAAAGGAAGGTACTGTTTTTACAGAACTAGATAAATTTATGACTCCGGAGATGATTGAGAAGCTCTATCAACGAATGAATTTTGTTAATGAATTTGACTCTAATCTCTTCGGTGGTGTTCTCAAGATGAGTATGGTAGTTGGTGAAGAACGATCCGATTCGGTTTTACAGGAAATTAATGACTTATTTGATGGGCATGTGCGAGCTGTTTCCAGCGGTTATGGTTGTATTGATATTTTACAAGATGGGATTCATAAGGCATGGGGCTTAGAAGAATTGCTCAAGCGTTGGAACTTAAAATCTGAACAAATCATGGCTTTTGGAGACAGTGAAAATGACATTGAAATGTTGAAACTTGCAGGAATTTCTTATGCCATGGAGAATGCAGAAGAGACTGTCAAAGAAGTAGCTACCAAAATAGCGCCAGCTAACAGTCAAGAAGGGGTTTACCAAGTTTTAGAAAGTTGGCTAGAAGAAGGAGAATAACTTGGCAGTACAACTATTAGAGAACTGGCTCTTAAAAGAGCAAGAGAAAATTCAAACCAAGTATCGTGAACTCAATCAAATCTCGGTAATTGAACCAGATATCATTTTTATCGGGGATTCTATTGTTGAGTATTATCCCTTGCAAGAACTACTTGGTACATCAAAGACAATTGTGAACCGAGGGATTCGAGGCTACCAGACGGGACTTTTACGAGAAAATCTTGATGCTCATCTCTATGGCGATGCAGTGGATCAAATTGTACTTTTGATTGGGACAAATGACATTGGAAAAGATGTTCCAATGAATGAAGCGCTAAACAATCTTGAGAGCGTGATTCAAACCATTTCTCGCGACTATCCACTGTCACAGATAAAGCTAGTTTCCATTTTGCCGGTCAATGAGAGTACGGACTTCAAGCAGACAGTTTATATTCGTACCAATGAGAAAATCAAGGCCTGGAATCAAGCCTATCAAGACCTTGCCTCTGCATATATGCAGGTTGAATATGTATCTGTTTTCGAGAACTTACTAGATCAGGAAGGGCAGCTCAAGGCAGACTATACAACGGATGGTCTTCACCTCAGTATCCCTGGCTACCAGGCTTTATCAAGTACTCTAAAAAAATATATTTTCTAGATTGATTCACTAATGTGAGATATTTTTAAGAGTCATAAAAATTATAAAAATTCTTCTTGTAGATGTTAAAAAGTGATAAACATTCACTGTAATCTATAAGTTGAATTTTTTGTTTTTATCATAAATTTGCTCTAAAAACAGAGTGTTTTTCCTGTATAGAGCACTAATTAGAAATAAAAAAACAAATATTTAAATATATAAAAATTCAAATGTCTTGATACTAAATATTCTTTATAAATGCATATTATACAATGTAAAGCTGAGGCTTGGAGCATCTTTTTTCTTGCTATAAATCTTACACTATGTTATACTGTTAGCGTTACTAGTAATGTGGAGAAAATATTTTCTTTTAAGGAAAAAATCAATAATCTTACATGTTATTAGTCAAAATGTAAAAAAAGGAGAACTTATCACATGATAAGAAGAGAGCAACAACGATTTTCTTTAAGAAAATACAAAGTTGGTGTCGCATCAGTTTTCTTAGGAACGACCCTTAGCTTTATGCTAGCTAACGGTAGTGCTGTAAATGCTGCTGAGATTGTAGCACAAAAAGCACCTTCTGCTGAGAAGGCTGAACTAGTCGATAAGGAAAAGTTGACAGAGCCATCCACGGATGTAGCAAATTCGGCTGTTTCTGAAGCTTCTGAAGAAAAGGTAGAAACTTCAACACCTGAGGTTAAGCCTGAAGAAGCAAAAACAGAGACAACGGAAGTTAAGTCTGAAGAAGCAAAAACAGACTCAACAGAAGTGAAGGCTGAAGAGGCAAAAACAGAGTCGACGGAAGTTAAGTCTGAAGAGAAAAAAGCAGAGTCGACAGAAGTGAAGGCTGAGAAGGCAAAAACAGAGTCAACTGAGGTCAAAGCTGAAGTATCTGCGCCAGCAATTACAGAAAGCAAAAGTGAACAACCAAAGGTAGGACTTTCTGAAGTGAAGGCTGAGCCTTTAAAACCAGCAGGAGCTACTTCAGCAACTGAAGAGTCTGTACCAACAGAGTCAAACGATCAAAAGTCTGAACAACAGACAGAAGTTTCAGCAGTAGCTGAGGCAACTAGCCTTGATGCAAATGCAGGAACAAAAAAGGTTGAAGAAAAACCACTAGTTGATACTGAAACACTAACTTTGGCAGCTGAAAACACTGTAAACGCAGGTGCTTTAGCTACAAATGGTGGTCGTCGCCGTAGTCGTCGTGCTGTTACAAACGAAGCTGTAACTGGAGACCACAACTCTAACCCAGTAGCAGTAAGTACTTACTTAAAAGATGGGGAAAGTAACTCCAGAAATCAGAGATGCTAACGGTGCAACTGTTAGTTCTCAACCTGTACCAGCAGGATATGCAAGAAAAGAAGGAGATTGGTATACATACGCTATTTGGGATCTTACTAAATTCAATGAACGTTATGGTACAAAATACTATGCGCGTGCCTATAAGAGATTTGATAACTCTACAGATACAACTGTTGATTTAATTGATAAAACGACTGGTAATGTAGTAGAGACAAGAACTATCACTTCATCTAGTGGTGTTCAAAAATTCACGACTACGACAGCTGCGTCTAATAGCCAATTAACTTTCCAAGTAGACTATAAAGCAGGTACTGCTGAAAGAGGTAAAGAACCTCAACCATTTATTCAAAATGGTTATGAAGTTGGAAAGAGTATCACAGACCTAGTAGCTGCTGGACACCAACTTACACCAGCTGAGCAAAAGCTTTATAGTGATGTTTATAATGCTCGTACTACAACTGATATTATCAACGTTGTTGAACCAGCTTACAATGGTCGTACAATTACTGATTCAAACGCTAAAATACCAGAGGCAATTAATAAAACAACTTACTATAAAGTAGTTGATAAAAATAATCCAACATTTAATGCAAATAAAACAGATAAAACTGTTCAAGATTATAAAGAAAATGGTAATGAAGTTGACTTAGCTAGATATTCAACTAAAGCTATGGAAGGACAAAGTTTCACAGCATCTGGTGAGCGTCAATTTGATGGTTATAAACTTTACCAAACAGCTGACGCAAATGACAAATCAGGTTATGTAAGCCGTCCTTACAAAGTTGGAACTAAATTCATGGATGCTGACCGTTATGGCATTAAACGTATTAAAGAAGTAGTTGGAGAAGACGGGTCAGTCGTTATTCGTGTTTACTTACTAGATCCAAACAACAAAGTAAACGTTCTGATGGTACATTAAGCACAGATGGTTATATGTTACTAGCAGAAACTAAACCTATTAAACCAGGTGAATGGAATTCACAGGAATTAGCTGTTAAGAAATCACCTCTTCACACTATTGCACATACTGTAACTGATCCAAAAACTGGAGCAAAAACTAACTATCCAAACGGTAAAGAAGTTGAATTTGACTTCCAAAAAGCTGATGGATATATACCATATCATACTGTATTTGTACCATTCTTAGGAGACGGGATTGGACACGGTTCAGCTAACGCACAATTAGAACGTGGAGTTGGTGGTATTGGTACAAACGTTGACTTACAAAATACGTTAGTACCATATAAACAACCTGTTTATTACTATGTGAAACAAGAACCAGTTGAAGTCACTCCAGAAGTTGAAAAACAATTGGGGGGTCGTGTCTTAACAGACGGTGAGTTTACATTTAAACTTAAAGAGGTTCAACCTAACAAATCAATTCAAGCATATGAAGAAACTGCAACTAACAAACGGTAAAGCTACATTCAGCAAATTAACATTTAACAAAGTTGGTACTTACACTTACACAATCACTGAGACTCCAGGTTCAGATGCAAATGTTGATTACGATGACATGACAGTTACTATGACCGTTACTGTAACTGAAAATGATAAAGGTGAATTAGTAGCTACGACTAAATATAGTGCCGAAGGTGGATTCAAATCAAGTGCTGACGATAAAGTCTTCAACAACTATGTTGTAGCACCAGTTAAGACTAAGTTTGACTTCAGTAAGAAATTAGCTGGACGTGAACTTAAAGACGGAGAATTCAAATTCGTTCTTAAAGATGCAAACGGACAAGAAGTTGAAACTGTTACCAACAAAAAAGATGGAACTGTAACATTTAAAGAAATAGCATTCGATAACTCTAAAGTTGGTACTCACACTTATACTGTTGAAGAAGTGATTCCAGCTTTAAAAGAGCTTGGAATGACCTATGACGCCATGAAAGCAACAATTACAGTTGAAGTTTCTAAAAATGGTCACACATTAACAACAGTAACTAACGTAGTTTCTGCTGGTGGGGTAGACGCTAATGGTAAAGCAACTGATGGAACAGCGGATAAAGAGTTCAATAACAAAATAACTCCTCCAGAAACACCTGTATTCCAACCAGAGAAATTTGTCCTTAATAAAGAAAAAGTTGATCTAACAGGTGAAAAACTGTTAGATGATGACAAAGAGTTAACAAACAAATATACAGAAACTGATGCGAATCCATATGCTGACTTAACGAACAATAACGAAGCAGAAAACATCAACACTAAGACTGTTAAACGTGGCGACAAGTTGGTTTACCAAGTATGGTTGGATACAACTAAATTCTCTGAAACTAACAAAGAAAACATTCAATCAGTAGGAATCTCAGATGACTACGATGAAACTAAGTTGGATCTTGACGCTACTAAGATCAAAGCTTACGATTCAGTAACAGGTTTAGAAGTAACAGATAAATTTGAGATCGCTGTGAACAACGGTGTGATTACTGCAACCCTTAAAGCTGGCTTCACGAAGTCACTTGGCGACGCAGAAAACACTCAAGTGATCGACACAACTAAATTTGCCTTTGGACGTTACTACAAATTTGATATTCCAACAACAGTTAAACAAACAGTTAAAGCTGGTGTAGATATCGAAAATACTGCGGCTCAAGTCGTTAACTACTACAACCCAACTACTAAGAAAGTTGAAACTCCAAATAAACCTACTCAAAAACGTGTCAACAGCGTACCAGTACAAGTAGAGTTCAACTTCACTAAACGCTTGGAAGGCCGTGAGCTTAAAGCTAACGAATTCAGCTTCGTCCTTAAAGATTCAACAGGTAAAGTTGTTGAGACTGTAAGTAACGATGCATCTGGAAACGTTAAGTTCTCAGCTATCGAATTCAAGAAAGAACAAGCTGGCGTTCACAACTACACAGTAGAAGAAGTTAAAGGAAGCGACGCAACCGTTACATACGATACCATGAAAGCGAATGTAACAGTCACTGTTTCTCACGATGGAACAGCTAAAGTTCTTGTGGCAACTGTCGGCGAAATTGCGGATAAAGAATTTAACAACCGTGTAACACCACCAACTGAACCTAAGTTCCAACCAGAGAAATACGTTGTTTCTGAAGAGAAATTCGATATCAAAGGCGACAAGCTCCTTGATGATGATAAAGAGTTGACTGATAAAGTATGGAGATACCAACACAAAGATCCATATGTGGATCAAAGTTGATAACAATGAAAGCTCAAAAACATCAATACTGAACACTGCTATAAACGTGTGATAAGGTTGGTTTACCAAGTATGGTTGGATACAACTAAATTCACTGAAACTAACAAAGAAATACATTCAATCTGTAGGAATCTACAGATAAACTACGATGAGAAACTAAGTTGGATCTTGACGCTATCTGAAAGATCAAAGGCTTATGATTCAGTAACAGGTGTAGATGTAACAGCTAAGTTTGATATCTCAATTGTGGATGGTGTCATTACTGCTACATCTAAGGCTGACTTGACTAAGTCTCTTGGAGATGCAGAAAATACTCAAGTAATCGACACTGCTAAATTAGCCTTTGGACGTTACTACAAGTTTGATATTCCAGCACGTATCAAGAGAACTGCTAAAGAAGGTGTAGATATTGAAAATACAGCTTCTCAAATTGTTCACCAATACGATCCGACTAGCAAGTCAGTGAACAAGCCAAACAAACCAACTGAAAAACGTGTCGTCAACGTTCCAATCTCAGTAGAGTTCAACTTTACTAAGAGACTTGAAGGCCGTGAATTGAAAGCTGGTGAGTTCAGCTTCACATTGAAGGATCAAAATGGAAACGTGATTGAAACAGTTACAAACGATGCTTCTGGTAATGTTAAGTTCTCAGCAATTGAGTACAAGAAAGGCCAAGAAGGCACTTACACTTACACAGTTGAAGAAGTTCAAGGTACTGATTCTAAAGTTATCTATGACACTATGAAAGCTGTTGTAACTGTTGAAGTGAAACGTGATGGTAGCGCTAAAGCTCTTGTTACCAAAGTAACAGATCCAGTGGACAAAGAGTTCAACAACAAAGTTGTTCCGCCAACACCACCAACACCACCAACACCACCAACACCGCCAACACCGCCAACACCAGTAACACCACCAACACCGGTAACACCACCAACACCGGTAACACCACCAAAACCAGAAAAACCTAAAGGTCGTGAGTTGCCAAATACTGGTGAACAATCTACAATTGCAATGACTGCACTTGGTGCTACAATTGGTTTGATTGGACTTGGTCTAGTTGGACTTGGTTTAGTTGCGCAACGTAAAAAAAGAAGATAAAACTTAAAATTTCTAATTTTTAGAATGAATCAAGATTTGTCTTGGAATATCTGGTCATAGGTGTTCTAGAAGCGGTAGTACATTTATTAAATAAATAAATGTAATTCCAAAAAGAGAGGTTAAGTCCTCTCTTTTTTGGCTCATTTCTACCATTTGTCAAGTATATCAAGGGTCTTAAGTAAAAAACGAGATAAGACAGTAGCTATTCTGAGGTTACTGTCTTATTTTACCACTTATTGATCCATAAAAGGGCATGCTAAAAAACACCTCATCTGGTATTTTTTGAAACAAGGTGTTATAGTTACTTAGTTTATAAAATACATGTTATAATAAAGCTATGGCATATAGTACAGATTTTAAACAACGAGCATTAAATTACATCAAAGAGGGACACAGCCATGTCGAGGCATCCAAAGTTTTTGATGTTGGCGTCAGAACTCTCTTTACATGGGAAAAGAAATTACGTGAACAAGGGCACTTAGAGCGGAAAAAGAGAGTTGCCAAAAGCCGAAAGATTCCTTTGGAGGAGTTGAAGGCCTTTGTAGAGGCTCATCCAGATGCTTTTTTACGGGAAATTGCGGCACATTTTGATTGTGCTGTTCCTTCAGTATGGGCAGCTTTAAAGCAGATCAATGTCACTTTAAAAAAAGACGACTAGCTTTAAGGAACAAGATCCAGAGAAAGTCGCTGAATTTCTTGATATTTTGGATAATCTAAAAGATTTACCAGTCGTATATATTGACGAAACAGGAATCGACCGCTACCTCTATCGTTCTCATGCACGGGCTCCTAGAGGAGAGAAAGTCTATGAAAAGATTAATGGACGGCGTTTTGAGCGGACTTCAATTGTTGCAGGACAAGTAGATGGAGAGTTTATAGCTCCTATGATTTACAAGGAAAGCATGACGAGCGACTTCTTTGTTAAGTGGTTCAAAACGCAACTCCTGCCTGCTTTGAAGACACCTCATGTCATTGTCATGGACAATGCTAGTTTTCATCCCAAGAAGATTTTGGATGAACTTTGCGTCAAAGATAAACACTTTTTCTTACCTCTACCACCTTATTCACCAGATTTGAATCCCATTGAGCAAGCTTGGGCTGTCTTGAAAAAGAAAGTAACAAATTTATTAAGGGAAGTCCCAAATATCTTTGAATGTTTAGAGTGCTTTTTTAAAACTAAATAACTATATAATAATACGGCATAGATGACCTTATCGATTTTGGGTCAAAGAGTAATCGTAAAGTTTGTTATGCGTAATGAGGTAATACATTGTTCTAATGAGACGATGTATAGAGGCAATCGCATGTGGCTTGGTTGAAGCTATTGTCGATTGTCTTTTTCGTTTCTCATAAAAGTCGGCGATATGGCAGGGATTGGTATGACTAGCTGAAGCGATGTTATGAATGCACTTGAACAAGATTTTTCTGGCATAGGGATTACCTCGCTTAGTAATGTGTTCCTTGGCGAGAAAGTTCCCAGATTCATAGTGTCTGAGGTCAATGCCAATAAAAGCGTTGATTTGATTGGTAGACTGAAAGCGACGAATATCTCCCAATTCGCCAATGATAGATGTCGCTGTGATTTCTGCGATGCCAGGAATTGATCGTAAGATGTCATACTCTGGTAAAGGCTGAGCTAGAGCTACCATGTCGTCTAAGACAACCTGTCTGTGCTCAGAAAGACGAAGCAATTCTTGAGCATAGTAACGAACCTCTTCAAGCATTGGGGAGATTTTCTTGACCGCACAAAAAGATTGTTTAGCGAGTTTTATAAGTTTATCAGTCAGGTAAGCAATACGCTTTTCAGAGATTCGTTTGGAGGTAGATTGACGGATAATCTTACATAATTCATTTTGAGATAGGTTTAATACAAACTCTTTGCATGGAAAAGCCATCACTAAATTCCAATATTGCTCTCCAGTTGGTGTGGATAAGAGATTTTTCCAATTCAGGAAAGGTGACTTGTAAGACCTTGTGTAGACGATTTTTTTAGCTCTAACAATGTCTTCTGTAAGATTTTGATAGAAACGGCTTAAATCACGCAGATGTTGATAAACTTCTTCCTGCGCATAAGTTGGTTTACGATTGAGTATAAACTGAGAATGAGCCAACTTTTCAGCATCAATTTTGTCTGTTTTACGAACTCGCAGACTGTCCAGTTGCTTCTTAGCTTCCAGAGGATTCAGCTGCGTATAAGCGTAGCCGTATTCCTCAAGAAAGGCTCGAAGACGCCGAGAATAGACACCAGTAGTTTCAAATATAATCTCAGGATTATGAACAGTTTTCAAGTCATTCAAAAGACGATTGAAGCCAATGGCGTCATTGAGCATAGTGTATCCATGAATCTTTTCACCGTTGACTAAAATTGCCACCTCAGAACTTGCCTTACTCACATCAATCCCAAATACTGTACGCATGATATTACCTCTTTTGTCTTGAATAATTCCGTGTTTTAGTGATTTTATTTTCAATACGCGACGTCTAGCGTCCCACATACTTTGATCAAATTCCACCTAAAATAAGGTGTCTTGCCAGTTTGTCAAGCGACGTCTAGCGCCAAAGAGCCCTACGACTTTACAAGACACCTCTACTTTAACATAAAGAAAAAGTAGTGAGTACTCTCTCCCGTCGGAGATTTTCTCACTACTAATCTTAGTATGTTTGTCAACTGTAGTGGGGTGAATACAAGCTATAATGGATTGAATCTAGAATAGTACGCAAAGGATTCTAAAGCGTTTTTAGAAATTAATTTGACTTCCATAATCTCTTTTTTCATATTTTATTTCAATCCGCTATGACACTCTTCGAAAATCAAATTCAAACTGAGTCAGCGTCGCCTTGCTGTAGTCAAGTACAGCCTGCGGCTAGTTTCCTAGTATGCTCTTTGATTTTCATTGAGTATAAGGTCTGGAAGAAGCTGGGGAAAAAATTACTTTTAAATAATCATGAGGCTAGGATCACTATAACTTCTCTATTTTTTAATAAAAAACAAAAAATCCGAACGTTATAAATTTTAGGTTTCAAAATATTTGACAAAAACTTTACCTTAGTTTATAATCGTTAGAGGAAACGTCGGAAAAGGCGTAGTGATGCGAAAGCATAGGTAGGTCATTATAAAAGAAACGAGACATCGAAATGTTAAACGAATTTCCGATCTTTGACTATGAAGATATTCAGCTAATCCCTAACAAGTGTGTTCTTAAAAGTCGTGCAGAGGCTGACACGCAGGTAATTTTAGGGAAGCATACCTTTAAATTACCAGTTGTTCCTTCCAATATGCAAACAATCCTAGATGAAAATGTTGCTGAACAACTTGCTAAGGGTGGATATTTCTATATTATGCATCGTTTTGATGAAGAAGGACGCATTCCTTTTGTCAAACGTATGCACGATCAGGGCTTGATTGCTTCAATCTCAGTAGGTGTTAAAGACTACGAGTATGATTTTGTGAGTCAATTAAAGGCTGATGCACCAGAGTACATCACCATTGATATTGCTCATGGTCATGCAGACAGCGTGATTTCAATGATTCAGCACATCAAGAAAGAATTACCTGATACTTTTGTCATCGCTGGTAATGTTGGTACTCCAGAAGCCGTTCGTGAACTTGAAAATGCTGGTGCAGATGCTACTAAGGTCGGAATCGGTCCAGGTAAGGTATGTATTACTAAGGTCAAAACTGGTTTTGGTACTGGGGGTTGGCAGTTAGCAGCCCTTCGCTGGTGTGCTAAAGCTGCGCGTAAACCAATTATTGCTGATGGTGGTATCCGTACACATGGTGATATCGCCAAATCAATTCGTTTCGGTGCGAGCATGGTCATGATTGGTTCACTGTTTGCAGGGCATATCGAAAGTCCTGGTAAAACAGTTGAAGTTGATGGTAAACAATTTAAAGAATACTATGGTTCAGCTTCAGAATACCAAAAAGGTGCTTATAAGAATGTCGAAGGTAAGAAAATCCTTCTTCCTGCTAAAGGACATTTGCAAGATACCTTGACTGAGATGGAACAGGATTTGCAAAGTTCGATTTCTTATGCTGGAGGTCGTAAGGTTGCCGATCTTCGTCACGTTGACTATGTCATTGTGAAGAACTCTATCTGGAATGGTGACGCTCACTAATATTACTATTACTTATTTATGCCACGAATTGGCGTGGCGTTTCTACAAGGTACCGTAAATACCTAACAATGAGTAAGCTGCAGAGATATAAGGATAGGTGTTAAATCTATTTCTTTGTTTCCCAGAGGCTTACTTGGTAAGTCTCTTTTTATTTCGGAGGTTATTGTGAAATTATTAGAAGAACGAATTTTAAAGGACGGAAACGTTCTTGGTGAGAATATTCTTAAGGTGGATTCTTTTTTGACCCACCAAGTTGATTATTCCTTGATGCGCGAGATTGGTCTCACTTTTGCAGAACATTTTAAAAATGCGAGCATTACTAAGGTTGTGACCATTGAAGCGTCAGGAATTGCCCCAGCGCTTTATGTTGCAGAACAGTTAGATGTTCCCATGATTTTTGCTAAAAAGGCAAAAAATATTACTATGAATGAGGGAATTTTAACTGCTGAAGTTTATTCTTTCACGAAACAAGTAACAAGTACCGTATCTATTGCAGGGAAGTTCTTATCTCCTCAAGATAAAGTATTGATTATTGATGATTTTTTGGCAAATGGCCAAGCAGCTAAAGGTTTGATTCAGATCATTGAACAGGCTGGTGCTACAGTTGAAGCTATCGGAATTGTGATTGAAAAATCCTTCCAAGATGGTCGTGAACTGTTAGAAAAATCAGGTCATCAAGTAGTATCACTTGCGCGATTAGAGCGTTTTGAAAATGGAAAAGTTATCTTCAAGGAGGCAGATATCTAATGAAACAACAAGAAAACCACTCACAAGCAGCCGTTCTTGGTTTGCAACACTTGCTAGCCATGTACTCAGGTTCAATCCTAGTACCAATCATGATTGCAAGTGCTTTAGGGTATTCAGCTCAACAGTTGACCTACCTTATCTCAACAGATATCTTTATGTGTGGGGTTGCAACTCTTTTACAATTGCAACTCAATAAACATTTTGGTGTCGGTTTGCCTATTGTTCTTGGGGTAGCCTTCCAGTCTGTTGCTCCTCTTATCATGATCGGTCAGAGTCATGGTAGTGGTGCTATGTTCGGAGCTTTGATTGCTTCAGGGATTTATGTTATCCTGATTTCAGGTATCTTCTCTAAGGTTGCCAATCTGTTCCCTTCAATCGTAACGGGTTCTGTCATTACAACAATCGGATTGACCTTGATTCCAGTTGCCATCGGAAATATGGGAAATAACGTTGAAAAACCTACTGGGCAAAGTTTAGCTTTGGCAATGATTACTGTTCTCATTATTCTTTTAGTTAATATTCTTACAAAAGGATTTATCAAATCTATTTCCATTTTGATCGGTTTGATTGCAGGTACCATTATTGCTGCTACTATGGGCTTGGTTGACTTCTCTCCAGTAGCAGAAGCTCCACTAGTTCATATCCCGACTCCATTCTACTTCGGTGCTCCACAATTTGAGATTTCTTCTATTGTAATGATGTGTATCATCGCTACTGTATCAATGGTAGAATCAACTGGTGTGTATCTTGCCCTTTCTGATATTACCAAGGATCCAATCGATAGCACTCGTCTCCGCAATGGTTATCGTGCTGAAGGTCTTGCTGTCTTACTTGGTGGACTTTTCAATACCTTCCCTTATACAGGATTTTCACAAAACGTAGGCTTGGTGAAACTTTCAGGTATTCGTACTCGTTTGCCAATCTATTACGCAGCTGGTTTCCTTATCTTGCTCGGTCTCTTACCTAAGTTTGGTGCCTTGGCTCAGATTATTCCAAGCCCTGTTCTTGGTGGAGCCATGCTCGTCATGTTCGGTTTCGTGTCTCTCCCAAGGGATGCAAATCTTGGCGCGTGTAGACTTCGAACACAATGAACACAACTTCCTCATTGCGGCAGTTTCTATCTCTGCTGGGGTGGGATTAAACGGAAGCAATCTCTTCAATACTTTACCGACTGAATTACAAATGTTCTTCTCAAATGGTATTGTCATTGCAAGTACAGTAGCCATCGTCTTGAACGCTATTTTGAATCGTAAAAAATAACTAAAAGTGAGAAGCGATAGAAATATCCTTCTCATTTTCTTTTTTAGAGCTTGAGTATTGTTTATAGAGTCCTTTTTATGGTAAAATGGTTCTATGAATGAAAGAATGAAAGAGCTCGTTGAACTGCTCAATCGCTATGCGACAGAGTATTATACAAGTGATAATCCATCTGTATCTGATAGTGAGTATGACCGTCTTTATCGTGAATTGGTAGAGTTAGAAAAAGCTCATCCTGACCAAGTTTTACCAGAAAGTCCGACACATCGTGTTGGTGGAAAGATTCTTGATGGATTTGAGAAATATAGTCATCAGTATCCTCTTTATAGTTTGCAGGATGCTTTCACGTGAAGAACTCGACGCCTTTGATGAGCGTGTTCGTAAAGAATTGGATGATGTCACTTATATTTGTGAGTTGAAGATTGATGGTTTATCGATTTCCTTGACTTATGAGCAGGGAATTTTTGTTGCTGGGGCAACTCGAGGTGATGGCTCCATCGGTGAAAACATCACTGAAAATCTTAAACGAGTGAAAGACATTCCGTTATCATTACCAGAAAAATTAGATATTACTGTTCGTGGTGAATGTTATATGCCGAGAGCTTCTTTTGACCAGGTCAATCAATCTCGTCAAGAAAATGGGGAGCCAGAATTTGCCAACCCAAGAAATGCTGCTGCAGGTACTCTTCGCCAGTTAGATACAGCAGTAGTATCCAAACGTAATCTTGCAACCTTCCTCTATCAAGAAGCAAGCCCTTCAACTCGGGATAGTCAAGAGAAGGTTTTGAAACATTTGGAACAATTAGGCTTTGTGGTTAATCAAAGACGTCTATTAGCTCATAGTATGGATGAGGTTTGGGCGTTTATTCAAGAAATTGGTCGAGAAAGAGATCAGTTGCCTTATGATATCGATGGAGTTGTGATTAAGGTCAATGATCTAGCTGGTCAGGAGCAACTCGGATTTACAGTCAAAGCACCAAAGTGGGCAGTCGCTTATAAATTCCCAGCAGAAGAAAAAGAAGCGAAACTTCTTTCTGTTGACTGGACAGTAGGGCGTACAGGAGTTGTGACTCCTACTGCTAATCTTACTCCAGTGCAACTTGCAGGTACAACTGTAAGTCGTGCAACTCTTCATAATGTTGACTATATCGCTGAAAAGGATATCCGTAAGGATGACACAGTCATTGTCTATAAGGCAGGGGATATCATTCCAGCTGTTCTACGAGTGGTAGAATCCAAGCGAGTGTCAGAGGAAAGACTAGATATTCCAACAAACTGTCCAAGTTGTGACAGTAAGCTTTTGCATTTTGAAGATGAGGTGGCCCTTCGTTGTATCAATCCGCGATGCCCTGCTCAAATCAAGGAAGGCTTGACGCACTTCGCATCGCGTGATGCTATGAATATTTCTGGCCTTGGTCCATCAATCGTTGAGAAATTATTTGCAGCCGATTTGGTTAAGGATGTTGCAGATATTTATCGTTTGACTGTGGAAGATTTCCTTTTATTAGATGGTATCAAGGAAAAATCTGCTCAAAAGCTCTACCAAGCTATTCAAGCATCTAAAGAAAATTCTGCTGAAAAACTCTTGTTTGGTTTGGGGATTCGTCATGTAGGAAGTAAGGCAAGTCAGTTGCTTTTACAAAACTTCCACTCAATCGAATCGCTAGCACAAGCCAATCCTGAAGAAATTGCAAGTATCGAAAGTTTGGGAAGTGTCATTGCCCAAAGCCTTCAGACCTATTTTGCTACAGAGGGTTCTGAAATCCTTTTAAGGGAATTGAAAGAATCAGGTGTTAATCTAGACTACAAAGGACAGACAGTTGCAGCAAATGCAGCCTTGTCTGGTTTAACTGTCGTATTGACAGGAAAGCTAGAGCGTTTGAATCGCTCAGAAGCTAAAAATAAATTAGAAAGTCTAGGAGCCAAGGTTACTGGTAGTGTGTCGAAAAAAACAGACCTTGTGGTAGCAGGAGCAGATGCAGGAAGCAAGCTCCAAAAAGCACAAGAACTGGGAATAGAGATTCGTGATGAAGCTTGGCTTGAGAGTTTGTAAGCTATGAAAGAAGAAAAAAAAACGCGCTCGTCTCATTTATAATCCGACATCAGGCCAGGAAATGATCAAGCAAAATATCGCAGAAGTCCTAGAAGTGTTAGAGAGCATAGGCTATGAAACCAGTGCTTTTCAGACCAAACCGGAACACTTATCAGCCCAGAAAGAAGCAGAAAGAGCTGCAAAAGCTGGCTTTGATTTGGTTTTAGTAGCTGGTGGTGATGGCACCATCAATGAAGTGGTTAATGGAATTGCACCTCTGGTACATCGTCCAAAGATAGCCATCATTCCTACTGGGACTACCAATGACTATGCAAGAGCATTGAAAATCCCTATGGGGGATCCAGTTGCTGCAGCGAAGATCATTGCTAAAAATGAAACCAAGCAAATTGATATTGGTCGTGCCTTTGGCGATAAGTATTTCATCAATATTGCTGCGGCAGGAGCTCTTACAGAGTTAACCTTTAGTGTTCCGAGTGAACTGAAGACGCGTCTGGGTTATCTGGCCTACGTTGCTAAAGGCATCGAGATGTTCCCAAAATCCAAAGCCCGTCCTGTTCGGATTTACCATGATTGGGGCATTTTTACAGGAGAAGTTTCTCTTGTCTTTGTTGCCTTGACCAATTCTATTGGTGGATTTGAGCAATTAGCACCTGATACTAAACTGGATGATGGCAATTTCACGCTTATTCTAGTAAAGACAGATAAATCCTAGATATGTTGAGTCTGCTAGTTCAGGCCATGAACGGAGGCCAACACGTGTCAGATGTCAATGTTGAATATCTGAAAACTAGTAAACTCCGAATTGAAACTTTGGATCAGGAAGAGCCGTTTATGCTTAATCTTGATGGAGAATACGGTGGCGACACACCAGTAGATTTGGAAGTATGCCATAATCACATTGAGTTTTTTGTGAATCCTGAGGCACTTGATCAAGAAATTATTAGTAACATATAAAATCAAATTTAATTTAGAAATTAGGGAGAACCATGTACAATTATCCTGTACTTATTCATTACCATCGCAAGGATGAAGCCTACGACGCTTGCAGTTTCAGCAAAAAGCCTCTAGATTCAGTAGAGCTTATCAAAGAAGAAGAATACTTTGGAGCCAATTTTTCACTGACTCAATCGAGTGAAGTAGCCCTTGAGACCATGACTTTTACTGTTGAAAAAGATGGTGTCAGCAAAGAATATCCTATTCGCTTCAATTACTATCCACTTTTGACAGAGGTTTGGATTTTGGATGGAGACGATACCGTTTATTATTCTGAAAATCCTGCCATTGCAAGTCCCCACTATAAAGACCAAAATCCTTTTGCCTTTGACAAGGCAATCAATAGTGCGAGTTTCGACCACCACTGGGGTTATCAAGGAGAGTTGGGATGTCAAGTTTCTGAAAATGAAACAAGTTTTAGCTTATGGGCACCAACAGCTACATCTGTCCAAGTAGTTGTATATGAATCAGCGAGCAATGACGCTCCTATCCTTAAAATCTTTGAAATGGAGCGAGGAAATAGTTATTCCTATAGCCACAAGTATAATACCATTGGTGTTTGGAGTTTAACAGTTCCAGAAAACTTAGCAGGTCGTGCTTACCACTACCAAATTGACTTTCCTCATCACCAGTCATTAACTCGTGATCCATATACAATAGCGACAAGTCCTGATGGAAAACGTTCAGCCATTGTCTCAAATCAAGATCGACAGGTTGAAGGCTTTGAGGTCAAGCATGGTACAGAAGCAACTTGGCGTTTGGAAATCCTTGCCAAGCAGTCATTTATGAAATGCACATCCGTGATTTGACTAAGTCTAAAACATCTGGTGTTGCGCCAGAATTAAGAGGAACATTCTTAGGTGCAGCGCAAACTGGAACAGTTAACCAATATGGTCAGTCGACTGCATTTGATTACATTAAAGAACTTGGTGTCAACTATGTTCAGCTGCAACCAATTGCTGACCGTCATAAAGAATACGACGCTGATGGAAATGTAACTTATAACTGGGGATATGATCCACAAAACTACAATGCTCCAGAAACTAGCATGTCTACAAATCCAAATGATCCAGGTCAAGCTATCCGTGATTTGAAAGCCATGGTCCAAGCTTATCATGATGCTGGTATTGGTGTTATTATGGACGTTGTTTACAATCATACCTTCTCAACAGTGGATGCGTCATTCCAAACAACGGTTCCTGATTATTATTATCGAATGAACCATGACGGAACCTATCAAAATGGAACAGGAGTCGGTAACGAAACTGCCAGTGAGCATGAAATGTTCCGTAAATATATGATTGATTCTCTTCTCTACTGGGTAAAAGAATTCAATATTGACGGTTTCCGCTTTGACTTGATGGGAATCCATGATGTCAAAACTATGCAGATGATTCGTTGGGCTATGGACGAAGTCGATCCTAAAATCATCCTTTATGGAGAAGGATGGGATATGGGAACTGGTCTTGCTCCTTATGATAAGGCTAAGAAAGATAATGCCTACCAGTTGCCAAACATTGGATTCTTTAATGATAATCAACGTGATGCGGTTAAAGGTTGTGAAGTCTATGGTTCTATCAAATCTGGTTTTGTCAGTGGTGCAGGTACTGAGCCGATCGTCGCAAAGGCTATCCTTGGAAGCCGAGAGCTGGGTTCTTACCTCAGCCCCAATCAGGTTCTTAACTATGTAGAAGCCCACGATAACTACAATTTGCATGATTTGCTTAAAACCCTTCATCCAACGGAGAGTGAAAAAAACGTATCATGAAGAAAGTAGAAACAGCGACAGCCATGAACCTTCTCATGCAAGGGATGGCCTTCATGGAGTTGGGGCAAGAGTTTGGCCGTACCAAGCTTGTAGCTACAGGAGAAAATGGCGAGTTGACTCACGCAGATCGTGAGCGAGCTATGAATAGTTACAATGCTCCTGATAGCGTCAACCAAGTCAACTGGGATTTGATCAATGAGCGTCAAGATAGTATCGAGTTTGTCCGTCAAATTATCCGACTCAAAACACAAACCAGTGCCTTTTCATACCCAACATATGAAGAAGTCTACCGTCATGTCTTTGTACATACAGCCATTGAAAATAGTGGTTGGATTGTCTACGAGATTCATGGTGGCGAAGAGCACTTCTTGGTTGTATTCAATGCTAAAGGAGCTTCCTATTACTATGAAAATGCAGGAAACCTAGAAATGTTGGTAACCAATAGCCGTTCTAACCAAGAAAATGCCATTGACGATGTCAGTGTGGCGGTTATGAATATTTTATAGTTACTTAGTTTATAAAATACATGTTATAATAAAGCTATGGCATATAGTACAGATTTTAAACAACGAGCATTAAATTACATCAAAGAGGGACACAGCCATGTCGAGGCATCCAAAGTTTTTGATGTTGGCGTCAGAACTCTCTTCACATGGGAAAAGAAATTACGTGAACAAGGGCACTTAGAGCGGAAAAAGAGAGTTGCCAAAAGCCGAAAGATTCCTTTGGAGGAGTTGAAGGCCTTTGTAGAGGCTCATCCAGATGCTTTTTTACGGGAAATTGCGGCACATTTTGATTGTGCTGTTCCTTCAGTATGGGCAGCTTTAAAGCAGATCAATGTCACTTTAAAAAAAGACGACTAGCTTTAAGGAACAAGATCCAGAGAAAGTCGCTGAATTTCTTGATATTTTTGGATAATCTAAAAGATTTACCAGTCGTATATATTGACGAAACAGGAATCGACCGCTACCTCTATCGTTCTCATGCACGGGCTCCTAGAGGAGAGAAAGTCTATGAAAAGATTAATGGACGGCGTTTTGAGCGGACTTCAATTGTTGCAGGACAAGTAGATGGAGAGTTTATAGCTCCTATGATTTACAAGGAAAGCATGACGAGCGACTTCTTTGTTAAGTGGTTCAAAAACGCAACTCCTGCCTGCTTTGAAGACACCTCATGTCATTGTCATGGACAATGCTAGTTTTTCATCCCAAGAAGATTTTTGGATGAACTTTGCGTCAAAGATAAACACTTTTTTTCTTACCTCTACCACCTTATTCACCAGATTTGAATCCCATTGAGCAAGCTTGGGCTGTCTTGAAAAAGAAAGTAACAAATTTATTAAGGGAAGTCCCAAATATCTTTGAATGTTTAGAGTGCTTTTTTAAAACTAAATAACTATATCTTAAAAATTACCCAAAAAACTCAGGATTTACTCTTGAGTTTTTTTATATTTCTAGTCATAAAAAAATAAAAAAATGGAACTATTACTAAAAAAATGATTGAAAATTTCAGAAAAATTTGGTAAAAATTATAAAAAAGAGTTATCTACGAATATTATGGTATCAAAATCTAAAAAAATGTTCAGTTTTTTTAAGCAATCTATTTTATATATAGATAATGAGGGTTATTATTGTAATAGTAGCTGATAGAAAAATTCCACTGCTTATCATCATTTATGAAAATTTTAGAAATGTTAAGATGAATATATGAAGATTTTCGAAAAAAATTTTAGAAGAATTCGGAAATTGGTTGAAAGTTTTCTTAAAAGATAGTATAATAGAAACATAGAAAACGCTTACAATAAAAGGGGGATTCAATGAATAAATTTGAGGCTTTAAGAACTTTTACTAGTGGCGAAAATTTCCATCTTCAACACTATTTAGGTGCGCATCGTGAAGAAAGAGACGGTGAGTATGGCTATACATTCCGTGTCTGGGCGCCAAATGCGCAGGCTGTCCATCTAGTTGGTGATTTTACTAACTGGGTTGAAAATCAAATCCCCATGGTTCGTAATGAATCTGGAGTTTGGGAAGTTTTTACAACTTTAGCTCAAGAGGGACATATTTATAAATATCATATTACTCGTGCTAATGGCCATCAGCTCATGAAGATTGATCCCTTGGCTGTTCGCTATGAAGCACGTCCGGGTACAGGAGCTGTTTTAACAGAAATTCCTGAGAAAAAATGGAAGGACGGTCTCTGGTTAGCTCGCAGAAAACGTTGGGGATTTTTTGAGAGACCGGTCAACATTTATGAGGTGCATGCAGGATCTTGGAAGAGAAATCCTGATGGAAGACCTTATAGCTTTGCTCAACTCAAAGAAGAGCTCATTCCTTATCTCGTTGAGATGAACTATACTCACATCGAGTTTATGCCTTTGATGGCTCACCCACTTGGTTTGAGTTGGGGTTATCAGCTCATGGGTTACTTCGCTTTAGAGCATGCCTATGGTCGTCCAGAAGAATTTCAAGACTTTGTTGAGGAATGTCACATCAACAATATTGGTGTAATTGTGGACTGGGTGCCAGGTCACTTTACAATCAATGATGATGCTTTAGCATACTATGATGGCACACCAACTTTTGAATACCAAGATCATAATAAGGCTAACAACTACGGTTGGGGAGCACTCAACTTTGACTTAGGTAAATGAAGTCCAATCCTTCTTGATTTCTAGTATTAAGTTCTGGATTGATTTCTATCACCTAGATGGTATTCGTGTAGATGCCGTAAGTAATATTCTCTATCTAGATTATGACAATGCTCCATGGACACCAAATAAAGACGGTGGCAATCTCAACTATGAAGGATATTATTTCCTACAACGTTTGAATGATGTTATTAAGCTAGCGCATCCGGATGTTATGATGATTGCAGAGGAGTCTTCTTCAGGTACCAAGATTACTGGTATGAAGGAAATGGGTGGACTTGGATTTGACTACAAGTGGAACATGGGTTGGATGAATGATATCCTACGTTTCTACGAAGAAGATCCCATTTACCGCAAGTATGACTTTAATCTTGTGACCTTCAGCTTCATGTATGTCTTTAATGAAAATTATCTCCTACCATTCTCACATGATGAGGTTGTCCACGGTAAGAAGAGTATGATGCATAAGATGTGGGGTGATCGTTACAATCAGTTCGCTGGTTTGAGAAACCTCTACACTTATCAAATTTGTCACCCTGGTAAGAAATTACTCTTCATGGGTAGCGAATTTGGTCAATTCTTAGAGTGGAAGTCAGAAGAGCAATTAGAGTGGTCTAACCTAGAAGATCCGATGAATGCCAAGATGAAGTACTTTACATCACAGTTGAATCAGCTTTATAAAGACCACCGTTGTCTTTGGGAAATTGATACAAGTTATGATGGTATTGAAATCATTGATGCGGATAATAGAGATCAGAGTGTTCTTTCCTTTATCCGTAAGGGCAAGAAAGGCGAGATGCTAGTCTGTGTCTTCAATATGGCACCAGTTGAACGTCCTGATTTTACAATTGGTCTTCCAGTTGCAGGCATTTATGAAGAAATTTGGAATACAGAGTTAGAACAATGGGGTGGTGTGTGGAAAGAGCATAACCAAACAGTTCAAACTCAAGAAGGATTGTGGAAGGATTATGAGCAGACTTTGACATTTACCTTGCCAGCTATGGGAGCAAGTATTTGGAAAATCAAACGTCGCATCAAACCTACTAAAAAAGTCGCTAATAAAACTCAAAAAGGAGTAGAAAATGAAGAATGAAATGCTAGCTTTAATCCTTGCTGGTGGGCAAGGAACTCGTCTCGGAAAACTCACTCAAAGCATTGCGAAACCAGCTGTGCAATTTGGTGGGCGCTACCGTATCATTGACTTCGCTCTTTCAAACTGTGCCAACTCTGGTATCCATAATGTTGGGGTTATTACACAGTATCAACCACTAGCTCTCAACAGCCACATTGGTAATGGTTCTAGTTGGGGTCTAGACGGTATTGACACAGGTGTTTCTATCCTTCAACCCTACTCTGCTAGTGAAGGAAACCGTTGGTTTGAAGGTACAAGTCATGCCATTTACCAAAACATCGACTATATCGACAGCATCAATCCTGAGTATGTTTTGATTCTTTCAGGTGACCATATCTACAAGATGGACTACGATGATATGCTCCAATCACACAAGGATAACAATGCCAGCTTGACAGTTGCTGTCTTAGATGTGCCACTTAAAGAAGCTAGCCGTTTTGGTATCATGAATACAGATGCTAATAATCGTATTGTTGAATTCGAAGAAAAACCTTCCCAACCAAAATCAACTAAGGCATCAATGGGTATTTATATCTTTGATTGGAAACGACTTCGCAATATGCTAGTTGCAGCTGAAAAGGCTAATATTGACATGTCAGATTTTGGTAAAAACGTTATTCCAAACTATCTTGAAACTGGTGAAAGTGTCTATGCTTATGAATTTAATGGATACTGGAAGGACGTTGGTACTATCGAATCACTCTGGGAAGCAAATATGGAATACATCTCTCCAGAAAATGCTCTAGATAGCCGTAACCGTCAATGGAAAATTTATTCTCGTAACCTTATAGCTCCACCAAACTTTATTGGAGAACATGCTCATGTAGAAGATTCTCTAGTAGTAGATGGATGTTATGTAAATGGTACTGTGAAACACTCTATCCTTTCTACAGCTGCTCAAGTTCGTAAGGGAGCAGAAGTGGTTGATTCTGTTATCATGAGTGGAGCAGTTATCGGTAGAGGTGCTAAAATTACACGTGCAATCATCGGTGAAGGAGCAGTCATTGCCGATGGTGTAGAAATTGATGGTACAGAAGAAGTACAAGTAGTCGGATATAACGAAGTAGTGGGGGTAGCAACAGATGAAGATTGATAAATATTCAGCGATTTTAGGAAACACTGTTGGTTTTCATGATATGTCAACCTTGACGAGTAATCGTCCTGTGGCGAGTTTGCCATTCGGAGGAAAGTATCGCTTGATTGACTTCCCACTCTCAAGTTTAGCAAATGCTGGTGTTCGTAGTGTCTTTGGAATCTTCCAACAAGATAATATCAGCTCAGTTTTCGACCACATTCGTTCAGGTCGTGAGTGGGGCTTGAATACACTACTTAGTCACTACTATTTAGGTATTTACAATACACGTGTAGAAAGTAGCACAGTCGGTAAAGAGTATTATCAACAACTCTTGACTTATTTAAAACGTTCTGGATCTAACCAAACTGTTTCCTTGAACTGTGATGTTTTGGTAAATATTGATCTTGCTCAGGTTTTCCATTTGCATAATACAACAAAATCACCAATTACAGTTGTTTATAAGAAATTGCCTAAGAAGGTCATTTCAGAAGTAAATGCAATCCTTGATATTGATGAAACTGACCACGTGCTCTCTCACAAACTCTTTGATAAAAAATCAAACCAAGAATATTACAACATGTCAACAGATATCTTTGTTGTAGACACTCAATGGTTGATTAAACGTTTGGAAGAAGAAGCCCAAAAAGAATATCCAGAAAAATTACGTTATGTTCTTCGTGATTTGGCAGCCAAAGAAGGTGCTTTTGCATATGAATATACAGGTTACCTAGCCAATATTCATTCAGTAGAAACATATTACCAAGCTAATTTAGATATGCTTGATCAGCATAAATTCTACTCTTTGTTCTCACCAAATCAAAAGATTCATACAAAGGTTAAAAACGAGGAACCAACTTATTATGCACCTGGTTGTGAAGTAAATACTTCGCAGTTTGCTTCTGGTAGTATTGTCGAAGGTAAAGTTGTTCGTTCGGTTATTTCTCGTAATGTTCAAATTCATAAAGATAGCTTAGTTAAAGAATCTATTGTTTTCCCTCGTGTTGTCATTGGTGAAGGTGCTCAAGTTGAGAATGCAATTATTGATAAGGGTGCTGAAGTAGCTGATGGAGTTGTTATTCGAGGTACAGCAGAAAACCCTGTTGTCATCAAAAAAGGCGAAAAAGTAACAGAGGATGTCCTTTCATGAAAATTTTATTTGTAGCAGCAGAGGGCGCTCCCTTTTCAAAAACAGGTGGATTGGGAGACGTTATCGGAGCACTTCCAAAATCATTAGTAAAAGCTGGGCATGAAGTTGCTGTTATCTTACCCTACTATGACATGGTTGAAGCCAAGTTTGGTGATCAGATTGAAGATGTCCTTCAATTCGAAGTCTATGTTGGTTGGCGGAGACAATTTTGTGGAATTAAGAAAACTGTTTTAAACGGTGTTACCTTCTACTTCATCGACAATCAATTTATTTCTTCCGTGGTCATGTGTATGGTGATTTCGATGACGGTGAACGCTTTGCTTTCTTCCAACTTGCAGCCTTAGAAGCTATGGAGCGTATTGGATTTATCCCTGATGTCCTCCACGCTCATGACTATCATACAGCGATGATTCCGTTCTTGCTGAAAGAAAAATACAGATGGATACAAGCTTACCAAGGAATCAAAACTGTTTTGACCATTCATAACTTGGAATTTCAGGGTCAATTCTCTGAAAGTATGCTTTGGGACTTGTTCAGGGTTGGATTTGAGCGCTACGCTGATGGAACAGTTCGTTGGAATGATTGTCTTAACTGGATGAAGGCTGGTATTCTCTATGCAGACCGTGTATCAACCGTGTCACCGAGCTATGCTTATGAGATCATGACTACAGAGTTTGGTTGCGGTATTGATCAGATTCTTCGTATGGAATCTGGTAAGGTTTCTGGTATTGTAAACGGAATTGATACTGATTTATACAATCCAGAGACGGATCCTTTACTTGAGTATCATTTTAATAAAACTGATCTGTCAGGTAAGGCTCAAAATAAAGCGAAACTTCAAGAAAGAGTTGGTCTTCCAGTACGTTCTGATGTGCCAATGATTGGTATCGTGTCACGTTTGACTCGTCAGAAGGGCTTTGATGTGGTGGTTGAAAGCCTGCATCGTATGCTTCAAGAGGATATTCAAATTGTTCTCTTGGGAACTGGAGATCCAGGATTTGAACAAGCCTTCTCTTGGTTTAGTCAAGTATTCCCAGAAAAACTTTCTGCCAATATTACTTTCGACGTGAAATTAGCTCAAGAGATTTATGCAGCATGTGATATTTTCCTCATGCCAAGTCGCTTTGAACCATGTGGACTATCTCAAATGATGGCTATGCGTTATGGTACTTTACCTCTTGTTAACGAAGTAGGGGGCTTGAGAGATACTGTTCAACCGTTCAACCCAATTGAAGGAACAGGTACAGGCTTTAGCTTTAACAACCTAACTCCATACTGGCTCAACTGGGCATTGCAAACAGCTTTGGATGTTTATCATAACCATCCTGATGTTTGGAAATATGCAAGTTCAAGCTATGGAATGTGATTTCTCTTGGGATACAGCCTGTCAGTCTTACCTAGATTTATATCACAGTTTAACAAACTAAATAGTTAAAATCGTATGAAGTTTTCATACGATTTTTTAAGATAATGAAAGTATGAAAAAAATATGAATAAAGCTAGAGGTCTCTGTGTCCTTGATGTTGATGGGACACTGATAGAAGAAGAAGTCATTGATTTATTAGGAAAAGAGGCGGGTTGTGAAAAAGAAGTAGCTCAGCTAACAGCTCAAGCGATGAGAGGGGAATTAGACTTTGAATCAAGTTTGAAAAAACGTGTCTCTCTTTTAAAAGGAATTTCTACAGATGTTTTTGACAAGATATACTCTGAATTACACTTAAGTAAAAATGCTTCACAATTTATTAAAATTTTACAAGAAAATCAGATAGAAGTTGGTTTGGTTTCAGGTGGATTTACTACAATTGTTGAAAGATTAGCAAAGGATTTAGGAATATCATTATTTGCTGCTAATCAACTAGAAACCAAAGATGGGTATTTAACTGGAAATCTGTCTAGTCCAGTCATCACTAGAGAAGTTAAAGAAGAAACTCTAGTAAGATGGGCTGATCAATTAGAGGTGCCAATCGAGAGAACAATTGCAGTTGGCGATGGGGCTAATGACTTAAAAATGCTTAAAAGAGCAGGAATTGGTATCGGCTTTTGTGCCAAAGAAATCGTCAAAAAAGAAATTCCTCTTCAAATTGATGAGAGAGATTTGATAAAAGTAATAGATAAAATCAACTTCCTTTAGTTAGATAGAAAGCGAAATTAAGATGAAAATTATCATAGCACCGGACTCTTTTAAGGAGAGTCTACCTGCAAACCAAGTGGCTGAAGCTATTAAACGAGGCTTTAAAAAGGCACTACCTGATTCGGAATGTTTACTTTTACCAGTTGGAGATGGAGGTGAAGGAACAGTAGACGCCATTAAAAGTTCTTTAGGTTTGGAGGAGAAAACAGTCCAGGTAACTGGACCTTTTGGTGATGAGGTACAAATGCCCTATTTTCAAAAAGGTCAACTAGCTCTATTTGAAGTTGCTGATTTGGTAGGCCTTGCTAAAATTCCTATTGAAAAACGAAATCCACTGAAGATTCAAACAAAGGGGATTGGTCAACTGATCCTTTATTTAATCGAACAAGGAATGAAAGAGATCTATATCGGAGTTGGTGGGACATCCAGTAACGATGGTGGAATTGGGATTGCTGCAGGACTCGGATATCAGTTTTATAATGAAAACGGAATGGAACTTGAGGCTTGTGGCCAGTCCTTATTTGAAGTAAGTAAGATATTGGACAAAAGTGTCGTTACCATCCCTGCAGATGTGCATATCAAAATCTTAGCAGATGTGACCAATCCACTCTGTGGAACTCACGGTGCTACCTATACATTTGGAAAGCAAAAAGGATTAAATCCAGCTCAATTTCAAAAAGTTGATAATGCTATTGAAAGCTTTTACAACAAAGTTGCACCTGAAATGTTAAAATTGGATGGTGCTGGAGCAGGTGGGGGTATTGCAGCTGGCTTATGTGCTTTTGCTGGAGCAGAGATCGTATCTGGTATCCAAACTTGTTTAGATTTAATAAACTTTGATGAACAGGTTGTAGATGCAGATCTAGTTATCGTTGGTGAAGGTAGATTGGATGCTCAAAGTTTTTCAGGCAAGGCGCCAATCGGGGTAGCAAAAAGAACACCAAATGGTGTTCCAGTTATTGCTATTTGTGGTAGTTTAGCTGAGGATTTACCTCCTTTACCATTTGAGAATGTCATCGCTGCTTTTTCTATATTAGAAAAAAGTGAACCACTGGAAGACAATCTAAAAAATGCCGCTATCTATTTAGAATATACGGCTACAAATATTGGTCAAGTCTTAGCTTTGAAGAAAAATTAACCAAACCACTTTTTCCAAAGAGAAGTAGGAGCTTTTTCCATCTCTTTTTCCTGCCACAAGTCTGAAAATGCCTTTCTGAGGTCTTTTTCACTTGCTTGAACAGGAGCATCGCTATGGATAATGAGCCCAAAAGGAGAAGAGTTATGATCTTCAGAAACGATGGTCGCTTGGCAGTCAGCATCTTTGGATTGTTTTAGATAAAAAACTTGTTTATCAAACTCTACCTGAGGAGAAATTTTGACAAATAGAGGTTGAGTCTCTTTTTTAAAGGTTTCTATAATTGTTAAAAATCCATTTTTAAATTTATCATCATTAGCTGTTTCAAGGTCTGCATAGCCAAGGACACGTTCCTCGAAAGTTCCGAGAAAACGTCTCTGTTCATCTGGATTTAGTTTAAGCCCACCATGAGCTTTTTCTAGGATTTGTTTTGATACATCAGTCATAAAAATAGTATATCATAAAATAAAGGAGAAAACAGATGAAAGAAAGCGATTACTTTATAAACTTAAGGAAAATTTGCACAAAGATAACGTTTTTCCTTGAAAAAGGAGTCTTTTTAAGGTATCATAGAGGTGTAAAAAATTTAACTCAATAAGGAGAGTAAAAAATGTCAATTATTACTGATGTTTACGCTCGCGAAGTCCTAGACTCACGCGGTAACCCAACACTTGAAGTAGAAGTTTACACTGAATCAGGTGCTTTCGGACGTGGTATGGTTCCATCAGGAGCTTCTACTGGTGAACACGAAGCAGTTGAACTTCGTGATGGTGACAAATCTCGTTACGGTGGTCTTGGTACACAAAAAGCTGTTGACAACGTAAACAACATCATCGCTGAAGCAATCATCGGCTACGATGTACGTGACCAACAAGCTATCGACCGTGCTATGATCGCACTTGACGGTACTCCTAACAAAGGTAAATTGGGTGCTAACGCAATCCTTGGTGTGTCAATCGCTGTAGCTCGTGCTGCTGCTGACTACCTTGAAATCCCACTTTACAGCTACCTTGGTGGATTCAATACTAAAGTTCTTCCAACTCCAATGATGAACATCATCAACGGTGGTTCTCACTCAGATGCTCCAATCGCTTTCCAAGAATTCATGATCGTACCTGCTGGTGCACCAACATTCAAAGAAGCTCTTCGTTGGGGTGCTGAAATCTTCCACGCTCTTAAGAAAATCCTTAAATCTCGTGGCCTTGAAACAGCCGTAGGTGACGAAGGTGGATTCGCTCCTCGTTTCGAAGGAACTGAAGACGGTGTTGAAACTATCCTTGCTGCTATCGAAGCTGCTGGTTATGTTCCAGGTAAAGACGTATTTATCGGATTTGACTGTGCATCATCAGAATTCTACGATAAAGAACGTAAAGTTTACGACTACACTAAATTCGAAGGTGAAGGAGCTGCTGTTCGTACTTCTGCAGAACAAATCGACTACCTTGAAGAATTGGTAAACAAATACCCAATCATCACTATCGAAGATGGTATGGACGAAAACGACTGGGATGGATGGAAAGCTCTTACTGAACGTCTTGGTGGTAAAGTTCAATTGGTTGGTGACGACTTCTTCGTAACAAACACTGCTTACCTTGAAAGAGGTATCGCTGAAGGCGCTGCTAACTCAATCCTTATCAAAGTTAACCAAATCGGTACTCTTACTGAAACATTCGACGCTATCGAAATGGCTAAAGAAGCTGGTTACACTGCCGTTGTATCACACCGTTCAGGTGAAACTGAAGATTCAACAATCGCTGACATCGCAGTTGCAACTAACGCAGGACAAATCAAGACTGGTTCACTTTCACGTACAGACCGTATCGCTAAATACAACCAATTGCTTCGTATCGAAGACCAACTTGGTGAAGTAGCTGAATACCGTGGATTGAAATCATTCTACAACTTGAAAAAATAAAATAGTTCAGTGAACTATTTTATCCCGAACCTTGAAACTCAAAAGTTCGGCTCTTGATTTAACAAGATTTAAGCCCCTCGGATTTTATCCGAAGGGTTTTTTTTGTATTCGAAGGGCATAAAAGGGGCAAAACTTTTTTATAGTGGATTGAAATAAGATGTGAACAAAGAGATTAGGAAAGTCAAATTAATTTCTAAAAACGTCTTAGAATCCTTAGCGTACTATTCTAGGTTCAATCAACTATAAAAAATATTATTCATCACTTTGTCCACTATACATTGATTGCTTCATCTTTTATTATTTTTTGTAACGTGGCGATTTTATAGTCATTTGGTTTTAAAAAGCACTCTAAACATTCAAAGATATTTGGGACTTCCCTTAATAAATCTGTCACTTTCTTTTTCAAGACAGCCCAAGCTTGCTCAATGGGATTCAAATCTGGTGAATAAGGTGGTAAAGGTAAGAAAAAGTGTTTATCTTTGACGCAAAGTTCATCCAAAATCTTCTTGGGATGAAAATTAGCATTGTCCATGATAATGACATGAGGTGTCTTCAAAGCAGGCAGGAGTTGCGTTTTGAACCATTTAACAAAGAAGTCGCTCGTCATGCTTTCCTTGTAAATCATAGGAGCTATAAACTCTCCATCTACTTGTCCTGCAACAATTGAAGTCCGCTCAAAACGTCGTCCATTAATCTTTTCATAGACTTTCTCTCCTCTAGGAGCCCGTGCATGAGAACGATAGAGGTAGCGGTCGATTCCTGTTTCGTCAATATATACGACTGGTAAATCTTTTAGATTATCCAAAATATCAAGAAATTCAGCGACTTTCTCTGGATCTTGTTCCTTAAAGCTAGTCGTCTTTTTTTAAAGTGACATTGATCTGCTTTAAAGCTGCCCATACTGAAGGAACAGCACAATCAAAATGTGCCGCAATTTCCCGTAAAAAAGCATCTGGATGAGCCTCTACAAAGGCCTTTAACTCCTCCAAAGGAATCTTTCGGCTTTTGGCGACTCTCTTTTTCCGCTCTAAGTGCCCTTGTTCACGTAATTTCTTTTCCCATGTGAAGAGAGTTCTGACGCCAACATCAAAAACTTTAGATGCCTCGACATGGCTGTGTCCCTCTTTGATGTAATTTAATGCTCGTTGTTTAAAATCTGTACTATATGCCATAGCTTTATTATAACATGTATTTTATAAACTAAGTGACTATAGAATCTTTAGCGTACGATTATAGCTTCAATCCACTATAGAACTGGGCAAACCACTGGAAAAGCAAAACCAATTTCTAACAATTTTTTAGAAGTTACAGTGTATTATTTTATATTCGATCTACTATATTGAAAAGTACCTCAACAAAGGTATTGACAAGTTGCAATACTTTTTTACGATGCTCTTTCGTCTTGTTCTTGTTTAAATTAACCTGATAATGCTAGGGAAACCCCCAATTTTTAATATTAGGTTTTGTCAAATTTGCTCTTAAAAAAGGGTGTAATAAATAAGGAGCTAAGTCTAAAACCTTTTCTAAAACTCTTAAAAATAAAGAATACTTTTTTCAGAAGATGTTTCAGAAAACGGAGTACTTTAAAGAAAAGACTAAACATCGCTATAAGAACAGAGGCTAAAAATGTTGAACTTAAACACAGATACGTTCTTGATGAAGCTAGGGAATCAGTTTTTTTACACGAAGTTACAAGCGTGTATAGTAAGTATGAAGAGAATTTTAGCTCTACTAAACCAAAAATAAGTAAACAAAAGGTGAAATCTATCGCATATTTGGGTAGATTCCTCTTTTTTGGAGTAGGTAGACCTATCAATTGATTTCTTTAGTATATTTATATTTTCAACAAAAATAAACCGTTTTCACTTGACAAAAATTGGTCTATACCATATAATAAAATAAAGAATATGGAGGACAAAATTATGAAAGTTATTCAAGTGGAAAATCCAATTGAAGGTGGAAAAGTTGCTTTTGATATCTTAAAAGAAAAATTGGAAAACGGTGCACAAACATTGGGACTTGCAACAGGAAGCAGTCCTTTGGAATTTTACCAACAAATCGTTGAGAGCGATCTTGATTTTTCAAATCTTACAAGTGTGAACTTGGATGAGTACGTAGGTCTTGATGGGGACAATCCTCAATCATATCGTTACTTCATGCAAGAAAATCTTTTCAATAAGAAACCATTTAAAGAAAGTTTCTTGCCACGTGGTGTCAAGGATAATGCAGAAGCAGAAGTAGAGCTCTACAACCAAATTCTTGCTGACCATCCAGTTGACCTACAAATCTTAGGAATTGGTCGTAATGGACACATTGGATTTAACGAGCCAGGGACTCCATTTGATAGCCAAACACATCTTGTAGAGCTTGACCAGTCTACTATCGAAGCTAACGCACGTTTCTTTGATAAGATTGAAGATGTTCCAACACAAGCTATTTCTATGGGAATTAAAAACATTTTGGACGCTAAGTCTATCCTTCTCTTTGCTTATGGTGAATCAAAAGCCGAAGCTATAGCTGGAACTGTTGAAGGTCCTGTGACAGAAAGTCTTCCAGCAAGTAGCCTGCAAAACCATCCAGATGTGACCATTATCGCCGATGCAGCAGCACTCAGCTTGTTAAAGAAATAAGATTTTAATCATTAAAGACCATTCGATCCTATGGATTGGGTGGTTTTTTGGTCTGGATATGTTCAAAAAATGAATACAGTTTGTCTGAAAGTGGCACAATAGTTCTAATAGAAGAGTGCGTGATAGATTTTCCCTTGAAAAGAAGAATATATAATTCTCATTTTTTAAAAATTAAATGGAATGATTTGGGAGAATTTCATTTTTTTCTTGACAATTTTCTTCATTACGTGTAAAATAGAGTAGATCTTGAACTTGAAGGGAGTGAAAAAAATGTCTAAAACAGTAGTACGTAAGAATGAATCTCTTGACGATGCTCTTCGTCGTTTCAAACGTGCAGTTACTAAAGCTGGTACTCTTCAAGAAACACGCAAACGTGAATTCTATGAAAAACCTTCTGTAAAACGTAAACGTAAATCAGAAGCAGCTCGTAAACGTAAAAAATTCTAATTAATAAGAAAGGCTAGACTTGTCTAGTCTTTTTTGTTATGTGACTATTAGTCCGTCTCGCTCCGTGAGGTGCGAGACAAATAAACCACCCGCTATGCGGGTGCGCGTCGAAGGTTATACCAAAAAAACTCCAAACGCGATACAATAAAGGTGTTCAAGCCAATTGTAAAGCGAAAGGAGAAAACCATGGTACAAAAGTCTCATAGTTTATCACACACAAAGTGGCACTGTAAGTATCACATTGTGTTCACCCCTAAGTATAGACGAAAAGTCATCTATAATCAATATCGGAGTAGTTTAGGTGAAATATTTCATCGCTTGTGTAGTTATAAAGGAGTTGAAATTATCGAAGGACACTTGATGCCAGATCATGTACATATGTTAGTAAGTATTCCACCGAGGATAAGTGTTTCAAGTTTTATGGGGTATTTAAAAGGTAAGAGTGCACTCATGATGTTTGACAAACACGCCAATTTGAAATATAAGTTTGGAAATCGGCATTTCTGGGCGGAAGGTTATTATGTGAGTACAGTATGGCTTAATGAAGCCACAATTAAGAAATATATTCAAGAGCAGGAAAAGCATGATATAGCACTAGATAAATTGAGTATAAAAGAATATGAGGATCCCTTTAGGGATAGTGGTAAGTAATACTAAAGCCTCTTTAAGAGGCAAGTGACGAGTCAAGAGCAATAGGGCTTGAACAACGTGAAAGCCAGCGTCTTTAGGCGCTGGCTGGTAATTTGGACTTATAGCCCTGGTGCAAACCACCCGTTTGACGGGTGGTTCAGAACGAAGACAAACGCCAAAAATGACGTTTGTCTTTTTCTGTTTTCAAAAATAGTTTATCTCATCATCTACTAATCTATCCAAAAATCTGAATTTGAGAAAAATAAAAAGGGATATTCCCTATCCATTTCACTAATTTTTTGATATTTAAACACGCCAAAGTAAGCCCAACCTGATCCTCCATTTTGGACTTTCCTTTCTCTCTCGTGTATCTCAAATTATGGTATTCCTTAGCCGTTCCAAAGAGTCGTTCAATTGTTTCTTTGCGTTTCTTATAGAGCTCTTTCATTTCTATTTGATGACGAATCTCCTCACAAAAATTCAAGGGCATCTTTCCAGACATGTCTCGTTACTACTTTTTTTGAAAATTCTTGCTTTGGGTACAAACGGATAATAGGGGGCAGTTAACACATACTTTAGGATTACTCTTATACTCACGGTAGCCTTCTCGAGTGGTTGTGCGATAGCTTAACACTTGATTCTCTGGACAGACATAACAGTCATAACTTGCATCATAAACAAAAATTACTAGGCCTTTAAGTTCCCCTTTTACTCCTTTTTGGACGAGTATAAGGGAAGACAGGAATGATGTTTCGCTCTAATAAATAATGGGCAATAGCTGGAGTCTTGTAACCTGAATCCGCAATAATATAGCGGGGCGAGAATGGCTCTAACTTTGAAAAAAAGAGCAGGGAAAGCCTGACTATCATGAACATTTCCTGCCTCAACCGTATAAGCCAAGGCCCAACCATGCTTATCACAAGCAACTTGAGCAGAATAGGCAAATACTTCCTTATGTTCGCCCTTGTGAAACCAACCACACTCGGGATCTGTCGTTGAGATTTTTCTTTTCCTTAGCCTCACTTTCTTTTTGCGGGCTTTAAGGACTTTTTTTCGTGTTTTTTTCCTATCTAAATCAATCTCAACTGCCAATTGTTCACTCATAAATTTAGCTTGTTGGTCTACCATTTCCTTACGATACTTGTGACTATTAGCCGCCGCTTTTGATATGGGTACCATCCACAAATATTTCAGAAGGATCAATTAAGCCAGCATACAAAAGCTTGGCTGAGAACTTGGGAAAAAAATCTCAGAAATGAGTTCTTTATCTTGAAAAACGACGGCTGTAATTCTTTCCATAGGTAGTAAAAATGAGGGACCTTATCATCTAAAGTTAGTCCAAGAAACCAACGATAGGCCACATTTACTTCAATATCTTTCATGGTTTGGCGCATGGAACGAATACCATAAAAACATTTAATCAAAGGAATTTTGACTAGCATGACGGGATCAAGACTAGGACGACCATTATCTGGACTATAGGTATCTTCTACCAAGTTATAAATAAAGTCAAAATCAACCTTTGAATCTACTTGTCGAAGAAAGTGATTTTCTGGGACCAATTCGTCTATTGTATAGAAACCATATTGCTTACGGTTATAATCAGGTTTTTCTTTGTGAAACATAGGGATTACCTCACAACTCTTCTTACCTCTATTATACGACTTTACACAAAGAAAAGCCCTTGGAAACTTGACTTCCAAGGACTTTGTCTTCAATCATAACCACCCGTTTGACGGGTGGTTATGATTAGCTTCTAAGAGTGAAATCTTAGAGAGGATAGTTAATTCAGTGTTAAATAGATATAATGATATTAATTATAGCTGATTTTTTAAGATAGTGTTAAAAGATTAGAGTCAAGAAAGTATTTTTGCAGAGAAGATTATAAACAAGCAGATAGAAGTCTAGGAAAAAATTATCAGAAACAGTTACTGAAGAAAAGCTATGGAGTACTATGATTACAGATAAAAGAGTACGAAAGTTCATCTTTCATATTTAAATACTATTGCAGAAGTCATTTTGGGTAGTAAAAATGACATTTTACATTTTTGCCCCCCTTTTTTCATGTTTTTTTGGTATAATTGTATATGTTAGTAGAAAAATCTGAGAGGCTTTATCATGAAAAAAACAAAAGTTGCAGTCGCTTTAGGAGCATTTTTGTTTCTTAGTGTCAGTGCAAGAGTTGAGGCGGACACAAGTTCGCAGTCTGACGTGAATCGGATTCATTTCATTAATACCAAAGGAAGTCCAGGTACAGATGCCATTTTGCTTGAAAGTAATGGGCATTATGCGCTGATAGATATGGGTGAAGACTATGACTTTCCGGATGGGAGCGATCCCCTTTATCCATTAAGATCAGGGATTATTACGTCAAATTTCTACGCAATTGAAGATCGACTTTTCCGTCATCTTGACCATATAGGTGTTCAGAAGTTAGACTTTATGCTTGGAACTCATGTTCATAGTGACCATATCGGTGGAGCTGATGAAGTTCTAAAAAAATATAAGGTTGATAAATTTTATCTAAAACGATATTCGGATGATCGAATTGCCACTCAATGGGGCTTGTGGGATAATCTTTTCAACTACAATAATGCTCTGAATGCCGCTAGAAAATATGGAGTCAATCTTATCCAAGATATCTCTGATAATGATAGTCATTTCAAATTAGGGGATATGGACATTCAGTTGTATAACTACAAGAATGAATACGGTCCAGATGGAAAATTAAAGAAAGTATACGATGATAACCCCAATTCGATTGTTGCTGTAGTTACAGTAAATGGAAAGAAAATTTATCTAGGTGGGGATCTTGATAATGTTTATGGAGCTGAAGATCGCTTAGGACCACAAATTGGGAAAGTCGATTTGATGAAATGGAACCATCACCTCGATGGAAAAGTTTCAAACAGCATTAATTTCCTCAATAACCTCTCTCCATCTATCGTTGTGCAAACAACAGGTTTGGATATCAATGTTCAAGCAACAAGAGATAAATTGAAAGAGATGAATGTTCAAGTCGTTCATGCTTCAAGTGATAAAAAAGATGCTACTGTCTTTGATATAAAAACAGATGGCATTAATAATATTTCTCAAGACTACCCAGATATTCCGAATACTACTGCACGTTGGATTACTGAAGATGGATATAAGAAGTATTATTTCGCTGATGATCAGATGGCAACTGGTTGGCATACAATTAATGGAGAAAAATACTTCTTCAATGGTAAAGGACATCTGCAACAAGATAAATGGCTTCAAGATTTTGATGATGAAGGTACTCTTAAATCTTTATATATGGATAAAGATGGGAAGTTACAAACTTCTAAATGGCTTCAAATCGACAAGCATTGGTATTATGTGGATTCTAAAGGATATCGAAAAGAATCCGAGTTAGCAATCATTGATGGTAAGACCTATTACTTTGACGAAAAAGGGATTATGCAAACTGGTACCAGAACAGTGAATGGAGCAACTCTGGTCTTTGATGATACAGGTGCGCTTTCAAATGAAGTAAGAGCATCATCCTGGAATAAAATCGGTAATAAATGGTATTACCTAGATGAAAATAAAAAAATGACCATTGGTTTCAAAGAAATTGACGGAAAGTTGTACTATTTCAATGAAGCCGGAGAAATGGGAACTTATTGGCAATATACGCACCAAAAATGGTATTACTTTAGCGCTTCAGGTGAAATGAAACGTGGTTGGCTCAATGATGCAGGTAAATGGTATTATCTAGATCCTAAAACTGGAGAAATGTTCACTGGCTTAAATAAGATTGACGGCAAACTCTATCGCTTCAATGATGGAGGCGTCATGGCAACTGGTTGGGAACAGTTTGATGGCAAATGGTACTATTATACATCTAGTGGTGATCAGAAAAAAGGCTGGCTTAAATACAACAATGACTGGTACTATCTCGAACTGAAAGATGGAGAGATGGTTACAGGAACCAAAGAAATCGATGGGCAACAATATAGCTTTAAAGATAGTGGTGCTATGGTTACTGGCTGGAAACAAACAGATGACAAATGGTACTATTATGCATCAAGTGGTGAACTGAAAAAAGGCTGGATTAAATATGCTGGTGATTGGTACTATCTTGATTCGAAAGATGGAGAGATGGTTACAGGAACCAAAGAAATCGATGGGCAACAATATAGCTTTAAGGCTAGCGGTGCTATGGTTACTGGCTGGAAACAAGAAGATGATAAATGGTACTATTATGCATCAAGCGGTGAGCAGAAAAAAGGTTGGATAAAATCTGCAGGTAAATGGTACTACTTGAATCAAAATGACGGCGTAATGGTGATCGGCAGACAGGAAATTGATGGTGTCAAATATAGCTTTAACCAATCTGGAGCTATGGAAACCGGATGGGTATTTGACGGCAAAGATTGGTACTATCATAAAGAATCTGGAGCTGCAGAGACTGGTTGGTTCAAGTACTCTGGTAAATGGTATTACTTAGACAATGAGACTGGTAAAATGGTCACAGGTATCCATGAGGTCTCTGGAGATTACTATTACTTTAATAAGTCTGGTGAAATGCAAGTTGGTTGGATTCAAGAAAAAGGAGACTGGTATTACTTCAAACCAAGTGGAGAAATGCTTCGAAATGCAACTACACCTGATGGTTATAAAGTAGGTAGTGATGGTAGAATGCTTTCTAATGGAGTAACAACTACCACAAGCACTACAACTACGACTCCAAACACAACAACAACTGTAGAGGAACCAACTTCAACAGAACCAACTCTAAGAGAACCAGCTGAACATACAACCGAATCTACACCAAGTAGTGAAGAAAAATCAGTACCAGCTAGCAGTGATAAAGTGTCTGACTAGTCTAGTACTGTTGAATAGTTGAATAACTAAAGAGAAGGGATTAAACACTAACCTATTGTTTAATCCCTTTTGACTGTTAAAATTATAAAGGTTACTTTCTTAAATAAATACCCCAAACACTGTTAAAAACATAAACTTCCTACTACAATTTGATATAATAGTAGGGAGAACTCGATTGAAGGAGAAAATTATGTCGGTTTTAGTCAAAGAAGTGATTGATAAGCTCAGGCTAGACATTGTCTATGGTGAGCCAGAATTACTTGAAAAGGAAATCAATACAGGCGATATTTGTCGTCCAGGTCTCGAAATGACAGGCTATTTTGATTACTATACCCCAGAGCGGATTCAACTATTGGGGATGAAAGAGTGGTCTTATCTGATTAGCATGTCTTCTCATAACCGCTACCAGGTATTGAGAAAATTGTTCCAACCGGAAACACCTGCAGTTATTGTTGCGCGTGGTTTAGTGGTTCCAGAGGAAATGCTAAAGGCCGCTAGAGAATGTAAAATCGCTATTTTAACGAGTCGTACAGCAACAAGTCGTCTGTCTGGAGAATTGTCAAGTTACCTAGATTCTCGTTTGGCTGAGCGTGAAAGTGTACATGGTGTCTTGATGGATATCTATGGTATGGGTGTGTTAATCCAGGGCGACAGTGGTATTGGTAAGAGTGAGACAGGTCTAGAACTCGTGAAACGAGGACACCGTTTGGTAGCGGATGACCGTGTAGATATCTTTGCTAAGGATGAAATGACTCTCTGGGGTGAACCAGCTGAAATCTTGAAGCATTTACTTGAGATTCGTGGTGTTGGTATTATAGATGTGATGAGTCTTTATGGTGCCAGTGCAGTGAAGGATTCTTCACAAGTTCAGTTGGCTGTCTATCTAGAAAATTATGACACGCAAAAGACTTTTGATCGCCTAGGCAATAATGCTGAGGAATTGGAGATTTCTGGAGTAGCTATTCCACGTATCCGCATTCCTGTAAAAACAGGACGTAATATTTCTGTCGTTATCGAAGCAGCAGCGATGAATTATCGTGCTAAGGAAATGGGCTTTGATGCTACTCGACTATTTGAAGAAAGATTGACAAATCTGATTGCAAAGAACGAGGTGAAAAATGATTGATCCAATCGCTTTTCAAATTGGTCCTTTAGCTGTTAGATGGTATGCGCTCTGCATCGTTACAGGTCTTGTTTTAGCGGTATATCTTGCCAGTAAAGAAGCACCGAAAAAGAAGATTTTATCTGATGATATTTTGGACTTCATCTTAATTGCCTTTCCTTTATCCATCATTGGTGCTAGACTCTACTATGTTATTTTTAGATTTGATTACTATAGCCAACATCTGGGAGAGATTTTTGCTATTTGGAATGGTGGTCTTGCCATATACGGTGGTTTAATTACTGGCGCGATTGTACTCTATATCTTTGCTGACCGCAAATTAATCAATACTTGGGATTTCTTAGATATTGCAGCTCCTAGCGTCATGATTGCTCAGAGTCTAGGGCGTTGGGGAAACTTCTTTAACCAAGAAGCTTATGGAGCAGTCGTTGACAATCTTGATTACTTACCTGGTTTTATTAAGAATCAGATGTATATTGATGGCTCATATCGACAACCAACCTTCTTATACGAATCTATCTGGAATCTGATCGGTTTTGCCTTGATTGTCGTTTTTAGACGTCGATTAAAGAATATCCGTCGTGGTCATATCACTGCCTTTTATCTAATTTGGTACGGATTTGGACGTATGATTATCGAGGGTATGCGTACGGATAGTCTCATGTTCTTTGGACTCCGAGTATCCCAGTGGTTGTCTGCACTATTGATTGCCCTTGGTATTTATATCATCTTTTATCAAAATCGGAAAAAAGCACCATTTTATAATGTAAAAAAGGAGAATTAAAATGTTAGAAGTTGCTTATATTATTGTGGCAATTGCCTTGGTTGTATTTTTAGTTTATCTGATTATTACCCTTCAAAAAGTTGGTCGTGTAATCGATGAAACTGAAAAAACTGTTAAAACTTTAACATCAGATGTAGATGTAACTCTTCATCAAACAAATGAATTGCTTACAAAGGTCAACGTTCTTGTTGATGATATCAATGTCAAAGTTGCTACAATTGATCCCCTCTTTACAGCAGTTGCAGACCTCTCTGTTTCTGTTTCTGACCTAAATGAGCAAGCACGTGTTTTGAGTAAAAAGGCATCATCTGCTGGATCAAAAACTATAAAAACTGGGGCAGGTTTGTCTGCTATTCGTGTTGCAAGTAAATTTTTTAAAAAATAAAAAAGGAGTTGACTAATGGGAAAACTATCATCTATCCTTTTAGGAACTGTTTCAGGTGTTGCAGCTGCCTTGTTTCTAACTAGTGACAAAGGAAAACAAGTTAGAAGCCAAGCACAAGAATTTTTAGAAGATCTAAAAGAAGATCCTGAGTATGCGAAAGAGCAGGTTTGTGAAAAATTAACGGATGTCAAAGAACAAACCAAAGAATTCGTTCTTAAAACAAAAGAGCAGATTGAATCTGGGGAAATTACTCTTGACACTGTCTTAGATAAAGCAAAATACCATGCTCAACAAGCGACTGAAGCTTCAAAAGAAACCTTGAATCATTTTAAATCACAACTGGAAGAAAAAGTAATTGTGGAAGAAAATGAGAATGGTCAAGAAATCGTCATTGAGCTTCAAGAAAATTAACATAGAGTCACCATTTCCTGGTTTTCTAGAAAATCAAGAATGGTGATTTTTTTCTTGAGTGAACTCTTTGTGGTATAATAAATACTATGCAGAAGAAACCGACATCAGCCTACGTGCACATACCATTTTGCACACAGATTTGTTATTATTGTGACTTTTCCAAGGTCTTTATCAAAAATCAGCCAGTAGACAGTTATCTAGAGCATCTACTGCAAGAATTTCATTCTTATGACATTCACAAATTGCGTACACTCTATATTGGTGGTGGGACACCGACAGCCTTGTCCGCTTCTCAATTGGAAGTTTTGTTAGAAGGATTGACTAAAAACCTGGACTTATCAATGTTGGAAGAATTGACCATCGAGGCTAATCCTGGTGACCTGGATGCGGATAAGATTGCTGTTCTGCAAAATTCTGCAGTTAATCGTGTTTCACTAGGTGTTCAGACCTTTGATGATAAAATGCTGAAAAAGATAGGGCGTAGTCATACGGAAAAGGATATTTATGAAAATATCGATCGTCTCAAACTGGCTGGTTTTGACAATATTTCCATTGACTTGATCTACGCACTTCCTGGGCAGACCATGGATCAGGTAAAGGACAATGTCGCTAAGGCAATTGCCCTTGATATTCCTCATATGAGCCTCTACAGCTTAATTTTAGAAAATCATACGGTTTTTATGAATCGTATGAGACGAGGAAAATTACCACTTCCTAAGGAAGAATTAGAAGCAGAGATGTTTGAGTATATCATTGCAGAGCTAGAAAAAGCTGGCTTCGAGCATTATGAGATTTCTAATTTTTCAAAACCAGGATTTGAGAGTCGTCACAATCTTATGTACTGGGACAATGCTGAGTATTATGGAATTGGTGCTGGTGCGTCTGGCTATGTAGACGGTGTTCGCTATAAAAACCATGGGCCAATCCGCCATTATTTAAAGGCGGTAGAAGAGGGAAATGCTCGTATTACTGAAGAACACCTGAGTCAAAGGGAAAAAATGGAAGAAGAGATGTTTCTCGGCCTTCGCAAGAAGTCAGGAGTTTCCATGGCACGCTTTGAAGAAAAATTTGGACGGTCTTTCCAGGAACTTTATGGGGATATTGTCAAAGACTTGATTCAACAAGGTCTTATGCAACTTGATGGCGATCATGTTCGTATGACTAAGAGAGGGCTCTTCTTAGGTGATACAGTAGCAGAACGATTTATATTGGAGTAAAATTATGGGCTTAACTTATCAAATGAAGATGAAAATTCCTTTTGATATGGCTGACATGAATGGTCATATCAAACTACCAGACGTTATCTTGTTGTCCTTACAGGTATCAGGGATGCAGTCAATTGAACTGGGAGTGAGTGACAAGGATGTTTTAGAACAGTATAATCTGGTCTGGATTATCACGGATTATGATATCGATGTGGTACGTTTACCTCAATTTGCTGAGGAAATCACCATTGAAACAGAAGCTTTGACCTATAATCGTCTTTTTTGCTACCGCCGATTTACTATTTATGATGAAGATGGTCAAGAAATCATTCATATGGTAGCTACCTTTGTCCTTATGGATCGTGAGAGTCGAAAGGTTCATCCTGTAGTACCAGAAATTGTCGCCCCTTACCAATCTGAGTTTTCTAAGAAACTGGTCCGTGGGCCAAAATATACAGAGCTGGAAGAAGCGATAAGCAAGGACTACCACGTTCGTTTCTATGACTTAGATATGAATGGTCACGTCAATAACAGTAAATACCTAGACTGGATTTTTGAGGTCATGGGAGCAGATTTTCTTATCAACCATATCCCTAAAAAAATCAACCTCAAATATGTCAAGGAAGTTCGACCAGGAGGCATGATCACTTCTAGTTATGAATTGAATGAACTAGAAAGTAATCACCAAGTCTCAAGTGATGGCGATATCAATGCTCAAGCAAAGATAACTTGGCAAGAAATTAACAAAGATTAGAAAGAAAGATATGACTTATAAAGGATATTTAATTGATTTAGACGGAACAATCTATAAGGGGAAAGATAGAATCCCAGCAGGTGAAGCTTTTGTTCATGAGTTACAAAAAAGAGAGATTCCTTATCTTTTTGTGACAAACAACACCACTCGTACACCTGAAAGTGTTCAGGAGATGTTAGCCAATCAGTTTAACATCGACACACCTGTGTCGACCATCTATACTGCAACCTTAGCGACTATTGATTACATGAATGACCTAGGACTTGATAAAACAGTCTATGTCATCGGAGAAGCAGGGCTCAAGGAAGCCATTCAAGAAGCAGGGTATGTGGAAGATAAAGAAAATCCAGCCTATGTGGTTGTTGGTTTGGACTGGCAAGTAGACTATGAAATTTGCTACAGCAACCCTAACTATTCATAAAGGTGCTCACTTTATCGGTACCAACCCTGATTTGAACATTCCAACTGAACGTGGACTTTTGCCTGGTGCTGGTTCACTGATTACTCTTCTTGAAGCAGCAACTCGCGTAAAACCAGTTTATATTGGAAAACCTAATGCGATTATTATGGACAAGGCTGTTGAACACCTAGGACTTGAGCGTCAAGAAATTGTCATGGTGGGGGACAACTATCTAACAGATATTCGCGCAGGAATCGATAATGGAATTCCCAGTCTATTAGTAACAACTGGTTTTACCAAACCAGAAGAAGTAGAGGATTTGCCAATTGCACCAACTCATGTCCTTTCAAGTCTAGCGGAGTGGGATTTCGATGAAAACTAAGTTTACTTTTGTAGGAAGTATTCTCTTTCTACTCTCGCTTGCTATTTTATTGACCATTTACCTGGCTTGGTTGGTCTATCCTCAGGAAATTTCTTGGTTAAACTTGACAAATCGTGTTCATCTGCAACCTCAGACCATCCAGCATAATTTTAATGTTTTGATGGATTATTTGACCAATCCATTAAATCAAGCAGTGGGAATGCCAGATTTTCCTTCATCAGCTTCTGGCATCCATCATTTTGCAGTTGTGAAGGGACTCTTCCATCTAGCGCAAGGAGTAGCGATAGTTACCCTACCGATTTTCTATCTTTTTTGGAAGCAGGTCATTCAGAAAGGATTTCTATCTCTATACCGTAGAGGTCTCTTAATCATGCTCTCGTTACCTTTGGTTCTTGGTTTAATTGGAGTTTTCATTGGATTTGAGCAGTTCTTTACTTTGTTTCATCAAATTCTTTTTGTAGGTGATGATACCTGGCTATTTGATCCGGCAAAGGATCCAGTCATTCTTATCCTACCAGAGGACTTTTTCTTCCATGCCTTTCTTCTATTTTTCTGCTTGTATGAATTGATTTTTGGATTTCTGTACCTACAGAGTAGAAAAACAAATAGATAAGTGAAGAAAAGTATTACTGATTCCAAATAAAATCTAGGAAAAAACTATCGTTTGTAACATGAATATTTCTACATTTAAGCAAAACATTCACATTTGATTCTAAAAAACCTATTTTTCTTGAAAAAGTAGGTTTTTTTACGGAAATAACTAGTCAAGCGCTTTATTTTTTTGTATAATAGGAATAGAAAAGTATGTAAAGAAGAGGAAAGCATGATTACACTATTTTTATCACCGAGTTGTACATCATGTCGTAAAGCAAAGGCCTGGCTCGAGAATCATAAAGTGCCCTTCCAAGAGCATAATATTATGACCAGCCCTTTAACGAGAAAAGAACTGCAACACATTCTTTCCTTGACCGAAAATGGTACTGATGACATCATCTCGACTCGTTCAAAGATTTTTCAAAAATTGAATATTGATGTAGAGAGTATCTCAGTATCGGAGTTGCTTCATTTAATTGAGCAGTATCCGAGTCTTTTGCGTCGTCCGATTATTATTGATGCAAAGCGGATGCAAATCGGTTTTAATGAAGATGAGATTCGTGCTTTTCTCCCTCGTAGTTACCGTAAACAAGAACTGAAAGAAGCTACATTGAGAGCTGGTATTAATTAGATGAATAAACAGTATAGTTACCCACTAGATTTGTCGTGGAGCACTGAAGAACTTGCTTCAGTGCTTTCTTTTTTTAATGATGTTGAAGCTGCCTATGAGACTAAGGTAGAGGCAAAAAAACTACTAGATTCCTATAAGGAATTCAAAGCAGTTGTTCCAAGTAAGAGTGAAGAAAAACGCTTGGGCCGTGAATTTGAAACTGCGAGTGGTTACTCCTTCTATCGAGCTGTCCAATTGGCCAAAGAACAAGGGGAAGGGAAGATTTCGCTTGGAAAATAAATTTATGTTTGCCAAAGAGATTGTCAAGGAAGCAGGAGACTATATTCTAGCTCATATGCAGGAAGAATTGCATATTGAGAGAAAATCATCCCCTACAGACTTGGTGACTCGTTTGGACAAGGAAGTTCAGAATTTTTTGATTGATAAGATTCGTTCGCGTTATCCTGATGACCAATTTTGTGCAGAAGAGGGATGTCTACGTGCTTCAGTTGGACATGGATCTGTTTGGGTCATTGATCCCATTGATGGTACCAACAACTTTGTCGCACAAGGTGATGATTTTGCCATTATGGTAGCGTATTTTGAAAACGGTGTGGGCCAGTTTGGGATCATTTATGATGTCATGAAAGGTCATTGTTATCATGGAGGAGGTACTTTTCAGGCCTGTCTCAATGAAGAACCCTTGCCTAGTTTTAAGGATAAGCCCTTGCGAGATTTTCTAATTGCGAGTAACGCTGGCATGTTGGAAACAAATGCCTGGGGTGTCGCAGAATTGGCTAATGCTTCACTTGGTGTACGTATCTATGGAAGTGCAGCTATCAGCTTTTCAAAAATATTATCTGGTCAGCTATTGACCTATATCACCTATCTCCAACCTTGGGACTATGCTGCAGCTGGTATCATTGGAAAAAGTTTAGGTTATCAGATTGTAACCTTAACTGGAGAACCGGTGGATTTTCAGACACGACAACCAATTATGATGGTTCCAACAGACAAGTTGGCAGAAATTCAATCCTATATCTACGAAAGGAAATAAACTTACATGCAATTTCCAGAAGGATTTGTAAAAAAATATGAAACAATATTGGGAGATGAGGCAAGAGCTTTTCTTGCCTCTTTTGATGATGAGGCAGTTTCCGCCTTTCGCATCAATCCCTTAAAAGAAAGCCAAGTTTCTTTTTCAGATGCTATTCCAAATACACCCTGGGGCTACTATGGAAAGGTTTCTGGGAAATCTCCTGAGCATGTAACAGGCTTGGTCTATTCCCAAGAACCTGCTGCACAAATGGTTGCACAAGTAGCTCAACCAAAACCAGGCATGAAGGTCTTGGATTTGGCAGCGGCTCCCGGTGGGAAATCAACTCAACTGGCAGCTTATCTTGCAGGCGAAGGACTACTTGTTTCCAATGAAATTTCTAGCAAGCGAGCTAAGATTTTGGTTGAAAATATGGAGCGTTTTGGTGCAACAAATGTTGTTGTAACCAATGAATCTGCCGATCGTTTGGCTAAAGTATTTAAGGGATATTTTGACCTAATTGTCCTAGATGCACCATGCTCTGGAGAAGGGATGTTCCGAAAACAGCCAGATGCCATGGATTATTGGAGTGTGGAATATCCAAGCCAATGTGCTGACTTGCAGCGTGAAATTCTAGAGGATGCGGTCACCATGTTAGCTGATGGTGGTCGTTTGGTCTATTCGACTTGTACATGGGCTCCAGAAGAAAACGAAGAAATTGTCAAATGGTTATTGGATAGTTATGATTTTGAATTGATTCCAGTTACACATATCAATGAAATGGTTCCTGGGATTGACTTGCCTGAAACAGCTCGTATGTATCCTCACCGTTTTAAGGGAGAAGGTCAGTTCGTGGCCCATCTTCAGTTTAAAGGTCAAAACAAGTCAGGGAAGTTCAAGCCATCTAAGTCTAATCTCTCTCGAGAGCAGCTTTCTTTATGGCAAGACTTTGAAAAAAAACATCTAAAGATAAATTTGCCAGGAATTTTGCAGACTTTTGGGGATCAACTGTATCTCTTACCAGAAGTTTTACCAGATTTGGGTAAGCTTAAGATTGCTCGAAACGGACTCCATCTTGGAACCTTTAAGAAAAAACGTTTTGAACCAAGCTTTGCACTTGGCCTAGCCTTAAAACCAAGCCAAGTCAAACAATCAATTGAAATTCATCAAGAAGACTTCGTTAAATACGTGGCCGGTGAAACAGTTCAGCTGTCTGAAACTTTGTCAAATGGCTGGTATCAAGTTTTGGTTGGTGGGAATGGTTTAGGCTTTGCAAAAGTGACCGGAAATACCTTGAAGAATTATTTCCCTAAGGGCTTGAGGTTTAAGGTAAAAAACTAGTCAAAATCAGTATTCTATGTTATAGTGGAAGTATGGATTTTTTGCATAAAACATTAGAAAAATAGGGCGAAATTCCAAGCTATTCATCATTATTTTCAAGGAGACAAATAGTGAAAAAATTTAAAAAACTCACCCTCTTTCTTGTAACCCTTTTACTTGCTGGTTCACTAGCAGGGTGTGCAAGTTGGATTGATCGTGGGGAGTCAATGACGGCTGTTGGCTCAACTGCCCTCCAACCTTTAGTCGAAGCAGCAGCAGATGAATTCGCATCAGCTCATATCGGTAAAACGGTCAATGTTCAAGGTGGAGGTTCTGGTACAGGACTATCGCAGGTTCAGTCAGGAGCAGTAGATGTCGGAAACTCGGACGTATTTGCTGAGGAAAAAGACGGTATTGATGCTTCAGCCTTGGTCGACCATAAGGTAGCTGTTGCAGGTTTGGCTGTTATTATCAATAAAGAAGTAGATGTTGATAATCTAACGACAGATCAACTCCGACAAATCTTCACAGGAGAAATAACCAACTGGAAAGAAGTCGGCGGGAAAGATTTAGCCATCTCTATAATCAACCGTGCTGCTAGTTCAGGTTCTCGTGCAACCTTTGATAGTGTGATCATGAATGGTCAATCAGCAATGCAAAGTCAGGAACAAGATTCAAACGGGATGGTCAAATCAATCGTTTCTCAAACCCCTGGAGCTATTTCCTATCTAGCATTTGCCTATGTTGATGATTCTGTTGGGACAATCAAACTCAACGGCTATGAGCCAACTTCAGAGAATGTAACCACGAATAATTGGCCTTTGTGGTCTTATGAACACATGTATACACTTGGTGAACCAAATGAATTGGTTGCCGAATTCTTAAACTTTATCCTTTCAGACGAAGTTCAGAACGGAATCGTTAAAGGAATGGGCTATATTTCTGTTAAGGAAATGAAGGTTGAAAAAGATGCTACAGGGACTGTAACAGCGCTAGAAGGGAGTCAATAATGAATCAAGAAGAATTATCTAAAAAATTGCTCTCTCCGTCAAAGAACTCTCGTCTTGAGAAATTAGGGAAAAGTCTGACTTTTGCCTGTCTCTCTTTGATTGTTATCATTGTGGCTATGATTTTAATCTTTGTAGCCCAAAAAGGTTTGTCAACCTTCTTTGTCAATGGTGTGAATATCTTGATTTTCTCTTTGGTGCAACTTGGAATCCATCAGGTAAACAGTTTGGCGCCCTTCCAATGATTTTAGGTTCCTTTATTGTTACAATCCTATCTGCTCTGATCGCAACACCATTTGCAATTAGTGCTGCAGTCTTTATGACAGAAGTATCGCCAAAAGGAGCTAAGATTTTGCAACCAGCTATCGAACTTCTAGTTGGGATTCCTTCAGTAGTTTATGGATTTATCGGTTTGCAGGTCGTGGTACCATTTGTACGTAGTGTCTTTGGTGGAACAGGTTTTGGTATTTTATCGGGGATTTTCGTTCTCTTTGTTATGATCTTGCCGACTGTAACCTTTATGACAACTGATAGCTTAAGGGCAGTTCCTCGTCACTACCGTGAAGCTAGTTTAGCTATGGGAGCAACTCGTTGGCAAACAATCTGGCGTGTTACTTTGAAGGCTGCTCGTTCAGGTATTTTTACAGCAGTGGTCTTTGGTATGGCACGTGCTTTCGGTGAAGCCCTTGCGATTCAGATGGTTGTTGGTAACTCAGCAGTTGTTCCAACTTCATTGACGACACCAGCAGCGACTTTAACATCTGTATTGACCATGGGAATTGGTAATACCGTTATGGGAACTGTTGATAATAATGTTCTTTGGTCACTGGCCCTAGTATTGCTCTTGATGAGCTTGGCCTTTAACAGTGTGATTAAATTGATTACGAAAGAAAGAGGAAAGAAAAACTATGCACGCTAAGAAATTAGATAAACTTGCAACAGCTGTCCTCTATACCATCGCAGGAATCATTGTGACCATTCTTGCTTCCTTGATTCTCTATATCTTGGTTCGAGGCTTACCGCATGTTTCATGGTCATTCTTGACTGGAAAATCATCTTCTTACCAAGCAGGTGGAGGTATTGGAATTCAGCTTTATAATTCCTTCTTCCTTTTGGTCATCACTTTATTCATTTCTGTACCATTATCCATGGGTGCTGGAATTTACTTGGCTGAGTATGCCAAAAAGGTCGTGTTACCAACTTCGTTCGTACCTGTATTGAGATTTTGTCTTCACTGCCATCAGTCGTAGTCGGTCTCTTTGGTTACCTTATCTTTGTAGTTCAGTTTGAATATGGATTTTCAATTATTTCAGGTGCCTTGGCTTTGACCGTCTTTAACCTTCCACAGATGACGCGTAATGTTGAAGACAGTTTGAAACACGTTCACCATACGCAACGTGAAGCTGGTTTAGCACTTGGACTTTCTCGTTGGGAAACAGTTCTTCATGTTGTTATCCCCGAAGCCCTACCTGGTATCGTGACAGGTATCGTCCTTGCATCCGGTCGTATCTTTGGTGAAGCTGCGGCTCTTATCTATACGGCAGGACAATCAGCACCAGCTCTTGATTGGTCAAACTGGAATGTCCTCAGCGTAACCAGTCCAATCTCAATCTTCCGTCAAGCAGAAACCTTGGCTGTTCATATCTGGAAAGTCAACAGTGAAGGAACTATTCCTGATGGAACCCTTGTTTCAGCAGGTTCTGCTGCGGTGCTCCTAATCTTTATCTTAATCTTTAACTTTGGAGCTCGCAAACTCGGAAGCTACCTACACAAGAAATTAACCGCTGCCTAAAGGAGAAGCCATGTCAAAATATAATTGGGATGAAAAGCATATCATTACCTTTCCAGAAGAAAAAGTGGCCCTCTCTACTAAGGATTTACATGTTTACTACGGTAAAAACGAATCCATTAAGGGCGTCGATATGCAATTCGAAAAAAATAAAATCACGGCCTTGATTGGTCCGTCTGGATCAGGAAAATCAACCTACTTACGCAGTCTCAACCGTATGAATGATACCATTGATATTGCCAAGGTTACAGGACAGATTCTCTATCGAGGTATTGACGTTAACCGTCCAGAAATCAATGTTTATGAAATGCGTAAACATATTGGAATGGTGTTCCAACGTCCAAATCCATTTGCTAAATCAATCTATCGTAATATTACTTTTGCACATGAACGTGCAGGAGTCAAGGACAAGAAGTCCTAGATGAAATTGTAGAAACATCACTTCGTCAGGCTGCCCTCTGGGATCAGGTCAAAGACGACCTTCATAAGTCTGCCTTGACCCTATCAGGTGGTCAGCAGCAACGTCTTTGTATCGCTCGTGCAATCTCTGTGAAACCGGATATTCTCTTGATGGATGAACCAGCATCAGCTTTGGATCCGATTGCGACAGCTCAACTTGAAGAAACCATGCTTGAGTTGAAGAAGGACTTTACCATTATCATCGTAACTCACAGTATGCAACAGGCTGCTCGTGCTAGTGATTATACCGGATTTTTCTACTTGGGTGACTTGATTGAGTATGATAAAACTTCAAATATTTTCCAAAATGCTAAGCTACAGTCTACTAATGACTATGTAACTGGACACTTTGGTTAGAAAGGGAACAGTATGACAGAACCGATTTTGCAGGTTTCAGACCTGTCAGTCTATTACAATAAAAAGAAGGCCTTGAATAGTGTTTCCTTATCATTCCAACCCAAGGAAATTACAGCCCTTATCGGTCCGTCTGGATCAGGGAAATCAACACTTCTAAAGGCTATTAACCGAATGGGTGACCTTAATCCTGAAGTGACGACAACTGGATCAGTGGTTTATAATGGGCACAATATATATAGTCCTCGTACCGATACAGTTGAATTGCGTAAGGAAATTGGAATGGTTTTCCAACAACCCAATCCTTTCCCCATGTCTATCTATGAAAATGTCGTTTATGGTCTCCGCATAAATGGAGAAAAGGACAAGCAGGTCTTAGATGAAGCAGTGGAGAAAGCTTTACAGCGTGCTTCAATCTGGGATGAGGTTAAGGACCGTTTGCATGACTCTGCCATTGGTCTTTCAGGTGGGCAACAGCAACGTGTTTGTGTAGCCCGTGTATTGGCGACTAGTCCTAAAATCATCCTCTTGGATGAACCAACGTCAGCCTTGGACCCTATTTCTGCTGGTAAGATTGAGGAAACCTTGTATGGTCTAAAAGACAAATACACCATGCTCTTGGTCACTCGTTCTATGCAGCAAGCATCTCGAATCTCTGATAAGACAGGATTTCCTCAATGGAGATTTAATTGAATTTAACGATACCAAGGATATGTTCCTCTATCCTCAACATAAGGAAACAGAGGACTACATTTCAGGTAAATTTGGATAAGGAGTGAGAAGATGTTACGATCTCAATTTGAAGAAGATTTAGAGAAATTGCATAATCAGTTTTATGCTATGGGACAAGAAGTTCTTTCCCAAATCAATCGTACCGTACGTGCTTTTGTAACGCATGACCGTGACATGGCCAAAGAAGTCATAGAGGAAGATGCAGAAGTAAACGAATACGAAGTGAAACTTGAAAAGAAATCATTTGAAATGATTGCCCTACAACAGCCAGTTTCACAAGACTTACGTACAGTTTTGACAGTTTTAAAAGCTGTCTCAGACCTAGAACGTATGGGAGACCATGCAGTATCTATCGCAAAAGCAACGATTCGTATGAAGGGTGAGCAACGTATCCCTGCAGTTGAAGAAGAAATTAAAAAAATGGGTCGTGAAGTAAAAAACTTTGTTGAAGCCGCTTTAGAACTTTACTTGAATGGTTCTGTGGATCAAGCCTATGAAGTTGCAACTATGGATGAAAATATCAACCATTACTTTGATAACATTCGAGACCTAGCTACAGAGGAAATCAAGAAGCATCCTGAAGTCATCATCACGGGTCGTGATTATTTCCAAGTTATTTCCTACTTGGAACGCATTGGTGACTATGCAAAAAATATCTGTGAATGGGTTGTTTACTTTGAAGCAGGTAAGATTGTTGAATTGTAAGATTGATTAATTATGCAAAAAAAGGAGCTTGTTAGTAAGTAAAAGCTCTTTTTTGAAACAAAAATTGAAAATATTTCATAAAAATTTAGAATATGCTTGACAAACAAAGTTTATAGAGTTATAATTATACAAAATTAACAGAGAGGTTGTTTATTTATGAAGTTTAAAAAATGGATATTTGTCTTATGTAGTTTTCTTGCAAGCTTCTTTTTAGTAGCTTGCCAATCGTCTAGCTCAAGCTCACAGTCTGCAGTGGAGGCCATCAAGCAAAAAGGGAAATTAGTGGTCGCAACTAGTCCAGACTATGCTCCCTTTGAGTTTCAAGCCCTTGTAGATGGTAAGAACCAAGTCGTAGGTGCTGATATTGACATGGCGCAAGCAATAGCTGATGAACTTGGAGTGAAATTGGAAGTTTCAAGCATGAGTTTTGATAATGTCTTGACTAGTCTTCAGACAGGAAAAGCAGACCTAGCCATTGCGGGAATCAGTGCAACTGAAGAAAGACAAGAAGTCTTTGATTTCTCAATTCCTTACTATGAGAATAAAATTAGCTTCCTTATCAGAAAGTCTGATCTTGAAAAATACAAGGATTTAGATTCTCTAGCAAGTGCTAATATTGCAGCTCAAAAAGGAACTGTTCCTGAATCAATGGTTAAAGAGCAACTTCCAAAGGCACAGTTGACTTCTTTGACAAACATGGGCGAAGCAGTCAATGAGCTTCAATCAGGTAAGGTTGATGCTGTTCATATGGATGAACCAGTTGCTCTAAGCTATGCTGCTAAGAACTCAGATTTGGCAGTAGCTACAGTAAGCTTGACTATGAAAGAAGGCGAAGCAAATGCTGTAGCTATCAAAAAAGGTAACTCAGATTTGAAGGAAGTGGTTGATAAGGTCATCCAAAAACTGAAAGATGACGGAACTTACCAAACTTATCTTGAAAAAGCTGCTAAACTAACAGAAGTAGAACAATAAAAAATAACAGAGTTGGATTTCAGTCCAGCTCTGTTTTTAAATAGCTTAGTGTTTCTTCAATATTTTCTAGGGGGACTTTTGCAAAGTGATAAGGGCAGTTCGCTAGATAGGAAGATTCAAAGAAGTCGAGTTCTAGAGGACTATGTTTAAGACTAGCGATGCTAGGATAGTTCCTGAGATCAAGCAAGAGCCCATCATGAAGTGGATAGCTCGGTAGGGAAATAGGATAGCTTTGTAAGAGCTGTTGGATGTGCTCCTGACTTTTTTCTTGCAGTGCCAATCGTGCTAGTCTATTTTTCTCAAAGAGTTGACTATCAATATAGAGTGACAGGGCCTTTTGCATGATAAGGTTGTTGTCATAGTCGAGAATGTTTTTATAGGTTACAAAAGCTTTCTTGATCGCATTAGGAAGAAGTAGGGCAGTAATCCGAAGGGCAGGAAATAGACTGGTAGAAAAGGACTTGATATAGATGACCAAATCATGTTGGTCTAAATAATGAAAGGTTTGTCCCATTTTAGGATCCAAGTCCCCCAGATAGTCATCCTCAACGATATAAATCTGATATTTTGCAGCTAAGTCAAGGATAGCAAGTTTTTCCTCTTCAGAATAAGAATGGCCCAGAGGATAGTGGAAACGGGGAATGGTATAGAAGAACTTAATCTTTCCGCTTTTAAACTGTTCCTCAAGTTCTTTCAGGTCAATGCCGTCCACTCGACGTTCAATGGTTTGAAAGGGAAGATTTTGAGCTAGTAGCAGCTGGTTCATTCGATGATAGGTCGGTTGTTCGACCAGTATTTCCTGAGCTTGACCTGGAAAATCAATCTGAGAAAGAATAAACAGTGCTTGTTGGGTTCCAGATGTCATGACCAACTGGTCTGCCTTACTATAAATGGCTTGATCAAAGAGCAATGTCTGTACAGACTGACGTAATTCTTCTAAACCTTCTTGATGTTCATAGTAGTTGTAGAGATAATTTTCTCGCCCAATCAAGCTCTCATTGACACACAGACGAAAATCATCATAGGCAGCTAGATGCTCATCGTTGACTGAAATAATTAGATCTTCATGACTGGTTTGTTGCTCCAATACATAATAACCACTTTGAGGTTTGGAGTAGATGTATTTCTCGTATCGAAGTTCTAAGAGTGCGCGCTGTATGGTGTCTTTGCTACAGTGAAAATCTTGACTGAGTTTTCGGATAGCTGGTAGGCGACTTCCAGTGGGAAATCTACCTGATTCTATCTCATTTTTTAGATAGTGAACGACTTGTTCATATTTGCTTTCTTGCTTCATTCCAGACCTCTCATGATTTTGTTACATTGTACCTTTTTTTTAAACGTTTGGCAATGTTATACTCTTCGAAAATCTCTTTAAACCGCGTCAACGTCGCCTTGCCGTATATATGTTACTGACTTCGTCAGTTCTATCCACAACCTCAAAACAGTGTTTTGAGCTGACTTCGTCAGTTCCATCTACAACCTCAAAACAGTGCTTTGAGCAACCTGCGGTTAGTTTCCTAGTTTGCTCTTTGATTTTCATTGAGTATTAAAAGGCAGTCTAGCATTCAATTCTAATCAGAAATGTGATATACTTAGTAAGTAAAAATTTCAAAGAAGAGTGAGATGATAAAGGTGCAAGAACCAGTTAAATTATTCCAATATAATACTTTGGGAGCCTTGATGGCGGGACTTTACGGTGGAACCATGACCGTTGGTGAATTGCTTGAACATGGAGATTTAGGACTAGGAACCCTAGATTCCATTGACGGGGAATTGATTGTCTTAGATGGAAAGGCTTATCAAGCTAAGGGGTCAGGTGAGAAACCTGAAATCGTTGAAGTGTCGCCAGATGCTCTGATTCCTTATGCGGCAGTTGTACCCCATCAGGCAGAAGTTATTTTCCGTCAGCGTTTTGAAATGACTGATCAGGAACTTGAAAAACGTATTGAATCCTATTATGATGGAGAGAATCTTTTCCGTTCCATCAAGATTCATGGTGATTTTAAGCATATGCATGTTCGTATGATTCCAAAATCAACAACTGAAACGAAGTTTGCTGAGGTTGCGACGCATCAGCCTGAATATAGCTGCGACAATGTCTCAGGAACTATCGTTGGTTTTTGGACACCTGAAATTTTCCATGGAGTTAGTGTTGCTGGTTATCATTTGCACTTTATCTCAGATGACCTAACCTTTGGTGGCCACGTTATGGACTTTGTTATCAAGGAAGGAATTGTAGAGGTGGGAGCTGTTGACCAGTTGGATCAACGTTTTCCTGTGCAAGACCGTCAGTATCTATTTGCTAAGTTTAATGTTGACGAGATGAAAAAAGATATCGAACAGGCAGAATAAAAGGAGTCATATATGAAAATTCATGTAATAATAACGATGCTGGCCTTATTTGCTATCCTCATTGCAGCAGTTTGGTACGCAAGAAAGAAATACAAGATTAATTTTGCAGTTTTAGGACTTGGGGCAGTTGCATTTTTTGCCTCTTCTCAAGTCTTGGAGAAAATCGTTCATCTCTTGGTTCTCCACCCACAAAAGGATGGGACAGTTCCACTCATGTCAGAAAATCCTCTTCTCTATGTGATTTATGGCATTTCTATGGCTGCTTTATTTGAAGAAACAGCTCGACTTATTTTCTTTAAATGGTTGGAGAAGAAAAGAACTTTGGAAGATTCAGATGCTCTTGCTTATGGATTGGGGCATGGTGGTTTAGAGTTGATCTATATCGGGATTGCAAGTTTACTCAATCTCTTCATCCTCTTTTCAGCAGTAGAATCTCAAAATCCAAACATTATGCAACTCTTGCCTGAAAGCACGCTTGCTACGATTAACAATCTAGCAGCATGGCAGATTTACCTTTTGGGACTAGAGAGAATCCTGGCCTTGCTTCTTCAAGTTGGTTTGACCTTCTGGGTTTATCAAGCAGTTCGCCAAAAGAAATGGATATACCTAGTAGCGGCTTATGGTTTGCACGCCCTATTTGATTTGGCTCCGAGCCTATCTCAAGTTGGTTGGTTGTCAAATCCACTTCTCGTAGAAGGATTGTTAGCAGTGGAAGTTATTATTTTTATTTACTTTACAAAAACGATCTTTTATAAAAAGCAATAATACAAAAAAGAGGTTCATCCTCTTTTTAGTTTGAGCTTTTGAAAAAGCTAACCAAATCATCGAAAAATAACGCTAAAAATGGTATAATGGAATGAATTTTATAAAAGGATTAGAAAAATGACCGTATTAGATAAACTAAAAGAAACCTTAGAAGGAATCGATATTCGATTCGATGAACCGTTAAAAACTTATACCTATACCAAAGTTGGAGGGAAGGCAGATTATTTAGTATTTCCTCGTAATCGCTACGAGATGGCTCGTGTGGTAAAATTTGCCAATCAGGAAAATATTCCTTGGATGGTTCTTGGAAATGCAAGTAACATTATCGTCCGTGAGGGTGGAGTACGTGGCTTTGTAATCATGTGTGACAAGCTCAATAATGTTTCTGTTGATGGTTACACTATTGAGGCTGAAGCTGGAGCTAACTTGATTGAAACCACTCGTATTGCCCTCCGTCATAGTTTGACTGGTTTTGAGTTTGCTTGTGGAATTCCAGGAAGCGTCGGTGGTGCTGTCTTTATGAATGCCGGGGCTTATGGTGGTGAGATTGCTCATGTTCTACAGTCTTGTCAGATCTTGACCAAGGAAGGTGAAATCGAAACCCTATCTGCTAAGGACCTGGCCTTTGGTTATCGTCATTCAGCCATTCAAGCATCAGGAGCAGTTGTCCTATCTGCTAAGTTTGCCTTAGCTCCGGGTAATCACCAAGTCATCAAGCAAGAAATGGACCGCTTGACTCACCTTCGTGAACTCAAGCAACCTTTAGAGTATCCTTCATGTGGATCAGTCTTTAAACGTCCAGTGGGTCATTTTGCTGGGCAATTGATTGCTGAAGCTGGTTTAAAGGGATATCGTATTGGTGGCGTAGAAGTTTCAGAAAAGCATGCAGGCTTTATGGTCAATATTGCTGATGGAACTGCCAGAGATTATGAAGACTTGATTGAGTCTGTCATTGAAAAGGTTGAAGAACACTCAGGTGTTACTCTTGAGCGAGAAGTTCGTATCTTGGGTGAACATGAGTAAATACTAGAAATAGCTTAGCAGCTACTAACTAGAATGTAGAGGGGGTGAAAGCCTATCGTTAGTGCAGAAGAATGTAGGCAGTTCAATCTCCTACAAGAGGTAGTAGCGGCCTGACAGAGCCCTGATCTGTTAATCTATGAAAAAGAAGGAATTTATGACAATTGAAAAAACCAATTATCGAATTCAAAAACGTTTCTAAAGTTTTTGAAGATAGCAACACCAAGATTCTCAAAGATATTAATTTTGAGTTGGAAGAAGGAAAGTTCTACACGCTTTTAGGAGCGTCTGGTTCAGGAAAATCAACCATCCTAAATATCATTGCAGGTTTGCTAGACGCAACGACTGGAGATATTTTACTGGATGGCGTGCGAATCAATGATATCCCAACTAATAAGCGCGATGTTCATACAGTCTTCCAATCATATGCCTTGTTTCCGCATATGAATGTCTTTGAAAATGTTGCCTTTCCATTGCGTTTGCGTAAGGTCGATAAAAAAGAAATCGAACAACGTGTATTAGAAGTTCTAAAGATGGTACAGTTGGAAGGTTTCGAAACGTTCTATTCGTAAGCTTTCTGGAGGACAACGCCAGCGTGTAGCGATTGCGCGTGCGATTATCAACCAACCCCGTGTGGTACTCTTGGATGAGCCTTTGTCAGCCTTGGACTTGAAATTGCGAACAGACATGCAGTACGAACTGCGTGAACTGCAACAGCGATTGGGTATTACCTTTGTTTTCGTTACCCACGATCAGGAAGAAGCTCTGGCTATGAGTGACTGGATTTTTGTCATGAATGATGGTGAAATTGTTCAGTCAGGTACACCAGTGGACATCTACGATGAGCCAATCAACCACTTTGTTGCGACCTTTATCGGTGAATCAAACATCTTGCCAGGAACTATGATTGAGGACTACTTGGTCGAGTTTAACGGCAAACGCTTTGAAGCGGTCGACGGTGGTATGAAACCAAATGAACCGGTCGAAGTCGTGATTCGTCCAGAAGACTTGCGCATTACCCTTCCAGAAGAAGGGAAGCTCCAAGTGAAGGTTGATACCCAACTTTTCCGTGGGGTTCACTATGAGATTATCGCCTATGATGAACTCGGCAATGAATGGATGATTCACTCAACTCGTAAGGCCATTGTTGGTGAGGAAATCGGTTTGGACTTTGAACCAGAAGATATCCATATCATGCGTCTCAATGAAACAGAAGAAGAGTTTGATGCTCGTATCGAAGAGTACGTAGAAATCGAAGAGCATGAAGCAGGTTTGATTAACGCTATTGAGGAGGAAAGAGATGAAGAAAACAACCTCTAAACTCTTTGTAGTGCCCTACATGCTTTGGATTGCACTCTTTGTATTGGCACCTTTGATCTTGATTTTTGGACAATCCTTTTTCAACATCGAAGGCCAGTTCAGTTTAGAAAACTATAAATCCTACTTTGCGTCACAAAATTTAACCTATCTCAAAATGAGTTTTAACTCAGTTCTCTATGCTGGGAATGTAACTCTGGTGACGCTTCTTATCAGCTATCCAACAGCCCTCTTCTTGACTCGTCTCAAGCACCGTCAACTCTGGCTTATGCTGATTATTTTGCCAACATGGATCAACCTTCTCCTCAAGGCCTATGCCTTTATCGGGATTTTTGGGCAAAATGGCTCTATTAACCAATTCCTGGAATTTATCGGAATCGGTTCGCAGCAGTTGCTCTTTACGGATTTCTCATTTATTTGTAGCGAGTTACATCGAGCTTCCATTTATGATTTTGCCTATCTTCAATGTCTTGGATGATATGGATAATAACCTTATCAATGCTAGCTATGACCTTGGTGCAACCAAGTGGGAGACTTTCCGTCATGTCATCTTCCCTCTGTCTATGAATGGAGTGCGAAGTGGTGTCCAATCTGTCTTTATCCCAAGTTTGAGTCTTTTCATGTTGACCCGTTTGATTGGGGGGAACCGAGTGATTACCTTGGGGACTGCCATTGAGCAGAACTTCCTGACAAACGATAATTACGGTATGGGTTCAACTATCGGTGTTGTTCTTATCCTGACCATGTTTATCACCATGTGGGTGACTAAGGAAAGGAGAGAACGATGAAAAAATTATCAAATCTTTACCTAGCCTTTGTCTTTATCGTCCTCTATCTGCCAATCTTTTACTTGATTGGTTATGCCTTCAATGCTGGGGATGATATGAATAGCTTTACAGGCTTTAGTTTGTCTCACTTTGAAACCATGTTTGGCGATGGAAGACTCATGCTAATCTTGGTTCAGACCTTTTTACTAGCCTTCCTATCAGCCCTGATTGCGACTGTTATTGGGACTTTTGGTGCCATTTACATCTACCAATCACGAAAAAAATATCAAGAAGCCTTCTTATCTCTTAATAACATTTTGATGGTTGCACCAGACGTTATGATTGGTGCCAGCTTCTTGATTCTCTTTACCCAACTCAAGTTTTCACTTGGTTTTCTGACTGTTCTGTCTAGTCACGTGGCCTTCTCCATTCCAATCGTAGTGCTTATGGTCTTGCCTCGATTAAAAGAGATGAATGGAGATATGATCCATGCAGCCTATGACCTTGGAGCCAGTCAGTTCCAGATGTTCAAGGAAATTATGCTTCCTTACCTAACGCCATCTATCATTGCAGGCTATTTTATGGCTTTCACCTATTCATTAGATGACTTTGCCGTGACCTTCTTTGTAACGGGGAATGGATTTTCAACCCTCTCAGTCGAGATCTACTCTCGGGCTCGTAAGGGAATTTCTCTGGAAATCAATGCACTCTCAGCCTTGGTCTTTCTTTTTAGTATTATCCTAGTTGTCGGATATTACTTCATTTCACGTGAGAAGGAGGAGCAAGCATGAAACGACTCTATTCATTTTTAGCAGGAATTTTAGCGATTATCCTTGTCTTATGGGGAATTTCTTATCATCTTGACAGTAAAATCAATAGCCGTGATAGTCAAAAATTGGTTATCTACAACTGGGGAGACTATATCGATCCTGAACTTCTGGAGAAATTTACAGAAGAAACAGGAATCCAAGTCCAATATGAGACTTTTGATTCCAACGAAGCTATGTACACGAATCAAGCAGGGTGGAACGACTTATGATATTGCCATCCCAAGTGAGTACATGATTAACAAGATGAAGGATGAAGACCTTCTAGTTCCACTGGATTATAGTAAGATTGAGGGCATTGAGAATATCGGTTCTGAATTTCTCAACCAGTCCTTTGACCCAAACAACCAGTACTCTATCCCATACTTCTGGGGGACCTTGGGAATCGTCTACAATGAGACTATGGTGGAAGAAGCGCCTGAACATTGGGACGACCTTTGGAAGCCAGAGTATAAGAACTCCATTATGCTTTTTGATGGGGCGCGTGAAGTACTTGGTTTAGGTCTTAACTCGCTAGGCTATAGCCTCAACTCAAAAGATCCAGAGCAACTGTCACAAACGGTCGATAAACTTTATGAGCTAACTCCTAATATCAAGGCTATTGTAGCCGATGAGATGAAGGGGTACATGATTCAAAATAATGCTGCTATCGGTGTGACTTTCTCAGGGGAAGCCAGCCAGATGTTGGAAAAGAATCCTAACCTCAAATACGTCGTTCCGACAGAAGCAAGTAACCTCTGGTTTGACAATATGGTCATTCCTAAAACTGTCAAGAACCAGGATGCAGCTTATGCATTTATCAACTTTATGCTGAAGCCTGAAAATGCTCTGAAAAATGCAGAGTATGTCGGTTACTCAACACCAAACACAGCTGCTAAGGAAATGCTCCCTGAGGAGACAAAAGAGGACAAGTCCTTCTATCCAGATGCGGATACAATGAAACACCTAGAAGTTTATGAAAAATTTGACCATAAATGGACAGGAATCTACAGTGACCTCTTCCTACAGTTTAAGATGTACCGGAAGTAGGAGTAAATATAAAAAAACGAATTAGTCAATCTAGTTCGTTTTTTGAATAGTTGTATAGCTGTGTATTTTTATACTCAATTAATTTCAAAAAGCAACCTCGTCCATTGTCTGCTGACAGTTGACTTTAAAACATTTTTTTCCAGTCCTAGAATAACTTCTTGAAGCTTATTAATGACGGCTTCCAATGTTTGGAAAGCCTTATTTTTAAAACCTCGTTTTCGAATTTCTTTCCAGACTTGTTCAATAGGGTTCATTTCTGGTGTATAAGGTGGGATAAAAGCCAATTCAATATTACTTGGAATCTCTAAGGTACTTGATTTATGCCATATAGCATTATCCATGACAAGTAAAATATAGTCATCTGGATAAGCTTGTGAGACTTGCCGTAGAAATTCATTCGTCCACTCAGTATTACATCCTCCAGCAATAAGGAAGAAGGAATCTCCTGTCTGAGCATCTACTGCCCCATAACAATAGCGATATTCTCGCATATAATGACTCGGAATGCTAGGTCGGATTCCTTGAGGAGCCCAACAAGAACTCATCTTACTGATCCTCCCGAAACCAGCTTCATCTTGGTACATCAATCGTACTTTGTTATAAGTCCCCTCCTCTTTAAAGCGCTTACTTAAGGTCTCGAATGTAGATTTTATTTTTAGACGTCTCAATTGTCTGAGCGTCTGCCTTCTTGGGATGTTCAGGTCGAGGAGTGACCGTTCGCCAACCATGGCGTTTCAGGAGATAATAGAAACCATCACGTGTGGAAGTGCGACCAATCTCTTTTTGATAGGCTTCAAATAACTGATTGACAGTTACAAATTCCCCAGCCTGAGCAGCTTCTATATGACGTTTTAGGAATGCTTGTTCCTCTTCGTAAGTCATATATTCTCGATGACGTCCACCACGGGTTTCTTGAAGAAGAGCTTCTAAACCAAACTCCTTATATTTTTTCAAATTCCTCCAAACAGTTGTTTTATTACAATCTAGGAGATCCATGATTTCCTTATAACTCTTTTCTTTTGAGCGAAAATAAATAATCTGTAGACGTTTGTGATATTTGGCGTACGATGAATCTCTTAGGAGTTGTTCAATTTTTTGTGTTTCTTCGTTTGTAAGTTTCATAACTACTATTATAAGATGTTTTTTTGATTTTAGTCCAGTATAAATCAATCTCAACTGCCAATTGTTCACTCATAAATTTAGCTTGTTGGTCTACCATTTCCTTACGATACTTGTGACTATTAGCCGCCGCTTTGATATGGGTACCATCCACAAATATTTCAGAAGGATCAATTAAGCCAGCATACAAAGCTTGGTTGAGAACTTAGGAAAAAATCTCAGAAATGAGTTCTTTATCTTGAAAACGACGGCTGTAATTCTTTCCATAGGTAGTAAAATGAGGGACCTTATCATCTAAAGTTAGTCCAAGAAACCAACGATAGGCCACATTTACTTCAATATCTTTCATGGTTTGGCGCATGGAACGAATGCCATAAAAACATTTAATCAAAGGAATTTTGACTAGCATGACGGGATCAAGACTAGGACGACCATTATCTGGGCTATAGGTATTTTCTACCAAATCATAAATAAAGTCAAAATCAACCTTTGAATCTACTTGTCGAAGAAAGTGATCTTTGGGGACCAATTCGTCTATTGTATAGAAACTATATTGCTTACGGTTATAATCAGGTTTTTCTTTGTGAAACATAGGGAACACCTCACAACTTTTCTTACCTCTATTATACGACTTTACAAAAAGAAAAGCCCTTAGAAACTTGGGTTCTAAGGACTTTGTCTTCAATCTGAAGAAGGCATAAGCCTTCTTTTTTATAGACTATTTTACAAGCCAGCAAATTCTTTGATTTCTTGAGCTGACATTGAAGAGTCGCAACGGACATTTATTTGTCCATTTGCAACATGGACGAATCCTGGTACAGTAGGGATTTCATAGCGTGAGCGGAAGTCTTGTAAAGCTTCAAGTTGACTTGGCTCTTCGCTATTGATGAAGTAGATGTGCGCTTTGGTTTCAGCTACCACACCAGCCAATGTACCAGCAAATTTACGGCAATAAGGACAAGTTTTGCGTCCGATGAAGAAAGTTGCTGTTTCTTGCTTGTCAAGTGCTTCTTGAGCACGTGCTACAGTTGTAACTTCAAGATCTTTGATGTTTTCTAAAAATTGTTCCATGAGATTACCTCGCTTTCATTGATATGTCTAGTATGCCATAAAGTTTCTAAAATTGCTCAGTTTTGATACGTGAATAGATGGTGGTGCAGAAATTAGTAAACTAAGTCTGATTTTCTAGTCCTATATTCCTGTATCTTTAAAGAAATAGCAACTAAAGTTCTGGTCAAAAGAGATAGAAGAAGACATAAATTACAGTCAGTTTTTACTTTAACATCAAAAATAAAGGTCAGGATTTTTCCCGACCTTTAAATAGTTGATTATTTTACAAAGGCATTGATTTCAGCTTCGATGTTAGCAATCTTAGCTTGTGAATCTTCGTTGCTTTCACCAACAACTGCAATGTAGAACTTGATTTTTGGTTCAGTACCTGAAGGGCGAACTGCAATCCATGAACCATCTGCAAGTGTGTATTTCAACACATCACTTGGAGGAGTAGTTAAAGCTGTAACTGTTCCATCAGCGGCAGTAGATGTTTGTGCTTTAAAGTCTTCAGTAATTGAAATTGCTGTTGCGTTAAATTCTTTTGGACCATTTTCACGGAATTTAGCCATAATTGCTTTGATTTGTTCAGCACCGTCAACACCAGAGAGGGTAACAGAGATTGTCTTTCAGCATAGTAGCCGTACTCTTTGTAGATTTCTTCGATACCATCTGCAAGAGTCAAACCACGTGAACGGTAGTAAGCTGCAAGTTCAGCAACAACAAGAACAGCTTGGATAGCGTCTTTATCACGCACGAATGGTTTAATCAAGTAACCGAAGCTTTCTTCAAATCCCATCATATAAGTGTGATTGTGTTTTTCTTCGAATTCTTGGATTTTTTCAGCGATAAATTTGAAACCAGTCAAGACGTTGAACATAGTTGCGCCGTAGCTTTCAGCAATCTTAGTTACCAAGTCAGTTGATACGATAGATTTGCAAAGAGCTGCGTTTTCTGGAAGTGTTCCAGCATTTTTGTGGGCTTCCAAGATGTACTTAGCCATGATAGCACCGATTTGGTTACCTGAAAGGTTGAGGTAGCTACCGTCTTTTTGAAGGACTTCAACACCGACACGGTCAGCGTCAGGGTCAGTTGCAACAAGAACATCAGCTCCTACTTGGCGACCAAGTTCTTCTGCAAGAGCAAAGGCTGCTTGACTTTCTGGGTTTGGAGATTTAACAGTTGAGAAGTCTGGGTCTGGAGTTGCTTGAGCTTCAACGACTTGAACAGAGTCAAATCCTGCTTGAGCAAGAGCACGACGAGCCAACATTTCACCAGTACCGTGAAGAGGAGTGTAGACAATCTTCATGTCCTTACCAAACTCTTCAATCAAAGCTGGGTTGATGTTAACATCTTTAACTTCTTTGAGGTATTCAGTATCGACAGCTTCTCCGATAACTTCAATCAAACCAGAAGCTTTTTCAGCTTCTACATCAGCAACTTCAACAGCAAATGGATTTCAATAGCACGGATGTAAGTTGTCAAAGCATCAGCATCGTGTGGAGGCATTTGACCACCGTCTTCTCCGTAAACCTTGTAACCATTAAATGGAGCAGGGTTGTGGCTAGCAGTAATCATGATACCTGCGAAGCAGTTGAGGTGACGAACAGCAAATGAAAGCTCTGGAGTAGGACGGAGACTTTCAAAGACATATGATTTAATACCGTGTTTAGCAAGAACTGCCGCAGATTCAAAGGCAAATTCTGGAGAGAAGTGACGGCTATCATAAGCGATGGCCACACCGCGTTCTTTTTCATTTCCACCTTTTGACTCAATCAAACGAGCCAAACCTTCAGTTGCTTGACGAACAACGTAGATATTAATGCGGTTAGTACCAGCACCAATCAGTCCACGCATACCTGCAGTACCAAACTCAAGATTGGTATAGAATGCGTCTTCTTTAGTTTTCTCGTCCATGTTTTTCAAATCTTGACGAAGGTAATCTGGAAGTTCTGCGAAATCAACCCATTTTTGGTAGTTTTCTTGATAAGCCATAGGAAATCTCCTTTAATATATAATCTAATCGCTTACATTATACCACGATTTGAAGTTTTAGTAAAACGTTAGCATGAGTTTCTGAAAAGTTAGGAATGGAGCTAAACAACAAGTCTTGAACGGCTTACCGAAACATGCTATACTAACTGTATGATTATTTTACAAGCTAATAAAATTGAACGTTCTTTTGCAGGAGAGGTTCTTTTTGATAATATAAACCTACAAGTAGATGAAAGAGACCGTATTGCCCTCGTTGGGAAAAATGGTTCTGGAAAGTCTACTTTGCTCAAGATATTGGTTGGAGAAGAGGAGCCAACCACTGGTGAAATCAATAAGAAAAAAGATATTTCTCTCTCATATCTAGCACAGGATAGCCGTTTTGAGTCTGAGAATACCATTTACAATGAAATGCTACATGTATTTGATGACTTGCGTCGTACTGAAAGACAACTTCGCCAGATGGAGTTGGAGATGGGGGAAAAGACTGGAGCAGATCTAGATAAACTCATGTCTGACTATGATCGCCTATCAGAAAATTTTCGTCAGGCTGGAGGATTTACCTATGAAGCCGATATTCGTGCTATCTTAAATGGCTTCAAGTTTGACAAGTCTATGTGGCAGATGAAAATTGCAGAGTTATCTGGTGGTCAAAATACTCGTCTAGCTCTTGCTAAAATGCTCCTTGAAAAGCCTAATCTCTTGGTTTTGGATGAGCCGACTAACCACCTAGATATTGAAACCATTGCCTGGTTAGAAAACTACCTTGTAAACTATAGCGGTGCCCTCATTATCGTCAGTCACGACCGGTATTTTTTGGATAAGGTAGCAACAATTACATTGGACTTAACCAAACATTCTTTGGACAGATATGTAGGAAACTACTCGAGCTTTGTGGAGCAGAAGGAGCAGAAGCTCGCAACTGAGGCAAAAAACTACGAAAAACAACAGAAGGAAATTGCTGCCTTAGAAGACTTTGTTAACCGAAATCTTGTCCGAGCATCGACAACCAAACGTGCTCAATCTCGACGCAAGCAACTAGAGAAAATGGAGCGCTTGGACAAGCCTGAAGTTGGCAAGAAATCAGCTAATATGACCTTCCATTCTGATAGAGTATCTGGTAATGTCGTTTTGACAGTTGAAAATGCTGCCATTGGCTATGATGGTGAAATCTTATCAGAACCCATCAACCTCGACCTTCGTAAGATGAACGCTATTGCTATTGTTGGTCCTAACGGCATTGGTAAGTCAACCTTTATTAAGTCCATTGTGGACCAGATTCCCTTTATCAAGGGTGAAAAGCGCTTTGGTGCTAATGTTGAGGTTGGTTATTATGACCAAACTCAAAGTAAGTTAACACCGAGCAATACAGTCTTAGACGAACTCTGGAATGATTTTAAATTGACGCCAGAAGTAGAAATCCGTAATCGTTTGGGGGCATTCCTATTCTCAGGTGATGATGTTAAGAAATCTGTTGGGATGCTGTCAGGTGGAGAGAAAGCTCGTTTGCTTCTGGCTAAACTTTCCATGGAAAACAACAACTTCTTGATCCTCGATGAGCCGACAAACCACTTAGATATCGATAGCAAGGAAGTCTTGGAAAATGCCCTGATTGACTTTGATGGTACTCTTCTATTTGTCAGCCATGACCGTTATTTCATCAACCGTGTAGCCACTCATGTGCTGGAATTATCTGAGAATGGATCAACACTTTATCTGGGTGATTATGACTATTATGTTGATAAAAAAGCAGAGCTAGCAGCTAGTCAAGCGGAAGAAGCGTCAGCTGTTAACCAAGAAAAAGAAGTTTCTCCAGTTAATGACTACCAAGCGCAAAAAGAGAGTCAAAAAGAACTTCGTAAGTTAATGAGACAAATCGAAAGTCTTGAGACAGAAATCGAAGAGCTGGAAACTCAAGCCCAAGCTATATCTGAACAAATGCATACCACCAATGATGCGGATGAACTCATGCAATTACAAGCGGAACTGGATAAAATTAGCCATCGTCAGGAAGAAGCTATGTTGGAGTGGGAAGAATTGTCGGAGCAGGTGTAAGATGGAAAATCTTGGAAAAGTCTTTCGTGAATTTCGAATCAGTAAAAATTACTCTCTAAAAGAAGCTGCAGGAGAGGCCTGTTCGACCTCTCAATTATCCCGCTTTGAATTGGGGGAGTCGGATCTAGCTGCATCTCGTTTCTTTGAAATATTAGATAATATTCATGTGACGATTGAGAATTTTATGGATAAGACTAGAAATTTTCAACATCATGAACATGTCGGTTTGATGGCTCAGATTATTCCGCTTTACTACTCAAATAATATTGCAGGTTTTCAAAAACTTCAAGAAGAACAACTTGAAAAAGCTAAGAGTTCAACAAATCCCCTCTATTTTGAACTGAACTGGATTTTGTTACAAGGTCTGATTTGTCAAAGAGATGCTAGCTTCACTATGAAGCAAGATGATCTGGATAAGGTGGCAGATTATCTTTTCCAAACAGACGAATGGACCATGTATGAGTTGATTCTGTTTGGCAATCTCTACAGCTTTTATGATGTGGACTATGTTGCTCGCCTTGGTAGAGAAGTGATGGAGAGGGAAGATTTCTACAAAGAAATTGGTCGCCATCGAAAACTGGTCTTGATTTTAGCTCTTAATTGTTACCAGCATTGTTTAGAACATCTTGCTTTTGAAAATGCCACCTACTTTGAAACTTATATAGAGAGGATTATAGGTAAGAGCATCAAACTCTATGAGCGTAATGTATTCCACTTTCTTAAAGGATTTGCTCTTTATCAGAAGGGGCAAAAAGAAGAAGGTTGTAAACAAATGCAGGAAGCCATGCATATTTTTGATGTGCTAGTTCTTCCGGAGCAGGTAGCTTACTATCAGGAACATTACGATAAATTTGTAAAAGATTAATTTCCCAAATACGGGAAAAAATAAGAAACTCCTTCAAGTTTTGATACAATAGTTTCAAAATTTGAGAGGAGTTTTTATGAATCGATATGCAGTACAGTTGATTAGTCGTGGAGCTATTAACAAACTAGGAAATATGCTCTATGATTATGGGAATAGTGTTTGGCTGGCATCGATGGGAACGATTGGGCAAACCGTTCTAGGGATTTATCAGATCTCTGAACTCGTTACATCCATACTAGTTAATCCCTTTGGAGGCGTGATTTCAGACCGTTTTTCGCGTCGCAAGATTTTGATGACAACAGACTTGGTTTGTGGAATTCTCTGTCTGGTCATTTCTTTTATCAGAAATGATAGCTGGATGATTGGAGCTTTGATCTTTGCTAATATTGTCCAGGCCATTGCATTTGCATTTTCTCGCACTGCCAATAAAGCTATTATCACAGAGGTAGTAGAAAAAGACGAGATTGTGACCTATAACTCTCGCTTGGAGTTAGTTTTACAGGTTGTAGGAGTCAGTTCTCCGGTGTTTTCTTTCCTTGTTTTACAATTTGCTAGTCTCCATCTGACGCTCTTATTAGATGCTTTGACCTTTCATGGCCTTTGCCCTAGTCGCTTTACTTCCCAAAGAAGAACCAAAGGTTCAAGAGCAGAAGAGTTTTACAGGGAAAGATATTTTTGCAGATATCAAAGATGGCTTGCACTATATCTGGCATCAAAAAGAAATTTTCTTTCTCTTGGTAGTGGCTTCCAGTGTGAATTTCTTTTTTGCAGCTTTTGAGTTTTTGCTCCCTTTTTCAAATAAACTCTATGGTGTAGAAGGAGCCTATGCAACTATCTTAACCATGGGTGCAATTGGCTCAATCATCGGAGCATTGATTGCAAATAAATTTAAATCCAGTATGAATACACTTTTGTTCTTATTGATCCTCACAGGAGTAGGAGTTTTCATGATGGGACTGCCACTGCCTAATTTTCTCACTTTTTCAGGAAACCTAGTTTGTGAATTATTTATGACAATTTTTAATATTCACTTCTTTACACAAGTACAGACCAAGGTTGACGGAGACTATCTGGGGAGGGTATTGAGTACCATTTTTACACTGGCAATTCTCTTTATGCCGATTGCGAAGGGGTTAATGACCTTTCTACCAAGTGTTCATTTAGGTTCCTTTTTAATTATCGGTCTTGGAGTTATTTTTCTTTCTTTAGTATCAATCTTCTATATTCAAAGGCAAGGGTAACACAGAAAAAAAGCAACAGTGCCGTTGCTTTTTTGTTTACATCTATCCACCCTGAGGGAATCGAACCCCCATCTCAAGAACCGGAATCTTACGTGATATCCATTACACTAAGGGTGGAAACTTTAATTATTATATCAAAAAAGAGAGCTGAACTCAAGTTTTTTCTAAACTCAGCAAAAGGAGAAGTAAAAAAGGATTCAGTATGAACCGAATCCTCAAGACGATTATTTTTTCTCAAGAAGAGCTTTGATTTCTTGAAGAACTTCCAACTCAGTTGGACCAGCAGGTGCTTCTTCAACAACCTCTTCTTTTTTAGTAAGGCTTTGAGCTTTTTCCATTGCTTTAATCACAAAGAATAGAACAGTACCAACTACAAGGAAGTTGATAACAGCACTCAAGAATTTACCATATGTAACACCATTCCATGCAAGCTCAGCGATGTTTTGTACTTTCGCAGCTTCCAAGGCTGGGTTCAATAGGAGTGGAGTGATGATATCATTAACAAATGAAGTAACGATAGCACCAAAAGCAGAAGCGATGATCACACCGACAGCAAGGTCTACAACGTTACCGCGGAGCAAAAATTCTTTAAGATCTTTTAACATTTTCTTTTTCCTTTCGAAATTTTTACAATCTAAATTATAACTTAATCATCTGTTGAATGCAAGAAATATGCTTAGTGTTTTTTAAAAACAAAAACTTTACTGAAGATATAGTTGAGGACTATGATGGTGACCTGTGCAAAAATAGTCTCAATTGTATTTATAGTATTGAGATTATCACCTACAAATTGACCGATAATATGAGGGTAACTTGTCACAAAAATAAAGGTCAGGAGCAGGTCTAATAAGAAAGTTATGAATCTTGCGGTCGTAAATTTTATCAGACGCTTGAACCAATTTTTTCGTTTCTGTTTAAAAACAATGGTATCATTGGTGAAAAAAGCAAACAGAATTCCAGCTATATTTCCCAGAGCAGTCGCCCATAATTCTTGTTGGAAAAAGTAAAAAATACTGATACGAACAATGATAGAAACAAGAGTGGTTGCAACTCCAAAAAATAAGTAGGAGAGGATTTCATTATCGAAAAAATTTTTTATGCATGTTTTCATAAAAATAGTATAGCATAAAGGACATAAATGTGCTATACTTGAAAGGTTGACTTGTTCAACCCTTGGTGCTTAGCTTCTTTCACCAAGCATATTATACGCGGATTAATCGCTAAAGGAGAATAATAGATGAAAAAACTTACTGTCCGTGATTTGGCAGATATTGCCATTGTCGCAGCAATTTATGTGGTTTTGACAATCACACCACCCCTTAATGCTATCAGTTACGGTGCTTATCAGTTCCGTATCTCTGAAATGATGAATTTTCTTGCCTTTTACAATCCTAAGTACATTATCGGTGTTACTCTTGGCTGTATGATTGCTAATTTCTTCAGTTTTGGAATCATCGATGTCGCGGTTGGTGGAGGATCAACTCTTGTCTTCCTAAGTTTAGGCGTATGGTTGTTTAGCAAATATAAAAAAGACTATCTTTTTAATGGATTGATTCGTAAAGATCATTTCTTCTTTTCAATTCTTTTTTCGATTTCAATGATCACCATTGCTGCTGAATTGAACATCGTAGCAGAAGCACCTTTCTTCTTAACTTGGTTTACAACTGCTATCGGAGAATTCGCTTCACTCATTGTTGGTGCTATTCTTATCGGAAAAATCGGTAAACGTCTTGATTTGACTAGATAAAGATATCACATGAAATATTATTGAAAATGGCTGAACATTGTTCAGTCTTTTTCTTTGTCCATAAAACTAGTTGTTCAATAAAAGTGATATAATAAGGTAAAAAGGAGGTTTAATTATGATTGATTATTTTTTGATTGGGCTAAAATCGATGATGAAAAGCTCGGTTTTGACTTTTGCTATTTGCTTTGTATCCTTCCTTCTTTTACTGATTCTATGGCGCCGTTATATCATTGTGCGTCAAAGTGGTGGAAACTTTTTTGCCCCATTTCATATTGCTAAGGGAAGATTTTATATCCATAATGCTTATGTTTTTAGAAAGCGAATTATACCACTGAATAATATTAAAAAGATTGAGGTCTATTTTAATTCAAGTGTTAAATTGAATGGAGCTAGATATTTTTTGAGTATCCAACAAAAGAACGGAAAAGCTCTAGCCTTTTTCTTTGGCCAATCAAAAGAGAATGATAAGCTTGTCATAAATCTAAAAAATGAAACGAAAAAGTATCATATCAAAGTCATCATTCACTGACAATTCCAAATATTGGAGAGGAATAAAGATGGAAAGGCTACAAATAATCAGAAATAATCAGCATTTAAGAAGATTACTTTTAGATGAGTGTGATATTTATTTTTATGATGAAATAAGAGAAGTACAATTTTCTTATAACAATGAGGAATATTCTCTAGCTTGTCAGGCATTTGCCCAGGATGGTAGCGGGGGAGAATATGTAATTCTTGAGGATGAGAGTATTGGCTTTATAGGGAGTGAAGGCCAAGTTGGTCGGGTAGCAGAAAGCCTTGATGACTTGCTTATACTCAATTAATTTCAAAAAGCAACCTCGTCCATTGTCTGCTGACAGTAGACTTTAAAACGCTTTTTTCCAGTCCTTGAATAATTTCTTGAAGCTTATCAATGACAGCTTCCAATGTTTGGAAAGCCTTATTTTTAAAACCTCGTTTTCGAATTTCTTTCCAGACTTGTTCAATAGGGTTCATTTCTGGTGTATAAGGTGGGATAAAAGCCAATTCAATATTACTTGGAATCTCTAAGGTACTTGATTTATGCCATATAGCATTATCCATGACAAGTAAAATATAGTCATCTGGATAAGCTTGTGAGACTTGCCGTAGAAATTCATTCGTCCACTCAGTATTACATCCTCCAGCAATAAGGAAGAAGGAATCTCCTGTCTGAGCATCTACTGCCCCATAACAATAGCGATATTCTCGCATATAATGACAGGGAATGCTAGGTCGAATTCCTTGAGGAGCCCAACAAGAACTCATCTTACTGATCCTCCCGAAACCAGCTTCATCTTGGTACATCAATCGTACTTTGTTATAAGTCCCCTCCTCTTTAAAGCGCTTACTTAAGGTCTCGAATGTAGATTTTATTTTTAGACGTCTCAATTGTCTGAGCGTCTGCCTTCTTGGGATGTTCAGGTCGAGGAGTGACCGTTCGCCAACCATGGCGTTTCAGGAGATAATAGAAACCATCACGTGTGGAAGTGCGACCAATCTCTTTTTGATAGGCTTCAAATAACTGATTGACAGTTACAAATTCTCCAGCCTGAGCAGCTTCTATATGACGTTTTAGGAATGCTTGTTCCTCTTCGTAAGTCATATATTCTCGATGACGTCCACCACGGGTTTCTTGAAGAAGAGCTTCTAAACCAAACTCCTTATATTTTTTCAAATTCCTCCAAACAGTTGTTTTATTACAATCTAGCAGATCCATGATTTCCTTATAACTCTTTCCTTTTGAGCGAAAATAAATAATCTGTAGACGTTTGTGATATTTGGCGTACGATGAATCTCTTAGGAGTTGTTCAATTTTTTTTATTTCTTCGTTTGTAAGTTTCATAACTACTATTATAAGATGTTTTTTGATTTTAGTCCAGTATTACTTTCTTAATTCATGCTGGTTCTATCTCAGACTTTTCTTGTCAGTTACTCTACCAAAACAAGGATTTGTTGGCAAAATTCTGTCAGGGATTTATTAATAAAGCACGAGAAAACTCCCAGTCAAAAGGTGAAATGTGGGATAAAGTGAGAGCTGGACTCGCACAAGAGTTGGGACTTGAATTTCAGCCAGAGAAACTGCAAGATTTAGCCTTCAATTTTTATCAATCAGCGATAAGAACCCCACGATTCACTTGTAAATATGGTCATGGTGAGAATGAATATGTCTGCGATTCTGTTTTGTCTGATATTGTCGGCTTGTGGGTTTTAGAGCTGCTAGGGTTGACCGCAGAAGAAATTGAAGCTTTTGCTAGCACTAAAAACAATCAAATGTAAAGGACAAAAATTCATTTCTACTTAAAATATTTTATGTTATAATATTAACAATGATATTTTAAGGAGTTTATATGGGTTCGGCAGAATTTATTTCAAAGATTGATTATTATTGCCATAAGAAAGAGAGTCTATTTGACCAAAGTAAGTTTAAATATTCCATTCGCTCGATGTTTGCAGGTGCTTTCTTAACCTTTAGTACAGCCGCTGGGGCCATAGGTGCTGATCTACTCAATAGCATCGTTCCAAGTGCTGGATATTTCCTATTTCCCTTTGTATTTGCATGGGGACTTGCTTATATCGTTTTCTTAAATGCTGAATTGGTGACCTCAAATATGATGTACTTGACAGCTGGAACATTTTTGAAGAAGATTGATTGGAAAAAAGCCTTTATCATTTTACTCTATTGTGCCTTTTTCAACTTAGTTGGCGCTCTGTTAGCAGGTTGGTGCTTTGCTAATTCATCGGCTTTTTCACACCTGACACACGACAGTTATCTTCCAAAGATTGTAGCCAAGAAGTTAGCACGACCTAGTGAGTTGGTCTTGTTGGAGGGAATTTTGGCAAATATGTTCGTAAATATTGCCATTCTGTCTTCAATTTTGGTTAAGGATAGCAATGCCAAACTCTGGATTATCTTGTCAGCTATTTCTATGTTTGTCTTCTTATCTAACGAGCATATTGCAGCCAATTTTTCGTCTTTTAGTATTATTAAATTTAGTATTGTAGCTGATCAGATTGCTAACTTTGATATTCCCAATATCCTCCGTCATTGGAGTGTTACTTTCATTGCTAACTTGATTGGTGGAGGATTCCTGATAGGTTTACCATACGCTTATCTTAATAGAAATGAAGAGACCTATGTTGATTAGGACAAGCTTTTGAAAATAAAATGAATATTAATAATTGAGGAGGTCGGGGAAAAAATCCAGACCTCGATTTTTTTTCAAAAGAATCTGTTGATAAAAATGTTATTTTCTCTGTCTATAAATTCAAACAAATTATTAGTACATGGACTTTATACTGGACTAAAATCAAAAAACATCTTATAATAGTAGTTATGAAACTTACAAACGAAGAAACACAAAAAATTGAACAACTTTTAAAAGATTCATCGTACGCCAAATATCACAAACGTCTACAGATTATTTATTTTCGCTCAAAAGGAAAGAGTTATAAGGAAATCATGGATCTGCTAGATTGTAATAAAACAACTGTTTGGAGGAATTTGAAAAAATATAAGGAGTTTGGTTTAGAAGCTCTTCTTCAAGAAACCCGTGGTGGACGTCATCGAGAATATATGACTTACGAAGAGGAACAAGCATTCCTAAAACGTCATATAGAAGCTGCTCAGGCTGGGGAATTTGTAACTGTCAATCAGTTATTTGAAGCCTATCAAAAAGAGATTGGTCGCACTTCCACACGTGATGGTTTCTATTATCTCCTGAAACGCCATGGTTGGCGAACGGTCACTCCTCGACCTGAACATCCCAAGAAGGCAGACGCTCAGACAATTGAGACGTCTAAAAATAAAATCTACATTCGAGACCTTAAGTAAGCGCTTTAAAGAGGAGGGGACTTATAACAAAGTACGATTGATGTACCAAGATGAAGCTGGTTTCGGGAGGATCAGTAAGATGAGTTCTTGTTGGGCTCCTCAAGGAATCCGACCTAGCATTCCGAGTCATTATATGCGAGAATATCGCTATTGTTATGGGGCAGTAGATGCTCAGACAGGAGATTCCTTCTTCCTTATTGCTGGAGGATGTAATACTGAGTGTACGAATGAATTTCTACGGCAAGTCTCACAAGCTTATCCAGATGACTATATTTTACTTGTCATGGATAATGCTATATGGCATAAATCAAGTACCTTAGAGATTCCAAGTAATATTGAATTGGCTTTTATCCCACCTTATACACCAGAAATGAACCCTATTGAACAAGTCTGGAAAGAAATTCGAAAACGAGGTTTTAAAAATAAGGCTTTCCAAACATTGGAAGCTGTCATTGATAAGCTTCAAGAAATTATTCAAGGACTGGAAAAAAGCGTTTTAAAGTCTACTGTCAGCAGACAATGGACGAGGTTGCTTTTTGAAAATAATTGAGTATTAGCTGAAAACTAAAGAGTCTCTTTTGTATATTCAATATAGAACAAAACGAAAACATATATTAAATATATAGAATAGAGAATTTGAAAATAAAGAGTTGAAAACATTAAATATGCTGATACAAAGCAAATGGAAACGATTGCTAAAAATGATAAAAATATTGTAAATAGAATTAAGAAAGCCTTCCCATAATTTCGATTTTATGTTATAATATTCACAAATAAAAGTTTTAGGAGTTTATATGGTTTCTTCAGAATTTATCTCAAAAATTGAGTTTGCTTGTAAGAAAAAGGAAAGTCTTTACAGTCAAAGTAAATTCAAGTACGCTATCCGTTCAATGTTTGCTGGTGCATTCTTAACATTTAGTACAGCAGCTGGTGCAGTTGGAGCTGACTTGATTAATAAGATTGCTCCAGGTAGTGGACGTTTCCTCTTCCCATTTGTTTTCGCTTGGGGATTGGCTTACATTGTCTTCTTAAATGCTGAATTGGTAACATCTAACATGATGTTCTTGACAGCTGGTAGCTTTTTGAAAAAGATTAGCTGGAGAAAAACAGCCGAAATCCTTCTATATTGTACACTCTTTAATTTGATTGGTGCGCTTATAGCAGGTTGGGGCTTCGCCCATTCAGCAGCTTATGCAAACCTAACACATGATAGCTTTATTTCTGGAGTTGTGGAAATGAAGTTGGGCCGTTCAAATGAACTAGTCTTGCTTGAAGCTATCTTGGCTAATGTCTTTGTAAATATCGCAATTCTTTCATTTGTTTTAGTCAAAGATGGGGGAGCTAAACTTTGGTTAGTTCTTTCAGCTATTTACATGTTTGTATTCTTAACAAATGAACACATCGCCGCAAACTTTGCATCATTTGCTATCGTGAAATTCAGTGTTGCTGCTGATTCAATCGCAAACTTCGGTATTGGAAATATTCTTCGTCACTGGGGTGTAACCTTTATTGGTAACTTTATTGGTGGTGGTCTACTGATGGGATTACCTTACGCCTTCTTAAATAAAAACGAAGATACATACGTAGATTAAAAGTTGGATTCATTCCAACTTTTTCTTTTTGTTTTTCCATGCTATAATGAATGTAGAATAGATAAATATAGAGGAATAACATGAACGAGATTAAATGTCCCAATTGTGGCGAAGTATTTACAGTCAATGAAAGTCAATATGCAGAACTGCTTTCTCAAGTTCGAACTGTAGAGTTTGACAAAGAATTACATGAGCGGATCAAGCAAGAATTGACTTTAGTAGAGCAAAAAGCCTTAAATGAACAACAGGCAAAACTGGCTCAAAAAGACCAAGAAATTGCCCAGCTCCAAAGTCAAATTAACAACTTTGATACAGAAAAAGAATTGGCTAAGAAAGAAGTGGAGCAAACTGCTAGTCAAAGCCTGCTAGAGAAAGAAAAAGAAGTCCAAGCACTTGAAAATCAGTTAGCTACTTTGCGCTTAGAGCATGAAAATCAACTACAAAAGACACTATCTGACTTAGAAAAAGAACGTGATCAGGTCAAAAATCAGCTCCTCTTACAAGAAAGAAAACGAACTCTCTCTTGCTTCGGTGAAACAAAATTATGAAGCACAGCTCAAGGCAGCTAGTGAGCAGGTTGAATTTTACAAGAATTTCAAGGCGCAACAATCAACCAAGGCAATCGGTGAAAGTTTGGAACACTATGCAGAAAGTGAGTTTAACAAAGTTCGAAGCTTTGCCTTTCCAAATGCCTACTTTGAAAAAGACAACAAGGTTTCAGCACGTGGTTCTAAGGGCGATTTTATCTTCCGTGATTTTGATGAAAATGGACTAGAATTCATTTCCATCATGTTTGAGATGAAAAATGAAGCAGACGGGACAGAGAAGAAACATAAGAATGCGGATTTTTACAAAGAGTTGGATAAGGACCGCCGTGAGAAAAACTGTGAGTATGCAGTTTTGGTAAGTATGCTTGAGGCTGATAACGACTACTTCAATACAGGGATTGTCGATGTCAGCCACGAATATGAGAAGATGTATGTCATTCGTCCTCAATTCTTTATTCAATTGATTGGACTTTTGCGCAACGCTGCACTGAATTCTCTCAAATACAAGCAGGAATTGGCGCTTGTTCGTGAACAAAATATTGATATTACGCATTTCGAGGAAGACTTGGATGCCTTCAAAGTAGCTTTTGCAAAGAACTATAACTCCGCTTCGACCAACTTTGGTAAAGCAATCGATGAAATTGATAAAGCCATTAAGCGTATGGAAGAGGTTAAGAAATTCCTAACCACATCCGAAAACCAACTCCGCCTCGCTAATAACAAATTGGAAGATGTTTCAGTAAAAAAATTGACCCGAAAAAATCCAACCATGAAAGCTAAATTTGATGCCTTGAAGGGGGAATAGGAGGATCCTATGCAGATACGAAAAGCAACCATGAAAGATGCTGAAGCCCTACTGTCTTTATACGAAGACTTGTGCTATCCAACGACCGCTTCTAAGCTGTCTCGACGTTTAGAAATAATTCTTTCTCAACCACATTATGGCTGTCTTCTAGCTGAAAGAAACGGAGAAATTTTAGGTTTCTTAGGTTATGCAAAGATCTTCTTTTTTGAAGCAGATGGATCTTACTATCGTATTTTAGCTTTGTCAGTTGCAAAAGAAACAAGACGACAAGGAATTGCTAGTAGGCTAATCGATGAATTGAAAAAACAAGCGGTAAAAGAAGGAGTTAAGGCACTGGCTCTAAATAGTGGATTAACCGCTGAACGAAATGCTGCACATCAGTTTTATCAGGCAGTTGGATTTGAAAAAGTGACTGCCGGCTTTGCCTTGCATTTAAAAACTCAACACAAATCATGAAAAAATAGTAGAGGGAACGAAGTAATGTCTTCAACAAAAGGGAAAACCTTATATTTTAACGATAAGAGCATGGATTATGTGACCTTTGGTAAAGGAAAGAAGTCTCTCGTTATCATACCAGGGTTGGGGGATGGGCTTCAGACGGTTAAAGGTATGGATATGTCTTTTTCAATCACATACCGTATTCTTGCTGAACGTTACAAAATTTATGTTTTTTCTCGAATCAATGAGTTGAGGAGGGGTTATACGACACGGGATATGGCATCAGATGTTGCAGAAGCAATGGAGGTGTTAAATATTACCAGTGCCTATGTTATGGGGATTTCGCAAGGTGGAATGATTGCCCAATGGCTAGCTGTAAACTTTCCAGAAAAGGTTGAAAAGTTAGTTTTGGCTGTTACAACTGCAAAACTAAGTAATCTAGGTAGGGATAGAATTAGTTGTTGGCTGAACCTGAGTCAAACAGGAAATTATAAAGATCTGATGATTGATATCGCTCGTCATTCTTACACGACTAAATCCTTTGGAAAATTTAAATACCTTTATCGAATAATGGGAATTTTTGGTCATATTAAAGATAAACAACGTATTGATATTCAGTCTGTATCTTGTTTGAAACATGATAGTCTAGATTTTTTGGAAAAAATCAACTGCCCTACGTTAATCATTGGAGCAGAAAGATGATGTTCTTGGCGTAGATGGTCCGTTTGGATTGCATCATCATATCAGAGGTAGCCAACTGATTATTTTACCAGGGTGTGGACATGCACTCTATGAACAGAATAAGGATTTCCAAAAAAGAGTTTTAATATTTTTAGAAAGTTAATCAATGAACGGTATTATCAACTTAAAAAAAGAGGCGGGGATGACCTCGCATGATGCAGTTTTCAAGCTGCGTAGGATTTTAGGAACTAAGAAGATTGGTCATGGAGGGACTTTAGACCCTGATGTTGTCGGTGTTTTGCCGATTGCCGTCGGTAAGGCAACCCGCATGGTTGAGTTTATGCAGGACGAGGGTAAAGTCTATGAAGGTGAAATCACCCTAGGCTATTCAACAACAACCGAGGATGCTAGTGGTGAGGTAGTTGCAGAGACACCAGTTTTATCACCTCTGGATGAGGATCTTGTTGATCAAGCAATCGCTAGTCTGACAGGTCCTATCACTCAGATTCCACCTATGTACTCTGCTGTCAAGGTCAATGGTCGCAAACTCTATGAATATGCGCGTGCTAGTCAGGAAGTGGAGCGTCCAGAACGTCAGGTGACGATTTATAGTTTCGAAAGAACCAGTCCTATTTCCTATGTGGAGAATCTTGCTCGATTTAGTTTCCGTGTAAAATGTAGCAAAGGGACTTATATCCGTACCTTGTCAGTTGACTTGGGAGAAAAACTTGGCTATGCAGCTCATATGTCTCAGTTAACACGAACAAGTGCAGCGGGCTTGCAGTTAGATGATGCTTTGACTTTGAATGAAATTGAGGAAAAGGTTCAAGCTGGTGAGTTAGACTTTCTTCATCCCTTAGAGATTGGTACAGGTGACTTAGTTAAGGTGTATTTGACCCCAGAGCAGGCTGAAGAAGTGCGTTTTGGTCGCTTTATTGAATTGGAGCAAACTGAGAAGGAATTGGCTGGTTTTGAAGGTGATAAGTTATTAGCCATTTTAGAGAAACGAGATCATCTTTATAAACCAAGAAAGGTTTTCAATTGATTAGAGCTGGTGGTAAAATTGCAAACTGATCTTTAGTTTTAAAAAGCTGATAGACAGTTTAGTTTAGAAGAAAAATTATTTTGAAAAAGGGTTGAAAATACGGTGATATTTGACAGTTTTGCTTGCTTATGATAATATTTAAATAAAGAAAAGCTAGAAAACTTTCAGAGGATATTATGAGTATTGAGATGACTGTTAGTGAGATTGCTGAGGTCTTGGGCTTGTCCCGCCAAGCAATCAATAACCGTGTCAAGGAATTACCTGAAGAAGATACGACTAAAAATGATAAAGGAGTCACTGTGGTAACTCGCAGTGGCTTGATTAAGCTTGAAGAAATCTACAAAAAAACCATTTTTGAAGATGAACCTGTTAGTGATGATGTGAAGCAACGTGAGTTAATGGAGATTCTTGTTGATGAAAAGAACGCTGAAATCATCCGTCTTTATGAGCAGTTAAAGGCTAAAGACAAACAGTTAGCTGAAAAAGATGAACAGATGCGTGTCAAAGACCGTCAAATCGCAGAAAAAGATAAGCAATTGGATCAACAACAACAGTTAACCCTACAAGCCATGAAGGACCAAGAAAACCTTCAGTTGGAGTTGGATCAGGCTAAGCAAGAAGTTCAAGCAACGAAGAAAGGCTTCTTTGCTCGCTTATTTGGAGGATAAGAAAAAACTGCTTGGTTTCTAGGTATAACCAAGTAGTTTCTTTTTACACAAACAGTAAGGAATGGATAAGATGGAAAAATTAAGAGATTACATTTCATTTGATTTGGAATTTAATGAACACCAAGATAAAACTCACTTGATTCAGGTATCTGCAGTCCGTTTTAAAGATGGTAAAGAAGTAGGAGCATTTGACTCATATGTTCATACAGATGTACCATTGAAAAGTTTTATCAATGGTTTAACGGGTATCACTTCTGAAACCTTGAAAGATGCTCCGATGGTGGAGGAAGTTCTTAAGAATTTTCAAGATTTTGTCGGTGAGTTACCCCTTATTGGTTATAATGCAGCCAAGAGTGATTTACCGATTTTGTTGGAGCATGGTTTGGATTATAGTAGCCAATATCTAGTTGATCTCTATGATGAAGCTTTTGAGCGACGTAGTTCTGATCTTCATGGTATTGCCAATCTCAAGTTACAGACTGTGGCTGAATTTCTAGGATTCAAGGGCCAATCTCATAACAGTTTAGAGGATGCGCGAATGACTGCGCGTGTTTATGAAGCTTTCCTAGAATCTGATGAAAGTAGAATCTTACTGGACTCCAAGAGTAGTCTAAACTCTAATCCTTTCGGTGGTTTAGATTTATCACAGCTGTTTGATTAGGAGGTTTTATGAAACCTGAAAAACCTAAAAAATTGGGTTTTAAAAAGATTTACCTGAATCTGGATAAAATCCTCTTTCTATTTTTTCTAATCTTCATGCTGGTAGATTATATTTGGTTGCCACTGAACTCATTGATAGCAGGCTTTTTACTAAGTCAGACGGGCTATTTGTTTATTTCCTATAACAATGTTTTTGAAATTTTAAAACATGCGCCTTTAGTTAGCTTTGGTTTTTTAATCTTAATAGCCCTTAACCTTTTAGTAGCCTATTTTCAAATTAGTCTTCTCTTCATTGGGGCTCGACACCTTCTCTATCATGAAAAACGAACCTTGATTGAGTATAGTCGCAAAGTCTTTCGTGAAAGTATAGCCTTCATGAAACGTCTGACTCTTTCCAAGGCCTTGTTTATCTTCGTATATATTGCTATGATTTTTCCTTTTATCAGGAAGATTTTTAAAATTTATTATTTTAATAAATAGTGATTCCTGAGTTTATTCAGACCTATATGGAAGACAAATACTGGATGTGGTGGTTATCTATTTTTATCTTAACCATCCTATTTCTCTACATCTCGGTAAGAGTGATGTTTGCCCTTCCTAAAATTTTTTATGACAAGATGACAGTTAAGGATTCTGTGGTCTACAGTCTAGAAAAAACCAGGAATCATTTTTGGTTTTACGCTTGGCATCTCTTTCTAATCCTTGTCAAAACGAATCTTTTCTTCTATTTGCTTTTAATACCTCTATTGTTGATACAGTCTTTAGTGGATGGTCTTACACATCGAGAATCTTTGATTCTTGCTATTTCGAACTATATTTTGATTAAAAATATCCACTATATGGCTTTGACTTACTTCTTGGTTAAGTTTACCTCCTTTTTAACTGGTGAGGAGTTGGATATTATGCCAAGACGAAAGAAAGATCATATTATGAGATGGGGCGTAATGGGGTGCGCAAGTGTCTTCTTTGCGATTGAGGGTTATGTTTATCTAGAAGCACCCGTAGTCAATCCTCCACTTGTTATCTCTCACAGAGGAGTTTCTAATGGAAATGGTGTCCAAAATACAGTTGAATCCTTAGAAAAAACAGCTCAGTTAAAACCGGATTTAGTTGAGATGGATGTGCAGGAAACCAAGGATGGTCAGTTTGTCATGATGCATGATGCTAATCTAAAAAGTTTAGCGGGATTAAATGTAACACCGCAAGACTTAACTTTAGATGAGTTGAAGCAATTAGATATTTATGAAAATGGTTATCAGACCAAAATATCCAGCTTTGATGATTATATAAATCGTGCCAATGACCTTCATCAGAAATTGCTGATTGAAATTAAAACAAGTCGAAAAGATAGTGCTCAAATGATGGATCATTTTCTAGATCAATATGGGGCAAAGATCAAAGTCTATGGACATCAGATGCAATCTTTGGATTATCATGTTATTGAAAAAGTAACTCAGTATGATAAGGAAATTCCGGTCTATTTCATTCTGCCCTATAATTCCGTTTTTCCAAGAACAAATGCTACAGGTTATACCATGGAATATTCTACCTTAGATGAATATTTTGTAACCAAGCTTTGGAATACAAAACAAAAACTCTATGTATGGACAATCAATAGTTCGGAATCCTTTGATAAGTCCCTACGTTTGGGAGTTGATGGTATGATAACAGATGATCTAGAAAGAATTAAAGAAGAGCTTGAAACCGCTCAGGAAGATCCTGAATATACGGACTTGCTTCTCAAGAAAGCAGCAGAAATATTTACTTTCTAGGTAAGACAAAAGAGGCTGAATTGAACATCAGCCTCTTTTTATGCTATTAGAATGGTAATTTACCAGCAAAAGCACCTAATTTCTTTTTAGTTGCTTCATCAATTTGTTCAAGAGCAGCATTGACTGCTTGAACAGTCATATCTGATAGAGTTTCAATATCTTCTGGGTCAACAATCGCTGGATTGAAATCAATTTTTGTAACTTTCTTGTCTCCTGTTAGTGTAGCAGTTACAAGGTTTTGGGCAGAAGTTCCAACAAATTCTGTAGCAGCAAGTTCAGCCTGACTTTGCTCCATTTGTTTTTGAAGTTTTTGAGCTTGACGCATCATGTTTTGCATATTCATCATGGTGGTAAATAGCTTCCTTTTCTTTTATTTTCCCTATTATTTTAACAATTTTAACTAGAAAAGTCTATTCAAACTTTAACGACAAAACATTAAATTTTCTGACAATTTATTGAATGATTAGAAAAACTATGATATAATAAATTTAAAAAATGGGATTCCCATGATTTAATAGGAGCGTTATATGAAAAAACTTGGTTTTATCCTTTTATCTTCGGCATTGTTGTTATCTGCTTGTGCAGTTCGTTTTGAACAATCGTCAACTACAAGTAATTCCTCTCAGGTTACAAAATTGTCAGAAGATAACCAAAAACTATTGGATAAGGCAACTAGTGACTACAAAACATTTGTAGAAGAACAGATTGATAAACTATTGACGGATACAGAAGGTTTTGTTCAACTTTTGAAGGATGGTAAGTTAGAAGAAGCTAAAAAGGCCTACCCTTTAATTCGTATGTCTTATGAACGTTCAGAGCCGATTGCAGAAAGCTTCGGAGAATCTGATGTGAAGATTGATTTTCGATTAGCAGACTATCTAGATGAAAACAAGACCGAAGAAGGTTGGTCCGGTTTCCACCGTATCGAGCGCATTCTTTGGGAGGAAAACACAACCAAAGGAACTGAGTCTTATGGTGACCAACTGGTAAATGATATCAAGGAATTAAAGGCTAAGATTGCGACCGTTGATGTTGATTACAAGATTATGCTAACTGGTGCTGTTGACCTTCTTAATGAAGTAGCGACAAGTAAGATTACTGGAGAAGAGGAGATTTATTCTCATACTGACTTGTATGATTTTCGTGCCAATATCCAAGGTGCTGAAAAGATTTTCCAACTCTTTAAACCCTTACTTGAAAAATCAGATGCATCCTTGGTCAAGGAGTTAGAGGAAGATTTCAAATCTGTCAATAGTTTGTTAGACAAACACATGACGGACAAGGAACACTATAAGCTCTATACAGACTTAACGAAAGAAGACACTAAAGAATTGTCTGAAGCAGTCACAAAACTTGGTGAACCATTATCACAAATGGGTAAATTTCTAGGTGGAGAATAAGTAATATGACAAACAAAGGCGAAAAATTTTTTGAACAAAAAATGGACCGTCGAGAATTTCTGAAAAAAGCAGGTATTGGAGGTGCTGGTCTCGCACTTGGTCTCTCCGGTGCTTCTGCTTTTTTCGCACCTAAGCTTGATGGTCAGGAGAAAATCTCGTACGGGGATGAAAAAATAGCCTTCTATGGCAAGCACCAAGCTGGTATTACAACTGTCATGCAGAAAAACATTTATTTTGTGGTTTTAGATTTGCATACAACCGACAAAGAGAAAATCATTCGGTTATTTAAAGATTGGACGGATTATAGTGCCAAACTTGTAGAGGGAGAATTAGTTAAAAAAGATGGTAACAATAGCCTTCTGCCTCCAAGTGATACTGGAGAAACAGTTGGGCTTAATCCTCATCGATTAACCCTGACCTTTGGTGTTTCGGCTAGTTTCCTTGAGAAGATGAAGTTAGAGGATAAACGTCCAACACTCTTTAGAGATTTGCCTCCTTTTCCAAAGGAACAATTACGAGAAAAGTACACGGGTGGAGATATAGTTATCCAAGCTTGTGCTGATGATGAGCAAGTTGCCTTTCATGCTATTCGTAACCTTATTCGTAAGGGTAGAAATGCCGTTACTCTTCGTTGGAGTCAATCTGGTTTTGCGGCTATCGGTAATCGTATGGAAACTCCTCGGAATCTCTTTGGCTTTAAAGACGGGACTGCTAATGTTACCACTGAGAAAGAATTTGATCAGGTTGTGTGGGCAGATAGTAAGGATTGGATGGAAAATGGTTCCTACATGGCCGTTCGTCGTATCCAGATGTTCCTTGATACTTGGGACCGAACCAATCTGGAGGAGCAAGAAAATACCTTTGGGCGCTATAAGGAAAGTGGAGCTCCTTTTGGTAAGAAAAACGAATTTGATGAGGTGGACTTGAGTCTTCTTCCTGACGATTCTCATGTTCGCTTAGCAAAAGAAGTGGACAAACCTCTCCTGCGTCGCTCTTATTCTTATTCTGATGGCACTGATGAAAAGACTGGTCAGTTTGACACTGGTTTGCTCTTTATCTCCTTCCAAAAGGACCCAGATAGTTTTGTTAAAGTTCAGACCAATCTGGGGGCTACGGATAAAATGAATGAATACGTTACCCATATAGGCAGTGGACTTTTTGCCTGCTTTGGTGGAGTAGAGAAGGGAGGTTACATTGGGCAGAAATTATTGGAATCCTAAAAGTATTATCCTCCTATTTGCTTGTTTCTTCCTGTTAATTTTTCCGGTAGGAGCTAAGGAAAATTTGAGTCCCTACTTTGTGAAAATAACTGATGCGACTAAAGCTGTTAAAGAAGGAAAACAAGATCAGGCAAGAAAACTAATCGATGAAATGACCAAAGATTTCGAGAAAGTCGAGAATTCTAACTCTGAAGCAGGACGTCAAGTTCAAGAAAAGTTGGCCTTAACTGGTGATATTACTGAGGAACAGTTAACTCAGATTTCTTTAGCCCTTTTGACATTTGAGAAAGAGCAAAATCCAGTCGACCTAGATGCAGAAAAAGAGAAACTTGTTTCACGATTAGAACCTCGTTTTGAAGCCTTAGACAAGGCAATCGCTTCTCAAGATCTGGAAGCAGTAAGAGAAGCCTATAAAAAAATGAATTCAACCTGGACCATCAATGAAGCAGTGGTTCGAGACCATAGCACAGCTCATTATGGGCAAGTGGAAACCGCAATTTCCTTCCTGCGTAGTAGCATTGAGACTGAACCAACGAACTTTGATACTATTCAGGCATCGTTTGATGATTTGAAAAAAGCCATTTCTAACTTTGTTGAAGGTACAGAAATAGCGACGACATCTTCGAATCTGACCCTTAAGGATGGAATTGATCTTTTAAAAAAGGCTTTGACCCAATTTCAAGCTGGTCAAGATAGTGAAGCAGCTGCAACGATGAAGGAGTTTATTACTATTTGGCCCACTATCGAGGGTTCTGTAAGTACAACCAATCCTTCGCTTTATACCAAGGTTGAAAGTGAAAGTCCTGTAATCATGGTTAAGGGAAAGGAAAGTGACTATCAAGAAAAGCTTTCTGGCTTGATTGCAGAGCTATCTCAAATTGATACTAGCGCTTCCTATAATGCATTTGACGCCATGCTCATCTTGCTCCGAGAAGGTGTAGAAGCACTCTTGATTGTCATGGCGCTTGTGACAACTTTGAAAGCTGCCAAGATGAGACAGGGCCTCAAGTGGGTCTATGGTGGTGCATTTGCTGGTATAGTGGCCAGTCTTTTGATTGCCTATATCCTACAGATTGCCTTTCCAGCAGTTGCCTCAGGAACTAACCGTGAAATCATCGAAGGAGCAGTCGGGATTTTTGCAGTTATCATGATGATTTTAATCGGTATTTGGCTTCATAGCAAATCTTCTGTTAAAAAATGGAATGCTTTTATGGAATCACAAATGCAAACTGTCACGAAAACAGGATCTTTCCTTTCTATGTTTGCTCTGAGTTTTCTAGCCGTATTCCGTGAAGGTGCTGAGACGATTTTATTCTATGTGGGGATTCTGCCAAGGATTTCTAGTTTTGATTTTGTCCTAGGAATTTCTCTAGCCCTCTCAGTTTTAGTCGTGATTGCCTTTGTGATGAACAAGGCTAGTCAATTTTTCCTGCCTCATAAGGTTTCTTTATCCTGACTTGGATGATTTATGCCTTAGCCTTTAAGATGACGGGAGTCAGTATCCATGCCTTGCAGTTGACAAATATGATTCCAAACCATCTGATCTCAGGAATACCAAGTATTGATATATTGGGAATTTACCCTAGTTGGGAAGGGTTAGCAGGTCAGATTCTCTTTATCCTCATAGTTTTTCTAATTACTATTAGACAGGGTGAAAAATGATGGATCAAAAGGAATTGACAATTATTGAACATTTGGTAGAATTTAGAAAGAGATTGCTAGCAGTAGTTGTTTGCTTCTTTCTAGTATTCTGCGTTTCACTATTATTTGCCGATCAGGTTTATCAGTATATCACACAAGGTTTTAGTCAGAAGTTAATCGTCTTGGGGCCAAATGATATTTTATGGATTTATCTTCGTTTGGCAAGTTTGATGGCCTTTAGCCTTACCTTACCTTTTACGGTCTATCAAGTCTGGAGTTTTGTTCGACCAGCCCTTAAAACTGAAGAAGCAGGGGCGATTTTTGCTTATATACCTGCAACATTTCTTTGTTTTATCTTGGGATTAGCCTTTGGCTTTTATTTTGTCACACCAGCTATACTTCAGGTCTTACTGGGACTAGGTGAAAACTTATTTGAAACGCAGTTAACGGCGCAAAATTATCTAGCTTTTGTCTTTCAAACTACTGTACCACTAGCGTTTATCTTTGAATTGCCAGTTATCATTGCTTTTTTAACCTCAATTGGTTTGATTGGGCCTGGACGACTCATTGCTTATAGACGTTATGCATACTTTATTTTATTGGTTCTGGCCGTCATACTGACACCAGCAGATTTTGTTAGCGACTTGGCAATGACGGTACCCCTGATTCTTTTGTACGAGATTAGTATTGCCTTAAGTAAAAGAATTGAAAAAAGAAAAATGAAAGGAGAAGAGAATGGGAATCTTACGTGATATTGGTGCCCCTGGCTTGATCATCATCATCCTTGGTGCTTTGTTGATTTTTGGACCAAAACGCTTACCAGAGCTAGGCGAATCAGTAGGAAAAATGCTTGCTGAGTTTAAAAAAGCCGTTAAAGGCCTTGGGGATTCGGAAGAAAAATAAAGAAACTTACTAAAAGAGTTGAAAAATTGGTACAAGATTATTATCTTGTCTAAATTCTCAGCTCTTTTTCAATTACCTATTTAAACAGTTTAAGGTTTCTTTAAGGTTTTTATAATATTCTAAAGAACTCTATATTATCCGAACAAATATCTTTAGTTTCATAAATAGAGAAAGTTTTCTTGGATAATTGTTTACTTTAAATAAATGATTAATCCTAAAAGTTCAGATTATTATTTGAATACAAATTCATTATAGCTTTGCTTTCTCGCTATTTATTTCAAGATACCAGTAGATTGTGATATAATAGTAAACAATGAGTTTTTAAAACACACCAAAGGAGTATTAAAATGATCTACGCTGGAATTTTAGCAGGTGGAACTGGCACGCGCATGGGGATTAGTAATTTACCCAAACAATTTCTTGAGTTGGGAGATCGCCCAATCTTGATTCATACTATTGAAAAATTTGTTTTGGAACCAAGTATTGAAAAGATTGTAGTTGGAGTTCATGGGGACTGGGTGACACACGCAGAAGATTTAGTTGAAAAATTCCTTCCACTCCACAAGGATCGTATCATCATCACAAAAGGTGGTGCAGACCGTAATTCTAGTATTAAAAAGATTATTGAGGCTATTGATGCATACCGTCCACTGACAGCAGATGATATTGTGGTGACGCATGATTCAGTTCGTCCTTTCATCGCTCTTCGAATGATTCAAGATAACATTGCTCTTGCACAAAATCATGATGCTGTTGATACTGTAGTTGAAGCCGTGGATACCATTGTTGAAAGTACAAATGGTCAGTTCATCACAGATATTCCAAATCGCGCTCATCTATACCAAGGACAGACTCCACAAACCTTCCGTTGTAAAGACTTTATTGATTTGTATGGTTCTTTATCAGCAGAAGAAAAAGAAATTTTGACAGATGCATGTAAAATCTTTGTTATCAAGGGGAAAGATGTAGCCTTGGCTAAGGGTGAATACTCAAATTTAAAAATCACAACAGTTACAGACTTGAAAATTGCTAAAAGCATGATTGAGAAAGACTAAAAACATGATTAATCAAATTTATCAATTGACAAAACCAAAGTTTATCAATATCAAATACCAAGAAGAAGAGATTGATCAAGAGAATCATATCCTTATTCGACCAAACTTTATGGCGGTTTGTCATGCGGATCAACGTTACTATCAAGGAAAACGTGATCCCAAAATATTATCTAAAAAGCTTCCAATGGCTATGATTCATGAATCTTGTGGGACTGTCATTTCTGATCCCACAGGGACCTACAAAGTTGGACAGAAGGTTGTCATGATTCCCAATCAACCACCTATGCAGAGTGACGAGGAATTTTATGAAACTACATGACTGGAACATATTTCCTTTCAAGTGGTTACGATGGATTCATGCGAGAATTCGTTTCTCTGCCTAAGGATCGTGTGGTAGCTTATGAAGATATAGAAGATACAGTTGCTGCCATTACAGAGTTTGTCAGTGTTGGCATGCATGCTATGAATCGTTTCATGACGGTATCTCACAGCAGACGTCAACGCATCGCTGTCATTGGTGATGGAAGTTTAGCTTTTGTCATGGCCAATATTATCAACTATACTTTGCCTGAAGCTGAGATTATTGTTATCGGACGTCATTGGGAGAAATTAGAATTATTCTCATTTGCCAAAGAGCTCTACATTACTGATAGCATTCCAGAGGATCTTAGTTTTGACCATGGTTTCGAATGCTGTGGTGGTGATGGATGTGGACCTGCTATTAATGACTTGATTCGCTACATTAAACCACAAGGTACCATTTTGATGATGGGAGTTAGTGAGTATAAAGTTAATATCAATACTCGTGATTCATTGGAAAAAGGCTTGTTATTAGTTGGATCTTCTCGTTCTGGAAGAGTTGACTTTGAAAATGCCATCCAAATGATGGAAATTAAGAAGTTTACCAATCGTTTGAAGAATATCATTTATCTGGAAGAACCAGTACGAGAAATTAAGGATATTCACCGAGTTTTTGCAACAGACCTTAATACTGCCTTCAAGACAGTATTTAAGTGGGAAGTCTAATGGAGGAAGATTGTGGAAAAAATCATTAAGGAAAAACTTACCTCTTTACTATCAACTGATGAGGATATTCTGAGTGTTGAACAGTTGGGTGGGATGACCAATCAAAACTATTTGGTTAAAACATCCGCAAACCAGTATATTGTTAAGTTTTTCGGTAAAGGAACGGATAAATTAATCGACCGCAAGAATGAGAAGTTCAATCTTGAATTGTTGAAAGTTTTGAAATTAGATGTAGAAAATTATCTTTTCGATATTGAAGCAGGAATTAAGGTTAATCAATACATTGAAAATGCTGAGACACTTGATTCAGCTACCATTAAAACCAAATTTGAAAAGATTGCACCAATTCTACAAACCATACACGCTTCTGGTAAAGAATTAAAAGGAGAGTTTGCTCCTTTTGAGGAAATCAAAAAATATGAAACCTTGATTCAAGGGGAGATTTCCTATCCAAACTATGAAGTTGTCAGAAAGTCTGTATTTTCTTTGAAAGATCAACTTGAAGAAATCGGAATTGAGAAAAAATCTTGTCACATTGACTTGGTTCCGGAAAACTTTATTGAAGGACCAGACGGACATCTTTATCTGATTGATTGGGAATATTCTTCTATGAATGACCCCATGTGGGACCTGGCAGCCCTCTTCTTAGAATCTGAGTTTACTAGTGCGGAAGAAGAAGACTTTTTAAGTCATTATAAGAGTGACAAGACTCCCGTTTCAAGAGAGAAAATTCGTATTTACAAGATCTTGCAAGATATCATCTGGAGTCTTTGGACTATTTACAAAGAAGAAAATGGTGCAGATTTTGGAAATTATGGTATTTCTCGCTACAATAGAGCTGTAAAAGAATTAGAGTCTGAAGGAGATTTAGATGAAAACTAAAAACGGAGTTTCTTTTGGACTTATTTCAGGTATTTTTTGGGGATTAGGGCTAACCATTAGTGCTTATATCTTTTCTATATTTACTGACTTGTCACCTTTTGTAGTAGCAGCAGCGCACGACTTTCTGAGTATTTTTATCTTGCTAGGATATCTTCTAGTTAAAGAAGGAAAGGTACGTTTTTCAATCTTCTTGAACATTCGAAATGTCAGTGTTATTATCGGAGCACTATTGGCTGGGCCAATTGGCATGCAGGCTAACCTCTATGCGGTCAAATATATCGGTAGTTCATTAGCATCCTCAGTTTCAGCTATTTATCCTGCAGTATCTGTCCTTCTCGCTTTCTTTTTCTTAAAGCATAAGGTGTCTAAGAATACAGTATTTGGAATCTTGTTAATCATTGCAGGCATTATTGCTCAGACTTACAAGGTTGAACAAGTTAATTCCTTCTATATCGGAATTCTATGTGCCTTGATTTGTGCTCTTGCTTGGGGAAGCGAAAGTGTTCTAAGCTCTTTTGCTATGGAAAGTGAACTTAGTGAAATTGAAGCCCTCTTGATTCGGCAAGTTACATCCTTCTTGTCTTATCTTGTTATTGTGCTCTTCTCGCATCATTCATTTGCAGAAGTGGCTAATGGGCAATTGTTTGGTTTATTGATAGTCTTTGCAGCATTTAATATGATTTCTTACTTTGCCTACTACATTGCTATCAATCGATTGCAACCAGCAAAAGCAACTGGTCTAAATGTCAGTTATGTTGTATGGACTGTTTTGTTTGCAGCAATGTTCTTGGGAACACCTCTGACTGTCTTAACAATCATTACTTCATTTGTTGTAATGGCTGGTGTTTACATTATTATTAAAGAATAAAGGAGAAAGCGCGTGAAAGCGATTATCTTAGCAGCTGGCTTGGGAACTCGTTTGAGACCCATGACAGAAAATACTCCCAAAGCCTTGGTTAAAGTTAATCAAAAACCTTTGGTTGAATATCAAATTGAATTTTTAAAAGAACGTGGTATTGATGATATTATCATCGTTGTAGGTTACTTGAAAGAACAATTCGACTACCTTAAAGAGAAGTATGGAGTTCGTTTGGTTTTCAACGATAAGTATGCTGATTACAATAATTTTTACTCACTTTACTTGGTAAAAGAAGAGTTGGCTAATAGCTACGTTATCGATGCGGATAACTATCTTTTCAAAAATATGTTCCGTAATGATATCGAGCGTTCAACATATTTCAGTGTTTATCGTGAAGACTGTGACAATGAATGGTTCCTAGTTTACGGAGAGGATTACAAAGTTCAAGATATCATCGTTGATAGCAAGAATGGACGTATCTTAAGTGGAGTTTCATTCTGGGATGCTCCAACAGCTGAAAAGATTGTTGGATTTATCGATGAAGCTTATGCAAGCGGTGAATTTGTAGATCTCTACTGGGACAACATGGTTAAAGATAATATCAAAGAACTGGATGTTTACGTAGAGGAATTGGAAGAAAATTCTATCTACGAAATCGACAGTGTCAAAGATTATCAAAAATTGGAGAAGATTCTCTCTTCACAAAAATAAGTAAACTAAAATACGTCAGACACCTTACCTATTTTTGCTTGACTTTTTAGGGTTGATACAGTATACTAGTAAAAATTTAACCTTTAAGGGAAGTCCAGAGAGGCTCACAAGGTGTCAGATAGAAAATAGATTACACAAACTTCGAATAAACACAGTTTATTTGATTCTTTTCTGTAAGTATCTTACTGAAACCTTGCGATTGCAAGGTTTTTCTTTTTCTGAACCCCTTAAAATTTAAGGAGGAAACGGTATGAATCCAAATTGTAAAAAACGCATGGGTGCTATTCGCTTGGAAACTATGAAAGTAGTGTCTCAAAAGGAAATCGCACCAGCAATCTTTGAACTCGTACTTCAAGGAGAAATGGTTGAAGCTATGAAAGCTGGACAATTTCTACATTTACGTGTACCTGATGATGCCCATCTCTTGCGTCGTCCGATTTCAATCTCGTCTATAGATAAGGCTAATAAACAATGTCGTCTTATCTATCGTATCGAAGGTTCTGGTACGGCAATCTTTTCAACCTTAAAAACAGGTGATAGCATAGACGTTATGGGACCTCAAGGAAATGGTTTTGACTTATCTGATTTAGACAAGCAGAGTCATGTTCTCATAGTCGGTGGTGGAATCGGAGTGCCACCCTTACTCGAAGTAGCTAGACAACTGCATGATCGTGGTGTAGAAATAACAACTGTCCTTGGATTTGCTACTAAAGAAGCTGTCATTTTAGAAGACGAATTATCCCAATACAGCAAAGTCTTTGTGACTACTGATGATGGCTCCTATGGTATCAAGGGAAATGTATCAGTTGTGATTAAGGAATTGGACAGTGAATTTGATGCTGTATACTCTTGTGGGGCACCTGGTATGATGAAATACATCAATCAAACTTTTTACAACCACCCAAGAGCTTATCTATCTTTAGAATCACGTATGGCCTGTGGCATGGGGGCTTGCTATGCTTGTGTCCTAAAAGTTCCAGATAGTGAAACAGTTAGTCAGCGTGTCTGTGAAGATGGGCCTGTATTTAAACAGGAACAGTTGTTTTATAAGGAGAGTATCATGACTACAAATCGATTACAAGTTTCACTGCCAGGCTTAGAGTTAAAGAATCCTATCATTCCCGCATCAGGTTGTTTTGGTTTTGGTCAAGAGTATGCTAAATACTATGATTTAGACCTATTAGGTTCTATCATGATAAAGGCTACTACGCTTGAACCAAGATTTGGTAATCCAACACCTCGAGTGGCTGAAACACCTGCAGGAATGCTCAATGCCATTGGTTTGCAGAATCCTGGTTTAGATGTCGTTCTCTCTGAGAAATTACCTTGGCTTGAAAGAGAATACCCAAATCTCCCTATTATCGCCAATGTTGCTGGATTTTCAAAACAAGAATACGCAGCAGTTTCTCATGGAATTTCAAAGGCAACTAATGTAAAAGCCATCGAACTCAATATCTCTTGTCCAAACGTTGATCATGGCAATCATGGACTTTTAATTGGACAGGACCCTGAGTTGGCTTATGATGTGGTAAAGGCAGCTGTTGAGGCTTCTGATGTACCCGTTTACGTTAAATTAACACCAAGTGTGACAGATATCGTAACTATTGCAAAAGCAGTAGAAGATGCTGGAGCTAGTGGTCTCACCATGATTAATACTCTTGTTGGGATGCGTTTTGACCTCAAAACTAGAAAGCCAATCATTGCAAACGGGACAGGGGGCATGTCTGGACCAGCAGTCTTTCCGGTAGCTCTCAAATTGATCCGTCAAGTAGCTCAATCTACTAATCTACCAATCATTGGTATGGGAGGAGTTGATTCAGCTGAAGCTGCCTTAGAAATGTATCTGGCTGGTGCTTCAGCAATCGGTGTCGGAACAGCCAACTTTACCAATCCCTATGCTTGTCCAGATATTATCGAAAATCTACCAAAAGTCTTGGATAAGTACGGGATCCAAAGTCTAGAAATGTTGCGAAAAGAAGTCAGAGAAAGTTTGATCTAAGTTTTATGTACTGAATTCAGTCTAAATTGTTTTGAAAGCGCCATTTTTTTGGTATAATAAACATTATGATTATTACAGTACCTATTAAAACAGAAAAAGATATTGCAACACCAGGACCAAACGTCCTTGTACTAGGTTATTTTGATGGAGTTCACCTTGGACATCAAAAATTATTTGATATAGCTTCTAACATTGCTGCTGAAAAGCGCCAAGGAGTAGCTTTAGTAACTTTTAACGAATCACCAAAGCTAACTCTGAATCAATACTCACCTGAACACTTATTGCATATTTTGAATGCTAGTGAACGTGAACGTCGATTGAAGCGAGCTGGAGTTGAGAGCTTGTATTTGATGGATTTCACTAGTCGAGTAGCAAATATGACTGCGCAAGAATTCATTGATACCTACGTCAAGGAAGCAAAGGCAGATACGATTGTAGTTGGTTTTGACTATACTCTTGGTTCAGATAGAAAAACAGCTGAGGATTTAAAAGAACTATTCCATGGTGAAGTAGTTGTTGTTCCACCAGTTGAGGACGAGAAGGGGAAATTAGTTCAACACGCATTCGCCAAGCCATTCTAGAAGGAGATGTAAAAGAGGCAGGCAAACTTCTGGGATTCCCTTTACCAACGAGAGGTGTAGTGGTTCACGGAAATGCTCGAGGTCGAACTATTGGCTTCCCAACAGCTAATCTAGTCAACTTGGATCGGACATATATGCCAGCTGATGGTGTTTATGCTGTTGACGTTGAAATTCAAAGAAAAGTCTATCGTGGTATGGCGAGTCTAGGTAAAAATGAAACCTTTGATGGCGAAGAAGAGCGTTTTGAAGTTCATATCTTTGATTTTTCCGACGATATCTATGGGGAAACTGTCATCGTTTCCTGGTTGGACCGTATCCGTGATATGGTAAAATTTGATAGCGTTGATCAATTGGTTAAGCAACTAGAAGAAGATGAAAAGATAGCTAGAAAATAAAATCAAAAAATAGTAGAGTTTGGGATTTTCTCAAACTCTTTTTTAGATAGGGAATTAGCAATCTAAAAAATGTATTTTAAAAACTGATCAATTTTGATATAGTCATTTAGTTTTAAAAAATCACTCTAAACATTCAAAGATATTTGGGACTTCCCTTAATAAATTTGTCACTTTCTTTTTCAAGACAGCCCAAGCTTGCTCAATGGGATTCAAATCTGGTGAATAAGGTGGTAGAGGTAAGAAAAAGTGTTTATCTTTGACGCAAAGTTCATCCAAAATCTTCTTGGGATGAAAACTAGCATTGTCCATGACAATGACATGAGGTGTCTTCAAAGCAGGCAGGAGTTGCGTTTTGAACCACTTAACAAAGAAGTCGCTTGTCATGCTTTCCTTGTAAATCATAGGAGCTATAAACTCTCCATCTACTTGTCCTGCAACAATTGAAGTCCGCTCAAAACGCCGTCCATTAATCTTTTCATAGACTTTCTCTCCTCTAGGAGCCCGTGCATGAGAACGATAGAGGTAGCGGTCGATTCCTGTTTCGTCAATATATACGACTGGTAAATCTTTTTAGATTATCCAAAAATATCAAGAAATTCAGCGACTTTCTCTGGCTCTTGTTCCTTAAAAGCTAGTCGTCTTTTTTTAAAGTGACATTGATCTGCTTTTAAAGCTGCCCATACTGAAGGAACAGCACAATCAAAATGTGCCGCAATTTCCCGTAAAAAAGCATCTGGATGAGCCTCTACAAAGGCCTTCAACTCCTCCAAAGGAATCTTTCGGCTTTTGGCGACTCTCTTTTTCCGTTCTAAGTGCCCTTGTTCACGTAATTTCTTTTCCCATGTGAAAAGAGTTCTGACGCCAACGTCAAAAACTTTGGATGCCTCGACATGGCTGTGTCCCTCTTTGATGTAATTTAATGCTCGTTGTTTAAAATCTGTACTATATGTCATAGCTTTATTATAACATGTATTTTATAAACTAAGTAACTATATAATTTAATTAACAAACTAAAGGAGACACTTATGTTTAAGGAAAAAAGAAATAAAGGATTTATTTCTGCCCTAGTCATTGCGCTGATTTTCTTGGCTTTGGCAGGATTGATGGGATTTTTGGGGAGTAAGCATAAAAATCCCACAAAAGAATTTGCCAGTGATAGTTATTCAGGAGTTGAAGTACGAATGCCGGTTTATGATATCTATCCAGAAGTGGTAGGGGAAGTTGAAGGCGGAAGTGTACTTTATCTTGTCCAATATAGTAAGGACGGAGATGGGAAATATGCAGTGATTGAAGCTAGCGAGAATGATGCCACAATTAAGAGTATCATGGAGCAAGCAGAGGCTGGAACGCTTTACGATCATCCAGCAACCATAATTGGAACTCAACTACAACCACTTGCTACCAAAAAGAATAAGTCTAGAAATAATCGTATTGTCGATTTATCAGGCTTTTTAAAGTTTATCCTTGAACCATCATCAGTTCTTTATCAAAATATGAATAGCAATCTTTATTTAAGTACGACTGAACACGCCAATGATGGCTGGATATTTATCATTGGGGTGATTTTCTTTGGAGGAACAGGAGTATTTTTAGTAGTAAGTGCCTTTCTTATTCGAAAAAAAACGATTGCCCTGTTGTAAAATGAAGTGCAACACAAAAGACATGTTCATCTGATATACTAGAGTTGCGAAAAACAGTATAAAGGAAGATGAACATGTCCACTAATTATTCTACCACAAATCAATCATACAAGCACTTATCTGAAGCTGAGCGAGGGAAAATTGAAGCTTATTTAAGCATAGGACTCAAACCTGCTGAAATTGCTCGTAGACTAGGGAGAAATCGCTCTACTATTACTCGTGAAATTAATCGTGGTTCCATAACACAAGTGAAAAAGTAAATGGGCAGAAGGTCTATTACCAACGCTATTATGCAGATGCTGCTCATAATCGTTATCGTCATGTTAGAGAAGCCAGCTATTATCTGAAACTGGATTGTATATCGGATGACTTTCTGAGAGAGTTCACAGAATCAATGAGAGAGAAACCAAGGGTGCATAGCGTGGATACCTTTGTTCATACCTATAAATTCCAACATGTAGATGCAGTTGTACCTTCAACCAAGACGCTCTATAACTATATCCATCAAGGATTGTTAGAGATTAAGGTCATTGATTTACCAAGAGCAGTGCGGATCCGTAAGAAATTTACCAAGCGCCCCTCTACCAAGAAACATCTAGGAAAGTCAATTGAAGAAAGACCAGAAGAAATCAATAATCGTTCCCGTTTTGGAGATTGGGAAATTGATTCTGTTCTGGGTGGAAAGACAGTAGGAGAACCTTCTATTCTGACCTTGGTAGAACGACAAACACGCTATGCTGTCACGGAAAAGAAAGCAGAGTATGTCAATCAAGCAGTCTTAGAGTGTATGAAACTTTATCCCATTAAGTCAATCACTGCAGATAATGGAAACGAATTTTCATCATTGAGTGAGATAGAGGGCTTAGATGTTTATTTTGCTCATGCCTATTCATCTTATGAACGAGGTACAAATGAAAATTTCAATGGACTACTAAGAGAGTTTATTCCGAAGGGGTGTTCGTTAAAGGAACTAAATCAGAATCTTTTAGAGGACTATACAAAGGCTATCAATGAAAGACCTAGACGAATTCATGGCTATCAGCCCGCAAAAAAGCTGTTTGAGCTAACTCAAACAGCTTGAAGGTACTCACTTAATCAGAGGAACAACTTTGTTGCACTTGACTTGACAATTGGGGATAAATAAATTTTTTAAAAAATAAGAAAAAAAACTCTTGCACTAAACAAAGTAGTGTGGTATACTTATATACGGTTTGGAAAAACTGCCTAAGACAGTAGGGGAGCTCGACTCATAAATATCCTACCGAGGACAAAACGTATCATGTAAAAAGAAGCGTATTGTACTTTCGTGTCTAGGTTTGGGCGCGTTTTTCTTTTGGAAAAATTCCCCAAGCAAAATAATTACGGAGGTGAACACACTAATGAGTGAAGCAATTATTGCTAAAAAAGCGGAACTAGTTGACGTAGTAGCTGAAAAAATGAAAGCTGCTGCATCAATCGTCGTTGTAGACGCTCGTGGTTTGACAGTTGAACAAGATACAGTTCTTCGTCGTGAGCTTCGTGGAAGCGAAGTTGAGTATAAAGTTATTAAAAACTCAATCTTACGTCGTGCAGCTGAAAAAGCTGGCCTTGCAGAACTTGCATCTGTATTTGTTGGACCATCTGCTGTGGCATTTTCTAACGAAGATGTTATCGCTCCAGCGAAAATCTTGAACGACTTTGCTAAAAACGCTGACGCACTTGAAATCAAAGGTGGTGCAATCGAAGGCGCTGTCGCATCAAAAGAAGAAATCGTTGCTCTTGCAACTCTTCCAAATCGCGAAGGACTTCTTTCTATGCTCCTTTCTGTACTTCAAGCGCCAGTGCGCAACGTTGCTCTTGCAGTCAAAGCGGTTGCAGACAACAAAGAAGACGCAGCTTAATCTTAAGCTACGCAGCGTAGCCTAGCTACAAAAAAATATAAAACATAAAATATAAACTTATTTGGAGGAAATAACAATGGCATTGAACATTGAAAACATTATTGCTGAAATTAAAGAAGCTTCAATCCTTGAATTGAACGACCTTGTAAAAGCTATCGAAGAAGAATTTGGTGTAACTGCAGCTGCTCCTGTAGCTGTAGCTGCTGCTGGTGGTGCTGAAGAAGCTGCTAAAGATTCATTTGACGTTGAATTGACAGCTGCAGGCGACAAGAAAGTCGGCGTTATCAAAGTTGTACGTGAAATCACAGGTCTTGGTCTTAAAGAAGCTAAAGAACTTGTTGATGGTGCGCCAGGTGTCATCAAAGAAGGCGTTGCAGCTACAGAAGCTGAAGAAATCAAAGCTAAATTGGAAGAAGCTGGAGCTTCAGTTACTCTTAAATAATAGAGCAACTACATTCGTAGCTTAAAAACATACCGCTATTCTTAGGAATAGCGGTTTTTTTTTATGTTCCATGGGGCACAAATGGGGCAGTTAAATCAATTTGGCTAAGAAATATATAGGACTAGTGATAAAATAATTTTACTTTTTCATTCCTTTTTGTTATAATTGATGACAAGAAAGAATATCTTATCAGTAAATCCCAAGCGAGCCTGTGGTAGTGAGAGTCAGGTGATTGAGAGATGAGTGTGGCGCTTTTGGTAAATTTTAAAAAATAATGAAGTAATAAATTAGGGTGGAACCGCGTTTCTGACGCCCCTAGGTCACTTGACTTAGGAGCAAAGACACGGTTCTTTTTGTATTCTAGGTCGCAAGAATTTATAATAAAGGAGTAAATAATGTCTAAAAAATTGACTTTCCACTGCGTCAGTGTCAGATACCTCCTTACAGTCGGGCTGCCCCACGCTCAGCACTAGGGTGCCTGAGCTAGACGCAGTACTAACTCGTCTTGCCTCGTATAATCGACGAGGCAGACTCATGTCGCAATAATTTATAATAAAGGAGTAAATAATGTCTAAAAAACTAACCTTTCAAGAGATTATCTTGACTTTGCAACAATACTGGAATGATCAGGGTTGTATGCTCATGCAGGCTTATGATAATGAAAAGGGTGCGGGAACTATGAGCCCTTATACTTTCCTTCGTGCTATTGGTCCTGAGCCATGGAATGCGGCTTATGTAGAGCCATCACGTCGTCCAGCAGACGGTCGTTACGGGGAAAATCCAAACCGTCTTTACCAACACCATCAATTCCAAGTGGTCATGAAACCATCACCTTCAAACATCCAAGAGCTCTACCTTGAGTCATTGGAAAAATTGGGAATCAATCCTTTGGAACACGATATTCGTTTCGTTGAAGATAACTGGGAAAACCCATCAACTGGTTCAGCTGGTCTTGGATGGGAAGTGTGGCTTGATGGTATGGAAATCACTCAGTTCACTTACTTCCAACAAGTCGGTGGTTTGGCAACAGGTCCTGTCACAGCTGAGGTCACTTATGGTTTGGAGCGTTTGGCTTCCTATATCCAAGAAGTAGACTCAGTTTATGATATCGAGTGGGCTCCAGGTGTTAAATACGGAGAAATCTTCCTTCAACCAGAATATGAGCATTCAAAATACAGCTTTGAAGTTTCTGACCAAGATATGCTTCTTGAAAACTTTGAAAAGTTTGAAAAAGAAGCAGGACGTGCTTTGGAATTGGGTCTTGTTCACCCTGCCTATGACTACGTTTTGAAATGTTCACACACCTTCAACTTGCTTGATGCTCGTGGAGCAGTATCCGTTACAGAACGTGCAGGTTACATTGCTCGCATCCGTAACTTGGCCCGTGTCGTAGCTAAGACCTTCGTCGCAGAACGCAAAAAACTCGGTTACCCCCTTCTCGATGAAGCCACACGCGCTCAACTTCTAGCAGAAGAGGAATAATAAAAAGAGTTACAAGAATAGAAAAAGGGCGAACAAAGTGAGCCCGTATGGCACTCAGAGGCAAGTCGAAGACTTGCTAAAGGGATAGGCACCGCCGTACTGATATCTGGGGATTTTTGAAACTTTAGGTTCAAAAATCAGTTGGCTAAATCCACTTTGATGAGACTGTTGGAAATCTTTGTCAAGAAGACAGAAGATTTTCCCACAGACTCACAAAGTTAGTTAGCAACGTCCCCAGTACCTAAGGTGCCTATCAAAAAGAAGAAATTTTGTAAAGGAAAAAACATGGCAAAAAACTTATTAGTAGAACTAGGACTTGAAGAGTTACCAGCCTACGTTGTTACACCAAGTGAAAAACAACTAGGTGAAAAAATGGCAGCCTTTTTGGATAATAACCGCCTTTCATACGAAGGAATTCAAACTTTTTCAACTCCACGTCGTTTTGGCTGTTCGCGTACTTGGCTTGGCAGACCAACAAACGGATTTGACTGAAGATTTTTAAAGGACCTTCTAAAAAAATTGCTTTGGATGCAGAAGGAAATTTCTCTAAAAGCAGCGCAAGGGTTTGTCCGTGGTAAAAGGCTTGACTGTAGATGATATCGAATTCCGTGAAATCAAAGGTGAAGAATATGTCTACGTAACTAAGCATGAAGCTGGAAAACCAGCTGAGGAAGTTTTGACTGGAATTCCAGAAGTATTGGCTAGCTTAAGCTTCCCGGTAAGTATGCACTGGGCAAACAATACCTTTGAATATATCCGTCCAGTCCATACGTTGACAGTTCTTTTGGATGATGTGTTACTCGATATGGATTTCTTAGATATTCATTCAGGAAGAGTTAGCCGTGGACATCGTTTCCTTGGTCACGAAGTAGAAATTCAGCATGCTGACAGCTATCAAGAAGACCTGCGCAAAGTTTATGTTATTGCAGATAGCATTGAACGCGAAAATATGATTCGTGAGCAAATTAAGGCTATCGAAGCTACAGAAGGTGTTCAGGTACAAATTGATGAAGGACTCTTAAATGAAGTTTTGAATTTGGTTGAATATCCAACTGCCTTTATGGGGAATTTTGATCCTAAGTACCTAGAGGTTCCAGAAGAAGTTTTGGTCACTTCAATGGAGACTCATCAACGTTACTTTGTAGTTCGTGACCTTGATGGAAATCTAAAACCAAACTTTATTTCTGTTCGTAACGGAAATGCGGAGTATTTGGATAATGTCATCCGAGGAAATGAGAAAGTCTTGGTGGCACGTCTTGAAGATGGTGAATTCTTCTGGCGTGAAGACCAAAAACTCAAGATTGAAGATCTTGTAGCTAAATTATCACACGTAACCTTCCATGAAAAGATTGGTTCACTTCGTGAGCACATGATTCGTACAGGGCAAATTGCTATTCTTTTGGCAGAAAAAGCAGGTTTATCAGTTGATGAAACTGTTGACCTTGCTCGTGCTGCAGCCATTTATAAGTTTGACCTCTTGACTGGTATGGTTGGTGAATTTGATGAGCTTCAAGGGATCATGGGTGAGAAATATGCTCTTCTCGCTGGTGAGAATGCAGCAGTAGCACAAGCTATTCGTGAACACTACCTTCCAGATTCTGCAGATGGGGCTCTTCCTGAGTCTAAAGTCGGAGCTATCCTTGCACTAGCTGATAAATTGGATACTCTCTTGTCCTTCTTCTCTGTTGGTTTGATTCCATCTGGTTCAAATGACCCTTATGCTCTTCGTCGTGCAACACAAGGGATTGTCCGTATCTTGGAAGACTTCGGATGGAATATTCCAATGGACGAATTGATTGCTAGCCTTTATGCTTTATCATTTGATAGCCTAACTTACGATAATCAAGAAGAAGTGCTTAACTTCATCAAAGCTCGTGTTGATAAGATGATGGGTTCTACTGCAAAAGATATTAAGGAAGCTGTTCTTGCAAGTTCAAACTTTGTTATTGTAGATATGATTGAAGCAGCAGAAGCCTTAACTGAAGCTGCAAAAACTGAAGATTACAAATCATCAGTTGAATCATTATCTCGTGCCTTTAACCTAGCAGAAAAAGCAGAAGGTTCGGTTAAAGTTGATTCAAGTCTCTTTGAAAATGAACAGGAAAAAGAACTAGCTCAAGCAGTAGAAAATCTAGAATTGAAAGGTTCAGCTAGTGATAAATTAACGCAGTTATTTGCTCTTAGTCCAGTGATTGATGCTTTCTTTGACAATACCATGGTTATGGCAGAGGATGTTGATGTTAAGAATAATCGCCTAGCTATCCTAACTGAACTTGTGAATAAAGCAAAAACTGTCGCTGCTTTTAATCTTCTTAATACAAAATAGAAATTAAAAAGTAGATTGGAGGTTCAAATATGACACCAGAAAAAATCGCTCGTATTAATGAGCTTGCGAAAAAGAAAAAAACTGAAGGCTTGACTGCAGAAGAAAGTAGAACAAGCTAAACTTCGTGAGGAATATATCGAAGGATATCGTCGTTCAGTTCGTCATCACATTGAAGGGATCAAAATCGTAGATGAAGATGGAAATGATGTGACTCCTGAGAAACTTCGTCAGGTACAACGTGAAAAAGGCTTGCATGGTCGTAGTCTTGACGATCCAAATTCATAATTTTGAGATATAGAAAGATAATGCGCAAAAACTCAATTTGAAAATAAAATTGAGCAAATCTTTCCACTATAAAACGCATGGTATCAAGCAAGTTTTTGTGAACACCTGATATTGTGCGTTTTTCTTATTTTTAAAGATTTTTGCCAGACTCTTTTGGTACGACTTGTCCAGCAGTGAGGTCTCATGAAATCTCCGTAGTAACCATGAATCGTAAGAAGTCAGCCAAGCCCATAGTATAATGTATTGAATCTGGAATAGTACACCAAGGATTCTAAAGCGTTTTTAGAAATTAATTTGACTTTCCTAATCTCTTTGTTCATATCTTATTTCAATCCAATATAGTGATGAAACTCCTGTAATGGAAGTGGAACTAAGGGTTGAACAACTGAAAGAGTTTCTCTCGAATTAGAATTATCTATTCTGACTTTTGGACTGATAAGACTGTGGCTTGAAAACTAAAATGATTGCTATTGTGCATAAAAATAGAAAATCCCTGATGGAACGATCCTGCAGAATGAGAAATGATAGGGGATAAACTCTCTTTAAAGTTTAGTTGAACCGCCGATGCTGAACGGCACGTGAGGTGGTGTTAGATAGGTTAGAAATTAGCCTCTACTCGATTTATGCTAAATGATGACAATGAGAGGGATTTGAATATAAGTTTACTAAAGAAAAATATTCTCGATAATTGCAGATAATGATTTGATTTTTTAGGAAGGAAAGAGTAAAATTTAATTAATATAATGATTGATTAGGAGTGTAATGATGAATGGTTTAGTTTTAGGTTTGGATATAGGTATTGCCTCAGTTGGAGTGGGTATACTAAAAAAAGATAATGGTGAGATTATCCATGCGAGTTCTCGTCTTTTTCCAGCTGCAACGGCTGATAATAATGTTGTAAGAAGAGGTAGTAGACAGGCTAGACGATTAACTCGTCGAAAAAGACATCGTGCTGTTCGTCTTCATGATTTATTTGAAGACTATGGTTTATTAACTGATTTTTCCAAGGTTTCTATTAATTTTAATCCTTATAAACTTCGTGTAGAAGGAATGAATATACAACTGACAACCGAAGAGTTATTTATCGCCCTCAAGAATATTATTAAGAGAAGGGGAATTAGCTACTTAGATGATGCTTCTGAGGATGGTGGTGTAGTTTCGTCTGATTATGGTAAGGCCGTTGAAGAAAATAGAAAATTACTTTCGGAACAGACACCAGGCCAAATTCAACTAGAACGATTCGAAAAATATGGTCAGGTTAGAGGAGATTTTACTGTTGTAGAAAATGGTGAAAAACGCAGACTGATCAATGTTTTTTCAACATCTGCTTATAGAAAAGAAGCTGAAAGAATTCTTAGAAAACAACAAGAATTCAATAATAAGATTACGGATGACTTTATAGAGGATTATTTGACAATCCTTACAGGTAAAAGAAAATACTATCATGGGCCAGGAAATAAAAAATCACGGACTGATTACGGACGTTTTAGAACAGATGGTACTACCTTAGATAATATTTTTGGTGTTTTAATTGGTAAATGTACATTTTATCCTAATGAATATCGTGCTTCAAAAGCTTCCTATACTGCTCAAGAGTTTAATTTACTTAATGATTTAAATAATTTAACCGTTCCAACAGAAACTAAGAAACTTAGTGAGGAACAAAAGAAAACTATTATTGAATATGCGAAGTCGGCTAAAACATTAGGAGCTTCAACTTTACTGAAATATATTGCTAAGATGATTGATGCTTCAGTAGATCAGATACGTGGTTTTCGAGTTGATGTAAACAATAAACCTGAAATGCATACTTTTGAAGTCTACCGAAAAATGCAATCGCTAGAAACAATTCCAGTTGGGAAATTATCTAGAGAAGTTCTAGATGATCTTGCTCATATTTTAACTCTAAATACTGAACGAGAAGGTATAGAAGAAGCGATTAATACGAAGTTAATGGATGTATTTAGTCAAGATCAAGTGCTGGAATTGATTCAATTTAGAAAAAATAATAGCAGTTTATTTAGTAAGGGTTGGCATAATTTTTCTCTAAAACTTATGATGGAGTTGATTCCAGAATTGTATGAGACTTCAGAAGAACAAATGACAATTCTCACACGACTAGGTAAACAAAAATCTAAAGAGACATCAAAACGAACCAAGTATATTGATGAAAAAGAAATAACAGAGGAAATTTATAACCCTGTAGTAGCAAAATCTGTTAGACAAGCCATAAAGATAATCAACGAAGCGACTAAACAGTATGGAATCTTTGATCATATCGTTATCGAAATGGCGCGTGAAAATAATGAAGAAGAGGCTAAGAAGGACTATATTAAGCGACAAAAAGCAAACCTAGATGAAAAAAATGTCGCAATGGAAAAAGCGGCTTTCCAATACAATGGGAAAAAGAGTTACCGGATAGTATTTTTCATGGACATAAGGAATTAGCCACTAAGATTCGTTTATGGCATCAACAAGGAGAAAAGTGTCTTTACACTGGAAAGAATATCCCAATTTCAGATTTGATTCAAAATCAATACAAGTACGAAATTGATCATATTCTGCCTCTATCTTTATCTTTTGATGATAGTTTATCTAATAAAGTCTTGGCACTTGCTACAGCAAACCAAGAAAAGGGACAACGTACACCGTTTCAGGCTTTAGATAGTATGGATGATGCTTGGCCTTACCGTGAGTTTAAATCATATGTAAAAGATTCTAAATTATTAGGTAATAAAAAGAAAGATTATCTATTAACGGAAGAAGATATTAGTAAGATAGAGGTTAAACAGAAGTTTATCGAACGAAATTTAGTAGATACTCGGTATTCTTCTCGAGTTGTTTTAAATGCTCTACAAGATTTTTATAAAAATCATCATTTCGATACAACAATTTCTGTGGTACGTGGGCAGTTCACTTCTCAGCTAAGAAGAAAGTGGGGGCTTGAAAAATCTCGTGAGACTTATCACCATCATGCTGTTGATGCCTTAATTATTGCTTCTTCTAGCCAATTAAGATTATGGAAGAAACAGAATAATCCTCTGATTTTTTATAAAGAAGGACAATTCGTTGATTCAGAAACTGGAGAAATTCTCTCATTAAATGACGATGAATATAAAGAATTAGTATTTAAAGCGCCATATGATCATTTCGTTGATACATTGCGTAGCAAGACATTTGAGGATAGTATACTATTTTCTTATCAAGTAGATTCAAAATATAATCGAAAAATTTCAGACGCTACCATTTACGCAACAAGAAAAGCAAAATTGGATAAAGATAAATCTAAAGAAACGTATGTTTTAAGTAAGATTAAAGATATTTATAGCCAAGCAGGTTATGATGCTTTCATTAAAATTTACAATAAAGATAAGAGTAAATTCTTGATGTATCACAAAGATTTACAAACATTTGAGAAGGTAATTGAAGAGATTTTAAGAACCTATCCTTCTAAAGAATTTAATGATAAGAATAAAGAGGTTCCATGTAATCCTTTTGAGAAATATAGACAAGAAAATGGACCTATCCGTAAGTACAGTAAAAAAGGCAATGGTCCAGAAATTAAAAGTCTGAAATACTATGATAAAAATATTCCTGAATCATTTATTAACATAACTCCTTCTAATAGTAAAAATAAAGTAATACTACGTCAATTAAATCCTTGGAGAACAGATGTCTATTTTAATCATCAGACGGAGAAGTATGAGTTGCTAGGATTAAAATATGCAGATTTACAATTTGAAAAGAAGACTGGGACTTATTCTATAACTATTGATAAATATAATGAAATTAAAGAAAAAGAAGGAGTGGGCGAGCAGTCAGAATTCAAATTCACCTTATATAAAAATGACTTGCTTTTAATTAAGGATACGAAAAATAACGAGAAACAGATTTTTAGATTCTTATCTAGAACAATGCCAAATGTGAAACATTATGTAGAACTAAAACCTTATGATAAAGCCAAATTTGATGGTAACCAGCCATTGATAACAATCTTTGGAAATGTTGCGAAGGGAGGTCAGTGTTTGAAAGGATTAAATAAACCTAATATTTCTATATATAAAATTAAAGCAGATGTTTTAGGTAATAAACATTTCATCAAAAAAGAGGGTGATGAACCAAAACTCAAATTTAAAAAATTTTAAAATAGAGTTGCAAATGCTTTTACAATGTATTATAATAGTAACTGTAAGGGACGCCTTACACAGTTACTTAAATCTTGCAGAAGCTACAAAGATAAGGCTTCATGCCGAATTCAACACCCTGTCAATTATGGCGGGGTGTTTTCGTTTTGTAAAGAGGACAGGATTATGACTTGGAGAATTGTACATGTTTGTCAGAGTGAAAAAATGCAATTAAAGTTGGATAATATTTTAATCAAGAAAATGGGTCAAGACTATGTGATCCCACTGAGTGATATTTCGATAATCGTAGCAGAAGGAGGGGAGACTGTTGTAACTCTGAGGTTATTAAGTGCTTTAAGTAAGTATAATATTGCCTTGATTGTCTGTGATAATGAGCACTTACCTACAGGGATTTACCATTCACAAAATGGTCATTTCAGAGCTTATAAAAAATTACAAGAGCAATTATTGTGGACGCAAGAACAAAAAGATAAATTATGGCAGATAGTAACCTATTTCAAAATAAATAATCAGCAAGATGTTCTTGCAATGTTTGAGAAAAACCTTGATTGTATCCAATTATTGGCAGATTATAAAGATCATATTGAGTTTGGTGATAAAACTAATCGCGAAGGACATGCGGCCAAAGTTTATTTCAATGAATTATTTGGAAAGAAATTTGTTCGCCTTACTCAACAGGAAACTGATGTCATCAATGCAGGACTAAATTACGGCTACGCAATTATGAGAGCGCAGATGGCACGGATTGTTGCGGGTTACGGTTTAAATCCCTTAATCGGGATTTTCCATAAGAATGAATATAACCAATTTAACTTGGTTGATGACTTAATGGAACCTTTTAGACAGATTGTCGATGTTTGGGTCTATCAGAATTTACGAGATGAAGAATATTTAAAATATGAGTTCAGATTAGCCTTAACAGATACACTAAATGCAAAGATTCGTTATGGGAAAGAAACGTGTTCGGTAACAGTAGCAATGGATAAATATGTCAAAGGTTTTCTAAAATGTATTTCTGATAAGGATACGAGTAAATTTTACTGTCCTGTGGTATCGAGCATAGAATGGAGTTAAAGAAATGAGGTACGAAGCATTGAGATTATTGTGTTTTTTTGATCTACCAATGGAAACAAATCAAGAAAAAAGAGTCTATCGTAATTTTCGGAAAGATTTAATTGCCAATGGTTTTGAGATGTTGCAGTTTTCTGTTTATTATAGAACCTGTCCGAATCGAAGTTTTGCTAGTAAATTCTATAAAAAATTAAGTCAGAGTAATTTACCAAGTGGGAATGTCCGTTTACTTGCAGTAACAGAGAAACAATTTTCTGAAATGGTTTTAATTATTGGTGGAAAAACAAAGCAAGAAGAAGTGGTCAGTGATCATAAGTTGGTAGTTATATGAAAATGAACGTCAGTCATCCATACAAGGATAATATTACATTGAGTTTTGGTCAATTTACCCAAGTTGTAGGTCAAGATCAACAAGTAAAGTACTATATTTGGCAGATCCTGTTATGGTATTTTGGAGGTAAAAAATATAGTGAGGAAGATTTAGTCCTATTCGAACAAAATGAACCTAAAATCTTAATAGACGATACGGTGGTTTCACGTTCGGAATTCAGAGTGATTCAACTATCGAACATTAACGATCTAATTGAACAAATGGAATATAAAAAAAGGATCAGTAGCTTATGATTATTTAAAGAAAAAGATTAATTCTACAGAAATAATAGAGCAAATTGAAAATATCAATGATAATCTCGATAGGATTTCATTGCTATTAAATCAAAATTTGAATCTTCAACTAGATGAAATTAATTATCATACAGAAGCGAAATATTTTAATACAGACCAATTGATTCAAAAAAATTTTTTGCCCTATTTTGGACAAAACGATAAAAATATATCCTTTGAATTTATAGACAATAAGAAAAAGTTTTTATTATTTCTTTCCATGTTAGAAGTTGTAGTTACGAATAGTTCTGAAAAGATCTTACTTGTCTTACGAAATTTAGATGATTATCTATCCTACAAGGAATTTGTTGAGTGTTGCGAGAAAATGGAACTTTTAACAAATCATAGTAACTTGCTTTATATTATTTCGTTTCCTTCAAATGAAGGCTATCTTCATGTCACTAAAGAAGTAATGGAGGAGATTAATATCGTTTCTGATTACGTTGATCATTTTTATTCTTTAGTATTTATGTACGAACGATTTAGCAATCAATACCCAATAAATCAAATACCAGATGAGAAAGAATTTTTAAACTCTTTAAGAAAGATTGCTTCCTATTTATTTAGTGTAGACATTCTTCATATGAGTTTATCCATAGAGGATCAAGTAGTATTAAAGATTTTAAATAATTTGTATCAGTATGAAATGAAAACAAAATTCTCTATTGGATCAATCAATCCTATGTTATTGAAATATTTGGAAGAATAGTATTGACGAGTGGGATTTAAGAATTTATAATATCTTTGAGGGCACAAAAATCAAAATTGACGAATTTGAGGGTTTTTGTACTCTCAAGATTTAAGTAACTGTACAACTACCTTTCTTAAGAATGTAAAGAGCACCTAGTTTTTGTACTCTCAAGATTTAAGTAACTGTACAACAATAGAAAGAGATTAGCTAGATAGGAGAGGTTTTTGTACTCTCAAGATTTAAGTAACTGTACAACTTGTTTTTTCGGAGAACTTTCTCTATTCCTGTTTTTGTACTCTCAAGATTTAAGTAACTGTACAACTAGATGATCTTTTACCTTTAATTTCAGGAAGTTTTTGTACTCTCAAGATTTAAGTAACTGTACAACCTTCTAACTTTGAATCCATACCTATGTTACGGTTTTTGTACTCTCAAGATTTAAGTAACTGTACAACCCAGAACCTACATTCTACGAATTTACTATGGTTTTTTTGTACTCTCAAGATTTAAGTAACTGTACAACATAGGCCCTTAAAGGCCAAGGAGAACCACTGTTTTTTTGTACTCTCAAGATTTAAGTAACTGTACAACAACTGATTTAGATGAAGTTCTTTCATTAGAGTTTTTTTGTACTCTCAAGATTTAAGTAACTGTACAACAACTGATTTAGATGAAGTTCTTTCATTAGAGTTTTTTTGTACTCTCAAGATTTAAGTAACTGTACAACCTATTGGAGCCGTCTGGCCGTCAGGAGTTCAGTTTTTTTGTACTCTCAAGATTTAAGTAACTGTACAACTATCAAAGAGGACACTCAAAGCGGATGGGCGTTTTTGTACTCTCAAGATTTAAGTAACTGTACAACACATCACACAAGAAACCAAGTATTGACTGGTGTTTTTTTGTACTCTCAAGATTTAAGTAACTGTACAACCTGTTTAAAACGACAGGGCATTCATTGATTAGTTTTTTTGTACTCTCAAGATTTAAGTAACTGTACAACTATCCCGAATGCCGTGAGGTCGCAACTTTGTTTTTTTGTACTCTCAAGATTTAAGTAACTGTACAACTAGAGAGCTTTTTAGGGGTAACGTACCAGGGGTTTTTTTGTACTCTCAAGATTTAAGTAACTGTACAACCTCGAATTCTTTTTAGCTTGTGGCCAAATAAGTTTTTTTGTACTCTCAAGATTTAAGTAACTGTACAACAGGGAATCTTGACTTATTAACTCATTCATGGTTTTTTTGTACTCTCAAGATTTAAGTAACTGTACAACACAAGAAAATAAAATTGAACTAGATTAAAAGTTTTTGTACTCTCAAGATTTAAGTAACTGTACAACTGATGTTATGGCTCCGATATTGAATTATAGGTTTTTGTACTCTCAAGATTTAAGTAACTGTACAACTGCAATTCAATTTATTGATTTACTTTCATTGTGATATAATCATACTAAAAACCGCTCTGCTGAGCGGTTTTTTGGGCTATTCTATCTATTCTTTCTACAAGACCCAAGTTCGTATAGCATGGGCAACGCCAGATTCGTCATTAGATTTAGTGATGTATTTGGCGATTTTTTTGAGTTCTGGATTTCCGTTTTCCATAACAACGGGGTTACCAACAACTTCAAGCATGGCACGGTCATTTTCCTCGTCACCGATAGCCATAGTTTCATCCTTGTTCAAACCGAGTTTCTCAGCTAAGTGAGTGATAGCTGAACCCTTGTCTACATTCTTTTTAAGGAGTTCGAGGTAGAAAGGAGCAGATTTGTTGATGGAGTAGCGTTCGTAAAATTCGGCTGGTATTTTCAATCGCAGCATCGAGAATTTCTGGTTCATCGATAAACATACACTTGACGATTTCCTTATCAGCCATTTCTTCAGGTGTACGGTAGAAGATGGGCATGCTGACGAGGGTTGATTCGTGCACCGTATATTTTCCGATATTACGATTGGATGTGTAGATGCCATCCTTGGTAATGGCATGCATGTGGACACCAAGTTTACGGCTGAGAAATTCCATATCTAGATAATCCTCATAAGTCAAGGATTCACTAATAATTTCATGTCCTGTAGCAGTTTCTTGAACAAGGGCACCGTTGAAGGTCACTACATAGTCACCCTCATCTCTTAATTTCAAGTCATCTAAAAGTTTGGCAACTCCTGCGATAGGGCGACCAGTTGCAATCATAACTTTGACACCAGCTTGTTTGGCATCTTGAATAGCGGCAAATACCTCAGGAGTGATTTCCTTTTGACTGTTGACAAGGGTTCCATCGATATCAACGGCGATTAGTTTAATACTCATATAGTTCCTCATTTAGTTATTATTTGGTTTAAAATGATCGTTTTCAATCAAGTGTAAAAATTGCTGAGTGATGCTTGCGAAGATGCTGTTTTGGTCCAACATTTCTTTTGGGAAATAGAAACGATTATCTCCGTGGCGACTGCCAGCAAGGGATTGAACGATAGGAGAAAGGCTAGAGAGTTCTGCTAGTTCTCCATTTTTCTGTAAAATCTCAATCTGCGTTCTTGGATTTTCAGATTCAGGACGATAGATATCATAAGGAAGGTCAAAGTTCTTATGAATAGCTGTGTAGTAGTCGGGATCAAAGCCGATGTCTTCTACTAATTTTCTCATAGATGCAAGCTGTTCTTGATCTTCTTGTGAAAAGGTGATGGATTTAAAGACCTTGCGATTGACAAAGCGTTGCGATAAGTCTGCGAGAATCTTGTCAGGACTGGTCATCCAGAGTTGGAAATAGGTATTCATAACTCCGTCATCCAGAGCCAGATAGTCAGTCAAGCTAACATTCTTTTCGAAAAATGGGAGTAGATGCGGGGATGTAAGAGTAAAGAAGTCCTTATTGTCTGGATAAAGTTCTTTAGCACGTTTCAAAAGATTCTGCAGAAGGACTTCCATAGCACGTGTGGCAGGATGGAAATAAACCTGCATATACATTTGATAGCGACTAAGAACATAGTCTTCGATGGCATGCATCCCGTTTCGTTGAAAGGCAATTCCGTTCTCGATAGGGCGAATAACTCGTAAGATACGTGTTAGGTCAAATTCCCCATAAGAAGCACCTGTAAAATAGGAGTCGCGCAAGAGATAGTCCATGCGATCTGCGTCAATCTGACTCGAAATCAGTTGCACGACCTGCTTATTAGGATAGGTATGGTCAATGACACTGGCAACCTTTTCTGGAAAATCTGGCGCTACTTGTAGCAGGACTTGATGAATTTCCGTCTCAGGACTTTGGATAATTTCCTGCGTAATCGCCTCATGATCGGTATCAAAGAGATTTTCAAAGGTATGCGAGTAGGCACCATGTCCTAAGTCATGAAGGAGGGCTGCAGTCATGGTTAGTAAGGACTCAGAAGGATCCCATTCCTTAGGATACTTTTCCTCAAAAATATCGGTGATGCGACGTGCAATCTCGTAAACACCTAGACAGTGAGAGAAACGACTATGTTCTCCACCATGAAAGGTATAACTGGATGTTCCGAGCTGCTTGATACGACGAAGCCGTTGAAATTCTTTGGTATTGATTAAGTCATAGATAATCTGATTATCAACATGGATATAATTGTGAACAGGGTCACGAAATACTTTTTCATTCATAAAACCATTATAGCAAAAAGCTACAGTTTTTGGTAAAATAGTAGGATAAGAGTGTAGAAAGAGGACTTGAAGTGAAGATTCTAATGAGAAATACCATCCAATTTGATGAACAATTGGAAGTGATTGACCAACTTTATGACGTTGAGTTACGTGAGAAAGGTGATTTTTCCTATCTCCTTTTTTACAATGAGGAGAAGGAAAAAGTAGTGCTCAAGTTTAATGATACAGAGTTGGTGATGTCTCGATTTTCCAATCCTAAGACCATCATGCGTTTTCTGAAAGAAGCTGATAGTTTAGCCTATATTCCTACACCAATGGGGATACAGGAGTTTATCATCCAAACAAGCCATTATCAAGTTGAACAGCAAAGATTGAACTAGCCTATCAACTACAAAACAAAGAAGGAACTCCATTTGCGAACTATCGCTTAGAAATTACCTGGAGGTAAGAAAGCCGGTGGAGGAGAAATCAGTAGATAAAGTTTCGATTTCGAAGTTCCAAATCAGATAGTAGGCAAAGTTTTTTTGCTAATAAAAAATGAGGTTGGGATTTTTTATACGAAAACTCAAAAGAGCGCAAAAAGACTCCCCTTGTGATATAATGAAGGTGAAAAAATTGTATTAGGCTACTGGCTCGTCTCTAGTAGCCTTTTTTGTAGCACAAACTCCTGATAAGTGAGATTTTCTTTCAAAAGGATATAAGCTATTTTAAGAAGTTGATGTGCGAGTGCAATAGTTGCTTTTTGCGGTCCTCTCCTACTTTGAATTTGGTAATAACGCTCTGCTAGTGGACTTCCTTTTTGTCTTTTTGCCGCAAAAACTGCTTGACAGAGACACCTTTTTAAATAGGAATTGCCATGTCTGATTTTTGTGCTCCTCTTTTTACAAGCACTTTCATTATTTCCAGGACACAAACCAGCCCAGGAAGCGAGATGTCCAGCTGTTGGAAACTGGCTCATGTCTACCCCAATTTCCGCTATGATCACAGAGGCTGTAATAAGATCCATACCAGGAATAGAATCTAGGATTTCCACTGGTCTCTCATAGAGATTTAGATAGCCGTTTATACGCTCTTCCAAACAATCGATTTGTTTTTTTGATAAAAAAATCGTAAATCTCTAAGGACTGACCTAACATAAAACGATGATGAGCCGAAAAGTACCCATCAAGTGCCTCAAGGAGTTGGGGAACTTTTCTTTTCAAACTGGTATAAACAGATTGATGGATCATTCTTGGGGTAAGGGGCGTCTCATCAATAAGCAGCTGCAGTAAGTTTCGACCAGAAGCACCCATGATATCTTCTATGTAGGTTGTCAGCTTAATACCTCCTGATTGGAGGATTTTATGGATCCGATTGGTCTCACGATTACGGCTCTCTACATAGTGTTTCCGTTGTCGTGTTAGCTCTCTCAATTCTTGAATGGTTTCATCAGGAACGAAACTGCGAGGGAGCAGGCCGATTCGTGTTAATTGGGCAATCCAGTGAGCATCTTTCTTATCTGTTTTTTGACCTGGAATAGCTTTCATATGAGCAGGCTGTGCTAGGATGAGTTCAAAGTCATCACAGAGTTCATGCCAGACAGGTCTCCAGTAAACTCCTGTGCTTTCCATGCCGACGGCTTCTACATGAAATTGAGTGAGAAAATCATGACAGGCTTTTAATCCTTTTGTCGTTGTATCAAACTGAGCCATTTCACGCTTTGGACGAGTAGAAGTGAGCGGCCCATGTAGAATACAAACCACAACAGTAGCTTGATGGACATCAATACCTGCACAAGATTGATAGAGAACATCCATTGTGATTCCCTCCATTTATAAAGTCAGAGAGCTTGTCTACCGATAACGTTGTCGTATTTTTATACTCATGCTCAAGGCGATATTTTGGGGTACTCGTCGGTAGAGTGGATTAGTTTGTCCCGCGAAAGTGATATTCAAGAAATTATCAACCACAAAGCCCTCACTTAGATTATACTTCTAAATGAGGGCTCTTGTCTTTATTTTCGTGTTTCTGTGGGTGACGGCTATGTCGTCATGGCTGTCTGTCCCAACCTTATTTGATATAGAGTTCTTGATTTTTCAAGACAATTTCACGTACACTTGCAAATTTCTTCAGCTTTTTGATTTCTTCTGGATGCGTTACAAGTGTGATTACATAGCCCTCTTTGCCCATACGTCCAGTACGGCCAGCGCGGTGAGTGTAAGTTTCCATATCTCTAGGAACGTCATAGTTAACCACGCATTCCAAGCTATCAATGTCGATACCACGAGCTAGAAGGTCTGTTGCAAGAAGCAGTGTTAGTTGCTTGTCTTTGAATTTTTCGAGAATAACTTTTCTGAACTTAACGTTGACATCGCTAGCTAGAGAAACAGCTAGGACATCACGATATTGCAATTTTTCTTCAGCGCTTCCGAGGTCTGACAAACTATTAAAGAATACCAGTCCACGGAAGTCATCGACATGTGCTAGTTTACGAAGCATATCTACTCTGTGTCGTTGGTCCACTTGCATGTAGAAGTGTTGAATGTTGTCCAACTTTGATCAGAGAGGTCGATGGTGCGCGTGTTGGGCGCAATCTTATCTTGGTCAAACTTGGTAGTGGCACTCATATAGATGAGTTGGTGGTCACGAGGTGCGTAGTGAGTGATTTTCTCAACAAAGTGAATTTGAGAATCATCTAGCAACTGGTCAAACTCATCAAGAATGATCGTTTCCACATTCATCATCTTGATTTTTTTCAATTTGATCAGTTCAAAGATACGCCCAGGAGTTCCAATAAGGATTTCTGGGCCTTTTTTCAGTCGTTCGATTTGACGTTTCTGACTCGAACCAGAAAGGAATAGTTGAGCAGTCAAGCCAATTGCTTCACCCCAGGTTTTAGTTACCTCAAAAATCTGACCAGCCAGTTCAGTATTTGGTGCTAAAATCAATAGTTGCTGCGCTTTTTTCTTTTGGAGACGGAGAAGACTTGGCAGGAGATAAGCTAAAGTTTTTCCTGTACCAGTTGGACTGACTCCAAGGAGGGTTTGACCGTCTAAAATCGGATAAAAAAGCTGAGTTTGAATGGGGGTGAATTCTTGAAAGCCGAGTTGTTCGGTTAGCTCTAGCCATTCTGTAGGTAGTTTGGTTTTCATTTTTCTGCCTCAAATCTAATGCCAGCAGTCTGGCGCATGGTGTAAATTAGGTTATGGACGTGTGATGCATCCTCTAACCAAGCTTGGTAAAGTTCTGGGTTTGGCTGCTTGATCATGTTAGCAAAAGCAGCGACCTCCTCAGTCATGGTATGAGGTGCCTGCTGAATAGGTAGATGTGTTTCATTACCTTGATGATCTGTAAAAATAGCTGATCGAACATGTTCAATAGTGTTGAGTGTCAAGGTTCCATCTGTTGTATATATTTCACAAGGCAGATTAGAAGTAATATTTTTACCAGCCTTGATATGGACTTGATAACCGGGATAAGATAAGATACCATCTCCATTTAAATCAATGGTGTTGTCAAGTTGTTGAGCTTGATAGGACGCATCAAGTACCTTTCCAAACAAGCGAACCGCAGCATAGATCGGATAAATTCCTAAGTCCATGAGAGCCCCACCAGCAAAACGGTCTGAAAATACATTCGGAGTGTTTCCAGAAAGAAGGTTTGGCATCTTAGAAGAATACTTGGCATAGTTAAAATCCGCCCCTAAAACTTGCTTGTCTGCTAAAAAGTTTTTAATAACGGTGAAGGCTTCCTCATGATAGTTTCTTGCTGCTTCAAAGATAAAACATTGATTTTCTTGAGCTATTTCAACTAAATCCTGCCATTCTTGTGGTTGAGTCACCGCTGGTTTTTCAAGGATAACATGCTTGCCAGCAGATAAAGCAGCCTTAGCTTGAGTAAAGTGTAGAGAATTTGGACTTGCGATATAGACAACATCAAATTCAGACTGGAAGAAATCCTCTAAATTATCAAATAGACTAACATCTGTATAGGAACTAGCAAATTGCTGAGCAGTCGTGAGCTTTCTTGAATAAACAGCCACTAACTGGAATTCCTGACTAGTATGAGCAGCTTCTATAAAGTGGTGACTGATTGCACCAGTACCGATAATACCGAGTTTAAGCATGAAATCTCCTTTTCTACAAGTAATGACTGCTTTCATTATATCACAGATAGACTAAACTAGCCAAAGGGAGACAATTCTTTTATTTGACACTTCGAATTTTCCTCAAAAAATGGTACAATAGATTCAGAAAAATTAGGAGTGTAGTATGAGATTATTACCTATGAGAAAAATTTCTCGTCATTCAAAAAGATTGGCGCTTTTTTTGACTTTTTGTGCGGGTTATGTAGATGCCTATACCTTTATCATACGTGGGAATACTCTAGTTGCAGGTCAAACAGGGAATGTCGTTTTCCTTTCCGTTGGTCTCATTCAAGACAATGTTTCAGATGCCAGCGCCAAGGTAATGACCTTGATTTCCTTCATGGTGGGTGTCTTCCTTTTGACAGTCTATAAAGAAAAGTTGAGGATTGTAAGAAAACCAATTCTATCCCTGATTCCACTAGCAATTTTATCTTTAATAATAGGATTTGTTCCCTTGACGGTTGATAATATATACATAGTACCACCGTTAGCATTTTGTATGGGACTTGTAACAACAGCTTTCGGAGAAGTTTCAGGCATTGCATACAATAATGCTTTTATGACCGGAAATATCAAACGAACCATGTTAGCATTTGGCGAATATGTTCGCACAAAACATACACCTTTTTTAAGAGAAGGTCTCATCTTTGTTAGCTTGCTGTCGAGTTTTGTGCTTGGGGTTGTTGTATCAGCTTATCTGAGTATTTTTTATGAAGAAAAAACAATTTTAGGGATTCCAATCATGATGAGTATTTTTTATCTAAGTATGCTTTTTGCATCTTGGAGGAAAAAAATAAGAGAAAAAGTTTAAATTCGATGATAAATACTTGTCAAAAACTAGGAATCATGCTATACTTGAAGAGTTGACTATGCACAGTCCTGTGCAACCGCACGAACATCGTTGCTCGTCGTATAACAAATTTAAACTTCGTCATTATCGCCTTGTCTAACATAAGTTATGTCTTCGGCTCAATTCCTAGTTTATTCTTTGTTATACTTAGAGCTCTTCTTTTAAGTGGTTCGTCCCACGATGCTAGGCGAGTCTTCACAAAAATACGGGGAAACCCTAAAAAATCATAGGAGGTGCATAATGAGCACATACGCAATTATCAAAACTGGCGGAAAACAAGTTAAAGTTGAAGTTGGTCAAGCAATCTACGTTGAAAAATTGAACGTTGAAGCTGGTCAAGAAGTTACTTTTAACGAAGTTGTTCTTGTTGGTGGTGAAAACACTGTTGTCGGAACTCCACTTGTTGCTGGAGCTACTGTAGTTGGAACTGTTGAAAAAAACAAGGAAAAACAAAAGAAAGTTGTTACTACAAGTACAAACCTAAAAAAGGTAGCCACCGTAAACAAGGTCACCGTCAACCATATACAAAAGTTGTCATCAACGCAATCAACGCTTAATTTTAAGGAGAACACATGATACAAGCAGTCTTTGAGAGAGCCGAAGATGGCGAGCTGAGGAGTGCGGAAATTACTGGACACGCCGCAAGTGGCGAATACGGCTTTGATGTCGTGTGTGCATCGGTTTCTACGCTTGCCATTAACTTTATCAATTCAATTGAGAAATTTGCAGGCTATGAACCAATCCTAGAATTAAACGAAGATGAAGGTGGCTATCTGATGGTTGAAATTCCTAGAGACCTTCCTTCACACCAGAGAGAAATGACGCAGTTATTTTTTGAATCATTTTTCTTAGGTATGGCAACCTTATCGGAGGACTCTTCTGAGTTCGTCCAAACCAGAGTTATCACAGAAAACTAACACGGAGGAAAACATTATGTTAAAAATGACTCTTAACAACTTGCAACTTTTCGCCCACAAAAAAGGTGGAGGTTCTACATCAAACGGACGTGATTCACAAGCAAAACGTCTTGGAGCTAAAGCAGCTGACGGACAAACTGTAACAGGTGGATCAATCCTTTACCGTCAACGTGGTACACACATCTATCCAGGTGTAAACGTTGGACGTGGTGGAGACGATACTTTGTTCGCTAAAGTTGAAGGCGTAGTACGCTTTGAACGCAAAGGTCGCGATAAAAAACAAGTTTCTGTTTACCCAATCGCAAAATAAAAAGGTCCAGTGAACCTTTTTATCCCGAGCCTTGAAATGAAAAGGCGAGGAAGCTAGAAGTAGCATTAAATAAGGCTTTCCGAGTTTTCGGAGAGCCTATTTTTTTGTTTTGGTACCCATTTTGGTACCCAGAATGATTTTTATGTAAAATTTTTGTACAATATAATCGGATTAATTTCTTATTTTATAAAAGTTTAAATAACTAACGCATATACTTATTAAGCCAGTTTTTCTTTAACAAATCGCTAACTAAAATTGTGTAGTAAAAATTTTTTTGCAAGCTTTAAAAATACAGGTGAGGAAGATTTTTACTAGCTTTGAAAAGTATGATAATTCTAACTGATATAACCATAGTTATCGTATTAAATATCAAGAGAGTTCTGTCCTTAATGCTAAATTCCCAAACTAACTTCCATCGCCAATAAAAGTGGAAGTTAGTCTGATAAAAATCGTAAAAACCAGTGGAAATCCGTGTCAGGGTAAGTTCCACTGGTTTTATTAATGCTTGATTTCATCGTTTTTGTAGCCGAAAAGAATCGAAAAAAAGAGCGCACAAAATCCCCACATCTGAAAGCGTTTCAGATTAAGTTCCGCTATGGTGGAAGTTAGTGTGAGACGTTTGAATGGGGTTGAAGGTTAGTTTTTAGATCTTATGTTGGAGTAATTTAGACGACTGGCAGACGTCTTCTGCAGGTATTTTAGAAATGCCGAGAAGCTTAGGAATCTCCTCTCCGTAAGTAAAGGCAAAGAGTTCATAGGCTGACTTTCCATTCAAAGCAGCGCGCTTGACGCTATTGACATGTGAACAAACGAGATTGATATCCTCTTGAGTTAAATTGTCAAAGGAAGTTCCCTTAGGTAGAATGTCGCGAATCAGCGTGTGATTTTTCTCAATTCTCCCTTTCTGGTCAGAGCGATTAGGGTCACAAAAGAAGAGTTTTATTTCACCACGAATATCCATTTCGATGTCCTTAACCCTGGCAAACTCTCCTCCATTATCTGTCAGAATAACAGGAAAGAGTTGGAAGAAATCTTTATCAGCTTCGTGAAGAGTGTTTTTGATGTCATAGAGGTTCTTGATAACTTCAAGGGCAGTTTTATTCTCCAGAAGCCTAGCGAAGATAAAGTTACAGAAAGAGAGGTTGAAGGTGAGTAGGACTTTGCCTCCAGTCCTCCCCATAACTGTATCCATTTCCAGCCAAGAGTCTAGTTGATTAAGGACTAAATAGTTTTGGAAATCCACATAGGAACGGCCTTTTTTCGCTTCTTTAGGGATGGAAGGTAGCTTACTTTTTCGTCTTTCTTTGAATTTAACGGCTCTTGCTAGGTCAATAGGAGCAATAGATAGGTATCCTTTTCGGATGTATCGATAGACAGTTGGGGAGCTGACATCAAGGTTATGAGTTTTGAGGATATGATAGATGTGTTGTCCTTTTTTAACACCATCAGAAATGACTTTATCCATGTCCCAGAAAGTTTGAGAATTGAGAGGAGTTCCTTCACGAGCTTCGACAAGAGTTTGTTCGTACTGCTTTTGAGCTTGCTTAGCGAGGTAGAAGATTTTCTGATAGCCACAGTTTTGTCTTCTTTTAGAGCACCCATTACAGACAAAGGGAGGTTTATCAAGTAGAGGGCAAGGAAGGTTGTTAGAGGTAGAGTCTCTAATTTGTTTGTTTCGTTTGACTTCTTTGGAAACAGTAGTTGGGTCTTTTAGTATAAATTGCCCGATAGCTTTGAAGGTTTCACCGCGCTCTAAACTAATTGGATATCATTACGGTCTGAAAGGGTAAGGTGTTTATGTTTGGTCATAGTAGGCCTCATTTCTACCACAAACGTCTCACACTTAATTCCACCATAAAAATCCGTTTTAGACTAATTTCCACTTTGGTCAGGAAAGTGGAAGTTACTTTGAGAAGTTACCCTCTGTCCTTAATTTTTTTATAGGATTGGCTATTAGTAAGAAATATGGTATAATATAGGGCGAGACCTTCTTAATAAATAGTGAAAGAGTATAAAATGAAAAAAATTGTCATTAACGGTGGGAGACCATTGAAAGGTGAAATTACGATTAGTGGTGCTAAAAATAGTGTCGTTGCCTTGATTCCTGCCATTATTTTATCAGATGATGTTGTGATTTTGGATTGTGTTCCAGACATCTCTGATGTAGCTAGTCTTATTGAGATTATGGAAATCATGGGAGCTAGTGTCAAGCGTTATGACGATGTTCTTGAGATTGATCCTCGTGGTGTTCAAAATAAACCAATGCCTTATGGTAAAATTAATAGCTTGCGTGCGTCTTATTATTTCTACGGTAGTCTTTTAGGACGTTTTGGTGAAGCAACTGTAGGTTTGCCTGGAGGGTGTGACCTAGGACCACGTCCGATTGATTTGCATTTAAAAGCATTTGAAGCTATGGGAGCTAAGACAACCTACGAGGGAGATAATATGAATCTCTCAACCCAGGGATCAAGCCTATATGGTGCGCATATCTATATGGATACTGTTAGTGTTGGTGCAACAATCAATACGATGCTAGCAGCAGTAAAAGCCAAAGGTCGAACAGTTATTGAAAATGCTGCTCGCGAACCTGAAATCATTGATGTGGCTACATTATTAAACAATATGGGAGCTCACATTCGTGGTGCAGGTACGGATATGATTACTATTGATGGTGTAGATAGCCTTCATGGAACACGTCACCAAGTCATCCCAGATCGTATTGAAGCAGGAACTTATATTTCAATGGCTGCTGCAGTGGGTCATGGGATTCGAATTAATAATGTACTTTATGAGCATTTAGAAGGATTTATTGCTAAACTTGAAGAAATGGGTGTTCACATGACTGTTTCTGAAGACAGTATTTTCGTCGAAGAGCAAACAAATCTAAAGGCTGTTAATATCAAGACAGCTCCTTATCCAGGTTTCGCAACAGATCTTCAACAGCCTATTACTCCTTTGCTATTAAAAGCAGAAGGTCGTGGCACATTGATTGATACAATCTATGAAAAACGTGTCAACCATGTTTTTGAATTAGCCAAAATGAATGCAGATATTTCAACAACAAACGACCACATCCTTTATAAGGGTGGAAATCCTTTGCAGGGTGCAAAAGTTAAGGCGACAGACCTACGTGCTGGAGCTGCCTTGGTTATTGCTGGCTTGATGGCTGAAGGAAAAACAGAGATTACCAATGTTGAATTCATCCTTCGAGGCTACTCGAATATTATCGAAAAATTGCGTAATCTTGGAGCAGATATTGAGCTAATCGAAGATTAGCACTTTGAGGATTGCAATGAATATCTGGACTAAATTAGCAAAATTTTCTTTCTATGAGACGGAACGTTTATATTTCCGTCCCTTCTTTTTTACAGATGTAGATGATTTTCATCAACTTGCATCAGATCCTGAAAATCTTCAATTTATCTTTCCTGCACAAGCAAGTATTGAAGAAAGTCAGTATGCTCTTGCCAATTATTTTATGAAATCACCTTTGGGGATTTGGGCTATTTGTGATAAAAAAGTGCAAAGAATGATTGGAGCTATCAAGTTTGAAAAGCTTGATGAAATTAAGAAAGAAGCAGAAATTGGCTATTTTTTAAAGAAAAACTATTGGTCTCAGGGTTATATGACTGAAGCAGTTACCAAATTACGAACTTTATCCATGAACGAGTTTGGATTGAAGCAACTTTCGATTGTGACACATCTAGAAAATGTTGCTAGTCAGAAAGTAGCAGAAAAATCAGATTTTGTTCTTTATCGTCGTTTTAAAGGTAGCGATCGTTATACCCGAAAGATGCGGGATTATCTAGAATTCCGTTATACAAAAGGAAATCTAAATGAGTAAACACCAAGAAATATTAGCCTACTTGGAAGAATTACCAGTTGGGAAGCGTGTCAGTGTTCGTAGTATTTCAAATCGGCTGGGAGTAAGTGATGGTACGGCATATCGGGCTATCAAAGAAGCTGAAAATAGGGGACTTGTTGAAACACGTCCTCGAAGTGGAACAGTACGTGTAAAGTCAAAAAAAGTAGCTATTGAGAAATTAACGTTCGCAGAAATTGCAGAAGTTACAGGCTCGGAAGTTTTAGCTGGTCAAGCTGGATTGGATAGAGAATTTAGTAAATTCTCCATTGGAGCGATGACTGAAAAGAATATTCTTTCTTATCTTCATGATGGCGGCTTACTTATCGTAGGAGATCGAACACGTATTCAGTTATTAGCACTTGAAAATGAAAATGCTGTCTTGGTAACAGGTGGATTTGAAGTTCATGAAGATGTTTTAGAATCTGCCAATAAGAAAAATATTCCAGTATTACGCAGTAAGCATGATACATTTACAATTGCGACTATGATCAACAGAGCTTTGTCTAACGTTCAGATCAAGACAGATATTTTGACGGTTGAAAAATCTATCGTACTAGTCATGAATATGGATTTCTACAGGAAACGGATACTGTCAAAGACTATCTAGACTTGGTTCGTAAGAATAGAACGAGCCGTTTCCCTGTCATAAATCAGCATCAGGTTGTTGTAGGTGTAGTTACTATGCGTGATGCTGGGGATAAATCACCTGGTACAACGATAGATAAGGTCATGACAAGGACAGTCTATATGACTGGTTTAGCGACGAATATCGCTAACGTTAGCCAGAGAATGATTGCTGAAGACTTTGAAATGGTACCTGTTGTGAGAAGCAATCAAACCTTACTTGGTGTCATTACTAGACGGGATGTCATGGAAAAGATGAGTCGCTCTCAAGTTTCAGCTTTACCAACATTTTCAGAACAGGTTGGTCAGAAGTTATCTTACCACCATGACGAAGTTGTCATTACGGTTGAACCATTTATGTTGGAAAAAAATGGAGTCCTTGCAAATGGAGTTCTTTCAGAAATATTGACCCATATGACGCAAGATCTGGTTGTGAATAGCGGACGTAACCTCATCATTGAACAAATGTTGATTTATTTCTTACAAGCTGTTCAGATTGATGATATCTTGCGGATTCAGGCCAGAATTATTCATCATACGAGAAGATCAGCTATTATTGACTATGACATTTATATCAATCATCAAATCGTATCAAAAGCAAATGTTACTGTAAAAATTAATTAAAACTAGGAGAAAACATGATTACATTAAAATCAGCTAGAGAAATCGAAGCAATGGATAAAGCTGGCGATTTTCTTGCCAGTATTCACATCGGTTTGCGTGACATCATCAAACCAGGTGTAGATATGTGGGAAGTAGAAGAATATGTGCGTCGTCGTTGTAAAGAAGAAAATTTCCTTCCACTACAAATCGGTGTTGATGGGGCAATGATGGATTATCCTTATGCTACTTGCTGTTCACTCAATGACGAAGTAGCCCATGCTTTTCCACGCCACTATATTTTGAAGGAAGGCGATTTGCTGAAAGTAGATATGGTTCTTGGTGGGCCAATCGCTAAGTCTGACCTCAATGTTTCTAAACTCAACTTTAACAACGTTGAGCAGATGAAAAAATATACTCAAAACTTTACGGGCGGCTTGGCAGATTCTTGTTGGGCATACGCTGTTGGAAAACCGTCAGAAGAAGTTAAAAACTTAATGGACGTGACCAAGGAAGCTATGTACATTGGTATTGAAAAAGCTGTTGTAGGAAACCGTATTGGAGATATTGGAGCTGCTATTCAGGAATATGCTGAAAGTCGTGGTTACGGCGTTGTTCGTGATCTTGTAGGACACGGTGTTGGTCCAACTATGCATGAAGAACCAATGGTTCCTAACTATGGTATCGCAGGACGCGGTCTCCGCCTTCGTGAAGGCATGGTTTTGACAATCGAACCTATGATCAATACAGGTGATTGGGAAATCGATACAGATATGAAAACAGGTTGGGCACATAAAACAATCGATGGTGGACTATCGTGTCAGTACGAGCATCAGTTTGTTATTACTAAAGATGGGCCTGTAATCTTGACAAGTCAAGGTGAAGAGGGAACTTATTAATCAAAAAAGGAGATGAGCTCCTTTTTTGATTCTTTCAAGTTGAAAATAAATTTGCGTAGCGGATTTCTTACAAACGTTTTCTTTTATAGTAAAATAAAATAAGACTATATGAAAGAAGGTTCTTAATTGGAAAGTATTTTATTTTTTATTTCTGTCTTTATAGCTGGAGTCTTGTCATTCTTTTCTCCCTGTGTCTTTCCCTTGCTACCAGTCTATGCAGGTGTTCTGCTAGATGATCAAGAGGAGTCAAGGACATTTCGTTTTTTGGGTAAAGATGTTGCCTGGTCAGGATTGATTCGGACACTCTGTTTCATTGCGGGTATCTCTCTCATCTTCTTTATTCTTGGATTTGGAGCAGGATTCCTTGGGAATTTACTTTATGCTGACTGGTTCCGTTATGTCATGGGAATCATGATTATTATACTGGGTTTGCATCAGATGGAAATACTTCATTTACAAAAATTAGAGGTACAAAAAACAGTAACATTAAATCAAAAACAGTCTAGCAAATATTTGTCGGCCTTTTTACTGGGTATCAGCTTCAGCTTTGGCTGGACTCCATGTATAGGCCCAGTTTTAAGTTCTGTTTTAGCACTGGCTGCCTCAGGAGGAAATGGAGCTCTTCAGGGAGCCTTATTAACCCTCATTTACACTCTCGGAATGGCGCTTCCATTTTTAGTTCTGGCCTTGGCATCAGGTCTTGTCATGCCTTATTTTAGTAGAATCAAATCCCACATACTTTTATTAAAGAAAATTGGTGGTTTATTGATCATTCTCATGGGAATTTTATTAATGTTGGGACAGTTAAATGTCTTATCTGGAATATTAGGATAAAAGGAGTTATCTATGAAAAAAATTATCTATTTTGGGCTTAGTTTCTTGTCTCTCTTTCTTCTGATTGCTTGTGGCAAGGAAGAGAAAAAATCAAGTCAAGAAAATCAACCGACTCAGACACAGCAGCAAGCAACTGTGAAGCAAGTGGCTGTAGGAGCAGAAGCACCTGATTTTACGCTTCAATCAATGGATGGAAAAGAAGTGAAATTATCTGATTTTAAAGGTAAAAAAGTTTATCTTAAATTTTGGGCATCTTGGTGTGGACCATGTAAGAAGAGTATGCCAGAATTGATGGAGCTTGCTGCTAAGGAAGATCGTGATTTCGAAATTTTATCTGTCATTGCGCCAGGGCTTCAAGGTGAAAAAACGATAGACCAATTTCCAAAGTGGTTTGAAGAACAAGGTTATAAAGACATCCCAGTTTTATATGATACAAAAGGAGCTGTTTTTCAAGATTATCAAATTCGTAGCATCCCTACAGAGTATCTAATTGATTCACAGGGTAAAATTGCTAAGATTCAATTAGGTGCGATTAGTAACGCAGATGCAGAAGCAGCTTTTGCTCAAATGAAATAAAGTAATGAAATATAATACTCTTCAAAAATCAAATTCAAACCACGTCAGCTTCGCCTTGCCGTACTTGAGTACAGCCTTCGGCTAGCTTCCTAGTTTGCTCTTTAATTTTCATTGAGTATAAAAATGTCTAGACAAACTGTCTAGACATTTTTTCTAACTTAAATTAGTTTTTTGAAGCTACTTGGAATTCAGGGTTTTTCCAAGCTTCATCAATAATAGCTTGCAATTCTTTTGCTGAAGCCTGCATTTTTTGAGTTTCAGCGTCGTTCAATGGGATGTTAACTGGGCGAACGATACCGTGCGCACCAACGATAGCTGGTTGACCGATAAAGACGTTTTCAACTCCGTATTGACCTTCTTGGAAGACTGAAAGTGGAAGAACCGCATTTTCATCGTCAAGGATAGCTTTTGTGATACGAGCTAGTGCAACCGCGATACCGTAGTAAGTAGCACCTTTTTTGTTGATGATTGAGTAAGCAGCGTCACGAACTGAGATGAAGAGTTCAACAAGGTCAGCTTCATTCAAGTCACGGTTAGCTTGCAACCATTGTTCCAATTTAACACCGGCAACGTTAGCGTGTGACCAAACGGCAAATTCTGAGTCACCGTGCTCACCCATGATGTAGGCGTGAACTGAACGAGCATCAACACCAATAGTTCAGCAAGTGCTTGACGGAAACGAGCTGAGTCAAGAGAAGTACCTGAACCGATAACACGTTCTTTAGGGAATCCTGAGAATTTCCAAGTTGAGTAAGTTAAAATGTCAACTGGGTTAGCAGCAACAAGGAAGATACCGTCAAAACCAGACGCAACAACTTGTTCAACGATTGATTTGTTGATAGCAAGGTTTTTACCAACAAGGTCAAGACGAGTTTCACCTGGTTTTTGTGGAGCACCAGCAGTGATAACTACAAGGTCAGCGTCCGCACAATCTTCATACTTAGCCGCATAAATTTTCTTAGGTGAAGTAAAAGCAAGCGCGTGGCTAAGGTCTTCAGCATCACCAACAGCTTTTTCAAACAATTGAGGAATTTCAATGATACCGAGTTCTTGTGCAATTCCTTGGTTAACAAGAGCAAAAGCGTATGATGATCCTACGGCACCGTCACCGACAAGGATAACTTTTTTGTGTTGTTTAGTTAATGTCATTTGTCTAAACATCTCCTTCATTTTTTAAGGGGTTCCCCCGTTTAGTTCAATTCTATCACTTTTAAATAGCTTTGTCACGGATATAACATCCACTTGGCTATGTAAACGTTTTAGTCAGATTGGAACACTGAAATAAGAGACAAACTATGGTATAATATATCTAGTTACTAATAGTGAAATGAGGCATTTGTTAATGCAAGATAAAAATTTAGTGAATGTCAATCTGACAAAGGAGATGAAGACCAGCTTTATCGACTACGCCATGAGTGTTATCGTATCGCGGGCCCTTCCTGATGTTCGAGATGGGTTGAAACCAGTTCATCGTCGTATTTTGTACGGTATGAACGAATTGGGTGTGACACCAGATAAACCTCATAAGAAATCTGCTCGTATTACAGGGGATGTCATGGGTAAATACCATCCGCACGGTGACTCATCTATCTATGAAGCTATGGTTCGTATGGCTCAATGGTGGAGTTACCGTTACATGCTTGTAGATGGGCATGGGAATTTTGGTTCCATGGATGGTGATGGTGCCGCAGCTCAGCGTTATACTGAAGCGCGCATGAGCAAGATTGCACTTGAGATGCTTCGTGATATCAATAAAAACACTGTTGATTTTGTAGATAACTATGATGCCAATGAACGTGAACCTGTTGTTCTACCAGCTCGTTTCCCAAACCTTTTGGTCAATGGTGCTACAGGTATTGCCGTTGGTATGGCGACCAATATTCCGCCACATAACTTGGGTGAAACCATTGATGCGGTTAAGTTGGTTATGGATAATCCAGAAGTTACGACCAAGGACTTGATGGAAGTACTCCCTGGGCCTGACTTCCCAACTGGTGCCCTTGTTATGGGGAGATCAGGGATTCATAAGGCCTATGAAACAGGGAAAGGCTCCATTGTTCTTCGTTCCCGTACAGAAATTGAGGAAACAAAAACTGATCGCGAACGTATCGTTGTAACAGAATTTCCATACATGGTTAATAAGACTAAAGTCCATGAGCATATTGTGCGTCTAGTTCAAGAAAAACGTATCGAAGGAATCACAGCTGTTCGTGACGAATCTAACCGTGAGGGTGTTCGCTTTGTTATCGAAGTGAAGCGTGATGCCTCTGCCAATGTTATCTTGAACAACTTGTTCAAGATGACTCAAATGCAAACTAGCTTTGGATTTAACATGCTGGCTATCCAGAATGGTGTACCAAAGATTCTCTCTCTTCGTCAAATCTTGGATGCTTATATTGAGCACCAAAAAGAAGTGGTGACTCGTCGTACTCAATTTGACAAAGAGAAAGCTGAAGCGCGTGCACACATCTTAGAAGGTTTGTTAATTGCTCTGGACCATATTGATGAAGTTATTCGTATCATTCGTGCTAGTGAAACGGATGCAGAAGCCCAAGCTGAATTGATGAGCAAGTTCAAGTTATCTGAACGTCAAAGTCAAGCAATTCTCGATATGCGTCTACGTCGTTTAACAGGTTTGGAACGTGACAAGATTCAGTCGGAATATGATGAGCTTATTGCTTTGATTGCTGACTTGGCAGACATTCTTGCAAACCAGAACGCGTAGCGCAAATCATCAAGGAAGAATTGGATGAGGTCAAACGTAAGTTTGGCGATCCACGTCGTACTGAGTTGATGGTTGGTGAAGTCTTGACGCTTGAAGATGAAGACTTGATTGAAGAGTCTGATGTTCTCATCACTCTATCAAATAAAGGTTATATCAAACGTTTGGACCAAGACGAATTTACAGCTCAAACGTGGTGGACGTGGCGTTCAAGGAACTGGAGTTAAGGACGATGACTTTGTGCGTGAATTGGTTTCAACCAGCACTCACGATCATTTGCTATTCTTTACTAATAAAGGGCGTGTGTATCGTCTTAAGGGGTATGAAATTCCAGAGTATGGTCGCACTGCTAAGGGCTTGCCAGTCGTCAATCTTTTGAAACTGGATGAGGGAGAAAGCATTCAAACTATTATCAATGTTGAATCAGAACGCAGTGATGATGCTTACCTCTTCTTTACAACTCGTGCTGGTATTGTTAAGAGAACCAGCGTTAAAGAATTCGCAAACATTCGTCAAAATGGTCTCAAAGCCTTGAATCTGAAAGATGAGGATGAGTTGATTAATGTCTTACTAACTGAAAAAGACACAGATATCATCATCGGAACCAAATTAGGTTATGCAGTTCGTTTCAATCAGTCTTCAGTTCGTAGTATGAGTCGTATTGCCACTGGTGTTAAAGGGGTAAACCTTCGTGAAGGTGATGCAGTAGTAGGAGCGAGAGTGATCACTGACCAAGATGAAGTCCTCATTATCACCGAAAAAGGATACGGTAAGCGTACAGTTGCCACTGAATATCCAACTAAAGGTCGTGCTGGTAAAGGAATGAAAACAGCTAATGTCACTGAGAAAAATGGTCCTCTGGCTGGTCTCTTAACAGTAAACGGTGACGAAGACTTGATGATTATCACTGACACAGGTGTCATGATTCGAACAAATGTAGCCAATATTTCACAAACGGGGCGTTCAACTATGGGAGTAAAAGTGATGCGTCTAGATCAAGATGCTAAGATTGTGACTTTTACAAGTGTTGCAGCAGCAGAAAGAAGAAGTTGGGGCAGAACAGGAAACAGAAAGTGAAGCATAATGTCTCAAAAAAAGAATAAAAGTAAAAAAAATAAACGTAAGAATCTACTGATTAACATACTGGCAGGATTCCTAATCTTGTTATCTATCGCTTTAATCTTCAATGCCAATATTCGTGATATGTTCATGATTTGGAACACTAATAAGTATCAGGTCAGTCAAGTAACTAAGGAAGAGATTGAGGAGAATAAAGAAACAGAAGGAAATTTCGATTTTGATTCTGTAAAATCACTTTCCTCGGAGGCAGTCTTATCAGCTCAGTGGAATTCTCAGCAACTTCCGGTTATTGGAGGTATTGCCATTCCAGAGCTTGAAATGAATCTGCCAATATTTAAGGGACTCGATAATGTTAACCTCTTTTATGGTGCTGGGACAATGAAAGCCAATCAGGTAATGGGGGAAGGAAATTATTCTTTAGCAAGTCACCGTATCTTTGCAGGTGAAAATGCAGATAAGAAATTATTCTCTCCTCTTGCTCGCGCTGAGAAAGGGATGAAAATTTATCTCACTGATAAAGAGAAAGTCTATACATACGAGATTGAAGAAGTTAAAATTGTAACTCCTGATCGCGTAGATGTAATTGACGAACGTGATGGGATTAAAGAGATTACCTTGGTAACCTGTGAAGATGCTAATGCAGTTGAGAGAATTATCGTTAAAGGGAATTTGACAGAGATAAAATCTTATGCAGAAACTCCATCAGATATCTTAGAAGCCTTTAATAAACCCTATAAACAATTTTATGAATAGTAGAAGAGGTTGGGACAAAAGAGCCCGACCTCACTTTTTATTAGCAATCAAACTTTGACGCGGTAGCTGATTGAACTTTTTGTTCGTCTTTTAGACTCCAAAAAGCTCCAAATCATCCTCGCGGGGCTGGGACTACGAAATCGAGACTTTGTCTATCGATTTCTGTCCCACCGCCTTTTCTTGTCAATTTCAGAAAATAGATAGGAAAAAGACTTTTCAATTTTGGTAAAAAGTAGTATAATGTTTCTATTATAGAAATTTTTAGAAAATTCCGAAAGAGGTTTGTTATGGGATACACAGTTGCTGTTGTTGGCGCTACAGGTGCCGTTGGTGCTCAAATGATCAAAATGTTGGAAGAATCAACTCTTCCGATCGATAAGATTCGTTACCTTGCGTCTGCACGTTCTGCAGGAAAGGTCTTGCAATTCAAAGGTCAAGATGTGACCATCGAAGAAACAACAGAAGACGCTTTTGAAGGGGTTGATATTGCTCTTTTCTCAGCTGGTGGATCAACTTCTGCAAAATACGCACCTTATGCTGTTAAGGCAGGCGCAGTCGTCGTAGATAACACTTCTTACTTCCGTCAAATCCAGATGTACCATTGGTTGTTCCTGAAGTGAATGCTCACGCCCTTGATGCTCATAACGGAATCATCTCTTGTCCTAACTGTTCAACTATTCAAATGATGGTAGCTCTTGAACCAGTTCGTCATAAATGGGGCTTGGACCGTATCATCGTATCAACTTATCAAGCAGTTTCAGGTGCTGGTATGGGAGCAATTCTTGAAACCCAACGTGAGCTTCGTGAAGTCTTGAATGACGGTGTGAATCCACGTGATGTGCATGCGGAAATCTTGCCATCAGGTGGTGATAAGAAACACTATCCAATTGCCTTTAATGCTCTTCCACAAATTGATGTTTTTACTGATAATGACTACACTTACGAAGAAATGAAGATGACCAATGAAACCAAGAAAATCATGGAAGACGATAGCATTGCCGTATCAGCAACATGTGTACGTATTCCAGTTTTGTCAGCTCACTCTGAGTCAGTCTATATTGAAACAAAAGAAGTAGCACCAATCGAAGAAGTGAAAGCAGCTATTGCTGCCTTCCCAGGTGCGGTTCTTGAAGATGATGTTGCTCACCAAATCTATCCTCAAGCAGTAAATGCTGTTGGTTCACGTGATACATTCGTTGGACGTATCCGTAAAGACTTGGATGCAGAAAAAGGTATTCATATGTGGGTAGTATCTGATAATCTTCTTAAAGGTGCAGCTTGGAACTCAGTTCAAATCGCAGAAACACTTCACGAACGTGGTCTAGTACACCCAACAGCTGAATTAAAATTTGAATTGAAATAATGTGTAGGAGTTCATTTGAACTCCTTCTTTAAAAATAGAGAGGTGTTTTGTATGTCTTATCAAGATTTAAAAGATTGTAAAAATTATCACGGCCTTTATTACTCCTTTTCATGAAGATGGGTCAATCAATTTCGATGCCATTCCAAAGTTGATTGAACATTTATTAGCACATCATACAGACGGAATTCTCCTAGCAGGAACAACTGCTGAGAGTCCGACTCTAACTCACGATGAGGAGTTGCAGTTGTTTGCGGCTGTTCAAAAAGTTGTCAATGGCCGTGTTCCTTTAATCGCTGGTGTTGGTACCAATGATACACGAGACTCTATTGAGTTCGTCAAAGAGGTAGCAGAGTTTGGCGGTTTTGCGGCTGGTCTTGCGATTGTTCCTTACTACAATAAACCATCCCAAGAAGGTATGTATCAACACTTTAAAGCTATTGCAGATGCTTCTGATTTGCCAATTATTATTTATAACATTCCAGGTCGTGTAGTTGTAGAAATGACTCCAGATACCTTACTTCGTTTGGCGGAACATCCAAATATTATCGGTGTCAAAGAATGTACCAGTCTTGCCAATATGGCTTACTTGATTGAGCATAAACCAGAAGAATTCTTGGTTTATACTGGTGAAGATGGAGATGCCTTCCATGCTATGAATCTAGGTGCAGACGGAGTTATCTCTGTTGCTTCCCATACGAATGGGGATGAGATGCATGAAATGTTTACTGCAATCGAAGAAAGTGATATGAAGAAAGCGGCAGCTATTCAGCGTAAATTTATTCCTAAAGTCAATGCTCTCTTCTCTTACCCAAGTCCAGCACCTGTTAAGGCAGTACTCAACTATATGGGATTCGAAGCTGGGCCAACTCGTCTACCTTTGGTTCCTGCGCCTGAAGAGGATGCTAAACGCATTATCAAGGTTGTTATTGATGGGGATTACGAAGCAACCAAGGCAACTGTCACTGGAGTCCTTCGTCCTGATTACTAAGATAACTAATATAAAAAACTTTCTAAACAAGTAAAATTGTTGGGAAGTTTTTTTCTTTTTCTACGAATAAATAGATAAAGAGAAAAACAAGGAGTCTATCATGAAAATTAAGATTGATAATTTTGAGATTTATAAGTTGAAACAAGCAGGTTTAAGTAATCAACAGGTTTTAAAGGTACTTCAATATGGAGAAATCTATGATCAAGAATTAAGCTTAGAAACGATAGCAGAAGCATCTGAGTGTCGAAACCCAGTGGTTTTTATGGAACGTTACCATAAACTCACCTTCGAAAGTATGGAGCGATTAAGAAGGGACTTTGAAAAATTTCCCTCATTTTCCATCCTAGACGATGTCTATCCCTTTGCTCTCAGTGAAATCTATGATGCTCCAGTATTGTTATTTTATAAGGGCGATTTAAATCTCTTAAAGTTACCTAAGATTGCAGTTGTGGGCAGTCGCTCTTGTAGTCAGACAGGAACAAAATCAGTTCGTAAGGTTATTGAAGAACTAGAGAATGAGCTGGTGATTGTGAGCGGGCTTGCTAGAGGTATTGATACTGCAGCACATATGTCAATTCTTCAAGGTGGTGGAAACTATTGCAGTCATTGGGACTGGCTTGGATGTCTATTATCCGCGATCCAATAAACGACTGCAGGACTACATCGGTGAATATCATTTGCTACTGAGTGAATATGGACCGGGTGAAGAACCCTTGAAATATCACTTTCCAGCACGAAATCGGATTATTGCTGGCCTATGTATGGGTGTCATCGTTGCTGAGGCAAAGATGAGATCTGGTAGTTTGATTACTTGTGAGCGAGCTATGGAAGAAGGAAGAGATGTTTTTGCTATTCCAGGGAGCATTTTAGATGGTCGTTCAGATGGTTGTCATCACTTGGTTCAAGAAGGTGCAAAACTTGTTTCAAGTGGTCAGGATGTGCTAGCAGAATTTGAATTTTAAGAACTAAAAAGGTTTTATCAGTTAAACTTTTCTTCTATATATAGGAGTTAAGTCTTGACAGGTTTTTAAAAATGGTTTACACTTTATAAAGTTTATTACTTTGAAAAGGTGTGATACTGTGGCTACGGCAACAAAGAAGAAAAAATCAACAGTTAAAAAAAATCTAGTAATCGTGGAGTCGCCTGCAAAGGCTAAAACGATTGAAAAATACCTGGGTAGAAATTATAAGGTTTTAGCCAGTGTCGGTCATATCCGTGATTTGAAAAAATCCAGTATGTCAGTCGATGTAGAAAATAATTATGAACCCCAATATATAAATATTCGTGGGAAAGGTCCTCTGATCAATGACTTGAAAAAAGAGGCTAAAAAAGCCAATAAAGTCTTTCTCGCAAGTGACCCGGACCGCGAAGGAGAAGCAATTTCTTGGCATTTAGCTCATATTCTCAATCTAGATGAAAATGATGCTAACCGTGTTGTTTTCAACGAGATTACCAAGGATGCGGTAAAAAATGCTTTTAAAGAACCTCGTAAGATTGACATGGATTTGGTGGATGCCCAACAAGCCCGTCGTGTCTTGGACCGTTTGGTAGGTTATTCCATTTCACCAATTTTATGGAAAAAGGTCAAAAAGGGCTTGTCAGCTGGCCGTGTTCAGTCTGTTGCTCTCAAGTTAATCATTGACCGTGAAAATGAGATTAATGCATTTCAACCAGAAGAATATTGGACTATTGATGGAGTCTTCAAAAAGGGGACTAAGCAATTCCAAGCATCCTTCTATGGAATGAATGGCAAGAAGATGAAATTGACAAGCAATGAAGAGGTTAAAGAAGTCTTGTCTCATCTATCCAGCAAAGACTTTACAGTTGATCAGGTAGATAAAAAAGAACGCAAGCGTAACGCTCCACTACCTTATACTACCTCAACTATGCAGATGGATGCAGCTAATAAAATCAATTTCCGTACTCGAAAGACCATGATGGTTGCCCAGCAACTCTATGAAGGGATTAATATTGGTACGGGAGTCCAAGGTTTGATCACCTATATGCGTACAGACTCGACTCGTATCAGTCCAGTTGCTCAAAATGAAGCTGCAAACTACATTAACGAACGTTTTGGCAGTAAGTATTCTAAGCATGGCAGCAAGGTAAAGAATGCGACTGGTGCTCAGGATGCCCATGAGGCTATTCGCCCATCAAGTGTCTTTAATACACCTGAAAAGATCGCTAAATACTTAGACAAAGACCAACTTAAGCTTTATACACTTATCTGGAATCGCTTTGTAGCGAGTCAGATGACGGGTGCTATCTTTGATACCATGGCTGTGAAGCTCTCTCAAAATGGAGTTCAATTTGCAGCGAATGGTAGTCAGGTCAAATTTGATGGTTACTTGGCTATTTACAATGATTCAGATAAGAATAAGATGTTGCCGGATATGGTAGTTGGTGATGTCGTCAAGCAGGTCAATAGTAAACCTGAGCAGCACTTCACTCAACCACCAGCCCGATATTCGGAAGCAACACTGATTAAGACTTTGGAAGAAAATGGTGTCGGACGTCCATCAACTTATGCACCTACCATTGAAACTATTCAAAAGCGCTATTATGTGCGTTTGGCAGCTAAGCGTTTTGAACCGACAGAGTTGGGAGAAATTGTCAATAAACTGATTGTTGAATATTTCCCTGATATCGTCAATGTAACCTTTACAGCTGAAATGGAAGGTAAACTGGATGATGTCGAAGTTGGAAAAGAGCAGTGGCAACGAGTCATTGATGAATTTTATAAACCCTTCTCTAAAGAGGTTGCCAAAGCCGAAGAGGAAATGGAAAAAATCCAAATCAGGGATGAGCCAGCAGGATTTGATTGTGAAGAGTGTGGCAGTCCGATGGTCATTAAACTTGGTCGTTTTGGTAAGTTCTATGCTTGTAGCAATTTCCCAGATTGCCGTCATACACAGGCTATCGTGAAAGAGATTGGTGTTGAGTGTCCAAGCTGTCATCAAGGTCAAATTATTGAACGAAAAACCAAGCGTAATCGTATCTTCTATGGTTGCAATCGCTATCCAGAATGTGAATTTACTTCTTGGGACAAGCCTGTTGGCCGAGATTGTCCAAAATGTGGAAACTTCCTCATGGAGAAAAAAGTCCGTGGTGGCGGTAAGCAGATCGTTTGTAGCAATGGTGATTACGAAGAAGAAAAAATCAAATAAAAAAATGAGTCCTGAAAGTAAATTTCAGGCTCTTTTTAGTAAAGGCTTGACAAATTCATCACTGTATGCGAAACTAGAAGAAGATTATTTTATACTCAATGAAAATCAAAGAGCAAACTAGGAAGCTAGCCGCAGGCTGCTCAAAGCACTGCTTTGAGGTTGTAGATAGAACTGACGAAGTCAGTAACATATATACGGTAAGGCGACGCTGACGTGGTTTGAAGAGATTTTCGAAGAGTATTAACTAGGAGAAGTTATGCGTATTATCTATCTGATTATTGGATTTCTGTCATTAGCTCTGGCTATTGTTGGAGTTGTCTTGCCCTTGTTGCCCACGACTCCTTTTCTTTTGTTGTCTATTGCTTGTTTTTCCAGAAGTTCCAAGCGTTTTGAAGATTGGCTTTATCATACCAAACTTTATCAGACTTACGTGGCGGACTTTCGTGAGACGAAGTCTATCGCGCGTGAACGTAAGAAAAAAATTATTGTATCGATTTATATCTTGATGGGAATTTCCATTTATTTTGCGCCTCTTTTACCAGTCAAAATCGGTCTGGGATGTTTAACCATCTTTATCACCTACTATCTTTTCAAGGTGATTCCTGATAAAGAATAACTTTAATAAGTAACGATTTTCCTTGATAAAAACAAAAACATATTCGAAATAATATGATATAATAAATTTAAACTAATCTTCAAGGAGAATCAAATGATTTACGAATTTTGTGCTGAAAATGTAACTTTGCTTGAAAAAGCTATGCAGGCAGGAGCTCGCCGCATCGAGCTCTGTGATAATCTAGCAGTTGGTGGAACAACTCCAAGCTACGGAGTGACCAAGGCAGCTGTGGAACTGGCTGCCGACTACGATACGACCATTATGACTATGATTCGACCACGTGGTGGTGATTTTGTCTACAATGACCTCGAGATTGCTATTATGCTCGAGGATATTCGTCTAACTGCTCAGGCAGGAAGCCAAGGCGTTGTCTTTGGTGCATTGACTGCTGATAAGAAGTTGGACAAGGCCAATCTTGAAAAGTTGATTGCTGCATCTAAAGGTATGGAAATTGTTTTCCATATGGCATTTGATGAATTGAGCGAACAAGATCAGTTAGAAGCTATTGATTGGCTCAGCCAAGCTGGAGTGACACGCATTCTGACTCGTGCTGGTGTATCTGGCGACTCGTTAGAGAAACGTTTTGCGCACTATCAAAGAATCCTAGAACACGCTGCAGGAAAGATTGAAATTTTACCTGGTGGAGGGATTGACATGGACAACCGTCAAACCTTTATTGACCAACTGGGTGTGACACAATTACATGGAACTAAGGTCGTCTTTTAATAAATAGAAAGGAACTGCTAGCTTTTGGTAGCAGTTTTCGCTTATGTTTGAAATTTTTAAAGCTTATCAGTTTAATAGTAAAAAGGCTAAAGAGTATGGATTTGTAGAAAATCAAGGCGTATGGAACCATAGTTCGACTATCTTGCACGGAGATTTTCTCATGAGAGTTATAGTTGTGGACGGAGACTTATCTTTTCAAGTTTTTGACAAGGAAACTGGTGATCTTTATCCTCAAGTTCATATGACCAGTATGAGAGGGGCATTTGTAGGAAGTGTCCGTGAAGCCTGCTTAGAAGTTCTTTATGAAATCCGAAAGTCTTGTTTTGATGTGCAGGATTTTATCTGTCCTCAGACCAAGAGAATCATGGCACTCGTTCAAGAAAAGTATGGAAATCAATTGGAATATCTATGGGAGAAATCCCCTGATACAGCTGTTTTGCGCCATGAGGGCAATCAAAAGTGGTATGCTGTTTTGATGAGAATCTCTTGGGATAAGCTTGAAAAGGGCAGAGAAGGACTAGTGGAAGCAGTCAATCTCAAACATGATCAAGTATCTGATTTGTTGGTAAAAAAAGGGATTTATCCAGCCTTTCATATGAACAAGCGCTATTGGATAAGTGTGCCACTTGATGACAGTTTATCAGATGAAGAGGTGCTTGAATTGATCGAAAAAAGTTGGAACTTGACCTTGAAAAAGTAATTAGATTTACTTGATTTTTCAAATATTTTCAATTAGCAAAATATTCTTTACTGAAGAAATTTTCAGAAAATATTGGATTTTTTCTTGACATGTGTTTTTTCCTATGCTAAAATACTAAACAAGATATCAAACGAAGGAGAAAGTCAAACATGAAAACAGCTAAGTTTAATCAATTTGCTTTGTTGTTGAGGTACTCGGACTAGTGCAAAAGCATTAGTCCTGTTTGGCTTACCAAGCGGGAGTAAATCAACATCTCGCTTGGAACTCCGAGCGAGATGTTTTTTTAAAACTGAATTTAGAAAAGGGGAAATCTTATGAGAACAGTTGAATTTCTAGATACTAGCCTTCGAGATGGTGAGCAGACACCAGGTGTTAATTTTTCGATCAAGGAAAAGATTGCCATTGCAAGACAACTGGAAAAATGGGGAATTTCGGCAATTGAAGCTGGTTTTCCAGCAGCTAGTCCAGACTCATTTACTGCAGTTCAGGAAATCGCAAAAGTCTTGAAGAAAACAGTGGTGACTGGTTTAGCTCGCTCTGTTAAATCAGATATTGACGCTTGTTATGAAGCACTTAAGGATGCTAAGTATCCACAAATCCATGTTTTTATCGCTACTAGTCCTATTCATCGTGAATTTAAGTTGAATAAAAGCAAAGAGGAAATATTGGAAGCTATTAAAGAGCATGTTTCCTATGCACGTAGTAAATTTGAAGTGGTAGAATTCTCTCCTGAAGATGCGACTAGAACTGAGCTGGATTTCCTCTTACAAGTCGTTCAAACAGCGGTAGACGCAGGTGCGACTTATATCAATATTCCTGATACAGTAGGTTTTACAACTCCAGAGGAATATGGAAGTATCTTTAAATATCTGATTGAAAAAGTTCAAACGGATCGTCAGATCATTTATTCTCCTCACTGTCATGATGATTTAGGTATGGCAGTGGCTAATAGCCTTGCAGCTGTAAAGAATGGAGCAGGACGTGTCGAAGGAACCATTAACGGAATCGGAGAACGAGCTGGAAATGCTGCTTTAGAAGAAATAGCAGTAGCTCTCAATATTCGCCAAGATTATTACCAAGCAGAGACAAGTATTGTCCTAAACGAAACGATTAATACGTCTGAAATGGTTTCTCGTTTCTCAGGAATTCCAGTTCCAAAAAATAAGGCGGTTGTTGGAGGAAATGCCTTCTCTCACGAATCAGGTATTCACCAAGATGGTGTTCTTAAAAATCCTCTCACTTATGAAATCATTACACCTGAATTGGTTGGTGTCAAGAGTAATAGTCTTCCGCTCGGTAAATTGTCTGGTCGCCATGCTTTTGTAGAAAAACTGAGAGACTTAGCACTAGAATTTACAGACGAAGACATCAAGCCACTTTTTGCTAAGTTCAAGGCCTTAGCAGATAAGAAGCAAGAAATCACAGATGCTGATATTCGAGCTCTGGTAGCTGGCACCATGGTTGAAAATCCAGAAGGCTTCCACTTTGATGATTTGCAACTTCAAACCCATTCTGAAAATGACATTGAAGCGACAGTTAGATTAGCTAATTTTGATGGTGAGAAAGTTGAATTTAATGCGACAGGTCAAGGTTCTGTTGAAGCTATTTTCAATGCTATTGATAAATTCTTTAATCAATCTGTTCGCTTGGTATCCTATACGATTGATGCGGTAACTGATGGTATTGATGCCCAGGCACGTGTATTGGTCACTGTTGAAAACAGAGATACAGAGACTATCTTTAACGCAGCTGGACTTGATTTCGATGTGTTGAAGGCTTCGGCTATTGCCTACATCAATGCTAATACCTTTGTTCAAAAAGAGAATGCTGGTGAGATGGGAACAACAGTTTCCTATCGCGACATGCCTAGCGTGTAAAGGAGAATGCTATGACGAAGAAAATAGTGGCTCTAGCAGGTGATGGTATCGGCCCAGAAATCATGGAAGCTGGTTTAGAAGTTTTGGAGGCTCTAGCTGAAAAAACAGGTTTTGACTATGAGATTGACAGACGACCTTTTGGAGGAGCTGGTATTGATGCTGCAGGACATCCCTTGCCAGACGAAACGCTCAAGGCTGCTAGAGAAGCGAATGCTATTCTACTCGCTGCAATCGGTAGTCCTCAGTATGATGATGCTCCAGTTCGACCCGAACAAGGGCTTCTGGCCCTTCGAAAGGAACTTAATCTCTATGCCAATATTCGTCCGGTTAAAATCTTTGAGAGTCTCAAGCATTTGTCACCACTCAAGCAAGAACGAATTTCTGGAGTTGACTTTGTAGTAGCACGTGAGTTGACAGGAGGAATTTACTTTGGTGATCATATCCTTGAAGAAAAATCGGCACGTGATATCAACGATTATAGCTATGAGGAAGTAGAACGGATTATACGTAAGGCTTTTGAAATTGCAAGAAGTCGGAGAAAAATCCTTACCAGTATTGATAAGCAAAATGTTTTGGCAACATCAAAACTATGGCGGAGAGTTGCTGATGAAGTCGCAAAAGATTTTCCGGATGTAACTTTGGAACATCAGCTAGTCGACTCGGCTGCCATGCTCATGATTACAAATCCAGCTAAGTTCGATGTTATCGTGACAGAGAATCTTTCGGAGATATCTTATCTGATGAATCAAGCGTTCTATCTGGTACACTTGGGGTTATGCCATCAGCCAGCCACTCTGAAGATGGTCCGAGTCTCTATGAACCGATTCACGGTTCGGCACCTGATATTGCTGGACAAGGCATTGCCAATCCTATTTCTATGATTTTATCAGTTGCTATGATGTTGCGTGACAGTTTTGGACGATATGAGGATGCGGAGCGTATCGAGCGTGCTGTTGAACAAACTTTAGCAGCAGGAATTTTAACGAGAGATATAGGAGGACAGGCTTCTACCAAGGAAATGACGGAAGCCATCATTGAAAGATTATGAAGATAAATCAAGGAATTACTTTTGCTATTTTGATTTGGAATCTATTGGTATTTATGATTTATGGTATTGATAAATCTAAAGCAAAAAGAGGTGCTTGGCGCATCCCTGAAAAATATTTATTATCATTTGCATTCTTGTGTGGTGGTTTTGGTGCTTGGTTGGCAGGTGTTACCTTTCACCACAAGACTAGAAAATGGTATTTTAAAACGGTTTGGTTCCTAGGAATAGTGACTACACTAGTAGCTTTGTATTTGATATGGAGGTGATGAATGGCAGGAAAATCGATTTTTGATAAATTATGGGACCTCCATGTGATTACAGGAGAAGAAGGACAGCCTCAACTCATGTATGTAGATCAGCACTATATTCACGAGGTGACCAGTCCTCAAGCTTTTCAAGGATTGCGAGATGCAGGACGTAGATTGAGACGACCAGATTTAACATTTGGTACCTTTGACCACAATGTTCCGACGGTCAATATATATGATATTCGAGATGTAATCTCCAAAGCACAGATTGATAAGTTGGCTGAAAATGTTGAAGAGTTTGGAATCGAACATGCTGCCCACGGTTCAGAAAAACAAGGTATCGTTCATATGGTTGGTCCAGAAACAGGAAGAACACAACCTGGGAAATTCATTGTCTGTGGTGATAGCCATACGGCTACTCACGGAGCTTTCGGAGCCATCGCATTTGGGATTGGGACTAGTGAGGTTGAGCATGTCTTTGCTACCCAGACACTCTGGCAGGTTAAACCTAAGAAAATGTTGGTGGAATTCACAGGAGTTCCTCAAAAAGGGGTTTATGCCAAAGATTTTATTCTAGCCTTAATTGCCAAATACGGTGTTGCTTGTGGTGTTGGCTACGTGGTGGAGTATCGAGGTCAAGCCATTGATGCACTTAGCATGGAAGAGCGTATGACTATCTGCAATATGTCCATCGAATTTGGTTCCAAAATGGGAATCATGAATCCAGATCAGACCACTTATGACTATTTAAAGGGTCGAGAGTGTGTTCCCAAGGATTTTGATGCAGCAGTAGCTGATTGGAAAAGACTGGTTAGTGATGAAGATGCCGTTTATGATAAGGTTATTCGTTTGGATGTCTCAGAATTGGCTCCTATGGTGACTTGGGGTACTAATCCCGCTATGGGTGTTGACTTTGATTCTAGCTTCCCAGAAATAAAGGATATGAATGATGAACGTGCTTATCATTACATGGATTTACAACCAGGTCAGAAACCAGCAGATATCGAACTTGGCTATGTCTTTATCGGTTCTTGTACCAATGCTCGATTTAGCGATTTACAATTGGCTGCTCGATTTGTTGAAGGGAAGAAAATTGCCCCTAACTTAACAGCTATTGTGGTACCTGGTTCTCGACCAGTCAAGCGAGCTGCTGAAAAGTTGGGCTTGGATAAGGTTTTCCAAGATGCCGGCTTTGAGTGGAGAGACCCAGGTTGCTCCATGTGTCTAGGGATGAATCCTGACAAGGTACCAGATGGTGTTCACTGCGCCTCAACTAGCAATCGTAACTTTGAAGATCGCCAGGGATTTGGTGCTAAAACTCATCTTTGCAGTCCAGCCATGGCTGCTGCGGCAGCAATTGCAGGGCGCTTCGTAGATGTTCGGAAAATGCCAGAGGCACAGTAAGGAGAGGATATGGAAAAATTTACAGTTTATACAGGAACAACAGTTCCTCTTATGAATGATAATATCGATACCGACCAAATCCTACCCAAACAGTTTCTGAAGTTGATTGACAAGAAAGGCTTTGGAAAATACCTCATGTATGCTTGGCGTTATGTTGATGATCAGTATACTGAGGATCCAGACTTTGTCTTTAACCGACCTGAATATCGCAAAGCCAGTATTCTCATCACAGGAGATAATTTCGGGGCTGGTTCCTCGAGGGAACACGCAGCTTGGGCATTAGCAGACTACGGCTTTAAGGTCGTGATTGCAGGTTCTTTTGGAGATATTCATTACAATAATGAACTCAATAATGGCATGTTGCCTATTGTTCAGCCTAGGGAGGTTAGAGAAAAGCTAGCCCAACTTAAACCGACCGACCAGGTAACTGTGGACTTGGAACAACAAACAATCATCTCACCAGTTGGAGAATTTACCTTTGAAATAGATAGTGAGTGGAAACACAAGCTCTTAAATGGTTTAGATGATATCGGTGTTACATTGCAGTATGAAGACTTAATTGCTGCTTATGAAAAACAACGACCAGTCTACTGGCAAGAATAAAAAATAAAAAGGAAATAGAACTATGACAAAACACATTCAATGGAACGGAACACTTTCACAAGAAGGCTATGAGATTTTAAAAGGTGAGGGCGGATGTATCGTTTGCCCTACAAAAGTTGGTTACATTATCATGACTAGCGACAAGGCAGGACTCGAGCGCAAGTTTGAAGCCAAAGAACGTAATCGTAATAAACCAGGAGTAGTTCTCTGTGGTAGCATGGATGAGCTTCGCGCTTTAGCACAACTCAACCCAGAAATTGAAGCTTTCTATCAAAAACATTGGGATGAAGACATTCTCCTTGGTTGTATCCTTCCGTGGAAACCAGAAGCCTTTGAAAAATTAAAAGCATACGGTGATGGTCGTGAAGAACTCATGACCGATGTGCGTGGAACGAGCTGTTTCGTTATCAAGTTTGGGAAAGCTGGTGAACAATTGGCTGCCAAACTTTGGGAAGAAGGTAAGATGGTCTACGCCTCATCAGCTAACCCATCTGGAAAAGGAAATCGTGGTAAGGTAGAAGGTATCGGAGAACGTATCGAAGGAGCAGTGGATCTTGTCATTGAAGCAGACGACTATGTGGCATCTATCCAACCTGACAAAACGATTGAAACTCGCTACGAGCAAGGTGTGATGGTGTCTATGGTCGATAAAGACGGCAAACTCATTCCAGAACAAGGAGGAGCACGTTCAACTTCTCCGGCACCAGTTGTGATTCGTAAAGGCCTTGACATTGATAAGATTATGATGCACCTGTCAGATACCTTTAACTCATGGGATTACCGTCAAGGTGAGTATTACTAAAATAAGAAAGAAGTCTAGTGTTAAGAGGGGAGAAACCCTCTACGCTGGGCTTTTTGGGGCTCTTTTCTACCATTTGTCAAGTATATCAAGGGCCTTAAGTAAAAAAAGAGATAAGACAGTAGCTATTCTGAGGTTACTGTCTTATTTTTTTACCACTTATTGATCCATAAAAGAGCATGCTAAAAAAACACCTCGTCTGGTATTTTTTTTGCAACAAGGTGTTATAATAATACGGCATAGATAACCTTATCGATTTTTGGGTCAAAGAGTAATCGTAAAGTTTGTTATGCGTAATGAGGTAATACATTGTTCGAATGAGACGATGTATAGAGGCAATCGCATGTGGCTTGGTTGAAGCTATTGTCGATTGTCTTTTTCGTTTCTCATAAAAAGTCGGCGATATGGCAGGGATTGGTATGACTAGCTGAAGCGATGTTATGAATGCACTTGAACAAGATTTTTTTCTGGCATAGGGATTACCTCGCTTAGTAATGTGTTCCTTGGCGAGAAAGTTCCCAGATTCATAGTGTCTCAGGTCAATGCCAATAAAAAGCGTTGATTTGATTGGTAGACTGAAAGCGACGAATGTCATCAAGTTCGCCAATAATACTTGTCGCTGTGGTTCAGCTATTCAAGGAATAGAGAAAAAATCTCTAATTCTGGTAAAGATTGAGCCAATGTTACCATCTTCTCCAAAACACCTTATCTGTGTTCATAAAGCCTAAGTAACGCCCCTGCATAGTTTTTGACCTCTTCTATCACTGGTGAGGTTTTCTTGAATGCATAATAAGACTAATTAGCTAGTTTTGTAAGTAAGTAAGTCCCACGTTTCTCAGAGATGCGTTTTGCCGTAATCTGAAGGATGATAGCTATTATATTTGATTAAATCTAGAAACGTACACTAAGAATTCTAAAACGTTTTTAGAAATTAATTTGACTTCCATAATCTTTTTGTTCATATCCTATTTCAATCTGCTATGATGTGTCGTCATCTGACTCCAGTACAAAACTATTACATGGAAAAGTCATGACCAAGTTCCAATATTGTTCCCCAGTTGGTGCCGACAAGATGTTTTCCAATTCAGAAAAAGTTACCTGTAAAACCTTGTGCAGACAGTTTTTAGAGCAGACGATATCCTTAGTAAGATTCTGATAGAAACAGCTGAGATCGCGTAATTCTTGATAAAGCGCTTCTTGGACATAGTTCGGTTTACGATTGAGGATGAACTGAGACTCAGCTAGTTTTTCAGCGACAATCTTATCGAATTTATAGTCACTTAGTTTATAAAATACATGTTATAATAAAGCTATGGCATATAGTACAGATTTTAAACAACGAGCATTAAATTACATCAAAGAGGGACACAGCCATGTCGAGGCATCCAAAGTTTTTGATGTTGGCGTCAGAACTCTCTTCACATGGGAAAAGAAATTACGTGAACAAGGGCACTTAGAGCGGAAAAAGAGAGTCGCCAAAAGCCGAAAGATTCCTTTGGAGGAGTTGAAGGCCTTTGTAGAGGCTCATCCAGATGCTTTTTTACGGGAAATTGCGGCACATTTTGATTGTGCTGTTCCTTCAGTATGGGCAGCTTTAAAGCAGATCAATGTCACTTTAAAAAAAGACGACTAGCTTTAAGGAACAAGAGCCAGAGAAAGTCGCTGAATTTCTTGATATTTTGGATAATCTAAAAGATTTACCAGTCGTATATATTGACGAAACAGGAATCGACCGCTACCTCTATCGTTCTCATGCACGGGCTCCTAGAGGAGAGAAAGTCTATGAAAAGATTAATGGACGGCGTTTTGAGCGGACTTCAATTGTTGCAGGACAAGTAGATGGAGAGTTTATAGCTCCTATGATCTACAAGGAAAGCATGACGAGCGACTTCTTTGTTAAGTGGTTCAAAACGCAACTCCTGCCTGCTTTGAAGACACCTCATGTCATTGTCATGGACAATGCTAGTTTTCATCCCAAGAAGATTTTGGATGAACTTTGCGTCAAAGATAAACACTTCTTCTTACCTCTACCACCTTATTCACCAGATTTGAATCCCATTGAGCAAGCTTGGGCTGTCTTGAAAAAGAAAGTGACAGATTTATTAAGGGAAGTCCCAAATATCTTTGAATGTTTAGAGTGATTTTTATAACTAAATAACTATAAGAGGCAAGTGACGAGTCAATAGCAATGAGGTTTGAACAACGTGAAAGCCAGCGTCTTTAGGCGCTGGCTGGTAATTTGGGCTTATAGCTCTGGTGCAAATCATCCGTTAGACGGGTGGTTATGATTTTTTGATTTTTTCAAGTCTCGGAACAATAACTAGGGTAAGTATTGCTGAGATTATGAGTTCTGCGATAGAGTTTGTTGAGATAACAGTAGCTAATAGTTTTTGGATATTTCCGTCAAAAACATTTCCAAAGAGGAAGAAGATTCCGCCTAGTACAAATACAGTATTTGTGAGGGAACCGAGTGCTCCCGCGAAGATGAGCCCTGCCTTGTTTGAGGAGTTTGTAGACAAAGTATGGAGTTAAACCAATAAGGACACGTGGTACAATCGCAATAACTAGGGAGTAGATGTTACCGTTTGGTACAAATGGAGAGAAAAGGTAGCTGGTTGGGAGAATTGTGATTGTATTGACTGTCAAGCTAATCATCCCCATCAAGAAACCTAAGATGGCTCCAATCCGTGGCCCGTAGATGATACTAGCAATGATGACTGGAATATGGACAATGGTCGGTTTAATTGGAAATGGCAAGACATTAAAGACAATAGAGCTCAGCAAATGAATGACAATCATGCTGGCAAAAAAGATAGCAATAGGAGCAATATTAGAGCGTTTGTTCATGAAGTTTTTCCTTTATCTGTTGTAAAATAGTATCAAGATCAGCAAGAGCACCACGTCCTACATCGCCACAGGCCAGTAGGGATTCTTTAGGAGAAATAATTGTATAACCATAAGTTTCTAAAGTTTTTAGGTTTGTTTGAGTTGCTGGATGGTCATACATTTTGGTATTCATAGCAGGTGCTACTAGTTTTGGAACATAGTGTGGCAAGGCAAGAGCAGTAGCAGTCACCATATTGTCGGCAAAACCGTGCGCGACTTTCGCAATCGTATTAGCGGTCGCAGGGGCAAGGATAAACAAGTCTGTTTTTTTGCCAAGCTCGATATGATTGACTTTATCAGGATAAGGTTCCTGCATAAGATCGAGATGTACGGTATTTTGAGATAAGACTTGAAGGGTTAAAGGTTGGATAAAGGCAGTCGCAGCCTGGGTCATAAGTACAGTAACAGAATGTCCCTGTTTCTTTAAGTTACTAACCAAATCAGCAGCCTTGTAAGAGGCGATAGAGCCTGTCACAGCGAGTGTAATACGAGCCATAACTTTCCTTTCTAACAGTCAAATCCTTGAATTCTTTCCACTAACAAGTCAGCAATTTCTTGTTTGCTAGCAGCAATCTGATAATCTTTTTCTTCTACTAGATAAGCCAGGTGTTGATCAGCATTAATCTGAGTGAGGTCATTAGCGACAATCAAGTCAGCTTGATTCTTTTCAAGACTTTCTCTAGCGATTTGAATCAGATGCTCCTTAGTAACATCGACAAGCAGTTTAAAGCCAATGAGATGGATACTTGGATTCCATTCTTTAACAAGAGAGATGATCTTTGGGTTTTTCTTGAGAAATAGGACTTGCACCTCATCCTCAGAGGAGATCTTTGTTTCCGTATTTTTCTTATGTAAAAATTCACTTAAATCTTGGCTCGCTTGAACTTGGTCAAGACCTGTCATGTAAACTGGGCTGTAGTCAGAAACAGCCATTGAATGGATCAAGACTTGATAATCAGGGACAATCCGTTTCATCTCTTGGAGTAAATCGGAAGTGTTTTTGATTTCAATCATAGTCAAATTCGGGTGTAGTTCTGGTTTTAGTGCTTGTTGCGTAGTAATCAGACAAACTTGGTGACCAGCTTTTAGTAAAGTCTCAGTTATAACTTTACCAAGTCTACCAGTAGAGTGGTTGGTAATGGAGCGAACTCGGTCTATTGTCTCGCTTGTACCACCAGATGTAACTAAAATTTTCATAGAACTATTGTACAAAAAAATGAACAGTAAGTAAAATGAAAGCGATAAAATATTATGTAAAATCTAAGCTTTCAACTATAGTTAAAACCTATAAAGGCATATAAAAATTTAAAAAGAAGCCAAGAAAGTCTGAAGTGTTGTGATATTTACGAACGTTATCAAGCTTTATGACTGTTAAAAATCTTATTTTATGATATAATGAATTAACACATTTGAGGTAGAGGAGTTTGTTATGAAAACAGATATTGAAATTGCACAAAGTATCGAATTAAAACCAATAGTTGATGTTGTTGAGAAACTTGGTATTTCATACGATGATTTGGAGTTGTATGGAAAATATAAGGCTAAACTAAGCTTTGATAAAATCCGTGAGGTTGAAAGTAATCCAGTCGGTAAATTGATCCTGGTTACTGCTATCAATCCAACACCTGCTGGTGAAGGAAAATCAACTATCACTATCGGACTTGCTGATGCTTTGAATAAGATTGGTAAGAAAACCATGATTGCTATCCGCGAACCTTCTCTTGGACCTGTTATGGGGATCAAAGGTGGTGCTGCTGGTGGTGGTTATGCACAAGTTTTACCAATGGAAGACATCAACCTTCACTTTACTGGAGATATGCATGCAATAACAACTGCAAATAATGCTCTCTCTGCCTTGATTGACAACCACTTGCACCAAGGAAACGAGCTAGGAATCGATCAACGTCGTATTCTTTGGAAACGTGTGGTGGACTTGAACGATCGCGCTCTTCGTCACGTAACTGTTGGTCTTGGTGGTCCACTTAATGGTATTCCACGCGAAGATGGCTTTGACATCACTGTGGCTTCAGAAATCATGGCTATCCTTTGCTTGGCAACTGATATTGAAGATTTGAAACGTCGTTTGGCCAATATCGTCATCGGTTACCGTTATGACCGTACACCTGTTTTAGTGGGTGATCTACAGGTTGAAGGTGCCTTGGCATTGATTTTGAAAGATGCTATCAAACCGAACTTGGTTCAAACCATCTATGGAACACCTGCCTTTGTACATGGTGGCCCATTTGCCAATATCGCACACGGATGTAACTCTGTCTTGGCTACAACTACAGCCCTTCACTTGGCAGATTACACAGTGACAGAAGCAGGTTTTGGTGCAGACCTTGGTGCTGAGAAATTCCTGGATATCAAAACTCCAAACTTGCCAACTTCACCAGATGCAGTAGTCATTGTTGCAACTCTTCGTGCTCTTAAGATGAATGGTGGGGTTGCTAAGGATGCTTTGACAGAAGAGAATGTAGAAGCAGTTCGTGCAGGATTTGCAAACTTGAAACGTCACGTTGAGAATATCCGTAAGTTCGGTATTCCAGCAGTTGTTGCTATTAACGAGTTCGTATCTGATACAGAAGCTGAAATCGCAGCTTTGAAAGAACTTTGTGCTTCAATCGATGTTCCAGTTGAATTGGCTAGCGTATGGGCTGATGGAGCAGAAGGAGGAGTGGCTTTGGCTGAAACTCTCGTCAAAACAATTGACGAAAACCCAGCTAACTATACACGTCTCTATGATAACAAACTTTCTGTACAAGAAAAGATTGAAAAGATTGTCACTGAAATCTATCGTGGAAGCAAAGTAAACTTCGAGAAGAAAGCTCAAACTCAAATCGCACAAATCGTACAAAACGGTTGGGACAAATTGCCAATCTGTATGGCTAAAACTCAATACAGTTTCTCAGATAATCCAAATGCTCTTGGAGCCCCTGAAAACTTTGAAATTACTATTCGTGAATTGGTACCAAAATTGGGTGCAGGCTTCATCGTTGCTCTTACTGGTGACGTTATGACCATGCCTGGACTTCCAAAACGACCAGCTGCTCTCAACATGGATGTTGAAAGTGATGGTACAGTTCTTGGATTATTCTAATATATTGAGAGATATAGAATTATGGAAAAAAATTTGAAAGAAATATTGTCACAATTTGATTCAACTAAAAATAATTACGAGAGACTTTTAGAATATATTGAAGCCACAATTAAAAGTCTTATGGAAAATGAAAAAATACAAATTCATGAAATTAAAGGAAGGATTAAAGATAGAGAAAGTTTAAGCAAAAAAATTGAAACTAAAGACTATAAATATTCCAGTTTGTCAGAAATAACTGATATTTGTGGAATTAGAATTATCACATATTTTTCGGACGATGTAGATAAAATTGCTTCTTTACTTGAAGAGGAATTTGATTTAGATCAGGACAATTCTATTGATAAACGAAAAACTCAAGATCCTACTAAATTTGGCTATGTATCTTTACACTATATTTTAAAATTAGGAGGAAGTAGAGCAGAATTAACTGAAAATATTAATTATAAAGAATTAAAAATTTGAAGTTCAGATCAGGACTATTTTGCAGCATGCTTGGGCGGAGATAGAACATGACTTTGGATATAAATCTGATCAGGATGTTCCTGAAAAAATTAGAAGAAGATTTTCAAGATTAGCTGGTTTAATTGAGTTAGCTGACGATGAATTCATGGAAATTAAACGATATGAAAAGGAATATACTAATAGAGTTGAAGAAGGATTCAAAGAGAATTCTAAAAAGTATAAAAAAATTGATTCTATAAGTATTTCAGCCTTATTAGAAAGTGAATCTTATATCGATTTTATTAAAGAAAAATTATGATCAACATAATATAGAAATTAGGTATCCTGGTGGAAAAATTTAAAGATGATAGAATTTCTAAAAATTGTCAATTATTGTGAACAATTAGGTATTAAAAACGATTGATGAATTGGAAAGTAAGTTCAAAAGTGAATTTCCAAATTACTTTAGTAGATGGATTGAAGAAAAAAATAACTATTTTTTTATACTTGGAATATTACACCTTTACTAGAAGTTCTTTATGATTTAAAAATACGAAGTAGTTAATTTTTTTAATATATAGTCAATTATGATAGTTTAGAAAAAAATTTAAATTAATCATATAAGAAAATTTAAAGACAAGCCCAACATTGAGTTTGTCTTTTTGTTATTATTAAAAAATCTCCTAGATAGAGATAACTAGGAGATTTGAGTTTTTATTTCATAGTTGGGAAGAGCAATACATCACGGATAGTAGTAGTATCTGTGAGTAACATGCAGAGACGGTCAATACCGATTCCCAAACCACCTGTTGGCGGCATACCGTATTCAAGTGCTTCGATGTAGTCGTAGTCAATGCCTGTTGCTTCGTCGTCACCAAGCTCTTTGGCTTTGGCTTGAGCTTCGAAACGGCTAAGCTGGTCGATTGGGTCGTTGAGCTCAGTAAAGGCATTTCCGTATTCTTTAGTCATGATGAAGAGTTCGAAACGGTCAGTAAAGCGTTCATCTTCAGGATTTTTCTTAGCAAGTGGTGATACAGCTACTGGGTGACCGTATACAAATGTTGGTTGAATCAATGTTTCTTCAACGTACTCTTCAAAGAAGGCATTGATAATGTGTCCAACTTCAGTATAGTGTTTTTCAACAGGAACATTCTTTTCAGCTGCGATAGCTTTAGCTTCTTCGAAAGTCATATCTTTCCAGAAATCAACACCTGTAATTTCCTTGATTGCATCCACCATGTGTACACGTTTAAATGGTTCATTGATCTTGATTTCAGTTCCTTGATAGATAACTGGACCGTCGCCTTTAACAGCCTTAGCAACGTGTTGAATAATGCCTTCAGTCAAGTCCATGATATCCTGGAAGTCTGCGTATGCTTGGTAAACTTCGATAGAAGTGAACTCAGGATTATGTGTAGCATCCATTCCCTCGTTACGGAAGATACGACCAATTTCATAAACACGCTCCATACCACCAACGATAAGGCGTTTCAAGTGAAGCTCAGTCGCGATACGAAGCACCATGTCAATGTTTTGAGCATTGTGGTGAGTGATGAATGGGCGAGCAGCAGCACCGCCAGCTTCGTTGTGAAGAACTGGTGTTTCAACTTCAAGGAATCCTTTTTGGTCTAGGTAACGACGGATTTCAGAAATGATTTTTGAACGAGTAACAAAACGTTCGAAGCTTTCGCGGTTAGAAATCAAGTCAAGATAACGTTTACGGTAGATTGTTTCAACGTCAGTTAGTCCATGGAATTTCTCAGGAAGTGGACGAAGCGCCTTAGATAAGTGAGTGATATGTGTCGCCTTGATAGAGAGTTCTCCCATATCTGTACGCATCACTTCCCCTTCGACACCAAGGAAGTCTCCCAAGTCAGCCTTTTTAAAGATTTCGTAGTTTTCTTCACCAACAGCATCTTTACGAACGTAGATTTGGATTTGGCCTTCGCGGTCTTGAAGGTGGGCAAATCCAACTTTACCCTTACCACGCTTTGTTACCAAACGTCCAGCGATAGTAGCAGTCTCGTTTAATTCGTGTAATTGTTCTTTATCAAGGTCAGCATATTTATCTTTTAATACTTGTGAGTTTGCAGTGCGTTCAAATCGTTTACCGAATGGATCGATTCCTTGTTCGCGGAGCGCAGCCATTTTTTCACGGCGAACGATCTGCTGGTCATTTAGTTCTTCCATATGTTCTGTTGACATTTTTTCCTCCTAGTTTTTACTCAATTCTTGATACGATGAGTCTTTTTTGCGATACTCCCATTTTATCATAAAAGTCAAATAAATTCACGGATATTCTACAAAATCTAAAAAGAACTTAACAGTGATTGTTAAGTTCAGTTCTAATTTTGATAAGAAGTGTCGTTCCAGACTAAGAGGTTAAAGTTTTTAAAGTCTTCCGTTTCGACAATAGTCACACTGGCATTTGCTAGACCACCATCTTTTCTAAGTAGTGGAGTATCATAGCCTAAAAGAGTTCGAATACTGGCTGTGAGATTGGCCCCGTGACCAACAATTAAAACATGTTCAAAATCTTGATCTTGAAGTGATTTAACAAAATTGATAGTTCGTTGTGTTGTTTGATAAACAGACTCAGCACCAAACATAGTCGAATCAAATTTCGCTAGATTGCTACGGAGAGCATTCATTTGCTCAGGATAGATTGCTTTTAAAGTTGCAAATTTTGCTCCTTCAAGTTTTCCAAGTTGCCATTCTCTTAGTGAGGGGATTTCTTCTAATGGACACCTGTCTTTCAGTTGACTTTGGATAATTTGAGCAGAAGTTTTAGCCCGAGGAAGATCACTAGAATAAATCACATCAAATGGAGTTTCCTGGAGATACTGACCTAGTTTTTTTAAGATTTCAATGGATTCATCTAAGAGTGGAGAATCCCCACTCGCTCCTTGAAAACGTCCCTCCAGATTCCAAAGTGTTTTACCGTGACGAATAAAATAGAATTTCATGTGTTACTTGCCTCCAAGATATCTGCAAATTCAGCGTTAACAAAGGATGCTAGATCTTGAGGATTGATAATGATACTATGACCAACTTCCCCAGCGGAAACAATCATTTCATTCAGTTGAAGAGCAGTTTGGTCGATAAAGATAGGATAGTTATGTTTTTGACGGATTCCAACTGGATTATTGGCACCGTGGATATAGCCTGTTGTTTTTTCTAGGTCTTTTTGTGGAATCATGCTGACTTTCTTATTACCAGAAATCTTAGCCAGTTTCTTTTCAGAAAGATATTCAGTGATAGGAAGGATACCGATAATGGGTCCAGTCTTATCTCCCAGAAGTGCTAGAGTCTTGAAATCTGACTCTTTTCATAACCTTGAGGCATCTCACCTTCCAGGGCATTAATTTGAATACCTGTATGGCTTATTCCTGCCTTGGTTAAAATTTGTTGAACCAAGGTTTTCTTGACTTTTACTTTTTTTGCCATTATTTATACTTATCCTCCAATTGACTCATCCAGATTCCCAACCAAATCCCTAGGGCAAAGAAGAAAGCAATCAGTACATATGAAACTAGTGACAAACCACTGTAACTAATACTTTCAGCATTTCCAGCGTTTGGAATAAGGATTAAGAGTGTACTTGATAGTACGATCCCAATGATAAAATGATACACACGTGAGTGATAAAGGCGAAGAGCACAGTCCATGAATTTAGAGAAAATAATCAGAGTGATAAGAAGCCCAATCCCAATTGGTAAGAAGGTTCCAAACAAATCAAAAGTCTTGAACCCTGTTAACATAGGGCCATAAAGGCCAAGAATCAAGAGAAGATTGGAAGGACTAAGTCCCGGAACCAAAATACCAAGCGCCAACAAACAACCAGCAAGTGTGAAGTTAAGGAAACTTGCAGATAGAGAACCAACTACAAAATTCAAAGCATAGAGGGCGATACCTGAGATGATGAAGGTTGCCCAAAACCATATGTGGTCAACCTTGTCTCTATCAGAGTCACGAGTTGATTCTTTGACAAGACTTGGGATGGTACCAATGATAGCTCCAGCAAAACTCCACAATACAAACACTTGATAGTTCTCTAAAAGATACTCGATTGGATAGGAGAAAAGTCCGATACCTAGAAGCATTCCAATGCCGACAGGAAGGAAAAAGAGCACATCTTCTTTTAAATTCTTAAAAGGATGGGCAAGAAATCGAATCATTCTCTCATAAATTCCCAAGATAGCAGCCAGAACGCCACCAGAAATCCCTGGTAGAATGAAACCTAGGGCGATTACAATTCCCTTAATAATTTTTGATAACCATGATAACATAGAGGTCCTCCGAGATTCATATTCTATAAAAATAAAACGAAAAATAAAGAAAAGCAAGCAGAAAGCAATGTCTGACTTGCTTATTGTGATAGTGATTAAGGATTTAAAAACAATTTTCTAAAGGTTTCTTCCTTGTTCTTTGATGAAGAAATAAGGTTCAAATCGAGGTGATGTTCAAATCCGCCAAGATTTCCATGTGAAGTGTATTGGTGAAGGTCATAGCTAAGATCTGTTTTCGGAGCACTTTCATAGTAACCTGAGTTGGTTCCATAGGAAGGTATCCAGATAGCTGAGTAATTATCAACGCTGATACTATGTTCCTCCATAAAGTAAACACCAACATAGATACCGATATTTTTTGCACCCAATGAAGCTAATTTAGCACGAAAGGCCTCAACACCCTGGTTCATGTCAGACATAGTCTTTTCTTCAACATCCAACCAATAGTAGCTCGGGTTGTAAGGGGAAGCGGCGTTATAGAAGGCTTCAGCAGCTTTTTCCATTTCTTCGACATTTTTTCCAGCTACATAGGCATAAACAGCAACAGGAATATTTCGTTTTTGGAATTCAGTGATATGCTCTTTATAAGCCTTGTCGACCCCATTTTTGAAAGAAGCATCATTTTCAACAGAAACTTGAGCTCCACTATGAACCCGAACGATTACACCTGAAATATTTTGAGCTAAGGTGTCATAATTGATCTCTGAAGGTCTTTGCCAGCCAGACACATCAATAATCGGCTTGTTGATATTATGTAAAGCTTGAGTTTCTACTTGAACTGGATTTTGCTTTGTTTTGACTGGATGGTCTTCAAACTTGGGTCTGTTAATGATTAAAATACCCACGATAGTCGCCAATACAGTAAAAATAAAAACAGGATTTATTTTCTTTCTCATACCTTTATAGTGTATCGTAAATGGTGAAAAAAATCAAAAAAAAATACTCAAAATCCTCTAGGAAATGCGATGTTTTAGCCCACTTGACTTCTTTTGTGTTTGAAAGAGCAAAAATATGATATAATTAAAAGGAATTTCTATAGAAAAGAGAAAATTATGGCAAATTATGCAGTTATTTTAGCAGCGGGTAAAGGTACTCGTATGAAATCAGATCTACCAAAAGTCATGCACAAGGTTGCAGGCATTTCAATGCTTGAGCATGTTTTTCGTAGTGTAGGGGCCATCAATCCTGAAAAAACAGTAACGGTTGTTGGACATAAGGCAGAACTTGTGGAGCAAGTTTTAGCTGGTCAAACGGATTTTGTAAGACAGTCTGAGCAATTAGGAACTGGTCATGCGGTTATGATGGCTGAGCCAATTCTTGAAGGACTTTCTGGACAAACATTGGTTATTGCTGGTGACACACCACTCATTACTGGTGAAAGTCTTAAGAACTTGATTGATTTCCACGTTAATCACAAGAACGTAGCTACAATCCTAACTGCAGAAGCTGAAGATCCGTTTGGTTATGGTCGTATTGTTCGTAACGAGAATGCTGAAGTCCTTCGTATCGTGGAGCAGAAGGATGCAACTGATTTTGAAAAACAAATCAAGGAAATCAATACAGGAACCTATGTATTTGATAATGCTCGTCTCTTTGAAGCTTTGAAGAATATCAACACCAACAATGCCCAAGGCGAATACTACATTACTGATGTCATCGGCATTTTCCGTGAAGCTGGAGAAAAAGTCGGAGCCTATACTCTGAAAGACTTTGATGAAAGTCTCGGAGTTAATGACCGTGTTGCCCTTGCGACAGCTGAAGGCATCATGCGTCGCCGTATTAACCAAGCGCATATGGTTAATGGTGTAAGTTTTGTGAATCCCGAAGCGACTTACATTGACATTGATGTTGAAATCGCTCCAGAAGTTCAAATCGAAGCAAATGTAACCCTCAAAGGTTCTAGTAAGATTGGTGCAGGAACTATTTTGACCAATGGAACTTATATTCTTGATAGTACTATCGGATCAAGTGCAGTGATTACAAACTCGATGATTGAGGAAAGCACGGTTGCTGATGGTGTTACAGTTGGACCATATGCTCATATTCGTCCAGGCTCAAGCCTTGCAAAGATGTACATATCGGTAACTTTGTTGAAGTCAAAGGTTCAAGTATTGGGGAGAATACTAAGGCTGGTCATTTGACTTATATTGGTAACTGTGAAGTTGGTAGCGATGTTAACTTTGGTGCAGGAACCATCACTGTAAATTACGATGGTCAACACAAGTTTAAAACAACCATTGGTAACAATGTTTTCGTTGGTTCAAATTCAACCATCATTGCTCCAGTAGAACTTGGAGATAACTCTCTTGTTGGAGCTGGTTCAACCATTACTAAGGATGTTCCAGCTGATGCCATTGCTATTGGACGAGGTCGCCAAATTAATAAGGACGAATATGCAACTCGCCTCCCTCACCATCCTAACAATAAATAGGAGCTAACGATGGAATTTGAAGAAAAGACGCTTAGTCGTAAAGAAATCTATAAAGGACCAATCTTCCAATTGGTTCAAGACCAGGTTGAACTACCTTCTGGAAAAGGTACTGCGCAACGTGATTTGATTTTCCACAATGGAGCAGTTTGTGTCCTTGCAGTTACTCCAGATAATAAGGTTGTCCTTGTTAAACAATATCGCAAGGCGATTGAAAAAGTCTCTTATGAAATTCCTGCAGGTAAACTGGAAATTGGGGAGAATGCAGATCCAGAAGCTGCAGCACTTCGTGAATTAGAAGAAGAAGCGGCCTATACTGGTAAATTAAGCCTTCTCTATGATTTTTACTCAGCGATTGGATTTTGTAACGAGCGCTTAAAACTTTACTTGGCAAGTGATTTGATAAAAGTTGAAAATCCTCGTCCTCAGGATGAAGATGAGACTTTAGAGTTACTTGAAGTCAGTCTTGACCAAGCTAAAGAACTGATCCAGTCAGGTGATATTTGTGATGCCAAGACTATCATGGCTATTCAGTACTGGGAATTACAAAAAAATAGTGGAGGAACCCATGGGTAAACCTTTATTAACAGATGAAATGATCGAACGTGCCAATCGAGGAGAGGACATCTCAGGTCCTCCCTTGCTAGATGATGAGGAAACTAAGATTTTACCGACTTCTTCGCAAAATTTTGGCTATTCGCGAACCAGAGATCATGGTTTTAGCCAGGATACCCTGACCATAGAAGTTGAACCTTCTATTCACAAAAGTCGTCGGATTGAAAATACTAAGAGAAATGTCTTTAATTCTAAATTAAACAAGATTCTTTTTGCAGTTATTTTTCTCTTGATTTTGTTAATTTTAGCAATGAGATTTATTTAAGGAGGCTATCATGAAAATTGGAATTATTGCAGCTATGCCAGAAGAGCTAGTTTACTTGATTCAACACCTGGATGATGCCAGTGAAGAAAAGGTTCTGGGAAATAGCTATCATACTGGTAAGATTGGTTCTGTTGAGCTTGTACTTGTAGAGAGTGGCATTGGTAAAGTCATGTCTGCGATGAGTGTCGCTATCTTAGCGGATCACTTTCAAGTCGATGCAGTGATTAATACTGGTTCTGCTGGTGCAGTGGCAAGTGGAATCGCAGTAGGGGATGTAGTGATTGCAGACAAGCTTGCCTACCACGATGTTGATGTGACTGCCTTTGGCTATGATTACGGTCAAATGGCTCAACAGCCTCTCTATTTTGAATCAGACAAAAAGTTTATCAGCTTGATTCAAGAGAGTTTGTCTAAACTGGACCAAACTTGGCATTTAGGTTTGATTGCGACAGGAGACAGTTTTATTGCTGGAGAAGATAAAATCAAAGCGATAAAAGAACATTTTCCTCAAGTTCTTGCTGTAGAGATGGAAGGGGCAGCTATTGCTCAAGCAGCTTATGCTTTGAACCTTCCTTTCTTAGTCGTTCGTGCCATGAGTGACAATGCCAACCATGAAGCATCCGTTTCCTTTGATGAATTTATCGTAGAAGCAGGACGTCGTTCTGCCCAAGCCCTAATGACGCTTTGCAGTCTATAAAGGACTAATAGAAGAATTACTGAGAGTGGGACAGACAGCCATGACGACATAGCCGTCACCCACAGAAACACGAAAATAAAGACAAGAGCCCTCATTTAGAAGTATAATCTAAGTGAGGGCTTTGTGGTTGATAATTTCTTGAATATCACTTTCGCGGGACAAACTAATCCACTCTACCGACGAGTACCCCAAAATATCGCCTTGAGCATGAGTATAAAAATACGACAACGTTATCGGTAGACAAGCTCTCTGACTTTATAAATGGAGGGAATCACAATGGATGTTCTCTATCAATCTTGTGCAGGTATTGATGTCCATCAAGCTACTGTTGTGGTTTGTATTCTACATGGGCCGCTCACTTCTACTCGTCCAAAGCGTGAAATGGCTCAGTTTGATACAACGACAAAAAGGATTAAAAAGCCTGTCATGATTTTTCTCACTCAATTTCATGTAGAAGCCGTCGGCATGGAAAGCACAGGAGTTTACTGGAGACCTGTCTGGCATGAACTCTGTGATGACTTTGAACTCATCCTAGCACAGCCTGCTCATATGAAAGCTATTCCAGGTCAAAAAACAGATAAGAAAGATGCTCACTGGATTGCCCAATTAACACGAATCGGCCTGCTCCCTCGCAGTTTCGTTCCTGATGAAACCATTCAAGAATTGAGAGAGCTAACACGACAACGGAAACACTATGTAGAGAGCCGTAATCGTGAGACCAATCGGATCCATAAAAATCCTCCAATCAGGAGGTATTAAGCTGACAACCTACATAGAAGATATCATGGGTGCTTCTGGTCGAAACTTACTGCAGCTGCTTATTGATGAGACGCCCCTTACCCCAAGAATGATCCATCAATCTGTTTATACCAGTTTGAAAAAGAAAAAGTTCCCCAACTCCTTGAGGCACTTGATGGGTACTTTTCGGCTCATCATCGTTTTATGTTAGGTCAGTCCTTAGAGATTTACGATTTTTTTATCAAAAAAACAAATCGATTGTTTGGAAGAGCGTATAAACGGCTATCTAAATCTCTATGAGAGACCAGTGGAAATCCTAGATTCTATTCCTGGTATGGATCTTATTACAGCCTCTGTGATCATAGCGGAAATTGGGGTAGACATGAGCCAGTTTCCAACAGCTGGACATCTCGCTTCCTGGGCTGGTTTGTGTCCTGGAAATAATGAAAGTGCTTGTAAAAAGAGGAGCACAAAAATCAGACATGGCAATTCCTATTTAAAAAGGTGTCTCTGTCAAGCAGTTTTTGCGGCAAAAAGACAAAAAGGAAGTCCACTAGCAGAGCGTTATTACCAAATTCAAAGTAGGAGAGGACCGCAAAAAGCAACTATTGCACTCGCACATCAACTTCTTAAAATAGCTTATATCCTTTTGAAAGAAAATCTCACTTATCAGGAGTTTGTGCTACAAAAAAGGCTACTAGAGACGAGCCAGTAGCCTAATACAATTTTTTCACCTTCATTATATCACAAGGGGAGTCTTTTTGCGCTCTTTTGAGTTTTCGTATAAGAAATCGGTAATTCGTTAGAATTTGATTTCGTCGTCCCACCTCCGCAAAGTTGAGTAGGGCTGTAAAAGCTGATGAAATCAGCGTAGTAGAGCCCACTCAACCACTGCGTCTTGCTCGATAATCAAAAGAGAATTAAGAGGCTAGGACTTTTTGTCCCAGCCTTTTCTTGTCTTGCCAACTAAAATAATCAGAAGGCTCCTAAGAAAAGTTATTTTCAAACTTTTTTGATATAATAGAAACATTGACTTGAAGAATAAGGAAGAGAAAATGAACGAATTATTAAAGGGGATGAATGACCGTCAATCCGAGGCCGTTCAAACCACAGAAGGACCCTTGCTGATCATGGCGGGGGCGGGTTCTGGTAAGACTCGTGTTTTAACCCACCGTATTGCCTACTTAATTGATGAAAAGATGGTCAATCCATGGAATATCTTAGCGATTACCTTTACCAATAAGGCTGCACGTGAAATGAAGGAGCGTGCTTATGGACTCAATCCAGCTACTCAGGATTGTTTGATTGCGACCTTCCACTCTATGTGCGTGCGTATCCTACGACGCGATGCGGACCACATTGGCTATAATCGCAATTTCACGATTGTGGATCCTGGAGAACAGCGAACGCTCATGAAACGCATTCTCAAGCAGTTGAACTTGGATCCTAAAAAATGGAATGAACGCACTATTTTGGGAACCATCTCCAATGCTAAGAATGATCTGATTGACGATGTTGCTTATGCTGCCCAGGCAGGAGATATGTACACGCAAATTGTAGCTAAGTGTTATACGGCCTATCAGAAAGAACTTCGTCAGTCAGAGTCGGTGGACTTTGATGACTTGATTATGTTGACTCTGCGTCTCTTTGATCAAAATCCCGATGTTTTGACTTATTACCAACAGAAGTTCCAGTATATCCACGTTGATGAGTATCAAGATACTAACCACGCCCAGTATCAACTCGTTAAACTCTTGGCTTCTCGTTTCCAAAATATCTGCGTAGTAGGGGATGCTGACCAGTCTATCTACGGTTGGCGTGGTGCTGATATGCAGAATATCTTGGATTTTGAGAAGGATTATCCTCAAGCCAAGGTTGTTTTATTGGAGGAAAATTACCGCTCAACCAAAACCATCCTACAAGCTGCTAATGACGTTATCAAAAACAATAAAAATCGTCGTCCTAAGAATCTCTGGACTCAAAATGCGGATGGGGAACAAATTGTCTACTACCGTGCTAATGATGAATTGGACGAGGCTGTCTTTGTCGCCAAGACCATTGATGAACTTGGTCGTAGTCAAAACTTCCTTCACAAGGACTTTGCAGTTCTTTACCGTACCAATGCCCAGTCTCGTACCATTGAAGAAGCTCTGCTCAAGTCCAATATTCCTTATACTATGGTCGGTGGAACTAAGTTCTATAGCCGTAAGGAAATCCGTGATATTATCGCATATCTTAATCTCATCGCCAATTTGAGTGATAATATCAGTTTTGAGCGGATTATTAATGAACCTAAACGTGGCATTGGACCAGGAACAGTAGAGAAATCCGTGACTTTGCCAACCTACAAAATATGTCAATGCTAGATGCTTCAGCTAACATCATGTTATCAGGGATTAAAGGTAAGGCAGCCCAGTCAATCTGGGATTTTGCCAATATGATTCTTGATTTGCGGGAGCAACTGGATCAATTAATCATTACTGAGTTAGTGGAAGCAGTCTTGGAAAAGACAGGCTACGTAGATATTCTCAATGCCCAGGCGACTTTGGAAAGCAAGGCTCGTGTTGAAAATATCGAAGAGTTCCTTTCTGTTACCAAGAACTTCGATGATAATCCAGATAATCAGGAAGAGGAAACTGGCTTGGATAAGCTCAGTCGTTTCCTCAATGACTTGGCCTTGATTGCAGATACAGACTCTGGCAGTCAGGAAACATCAGAAGTAACCTTGATGACACTCCATGCGGCCAAGGGACTCGAGTTTCCAGTTGTATTCTTGATTGGGATGGAAGAAAATGTCTTTCCACTTAGTCGTGCAACAGAAGACATGGATGAACTAGAAGAGGAACGCCGTCTAGCCTATGTCGGTATCACGCGCGCAGAGAAAATCCTTTATCTAACCAATGCTAACTCACGCTTGCTGTTTGGTCGAACGAACTATAATCGCCCAACACGCTTTATCAATGAGATTAGTTCAGATTTGTTAACTTATCAAGGTTTGGCGCGTCCTGCTAATAGTAGCTTCAAAGCATCCTATAGTAGTGGAGGTGTCGCCTTGGTCAAGGCATGAGCCTAGCTCAAGCTCTACAAGATCGTAAACGCAACGCAGCACCAAGATCAATTGAATCAAAAGGACTACCTTTTGGACAGTTTTCAGCTGGTTCTACATCGACTTCTAGTGAGACAAGCTGGTCTATTGGTGATATTGCCCTTCATAAGAAGTGGGGCGAAGGAACTGTGCTGGAAGTTTCAGGCAGTGGATCTACTCAGGAATTGAAAATCAATTTCCCAGAAGTCGGCCTCAAAAAACTCCTAGCCAGTGTAGCACCGATTGAGAAGAAGTAAGTTTTCTAAATGAATAAGATTCCCTCTTGAAATAGCAAGAGGGAATTTTTTTAATTCTCTTATCACAAGATTGTGATAGTTTACATTTCCTTAACAAATAAGTTTTTTGCTTACACGATTAATACAAATAGTGTATAATTGATACTGTTTTTTGAAAGGAGAAGAAAATGACTGAAAAACAAATGAAAACATTAGGTTGGATTGCAACCTTTATGTCTGTAATGATGTATATCTCATATATTCCACAAATTATGAACAACCTTGCGGGTCAAAAAGGAAACTTTATCCAACCAGCAGTAGCTGCACTTAACTGCAGTCTTTGGGTTTACTACGGACTCTTTAAAAAAGAACGTGATATTCCTTTGGCAGCAGCTAATGCACCAGGTATTGTTTTTGGGATTATCACCGCTTTGACAGCTTTATTCTAAAACATAAAGTAAACTCTTCTTCGTATCTAGTTATGAGGTAGAGTTTTTCTTTATCCGAAATTCCTAAAAAAACATGATATAATACTATTAGAAAGGTTGGTGTTTATGGCTAGAATACTTATCATTGAAGATAATAATGAGATTCAAGAAATTTTGAAAACTCTTCTTTCTAAGGAACATGAGGTGATTCAAGCTTTTTCTGGTACTGAAGGAATGATTCGATTTGAGCAAGGCAACATTGATCTAATCTTGCTAGATATTATGCTTCCAGGCAAAAATGGCGATCAAGTTTTAAAAGCCATTAGAAAAGATAGCTCAGTTCCTGTCATCATGCTAACTGCCCTAAGTGATAAGAAGCTCATCAGCCAATATCTCTTAGATGGTGCCAATGATTATATTGTAAAGCCTTTTGATTTAGATGAAGTTTTTGCGAGAGTTACGGTACAATTACGTCAAAATATTGATAAGCAACCAGTTGAAATCGAGAATCCTGACAAGTTGATTCAACAGTTAAAAAATATTCAATTTGATGCAGATAGTTTTGAAATCAAAAATAGCCAGGAAACTATTCGCCTAGCTAAGAAAGAATGTTTGATTCTCCAAACCTTACTGGGACATCCTAAGAAAATTTTCACGAAAGAAGAACTCTATGAATTGGTCTGGGAGGATACTTATTTACCAGGCGACAATACTCTCAACACTCATTTAAGTAATCTCCGAAAAAAATTAGGTCAACTAGATCCAGAGCAAGAGTATATTGAAACTATCTGGGGAGTTGGTGTTCGGTTAAAAGGAGAAGAGCAATGATCTACATTTTACTATCTTTGCTAGTGCTGGTTATTTTCCTATTGACGATATGGTTGATTCGCTACCATCTAGCACTTGTAAATTTGAGCCAAGAAATCGAAGATAAGATTCTTACTGGAAGCATGAAAAGAATTGGAGTATTAACGTTCTCCAAGGATTTTTTACATCTTTACCAGCAAATCAATCATCTCTTTCAAGAAGTTGAGCAGTCACGCTTGATTATGAAACGTGAAAAGCAGACTTTAGACATGGCTATTAGCAATATTGCACATGATATTCGGACGCCTTTAACGATTGCGTCCGGTTATACTCAGCAATTGCTTAAAACAGAAAATCCTGAGTCTGAGAGTTTGAAAAAAATTGCCCATCATCTCAATCAAGTTTCAAAACGTCTAGAGGCTCTTTTGGACTATCGTCGGTTAATGGAAGGAGCAGTTAAACCTGACTTATCTGAGTTAGAAGTCTCGACATTTATGACGCAAAAATTGCTGACCTATTATGATTCTTTTCAGACGGCAAAGATTGACCTTGATTTACAAGTAGAACCTGGTTTGTATTTACTGACAGATTCAGATTTATTAGACCGTATGTTGCAAAATCTCGTTGGCAATGTTTTAAAACATGGTAAGGATGAAGCGAGATTTTCTTTGAAGGAAGTGGACAATCACATTTGTTTGGAAATTGCTAATCTTGTCAAACAACCCATTCGCAAAATTGAAAATCTTAGTCAGCGATTTTACTCTGAAAATCTCTCAGATACAGAAGAATCCTCTGGTTTAGGTCTTTATATTACTGAAGAACTATCCCATCTCCTTGGTGCAGAACTACAACTAAGTACAGATGGTTCTTGGTTTACAGTTAGAGTTCTCTTTAAAGCAAAGAACCTCCTCTTTTTGAATAGAGGAGGTTGTTTTTATAGGCTTTTCTTCTTGAAAATTATCAGTCCACTGAAAGAGAAGAAAAGTATGACCGTTACGCAAACCGTTATGGTATAGAGAATAGCTTGACTATTAGTAGTCATGGCATAGGCAACATTCAAGGATAAATAGCGTAAAATCTCGATATCTGGAAAGATAAGCATCGGCGTTGAAAGCAAGGTAGAGCTGATTAAATAGCCAATGAAAACAGCCAAATAGGAATGAGTCACATAGAGAATGAAGGAAATAATGGAAAGCCAAGCAAGAAGGCATAGGAATTGAAGGCCGATCGTTAGAAGGAGATTACCAATAAATCCTTCTGGCATCGTTCCTACCCCGTTTAGGATAGTTGCTGGTACGAAAGCAATAACTAGGCTAATAAGAATTTGCATTAGAGCGATACTGGCTAATACAACAGATTTGGCTAGAAAGAATTCTGTACGAGAAACCCCTACTGTCAAACTGTTTTTATAGAGTTTTCCGATAAGGTCAACTCCCAGAACGAGGCAAGCAAGGATAATACAGAGAAAAACAAGGTTTGAACCTTGACTAGATGCGTTAATCAGGGCTTGCACACCATTCCAACCTTGGGTTGGAATTTCTGATTCTGGGGGCGTTGTATTAACTGACATTAGATGTCCTGTAGCCCCAATAGTAGCTCCCATTAACATGAGTGCAAAGAGAACAATCTCTGTAATCCAAAAACCTTTGGAACGGAAAAGACGGTAAAAGTCTGCTTGAATTGTATGAATCATGATCTTTCTCCTATTTTACTAATTGTGTGAAGTATTCTTCAAGATTTTGACGAGCATAGTAAATCTCATCAACAGCGACATCTGCTAGAGTAAGTTCTTTGAGAATTCGTTTGACATCTTGTTCATGACTAAAAATATGAATCTCATTATCTGAATTAACAACTTTAAATTCAAGTTTCACTTTGTCTTTTAAGATTTGACTAGCTTTTTCTTTTTCACTTGTTTTCAGAACAATATAGTCTTCATTGAGTGTCTCAAATTCGGCCTTACTGATTTCTCGAATGATTTTTCCTTGGTCCAGAATTCCAAAGCGATTGGCAACCAGATAGAGTTCTGACAAGATATGACTAGAGATGAGAATGGTCATTCCTTTCTCTTGATTCAGACGTTGAATCATTTTACGAAACTCTTTGATACCGATTGGGTCGAGACCATTGATGGGTTCATCAAGGATGAGAAAGTCTGGTTTTGATAGAAGAGCAATAGCAATGCCTAGACGTTGTTTCATCCCAAGAGAGAAATCTCGAAAAACTTTTCTACCTGTATCTGTTAACCCTACATACTTTAACGTTTCCTGAATGACTTGATCAGCATTTGGGATATGTCGAATAGTACAATAGTATCTTAGATTTTGATAGGCTGTTAAATGATTGTGAGCTACTGGGGATTCAATGACTGAACCTACTCGAGATAGGGCTTTGGTGCACTCCTTATACCCTTGACTAGAAAAGAGGGAAATAGTTCCATGGTCAGCAGATAATAATTGGGTAATGATTTTAATCAGAGTTGTTTTACCAGCACCATTCTTTCCGATAAGCCCATAGATATCTCCTTCTTTTACTGAGAGATTAAGATCTTGTAAAATGGGTTGTTTGCCAAATTGTTTGGACAAGCCATGGATTTCGAGGACTGTTTTCATAGTTTTCTCCTTTAACCTTTAAGATGTTTTATTTTTATAATTCTAGTATAAAGCATAGATATCAAAGAATCGTCAAGCATTTCTAAAGTGTTTCTAAAGTTTTTAAGTTTCTAAAAATAAAAAGCCCAGTTGGCTAGAAATACTAGTTGACTGGGCTCATTTTCTACAAAATATATTTCTCAATGGCGCGTGCAACACCATCTTCTTCATTGCTGGCAGTTACGGCATCCGCGAGAGATTTGACATAGTCGCTAGCATTTCCCATGGCAATCCCAAGACCAGCAAACTCTAGCATCTCAATGTCGTTATTGGCATCACCCATTGCCATGATTTCAGAAGGTTGGATATCCAAAATCTCAGCCAAACGAGAAAGAGCAGAAGCCTTGGTTGTACCGAGTGGCATTGCTTCATAGATAACTGGTTGTGAACGAACTCCGCTAAATCTCTGACAAAGTTCATCAGCAAATCGTTGTTCAAAATCATCTGTTTGTTCTTTTGTACCTAAGAACATACCCTGGAACATACGATATTTACCACTGGTAGCTACCTCTAGTGAAATTTCAGTCAGATCAGAAAAGACAAGTGTCGCATCGTATTTTACGATAGGATTTGGTTTACCTCCGAGAACGAAGTAGTGTTCCTCGTCAAAGAGAGTCAACTGGACCTCACTTTTTTCTGCAAGTTCATTCAGGTATTCAATGTCTGATTTGCTAAGTTCTCGCCAGTCAACAAGGCCCCAATCACTAGTTTGGTGGGTAGAACATCCATTGTTGACGATGACGTATTCATTCTGCAAATCAAGACCGAGTTTCTTGTAGTAGGGAAGAACTCCAAAGAGAGGTCGACCAGTACAGAGAACCAGTTTAACTCCTTTGTCGATAGCCTTATGAATGGCATCAATATGAGCCTGAGGGATTTCCTTGGCTTCGTTGAGTAGAGTTCCATCCATATCAAGAGCAAGTAATTTAATCATAGTATTTCCTTTTCACGTATTTGTCTATATTATAGCATATTTTGGATGAAATAAGGATTACTATGTCAATTTAGGACGTTTCAATTACAATTCATGATTTGAAGAAGCTTTTTTGCAAATATATGCTATACTAAACTCGCCATATACTGATAGTGGATAAAAAAGCAGAGGGTTTATCATGAAAAGAAGAACAGTACAGATTTTACTAGCTTTATTAGTAATTATTTATAGAAAGACATGGTTTTGGTGGATTTTTAATCACTTTACAGCTAGATTTGTAGCTGCTAGTCGAGAATTTTTTCAAATTCTTGCTTTTTTAGAGTTTATCGTTATTCTTCTAGCTATGCTATATTTACTAGTATTCGAAGGTAGAAAAATGCTTGAGTTGAAGTGGAAATGGAGATATCTAGTTTATTTGCTTCTTGCTTATGGAGTCAGTTATCTTTCAGATATTGTGTTTTCTTTTTTAACCCCAGCAACGTCCAATCAAATCGCTTTAAATGAATTGACTGAGATGACAGGGCGACAAGAGTTACCTTATCTTTTACTTATTGTTTGTCTACTAGGACCAATTACAGAAGAATTGGTTTACCGAGGAGTTCTGATGAATACATTTTTGAAAGATTCGCCTTGGTATGGAGATGTTTTACTATCAGCCTGCGTCTTTGGCTATGTGCATGTCAGTTCAGGTTTAACACCACTCGCCTTTTTCACCTATGCAAGTGGAGGAACGATTTTAGCATTGCTCTACCGAAAAACTCACTCTCTCTATTATCCCATTTTACTCCATATCATGATTAACATTACAGCATTTTGGGAATTATGGGTAAATCTATTTTCATGAAGTTAGTGCTTATCGATCAATGCCGGAAATTTCTGGCATTTTACTTTTTATCAGTAGTTTAAGAACTCTCTATTTATAGGATTAGCAGTCAAAAAATGGTATAATGAAAGGTAATGAAAAATCAAATGAGGCAGAGATGAAACTACTTTATACCGATACTCGGACTTCTTTGACAGAAATCCTAACCAAGGAGGCTCAAGGACTAGTTGCCCAAGGCAAACGAGTCTTTTATATCGCCCCTAACTCTCTTTCTTTTGAAAAGGAACGTGCCGTGCTGGAGTGCTTGAGTCAGCAGGCTTCTTTTGCGATCACAGTCACGCGCTTTGCTCAAATGGCTCGTTATCTGGTTTTAAACGATATACCAGCGAAGTCTAGTCTCGATGATATTGGTCTGGGCATGGTTTTCTATAAATGTCTATCTGAGATAGACCCTAAGGATTTACGTGTTTATGGGGCTATTAAGCAAGATCCACAATTCATCCAGCAACTGATTGAGATTTATCATGAAATTTCAACTGCAAAGATGAGTTTTTTGGACTTGGAAAGTTTGACAGATGCTGATAAACGCTCTGATTTACTCTTAATTTTTGAAAAAGTAACAGCTTATCTGAATCAAGGTCAAGTTTCGCAAGGGAGTCAATTATCATATCTGATCAATGCTATCGAAGAAAATAAAGTAAGTAGTGATTTTAGTCAGATTGCCCTAGTCATTGATGGTTTTACCCGATTTTCTGCAGAAGAAGAACACCTAGTGGATTTGCTCCATCGTAAGGGTGTTGAGATTATCATTGGTGTATATGCAACTAAAAAATCCTACACCAGTCCATTTAGTGAAGGTAACCTCTATCAAGCCAGTGTTGAGTTTTTGAGACATTTGGCCTTTAAATATCAGACCAAGGCAGAAGATGCCTGTCGAGAACATGAAAAACAAGATGCCTTTGCTAAAGCCTCAAAACTTCTCGAAAGTGCCTATGATTATTCTGAAATCAGTTTAGACGTGACTGATGAGGATAGAGAAGATTTACAAATCTGGTCTTGTCTGACCCAAAAAGAAGAGTTGGAGTTAGTTGCTCGTAGTATTCGTCAGAAATTGCACCAAGAGCCAAAACTTAGCTATAAGAATTTTCGAATCCTACTTGGTGACGTAGAGTCCTATAAACTGTCCTTGCAGACAATTTTTAATCAATATCAGATTCCTTTTTATCTGGGCAAGAGTGATTCCATGGCTCATCATCCTCTAACTCAATTCGTAGAATCCATCGGGCGTTTGAAACGATACAATTTCCGTCAAGAAGATTTGATTAATCTCTTACGCACTGGCTTGTATACTGACCTTAACCAAGAGGAAATCGATAGCTTTGAACAATATCTTCGTTATCTAGGTATTGATGGTCTTTCTAGTTTTAAACAAGAATTCACAAAAAATCATCATGGGAAATTTGATTTAGAAAAATTAAATAAGCTTCGTGTTCGTGTTCTAGATCCATTAGAAACGTTATTAACCAGTCGTAAGCAAAAAGCTGAGAATCTTCTTTCAAAATGGAACAACTTTTTGAAAGATGCTCATTTGACCAAGCAGTTACAAACCTTATCTGCAACGATGGAAGTGGCAGAGCAAGAAAGACAAGAGGAGGTCTGGAAAGCATTTTGCCACGTAATGGAGCAATTTGCAACCGTGTTTGAAGGTTCCCAGGTCACTTTGGATGATTTCTTGGCACTTCTTCATTCAGGTATGAGCTTGTCCAATTATCGTACAATCCCAGCAACAGTAGATACTGTCCTGGTGCAAAGTTATGATTTGATTGCACCTTTGACATCTGATTACATCTATGCACTTGGCTTAACTCAAGATCACTTGCCTAAAATTGCTCAAAACACCAGTTTGTTGAGCGATGAAGAAAGAGAAGTGCTGAACCGAGCAACTCAAGAAGGTTCACAATTGCTGATTGCTAGCCAAGAAAATCTTAAGAAGAACCGATATACCATGCTTTCTTTGGTCAATTCTGCTAGGAAGCAATTAGTCTTATCAGCACCAAGTTTACTCAATGAAAATGAGAGTAAAGAGTCAGTTTATCTGAAAGAATTGCAGGACTTTGGTTTTAGCAAGGTTGAAAAGAGAATTGATCGAAAAAATCTATCGAAAGATGACATTGGTTCTTATCACAGTCTTTTGTCTAGTCTGGTTGCCTATCATCAGCAAGGTGAGATGGAGACAAGTGACCAAGACTTAACTTTTGTAAAAGTTCTGGCTCGTGTGATGGGTAAAAAGTTGGAAGACCAAGGTTTAGAAAATCCAGTCCTACCGAAAAGTCCAAAGTAAAACTCTAGATACTGAAACTTTGAAAGCCTTGTATCCTGAAGATCAAGATTTCTATCTATCTACTTCTGGACTAACGGAGTTTTACCGTAATGAATACAGTTATTACCTTCGTTATGTATTAGGCTTGCAAGAAGAATTGCGTCTGAAACCTGATGCTCGAAGCCATGGGAATTTCTTGCATCGTATCTTTGAGCGGGCATTGAAAATGCCGAGCGATGAATCCTTTGATCGTCGTTTAGAACAAGCTATCTCTGAAACCAGTCAAGAACGTGAGTTTCAAGCTATTTATCAGGAAAGTTTGGAGGCTCAATTTACTAAGGAAGTCCTCTTAGATGTCGCACGCGCTACTGGACATATTCTTCGACATAATGCGGATGTTGAAACGATTCAGGAAGAGGCAGTCTTTGGTGGCAAGGAACAAGCCTTTATTCAGCTAGATAATGGTCGAAATCTCTATGTTCGTGGGAAGGTTGACCGAATTGACCGTCTAAAATCAGATGGAGCTATCGGTGTTGTAGATTATAAGTCTTCTTTGACTCAGTTCAAGTTCCCTATGTTTTATAATGGTCTTAACTCGCAATTACCAACCTATCTAGCTGCCCTCAAGCAAGAAGGGAATACGGATTTCTTTGGTGCTATGTACCTAGAAATGGCTGAACCAATTCAGTCATTACAAACTGCAAAAACTCTTTCTAAAGCAGTAGCAGAAACGAATAAGACTATGAAATACCAAGGCCTCTTTCTTGAAAAAGAGATAAAAAACCTTGGAGAGTTTTACAATAAAAACAAGACTTATCAGTTGTCTGATGAGGAATTCCAGTTATTGTTGGACTATAATGCCCTTCTCTACAAAAAAGCGGCAGAGAAGATTTTATCTGGTGAATTTGCGATCAACCCTTACACAGAAAACGGTAGAAGCATTGCACCCTATGTTCAACAATATCAAGCTATTACAGGTTTCGAAGCCAATTATCATTTAGGTCAAGCGAGATTTTTAGAGAAAGTTGCCAAGAGCAATGCCAAGGAAACTTGGTTTAATAAAATCAGAGAGGAGTTGGAGCGATGAAATTTTTAACCCAAGAAGAGATTGCAGCCTTGCAAGTAGCAGAAGCTCAGTCTAACAAAAAACCTAAGAAAACAGCTGAACAAATTCAAGCTATTTATAGCTCTGGTCAAAATATTCTGGTCTCAGCTTCAGCTGGTTCAGGGAAAACCTTTGTCATGGCTGAACGAATTCTTGACCAACTAGCACGTGGTGTTGAGATTCGCCAACTCTTTATCTCAACCTTTACAGTCAAGGCAGCAACCGAGTTAAAAGAACGCTTGGAAAAGAAAATTAGCCAACAAATTCAAGAAACGCAAGATCTTGAACTAAAAAAACACCTCGGCAGACAATTAGCTGATTTACCCAACGCTGCTATTGGAACCATGGACTCTTTTACGCAAAAATTCCTGACCAAGCATGGTTATCTCCTTGACCTCTCTCCAAATTTTCGTATTCTTCAGAATGAAAGTGAGCAACTTCTCTTAAAAAATGAGGTCTTTCGTCAAGTTTTTGAAAGTCACTATCAAGGTAAAGAACAAGGCAAGTTTAGTCAGCTAGTTAAGAACTTTGCAGGAAGAAGCAAGGATGCGCGTGGACTGCGTAAACAGGTCTATATGATTTATGACTTTTTACAATCTACCAGCAATCCTCAGGCTTGGCTAGAAGATTCCTTTCTTAAAGGTTTTGAAAAGGCTGATTTTACGGTTGCCAAAGAAAATCTTGTAGACGATATAAAGGAGAAACTCTGGGATTTAGAAAGCTTTTTCCGTTACCATTTGGATAATGATGCCAAGGAATTTGGTAAAGCAGCTTATTTAGAATCTGTTCAAAAAGTTCTTGTCAAAATTGCTTCTTTAACGCATGATTCAACCTTTGACAATATCCAAAAAGTGCTAGAGCGAGTTGTTAGTATCTCTAAGGATAAGGGAGGTCGTGCTCTTACAAATGCTAGTCGTAAGGCCGAACTGCAAGACTTGAAAGAAGCATACAACCAAGAGAGAAAAGCAAAGTTTGAAAAATTGATTGCACTCAATGACCAAATCACCTTATTGAAATTTCAAGAAGATTATCATCAAGCTTCTTGGGACTTGGCAAAGACTTTCCAAGTCTTCATGAGGGATTTTGTTGATGCCTACCGACAACGTAAACGCGAAGAAAATGCCTTTGAATTTGCTGATATTAGCCACTATACCATTGAGATTTTAGAAAACTTCCCTCAGGTTCGACAAGAATATCAGGAACGCTTCCACGAAGTTATGGTCGATGAATATCAGGATACCAACCACATCCAGGAGAGAATGCTGGAACTCCTCTCAAACGGTCATAATCGTTTTATGGTAGGAGATATTAAGCAGTCTATTTATCGTTTTAGACAGGCAGATCCCCAAATCTTCAACGAAAAATTTCATAGATTTGCTCAAGATGACAAAGAAGGTCAATTAATTCTACTTAAAGAAAATTTTCGGAGCAGTTCAGAGGTTCTAGATGCTACGAATGATGTCTTTAAGCATCTCATGGACGAGGAAGTAGGAGATATATCTTATGACGGTATGCATCAACTTGTTTTTGGAAATACTGATATTCAAGTAAATCCTGAAAACAAGGCAGAAGTTCTCTTATATCATAAGGATGATAGTGATTCTGATGATGAGGAACTTGCAACCAACAAATTAACTGGTGAAATGCGCATGGTGCTTAAGGAGATACTGCATCTCCACAATGATAAAGGTGTACCTTTCAAGGATATTGCACTCTTAACTGCCAGCAGAAGTCGCAATGACCAAGTCCTACTTGCCTTGTCTGAGTATGGTATTCCAGTCAAGACAGATGGCGCCCAAAACAACTATCTACAATCTTTGGAAGTCCAGGTGCTGTTGGATACTCTTCGTGTCATCCATAACCCTCTTCAAGATTTCGCTTTAGTTGCTCTCATGAAGTCTCCTATGTTTAGTTTTGATGAAGATGAATTGGCTCGATTAGCTCTTCAGAAATCCGAGGATAAGGTTCAAGAAAATTTTTATGAAAAACTTGTTAACGCTCAAGCAAAAACTGGTCTTCAAAAGGATTTAATCAAAGCTGAATTACAAAAGAAACTAAACTTCTTCATGGAAACAGTCCAGGCTTGGCGCTTGTATTCTAAAACGCACTCACTTTATGATCTCATTTGGAAAATCTATAGCGACCGTTTTTACTATGACTATGTCGGTGCTTTGCCAAATGGTCAAGCTAGACAGGCAAATCTCTATGCCCTTGCTTTAAGAGCAGATCAGTTTGAAAAGAGTAATTTCAAGGGATTATCTCGCTTTATTCGAATGATAGATCAGGTCTTGGAAGCCCAGCATGATCTTGCCAATGTGGCTGTAGCACCACCCAAGGATGCTGTAGAACTTATGAGTATTCATAAAAGTAAGGGCCTTGAGTTTCCTTATGTCTTTATCCTTAACATTGATCAGCAATTTAACAAGCAAGATTCCATGTCTGAGGTCATCCTAAGTCGTAAAAATGGCCTTGGTCTCAAGTATGTTGCTAGAGTTGCTACAGATGCCAAAGAGAAATACGTTCCATCTACTATTAAATTATCTATCCCTAGCTTGACCTATACGCAAAACGAAGAAGAACTTCAGTTAGCCAGTTATTCTGAACTCATGCGTTTGCTTTATGTGGCTATGACGCGAGCTGAGAAAAAATTATATTTAGTCGGAAAAGGTTCTAGAGAAAAGTTGGAGTCTAAAGAATATCCGACAAATGGGAAAGGTCTTTTGACTCGAGAAACTAGACTAGATGCTAGTAATTTCCAAGATTGGATTTGGGCCATTTATCAAGCATTTTCTAAAGAGGATTTACACTTCACTGTGCGCTTTGAGGGTGAAGAAGATTTAACCAAAGAAGCTATCGGAGAATTGGAAAATAAAAGCCAGCTCCAAGACCAATCCCAAGCAGACAACCGACAGTCAGAAACCATCAAAGATGCGTTGGAAATGCTAAAAGAAGTTGAAGTCTATAACCAAACCCACCGTGCAGCAATCAATCTTCCAAGTGTACAAACCCCTAGTCAGCTTAAAAAATTCTATGAACCTGTCATGGATATGGAAGGAGTCGTAGTTGCTGGTCAAAGTCAACTAAAAGAAAGTACGGTTCAATTCAAACTTCCTGATTTCTCTAAAACTAAGAAAGTTACTGGTGCTGAGATTGGTAGTGCTACCCATGAACTCATGCAGAGAATTAATCTAGCTAAGAAACCCACTTTAGAGACTTTAACAGAGGCTTTAGAGCAAGTTCAAGTAAGCTCGGATGTCAAATCCAAAATCAATCTAGGAAAAATTTTGTCCTTCTTTGATACAGCTCTCGGTCAAGAGATTCTTGCAAATCAAGATAAACTCTATCGAGAACAACCTTTCTCAATGTTAAAAAGAGACGAGAAGAGCCAAGAAAATTTTGTTGTCCGTGGAATCTTAGATGGTTATCTCCTCTACGATGATAAGATTGCTCTCTTTGACTACAAGACAGACCGTTATGAGCATGCTAGTCAGCTTATTGAACGTTATCGTGGTCAATTAGACCTCTATGCAGAGGCTCTATCTCGTTCATATCAGATAGAAACAGTTGAGAAATATTTGATTCTTCTTAGTAAAGACCAAGTAGAAGTCGTTAAACTTTAAAAAGAAAGGAGACATCATGTCCATTCCTGTTAGAAAAAACTTATATGATGCAGTTTTAGAGGCCTCTAAAGCCGATACTTGGGAACAAGCTACCAAAGAATGGAGTGAAGTTTCCTTGATTTAATGGAATCGGTCGAAGCAATTGTGTCTGCGGTAATGCTATTAAGTATGCTTATGAACTTTTTAACGGAGTTACTGGCAAACGACTTTTTCCCATTGGGAGTGACTGTGTGCGTCATTTCCAAAGAATTAGCCTAGATCAACAGATAGAAGAGGAAGAAAAACTTCTCAGAAAGCTTGAAAATCTAACCAGAAAGGTCCAGAAAAAAGAAGCCATTCGAGTTAATAAAACGGATTTTGATGAGCGACTAATCAACTGGCTATGGGAAAAGGGAGCTTTTAAGTCAAATCGAGGTAATCAATTTTCACCAGAAAAGGATTATCAACTCTTTTTGGAAGTTTTTCAAGGTGGAAGTTGGAGTAAGGCAGAGCCTTTGAAGAAAGCTCGTATGGAGGAAGTCCTTGAAAAATTTATCAAACCCTTTCTACTTGGAAAATCTGACGATCAGCTCTATCTTGTTAAACTAGGAAAAGAAAAAATTGACTATGAGCAGGAACTTCGCATCAAGGCTGAAAAGGAGCGAAAGAAGCGAGACAAGATTGCTAAACAATATGCGGATAACCTGGTTCTAGCAATGGGACCAGCTGAACGTGCCTATCAGGATTACTTTGGACTGAGCGAAACACTGACACTAGAAGAGCGCCAGTGGGAAAAGATTCTCTTCGGTAAAAATCGGACAGAACGTTCTATAAAATCAAAACAGTACCAAAGAGAACTCGAAAAGGATCAACGCATTGCTAGTCAAGATCCTCTTGAAAGAAAACAAAAGCAAGTCTGGTTGCTTAACTCTTATTTTAAGGATATACCCGAAGAAAAAGCTCGCTTTTCCCGACTTCTAATCATGTATCGAAAAACTGGAGAAATTCCATTTTCAACTGACTATCTCTCTAACACTTTGTTTGACTTTTTCTACAAAATGAAGGCTTTTGAATTTGAAATAGCACCTGATCAGGTACGTGATTTTCTTAAGGAATGTTTAGATGCAGAAAATCTATCGTCCGCTCAAAAATCTTGGATAGAAGGCATTTTAACCAACTGAATCAAACCTTTTTTAGAAAGAATGTTAGTATAGCAGTAGTTTTCGTCCTGCATGGAGAGAGTCATTATTGTTAAAATTATGTCTCTAAATCATTTTACATAATTTTATTTATGTATAAAATAAAAATGTTTGTATCAACATTAAAAATTAGAAAGAAACTATGTCAAAAGAAATCGATATCGAATATTATCACCAACTAGCCTTGCAAAAACAAAAAGAGCATCGTAAGTTTTTAGGAAATCTAAAGAAGAAAGCTCCTAAAAATTTAGATAAAATTGCGCTTGAAATCCATCAAGAAGTTTTTAATGAAATTGATTGTACAGCCTGCGCTAACTGCTGCAAAAGTCTTGGTCCAGACCTTAAAGAAGCAGATATCACACGTATTGCCAAGTATTTTAAAATGAAATTGCCAGCCTTTGAAGCTGAGTTTTTGCAGGTAGACGAGGATGGAGATAAGGTCTTCAAATCTATGCCCTGTCCATTTTTAGGTGGCGATAATCTCTGTTCTATCTACGATGTCCGTCCCAAAGCCTGTCGTGAATTTCCACATACTGACCGTAAGAAGATTTACCAAATCAATAATCTAACGATCAAAAACACTTTAACTTGTCCTGCAGCCTATCTCTTTGTTGAAAGATTAAGAGAGAAAATAGACTAAGTACTTTCATTGTATGATAAGATTCATCCTCAAATACAGTTGCTATTTGAGGATTTTTGTATATTTATTTTTATCTGAAAATTCAAACTAAATTTCTTATTAGGTGATAAGCCCTTTTTTAAGCTTAAAGTTTTTTAAACTTTTTCTTAAAGAAAACTGATATAAGGTATCTTTAAGCGATGTTCTGTATAGTTATACCATCATCAAAGAAAGAGGTATCGATATGAACTACATAGTCATTCCAGCTTATCAACCAGATAATAAACTTATCAAACTCATCGAAAAAATTCACGAAAAGAGTGATTTTCATATCTTAGTAATAGACGACGGCAGTTCATCAGAGTGCCAAAAAATCTTTGATAAAGCAAAACAATTTGCTACTGTCATCCGTCACCAAGTGAACCAAGGTAAAGGGCAGGCTCTAAAAACAGCCTTTACTTATATCCAAGAACAAAACATTTATGGTACGGTTGTCACAGCAGATGCGGATGGACAGCACAAGGTATGGGATATTTTCCGCACGGCTAATAAAGCTTCCGAAAATCCAAACAAGCTAATCTTGGGTGTACGTGCCTTTTCTGGAAAAGTTCCCCTTCGTAGCCGTTTTGGTAACAGCTTAACCAAAGCTCTCTTTAAGCTTCAAACAGGAGTAGGAGTAACAGATACGCAGACAGGTCTTCGTGCTTTTACGACAAACTTGATTCCTTTTATGTTAAAAATAGAAGGCCAACGTTATGAATATGAAATGAATATGTTGCTCGAAGCAACGAAAGAATACGAGATTCTAGAAGTGCCTATTGAAACTGTCTATATCAATGATAATGAGGCTTCACACTTCCGTCCAATCCAAGACGGGCTCATGATTTATAAAAATATCTTTAAATTTGCCTTATCATCTCTTAGTAGCTTTGTTGTAGACTATGTCGTTTACGCCCTAGCAATCTTGATTTTGCCGACAGTTCCGACGAGTCTACGAATCTTTCTAGCAAACGGAGTCGCTCGTGTGACTAGCTCTATTTTCAACTATTCTACAAATAAGAAACTAGTCTTTAAAAATGACGATAGCCTTGTGAAAACAGGGATGGGATACTTTGGTCTAGCAGTCGGACTCTTTATCTTAGACACACTACTGATTCGTCTCTTCTTTACAGTCTTTGGTATCAACCTTCTGATTGCTAAAGTTATCGTCGGCATCCTTCTCTTCGCTGTTTCTTGGACAGTTCAGAAGAAATTCATCTTTAAGGAAAGGACATCAACTGTATTATGAAATTTTTAAAGAAACGCTATGCTTACGCCTCAGTTCTTGGCCTACTCTTGACATGATCCTTTAGTTACTCAATGCTAAAGACCTTTGTCCTCGCTGAAACTATCTCGACAGTTGCCACAACTAGCACAAGTTCCAATGCAGCAGCAGCAAGTCAAGATTCTAAAACAGCTACTATCACTGACTCTAGTTATAAAGATGACAATATTACTGTCAATTTGTCTGAAACGACGGTCAATAATACACAAGTTTACGTTGCTGATATTACTCTGAGCTCATCAGATTATCTGAAAACTGCCTTTGCTCAAAATGCTTATGGAACTAATGTAACTGCAAACCTCCGTAACTGCAGCTGACAACAATGCCATTTTAGCGGTAAACGGGGACTACTATGGTGCTAACTCTACAGGTTATGTTATCCGTAATGGAGTAGTTTATCGTGATACTGTTCGTGAAAATTCTAGTAATGGCGACCTAGCTATTTATAAAGACGGCTCTTTCAAGGTTATTTATGAAGATCAGATTTCAGCTGAGCAACTAGTAAATGACGGTGTCGTCAATCTCTTGGCTTTTGGACCAGCCTTGGTTGAAAATGGTGAGATTGCAGTTGATACCAATACAGAAGTAGGACAGGCCATGGCTTCAAATCCACGTACAGCTATTGGTATTATCGATGAAAATCACTATATCATCGTGGTTTCAGATGGACGTACCTCTGAAAGTGAAGGTCTATCTCTTTATCAGCTAGCTGAGGTCATGAAATCTTATGGAGCAAAAACAGCCTACAACCTTGATGGTGGTGGATCATCTACACTTTACTTCAACGGTCAGGTTATCAATAAACCAACGACTGGTGGAAATAAAATTTCAGAAAGGGCGGTGAGTGACATTGTCTACATTGGTTACTAATTTTGGAAAAAAACGATTTAAAAAAACGGTCATTTCTTATACACTAATCACTATTTTCTTCTTTGCATTTTCTAGAATTTACGAAGCTTTTAGTTTTGGAGAAACTTCTGTTCATATGCACTATTTATTTGCAGCACCTCTTGTAGGGGGGGATTCTACTAGCAAGCTTTCTCAAGGTTCTCCCTCATTTCTCTCGTATTAGTCTAAATCTATGGAATTCGGCAGTAGCGATTATTACGGCAGGTACACTTTTCCGTGGGATTGTCAACCTTTCAGGACGCTCAACAACCTTGGATGCACCCTACTGGTATGTTGGGATTGGTTTTGCAGTACTAGCGATCGTCACTATTTTCATCAATCCAAACCTTTGGAAGAATTCTGCTAAAGCAACTAAAATAAATCGCAAAAAAGTCTATGGTCAGGCATAATGTTATAAAAAAGTAGTCGTACAGCTGATGTTCGACTACTTTTTATTGACTTTTATTTCTAAAATATTTTAATAATATTACAAGTTCTTTTCTTCTGAAAGATACTACTTTTATATTTAACAGAATATTGTATAATATAGTGGATAAATACTGTTTTTTACACAATATATAGAAACACCAAATACACTATTTAGGTATTTGTAAGGAGAAAAGAATGAAAAAAATATTGCTGGCAAGTACAGTTGCCCTCTCTATGGCGGGTTTTGCAAAAACGACCGTCTATGCCGAGGATTCTCAAGCTACCAATAATGTTCAATCATCAGAAAAGATTGCTACCAAAACAGTAAGCAATGAGAAGAAAAATCAAAGCGAAGCTGAAAAAGCAGCTTCTCAAACTCCAGAAACCAAAGAACAACCTTCAAAAGAAACAGTGGTAGAGGTAGTTAACAAAGAAGGTTGGCAAAAAGAAAATAACCAATGGCGTTATTATGAGGATAATCAGCCAGTTTCAAATTGGAAAAAAATAGCTGGAGTCTGGTACTATTTTAATCAAGATGGCATCATGCTTAGTAATACTATTTTTAATGATTACCTATTGAATAATAGCGGTGCTTTGGCAGAATCTTCTTGGGTAAAAATTGACAACCAATGGTATTATGCCACTGAGGACGGGAAAGTTACTCGTAATAATTGGAAAAAGATAGCTGGTGTTTGGTATCGATTTGATGAATCTGGTGCCATGCTAAGTGCTACTATTTATAAAGACTATCTTCTCAAGACTAGTGGAGCTATGACAGAAAATGCTTGGGCAAAACTCGAAGATAAGTGGTATTATGCTACCACATCAGGAAAAATTATTCGCGACAAGTGGGAGAAAATCAGTGGTTCATGGTACTATTTTAATAAAGACGGTGTCATGTTAAGTAGCCAATGGAAAGAGAAATACTATCTAAAAGATAGTGGGGCCATGGCTCAAAGTGAATGGTTCTTTGATAAGAAGTACGATAGTTGGTTCTACTTAAAATCTGATGGTGCTTATGCTGAAAACCAATGGCAAGGCTCTTACTATCTCAAATCTTTTGGTTATATGGCTAAAAATGAATGGGTTTTCGATAAGGACTACAATGCTTGGTATTATCTAAAAGAAGACGGAGCTTATGTAACTGGTAACTTTACCATTAACGGGAAAGACTATACTTTCCAAAGCAATGGAAAATGGATTTCTGATACAGCAGCATACTATAAGGTAAAACCAATTACAGCAAATGTATATAGCGCTTCTGGTGAGAAACTCAGCTATATTTCGCAAGGAAGTATTGTAGCGATTGATGGAGCAAAAGCCAAAGACGGTAGACTTCCAGTCAAATTTCAGGCCTTTCAGGATATATGAACAAGAGTGATCTAGTAGCGGTCAGCTCTGATAGTGACTTTATTCCTCACTATGCCACTGATGGTAACTATCTCTACCACGAATTGTCCCCATACGCAAGTATCCGTGTAGCACCTCATAGTTCATCAATGGCAATTGGCAAAAAATACTATTCAGCTGATGGTATTAACTTTGAAAACTTTACAGTTGAAAATCCTTTCTTATTTAGAGATTTAAGAAAACCAAGCAATTACACAGCTGAAGAATTAGATAAAGTCTATTCTCTTATGAATATCAAGGGAAGTCGTCTGGCAGGTAAGGGGGCAATCTTTAAAGAAGCTGAAGAACGCTATCAGATCAATGCTCTCTATCTAATCGCCCAAAGTGCCTTAGAAAGTTCATGGGGACGTAGCCAAATTGCCAAGGATAAGAATAACTTCTTTGGTATCGGAGCTTATGATACAACACCATATGATTCAGCTAAAAGCTTTGACGATGTTGATAAGGGGATCTTAGCTGCGGCTAAGTGGATTCGCGAAAATTACATTGATAATGGCAGAACATACCTAGGAAATAAATCATCAGGTATGAATGTCCTCTATGCTTCAGATCCATATTGGGGAGAAAAAATTGCAAGCATCATGATGTCAATTAACAGCAAGCTTGGTGAAAAAGATTAAAATTCATTAAAATCGATAACGACTGTATAGTGGTTATCGATTTGCTTATCAAGAGAAACTTAAGAACTTAACTTTATGAAGCAGAATTTTGAGAATACAAATAAAAGAGGAATTGATCTACGTGACTTAGGGATTGATGTATACGCTTATGATTATTCAGCAATCCCAGACTTACTTGATAATCTCAAAGCCAATAATCAAATTATACTAGGTGGGGATGTTTTTTGCTACAAGAATGGCCAACTGACACATACTTATGATAATTGGTATTACGAGAAACAAGATCAAAGCATTGATAGCAGTAAATCCATTTTCCAAACAGAAAGGTATATCAGCAACTATGTAAAAAATCATGGTGAACATTATTATTTTTCAATCGTTTTAGACAATAAAGAATTTCATTTGTGACTGATTTACTTAGAAAACTTTTTACAATCGTATTGAATCAAGCGTCAAATACGAGAAATCATGTTATAATAAAAGATAGTGATTTATTTTAGAAAAAGGATTTGTATTTAATTTTTGAAACTGGAAAAATAGATACAAATCAAATAAGAGAAAGGAATTATACTCTCATGGCAACTATTCAATGGTTTCCTGGACACATGTCCAAGGCGCGTCGTCAGGTTCAAGAAAATTTAAAATTCGTTGATTTTGTGACAGTTTTAGTAGATGCACGTTTGCCTTTGTCTAGTCAAAATCCGATGCTGACTAAAATCATCGGAGATAAACCAAGACTATTGATTTTGAACAAGGCAGACCTAGCAGACCCAATATTAACAAAAGAATGGCGTCAGCACTTTGAATCACAAGGCATTCAAACACTAGCAATCAATTCTAAAGAGCAAATTACAGTTAAAGTCGTTACAGATGCCGCCAAGAAACTCATGGCAGATAAGATTGCTCGTCAAAAGGAACGTGGGATTCAAATCGAAACCTTGCGCACCATGATTATCGGAATTCCAAACGCTGGAAAATCAACCCTGATGAATCGTTTGGCTGGTAAGAAAATTGCTGTAGTTGGTAATAAGCCAGGTGTGACAAAGGGTCAACAATGGCTCAAAACAAATAAAGATTTGGAAATCTTGGACACTCCAGGGATTCTCTGGCCAAAATTTGAAGATGAAACCGTAGCACTCAAGCTTGCATTAACTGGAGCTATCAAAGATCAGTTGCTTCCAATGGATGAAGTGACGATTTTCGGTCTCAATTACTTTAAAACCCATTATCCTGATAAGCTTCAAGAACGTTTTAAACAAATGAATCTGGACGATGAAGCTCCTGAAATTATCATGGACATGACCCGTATCCTTGGTTTCCGTGATGATTATGATCGCTTTTACAATCTTTTCGTCAAAGAAGTTCGTGATGGAAAACTAGGTAACTATACATTAGATACATTGGAAGACCTCGATGGCAACGATTAAAGAAATAAAAGAAGAATTAGCAAAGATAACTGAACTTGAAAGTCCCTTGTTTAAGGAATTTGAAAAAGATTCTCGTTCAGGTGTACAAAAGGAAATTGAAAAGCGTAAGAAAGCCATTCAAGCTGAAATTGATGAAAATCTCCGCTTAGAAGCCATGCTTAGCTATGAAAAAGAGCTTTATGCTCAAGGTATTAGCTTAATTGCAGGTGTAGATGAAGTTGGACGTGGGCCTTTAGCTGGGCCTGTTGTTGCTGTAGCAGTCATTCTGCCCAAAAATTGTAAGATAAAAGGCTTGAATGACAGTAAGAAGATTCCTAAGAGAAAACATGAGGAGATTTTTCAAGCCGTTAAAGATAAGGCTCTTGCAATCAGTATTGGCATTATGGATAATCAAGTCATTGATCAAGTCAATATCTATGAAGCAACTAAACTAGCTATGAAAGAAGCTATTTCACAGCTTCAGCCTCAACCAGAACACCTTTTGATTGATGCTATGAAGTTGGATCTGCCGATTTCTCAGACATCCATCATCAAAGGAGATGCCAATTCCCTATCCATTGCAGCTGCATCCATCATTGCTAAGGTTACCAGAGATAAAATCATGGCAAACTATGATCAGGAATTTCCAGGTTATGATTTTTCTCAAAATGCTGGTTATGGAACGGCTAAACATTTAGAAGGTTTAGAAAAGCACGGTGTTACACCCATTCATCGCACAAGCTTTGAACCGATTAAAAACGATCGTTTCAGAAGCTGAAAAAGATAATTAAAGGAGAAAAATTATGGAGGAACAGTCGGAAACACTTAGTTCCAAGAAAGAATTTGCCTTTTGCGTCAAGTACAATTCTATCTCAAGTAGGGCGAGGAATTATCGTTGGATTAGTCGTAGGCCTTATTGTTGGGTCTTTTCGGTTTTTGATTGAAAAAAAGGCTTTCATGTCGTTCAAGGACTATATCTAGACCAAGAAAATCTACTTCGAAATCTATTGATCATTTTATTGTTTTATATTCTAATTTGCTGGCTTAGCGCCAAATTAACACGCTCAGAAAAAGATATCAAAGGTTCTGGTATTCCACAAGTCGAAGCAGAGTTAAAAGGTCTCATGTCACTCAACTGGTGGAGTGTGCTATGGAAGAAATATGTTCTTGGTATTCTCGCAATTGCTAGTGGACTCATGCTCGGTCGTGAAGGTCCAAGTATTCAACTAGGCGCTGTTGGAGGTAAAGGAATTGCTAAGTGGCTCAAATCTAGCCCTGTCGAAGAACGTTCTTTAATCGCGAGTGGAGCTGCTGCTGGACTTGCTGCAGCCTTTAATGCACCGATTGCAGGGTTATTATTTGTAGTAGAAGAAGTCTACCATCACTTTTCACGATTCTTCTGGGTTTCTACCTTGGCAGCCAGTCTGGTAGCAAACTTCGTCTCTCTTCTGATCTTCGGCTTAACACCTGTTTTGGATATGCCAGATGATATTCCTCTTATGAGTCTTAGTCAATATTGGATTTATCTGGTGATGGGAATTTTTCTTGGGCTCTCAGGTTTTCTTTATGAAAAAGCCGTTCTGAATGTCGGAAAAGTTTATGATTGGATTGGCCAAAAGGTTCATCTGGATAAGGCCTATTATCCTATTCTAGCTTTTCTTCTTATCATTCCAATAGGAATCTTCCTGCCACAGATACTTGGTGGGGGAAATCAAATTGTTTTATCTTTAACAGAACAGGATTTCAGTTTTCAAATTCTCTTAATTTACTTTATCATTCGCTTTATCTGGAGCATGATTAGTTACGGAAGTGGACTGCCAGGTGGTATTTCTTACCGATTTTAGCTTTAGGATCCTTACTTGGTGCTCTAGTAGGTGTTATTTGTGTCAATCTTGGACTTGTTAGCCAGCAGCAATTTCCTATCTTTGTTATCCTTGGAATGAGTGGTTATTTTGGGGCTATCTCAAAAGCACCTTTGACAGCTATGATACTTGTGACGGAGATGGTTGGTGACATCCGCAATCTCATGCCTTTAGGTATGGTGACACTAGTTGCCTACATCGTCATGGATTTGCTAAAAGGAGCGCCTGTCTATGAAGCCATGTTGGAGAAAATGCTACCTGAATCAGCAGCTGATGATGGAGAAGTTACACTGATAGAAATTCCGGTTTCAGACAAAATAGCTGGTAAACAAGTACACGAACTCAATTTACCACATAACGTACTTATCACAACCCAAGTACATAATGGTAAAAGTAAGACAGTTAATGGTTCTACAAGAATGTATCTAGGTGATATGATTCATCTCGTGATTCCAAAAAGTGAAATTGGAAAAGTAAAAGATTTGCTTTTATAGCAGTATTAATTTACATAATTTATGTTATGTAGTATCAGATAATGATTTAAGAAAAAGATTTTTCAGATTTATTTGATCGACAGATTCTTATAGATGAAAACAATATAAAAATAAAAACTCGGTCCCTAAAAGTGTACTGACCCCAAAAAGTTAGACAAATAATTATTGAAAGGATTTAGTTCTGTACTGCACAGGACTAAGTCCTTTTAGTTTTACCTTAATTCGTTTGTTGTTGTAATAATCAATATAGTCTACAATAGCCTGTTCCAATTGGTTAAGTGATTGGAAGGTCTTCTCATAGCCATAAAACATTTCGGATTTCAAAATGCCAAAGAAAGATTCCATCATGCCATTGTCTGTGCTGTTCCCCTTACGTGACATGGATGGCTGAATCCCCCTACTCTCTAAGAACTGATGATAAGAATTGTGTTGGTATTGCCAGCCCTGGTCACTATGGAGAATAGTATTCTCGTAGTATTCCTCTGAGAAGGCTTGTTCTAACATCGTCTTTACTTGTGCTAAGTTCGGTGACCTAGAAAGATTATAGGCGATAATTTCGCTATTAAAAGCCATCCAAAAACTGGCGATAAATAGAGCTTTTGACTGCTTGATGGAATGGCAAACTCTGTCACATCTGTGTAGCACTTTTCCATTGGTTTAGAGCCTTCAAATTGACGTTGAATGAGGTTATCTGCTTTCTTGCCAACGTCTCCTTTATGAGAAGAATACTTGCGTTTCTGTCGCATTTTAGCTTGTAAATTGAGTACTTTCATCAAGCGTTGAACTCTTTTATGATTGACCAGATAACCACAATTTCTTAGTTCTAAATGAATCCGACGATAACCATAATTTCCCTTGTGTTCGGTAAAAATGGATTGAATTTTATCTTTAAGCTCTTGGTCCTTATCTGGTTTGTTTAGCTGTTTCAAGTGATAGTAGTAGGTAGAACGAGCGAGTTTAATGGCTTTTAGAAGAATATCTAACGAAAAATCAGCGATTAATTCTCGAACAATTTCCGTCTTTCTTCTTTCTCTTTTTCCTCCTTCAATCGGAGTTCTCTCAACTTTTTTAGAATGGCATTCTCCGCTCTTAGGTATTGCAGCTCTTCTTGTAGACGCTCTAACTCTGTCAATTCCTCAGGCTTTTTCTTCGGTTTACGTCCCATTTTAGATGGTCTCCCTCTTGTTTTCTCAACAATAGTATACCCGTTTTTCTTATATTGTGCCAGCCAATTTGAAAGCATTCCTTGGTTTGGGAGAGCATAATCAAGGCTGACACTTCTACGTGAACGACCTTCAAGTAAGACTTTATCAATCATTTCTTGTTTTAGTTCTGGAGAATAATAACAATTCTTACCTTTCTTGACAATCTCTATTCCATAACGGTCAATTAATTTCACCATGTACTTTTAGCCCAGAAAAAAATCTACATCAAATCTTTTTTTGAAAGCTCCTTGAAGCTATGACCTTGATTCCTAAGTGAATAGATCTGAACTTTATCCTCATAAGTTAATTTCATAATAAAATACCCCCAAAGTTAGATTTTTTCTGTCTAACTTTGGGGGTGCAGTTCATCATTAAATTGATATTAGAGTGTTTTTTTATTTTCAAAATGTACATTTGAAAAATTTTTAGTTTTTCACTTAAATAAAGTACATAATCGAGTATAATTGGCTTAAAAAAATTTTTTTTGGTAAAACTAAAAGTTTATGTACAATTGACTTAACATGAGCTAAACCATTGATACAACTGAATTAGAAGCATAAAAGTACATTCTTTAAAAAGTGTACTTTATTTTTATTTTGTACATTATTCTAGAGTGGTATTTTGTATGTTTTATAGTGCATCATATAATCAAATCTAAGAAATTGATTTGTACATTTTTTACTCAAGTAACAGTAGAAGGAGTGACGGTTCAATTGTACATTTTATTTAAAATATTTATGGCTATAATAATAGTATTTGAAGCATAGATAAAGTAGATACAGTGGTATAATAGTGTCAAAAGACTTTCAGGAGAAATGAGATGAGATCGCATACAGTTATTCTAGGCGCTGGTGCTACTATTGCAGCAATTCCAGATGGTGATAAAAATGGGAAAAGCTCTTCAGTTATGAATGGATTGCTAAAAAAACTTAATTTAGAAGAAATTCTTGCCGATATTGAATTACAGACAAAGAGCGAAAATTTGGAAGATATCTATTCAGAATTATTTGAGAGAGAAGAGTGCTCTGAAATAGTTAGGAAGCTAGAAGAAAGACTCTATGATTATTTTGCTTCGTTGGAGTTACCTGATGAACCAACAATTTATGATCTTTTAATATTAAGTTTAACTAATAAAGATTGCATAGCTACGTTTAATTGGGACCCTTTACTTATACAAGCTTATGTTCGCTGTTCAAAAATTACTCTGAACCTGCCACAAATTCTTTGTTTACATGGGAATGTAGCTGTCGGTTTTTGTGAAGAACATACTGAGTTTGGAACAGTAGATTACTATTGCCCAACATGTCATAAAAAATTAAATCCAACAAAATTATTGTATCCCGTAAAAAACAAAGACTATTCTTCCGATGGATACATAAATTGGTGTTGGAAAGCATTAGATTACTTTGTTGATCATTCATATATGTTAACTATTTTTGGATACAGTGCTCCTAAAAGTGATGTAGATGCTGTTAATTTAATGAAAAAAGCATGGGGAAATATTGAAGACAGACCACTTGAAGAAGTTTCCGTAATAGATATTGTAGACGAAGCGACTATGCTAAATACATGGAAAGACTTTATTCATAGCCATCATTATAGGTATTCAAATTCATTTTTTGATTCTTACTTAGCAAAATTTCCAAGAAGAACTTGTGAAACCGTATTTGCAACATTTTCATTAAATGTTCCTTCTGATGGAAGTAGAGGATTTAAAGAGAATTTTAATTGGGACATGATAAAGGAATTTTTATCTGATATGTTAGTTGAAGAACAGGAAAATAAAGGAAAATCAAATTTAAAATCGAAATATTTAGTTTGGAATGAAGATGTTAACAAATAATCCAATTAATCATAGTGTACTTAAATTGTCAATGGATTTCGATAATGCTTTTAAAGATAAAAATATAGAGGAAATCCATAGACTAATAGAATTTGGAAAAAAATATGGAAAAATACTATTGATGATATTTCCAAAATTCATTTATTTTTATTCTATTGGGACAGCATATGGTGATATATTTGAACTAAGTGATAACCTAGTATTCAACATAGATACCGATTGTATAGTTCAACAAATTTATTACTTTAGAAAAGCTATCGAAATTTCAAATAATATTGATATAAATCCTGAGAACAATAGATTTGTTTACCCATCATTATGTTCACTATACACCAATTACGCAAATCTATTAGATGCTTGTGGTAGAAAACAGTTAGCTATTAAGATGTATTGTAAATGTATACAAATCAATCCAAAATTCACAATGGCTAGTGGTAACTTGTCTATTTGTTTACATCATTATCGTAATTTTTTGAGTGATAACGAACACCTTCACTTTATTAAAAAAATTAAAAATTTAATAGAAACAAGCATAACTGTTTCAGATCCAAACAGAGTTGATAATGCAGAAAAGCAATTTATTAAACTTTACGAACAATATCTTGATTATAAAGATTTAGATGAATGTTCTTGTAAAACAATCGATTATAATCCTAATTCACAAAAGTATCGTGAATGGTGTTGGAACAACGGGCTGTATCTTAATCCACTTAATGACTTACAAGCTGACGATATAAATAGATATGATGACAATCTTTTACTACCAAGTTTATTATTTCAATCGGATAAAGATTTAAACAAATATATTTCTATGTTTAATCAAATTAAGCAAGAATATGTTTATGCGCGTTACCTCTGTTTTAATAGCAATGAGGTTGATTCGGTTCATTATGCTGATGAGAATGTTTATCTTATTGATTGTCTAGACTATGTACAATACTCTATCCGAGTTGAAGGATTAAAAGCATCTTTTAAAACACTATATTCATTATTAGATAAAGTTGCAATGTTTATAAATGAATATTATTCTCTAAAAATTGAGACTAGACAAGTAAGTTTTCATTCAATTTGGAGGTCTAATAGCGATTTAAATAAATGTTTGGATAAGAACATTGGTCTGTCATCTATATTTTGGATAGCGAAAGATTTTGATAATGGTAATAATTCTTTAACAGCTAATCCAAACTCAAAGCGATTGAAAATTATTAGAAATTATTTAGAGCATAGATTTACTAATATAACATTGAATATTTTTAATGGAAGTGAAGATAATGAAGATAATAATGAAACCAGACTGTATCTAACTGAATCTGAACTTCAAGAGTTTGCATTAGATTTATTAAATCTTGTAAGAGAAGTTATTTTTTCACTCAAAAATGCCATTCAAATAAGTGAAAATGAAAAACAATCTACTCTAAGCAGTGAAGTTGCTTTAATTCCGATAAATTATGAAGAAGTAGATTTGGAAGATAAATTATAGCATTGAGCATACAATTTATAGTCGTTATAAAAAGCAATAGTCTAAATTCATTTAACTAATCGACTTAACTAGAGCTAAACCATTGATAAAACTGAATTAGAAGGATAAAGTACACTCATTAAGCAGTGTACTTTATTTTTGTTTTGTACATTATTTGTTGATTGCTTAATCAATACTACATCTCTATCAGGCAATTCAGACTCCATTTAGTCCTTCAAAACCCATGTTGAGGCGGTAAGTTTGCTAGTCAAGGAGTAAAACGACGAAGATTAGCATTTACTTCCGCCCATGCGATAGCTGTCCGTGATTGACAAGTGCTAGCACGCAGACAGAACGGAGATAGCGAACCGCTGAGTGTGTCGCTCTGCTCGTAAAAGCTTAGAAACCTTTGAACGAAAGGGATAATGAAAGCCTTGATTGCAAGGCTTTTTGCTTTATGGTGGGTAAGTATCAGAGTGAGAAAATTTTTGGAATGAGTAGAAGTGATAGCTAGAAATTATCAGTTTCTATTTCCATTTACCCTGTGGGTACGTGTTTGTTTCCATTGACAAGGAGTTTGTGGGAATAGAAATGTACCCACCTTGTTTGAATCAAGTGAAGTGTAGTTGAAGGAAATCTGTTGAAAGCAATACTTCATTTTTACCGAATAAGTAATAATTTAGGCAACTTCAAATCGATTAAAAAAACTATTTTTAAAGGTTAAGAGTAGACAAAAAAATTGTCCACTCTTTTTTTGCAAACTCAATTTATCAATAAATGAAATGAGGGAATGTAAAATGAAATATTTTGAGGTTGAGTTAGAAAAATCCTGATGAATTTTTTTAAAAACTACAAACAGAAGATTTTGTGAAAGCTAATCGCTTGCTACTAAGGAAGATAATCCAGAGCGTTACAGTCTATGAAGAAAAACTTCGTCATATCCTTTAAATCTGGCATCGAATTGGAAGTATGAGTCTCATTCCATAACTTTTTATATTGAACATATCATCTTGTTGTGTTATACTATAAATTGATATAAACAAAGATGTAGGAGGAACCGAAACTATGACAGCCTCAATGCGTTTAAGATAAGCTGGCAATAAAAAAAGCAGAATCTATACCCGATGATAGGCTTTTTTGTTGTGCTTATTTATACGATATTGAGCATTCATTAGTTACGGTGAGGATATTGGTTATTTAACTATACCTTTATTTAACTATGTCTTTAATATGAATGTTTCCAAATTGTATGTATGCAGACCAAAAGCCACATTGTGGGGTTTGGCCTGCATTTTTTATTGCCTAGAATGCTATTCAAAATAGAAATTCAAGCAAAATAATATGCAGGAGATAATATAAATGGAAAAATACAACAATTGGAAACGAAAATTTTATGCAATATGGGCAGGGCAAGCAGTATCATTAATCACTAGTGCCATCCTGCAAATGGCGATTATTTTTTACCTTACAGAAAAAACAGGATCTGCGATGGTCTTGTCTATGGCTTCATTAGTAGGTTTTTTACCCTATGCGATTTTGGGACCTGCCATTGGTGTGCTAGTGGATCGTCATGATAGGAAGAAGATAATGATTGGTGCCGATTTAATTATCGCAGCAGCTGGTGCAGTGCTTGCTATTGTTGCATTCTGTATGGAGCTACCTGTCTGGATGATTATGATAGTATTGTTTATCCGTAGCATTGGAACAGCTTTTCATACCCCAGCACTCAATGCGGTTACACCACTTTTAGTACCAGAAGAACAGCTAACGAAATGCGCAGGCTATAGTCAGTCTTTGCAGTCTATAAGCTATATTGTTAGTCCGGCAGTTGCAGCACTCTTATACTCCGTTTGGGATTTAAATGCTATTATTGCCATCGACGTATTGGGTGCTGTGATTGCATCTATTACGGTAGCAATTGTACGTATACCTAAGCTGGGTAATCAAGTGCAAAGTTTAGAACCAAATTTCATAAGGGAGATGAAAGAAGGAGTTGTGGTTCTGAGACAAAACAAAGGATTGTTTGCCTTATTACTCTTAGGAACACTATATACTTTTGTTTATATGCCAATCAATGCACTATTTCCTTTAATAAGCATGGAACACTTTAATGGAACGCCTGTGCATATTTCTATTACGGAAATTTCCTTTGCATTTGGGATGCTAGCAGGAGGCTTATTATTAGGAAGATTAGGGGGCTTCGAAAAGCATGTATTACTAATAACAAGTTCATTTTTTATAATGGGGACCAGTTTAGCCGTTTCGGGAATACTTCCTCCAAATGGATTTGTAATATTCGTAGTTTGCTGTGCAATAATGGGGCTTTCGGTGCCATTTTATAGCGGTGTGCAAACAGCTCTTTTTCAGGAGAAAATTAAGCCTGAATATTTAGGACGTGTATTTTCTTTGATCGGAAGTATCATGTCACTTGCTATGCCAATTGGGTTAATTCTTTCTGGATTCTTTGCTGATAAAATCGGTGTAAATCATTGGTTTTTACTATCAGGTATTTTAATTATTGGCATTGCTATAGTTTGCCAAATGATAACTGAGGTTAGAAAATTAGATTTAAAATAAACAATATTGGAGGAATATTTATGTATCTTATTTTCATGTAACTCTTCCTGCTAAAATCGCAGGGTTTTCCCTGCATACAAGCAAATGAAAGCATGCGATTATAGACAGGAGGAAATGTTATGGAATTAATATTAAAAGCAAAAGACATTCGTGTGGAATTCAAAGGACGCGATGTTTTAGATATAAATGAATTAGAAGTATATGATTATGACCGTATTGGTTTAGTAGGAGCAAATGGTGCTGGAAAAAGCACTTTACTCAGGGTACTTTTAGGAGAATTAACTCCCCCAGGATGTAAAAATGAATCGTCTGGGTGAACTTGCCTATATTCCCCAGTTGGACGAAGTAACTCTGCAGGAGGAAAAAAAGATTTTGCACTTGTAGGCAAGCTAGGTGTTGAGCAATTAAATATACAGACTATGAGCGGTGGTGAAGAAACAAGGCTTAAAATAGCACAGGCCTTATCGGCACAGGTTCATGGTATTTTAGCGGATGAACCTACGAGCCATTTAGACCGTGAAGGAATTGATTTTCTAATAGGACAGCTAAAATATTTTACAGGTGCACTGTTAGTTATTAGCCATGACCGCTATTTTCTTGATGAAATAGTAGATAAAATATGGGAACTGAAAGATGGCAAAATCACTGAGTATTGGGGAAACTATTCTGATTATCTTCGTCAGAAAGAGGAAGAACGTAAGAGCCAAGCTGCAGAATACGAACAATTTATTGCGGAACGTGCCCGATTGGAAAGGGCTGCGGAGGAAAAGCGAAAACAGGCTCGTAAAATAGAACAGAAGGCAAAAAGGTTCTTCAAAGAAAAAAAGTACTGAAGACGGAGGGCGTTTAGCTCATCAAAAAAATCAATAGGAAGTAAGGAAAAAAAGATGTATAATGCTGCTAAAAACCCTAGAGCACAGGATTGCGGCCTTAGGAAAAGTAGAAGCTCCGGAAGGCATTCGCAGAATTCGTTTCAGGCAAAAGTAAAAGCATTGGAGCTCCATAATCCATACCCTATAGTCGGTGCAGAAATTAATAAAGTATTTGGGGATAAGGCTCTGTTTGAAAAATGCATCTTTTCAAATTCCGTTAGGAGCAAAAAGTGGCGTTAACTGGTGGTAATGGAATCGGAAAAACAACTTTAATCCAAATGATCTTAAACCATGAAGAAGGAATTTCTATTTCGCCTAAGGCAAAAATAGGTTACTTTGCACAGAATGGTTACAAGTACAACAGTAATCAGAATGTTATGGAGTTTATGCAGAAGGATTGTGACTACAATATATCAGAAATTCGTTCAGTGCTAGCATCTATGGGGTTCAAACAGAACGATATTGGAAAAAGTTTATCTGTTTTAAGCGGTGGAGAAATTATAAAATTGTTGCTTGCTAAAATGCTCATGGGTAGATATAACATCCTAATAATGGATGAACCCAGTAACTTCCTTGACATACCAAGTTTAGAGGCTTTGGAAATACTAATGAAGGAGTACACCGGAACTATCGTGTTTATCACCCACGATAAACGATTACTCGAAAATGTAGCAGATGTAGTTTATGAAATTAGAGATAAGAAAATAAATCTGAAACATTAAATTTAAGGTAGTCGCTGGTCAGTATAGTCTGTTCTGGTTGGCGACTCCATTGTTAAAGAGTATAAAGACTTTAGATTTTATGAATATTAAAAATAGGAACAGTCAATTGAACTGCTCCTATTTTTCTGCTAAATATATTGTAGTTTTCTTATATGTATAATGATAGATTAGCGGATTCTCATCTACGGTACTTACTTCAAATATGAAGAAGTGATCGCGGTTATCTCTGGACTTTTCCTTATTGAGGACAAAGTAATTCTTACGTGAAGTCGCCATTGTTTTTTTAGGATATCATCAGTTAGGAAGGTCAATGGAATATTCATGTTAGAGTAGCGGTAGAAGTCACGTTCAAAAATCTTGGTAGCTCTCGCTATAATAGTCCATTTGTAGGTGATTACGCTGAAACTCAAGCTGATTCATAGAGCACCTCCTCGACAAGTTCAATACTAATAATGTCTTTTTAATTTCAAATTGATGTGACCTGTTGTAGTTTTTTTATCAAAATGAAATCTTTGGTCAGACTTGGTATTGTTCCAGTGTAGGAAACACGCTTGTTTTTTTCAATCACTTGAATGCGTGTGCGTAGCTGCCCGGCGTATACTTGACTGAGGAGTAATAATTTCTTCTCTAGTGATAAGTCAGACATGTACGTTACTTTTGTTTGTATCATCAGAGAGTGCTGATGCATGTTCAGATAGGAAAAAGCCCATCCATTTTTGCATCTTTGTATCCTGGTACTCTCTTGCTGATTGAAATGGTAAATATGAACGGTCAATCATATCAAATCCTTTCTATGCAGAGGCAAGGGTATTTTTATCAAATTGAATCGTAAAACCTTGAATTCCCCCACCTGTGTAACATTCTTTAAAGCGATTGATTACCTCAGTATAGATTATCACAGATGAGCTTGTTGGCTTAATGCTAAATGTAAATTCCAATGGTAATCGGTTTTTCAGATTTAGCATGTACTAGTCGTATCGATATTTCAGTTGTTTTGAGTTTTCTCTGACGAAGTTTTGAAGTTGCTGTTTCAACGATTCCATGTAAAAATCTTTCAAGCATTTCAATATCATTACATCCTTTGCTACGGATTTCTGAAAATTGTACTGTATTTTTTTCTTGTTTCATTTTAATCCCTCCAATCCACCCGCGGAATGACCACCGATAAGTTTACTGCGTTCAATATTTCTGGAACCTTCAGTTAGGACGGTTCCTTTTTTTGTATGGCTAAAAAAACCAAACTGTTCTCTGACAACATCAATAGCTGTCTGAAGTCTATTATCTTTTTTTCAATTTGTTCTACATCATCAAAGAGTGATAGTAGAGTATAGCTTTCATCTACGAAGCCACTATAAGATACACCAATTTGTCTCACTGCACCAGAGGTGTATTTTTTTTCGGAATAATACAAGTACATGACTCACCATTGTTTTTGGGGGAGATTTGCGGGTTCAATTTTTATTCTGAGCATTTATAGATTTTTTTCATCTCAGTCCTAGAATAGCCAATATGAATAGAAACGACAGTAGTCAATACTAGGGCTACTGTTCCGTTCCACAGTATCATTTAAAAATCATTTTCACACCCTTTCGTCTATTAGTATAGAAGAAAGCTCTCAGCACATGTTGAGTGAGTAGCTTTGCTTGTAAAAGCGTAAAAAACTTGAAACGAAAGGAATAGTAAAAAGCCTTTGATTGTAAGATTTTTTCATATTCCAATAAAGAACTTGACATTATTAGTTACTTCCACTACAATAGAATTACATACCATCGGTATGATAGAAAGGAACAAAAATGGCAAGGAATAGAAACTCACATGAAACTAGAAAAAAAATACTAGAGGTCTCTAAAAATTCTATTTTTAGAAAAAGGATTTGATAATACGTCAATACAAGATATCATAGATGGCTTAGGTGGATTAACGAAAGGTGTCATTTATCATCATTTTGAGTCTAAATATGATATACTGCAAACGATCATTAGCGAAAATAATCAACAAATTTTAAATTATAATTGGAGAGGAAACACTGGATTAGAAAAGATACAAAATTCTTTGATGGACTCTTTCTCTAATTTTGAACATCAAAAGCTCGTTTACTCTGCCTCAATCATGCTAAGAAGTCCACGTTTGTTAGGAGAGCAGTATCTAGATTTATTTTCTGATTTTTTATCCGAAATTAGAAAAAAAGTTTACGAAGGTGTTGAAGATGGATCTATTAAAACAGAATATCCAGAAGAGCTAGCAGATTTAATTGTTTTAACACTAAATATTTGGATTGGTTTTCAAATTTCCGTTTTTTCATTAGTGGAATTAAAGCGTAAAATGAATTTCATTAAACTTACTTTTGAAGGTCTAGGGGTACAGTTAATTTCTGATGAAATGATAGAGGTGATTTTCAACTTATTTGATCACTTAAAAATAGTAAATAAGTAGTCGCATGACATTCTTGTTATTACTAATTTCTATTTATGTATTATTAATTGAATAAATTATTTTACATAATTTGATAATTAAAAAAATAACATACATTTAAGTGTGTTATTAAAAAAATCTATTTATACATACCGCAGGTGTGTATAATTTTTAGTGTATACATACCGACAGTATGTATAGTGCTGTTGTCTGAAAAAGTAAGCTTATTTTTTTAAATATTTGTTGAGATTAGTTTGGATAGTTTATTCTTTACATTTTTGGAGGAAAGAATCTATGTTGTCGCTTATTAAAATTGAATTAAATAAAGTTTCTAAATCTAAATTATTTTTTTATCCTGGTTGTGTACTATATTTATAGTATTAGGCATTACAGCAATAATTATTATGGGATTTAGGTACTGACAATAAACTAGGAGAATTCACTGGACAGGATTCTAATGTTATTAGAATTACTGGTAAATGGGAAGGTTGGGCAATTGTAGCTTCATTGTTTTCATCTTTATTTACAAAAGCAGCATTTTTGATTTTCGAATCTTATTTATTATCTAGGATTATTATTGATGAATTTAAACGAAGAACAATTTTTCAGTTGTTTTCTTACCCTATTTCCTAAAAATTAAAGTTACTATGGGGAAAAAAATTATTTCAGTCATTCTAATAGCATGTATTGCCCAATTTTCTGCATATTTAGTTATTCAATTATTAATTAAATTAGTAGCAATTTTAAATGAATCAAATTATATTCCAGTAGCTAATCAATTGATTAACTTAGCTGGAATAACGTTTGGAACAGTACTAATAGGCTTACTACCATTTGTTTTTAGGTATGATTAAAGCATTCGACAGCTATAACAATACTTTACTGGACTTGGTTTAGCAGCATTACTTTCAAATGTCAGTCCAGGAAGTTTATCTAATAATATTGCTGATAACCTATTCTTTTTGATATTTGCAAGTTTCATAAGTTTAATGATTACTTCATTTTTCAATCTCTAGTATTTCAAGACAAGATCTTAGTATCAAGTAGCATACCTAAGTTTAATTGAAGGAAAGTGATAATTCCTTAATGATTTCTATAAAAAAAGAGACTGTATAAATTAGTATTTATGCTCTGGGAGAAAAATTCTTGCATTTAAAACTGGATATAGAAAGAGAGATAGAAATGAGAAATATTGTTGAAATAAAAGAAGTTTTTAAAACAATTGATAAAGAAGAAATTTTAAGTGGTATCAACCTTCAAATTGCTGAAGGAGAAATCTATGGTTTTTTAGGACCGAATGGTGCTGGAAAAACAACGTTAATGAAATGTATGTTATCCTTATCAACAATTACATCAGGTAGTATTGAAATTTTTGGGAAAAATCTACAAGAACACAGAGAAGAAATCCTAAGTCAGATTGGAAGTATTATTGAATCACCAATTTTTTATGATAATTGCACTGCAAAAGAAATCTTTGGAAATTCACGCTCAGTATATGGGGAAAAAAATATTATTGAATCAGATATAATAAGAGCCTTAAGAATGGTCGGATTAAAAGAAATACGACTAAAAAAAGTAAAAAGATTTTTTTCGTTAGGAATGAGGCAAAAGGCTTGGGTTTAGCTCGTGCCTTTCTAACAAAAACCTAAATTGTTAATTTTAGATGAGCCAATCAATGGTTTAGATCCGATAGGGAATTCAAGAAATTCGAAAATCTTTTTGTTGTCGCTTTCTAAGGAGCATGGAATTACTATTCTAATATCGAGTCATATATTATCGGAAATTTCACAGATAGCAGATAAAATTGGTTTTTATCAAAAAAATGGAGAAATTGTAGAACAGGTCTCTATGAAAGAGATTAGGAGAGAGAATATTGACTTAGAAGAATATTTTTATGTCACATTTTCTAAATGAAATTAAGAATTATGAGGTAGATTAAGGATGAAACAATTGATAAAGAACCATCAGAAGGCTTTTTTTATGCTTTCATGATATTTAATATACTGGTCCCTTTAACTAACGTTGCTTTTTGCTTATTCTATTAAAGGTATTATTGATAGTGGCATGTCCCAAAATGAAGATGCCTTAACTCAAGCGGTACTAGTAGGAGCTAGTGTTATTTTCATATATGCAGGGCTCAACTTTATATCTCTTCGATTGAAAAATAGACTTGTTAGGCAAATCATGTCAAGATACAAAAACAAGGTGTTCCAATCTATTTTAGATAGGGATTATAGAGACTTTTCTAAAGAAAAATCAGGGAAATTTATTTCTGTATTAACCGAAAATATGAAGAAAATTGAGCAAGATTATCTACACCAGTATTTTAATATTTCAAAAAACCTTTCCTTAATGATTTTTTCGCTCCTAGCTATGTTTATAGGTAATTGGTATTTGACCTTATTGGTTATCATTGCTAGCATTATTCCAATGATGATTTCTGGATTCATTGGACAAAAATCAGCTTATCTTCAAAAGAGTGCCATGATTGCCGATCAGAAGTATTTAGCTAAGGTTAAAGATATTTTAGCAGGGTTTCTAGTTATAAAAAGTTTTAATGTGAAAGAGGCTATCCGTCAAGATTACAGAAATGAAAGCGAAAAATTGGATGAGATATATTTTATGAAAGGAAAATTTGATGTCTTAGCTAATGTTATTTCGCAGCTTTCGGGGATGATTGTTTTTTTAGTAGCCTTTGGTGGAGGAATGTATCTTGTTTTTAATGGCTATACCACAATTGGAAGTGTAACAGCTATTGTTCAACTGGTCAATTTTGTAGTAATGCCACTAAATGAAGTTGGTATGGGAATGAGTAAATTCCGTGAAGGTCAGGCAACACTAGATGCATTTGAGGTAAAAGATGTAATCGAACTTCAAACTGGTAAAACGAAAGAATATTTCGATGATGTTATTTCTTTTTCAAATATAGATTTTTCTTATCCTAATACTGAAGAAAAGATTTTTAATCATTTATCTTTGAAGATTCAAAAAGGGGAAAAAATTGCAATTGTAGGAATGTCAGGGAGTGGAAAATCAACTTTGCTCAATCTATTGCTGCGTTTTTATGATGTAACAAGTGGACATATTTCGATTGATAATCAAGATATACAAGCTATTTCAGCAGAGAGTCTTTATAACTTGATGACGATTGTTCAGCAAGATGTTTATATCTTTGATGATACTTTAAGAGCAAATATTACTCTTAATCAATCCTTCACTGATGAGGAAATAAAGAAAGCTGTACAGCAGTCAGGTTTAGAAAGTTATGTTTTAGAAAATGAATTAGGTCTACAAGCTTTATGTGGAGAGAATGGATCAAATTTATCTGGCGGACAAAAACAAAGAGTTAGTATTGCGCGCGCCTTGATTCGAAAAACACCAATCTTATTATTGGATGAGGCTACTTCATCTTTGGATAATCAAGTAACTACTGAAATTGAAAGTTCAATCTTGGATATTCAAAATTTGACTGCACTTGTAGTAACCCACAAGTTGAATGAGAACATTTTGAAAAAATACGATAGAATTCTCTTTATGAAAGATGGCGTTATTGTTGAAGATGGTTCTTTCAGTGATTTGATGGATAGGAGAGGTGAGTTTTATAAGTTGTTTGAGTTGAGTGTGTAATTCTCTTTCATTTTATTTTATAGTATAATTTTATAAAACACTTTATCACTTTCGTTCTATAATATAGAAGCTTGCTAGCACCACATGAGGAGAAATCATGAGGGATATTATCAGTTGAATAAGTAAGAGTATAATCTACATCTGCAAAGTAGGAGTGGCTAGTTCCAGCAGAAAGACCTTCATAGGTTTTATAACTGAATAGATCGACTTACTTTGTTGTCGAATTTTTCCTGTTCTTCAAGTAATTCTAAGGAATAGACGAAAACTTTAAAATCAAATAAGCTAAAAACGCTCTAAAATCATTAAATTGACATAAAAGTGTTTTTTTATTGTCAAAATATATAATTGAAAAAAATTTTCCAGTTTTTTTAAAAATCACTTTCTTAGATGACAATTTAATCAAAATATGATATAATACAGAAAAAGTAAAAATAACAAAAGTAACTTACAGAAGTAAAAGAAAAAAAGTAAATAGATAGCCACGGCGGATATTCCTTTCATCGTTTAGAAGGAGTTGCTGTGGTTATCGTTGTTGCTGAGCTAATTAATTGCTCTTATTACTTAGATGAAGTTACTTTTATTATTGAATTAATTTGAATAATAATAACGATCAATGAAAGTACTCATCGATATTCCCTTTATGCAGTTTAGAGCACAAAGGAAAATAGTACTGATTTGATCGTTTTTTCTGTATTGACATCATAAAACACAGTAAGAACCTTCAGTCATAATAAACAAGGAGGTAACATGAGATTTGTTGTATATAAACATTCGCTGATTCTAGGTGATAATAATATCGTTACAAAGCAATTGATTGCACTCAAACATGATGATGGCACATTACAATTCACTCATTTTCATAGATATGTAAAATCTTCCGCAAAAATTAAGTCTATCTCAGACGATGGCAACAAACGTTTTTCATACGTTGTTAAGTTTTTGAACTATATATTTGGAACAGTTGGGGTAAATAATCTTGATCAACTAACTTTTGAAATGGTCAAGGAATTTTTTACGCTTTATGGTTTAGCACAATTGCCTGAAGATAGAACAAATAGAAAGAAAAGTACAGTCGAAAAATGTGTAAATGCCGTTCTTGATTTTTTAACTCTATACTTGAATGAGCGAAAAGGGAAGGCTAAATTGAAGCCAAAAGACCTTTATTCTATCAATACGTTCACTAATAGACGAGGTAGAGTCATCAAAAGAAAAGAGTTGAATTTTGAGGTATTTGTTGATGGAAGCAACACACAGAAGTCAATTTTTAGGGATATGCCAAACAGCGCCTTTGAAATGCTTTTTGCTCACATTGCTCAATATCACAAGGATTTACTTATGGTTGTTGCTTTGGGAGCATTTGTTGGTTTAAGACCATCAGAAGCTTGTAATGTAAGGCGTGAAGATAGCCCTTTGGGGGCAGGTATCATATTTCACCAAAGTGATAATCAAGTATTTAAAATTGAGATTGATCTGCGAAAAGAAATGCCCCTTAGAAGCGATTTAAAGCCAACTGGACGAATTAAAAAGGAAAGACTTCAAGCTGTACCTTATATCTTCTTAGAGGTCTTTTTAGACACCTACAATGACTATATGAGCTACCTAGAAGGTAAAAGGTATGAGAGAGATTATGGTCCATTAAACCTTAACAAGCAAGGGAAAGCATTGTCATACGATGTGTACTATCAACGATTTCGTAAGATTATTCGCGAAGAAATGATTCCAATATTTCTTAAATCTGATGACCCAGAGGTTGTCTTTTTTGGTCAACTCTTGCAAGAAAATAATATTTCACCCCATATCTTTAGGCACTGGTACACTACACAATTGGTTTTGTCAGGTGTTAATGAAGTTAGCGAACTGATGTCTGCTAGAGGGGACAATTCACCAGAAAGTGCTTGGCTTTATTTACAAAATAAAGGAGAAATTGCAAAACAATATGGTCAGGTTAATAATGGTGTTTTTGAATATATGAACTGGCAAGCAGAAAAATTGTTTGGAGAAGATTAAAAGGAGTAGCTATTGGTAGTAGATTTAAAAAATTATCTTGAAAGAATATTAGTCGAGTTAGGTGCTGCTACAATAAAACACCGTGAGAAAATCAGTGGATTCTTACTAGACAATGAATGGTTTGGTGTGTCTATAAATCTTGATGATTATACTATTTCTGAAGAAGATGCTGAAGTTCTTAAAACTCGCATCAAAGACTATCTAACAACACCTCCAGGAATTAAAAGTATGGAAGAAATCTTTTCAAAAAAATTTCCTTCTACAAGTGAATTATTCGTACAATTTGCTGAAGAAGAAAAGCTGAGTGAAACAAATCGTTTCTATCTACTTGATTTTTTAGCATATTACTTAACAAAAGATTTGTTTCTATATAGTGATGCTGAAGTAGAGACCTTAGTAGAAGTAGCAACAGAAGTTCTTACGAAGTCACAAGGCAATATCCTCATTCAATTTATTAAATGGCTACTCAATAAAGGCGTTACTCGTTATCGAGTAAGTTTTGAAATGACAAAGCGTTACACGATTGAGAGTGCAAATGGAGCGTATGAATTAGATGAATACCTTGAATTAATGTACTACCTATTCAACGAAAACTACATCATAAAAAATGATATGTTGTGTAAAGCAGCAAATTCAAAAAACTATGCAGATACATGGTTGTATCTAGGGTTACATTTTATTTGCGCACTAAGATCAACAGACTTAGAAAGATTAGGACATCCTAAATTAACAAGAGAACCATTAGAAGTTTTAGAAGCAGTAGTAGATGGAACTTGGAGTAGTAGTGAAGCTAGAAGGACTTTACTAAGTATTACAACAAGATTGACTTATTTAAACTTAACACCTAATAAAACCAAAAATGCTTCTAATGTTGCTCAGCTAAAGTTTCATGTCCCAGAAAGTTGTCAGGTTCTTATTGGAACGTTATTGGCTATCTGTGAGGCACATTTCCAACTTCAAATACCATACAATGCAGAAAATCCATTGATCAGACAAATTAAAACTTATGAAAAGATTACTAGTTATATGGGGGAGGAAATCGGAAATTTATTTTTAGAGCGTAACTTTAGTAGTCGTTCTGCAAACAAGTCCTACTTACAATCTGTCGCAATGTTAGCAGATGATGTTCTTGAAGAAAAGTCAGAACTGAATATTAAAGGTTATTTTCTAGCAGCATTAGCTCGTAGCCATAAAGGGGATTTTAATGAATTTGCACAAACTACAACAACGTATCTAAAAGATGCCCAACTCGGACAACTAAAACCTGAAATGGTTGCAAAAGAGCTATTTGAACGAGGCGTATTATCCATGATTCCGTCTATGCTCTTGACCATTGTAACTAGAGGAAAGTATAAAAAATTAAGTCCAAGCCAACAAACTCAAATGATTAAAAGTTTAGATTTAACGCCAATTGAAATTGAAAAAACGTTGGAATTGAGTATTAGGGCTGATTCACGTTCGCAACAAGCATTAAAAACTCTAGTTGAAAATAATGTTGATCCTGAACAATTACTGACGATCTGTCATCGAATTGGTAACGGAGAAGCTTTTTCTAAGCAAGGAGAGAGTATGTGTCTTTTATCTGCACTAGGGAAACTATGTCCCTATGATGACCGTCAGCATTGCGTCGGCTGTCAGTATGAATTACAAACAAAAATCTACCTTGCTTTTTGTTAATTGGTGAGTTTAATCGACTCAATAAACAATATCAAAAATTAAAGAATGAACTTGAACGAGGAAAGGTTCGAGCCATTCTTGAGAAGCAGATTAAACCATGTCTTACAGAAATGTTGCAAGCTTTATCAGAACAGTATGGCGAAGCTGTATTGTCTGATTATGAGGATATTATTAAGGAGTTAGTCAGTTGAATAATCAATCAAAATTATTTCGTAAAGTAAATGAAATTATCCTGTTTGATGACAATATGATTGAGAGCGCAAAAGAATGTTTTCAAGACTATGTTGAAAAAGGGATTATTCTAACCACCAATTTTGAAGAAAAATAAATGGGAAACGACTAATGAATATTCTAACGTTAGCTTCATTTTTTTAACTTGAATAAATTCCAATATAAAAAGGTTTTATGAACAAGTATTTCAATTATCTTTTGATGATTTTGTTACCTACTTAAAGAGTTTTATAGTGCTATCTATGGAACATCATGTTTTAATCACTCTCCAAGCCTTTTTAAGAGATATAAAGAAATTAGTCAAAGAACTAAAAGTGAACGAAGTCTTCTCATTAGCAAATATGAAGATTTCCAACCCCTCAGTATGTATAGATTTTCTTTCTACACTACCATGTTTAGAGAGTAACGAATTAACCCAACTGATTGAGCAACTAGACGAACTTTTAAATGTTAGTTATCAACTGAACACTAAAAAACAGCGAAAGTTAGCCCAATTTCAATCCTATTTTTTATTTAATGATATTTTAAACGACTATTGGGTTAAATCATTATTAGATGAGGAAAGATTGTTTTACTACCCTCTTTACTTATGGTGGCAAATAACAGCAGTAGTACCACTTAGACCAAGGGAGTTTTTGCTCACTCAGAGAAATTGTCTCACAGAAAAAGACGGAAAATATTACTTAACTCTCAGACGAAATAACTTAAAAGGAAAAGACAAGGGAGTATCCCATAAAATTTCAGAGGATTATTATTTAACAACTTACGAAGTACCATTTAAGCTTGCGAGTGAGATTTTAAATTATTTAGAACTAACCAAAGATTTATCATCAACTCAGTTGGATACTCTATTTGTGACAGACTCTCATTATCGGAAATGGAAACGTATTTCTGGTACTAAAAACCGTTTCTTGACATACAGTAACTTAAATACAATTTTAAAATATTTCTTTAATGAGATTGTATCTCAACAGTATGGGTATTTTGTCCATCATATCAATTCCCCAAAGCAATTAGACGATCATGAGATTAATTTCATTCATATTGGAGATACTAGACACATTGCAATGATCAATTTGATAGCAGAAGGAGCTAGTCCAGTAACAGCAATGCTCTTAGCTGGACATGATAGTATCACAACATCTTCACATTATTTTTCAAATCTGAGTCAGTTTATTGAATGTAGGAGCTATCAGCTTTATCGTAAATTAACAAACTCTCAAACGTCTTACGCTATAAGTAAAACTCAACATAAATACACCATTAATAAAAACTATGTTCCTCTTGATAATAAGGGCAGATGTTATTCACCTCGATTTGCGGAAGGTGATTATTCAGACTGTCTTAAAGTCATTAGCTCACATGCAGAGCTTGGTGCTTGTACTAGTTGTCCATTTTACAGAAAAAGCTGGAAAAGATTATTTCTCTATGGATAAATCCTTTTAAGAAATCAATCGACGAGGAAGCTTTAATTGTAGATGAGGCTATAAAAAAAGAGTTCGACAAGGAAAGGGGAATATAGAAGATATTGGTGAGGCATTATTAAAACTTAAAAACAGTTAGTCATTCTTATCAAGAATATCTAACTGAAAAAAACATTTATCCTTACAGGAGTTCTCAAATGGCTAGAAAGAAGTATATTGATAATCAAGAATTGCTATTATTATTTGAACATTATTTACTGGAACATTGTTCGAATAATCCTAGACTATTCAAAAATTCCACAGTTTGGAAATTACCTTAGAAGCAACGGATTTCCGCAGGTTGCAGACACAACGATTAGAAGAAACAAAGAATTTAGACAAGCCCTTAATGATAGATTGGAACTATTTGAAGACGACACTTATCAAACAGTTATAACGTATAAAAACTCTAGATGTAGAACGTTTCTTAATGACCAATAGAACCCCTAAAGCAATCAAATCAGCATTGATGGAACTTAACAATTATTATAAAAGAGTTGTTGATGCAGCAATAGAATATAAGGAAGAAGCCAGTAAGCTCAAAAACAAGAGTTTCAGAGTTGAAAAAAATGAGGTAGCACAACTTAATGAAAAAGAATGCTGAAATAAAGGAGCAGACAGCGTTAAACAAAAGAATTATTAGAGGAAAAACAAAAAAAGTTAAGGAATCTTCTTAAAAACTAGTTTGTATCCTGATATTGCGAATGAATTGTTAAAAAGAAGAGGGCTTGTTAAAAATCTGATCAGCAACTAGTAACTAAGAAGTATCTTAGTGAGAATGTTATTACTTCAGACACAAAAAAATATCTTTTTGAAAAAAACATACTCATACTGAAAAAGCAAACAAGCAAAAAGTAAGATTTTTGGAAATAAAAAGACTTACTGGATAACAAGACTAAGTATTAGGAGGAGAAAAATGTCAGACTTAATCACTGATTTTTCCAGCCTTATTGAACTATTGGGACTTTGACAAGAATATCAAAATAGATGTAGAAAAAAATAACAATTACCAGTAAAAAAACACATTAACTGGAAATGTCCTACCTGTTCTTATGAATGGAAAGCAAGTACATCAAAAATCTTATAAGAATATTCAAAAATCATTCAAAAAAATCTGTCCTGTATGTGAGCTTGGAAAAAGTGTTCATAAAAGGGGAAAAACTCTATATCTGCAAGGATTCCTAACTTTCTAAGGTACATAAACTTTCATTATGAAAAATATAGAAACCATTCAGGAAGAGATTGATAATTTATCTTTTTTTCTTCAAAGAGGTTATTTCACTTCAAATGTCCTACCTGTCATGTTGGTTGGAAAGATGTAGCAAACACTTCTAAATTAATCAATAAACATAATCAAGAGCTTGTTCATGTCGAATGTAATGAAAGTACACATTTTGTACCTTACACTAAAGCATACCCTAATCTTCGGAAAATTTATCTTCCAGGGGAGCAAAACGATGTAGAGTTTAATGATTTGAAGTTAAGTGACAATGTTACAATCCCTAGAAATTGGAAATGCGACAAATGTGACCATATCTTTAAGTTGTCTATTGATCAGCTAATTTCAAGAATCAAAAGAGATGGTTTCTATTGTAATAACTGTAAAGCAACATTTGATACCGTAATTAAAGTGAAAGCCAACCCCCTATTGCATACAGATAGAAATCTTTTTAAGCAATTTATTCCAACTCATGTAAAAAGTAATATGATTGATAGTTTATCCGATATCTTAGTAAGGTGGCAGTGTTTTAAATGTCATGGTCAATATGAATGTAGTGTTGTCAAAAGGCATTTTGAAGGCTGCCCTTATTGTGATAATAAATTGATGTTAAAAGGGTATAATACTTTACAAGAAACTCATCCATATTTAGAGAAATTTTTGGGATAAAAAGTAATGATAAATCTATTTCTGAATACTGGCATAAGTCTTCTGAATGTATAAATTGGAAATGTCCTTGTTGCAATGTTAATTTTCATTGCAGTCCTAATGAAATGATTTCAAGAACCGACTTAGAGAATAGTAATTTTCAAACTTGTCCTAATCATTGTGATTGGGATACACTTGTTTTTAACAATGATATACTCTATAATTTCCCAAAATTACAGGAAGAATGGAGCGATAAAAATGGATTGCCTGTTCATTTAGCATTGAGCCACATTGAAACAAAAAAATATTGGTGGAAGTGTTCTGTTTGTCAAGGTGAATACTTATGTTCAATTCCAATTAGAAGAGAAGTGCCTAATGCTTGTCCATATTGCAATAACGAACAAGCATTAAAAGGGTATAATACAATTTCAGATATTTATCCTGAATTATGTGATTATTGGAGTAGCAAGAATTTATTAAAGCCTGATGAGGTAACGTCAGTAGAATCCGAAAATAAAATATTTACTTGGATTTGTGATTGTTGCGAATTAGAATTTGATGAAAAGCTAGGTATTGTTTTAGATGCGTTTACTAACAGTAACTTTAATAGATTTAATTCTATTTGTCCGTACTGTAATAAAAAAATCCCTAAACCAAATGAAAAACTAAGCTTCGCTAAACCATACTTAATCAATGAATGGGTGAAAGAACTTAACGGAGATATTGACACTTTCTTTTATGATTCAAATATATTAGTTGATTGGATTTGTCGAAAATGTCACAGGAGTTTTAAAGCGAAAATTTCTGAACGCTGCGAAAACGACCGATGTTGCCCATATTGTTCATTTAAAAAGACTGGAAAAGGTTATAACGACCTAGAAACAACACATCCTTGGTTAATTAAAGAATGGTCTACATTAAACAAACAAGAAATGTCTTCAGTAAGGGCTAATTCAACATGTACCGCATGGTGGAAATGTCCTGTATGCACTGGAGAATATCAGCAAGTCATTATAGAAAAATTTTTCAGAGATAATTCTTGTCCATATTGTAGAAATCAAAAGGTTTTAAAAGGTTTTAACGATCTTGCGACCACACACTCATGGTTGATTAAGGAATGGTCAATTTTAAATGATAGAGATTTTAGTTCTCTAACGTGTAATTCAAATTATAGAGCATGGTGGAAATGTTCAGAATGTAGACGAGAATATCGGCAAACAGTTAAGAAAAAAATTCTAATGAACATATCTTGTTGTTCATATTGTCAAAACAATAAAGTATTAAAGGGTTTTAACGATCTTGCAACTACGCATGAGTATTTATTAAACGAATGGGATTATCTGAATAATATTCTTTTAGCAAAGCCAACAGAAATTGATGAGAAAAGTAATAAAATTGTATGGTGGATTTGTAAAGATGATCCAAATCATCGGTATAAGTTCAAAATCAATGAAAAAATCAAATATGAAAAACGTAACTTAATAACCTGTAAAATCTGTAAAGGTTTAAGAAGAAAACAAGAGCATTTTGTTCAGTTTGTAAATTAATAAATTAAACAATCTAAAAAAACACTTTAATATCAATTTAATGGTTTAAAGTGTTTTTTTAGTATCAAAAATGTACATTTGAAAAAAATTTTTTTAGTTTTTCACTTAAATAAAGTACATTTTACAGAAGATGAAAAGCTTTTAAAATTTTCAGTATTCACTTAAATAAAGTACATAATTGAAGATAATTAGCCCTAAAAAAATTTTTGGTTACTTTGGTACTTTGGTTTTTACTAAGACAATCCTATATATCTCCTATAACATCTTTCCGAAAAACTATAATTTTCTTGAAAAATATATCTAGCTATGCTATACTACTAGTATAGAAAGATTTGGAGAAAAACATGAAACGCGAGATCTTATTAGAACGTATTGATAAACTTAAACAAGTCATGCCCTGGTATGTTCTGGAATACTATCAATCAAAATTGGCTGTTCCCTACAGTTTTACGACCTTGTACGAATATTTAAAGGAATACAATCGATTTTTCAGCTGGGTTTTAGAATCTGGTATATCGAATGCTGACACCATGGCAAATATACCTTTAGATGTACTTGAGAATATGACAAAGAAAGACATGGAATCTTTTATTCTTTACTTACGTGAACGCCCTTTGCTTAATGCTAATACGACAAAGAATGGTGTCTCCCAAACAACCATCAACCGTACTTTATCAGCGCTTTCTAGTCTTTATAAGTACTTGACTGAGGAAGTTGAAAATGAACAAGGGGAACCTTATTTCTATCGCAATGTTATGAAGAAAGTTGCTACCAAGAAAAAGAAAGAAACTTTGGCTGCTCGAGCCGAAAATATCAAGCAAAAGCTCTTTTTAGGCGATGAAACAGAGGGTTTTTTGAATTATATCGATGAGGAATACCCCAAAACTCTCTCAAATCGTGCCCTATCCTCTTTTAATAAGAATAAAGAGCGAGATTTGGCAATTATTGCACTCCTTCTTGCCTCTGGTGTACGTCTCTCTGAGGCAGTAAATCTGGATCTTCGAGACCTTAATCTCAAGATGATGGTGATTGATGTAACTCGAAAAGGTGGAAAACGAGACTCGGTTAATGTTGCTGCCTTTGCTAAACCTTATTTAGAGCAATATCTCGCTATTCGAGACAAACGTTATAAGACAGAAAAGACTGATACAGCTCTCTTTCTAACTTTATATAGAGGTGTTCCAAACCGTATTGACGCTTCTAGTGTCGAAAAGATGGTAGCCAAGTATTCAGAAGACTTCAAAGTACGCGTAACACCCCATAAACTGCGTCATACACTAGCAACTCGTCTCTATGATGCGACCAAATCACAGGTTCTGGTCAGTCACCAGCTAGGACATGCTAGCACACAAGTTACCGACTTGTATACCCATATCGTTAATGATGAGCAGAAAAATGCCTTGGATAGTTTATAATGATACATAATATAATTTATGTAATATTTAAAATAGAGCGATAGATTTTTGATTATCTAACGCTCTTTTTTTGTTATTATAAAAATTCAATCCAATAATTTCTGTGTGGCTCAATTATAACTGGCTTTCCCCAAAATGACTTTAGATAAGCCAGATTCGCAGGGGTTACGGGTCTTTTTTCTTCATTGTAATTCTCAGCACTTTCTTTCGTTAAAAAACATTTAACAGCTTCATATGGCGTACCGTCACTAGCTGTACGATCAATACCCATATAAGCAATTTCATCACCTTTTTGAGGACTTTCAGTAAGAAGTTTTCCAATAAAGTAGACTGTTTTATTTTTCATTAATTCATAAGCTTTACAATTTTCAAGTCGGTTATTCGCTGCTGCATACATAATACAAAAACTATCCACGATGTCTTTCATTGGCATTAACGCTTCTTTGCTTACGATGATTTCCTCAGGAGCAAGACCCCCAATAATCAAGTCTTTAAAATGAGCTTGCTGAATAACATTGTCTAAGGCCATTCCCAGAGGGATTTGTACAGCTTGAAAACCTAAAGGTTCTAACTCTTGTCTTTTCTTATCGAAGTGTTCTTGTGTGATACTGACATTCAAATCGTATGGATTTGTAGTTTCTTGTTTCTTAAAAAATGCTACCACAGTACGATCTAACTGTTCAAATAGACCAAGATTTTCAACTGGAATCTTTATCATTATTAATTTTTCCTCTATATATTTAAAATTTCCACTATATTATACTCTCATGATGATCGATTATCAAGTTTAAATAAAAAAGAAATCCACATTACATGGATCTCTCTTTCTTTATTCCACCACTGCCTCAGCAATTTCTTCTGCAGTAATTCCTGCGAAGTAACGACCTAGGTTAATGGTTTGAAGGGCTTTAAGGACATCTTCGCGTTCATATTTCACTCCACGAAGGACATCTTCTACTGCTGCAACATCTTCGATACCGAAAAAGTCACCGTAAATCTTGATATCTTGAATTTTTGACTCGATAACGTTAGCAAAGATTTCAACTTTACCGCTTGGGAATTTTGTGCCACGACGGACATTGTATTCAGGTGATTTCCCATAGTTCCAATCCCAAGTTCCAAACTTAGTATCTTTAATACGATTGATTTCAGCCAATTCTTCATCTGAAAATACATATTCTGTCATTTCAGGATATTCTTTTTTCATGTATTCCAAGAGTAAGTCACGGAATTCTTCAACAGTGATTTTTCTGGCAATTCATCGATAATATTAGTTACACGAGCACGAACTGATTTAACACCTTTAGACTCAAATTTGTCCTTAGATACTTTAAGCGCGTTAGCTAGGACTGACAAATCCACGTCAAATAGAAGACAACCATGGTGCATGATGCGTCCGTTGATATAAGCTTGTGCATTCCCACAGAATTTCTTACCGTCAATCTCAAGGTCATTGCGGCCTGTAAATTCAGCTTTAACACCAAGTTCCGCCAAAGTGTTGATAACTGGAGTAGAAAAGCTCTTGAAGTCAAAGGCTTTGTTTTCATCTTCTTTTGAAATGATTGTATAGTTGAGGTTGTTCAAATCATGGTAAACTGCTCCACCACCACTGATACGACGTACTACTTCAATTCCGTGTTCACGAACATACTCTCTGTTGATCTCTTCGATGGTATTTTGGTGACGACCTACAATGATAGAAGGTTTGTTAATCCAAAGCAGGAAAATTTGATCCTCGTCCAAAAGGTGTTTAAAGGCATATTCTTCCAATGCAATATTAAAGGCAGTGTCGTTTGAATGATTGATAATATATTTCATAAGATACCTTCTAATACGATAGAGACTGGAAAAAAATTCCAGTCTAATCTATCTACCTATCTTTATTTTTTCTTAGGTGAATGGATGGCCATTCCAAGAACATCCGCAAACGCTTCGTACATAACTTCAGAGTATGTTGGGTGTCCGTGGATTGTCTTAAGCATTTCTTCAACAGTGATTTCCATTTCGATGATACTTGACGCTTCATTGATCAACTCTGCAGCAGCAGGACCAATGATATGAACACCAAGGATTTCACCATATTTCTTGTCTGCAATGACTTTAACAAATCCTTGAGCAGCATCAGATGCAATTGCACGTCCGTTTGCGGCAAAGTTGAATTTACCGATTTGGACATCGTATTTTTCACGAGCTTGTTCTTCTGTCAAACCAACTGCTGCTACTTCAGGAAGTGTATAAATAGCTGCAGGAGTCAAGTTCAATTTGGCAACAGCGTGGTTTCCTTTAAGCGCATTTTCAGCCGCAACTTCACCCATACGGAAAGCGGCGTGAGCTAACATTTTAGTACCGTTGATATCACCTGGTGCGTAGATACCTGGAACTGAAGTTTCCATGTATTCGTTAACCTTGATACGGCCACGTTCTAATTCAAACTCGACTTCACCGATACCTTCAAGGTCTGGAACACGTCCGATTGATAGAAGAGCTTTGTTCGCAATGATATCATCTTTTCCTTCAACCTTGATACGAAGTTTACCATCTTCTTCAATGATTTCTTGGAGTTTAGTATCAGTCAAAACGGTCATACCCTTGCGTTCAAGGATTAAACGAAGGTTCTTAGATACTTCAGCATCCATTGCTGGAACAATACGATCCATCATTTCGATAACAGTAACTTTTGAACCGAATGTCATGAAGGCTTGTCCAAGTTCGATACCGACAACCCCACCACCGATGATAACAAGGCTTTCTGGTACTTCGTTCATTTCTAGGATATCATCACTCGTCATCACAAGTGAAGATTCCATACCAGGGACATTAATCTTGCTTACTTTAGAACCACCAGCAAGGATAATTTTCTTCGTTTCAAGCAATTCAGAACCATTTACCAAGATATTCTTATCTTTAGTAATAGTACCGATACCTTTATGAACATCAACTCCGTAGCTACGAAGAAGACCTGCAACACCACCAACAAGAGTATTAACAACTTTAGATTTAGTTTCTAAAAGTTTGTCCATATCAACAGTGAAGTTAGGATTTTCAATCACAATACCACGATTTGCTGCATGACCGATGTTTTCAATGATTTCAGCATTGTGAAGGTAAGTCTTAGTTGGGATACATCCGCGGTTCAAGCATGTTCCACCAAGTTCAGATTTCTCAACAAGAGCAACCTTACCACCTAATTGAGCTGCTTTAATAGCAGATACATAACCAGCAGGTCCACCACCGATAACAACGATGTCGTAAGCATCATCGCTCTTACCATCATCGTTTGAGGCGCTTGCAGCAGGTGCTGGGCTAGCTTCTGGTGCAGCTGCTCCAGCTGTAGGAATATTTTCCCCTTCTTCACCAAGATAACCGATAACTTCAGTAACAGGGACAGTTTCTCCATCGCCTTTAAGTATAGCGATCAAGTAACCGTCTTCTTCGGCTTCCAATTCCATGCTGACTTTGTCAGTCATGATTTCCAAAAGGATTTCTCCTTCTTTTACAAATTCTCCGACTTTTTTATTCCATTGGACGATTTGTCCTTCTGTCATATCCACGCCGGCTTTTGGCATAATTACTTCTAAGGCCATATCTTACTTCCTTTATCTATATTTCTAATAATAAATACTTTAAACCAACATTGAGATTGGGTTTTCAATCAAAGCTTTCAAGTCTTTCATAAACTTAGCTCCAGCCATACCATCTACGACACGGTGGTCAATTGTCAATCCAAGACTCATAATTGGACGAATCACGATTTCACCATTTACTACAACCGGTTTTTCAACTGTTGAACTAACACCGAGGATTGCTGAGTTCGGTTGGTTGATGATAGGACCAAATGATTGAACACCAAACATTCCCAAGTTACTGATGGTGAAGGTTGAATTTTGCAATTCGCTAGGAGCTAGTTTACCATCCAAAGTACGTCCGATGACATCTTTAAATGCAACAACCAATTCAGACAAGGTCATCTTTTCAGCATTGTAGACAACTGGTGTCATCAATCCATTATCCATACCAACTGCCATCGCAAGGTTGACGTAGTTGTGGGTGATAATTGTCTTACCATCTTCTGTCAATGAAGCGTTAATGTATGGATGTTTCATCAGTGTCTTAACAACCGCAAGTGAAAGCAGATCTGTAACAGTGATTTTCTTACCAGTTGCTTCCATGATTGGTTCAAGAACTTTCTTACGAAGGGCAAGCAATTCAGACATATCTACATCGTAGTTTAGCGTGAAGGTTGGTGCAGTCAAGTAAGACTCAACCATACGTTGAGCAATAACTTTACGCATCGGTGTCATCGGAATACGCTCGATTTCGCCGTATGGTGTTACGTTATCAGGAATTTCTTCCACTTTCTCGATTTGAGCAGGTGACTTAATGGCATCGTTCTCGATATTTTCAGGAAGGAAGGCTAAAACGTCTTTCTTCATAATCTTACCACGATGACCAGTTCCTTGAATTTCTTGCCAAGCAATATTATGCTCTAGTGCAATTCGTTTTGCGAGTGGTGAAATGCGAACCACGTTAGTGTCTTTATATGTTTCCACGTCTTCTTTGTGGACACGACCGTTTGCGCCTGAGCCAGAAATGTCATAGAGATTGATCCCTAGATCATCCGCTAATTTTCTAGCCGCAGGAGTCGCTCTTAGCTTATCATCAGCCATGACCTCTCCTATTCTATTATAAGATACTAAGGGCATCAAAAGTCACAGTGAAAATAGGAAACTTTACGAAGAAACTTTAGTTTCCGGGAAAGTTTATCTTTTTCACACAGACTTTAGCCCGAATTCAATTTTATGATGCAAAGGGCTTTTAGCCCGTGCTCTAATCTAAGAAATCAGGACGCAGAGAACTCTGCACCTAAAAGATACAAAGCTTCTCGTCTAATTATTTTTTACATAATTTATATTATGTATTATTGTTTGTTATGAGTTTTACGGATGGCATCTTTGATGCTTTCAACTGTCGGAATCATTGCATTTTCAAGATTTTGTGCGTAAGGCATTGGTACATCCTCTCCTGCACAACGGCGAATAGGTGCATCCAAGTAATCAAATGCTTCTGATTCCGAAATGATAGCTGAGATTTCTCCGATAAATCCACTTGTCTTATGAGCGTCATTGACAAGAACCACTTTTCCAGTTTTCTTAACTGAATTAATGATGATTTCTTTATCAAGCGGAACCAAGGTACGTGGGTCTACTACTTCTACAGAGATTCCTTCTTCAGCTAATTCTTCAGCTGCTTGCATAACACGACGGAGCATTTTTCCGTAAGTTACAACAGTGACATCAGTACCTTCGCGTTTGATTTCTCCGACACCAAGTGGAATGGTGTAGTCAGGATCAACAGGCACTTCACCTTTTTGGTTGAATTCTGATTTGTATTCAAGAATGATAACAGGGTTGTTATCGCGAATAGAAGACTTAAGAAGCCCTTTCATATCAGCTGGTGTACCTGGAGCTACAACTTTCAATCCTGGGATGTGCGTAAACCAAGATTCCAAGGATTGTGAGTGCTGAGCTGCAGAACCTACCCCGTTACCAGCTGCACAGCGGATTGTCATTGGGACCTGACCTTTACCACCAAACATGTAACGAGTTTTAGCTGCTTGGTTGACGATATTATCCATGGCAATAACTGAAAAGTCCATGAAAGTCATATCAACGATTGGACGAAGGCCAGTCATAGCAGCACCAGCAGCAGCACCTGAAATAGCAGCTTCTGAAATAGGACAGTCACGTACACGTTCTGGTCCAAATTCTTCAAGCATACCTACAGATGTACCAAAGTCTCCACCAAAGACACCGACATCTTCACCCATCAAGAGCACATTTTCATCACGACGCATTTCCTCAGACATTGCAAGGATAATGGTATCGCGGAAAGACATTAATTTTGTTTCCATATTTCTCTACTTCTCCTTAGTCTGCGTAAATATCTTCAAATGCTGATTCTAGTGGAGGGAATGGACTTTCTTCTGCAAACTTAACAGATGCTTCCACTGCTTCCTTAACTTGAGCCTGAATTTCTTCAAGTTCTTCTGCACTAGCAATTTTATTTTCAACAAGGTACTTGCGGAGGTTTTCGATTGGATCTTTTTCCTTCCACTCATCGACTTCTTCACGTGTACGGTATTTACCAGGATCTGATGATGAGTGACCAAGCCAACGGTAAGTTACACTTTCAATCAAGACAGGGCCTTTACCAGAACGAACATGGTCAACTGCCTTTTTAAATCCTTCGTAGACATCGATAACATTGTTTCCATCAGGAATAAACATACCAGGAATACCGTAAGCAGCGCTACGTTCATGGATGTGCTCAACATTGGTCATTTTCTTAATATCAGCAGAAATTCCATAACCGTTATTGATACAGTAGAAAATCACTGGTAGGTTCCAAATTGAAGCCATATTTACAGCTTCGTGGAATACACCTTCGTTAGTCGCTCCATCACCAAAGAAGCAGACAACGATTTTACCAGTATTTTTCATTTGTTGAGTAAGGGCAGCACCTACTGCAATCCCCATACCACCACCAACAATACCGTTGGCACCAAGGTTACCTGCATCAAGGTCGGCGATGTGCATTGATCCACCTTTACCTTTACAAGTTCCAGTATACTTACCAAGGATTTCAGCCATCATACCATTAAGGTCGATTCCTTTAGCAATGGCTTGTCCGTGACCACGGTGATTTGAAGTGATGAGGTCATCTTCGTTTAGAGCTAACATAGCCCCAACATTGGCAGCTTCCTCACCAACAGAAAAGTGCGTCATACCGGGCACTTTACCTTTTTTTACTAATTGAGCAATTTTTAAATCCATACGACGAATTTCTTCCATCTTACGGAACATCTCAAGCAAAAGACTTTTATCTAGAGTTGACATAATCTTGCCTTTCTAAGTTTAATTTCTTATAGTTCTATTCTATCTTATAGGTTAATTTGAGTCAAAGAATATGCTTGATAATTTTTCACAATATAAAAAAAGAAAAGTCAATGAAATCAAGACTTTTCTTTGTGTAAAATACAAATTTCACAAGTTGTTTTTTCATCATTTTTCAACAAATTATTTGAATCTTTTCATAATAACTTGTAAACGCCACTGATAAAGAATTCCACTTACCATTAAACTAATGATAAGAGCAATCCAATAGGAGTACGCACCTAAACTAGTCGAATAATCAAGATATAATCCAAGCGGAATCCCAACACCCCAGTATCCGAGAAGACCAAGACAAAAAGGAACAATCGTATCCTTGTAACCTCTTAAAATACCTTGTAAAGGTGCCGCAAAGGTATCAGCTAACTGAAAGAACAAGCTATAGGTCATAAAAGATGCTGTCAGTTGGATAAATTCTGAATCTTGACCATATAGTCTGGCTACATTTTCACGATAAATGTAGAGAAAACTAAGTGTTAAAACCGCAAACACCAAAGCTGTTAAACGACCAATATGGATATACTGTTTAGCATCGTCTAACCGTTTAGCTCCTACCTCATAAGAAATCACAATGGCCATGGCAGTTGAAATACTCATAGGAAAAGCATACATCAGATTTGAAAAGTTCATAGCTGACTGATGACTGGCAATAATTAGTGATGAGAATTTCGCCATAATCAAACCAACAACTGAAAAAATGGCAACCTCAGCAAATACCGTCCCACCAATTGGTAGACCAAGATAAATAGCTTCCTTGATTTTTTTGATTTGTAGAGGCATAGGTTTTTGGAGTTGATATTCCTTGAGCTTTTTATGGTTTAACAAGACCAAAGTCGAAATCAGCAACAAAGCCCAGTACGCAAGGGAAGTCCCCAGACCTGCTCCTGCACCTCCTAACTCAGGAAAACCAAAAGCTCCATATATTAGTAAATAGTTAAATCCACTATTTAAAGGAAGTAAAAGAAGCATAAGATACATAGACAACTTTGTCAGTCCTAGCGTATCAAGTAGCGATCGAATAACACTAAAAAGCAAAAGTGGAATAATACCGATGGCTAAGAGCCACAGATAACGTATGGCAACACTGGATACAGCCACTTCCAGCCCCATGAATTGTAAGACAATTGGTGCTAAAAAGAAAACCAAGCCAAAAAGTACGATAGATAAGGCTAAAGCCAAATAAAGAAATTGATAAAAATCCGAAGAAACTTCTTTCTTTTTTCCTTGTCCCAAATGGTGGCCAATAATAGGAACCAAGGCTGAGACAATCCCTGTCAGGAAGGTAAAGAAAGGATTCCACAAACTAGTCGCAATGGAAACACCCGCTAGATCCAGTGTATTATATTGCCCTGTCATCGTGGTATCGACAAAAGATGCGGAAAAATTAGCGAATTGATAAATTAAAAATAGGAAAGAAAAATTTTTTTAAAAAAATAAGATGATTTTTGTCTTTAATTGTTTCTGTTGTATGCATACCTACTCTTTCTACTCCTTTTCATCCAAGCCCAAAAGCTTTAAGCCGTATTTTCTCAAGCTCAAGGGTGGATTACTAGCTTTTGATGTCGTGTGCCAACAATTACATGAGGCGCAATAATAGCTTCTAACCAAGCCACCATTATCATAGTCTACGGCGTGATCAGCTTTTTCCTTGGTTTCATACTGAATTTTAGCACGGTTAGCGGCTGGACAATATACTCCGTGACAAGCATTGCGTTTTCGATTTCTAAGTTTACGAAAATAATTCATCCTCAAGCTCCTAATCTGCTTGATAAACGATTTGTCCCTTACAGATAGTATATTTGACCTGACCTTTTAATTGTTCACCAATGAATGGTGAATTAGCTGCTTTAGAAGCAAAATGTGTATCTACAACTCGATCCGCTTTATCATCAAAAATTGTAATATCAGCTGGACCATTTTCAGTTAGATAACCTGCTTCAAAATTATACAGTTTTGCTGGATTGTAGGTCATTTTTTCTAGCAATTGCATTAAACTCAACTCGCCAGCTTCCACCAGATAGGTTAAACCTAGTGACAAAGAAGTTTCCAAACCTGTCATACCTGATGGAGCTTTGGTAATATCCTCAACATTTTTTTCGTCAGCATGGTGAGGCGCGTGGTCAGTAGCAATGACAGAAATGACTCCAGATTTTAAACCTTCAATGACAGCGCGACGATCAGACTCCAAACGAAGAGGTGGATTCATCTTAGCGTTACTTCCTTTAGTCAAAAGCAGAGCTTCAGTCTTAGAAAAATGCTGGGGTGCTACTTCTGCAGTTACGTTTGCTCCCATATTTTGAGCAAACTCCACAACTTTTACACTTTCTTCTTTTGACAAATGCTGAATATGAACATGAGCCTTAGTTGCATAGGCAATCATGACATCACGAGCAATCATAGCGTACTCTGCAACTCCTGTTGCACCGCAGATATGAAAATGCTCTTTAGCGATATTCTCGTTAAAACCAAGCGTACCATTTAAGCCAGGATCTTCTTCATGAAGACTAATAAAAGTATTTAGTTTTTTCGCTTCTTCCATGGCTTCCTTGACAACTTTACTACTTTCAAGAGGAATCCCGTCATCAGAAAAACCAACTGCCCCAGCATCTAACAGTGCTTTAAAATCAGTTAAGTCTTGACCATTAAAGTTTTTGGTAATCGTTGCGACAGATTTAACGTTGATCTTTTCCTTAGCTGCAGATTGAAGAACTTCCTCTAAAGTCTCAACATCTGAGATAGTTGGATTGGTATTAGCCATCATAACGACAGTTGTAAAACCACCTGCTGCGGCTGCTAAAGCACCTGTATGAATGTCTTCTTTATGTGTTTGACCTGGTTCACGAAAATGAACATGGATATCTACCAATCCAGGCGAAACTACAAGACCAGTAGCATCTATTACTTGAGCACCTTCTTCCTGGATTTCAGGAGCAATTTGAACAATTTTCCCTTCATCAACCAAAACATCACAAACTTGATCCAAACCAGACTTTGGATCCATCACACGGCCGTTTTTGATTACTAACATAACAATACTCCTTTATTCGTAGAAATCCACTTGGGTATCCAATAACTTATCACCATCATAGACAAACTTGGCTGAAAAGAAGGGTTTATCTTCTAAAAGCCACTCGACAAAGGTATGATCCCCTTCCCAAGTCGGCTTACTCAAAACTTCATCGTAAGGAACCCATTCTAAGGTCCCTTCATTACAGTCAATCAATTCTCCTTCGAATTCTGTCACCTTAAAGACGTAGGTGTACCAGTCCAAGTCCGGTGTGAACTCTGGAAAGGTGATCACTCCTTTTAATACTGGTTTTGCTTTCAGACCCGTTTCTTCTAAAATCTCACGGGCAGCACATTCTTGTGGAGTTTCTCCACGCTCTAACTTTCCACCTACACCAATCCATTTCCCTTCATGGACATCATTAGGCTTTTTATTGCGATGAAGCATGAGCAATTCTTTTCCATTATCAATGTAGCAAATTGTCGCTAACTGAGGCATATTCTCTCCTTATCTAAGCCAATCGATTGGCTCTTGTCCTGTTTCTTTTAAGAATACATTGGCCTTGGAAAAAGGCTTGGAACCCCAAAATCCTCTGTAAACAGAAAGGGGACTTGGGTGGGCTGATTCGATAACCAAGTGCTGAGGATTTGTAACCAAGGACTTCTTCTTACGGGCGTAGGCTCCCCAAAGTACAAAAACTACTGGTCTATCTAGGTTATTGACGACCTTAATAACAGCATCTGTAAATGGTTCCCATATCTGACCAGCATGACCATTAGCCTGGCCAGCAGGGACAGTCAAGCAAGCATTGAGAAGCAAGACTCCCTGCTCGGCCCAAGAGGTCAAGTCATGAGACGGTTTTACCCCAATATCATCCGTAAGCTCTTTTAAAATATTTTGTAAAGAAGGAGGTGCTGGAATAGAATCTGGAACTGAAAAACTCAAGCCCTGGGCTTGACCAGGCCCATGATAGGGATCTTGGCCTAGAATTACCACTTTAACCTCTTCCAGAGGAGTTGTTATAAGAGCCTGAAAAACCTTTTCTTTAGGAGGATATACAGTTCCTTGAGCATAAACCTGCTCCATAAAGTGATTGATTTTCCCAAAATAACCCTCAGGTAATTGCTCCTTAATCAAAGCATGCCAGGATGAGTGTTGCATCTTAATCTCCTTTATAGTATCCATCTAAAAGCACGTTTTAATTCATCCGTACCATTTTTAAAAAAGCATAAACCATGTGCGAGTATGATTCTATCCGGTTTCCAGTTTAACATACGGGAAAAGGAAACCTTTGCTTCCCTTTGTCTTCCTAAAAAAGTCATCCGATAATCGATAGGAGTTTGACCATCAGGGGCTGTTACACGAGCTAAACGATAGAATTTTCTGCGGATTGGACTAGCTATTTTTTCTGGTTCAAAATTCTCTATAAGGTCTGTTACAATAAGTGTTTTAGTTGATTTATGAAAAAACACGACCTCTTCGATGACAGAACTTCCCTTAAAAATAAGCTGTTCAATCTCATCAGACCATAAGTCAGGAGCCTTATCTGTTAAGGAAGCTTCAAATTTCACCTTGACATTCTGACTTTTCGCTCTCTCTTCAACTCCTGGACTAGACCATGCTTGCGCATGAGGATATCTTTTTCTCCAATCTGCAATATAGGCGTAGTGAATCTTATTTGGTGAAATCAGGTAAGCGACTTTGCCCAAAGCGTCTAGTTCAGTAAACAGTCCCTTATTTGGCGCAATCGGAGAGTGAATCCAAAGTTTGCCATCATTTAACTTAACCACCGTCATACGTGTCTGAAAGGAAGCTTGAAGATCTTCATATCCATTTGAATCAAATCACCATCTACTATCCAGATATTTTGATCAACTTCCTTTAGTGTATACAATGGTTCATAAAGAGAAAGTTCTGGCCTTGACATCGTTAACTACTCCTTCCTTAATACTGCCTCTATTATAGCAAAAAGTGGCTATCTAAACCACTTTTAAAAGTATCTATTGAGATTTGAGAAGTTTTAGAAAGAATTTATTCTAAAGAGCCTTTATTCAACTCCATTTCTCATATTAGAAAGGATAAATTCTTTTGACAATTTCATAGAAAAATCATTTGAATTCGATTATTTAGATTTTCATTAAACTATTTATTCAATTTCTTTGTGATACAGGTCTTAAATTCATCAGTTAATTTTTTTATCGATAATACAAAAATCTTACAAAAAGCTTCGCTATAACAGCTTCACCAATCAGAAAGATAGCTAAGCATTTCAAATACTATCATAAAATATTTCAAATCTTTTTCCTTGCAGAATTTTTCTATATCATCTGTAATAAACTAGATTACTAGAATTATACTTAATTAAATCCTTTTAGATTAAACTTTTATTTTTTTAAAACTTTTCAAATAAACTATTTAACAATCAAATAATGTGCGTCTTTTTATCTTATATTTTTTTCTAGACTGATAATGGTTTGTTTCTTATCAACAATATCATATTTAAACAGAGAATCATTGAATAAAAAAATAATAGAAGTTGTCTTTGAATGTAAAAATACGGTGCAATATATTGCTCTGTACTAAAGCCTTCCAGATGAATAATATCTTTTTCTAAATTGTCTAGATTGACTGTAGTAAAGGAAAATTCGCCATTATACAACTCCTCATTTTCTATAATCAATTGGTTATTTTTAGCATCATAGTGAATATTTGTTGGATACTTATCTGGAATATCGATATAATCCTTGTTTTGACTTTTTATATCAAAAACCAATAATTTATTTCCTGACTTATATTCCCCATCAGAATTACGCCCACTAAGTGCTTCCACAATATACAAGACATCATCTACATTAACCATTCTCATATATGCTGATGTTTCGTCAAGATTATATTTTTCGACGATGTTGAACTCTTTATCCATTTTCCAAATTTCGGCATTAGGAACTTGAGTAGATAAATCCAATGTGGTTACAAGTAAGTATAAATAATTATCTACAATAACAAACTGTTGACTGGCATTTAGCTGACCATCATTTTTCACGGTAACATTAGTGACAACCTCTAAATTATTATCATATTTATAAAATTCAATTCTATCTGTAAAGACAGCAGTTGCATATAAATAATCCCCATCTGTTATAGATGCGTATGCATCATTTCCTTCTGCTAATTTAAACGTTTCACTTAAATTTTCCTTATTAATTCTAGATACATATCTTTTTAGGCCTGAGGTATCTTTTGTTTTTGCAGTTGAATAGGATCCTGCTTCCGAAAAACTTTCTGCCCAATAGATATATTTTTCTTTTCTGGCTATATTACCCTTGAACTCATTTAAATCATAATCATCAAATACAGCTATTTTATCGCTATCCCAGATAGCCATTTTATAATCATCTACCGAATTTACCTTATTTGACTGACAGGCACTTAGACAAATAAGGCAGCAACAAGTACTTATTAACATCAACATGAAGTTTATGGTTCTTTTATTACTTTTCAATATCATACTGATTCGCTCCTATATAGCTTTTTTATACCAATTTAAGACGTTCAAACAGATGAATAGCATAAACCTTAATCTCAGAGGTACCCACATCTACTCCAGTCACACATTAATCCCTGTTGAAACTAACTGAGAAGGGTAAAATTTGTTACTAGTATCACTATTGAAAATTCTTTGTTATAAGGCTTTCCAATTTGTCTAGCAGCTTAATAGGCAAATGATTGACTAGCTTTGATGCCCCTTTTTTAACATCTATTTGATAAACAGCACTATTACTTCAATGCCCATTGAGAACTTAACGGTATATGACAATCACAATATTCTTGTCATTATATCCTTGTATGATTTATTATATCAAAAAATAAAACGTTTTCAAAAAAATACCAAAATTTCTTGCACTCCATGCCCCATCTTTTCCAGAACCTTTTATATTTTGTGATTTTTAAAGTTCCCCCAAACAATTCAGCAAATCTTTGTAAGAATGAACTTCATAAGTTGGCTGAGCTTGGGTCTTATTTTCCAGATGATGAGGATTGTACCAGATGGTATCGATGCTAGCATTATTTCCACCCTGAATATCAGCTGATAAGGAATCACCAATCATAAGGGCATGATTTTTATCAAAGTTAGGGATGCGAGCTCCAATTTTCTCATAAAATTCAGCATCTGGTTTTTGGGTATGGAGTTGCTCTGAGATGAAAATCTCCTTGAAGTACGGTTTAATACCAGATTGTTCCAAACGTCCTGTTTGAATAAGGGTAATTCCATTTGTCGCAGCATAGAGCTCATAGCCTTGTTTTATCAAATTTTTTAATAAATCTTCCACACCTAGGTAAGTCTGCCCCTGTTTTGAAAGGAAAAACTGGTAGCGCTGTGCTAAGTAGGACCCATCTTTTTCAATACCAAAATGAGCAAACAATTTTTCAAAACGAGTGTTAATTAACTCAGCCTTTGTAATTTTTTTCTGTTCCAAATCCTTCCAAAGGGCTTTGTTCATGGGCACATAATAATCTTTGTAAGTTTGGATATCCTCTACTCCTTCTTCTTCTAAGAGTTGCGTCAGAGCTATATCCTCAGCAGCATCAAAATCGAGTAAGGTGTGATCGAGGTCGAATAATAGAAATTTGTATTTCAATTTTAAAAACTTCCTTTCTTGCGGGGACAAAGAGTGGGACTAAATGATTCAAAAAAAATTAAAAAATTTTACCTCTACTTATTGAATAGCTTAGCCCAATTCTGCTTGGAATTTAAAATTCTGGAGACATAAACCTCATATTTGTCGATATAATAAAAAGCTAAGTAATTTTCAATTGGCATATATCGATAACGTTTTCCGTCATCTGTTAATTCACCATAACCTCGACTTGAAACCAAAGGACATGCTTCTGGAAAGGTTTCTAAAGTTTCTAGTGCCGTTAGAATAAGGTCTAGTTTACTATCGGCAGATTGCTGGCTGTAAAAATTCAGTACAATATAATCATGTATTTCTCTCAAGTCTTTCTTAGCTTGATCCGTAAGAGAAACATGGTAACGCTTATGATTAGTCAAGTCCAAATTCCTTTCTTACATCTGCCAAAGACGTTAGTTTACCTTGCTCAATTTCTTGATGTCCCATCAAGATTTCCTTTTTCAAGTCTTCAAAAGCAACCTGATATTGAGTCTCTTGTAAATCACTAAATACGAACTCTTTAGGATCAACTGCACCTGTCGCAATTTTACGAAGTGCAGCATTAAAAATATCTGATAGGGTTAACTTTTCATCAGCTAAAATTTCTTTCGTTTGTTGGTAAAAAGTCGAATCTGCTCTAAAATTAACAGGTTGAGTACTTGCCATGATTAATACCTCTTTGTAAAGATGATTTGTAAATACATTTTATCATCTTTAGATTTGAAATTCAACGAAAAGCTCATCATAGCCAAAATATTTAAGAATAGAGCTAACCTAACTATCGTATACTCCTATACCATATATCGTCAGGCAATTCTAATCCTAGAATTGATATAAACTAAATATTTTTGTACTCTTCTAAGTCATTGTCTAACAAAAATTTTCGTTTTTACAAGATTCTAAAGCTAGAATAATTCCTTAACAATCATTTTTAATACTTAGTAATTTAGAAGAATTCAGTTTTATCACCTATAAACATGAAAGGAACTGCAAAAAGCAACCCCTTCTAATTTCTAAATTGTCCATATTACATATTAAATATAAAATAGCTTGATAAATAAAAGCTACGACAACTTCCTATTCCACAAAATCATATCATCAAAGTCCAAATAGTTCTTAACGGATAATTTTTCACGATATTTTTCAATGACTTCAGAACCATTGTTAACATTGTCAAATTTCGACTTTTCTTTTTCAAAACCAGATTTTAAAGCTCCTGCTAAAATCCCCTTTTTGAATTAGATCTTTGATATCTAAATTTCTTGTATAGTTCCTATTCTGGCACTGCCAATTCAATAGTTTATTAATATTAGTCAACTTCATCTTTAATATAAGATTTTTTAGAGGCTGATTTTTCATCCGCGATAATAAATCGAGTAACTGTTCCATTGATGAGTATCGGTCATCAGAAGTCTTCTAAAGTGCGTCCCCTTCTTGGATGTGTTCATACATGTGAGATTACTTTAGGTTGATTTTCAAAATACTCAGAATTATCATGAATCAAGGCACTACAGAAAACATGGATTGTTGAAATTCGAATATTTTTTCCACTCTCATCTAGATGATTCTCTAAGAGAACAATCATTTCTGATTCCCCCCGCTTTAGTATAAATCAAGCAGACAGTCTCTGCGGGATTTGTATCGTAGTTTAACAAGATGCTGGCTACACGCCGAGAGAGAATCTTTGTCTAATCTGTTCCTTGTCAATCAATAACCATTACTGAGCTATCTAATGTTTCTACAGTTCTTTTTGCTTGGCATTAGTTTTGAAAATTCTTCTTCATAAACTTTATTGAAATCAATTGTTGTCGTATTGTTCTCTTTTGCTACTCAGTGTTTGATGAAATGTCCCATAAATCTTTAAAGAATTTTTCGACAGTATCTGTTTGAACATTTGTCAATGATTCTTTAAAGAATGGTTTCACATTACCATTTGAGAGATATTTCGATGATCCTTTCTTTGATAGAACTGTTATTCGCTCATTTTCCAATATTTGAATTACTTCAAAATATTTGTTTAAGAAGTGGTTTCGAAAGTCCTGGTTATTCTTTCTTAAAAACAAGAATAGTTTTTCTGAATGTTTTATTGTATAAGTTAACAAGCATACCATCCAAATTTGACTAGGTAATATTTCCTTTAATTGAAAATATCGTTTCAGCGACTTAGAGATTGAGTAGCCCTTCTGCCAAACAGTTTCTTTCTCGGATGCATAAGGAAAAAATTCCCAAAGAGCTACAGGCGTCACTTTATCTTCATTACTAATCATTTTTGAATGAATATCTTTAAGGTCTTTATGTTCCTTCATTTTAGCGTAGAAAATACTACTGTCGCCGTAATAGTAATCATTTTCAAGGATTGGACGATTTGTATTAAATGGTTCTTTATATACTGTGTCTTTTAATCCATATGAATCATGTTCGGATGACATCTTAGGATTGATTCCTAGCAGAATTACTCGTGGACTAATAAAATTGCCATCAAAAGCATGCTCAAAATCTTTAAATCTTGCTTGTATTATCTCTTTAGCATCTTCTTGTTTACTATTCTCAATATTCTCAATCAATAAAGGGGCAAGAATATCACAATCCGTACCAGCCAAGCTAATGAATTCATACTTACCGTCAGAGTAACCAGAATTCTTCCATGGGTTTGAATTCTCAATCCGTTCTTGTGGATTATCGTCATCAAATATATCACCTTGCACCAAGTCATGGAAGATTTCCAAATACTCATTATAATAGGCAGCAGATTTTTCATAGTCTCCATCCGATATATGAAATAAATCTTTATATTTTTCCTTCAACATAATACCAATCTCCATTTCTATTTTTTATTATCAGACCTGTCAAATATGTTTTAACTATATCATCTAAAGAAAGTATCTGCGAGTAATCTAGGCTGGCATCAGTCTAACTTATTGACTTTTCACACATCAAAGTAGGAAAAGCTGGTTGAATTACTAGTACTAGATAATCTGATTTTTTTGCAAATTTAAGAATTTACTATACAGTCTACGAAGTACTTATAGCAAAAATCGAAGACGTAATAGATATACTCGCCAAACTTCTCATACAATTATTTACTCCAACTATTTTATTGAATCTAATATAAGAGCTATCTAAAGAATTTTGCTTGCGGATTGAGTAATAGTCAATAAAATATGTCTCGATAGATTATATCGAACAAATCACTTGTTCAATTACAAAATCGTCGACTTAAAAAATTGAACTCTAAAACCTTTAAGCTAACTTACCCCAAAATCTAGTCAAAAACATAAGGGGTTATTCAATTTCTTCCTACTTGAAAAGCTCCTTTAACAGAAAAGGAGCTATCTTGTATTTTATTGGTGTACAGCTTGTGCTGCTGTGATTAGTGTAAGTTTGAAGACGTCATCTGAGTTACATCCACGAGAAAGGTCATTAACTGGTTTGTTCAAACCTTGCAATACTGGACCAACTGCTGCAAAGCCACCAAGACGTTCTGCCATCTTGTAACCAATATTTCCTGCTTCAATACCTGGGAAGATAAAGACGTTTGCTTGTCCAGCAACCTTGCTTCCTGGTGCCTTGAGAGCAGCTGTTTCTGGAACGAAGGCAGCATCAAATTGCAATTCCCCATCAATTTCAAGGTCAGGACGAAGATCATGAGCAATCTTAGTTGCTTCAACAACTTTATCTACGCTTTCACCAAAACCAGAACCTTTAGTTGAATAGCTTAGCATAGCGATTTTTGGTTCGATACCGAACATCTTAGCTGTAATTGCAGAGTTAATCGCAATCTCTGCCAAAGCTTCAGCATCAGGATTGATGTTGATGGCACAGTCACCAAAGAGGTAACGTTCAGTACCACGAACCATAATGAAGGCACCAGAAGTACGGCTAACATTCGGACGAGTTTTAATGATTTGAAGGGCTGGGCGAACAGTTGCCGCAGTAGAGTGATTTGCTCCTGATACCATACCATCTACCAAGGACATATAAACCAACATAACACCAAAATAGTTCACGTCTTTAATCAAGATATCGCGAGCTTCATCTTCAGTCATTTCCTTTTCGACGTTCTACAAGTGATGCTACCATTTCCTCAAATTGAGGGTAATGTGCAGGATCGATTACTTCATAACCATCCATGATTCCTTCGATTTCAAGATAGATTTTAATTTTATCAGGATTTCCAAGTAGGACCGGGATAACTTCTGTTTCTTTTACGATACGTTTGGTCGCTTGAAGAATACGTGGTTCTTCACCTTCAGGCAAGACAATACGTACATTTTTGCCAACTAGGTTGGCTTTTAAACTTTCAAAAACTTCCATGAGTTTTGACTCCTTTTAAGATAAATTATTATTTGATAACTGAGTTATAAGAGTGTTGAAATCATCCGGCAGTGGACTTTCCATCTCCAACTGCTCTTCAAGAAAAGGATGATAAAACGATAAGTAATGGCAATGCAGAGCTTGACGCTCTATGCCATATTCAAGACTACCACCATAGAGGTCATCGCCAAGCAAAGGGAAACCGATATGAGAGAAATGAACACGAATCTGGTGTGTCCTTCCCGTATGTAGTCGAATATCAACCAGATGAATATCGCCATAAGACTGCACTATTCGATAGGAAGTATGGGCATATTTACCACCTTTTGCCACTCGTCTAGTGATAATGGAATCTTCGTCACGGGCAATCGGGGCAATAATTTCACCTTGAGGTTCCAGAAACCCATCTCCTTTAACCAGAGCAAAATAGCGCTTTTCAATGGCTTTCTTTTGCAACTGCTTGTCTAGTCTAGCATGAGCATAACCATGTTTAGCAAAGCATGAGACCCGAAGTATCGCGATCTAGTCTGGTTACAATGTGAACCTGCTGATTTTCATAGTTCTGTTTCACATAATAGCCCTTGATAAAGTTAGCGATGGTATTAGAATGATTGACGCTCGGAATTGATGCCACACTAAAGGGTTTGTTTAGAATTAAGAAATGATCATCCTCAAACAGAATATCCAGTGGATAATCAATTGCTTCCAGTGTCTCAAAACCTTCCTCAGGAGGAATGTCGATGACAACCACATCCCCTATATCTAAGAGATAGGTTGCATTTTGTGGATGACCGTTTACGCGAATATCTCCACCTCGAAACTTGATTTTGGCAAGCAATCCTTTAGAGACTTCATGCTTTTTCAAAAATGTCTTTACCTTGACGTGTTCGTCAGCAATAAATTCAAACCTCATTCATCCACCTCACCAATAAAGGCATCTTTGACACGATTCCAAAAACTGGTATGGCTTGGTGTTGCTACAAAATGAATCTTATGATGGTCTATTTGGTATTCTATTCTTTCAATATTTCGGTAAGAATAAATGCTATTGTCAACAGAAATCGTATGATAGTCATTACGAGTTGGTATCAATTCTATCTTATCCTTCTTAGGCACAATGATAGAAGAACCTAAGGTTCTGTAGACACGATTGTTAAGACTCGCAATTTCTGTCAATTGAAGTGCTTCAATGGTAGGATGTAAAACAGCTCCACCAAGAGATTTGTTATAGGCTGTACTGCCAGTTGGCGTCGATACCGTCAGGCCATCTCCCCTAAAACGTTCAAATGGCACTTGGTTAATGATAATATCGGCAACCATAGTCCTATCAGCTCTCCGAATACTAGCCTCATTCAAAGCTCGGAAAATTTTCACTTCTCCATTTTCCAAAAATATCTTTACATTTAAAAGTGGGTAAGACACACGAGCCCCAGTATCCAACTGTAAATTAGTAAGCAATTGATCTAGTTCAAAATCACGGTAATCCGTATAGAAGCCTAAATGACCTGTGTGAACACCAACGAAGCGAACCTTATCCAGCTGGTCTTCATACTTGTGAAAAGCAGACAAAAGCATCCCATCCCCACCTATGGAAATCACGATATCGGGGTGTTTATCATTTAATATAAAGTTATTCTTTTTAAGTCGATCTCTTAATTCATATAAGACTCTTTGACTTTGAGGTTTGCGATTAGCGATTAGATCAATTCGTTTACCTGTATTCTTCATCGGTATCGTCACTATTACCTACCCCGTCATTTAACTTTCTATGCAATGGATCAAAGAGTGCCTGTGCTTCCTGGATATCATCACGAATTTTACTCATTTCTTCATCCAATTGGTGAGATATCCTTGCTGTGATTTCCAAGCGTTTCTTAATTTCTTCTGGAAAATCCCCTTTATATTTATAATTGAGAGAATGCTCGATGGTAGCCCAGAAATTCATAGCCAAGGTACGAATCTGAATCTCCACCAGAATCGTTCTTGCCCCCTTGATCGTATCAACTGTATACTCAATAATCAAATGGTAAGAACGATAGCCTGAAGCCTTTCGATGAGTAATGTAGTCACGTTCTTGTACCACTCTCATATCTTGCCTCTTACGAAGGATGGCAACAACCTCGCTCACGTCATCTACAAATTGAACCATGACGCGTAAACCTGCAATATCTTGCAAGTCCTGTTCCAACGTATCGTATCCAATCCCTCGACGAGCCATTTTTTCTTTTATACTTTCGATTGGTTTGACTCGACCAGTTACAAACTCAATTGGAGAATGTTTATTTTGTTTGCGGTATTGTTTTCGAATACCTCGGAGTTTTATCTTCAGCTCTCCGACAGCCTGAATGTAAGGATCTAAAAATTCTTCCCATTCTGTAATCATATATCTTTTTCATCCAATTCTCTATACACTTCGATTTATCTAGTTTTTGATTTTCTAGGAAAAATCTTATACAATAAATACAATGCTTATTATACCATACAATCGCTTTCAAAGATAAGGAAAAAGTAAAAAAAATGAAACATTTAGAAATTGAAATGAAAACACTTCTAGAAAAGGATGAATATCAAAGATTGCAGGAGCACTTTTCAGGAGTCACACCTATTACACAAAAATTACTACCTAGACACGCCTGATTTTTTTACCTTCGCAAACATAAAAATTTCTATGCGCATTCGTACTTTTGAAAAATAGCGCTGAATTGACCATAAAAAAATCCCACAAAAAAAGTTGGAAATATGGAGTACAATCAAGATCTCAGCCTTGAGGAAGCAAACCATTGTCTTAAAGAATGTATACTTCCACAAGGAATGATTCTTGACGAATTGACTAGCCGTGGACTTTCAACCAGTGGCTGGGTAGTTTTAGGTTGCCTAACTACTGTTCGCTACGAAAAGCAAACTCCGATCGGACTCATGGCTCTTGATCAAAGCCAATACTTTGATATTGTTGACTATGAGCTTGAATTAGAAGTGGAAGATGGCAACCAAGGAAGTCTTGATTTCCAAGAATTTTTACAAGCCAATGAAATCCATTACAAAAAAGCTCCTTCAAAATTGGTTCGTTTTATAGAAAATATGAAAAAATACTGAAATAATCTTCTTTTTTTGATAAAATAAAAGGGATGAAAAATAATAGAATCTGTTGTAGAGAGTGTTTATCACTAAAAGTGTTTCACTACAGCGATTCACTTAGTTTAAAGAGGACGGTTTATCGATGTCAGATACAAAAAACATGAAACTTTTCGCACTATCTTCCAACCAGGAAATTGCTCAAAGAATCGCAGATGCTGCAGGTGTTCCACTTGGAAAAGTATCTTCACGTCAATTTTCAGATGGTGAAATCCAAGTAAACATTGAAGAAAGTGTTCGTGGATATGATGTTTATATCATCCAATCAACTAGTTATCCAGTAAATAACCACTTGATGGAACTCTTGATTATGGTTGATGCTTGTGTTCGCGCTAGTGCTAATACTATTAACGTTGTACTTCCATACTTCGGCTACGCTCGCCAAGATCGTATCGCTTCTTCTCGCGAACCACTTACTGCAAAACTGGTTGCAAATATGTTGGTGAAAGCTGGAGTTAGTCGTGTATTGACTCTTGACCTCCATGCCGTTCAGGTTCAAGGTTTCTTTGACATTCCTGTAGATAATCTCTATACAATTCCACTTTTTGCAAAACATTACTGCGATAAAGGTTTGACTGGTTCAGATGTGGTTGTTGTCAGTCCTAAAAACTCTGGTGTAAAACGTGCGCGTAGTCTTGCAGAATACCTAGATGCTCCAATTGCCATCATTGATTATGCACAAGATGATTCTGAACGCAGTCAAGGTTACATTATCGGAGATGTCGAAGGTAAAAAGGCAATCTTGATTGATGACATTCTGAATACTGGCCGTACCTTCTCTGAAGCTGCTAAAATCTTAGAACGTGACGGCGCAACTGAAATCTATGCAGTTTCAAGTCATGGACTATTCGTTAACGGTGCTGCAGAGTTATTAGATGCAACAAATATCAAGGAGATCTTGGTTACAGATTCTGTTGTGACAGAAAGTAGAAAACCTAAAAACGTACAATACATCACTGCTAGTGAATTGATTGGTGATGCTATGGTTCGTATTCATGAAAGAAAACCAGTTAGTCCACTATTTAAATAGAAATTAGGTGAGTTTTTGATTTATTTGGATAATGCTGCAACGACTCCGATGTCTTTAGTAGCTATCTCAGCAATGACTCAAGTCATGCAAGAAACTTATGGCAACCCTTCTAGTATTCATGGCCATGGGCGCCAAGCAGGTAAACTATTACGAGAAGCTCGTCAAGAACTTGCAAGTTTACTAGGAACAAAGCCACAACATATATTTTTTACCACTGGTGGTACTGAAAGCAATAATACTGCTATCATCGGCTACTGCCTTCGCCATCAAAATCGTGGAAAGCACATTATCACTACTGCGATTGAGCACCATGCTGTTCTAGAACCCATCAAATACTTGGTTGAAAATTTCGGTTTTGAAGTGACTATTTTACATCCTGAACATCAAGAAATCACTGCAGACCAAGTCAAATGCACTGCGTGAAGATACCATTCTTGTTTCTACTATGTTTGCCAACAATGAAACTGGTACACTGTTACCTATTGCTGAAATTGGTGAGGTTCTAAAAAATCATCCAGCCGTTTATCATGTCGATGCAGTTCAGGCAGTCGGTAAATTAGAGATACTTCCCGAAAAATTGGGAATTGATTTTCTCAGTGCTTCAGCACACAAATTTTATGGTCCAAAAGGAGTTGGTTTTCTCTATGCTGCATCTACAGATTTTGATTCCTACCTTCATGGTGGTGATCAAGAGCAGAAAAAAAGAGCAGGAACAGAAAATCTTCCTGCCATTGTAGGAATGGTAGCAGCTCTAAAGGATGATCTTGAAAAACAAGCACAAAACTTTGAAAAGGTTCAACAACTAAAAGACACATTCTTAAATGAAATGGCTGATACAGACTATTACTTCAATCAAGGGAAAGACCAGCTACCTTATGTCCTTAATATTGGATTCCCAGGTCAACGTAATGATCTACTACTCCTTCGTCTAGATCTTGAAGGTATTTCTATTTCAACTGGCTCTGCTTGTACTGCAGGTGTCGTTCAGGTTAGTCATGTTCTTCAGGCTTTCTACGGTGAAGACTCTCCTCGCTTACACGAATCCGTTCGCGTCAGCATTTCACCTCAAAATACAGAGCAAGAAATAATCACTCTCGCACAAACTCTAAAAGAAATCATTGGAGGTTAACTCAATGGCATTCGAAAAAACCATTAGTCTTAAAAATTGCCGTTATGATTACACACTTAGCCCAACCGTTAAAAAGTTCACTCTAAAAGATAACACTTTTTTTGAAACTAAGGTTGGTAACTATGAACTAACACGTCTTCTTGAAAAAAAGTTCCAAATAGTGGGGAAGGTTTCCAACTTAAGATTATCATCAACAAAGACTTAACAGGTGCAAAAATCAACATCACTGATAAATTTGGTCTACGTTTAGTCGATATCTTTAAGTCAGAAGAAACTCATATCCACCAAGAGAAATTTTACTTCTTGATGGATAGTCTTGTTGAACGTGATGTCTTTACTAAAAGCGAAAGATAGAAGGCAATCATGTTTCGATTAACTTACAAAGACACCTATCAAGTCGATCGCGTTTTAGAATACGAAGATTATGAAGCACTCATGCTATCACTTTCAGGCTGTGTGACTCTTCCAGATACCACTGTCATTACTTCTCTGACCTATAATGGAAAAGAAATCTATCAGGGGCTTCTGGGAGATCTCTATCGTTTTCTATCTCACTATGATTTTACGAAGATAAGCTAAGATTTTTCTTAGTTTCAGAACGAAGACAAACGCCAAAAATGACGTTTGTCTTTTTCTGTTTTCAAAAATAGTTTATCTCATCATCTACTAATCTATCCAAAAATCTGAATTTGAGAAAAATAAAAAGGGATATTCCCTATCCATTTCACTAATTTTTTGATATTTAAACACGCCAAAGTAAGCCCAACCTGATCCTCCATTTTGGACTTTCCTTTCTCTCTCGTGTATCTCAAATTATGGTATTCCTTAGCCGTTCCAAAGAGTCGTTCAATTGTTTCTTTGCGTTTCTTATAGAGCTCTTTCATTTCTATTTGATGACGAATCTCCTCACAAAATTCAAGGGCATCTTTCCAGACATGTCTCGTTACTACTTTTTGAAAATTCTTGCTTTGGGTACAAACGGATAATAGGGGGCAGTTAACACATACTTTAGGATTACTCTTATACTCACGGTAGCCTTCTCGAGTGGTTGTGCGATAGCTTAACACTTGATTCTCTGGACAAACATAATGATCATAACTTGCATCATAAACAAAATTACTAGGCCTTAAGTTCCCCTTTACTCCCTTTGGACGAGTATAAGGAAAAACAGGAATGATATTTCGCTCTAATAAATAATGGGCAATAGCTGGGGTCTTGTAACCTGAATCCGCAATAATATAGTGGGGCGAGAATGGCTCTAACTTTGAAAAAAGAGCAGGGAAAGCCTGACTATCATGAACATTTCCTGCTTCAACCGTATAAGCTAAGGCCCAACCATGCTTATCGCAAGCCACTTGGGCAGAATAGGCAAATACTTCCTTATGTTCGCCCTTATGGAACCAACCACACTCGGGATCTGTCGTTGAGATTTTCTTTTCCTTAGCCTCACTTTCTTTTGCGGGCTTTAAGGACTTTTTTTCGTGTTTTTCCTATCTAAATCAATCTCAACTGCCAATTGTTCACTCATAAATTTAGCTTGTTGGTCTACCATTTCCTTACGATACTTGTGACTATTAGCCGCCGCTTTGATATGGGTACCATCCACAAATATTTCAGAAGGATCAATTAAGCCAGCATACAAAGCTTGGTTGAGAACCTGTGAAAAAATCTCAGAAATGAGTTCTTTATCTTGAAAACGACGGCTGTAATTCTTTCCATAGGTAGTAAAATGAGGGACCTTATCATCTAAAGTTAGTCCAAGAAACCAACGATAGGCCACGTTTACTTCAATCTCTTTCATGGTTTGGCGCATAGAACGAATACCATAAAAACATTTAATCAAAGGAATTTTGACTAGCATGACGGGATCAAGACTAGGACGACCATTATCTGGACTATAGGTATCTTCTACCAAGTTATAAATAAAGTCAAAATCAATCTTTGAATCTACTTGTCGAAGAAAGTGATTTTCTGGGGACCAATTCGTCTATTGTATAGAAACCATATTGCTTACGGTTATAATCAGGTTTTTCTTTGTGAAACATAGGGATTACCTCACAACTCTTCTTACCTCTATTATACGACTTTACACAAAGAAAAGCCCTTGGAAACTTGACTTCCAAGGACTTTGTCTTCAATCTGAAACTAAGATTTTCTTAGTTTTTTCTTGTTTTTGTTGATTTTTTCACAATCTTTCTATAAAATAGTATTTAGAAAGGTTGTGATTTTGTGAAAGAAAAACAGTCTGCTATTCCAAAAGCAACAGCAAAGAGACTTTCTCTTTATTATCGTATCTTTAAAAGATTTCATGCAGAAAAGATTGAAAGAGCCAACTCAAAACAAATTGCCGAGGCCATTGGTATTGATTCCGCTACGGTTAGACGAGATTTTTCCTACTTTGGTGAACTTGGTCGCCGGGGATTTGGCTATGATGTCAAAAAACTAATGACGTTTTTTGCCGATCTTCTAAATGATAATTCTATTACAAATGTTATGTTGGTGGGGATTGGTAATATGGGGCACGCTCTCCTTCACTACCGTTTCCATGAACGAAACAAAATGAAAATCATTATGGCTTTTGATTTGGATGACCATCCTGAAGTTGGTACAAAAACTCCCGATGGAATTCCAATTTATGGAATCTCCCAAATCAAGGATAAAATAAAAAATGCAGATGTAAAAACTGCAATCTTAACTGTTCCGAGTGTCAAATCACAAGAAGTAGCTAATCTCCTTGTCGAAGCAGGTATTAAAGGAATTTTAAGCTTTTCACCCGTTCATCTCCAACTACCAAAAGATGTAGTGGCTCAATATGTGGATTTAACTAGTGAATTGCAAACTCTCCTCTATTTCATGAGAAAAGAGGATTAGAAAGCGTAAGCATTTATGAAAAAACCAGTTATTGGGATTACAGGAAACGAAAAAGCTCATCCTGATGATGAGCTATGCTGCAAAGGGCTTTGTTGAAGGAGTCAAGGAAGCTGGGGGAATTCCCATTATCCTACCAATTGGTGATCAAGAAATGGCCAGTTACTACATTGGCTTGATTGATAAACTCATTTTAACTGGTGGACAAAATGTCGATCCCAAGTTTTACGGTGAACCTAAAACGATCGATAGCGATGACTACCACCTTCAAAGAGATATTTTTGAGCTAGCTCTTATAAAAGAAGCCATTAAACAGAAGAAACCCATTTTTTCTGTTTGTCGAGGCACCCAGCTCTTTAATGTGGCTATGGGAGGAACTCTTTATCAAGATATTGAAGAACATTGGCAGGATACTTCAGCTGAGTATACAACTCAACGTTTAGTCACTGAGCCTGATACTATTCTTCGAGAAATCTACGGAGAAATCTCTCATATTAACTCTTTCCATCATCAGAGCATTAAAGACCTTGCTCCAAATCTAAAGGTTGTCGCTCATGATCCTAAAGACGGTATTATTGAGGCAGTAACAACGACTGATGGTTTCCCTTACCTCGGTGTTCAATGGCATCCTGAATTTCTTTTTGAAAATCGCCCCAAAGATAAAACACTTTTCGACTATGTCGTCAATGAACTCTAAGGTTACTAATAGGTTATTAAATCATGAATGAACTTGAAACACCTTCTACTCATGAGATTTTGAGAGATTTAGAAGCTAATATTTTCACTTTTGTTAAGAGCAAGGAAATAGAAGTTTATTTTCAACTTTCTAATCTATACAGACTTTTAACAGCCGAAAGCTATCAAGCATTTTCTAAGGATAAAGAGAATCTTGATAAACTATCTCAAAAAGAAAAACAAAAGCAACTCAAAGAGTGGTCTAAAAAGGCAAAAACATTTTGTAAAAAAACAGATGCTAAATTAAAAGGTAAATTTCGCTCATCGGTCAGTTTTTACAGGGATATCCTCATCCATAAAAAGAGGTATTATAAAATAAAAGACTTCAATGCTATTGTCGACTTTATCGTGCAAGAAAAATTGTTAGTCCCTACATTAGCTCCACTTCCTAAAATTGATATGAACGAAGTAGAGTCCTATGTTTTACAAGAGATTGAGCAGGGTCCCCTAAAATTTAAAAAATAAACCTATATCAAGTCCGTCTTCTCACGGTAACTAAAATAATTGGAATGTGAGACGATAAGATGATCCAATAAGACCAATCCCATTAATTCGCAGGCTTCTTTAACAAGCTTCGTAACATGGTCATCATTTCTACTCGGCATGACAGCACCAGATGGATGATTATGAACCAGAATCACAGATGTTGCCATATGCTTCAAAGCATAGTGGAGAATTTCCCGTGGTTCCGCAATACTTCTAGTAGCTGAGCCGATAAAAATGGTTTGCTGATGAATAATTTGATTTTGTGTATTTAGATAGAGCGCCACCAGGTGCTCTTGTTTTTTATCTCCCAGTTCAGCTTGCATCTTTTTAGCTAGTCTTTGACTACTAAGAATGCTCTCTGCCTCAATGGTTTCTTGTTTGTGAATACGACTTCCCAGCTCAATCATGGCTTGCAATTCAATAGCTTTTACTCTACCGATACCTGATAAACTCTGTAGTTCTTGCAGGGTCATTTTTTTCAAATCAGTTAAGCAATTTAATTGATTCAATACTTTTTGTGCGATTTCAAAAACAGTAGATTGACGAGTCCCTGTTCGTAACAAAATGGCTAGTAACTCCTGATTACTCAAACTCTCTACTCCTTCTGTTACCAAGCGTTCCCTTGGTAAGAGCGAATCTTCTTGAAAAGAAATACTATACATAAAAATCCTCCTCACTTTATTATTCGTGAGAAGGATGCTTAATTCGATAAAAACTAGTTATTTTTAGATTTTATCAAGCGCTAGTCGTAAATCTTCAATCAAATCATCAACATTTTCAAGACCGATTGAAAGACGGATTTGATTTTTAGTTACTCCTGCTGCCTCTAGATCTGAGTCAGACAACTGAGCATGTGTTGTAGTTGCTGGATGAACGACCAATGATTTAGCATCTGCTACATTGGCTAAGTTTGAAAAGATTTCCAAGTTGTCTATCACCTTACGTGCTTCTGCTTCTCCACCTTTAACGTGGAAGGTAAAGATTGAACCAACACCTTTTGGTAAATATTTCTCCGCCAAGGCATGGTAAGGGCTATCAGCTAATTTTGGATAGTTAACTTTTTCAACCTTTGGATGGTTCACAAGGAAATCAACAATTTTTTCAGCATTTTGAACATGGCGTTCAACACGTAGAGAAAGTGTTTCAAGACCTTGCAAGAGCAAGAATGAATTAAATGGTGAAAGGGCAGCTCCCATATCGCGAAGCAATTGCACACGAGCAGCAATGATAAAAGCTGCAGCACCAACATCACGAGTATAGCTGATATTGTGGTAGCTTGGATCTTCTTCGACTAATTGAGGGAATTTCCCTGAAGCAGCCCAGTCAAACTTACCACTATCAACAATGACACCGCCAATAGTTGTACCGTGTCCTCCGATAAACTTAGTAGCCGAGTGAACTGAGATATCTACACCGTGTGAAAAGACATTAATGAGATATGGTGTTGCAAATGTATTGTCAGCAACCAAAGGAATTTGGTGTTTGTGAGCAATTTCAGCAATTTTTTCGATATCAGGAATATTGATAACTGGATTACCCAAAGTTTCAATCAAAACAAGTCTGGTATTGTCTTTAATCGCTGCTTCTACCTCTTCTAGATTATCGATATCAACAAAAGTTGTGGTGATGCCGTAACGAGGTAGGGTTTCTTTCAAGAGGTTAAAGGTCCCACCGTAGATAGTTGAAGCTGCAACCACGTGGTCTCCTGCGTGAGCAAGTCCAAGGATAGTATAAGTAAGAGCTGCCATTCCAGAAGCTGTGGCAAGTGCACCTACTCCGCCTTCTAGTGCTGCAATACGCTCTTCAAAGGCTGAAGTTGTTGGATTGGTAATACGAGTATAGATATTTCCAGCTTTTTTTGAAGGGCAAAAAGGTCTGCACCCTCCTGTGTATCTTCAAATACAAAAGATGTTGTTTGGTAAATTGGTACAGCACGAGACTTGGTAGTAGCATCTACCACTTGTCCTGCATGCAATTGTAGGGTTTCGAATTTAAATTCACGAGTCATCATCAGACCTCCAAAGATTTCATTAAATTAATTGTATCATCTATGGCAGTTAGTTACAAATACAACTTTGTTATATATTGGCATAAGCAATAGCTATGGCTATTATTAAAATTGTAGAACTTTTTTCAGAAAGTTTAAAAAGTTTGATTTCACTTCTCCCATACTTTATAATGAATATAAAGGAGAAGAATATGTCAGAAATTACACATGAAATTGATACAAACTTCGCTGGTCGTTTAAATATTCTACGTGCTGGTGTCCTCGGAGCCAATGACGGGATCATTTCCATCGCTGGAGTTGTTATCGGGGTTGCCAGTGCAACAAGTAATATTTGGATAATCTTTCTTTCAGGTTTGGCTGCCATCTTAGCGGGTGCCTTCTCTATGGCTGGAGGTGAATATGTTTCAGTATCCACTCAAAAAGACACTGAAGAAGCTGCTGTAGCTCGTGAGCAATTACTTTTGGATAAGGATATCGAGGCCGCAAAGAAATCTCTCTATGCTTCTTATCTTCAAAATGGTGAGTGTGAAACTTCAGCTCAACTTTTAGTCAATAAAGCTTTTCTTAAAAATCCACTTAAAGCCTTAGTTGAGGAAAAATACGGAATCGAGTATGAAGAGTTTACCAATCCTTGGCATGCTGCAGCATCTAGCTTCATCGCTTTTGTTCTTGGTAGTTTACCACCAATGCTTTCCATTACCATCTTTCCAAGCGACTACCGAATCCCTGCTACTGTTTTCATCGTTGCGATTTCTCTATTGATTACAGGTTACACCAGTGCCAAACTTGGGAAAGCACCAATAAAAACAGCCATGATCCGTAACCTTTGTATCGGTTTGTTGACTATGGGAGTTACCTATCTATTCGGACAGTTGTTTAGTATTTAAAAAAAGATACCGCTCGGTATCTTTTTTTGCTATCAAATATAGACAGTTAATTTGATTTACCAAAACCAACCTTCGTCATCATTGATAGGTTGAGCTTCTTTGATCTTGCGTGGGCCTGTTCCATACATTTCAGCTTCGATATCTTCTTTTGTTGGTAGAATCGAAGCTAGGATAATGTAGATAATAATTCCGAGTCCAAAGTTTGCGATTGTAAAGATTGCAAAAAGGAAACGAACTAGGGTTACATCAAGATTCCACTTATCAGATAGACCTGCAAGAACACCTGATATCATGCGATTTCGTCTCATTTTATAAAATTTTGTATTCATAATTTATTCCTCTTTCGGATTTCTTAATCTTAGTATAGCACTAAACTAGATTTGCTACATCAGTCCTTAGGCCGATTTAATAAGACGAGCTTTCCACGACAGAGACCACAACGATAACGCTTGGTATCGATTTTTCGCTTTCGTTGATAAATTTGCTGACAAGTCTGACAAGTATAGACTAAGCTTGGTGTTTGATTAGAATTTGACAAGGGAGGAACAAAGCGGAGCCCGTCTACCTCTTTTAAAAGTTGCTTAAAGGCTAAATCCTTATGCTGATAACCCTTACCTTCGTAATAAAGATGATAATGACAGAGCTCATGACGAACAATTTTTCGAAAAACCTCTAAACCAAGTTCTTGATAAACCTTGGGATTAAAATCCAAATGACCATCTTTTGGGAAAAATCGTCCACCTGTCGACCGTAAACGAGTATTCCATTTAGCTTGGTGTTTGAAAGGTTTTCCAAAATCCTCTAAAGAGACCTGTTTAACGTAATCAGTTAGATTCATTTGGTGCAAGAAGCGACAGATTGACTTTTTCTCGGTCAGCATCGATTTTTTTAACCCAAACGGTTACCAAATCGCCAACCGAAACTACTTGACTCGGATGTTTGATAAATTTCTTACTCATGTGAGAGATATGAATGAGACCGTCCTCATGGATACCGATATCAACAAAGGCACCGAAGTCAACGACGTTGCGTACAACTCCCTCAAGCTTTTGGCCAACTTGTAAGTCTTTGATATCCAAAACATCCTGACGAAGGACCGGAGCATCAAAAGAATCACGGAAATCACGTCCTGGTTTGAGAAGGTCAGCGATAATATCTTTAAGTGTTTCTTGACCGAGGTCTAGCTCTTGAGCCATTTCCTTGATTGAAACGGATTTTAGCTTGGCTTGCGCTTCTTCATTTAGGTCTTTAATATCTAAGCGTTTGAAGAGTTCCTTGACCGCTGCATAGTTTTCTGGGTGAACACCAGTATTGTCAAGGATGTTGCTGCTTTCAGGAATACGGAGGAAGCCTGCTGCCTGTTCAAATGCTTTGGCGCCTAAACGAGGAACCTTCTTAATTTGAGCGCGTGAAGTGATTTTTCCTTCTTCCTCACGATACTTAACAATATTTTCTGAGATCGTTTTGTTTAGTCCTGCGACATGTGAAAGCAAGGCTGGACTAGCTGTATTTATATTGACACCGACTTGGTTCACTACTGTATCAACAACAAAGTCCAGACTTTCAGACAGTTTTTTCTGACTAACATCGTGCTGATATTGACCGACACCGATGGATTTAGGATCGATTTTAACCAACTCAGCAAGCGGGTCTTGCAAACGACGGGCAATGGAAATGGCTGAGCGTTTTTCAACGGTTAACTCAGGAAACTCCTGACGGGCAAGTTCACTAGCTGAGTAGACAGACGCACCGCTCTCATTGACAATGACATAGCTGACTTCTGGAAAAATCCTTCAATACTTCAGCAACAAAAGCTTCACTTTCACGACTGGCAGTTCCATTTCCGATAGCGATGATTTCAACACCGTATTGCCCAATCAAATCTGCCAAATCACGCTTAGCTTCTTCAATCTGACGAGCTGAAGCTGGTTTGACTGGATAAATGACTTGCGTTGTCAGCATCTTACCAGTCGCATCAACGACCGCAAGCTTGGCACCTGTACGAAAGGCAGGGTCAAATCCAAGAACCACGCGCCCTTTTAGCGGTGCTACGAGAAGGAGATTACGCAGATTGTCAGAAAAATAGTTGGATAGCACCTTCTTCTGCCTTTTCCGTCAATTCAGTACGAATACGGCGCTCAATAGCTGGTAAGACCTTCTTTTTAACAGACTGCTGAACAACTTCATCAATATAGGCATTCTTAACCTTGAAACGAGCAGCAAAGAAGGCTTGGATACGATCAACTGCATGCTCAAATCCAATCTTCAAAATGCCTAGCTTCTCACCACGATTAAGGGCAAGCGTACGGTAGCCCTGCATGTTAGCAACCGTCTCCGAGAAATCGTAATAAATCTGAAAGACTTGCTTCTCATCCAAACTTTCGTCCTTGACTTGTGAAGTAATCTTAGAATGTCTAAGGACCTCTTGATAAGTCATCGAACGCAAATTGACATCCTCAGAGAGAGCTTCAACCAAAATATCAACTGCCCCAGATAAGACCTCTTGGGGCGTAGCAAATCCTTCACAGACAAATGCTTCTGCTTCTTTTTCTAGGTCAGAAACATTCTGTAGGATTAAACGAGCAAGTGGAAAGAGTCCTGCCTCACGCGCAATCGTTGCCTTGGTGCGACGTTTTTCCTTATAGGGAAGATAGAGCTCTTCAACGTCTGCGAGTTTTTCAGCAGCTAAGATGGCTTCTTCTAACTCTTTGGTCAACTTACCTTGCTCTTTGATTTTTGCTAAAACTGCTTCCTTACGGTCATTGAGGTTGGTAAGACTTTTATCAAGGTCGATAATAGCTTTAATAGCTACCTCATCCAAACTACCAGTCATGTCTTTCCGATAACGAGCGATAAAGGGAATGGTTGCTCCTTCTGCTGTCAAAGACAAGACCGTATCAATTTGCTTTAAGCTTACACCCAAATCTTGGGAAATTTTTTCATATTTTTTATCCATGAAACTATTATACCATAAGGAAGAAAGCTTGTTTTCATTAATGTCACAGTTAGCTTGGTATTTGTTGAAGATAAAAATTCATTTGGCTTGTCAATTTAAAATTAAACCTTTTGGCTGAAATAATAGTATAATAGAGGAAACAATAAGAATCGAGGTATGCCTTATGGCTGTTAAATTTACAAAAACTGATGACTTAGATAAGATGTTCGAAGAGTTCGCTAAACTACCTGATTTAAAGCAAGTGACATTTCCAGATGACAAAGAAAAGAAAGATAAAGCAGAAAAGAAAAAATAGATGACACTCTTTCAAATCTACCTTCTAGTGTGTTACAAGCAGGCGCTATCTTTTTATCAATCATCATTGAAGCCCTACCCTTCGTTTTGATTGGAAGCATTATTTCTGGTGCTATCGAAGTCTATGTGACTTCTGAAAAAGTATATAGATTTCTCCCTAAAAATCGTTTGGGGAGGATCTTTTTTGGTACCTTCATAGGGTTTCTCTTTCCCTCTTGTGAGTGTGGAATTGTCCCTATCATCAACCGTTTCTTGGAGAAGAAGGTTCCAAGCTATACAGCTGTTCCCTTTCTAGTAACAGCTCCAATAATTAATCCCATCGTACTCTTTGCGACCTATTCAGCCTTTGGTAATTCATTTAAAATGGTCTTACTCCGCGCTTTAGGTTCGATTCTTGTTGCTACTATATTGGGTATCTTACTTGGATTTTTCTGGGAAGGATCGATTCAAAAGGAAAATAGGCTGGCTTGTCATGAACATGATTTTTCTCACTTGACCAAAGGTCAGAAACTTCTTCAGGTCGTTATCCAAGCTATTGATGAATTCTTTGATATGGGACGTTATTTGGTTTTTGGCTGTCTGTTTGTAAGTATAGTCCAGGTTATGTACCAACTAGGATCCTGACTTCTATCAGCGCATCACCTCTACTTGCAATCGTTCTCTTGATGGTCTTATCCTTCCTTCTATCACTTTGTAGTGAAGCGGATGCCTTTATTGGCTCTTCGTTGCTCTCTAGTTTCGGATTTGCGCCAGTTCTTGCCTTTCTGGTTATTGGACCAATGTTTGATGTCAAAAACCTACTCATGATGAAGAATTATCTTAAAACTCGCTTTATTTGGCAGTTCATGACCATTGTGACTCTTGTTGTTCTTGTCTATTCTTATATAGTCGGGGTGATGCTATGATACGATTTCTTATTTTGATGAGTTATTTTGTCTTAACCCTTTATTTGCACCTATCAGGTAAGCTCAATCAGTATCTAAACCTCCACTACTCTTATCTGGCTTATATAACAATGGTGTTGTCTTTCTTGCTAGCCATTGTTCAAGCCTATATTTGCTTCAAGCGTTTGAAAGAACACAGTCACTTACACAAGTTTTCTGCCAAGCTTGCTAGTTTTGTCCTCCTAAGTTTACCTTTGTTAGTTGGATTTGTCTTTCCAACTGTTGCACTAGACTCACAAACTGTATCTGCAAAAGGATATTATTTCCCTCTGTCAGAAGGAACGGACAAGGCAATCCAAGCAAGCGAAGGTACTAGCAGTCAGTATCTTAAGCCGGATACCAGTAGGTTTTATTCACACACAGCTTATGTAGACACTGTCCGTAAGAGTGCTGATAAGTATTTAGCTCAATCTAGTATTGTTATCAAGGATGAAAATTACTTGGAAGTCATGGAAGCTATTTATGATTATCCAAATGAATTTGAAGGCAAGGAAATCGAGTTCACAGGCTTTGTCTACAACGATCCGAATCACGCTAAAAGTCAATTTGTCTTTCGCTTTGGTATCATGCACTGTATCGCTGATTCAGGAGTTTTTGGCCTCTTGACTACAGGAAGTACCAACCATTATGAGAATAACACTTGGGTGAGAGTCAAAGGGAAGATTAGCAATCACTACCACAAGGAACTCAACCAGGTTCTCCCAACCCTTGAAGTCCAGTCTTTCATCAAAGTGGACAAACCTGAGAACCCTTATGTTTATAAAGAATTCTAAAAAAGTAGCCTGAGCGGGCTACTTTTTTGTCTGTTTATCTATTTTTTACTTATAGGATTTAAACATCCAAGCTTAAGTTTTGCCATTAGCTCTAAATGAATGTTCTGAGATCCATTTGGTGTAGCTAGCTAACCTTTCATCTGTTAAGGATCCTACTGCAATAGTTACACACATATCGACCGCTTCTTCAACTGTTACAGAAAAACGATAACCATTTAACTGCAGAAATTTTACTAATACGAAGAAAGCAGTTCGTTTATTAGCGTTGGCAAAAACATGCTTCTTGATTAATTGGACAAATAGTATCGTTGCCTTATCAAAAATTGTTGGATAAAGAGGTTTGCCAAAAATAAATTGTTCTGGTAAATTGACAATCATATTTAAGGCAGAAGGACTAACCGTCTGAATTTTTTCATTAGGTGAATAACGTTGAATTGCTAAAGCATTGATTTTCTCGATTTGCCTTTCTGTTAGATAGACTGTCATTTTTCCACCAAAGCTTTGAAAACATCATCGTATTCATCAAATATTTTGTTCAAATTTAAGTCAAAGGCATCATCAGATACATAAGAAATCTGATGTCCAGACTCTTCGGGAGTAAAGATAATTTCACCACTTGGTAACAATTTCGCTTCGTATTTTACACCACTTGGAATATTGAATTCGCTTGGAATGGTGATGGTGATTGAATTTCCTTGTTTTCTTGTTTTTACTACCATCAGATTTCCTCCTTTGAAGTATTATAACAAATAATTACCGTAATTACAATGATAGAATATCAGTTAAAATAATTCAGCTTGAGAAATTTCTACTAAGAACTCATCCGAATAAACCGAATAAGCATTTGGATCAGGCACTTGGTGGTCGTTCATTGCTTGACCACATCTACATGTCCATTTTCCCATATCTAACCTCAGTCACGACTTAATTCTTCAAGGAAAAATTGATTGAGATTTTTCCAGTCTTTTTTATCCTTGCTAACACTATGTTCATTTTATCAGAATTCTAGGACATTATAGTTATTTAGTTTTAAAAAAGCACTCTAAACATTCAAAGATATTTGGGACTTCCCTTAATAAATTTGTTACTTTCTTTTTCAAGACAGCCCAAGCTTGCTCAATGGGATTCAAATCTGGTGAATAAGGTGGTAGAGGTAAGAAAAAGTGTTTATCTTTGACGCAAAGTTCATCCAAAATCTTCTTGGGATGAAAACTAGCATTGTCCATGACAATGACATGAGGTGTCTTCAAAGCAGGCAGGAGTTGCGTTTTGAACCACTTAACAAAGAAGTCGCTCGTCATGCTTTCCTTGTAAATCATAGGAGCTATAAACTCTCCATCTACTTTTCCTGCAACAATTGAAGTCCGCTCAAAACGCCGTCCATTAATCTTTTTCATAGACTTTCTCTCCTCTAGGAGCCCGTGCATGAGAACGATAGAGGTAGCGGTCGATTCCTGTTTCGTCAATATATACGACTGGTAAATCTTTTAGATTATCCAAAATATCAAGAAATTCAGCGACTTTCTCTGGATCTTGTTCCTTAAAGCTAGTCGTCTTTTTTTAAAGTGACATTGATCTGCTTTAAAGCTGCCCATACTGAAGGAACAGCACAATCAAAATGTGCCGCAATTTCCCGTAAAAAAGCATCTGGATGAGCCTCTACAAAGGCCTTCAACTCCTCCAAAGGAATCTTTCGGCTTTTGGCAACTCTCTTTTTCCGCTCTAAGTGCCCTTGTTCACGTAATTTCTTTTCCCATGTGAAGAGAGTTCTGACGCCAACATCAAAAACTTTGGATGCCTCGACATGGCTGTGTCCCTCTTTGATGTAATTTAATGCTCGTTGTTTAAAATCTGTACTATATGCCATAGCTTTATTATAACATGTATTTTATAAACTAAGTAACTATATCAAAAATTACTATAGTATCTACAGAAAAAAGCCTACGATAGGCTTTCTCATCTGACAATATCTTTATACATGTCTGGTCTTCTATCTCTAAACAAGCCCCAGTTTAGGCGCTCATTTGCTCCTTTGTCGAGGTCATAGGTAGTCAACAAAATTGCTTCAGCTTGTCGTTCTGCTTGAGTCAAGATAGCTCCTGTTTCATCGGTCATAAAGGATGAACCGTAGAAGTTAAGGCTAGAACTTTGTCCTCCATTTTCCTCGCATGGTTGAACTTCTTCCAAACCATAACGATTGGCTGCAATAACTGGGACAATATTAGCTGCTGCATGTCCTTGCATGGTACGTTGCCAATGTCCACAACTATCTGTATCCAAAATTGGCTCCGAACCAATGGCTGTTGGATAAAAGAGTAATTCTGCGCCATTTAAGGCAAGACAACGGGCTGTTTCTGGGAACCACTGGTCCCAACAAATCCCAATACCAATCTTAGCATAACGAGTATCCCAGACCTTGAAACCAGTATTTCCAGGAGTAAAGAAGAACTTTTCTTGATAATAGTGGTCATCTGGTATGTGTGTTTTTCGATAAACGCCTAATACTTCCCCATCAGCATCAATGACAGCAATAGAATTGTATAAGACATTACCATCCTTTTCGTAGAAACTGATTGGTAAAACGACCTTTAGTTCCTTGGCAATCACTCTAAAATGCTGTACAGCTGTATTTTCTGATACGGATTGCGCATACTGGTAGTAGTCATACTGACGTTCCTGACAGAAATAGGGACGTTCAAATAATTCTGGTAAAAGAATGATCTGGGCTCCTTGCTCCGCAGCTTGACGGACTAAACGTTCAGCTGTTTGGATATTCGTTTCCACATCCTTAGCGCATTGCATCTGAATAGCTGCAACCGTTACATTTCTCATCTTGTTCTCCTATTCTGGAATTTGTTGGGTAATACAGTGGATATTTCCACCACCTAAAAGAATATCTCTTGCAGGGATTCCTACGACTTCACGGTCTGGGAAGCACTGACTGAGAATATCTAAGGCCACTTGGTCGTTTTCGTCCTGAAATTGTGGCACCAAGACAGTCTTATTGGCAATATAGAAGTTCACATAGGATGCTGCTAAACGCTCACCAGCATAGCGTTCTTCTTCACCTTTTTCATATGAATAGCCCGGCAAATCTTCTTCCGTCACTACTTGATGGATAGCTGGAATCGGAAGTTTATGAATGGTAAAGGAACGCCCCTTTGCATCTGTTTCCGTCTCTAAAAGAGCTAGATCTGCCGCAGACATGGCATACTGGGGATCATCCTGATCATCTGTCCAAGCTAAAACAATCTCCGCTGGACCAACAAAGGCTGCTACATTGTCAACGTGTTCATTGGTTTCATCCTGATAAATACCATAAGGAAGCCAGATAACTTTTTCAGCTCCAAGACTCTCTAGTAAGGTATTTTCAATCTCTTCTTTAGTCATATGTGGATTGCGACCCGGACTGAGAAGGCAACTTTCTGTGACAAGTATTGTTCCTTGGCCGTCACTGTGAATAGCTCCACCTTCTAGTACAAAAGGTTTGGCGCTATATACAGATATATTTAATTCTCTAGCAAAGGAAGACGCGACTTGGTCATCTGCTTCATAGTCTTGATAGAGTCCATCCACAGCACCACCCCAGGCATTGAAAGACCAATCGATTGCCAACTTTTCCCTTTATCATTAAGAAGAATCGTCGGACCTGTATCACGAGCCCAGGCATCATTTGTCAGAATATCTAGATAAACAACCTTGTCTCCAAGATAGGATTGTGCTTCAGATAGATAGTCCTGCTCCACTAAGAGATAAACAGTTTCCCCTTCTGCTATGGTCTTGATAATCTGGCTAAATGCTCTTTGGGCAGCTTTTCCTTGAAATGGCCAAGACCCTGGTCGAGTAGGCCATATCATAAGAGTCCCATGGTGGGGTTCATATTCTGCTGGCATACGATATCCTAATTTCTTTGGACTGTGCATTATGATAATCTCTCCTTAAAGTCTTTGTAACCAAATGCCTTGACTAAACTGCATTCACCCTCTTTATCCATCACATACAAACTTGGAAGTCCAATCCCGTTAAAGGTATTATTTTTGACAAAGGAGTAGATTGCCATATCCTCAAAGTAAAGTCTATCTCCAATCTCAACTGGATTTTCAAAACTATAGTCACCAATGATATCTCCTGTTAGACAGGTATTGGAAGAAAATCTATAAGTATAGTTTTTTTCTTGCGCTTCAAACCGTCTCTCAATGGGGGACGATAAGGCATCTCTAGAACATCTGGCATATGGCAGCTTGCTGAAGCATCTAAGACTAAAGTCTCAATGCCATTCTCAACAATATCTAAGACTTCCGTAGCCAAATAACCCGCATTAAGCGCAATGGCTTCTCCTGGTTCGATATAGACATCAAGGTCATAGGTTTCACGAATACGTTTAATCTCAGAAATCAGTAAATCCACATCATAGTCGGCTCTCGTAATGTGATGTCCACCACCCATATTAAGCCATTTTACCTGATGCAAGTACTGTCCAAACTGCTCTTCTACAGCTTTCAAGGTTGTCTCTAAATCATCTGCACCTTGTTCACAGAGAGTATGAAAATGAAGTCCGTCCACCAAGTCCAGTAAATCACTCGGTATCTTATCTGAAGTTACTCCAAAACGGGATCCAGGAGCACAAGGATCATAGAGCGCGTGATCTCCTTGGGTCGAACATTGAGGATTGAGGCGTAGACCTACACTAATACCAGCTTCACGACAAGTTTGACCATATTTTCGTAATTGTCTCTCTGAGTTAAAGACGATATGATCAGATATTTGGAGCAACTCTTCCATGTCAGCTTCTTTAAAAGCAGGCGCGAAAACATGGACTTCTCCTGGAAATTCTTCTCGCCCTAACTTAGCTTCGTATAATCCACTAGCCGTCGTACCTGACAGATACTGGCTAATCAAAGGATAGGTTTTATAGAGAGAATAAGCCTTTTGAGCTAGCAACACCTTACAGCCTGCCTTTTCTTGAACCTCTTGTAGAATGCGGCAATTCTCTTCTAATTTTCCTAAGTCAATGATATAAGAAGGTGTTGGTACTTGTTCTAACTTCATTAGTCCACCATTTGTGGATTTTCTACCACAACCCATGGCAAACCGAATTTATTCAAAGCTTCCATGAATGGGTCTGGATCCAACTCTTCAAGGTTATAAACTCCTGGTTGTTTCCAAGTGCCATCCATCACTAATTTTGTCCCAATCATGGCTGGAACACCTGTTGTGTAAGAAATGGCTTGTGAACCAACTTCTGCATAGCATTCCTGATGATCGCAAACATTGTAAATGTAGATGGTCTTTTCAACTCCATCTTTAACACCTGTAAAGATACATCCGATATTTGTTTTTCCAACAGTACGTGGGCCAAGGCTTGCAGGATCTGGAAGCAAGGCTTTCAAGAATTGGATTGGTACGATTTCTTGGCCGTTAAAGTTAATAGCATCTGTACGAAGGAGCCCAACGTTTTCCAAGCATTTCATGTGCGTTAGATAAGATTGACCAAAAGTCATGAAGAAACGAATACGTTTAACTCCTGGGATATTTTTAGCCAGTGATTCAATTTCTTCATGGTGAAGAAGATACATGTCTTTTTGACCAACCTGAGGGAAATCATATTCACGTTTGATAGACATTGCTTCAACTTCTACCCATTTTCCATCTTCCCAGTAAGAACCTGGTGCAGAAACCTCGCGTAGATTGATTTCTGGGTTGAAATTGGTCGCAAATGGATAACCGTGGTCACCACCATTACAGTCTAAAATATCGATATAGTGGATTTCGTCAAAGTAATGTTTGAGTGCATAAGCTGAAAAGACGCTGGTTACCCCTGGATCAAATCCAGAACCAAGAAGCGCTGTCAAGCCTGCTTCTTTGAATTTTTCTTGGTAAGCCCACTGCCAGGAGTAGTCAAAGTAGGCTGTAAAACCAAGTTCCTTGCAACGTTTCTCATAAATAGCTCGCCATTCAGGGTCTTCTGTATCCTCAGCCTCATAGTTGGCGGTATCGATATAGTGGACTCCTGTTGCCAAACAAGCATCCATAATAGTCAAATCTTGGTATGGTAGAGCTACGTTCAAACGGCTTCTGGTTTATAGCTTTCAATCAAGGCAATCACTTCTTCTACCTTGTCAGCATCAATAGCAGCTGTTTCAATCTTTGTACTTGTTTTACCTTCTAATTTAGCCTTCAAGTCATCACATTTTGACTTGGTACGGCTAGCAATCATAATTTCTTTAAAAGTTTCGCTATCTTGGCAAATCTTTGAAATAGCAACTTGGGCAACTCCCCCACATCCAATAACTAATAAACGACTCATTTTTTTCCTTCCTCTTCTTCTAAAATGTCTTCTACATACTTGGGCAACATGAAGGCCCCCACATGTAAGTTTGCAGTGTAGTATTCTGTGAATAACTGGCGTTTTTTCCAGCCTTCCTTGTCAAAATCTTTGACAGGGTGGTATTTTTTCGATGCAAATCCAAACAACCAGTAGCCTGCAGGACTAGTTGGAATATGTGCCTGATAAACTCGGCTGATTGGAAAGGCTTGATTGACCTTGCGGTGCATACTTCGGCAAGCAGACTCATCTTCGTCAAAGAAAGGACTACCATGCTGGTAAATCATGATCCCGTCTTCTTTGAGAGCTCGATAACTATTGCCGTAAAATTCCTTGGTAAAGAGACCTTCTGTATGTCCAAATGGATCTGTTGCATCATTGATGATAATGTCGTAGTCATCTTCACAGTTTCTCAAAAATCTCAATCCATTTTGATAATAAATAGTGACACGAGGATCATCAAGACCAGCAGCAAAGTCTGGGAAATACTCACGACAAACCTCAACCAGCATCTCATCTGGTTCCACGATATCGATTTGTTCCAATTCTGGATAGAGTGTTAAAACCTGGGCAACACCACCGTCGCCACCCCCAATAACCAAGACTTTCTTAGGATTAGGGTGCACAGCCATAGGCACGTGAACAGTCATTTCATTGTAGACAAAGTCATCTGCATCTGAGAACAAGACGTGCCCATTTAAAATCAAAATCTTTCCAAAAGCTGGCGTGTCTAAAACTTCGATATCCTGCCATTCACTTTTACCTGCGTAAAGTTGCTTAGCTGTTCTCAAGGACAATTTCACATCTGGAGTATGAACTTCAGAAAACCATAAATCCATTTAGTTCTCCTTTCTCTCAATGACATTGATGTGATTGACCTCTGGATCTTCCGTTCCTTGGAGGGAACAACCACGTTCTTTGGCAAATTGAATATAATCGACAAGACCTTGTGTAATGCGTTCACCGGGCGCTAGGATTGGAATTCCTGGAGGATAACACATGACAAATTCCCCGCAGACTTGCCCAACTGATTCGTCCAAGGTTAAGCTTCTTCTCTCTGAGTAGAAGGCTTCCTGAGGAGACAGAACTAACTCTGGTTGGATATATTCTCCAGCAATCAAGTCCTTCCCATCTCTTGAGTAGAGTCTCTTGATGTCAGCCAGAGCACCAACCAAGCGTTCAATGTCTTGAATGCGGTCACCAATGGAAATGTAGGCCAAGATATTCCCAATATCGCCAAATTCAATCTGAATATCGTATTCGTCTCGCAGGAGATCATAAACTTCAATACCTGTTAAGCCAATTCCCTGAGTGTAGACTGACAACTTAGTCACGTCAAAATCACAGACCGACACACCGTCTACTAGCTCTTTTGAGTAGGCATAGTAGCCACCGATGGCATTGATTTCACGACGAGCGTACTCAGATAGCTCAATGACCTTCTCAAATGACTCTTTCCCACGAAGGGCCAGATTGCGGCGTGAAATATCCAAACTAGACATTAGTAAGTAAGATGCTGATGTTGATTGGGTCAGGTTAATGATTTGACGCACGTACTCAGGATTCATCTGATCCCCAACTAAAAGAAGCGAACTTTGAGTCAAGCTACCACCAGACTTATGCATGGATACAGCTGACATATCTGCTCCTGCATCCATAGCAGATAGAGGAAGTTTATCTGTAAAATGCAGATGGGCCCCGTGCGCCTCATCTACTAAGACTTTCATTCCTGCAGCGTGAGCCATCTCTGTTAGCCCCTTAAGATCTGAACAAATCCCATAGTAGGTAGGATTGTTGATTAGGATAGCCTTGGCATCTGGATGTTCCTGAATAGCTTGTGCTACACGCTCATTTTCAAGCCCCAAAGCAATACCGATTTTTGGATCCACACTCATCTCAATATAAATGGGAATAGCGCCACATAAAACGAGCGCATTGATAGCTGACTTATGAACATTTCGAGGAAGGATGATCTTATCTCCAGCTTTACAGGTGGAGAGAATCATAGTTTGAACAGATGAGGTTGTGCCCCCAATCATTAAAAAGGCATGAGCAGCACCAAAAGCTTCTGCAGCTAGTTCCTCAGCTTCTCGGATAATCGAAATGGGATGCCCCAGATTATCCAAGGGCTTCATAGAGTTGACATCTATGCCTACACATTTTTCCCCTAACAGTTCGACCAACTCTGGGTTTCCACGGCCACGCTTGTGACCAGGTACGTCAAACGGTACAATTCTTTTCTTTCGTAACTTGACCAACCCCTCATAGATGGGAGCTTGGTTTTGATTTAACATTATAAAGACATACTCCTTTATCATATTTTTTAAACCTTAACCATGCAAGGCTCTAAAGGATACTTATGAAAAAGAGCAGGTTAGCACCTGCTCTACAATCTACTGACGTATTTATGTTTGTTTCTTTTGAGTATGTCTGTTCCTGATGTTTCCTAACTCTCTAGTAGCAAATATTACGTACTTTATTGATCGTTTCACAAGATGACGTGTGCTTTCACCACACTAACAAATCTATACGAATTAGGACAAGTGTCCTAACATCAACTTATAAAAGTAGGCTTTTAACCCTATCAATAATGTGGCTTTTCAACCACGCTTCGGCATTCAACCCTGCCTGTCCGTAGGCATTTTTTACTCGGGTTTATATTTGCTAGAAAACATCATCTCATTTTCTAAGCTTCATTACTATATCATGTTTTCGTATTCTTGTAAAGTATTTTTAGAAACTTTTTTTAATAAATTCATTTTTTCGTTCGTGAAATTTATTTATACTCAATTAATTTCAAAAAGCAACCTCGTCCATTGTCTGCTGACAGTTGACTTTAAAACATTTTTTTCCAGTCCTAGAATAACTTCTTGAAGCTTATCAATGACAGCTTCCAATGTTTGGAAAGCCTTATTTTTAAAACCTCGTTTTCGAATTTCTTTCCAGACCTGTTCAATAGGATTCATTTCTGGTGTATAAGGTGGGATAAAAGCCAACTCAATATTACTTGGAATCTCTAAGGTACTTGATTTATGCCATATAGCATTATCCATGACAAGTAAAATATAGTCATCTGGATAAGCTTGTGAGACTTGCCGTAGAAATTCATTCGTCCACTCAGTATTACATCCTCCAGCAATAAGGAAGAAGGAATCTCCTGTCTGAGCATCTACTGCCCCATAACAATAGCGATATTCTCGCATATAATGACTAGGAATGCTAGGTCGAATTCCTTGAGGGAGCCCAACAAGAACTCATCTTACTGATCCTCCCGAAACCAGCTTCATCTTGGTACATCAATCGTACTTTGTTATAAGTCCCTCCTCTTTAAAGCGCTTACTTAAGGTCTCGAATGTAGATTTTTATTTTTTTAGACGTCTCAATTGTCTGAGCGCCTGCCTTCTTGGGATGTTCAGGTCGAGGAGTGACCGTTCGCCAACCATGGCGTTTCAGGAGATAATAGAAACCATCACGTGTGGAAGTGCGACCAATCTCTTTTTGATAGGCTTCAAATAACTGATTGACAGTTACAAATTCCCCAGCCTGAGCAGCTTCTATATGACGTTTTAGGAATGCTTGTTCCTCTTCGTAAGTCATATATTCTCGATGACGTCCACCACGGGTTTCTTGAAGAAGAGCTTCTAAACCAAACTCCTTATATTTTTTCAAATTCCTCCAAACAGTTGTTTTATTACAATCTAGCAAATCCATGATTTCCTTATAACTCTTTTCTTTTGAGCGAAAATAAATAATCTGTAGACGTTTGTGATATTTGGCGTACGATGAATCTCTTAGGAGTTGTTCAATTTTTTTTATTTCTTCGTTTGTAAGTTTCATAACTACTATTATAAGATGTTTTTTGATTTTAGTCCAGTATTAACTTAAAAATGGAAATCGTTTTAAATTTAAATCAAGAAACAAAAAAAGAGTCTGGGACAAAATAGTTCTCAGCCACAAAAAAAGCTAGAGATTTCCAATTGCGGAACTCTAGCTTTTTAATTTTGAGTCGTTCTCTTATTGTATTTTAGGAGGTTATTGGCCATAAGTACCAATCCCATATCGATTTTCACCTGACGCTTGCCTCTCAGGTTACATCTCTTGTAACCTAAACAAGCCTTTATCTGCCCAAAGACAGGTTCCACATCAATCTTGAGTTGAGCGAAAATCTGTCTACCTTCGGGAGATAAAAGCGCTTGGCATTCTTTCATTTTTAAGTGCTGATAGCGTTCGTTCATATACAGTCCCTTTTGAGGGGCTGATTCAGGTTCATCAGCGTAGTAAACCTTGATTTCCTGTTGAAAATCCGTCTGTGTTTTCTGATGTTTGGTATGGTGAAAACGATAGCACCAGCCATCAGGATGCGTGTAGCTATCCTCCTTGTCATTGTAGTGCCAATTCGCTAAGTTCCTAGCCGACTGTCTATACCCTTTCTTCTGTTCCTTGTCAAACATGGCATATTTAATCAGATGGTTCACACCCTTTTCATCTAAACGAAGGAGGTTCTCTTCACTTCCATATCCAGCATCTGCGACAACTGTCTTTACGTTATGCGGATAAGTTTCAAGTAAGGGTAGAAGAGTCTTGGTGTCTGTTGGATTTGAGAAGACATCATAGTGAAGAACAAATTGGTTTTCAGTAGCGATTTAAAGATTATAAGCAGCCTTGAGTTGGCCATTTTTCATATGGTCTTCCTTCATCCGCATAAAAGTGGCATCTGTATCTGTTTTGGAAAAGCTGTTACGCCCTTCAAATGTTTCTTGATACTTCTCATATTTTTCAGCACGTACTGAAAAATCCTCCTTGACTTTACGCAAGACTTTCTTGAGTTTCCGACGCTGATTTTTACGTTCATCCTTTCCCTTAACGGGTGTCTCCTCAATGTCTTGGTTCAGTTTTTCTAATTCTTCTTCAAGGACTTGAGCGAATGCAAGCAACTGCTCTGAAGAAATTGGTTCTTCTTCATCCAGCTTAATAGCTTGATGGATAAGAGGAGTGATTTCTTCTTGAAAATAGACCTGCATCTGTTCTTGAAGTTTGGCGGAGAATTTCTCTGTCGCTTTCTTCCACACGAAACTATACTTGTTGGCATTAGCTTCAATCTTAGTCCCGTCAATAAACAGACAATCTAAGGTCACTAACTCTTCCATTTTTAAACGAAGATTGAGGTCGATGAAAAGATCACGAATGAGTTCTTCCATCCCTTCAGCAACACGAAAACGATTGATGGTGCGATAGCTGACAACTAACTGTCCTGTTAGGTACTGCATAGCGAGACTTTCAATCATCATTTTTTCAATTTTTCGCCCAGAGAAAATCCCTTGTGAATAGGCAAATAGAAGAGTAGATACAAGCATTTTAGGGTGATAAGATGGGCGACCAAAGGCATGATAGAAGGCATGGAAATGATGATCCTCCAAGAAGGTATTCACCACTTTTTCAATAGTAAAGACGAGATGGTCTTGTGGCAAGAAAGAACCGATTTCTAGTGGTAAAGTTGTTTGATTTGTGTTATAGTGAATATGCATGGGATAGCCTTTCTAAATGTTTATTGTGCAATTCTATTTTACCAAGACTATCGCAACCATGCAAAAAGCAACGGCAAAAACCGGCTCTATAATATTTGTAGTGGGTAAATCCCCTATGGATATTATGGAGCCTATTTTGTTGTAGAAAAAAGTCCCATATCATCTATAATAGATTGAATCTGGAATAGCATACCAAGGATTCTAAAGCGTTTTTAGAAATTAATTTGACTTTCCTAATCTCTTTGTTCATATCTTATTTCAATCCACTATATTCAACCCACTACAGTTGACAAACATACTAAGATTAGTAGTGAGAAAATCTCCGACGGGAGAGAGTACTCACTACTTTTTCTTTATGTTAAAGTAGAGGTGTCTTGTAAAGTCGTAGGGCTCTTTGGCGCTAGACGTCGCTTGACAAACTGGCAAGACACCTTGTTTTAGGTGGAATTTGATCAAAGTATGTGGGACGCTAGACGTCGCGTATTGAAAATAAAATCACTAAAACACGGAATTATTCAAGACAAAAGAGGTAATATCATGCGTACAGTATTTGGGATTGATGTGAGTAAGGCAAGTTCTGAGGTGGCAATTTTAGTCAACGGTGAAAAGATTCATGGATACACTATGCTCAATGACGCCATTGGCTTCAATCGTCTTTTGAATGACTTGAAAACTGTTCATAATCCTGAGATTATATTTGAAACTACTGGTGTCTATTCTCGGCGTCTTCGAGCCTTTCTTGAGGAATACGGCTACGCTTATACGCAGCTGAATCCTCTGGAAGCTAAGAAGCAACTGGACAGTCTGCGAGTTCGTAAAACAGACAAAAATTGATGCTGAAATGTTGGCTCATTCTCAGTTTATACTCAATCGTAAACCAACTTATGCGCAGGAAGAAGTTTATCAACATCTGCGTGATTTAAGCCGTTTCTATCAAAAATCTTACAGAAGACATTGTTAGAGCTAAAAAAATTGTCTACACAAGGTCTTACAAGTCACCTTTCCTGAATTGGAAAAATCTCTTATCCACACCAACTGGAGAGCAATATTGGAATTTAGTGATGGCTTTTTCCATGCAAAGAGTTTGTATTAAACCTATCTCAAAATGAATTATGTAAGATTATCCGTCAATCTACCTCCAAACGAATCTCTGAAAAAGCGTATTGCTTACCTGACTGATAAACTTATAAAAACTCGCTAAACAATCTTTTTGTGCGGTCAAGAAAAATCTCCCCAATGCTTGAAGAGGTTCGTTACTATGCTCAAGAATTGCTTCGTCTTTCTGAGCACAGACAGGTTGTCTTAGACGACATGGTAGCTCTAGCTCAGCCTTTACCAGAGTATGACATCTTACGATCAATTCCTGGCATCGCAGAAATCACAGCGACATCTATCATTGGCGAATTGGGAGATATTCGTCGCTTTCAGTCTACCAATCAAATCAACGCTTTTTATTGGCATTGACCTCAGACACTATGAATCTGGGAACTTTCTCGCCAAGGAACACATTACTAAGCGAGGTAATCCCTATGCCAGAAAAATCTTGTTCAAGTGCATTCATAACATCGCTTCAGCTAGTCATACCAATCCCTGCCATATCGCCGACTTTTATGAGAAACGAAAAAGACAATTGACAATAGCTTCAACCAAGCCACATGCGATTGCCTCTATACATCGTCTCATTAGAACAATGTATTACCTCATTACGCATAACAAACTTTACGATTACTCTTTGACCCAAAATCGATAAGGTCATCTATGCCGTATTATTATAACACCTTGTTTCAAAAAATACCAGATGAGGTGTTTTTTAGCATGCCCTTTTATGGATCAATAAGTGGTAAAAATAAGACAGTAACCTCACCTCAGAATAGCTACTGTCTTATCTCTTTTTTTACTTAAGGTCCTTGATATACTTGACAAATCGTAGAAAAGAGCCTATAAAAATGGAGAGGACAACGAATGTCCTCTCCAGATCTTAGCTTTTCTTCAACCCACTACAGTTGACAGAGAGCCAAAAAAAGTCCCATAAGATCTATAATGAAAAGCGACCAAACCATCATTAGAAAGAATCATATGGAACAATTACATTTTATCACAAAACTACTCGATATTAAAGACCCTAATATCCAGATTCTAGATGTCATCAATAGGGATACACACAAGAAAATCGTCGCTAAACTGGACTATGACGCCCCGTCTTGCCCTGAGTACGGATGTCAAATGAAGAAATATGATTTTCAAAAACCGTCGAAAATTCCTTACCTCGAAACGACTGGTATGCCTACCAGAATTCTTCTTAAAAAGCGTCGTTTTAAGTGCTATCATTGCTCGAAAATGATAGTCGCTGAAACCTCTATCGTTAAGAAGAATCATCAAATTCCTCGTATTATCAATCAAAAGATTGCTCAGAAGTTGGTTGAAAAGACTTCTATGACTGATATTGCTCATCAACTTTCAATTTCAACTGTCATTCGTAAGCTCAATGACATTCACTTTAAGCATGATTTTTCTCAGCTTCCAGAGATTATGTCCTAGGATGAGTATGCCTTCACTAAGGGAAAGATGAGCTTCATTGCTCAGGACTTTGAAAAGCTCAATATCATCACTGTTCTTGAGGGTAGAACACAAGCTGTCATCCGAAATCACTTTCTTCGCTACGACCTAGCTGTTCGTTCTCAGGTGAAAATTATTACTATGGATATGTTTAACCCTTACTATATCTTAGCTAGACAACTTTTTCCGTGTGCTAAAATCGTTTTGGATCGCTTTCACATTGTTCAACATCTTAGCCGAGCTATAAGTCGGGTTCGTGTCCAACTTATGAACCAATTCGATAGAAAATCCCATCAATACAAGGCCATCAAGCGCTACTGGAAGCTCATCCAACAAGATAGCCGTAAATTGAGTGATAAACGTTTTTATCACCCTACTTTTCGCATGTACTTAACGAATAAAGAAATTCTAGACAAGATTTTTGAGCTATTCAGAAGAGTTGAAACACCACTATAATCTCTATCAGCTCTTGCTTTTTCACTTTCAGAATAAAGAGCCCGAGAAATTTTTTTCGGACTCATTGAGGACAATCTAAAGAAGGTCCATCCTCTTTTTCAGACTGTCTTTAAGACATTTCTCAAGGACAAGGAGAAAATCATCAACGCCCTCCAGTTACCCTATTCCAACGCAAAATTGGAAGCGACTAATAATCTCATTAAACTCATCAAACGAAATGCCTTTGGATTCGGAACTTTGATAACTTTAAGAAACGAAGTCTAGCTTTGTTCCATCGTGAATTGTACCCTCTTGCCTTCGTGGACTTTACTTCCAGTGAATGCAGGTGGTTATGTTCCTCACAATACTTGAAGCCGTAAGGCACTAACCTTGGACAGTTTGGATGCTTGCAAGGCAGAGCGGGGCATCTTGGCATTGCCTTCACCCCTCTCTATATTCTTTCACATCTTAATCATATCACAATGTTTCGTGCAAAGCAGTACCGACTTAGTACCGAGGTAGTTCCGTCTTCTCGTTTTTTTACGAATCAATAACGCAATACCTGCTCCTTGGCTTCATCGCATTTTAGAGCTATAGCTATAAAAAATGGATTAAGAATCAGATTGTTTAATATCTTCTGTCATTTGATTGTCTACTTGCCAACGCCCTCGAACACAACAATTAAACTCTTCTACTCTGCGCTGGAAATAAAGAAAAAATAACGCACTTCATCATGTTCAATCGTGTTACACGTCAGTCCGATACCTCGTAGTTTCTCTCGCTGCGGATACCACACTGTCAGCCATTTCACATTCTTGGAAACCCAATATTTACGACTCTCTATCTAACCTCGCGCTTTCTTAACAGTTCGATAATATTGCCCTTTTGCACGTAATTTCTCCAGCATTTTGCCATCAGAAAAATAGAGAGAAATGTCCTCAAACATCGTCCCTTGATTCCTTTAACCAGCTAAACAGTAGTCCTCTTTCCCTGCAATAATCATCTTCACAATATCTGCCAGAATTCCCATATAATCCATGGTTACTATGCTTTTCTTGAGATATAAAAGTCTAAGCAAACGGACAAAAATAATAATTTCATTACTTTACTCAGCAACCCTAACTTGGCCCAAACTCAGATGATTTTCACCGTCAGTAAGAGGTGAAAATGTGATTGGCAGACTGATTTTTACTACGATTGCTACATATGAATTTACCATCTAGAGAAATCAAACAATTGAACTCCTTAGACAAAATGAAGCTGATCTCTTCTTGAAAACAGCGATTTAATTCATGAAAATGGGCATAAGAAATCATGCTCATGACCTGCTCAAAAGTATTATGAGAATGATAGTCCTCAGACAAATCTACATATTGGCCTAAAACTTTCTAATTCCACTCCACAAAATCAACTATTTCAACCTTAGAAAAAAATAGTGAACCTTGGCGGTCTGACGAGTATCTATGCCAGCAACTTTTTCTTCGATTGATAACCTCCATCATTGCAGCACCTCTATTCTAGTTCACTGTATAAATGGAATTCAGGTTATGAAAAGCCATTTTTTGAAAACATTATTCTATTCATGCATTTGACGTGTGTGCTGGGTAATCAGAAACTTATGGGATACACTATGATAAATTATTTGTATTTGTAAATCTTTTAGAACTAGGAAAGTTTTTTATAATTTTTTTTGAGTAAAATCAATTGCTTTAGGATTATTTAAACAAATAGTCATTAAATAATCGCCAAATATTTTGCTATAAAAATAACATGCACTTCCCTGACAAAAGCCCTTATAGTAGGATTCAAAACTAGTTTCTTGCAATATTCTAATATTTCTAAATCCATTAGACAGTCCAATACCCCTCAGCTTACTGCTTGATTCAATACAAGTCCACTTACAATAAAACTCAATGTCCTCTTTATTAAAATCAATATTCAGAATAGAACGTGAATGGTGAGAAACCATCTTATTAAGGTACTCTACATCTATTCCTACCTCTTCATCCGATATAGCTAGAACAGCTACCTTATGGGAGTATGCTATATTAAAATACTTGTCTTGATCTGACGTCAAAATATACTTTTTTCCAAACTGGTTTTGCTTTAGGTCGTCTTCTTCAATGCCAAAATTGGAAAACAACAGTTGATAAATCTTTTTTCTTAATAAAATTCGACATTCTTTCTTGTTTAGCCGTTTGACTAACCTTGAAGCATCTATGATAAAAACTTTAACACTAGTTTCTTTTCTCAACATTTTGAATCCATCTCCTAACTGAAAAGTAGCTACCGTAAATACCAAAACTTGACCCCCAGTTTCCAACTAAATGGACTTTCTCAAAATAATGGCTTAAATTTAAGAGCTTATTGGACATTAAATTTCCCTTGGCGTTGCGATACCAACCAAAAACACTCTTCTTCTCGTTAAAGTCTACAATCTCATCAGCTTGAATTCTGCTTATCTGAGTAGTTGTAACTCCGGTTACTGAAGTGAGCAATTTCTCTGCATCTTCCTGACCAAAGACACGGTCATCTAACTCAATTATAGTCAAGACGGCATATTTAAGATTTCCATCCCGTTTGATGAAACTAAGCATATAGTAATCATCACACATGCCAATAAATTCTTGATGAGACAAAGATAGGTCGGCCTCCAATTTAAAGTAAAAACGTTTAACATTAGGCGACAAGGATAAGCTAGATAGCTCTTTAAGGAGGCGCTTTGAGGCATTAGATTTAGCCAACTGCTTAAGTAAAGGAATAGGATAGCAAGCTAAAATTAATTGGGAAACACTATGCTTATCTTCATCAAAAGTCACTTGTAAGCGTCCTTCAAGCATTTCCAAATTCAAATACTCTATACCTGTATGTATCTGACAATTTGGATACTTTTGTAATTCCTTAAATAGAGTAGCAGTTAATTGAGATTCTTCTGGTAAATAATAGCCACCCTTTCCATAGGTAGAAAGAACTGATAAATAAGTGAAGGCTGAATCGTCTTTCATAACTCCAGCATAGGCAGGTCCAAAAGCAGCTAAAATTTTTCTTATCTTGATTGACAGTTTGAATTTGGATAACAAATCATCAAAGCTGATGAAGGCTGTTTCTTTGAAAAACTTCAATTGACTAAGTTGGTCATTGTTTGAAATAGCATTAATAAAACTGTTTAAGTAGGCATAAAATTGAGAAATTGCTTCAGCTTCAGATGGAAAGTTAGCAAATAAGATTTTTTCTTGCTCAGTAACTTTAAAAGAAAAGGTAAATTTTTCATTTTTATCAACTAGTAAAATCTCATTAGCCTCACCAAATGCTAAGTTTTTGATCCCTAACTCCTCAAAAAAAACTTGAAATTCTTGTAGATTAGGAATGCCTAGGTGGTGAGCACCAATAGGAACAGCTTTTTCTGTTCGATAGAGGCCACCAACCTTATCATTTTTTTCTAACAGAAGGACTTCTTCACCTTTTTTGGCAAGGTAAAGGGCTGTCAGTAAGCCTGAAAATCCTGCTCCAATAATACAATACCTATTCATGCTTAGTTACTCTTTTCGATAATTTTTCTCAGAGTTTTGTCAACACTTTTTATTTTATGACAAATTGTTGTGCATTCTTCATCAAGCAGTGTAAATGGGGGCATCAGAACAACGGCATTTTCCCCAGCTGCATGACTGAAAACATTTTTGGTTTTTAGGAGATTGGTGAAAATCATCGAAGGAGACCAGTTCCCAATCATTAGAGCATTTAGGAAATTGGCGAATCCTAAAGCCAATCATCAAGCCATGAATTTGGATATCATAAATCAATGGACTTTCTGCGAGATAATCGTATAGCTGATCTTGGAATTGCTGGCTAAGTTCACGAACACGCTCAGTGTAATTTTCTTCCTCAAGAATATTTAAAACTTCAATAGCTGCAGCACAGCCAACTGGGTGACCACTTGTAGTAAATCCGTGGACAAATTCGACACATTCATTGATTTCACCATAAAAAGCATCAAATATTTTTTCCGTTACTAGCACTGCTCCAAGCGGAAAAAAGCCACCAGAAAGCCCTTTTGACAAGAGCATAATATCTGGAAAGACACCATTTGTTTCTGACGCAAACATTTGTCCTGTTCGTCCGATACCAGTCGCGATTTCATCACAAATTAGCAGAATATCATTTTCACGACATTTGGATACGATATAGTCAAAGTAGTTTTGCTCAATGCGATAAACCCCTTCAGAACCTTGAATAGGTTCGTAAATAAAGGCAGCGATATTCTCTGTTCCAATTTCAAGCAGCTGTTGATCGAAGTCATCTTTTAATTTTTGGAGCCAGTCAGCTTCATTAAGATTTTCTGAATTATAAACAGGATTTCCTGAGTGAACCTCTTCAAAGCCACCAACTAATGGGAAAAATTTTCGACGGTCTTCCTCAATTCCACAGGCACTCAAGGCACCATAGGTTGAACCGTGATAACCGTCTTTCAAATAAAGAATAATATGTTTTCCAGGTTTACCTTGGTTAAAAAAGTAACCCCTTGCCATCTTGAGAGCTGTATCTGATGATTCAGAACCGCTGTTGGTGTAAAAGACGCTCGAATAATTTCCATGAGTCAACTCGACCAATTTTTCCGCTAAAACCAAGGCTGGTTTATGGGTGGTGGTCATTAAAGATGAAAAATCGAGTGTTCGATATTGTTCTTCAATCACCTTAACCACGCGATCATTAAAATGCCCCAAAGGCATATTCCAAAGACCAGAATTAGCATCAATGTGCTTTTTCCCATTGCTCTCCTTAACAAAAACACCTTCAGCTTGTTCGACTTCCGTGTAGAATTTGTCCAAATAGACTTTCATCTGATTCCAACAATTCCATACCAATTTTTTATTTTTCTTCATTTAAAGAGGCTCCTTTCGATAATTGAGTCATAATGAGTGGCCCAGATTTTTCATTGGTAATGAGGATCAGCGTTGACGAAAAAGTCACCCCATCCATTTGCCAATTATTTGTTAACAATTTATAAGCCAGCGATGTCGCAATGATACTATTGCCACCATAATAGGTTCCTACAAATTCGGATAAATCCAAAGGAGTGATTCCTTTTTGCTGGCATTTTTCAAACACATAAGACTTGATAACTTTATCATTTAGCAAGATTAGTAGCAAACGAGATGATACCATTTCTGTAAAAAGTTTGTCAAGCCTGTTTATCTTCTGCTTGGGGTTACTAATCGATTGATTCCAATCAATCCTAATAGCATCAGGGCTAGGTTTTGAAGTTTTTCGCAAAAGCAGGCTGCTCGTTCCTTCATTGACATGAGCAAAGTTTTTATTTCTACCTGTTTCTCATCTCCTCCAGATACAATGTAGACTTCATCATCAGTCATACTTGCTATTGCCATTCCAATAACATTGCTACAAGAAAAGGCAACGCAGTTCCCCCTAAACTCCATCAACATAGCAACATTACCCATAATGGAGTTGGAAATAGTCTGGATAAAGGTCGTCGGACTGACCGTATCACTATTGAGCAATTTCATGTACTTGAGATTGCCCTGAAGTTCTCCATAAGAAGTGGTTATCAGATAATTAAGCTGGCTCAGGTCAGAGACTACATTTCTATGGGGAGCTAGTAATCTGTAGACTGATTTTAAAAAAAGTTTATCAATCCTAGTCAATCGTCTAAGTTGACTAGGAGGAAAAGATTTCTTTAGGTCATCTACTACTAGTGTTGCAGGCTCCAATTGATTATCTTGATTAATCTGATAGGGGATTAGAAGGTCAGCTGAAATGATTTCGATAGTCATACTCTCTCCTTGATTAGATGGTGGCGTAAGTTGCTTTTACTACTAATTGTTTTTTGGGGGTCATCACAGTGATTTGGCACTGATAAATACCTTTGTAGTTTCCAATAATTTTGGCTTTGATGGGAGTAGTTGACAAAAAAGAGTCATTGCCCAGAACTTCAAAGTCCTGAATTTTGCTGAGTAACAGGGTACCCTCAACATCTAAAGTCGCTCTAATGGTCAACTCGCCAACCTGACAAATTGCCTCAATCATATCGGCTAAAAACTCCGTGTGGCAGTTATCATTTGGCGTACAGGTCAGACTTTCTTCATCCTGCACCTCAACCATAATGCGATCATTCCCTTGAGCAAAAAGGTCAGATAGTAGTTGCATAGACCAATACTCCTTGGGCAACTGTCTTTCCTGAAACACTAGCTTTAACTTTCACTTTAAAAATACCATTAAATTCACTGAGCAATTCAGCTTCGATATCTAAACGGTCCCCAGGAGTAACAACTGATGAAAATTTCATACTGTCAATTTTGACCAACACCCCTTCAATTTTAACTCCATCACATGTGGCATCATAATTGACTAAACCAGCGACTTGGGCGCAAATTTCGGTGATGTAAGCTCCTGGTAAAATAGGATTCCTTGGAAAATGCCCAGTTACCCAAGGTTCATTGACAGTGATATTCTTATAACCTTGAATTTTTTTCTTATATTCCAACTTTGTAACTCTATCTACCAATAAGAAAGGATAGGCATGGGGTAAGATAGTCATAATTTCTTTTGTTGTTAATTCAGTAGTCATTGATAATCATCCTCATCATTTTTAAGCTTAACTGTTCCTCTTCAAATAGAATGAATACAGTCATTGATTTCCGTTTGAAGTGCTGCTTTGTCTGTCACAGCTCCTTCAGCAAACTGCAAACTTAAAGTGGCTAACTGCCTCCATAATTTAAATAGGCTGACATAATGCTTTTGAAGCTCTTCAATACGGTTATCACAAAGATTTTTCTTGGCTTCTTTAAGAAAACGGGCATACATCCGTCTAAAATTGCCCCCTCCTGTACCGACATTTTCAAACAACACTCCCATCATGTAAAAATTTTCTCGTAAGAAAGTATTATCTTTTTTCTCAAACCATAACTTAACTTCCTTTTGAAAAACTTTTAGACCATCAAGTCCCATTTTAAAAGCATAGGGATAATAATATTTATGGTGGTTGATCTTTAAGGCATTGATGATGGATTGTCGCTTATCAAAATAAGAGTTGTTTTCAAATTGGAGAACTTTCCAACGGTTATTGGGATTGACGGGAGCATCTTTAGAGCCACGTGCTTGCTTTAACATGTCAACGGAAATTTTTAAAGGTTGATTCCAAAGATAATCTAAAACATAAGCATGGTCCTGATCGTAACCAACTAATAAGAGGGTATGGAGTCCAAAGTGGAAAGACATATCCAAATTGATTTTATCTCTAATGTAATCCAGTTTCATCATATCCACTTCTAAAACAACTGGAAAACCTTGATCAATCCATTGTTTAGAGGTTTCCCAAGCATCATCAGCGTCATCGTGGGTACCTGTGAAAATCGTTCCACCTAGAATATTCATCAAATTTTCTTCCAGTTGCTCATTGCGACCTGTGAAGAAATAATAATTTAATCCCATGTACTTTTGATAGGTAAACCCCAGACCACTAGACAAACCAAGACACATATCTTCTGAAAAGGAATAGCCAGCGTGTTTGCTTAAGGTCTTTAAAATCGTTGTCGTGCAATGAGACCCCACGCTATGATGTTTGACGACACCTTCTAATATTTTCATTTGACCTCCTCCAGTATGTCTTTAAATAAATTGATTTCTTGTTTAAAAACGTCAATGACACGCTTAGACTCGACAAACTCCTCTTTAAACAAGGTCCTCTCTTGATTTTCTAAAAGTGCTATGGATTCGTTGAAAGTCGGATAAAATTGCTTCAAATATTTGAAAAACATCGCTCTTTTTTGAATAAGATTTTGAGAAGGCTTGATATAAGGGAATTTTTGAAACTCATAATTGCTAAAAGGAGCATGCGTAAATTGTTGCAGTTGAAAGATAAGGTATTCTTTTAACTCATCTGCATCTATAGAAAAGGGCGTTTCTAAAACGATATCTTCAAAAACACTATCATCCTCAAATTGCTCAAACCAGCTATCAGCCTCTTTAAAATAAATTTCAATCCCTTCTAGCCTTAAGGGGGCATAGCTAAAACAATCAATGGTCTGAGGGGTATCATAATGACGCACAAGAATCGTTTGTCCACTCTCCAACAATCCCCTCAAGCGTTTGCTCTTTTTCTCACCAGACGTTTGCAAATTGATACTAAAATGCCGATTAAGAAAATCTTTTAATAGTATCTTTTGAAGAGTGTGGTCCTCAATCATGTAAGTAATTTCCTTATCAATATAAAAACTGAAAAATAGGGATGGGATATTATTCACTATCGATAGCCTCCAATTCCTTTAAAATCAAGAAAGGTAAGCCCAATTCAAGTTGCTCTAACTTATCAATCAAGGCTATTGCCTGTTGAGAATTTATTTTCTCGTCAACCGTGTATTTGTCGCTGATGTATAGATTTGCCAATTGATTCCATAAATAATTAGCTCTCATCAACTGACTAATGGATTTTTTAAACCCTTCTGTTTGCCCATGTTCTTTGGAAATATATTTTAAAAAGCGAGCATAATTACGACGCAGCATACCGAATGAAACATATTTTATGAGGTAGCCAGAATTTTCAAGTGAGCTTGCCAAGATATCATCTGGTAGCATGTGATTAATCTGTCTGATTGTCTCGAAAAATAATTTCAGTGATAAGTAACCTAAACACGGATTTTGACTGCTGAGATAAGTTTTCATATTATTCTTTATGGCTGAAACCGCAGCCGCTTTAACGGCATCACTACCAAATCGAGTCGGTAGAAAGCGATGAATTTTATAATGCGGGTCAATCTTACTTCGAGTATCCACATTCATGGCTTCAAGAAATATAGATTTATCGATGGTAAATACCTGCTCTTCAAAATTTTCACATAAATAGAATTTATCTTTCTCAAAACCAATCACTTGGGAAATATGAAGGGGAAGCAGAACATCCAAACTAAAGTCATTTAAAAATTGTCCCTGATTGTGTAATTCATCCTTGTAGTGTCCTAAGGCAACTTCACAAAAGACAGGTTGCTTTTCATAAGCGATAATATCCTCAATAATTTGAGGCTCTTTTTGAGTTATCAATGAATAGGTGCAGCCAATATTTTTAGAAAAATTTTCAAAATAATCAGCATGGGAAACCAGTATTTTCATTAAATGGTGTTCCTCATTGGGAAGAATAAAAGAAAAATCGAAGCCTTCACAAAAACCTAAAACAACATCTTCTGATAGATAGAAATCATTCCAAGCCATAAAATCACTTAAAGCTGTCGTCTTACAGGATTTGCCTGGAAAATGTTTATAATCTAAAACTACCATTTTGATATCACTTCCTTCTCAAATAATTCTTGAAAACGGACTTCCTGATTTAGCCATTCCTCTAATTGCTCTCTTGATAAAAGATCAATACCATCTACAGCATCTAAGAAGTCAACAATGGATTCTAATTGCTGGCAAGTCTCTTTAAAGTTATAGTCAAATCTAGTTTCAACTTCTTTTAAACCTTGAAGATAAATCATCCTGCTTTTTCTAATGGACTGAAGTTCTTGTTTTAAGGCATTCTCAAGATGAGTAAGTCGGCAATCTTTTGAAGTTCTGTCGTGGCGGCTATTGTAGCTATTTTTGATGACTTGGTTCTTGAGAGAAAGAGCCAAACACTCCTTTAAATCTCTAAAAATAGGCTTCATGAAAACTGGACTATTGAGCATTATCCACTCTATTTTAGCTAGTTTAGAAACATCTCTCAATTTTAGTTGGTGAGAACGGGCATCAACAACTTCAACTTGATAAGGTTCTTGATAATCTGTGACAATTTCATACTCTCCAGTGTCTTGATTTTTGAGCATGGGTGGAGCAATGTTACGCTTGCTATTTTCCGCAATTAACTGATAGGCAATCTGACTATCAGTATGCTCAAATTTCTCAAGATATATTCCAAGAGAGGAAGAAAAAATTTCGATAAAGGAGGGATTGTGAAAAACTAGACGATTTCTAAAAGAATAAAAAGAGTAGTCATTGGACAGAATGGCAACCAGACCTGTAGAGAGATTGAGATTGTCCAAGGATAATTTCAAACGAATACCTAGATAATCATTATTATCATCTAATGCTTTATTATCCAAGAAGGTCAGATACTTATTTTTTTTCACAGATTAATTCTCCTTTCTTCCAAAGGCTGTCAATTTTCGAAGTAATGGCTTCAGGTACTCTCAGCATTAATTTCTGGTCTTTTAAAAAAACGTGTTCCGTACTACCTTCAAAACACAATTGCCCATCTTGATTTCTTATCTTATAATGAAAAACTAGCTTAGCTGACTTTGGCCGTTCAAGTATAACCTCTATTTCAATGTCTTCACTCGCATAGATAGCATTCTTGTATTTGCCATTAGCAGCAATAACAGGAAACTGGATGGCCTCAAACAAATCCATTTCTTCTTGAAAATAAAAATCAATAACAGAAAAACGTGATTCTTCTAACCAACAAAAATAATTGGAATGATGACATACCCCATAAGAATCGGTGTCGCTAAATCTGGTCTTCAAGCTATACAAATGTGGGTTCATACTAACTTCCTTTCAAAAGCTCTTTGGACGAGAGCACCTTCCCACAGTGACTAAAATAAATGAAATAATTATTAGTCGATAATAAATTCTTCAACCTATTATACAAGGGCGTGTCCTTATTCTCCTCATCTCGAAAATAATCAGTCATCACCTGGTCAGTGTAAAAGGAATCCCCTGTAAAGAAGGCATGTTGACCACCTTCAACGATAGCAACAGACATATGACCTTTAGTGTGATTGTTGGTTTTAACCAAAGTGATTGAATCAGATAAGGAAACAAAATCAACCTCTTCAAAGTCAACCAAAGTAAAATCGGAGAGATACTCTCTCAAGTAACAAACATTGTAATCAATGGTAAATCGTCGTTTAGGAAGAGCATCAACCTCCTGTTTTGTAACAATTAATTTTTGTTTATCAAAATCCAAAAATTCTAGGGAAGACACATGGTCATGATGCAAGTGAGTTTGTAGCAAATCATCAATATCACTGATGTCAAGGTTCAGTTTATGAAGTTCTGTCTGTAAATCACGTTCAAAACGAAACTCCGTCCACAACTTATATTTTGTCATAACTTGATTAAGTTCGATACTTCCACCAGAGTCAATCAAGATTTTTTGACCTCCAGCAAGACAAACTAGATAGGCATATACTGGATACACACTATCTGCCACTCTCACCTTCCCAAAGTCTAAACGATGAATATTCATTTTTAACTCCCTTTGTTATTTTTTAAAATTTAAAATTGCTTTCAAAAAACGCATACGGCTCCAAGTGATACCTTTCTAAGAAGGAATCAACGACTTTCATAGAATAACCTAGCACTGCGACTACCCCACCGCCATCATCACTCCACATACTAGCGGCATAGAGATTGGGAATAATACTCGATGATCTCACACGGTATTTGCTTTCAATATAATCAGGTGTCACTTCAAATCCCTCACTGGCACCATTACGATTTTGCGTGTAACGAAAATAAGTCTTAGGTGTCGCTTCCACCTGAACTAAAATGTGGTCTTTGATATTAGCACCAAGGATAGACTCCGCTCGGCTAATCAATTCTTCTGCCAGTTTCTTCTTTCTATATTTGTACATGGGAGTTCCATAAGAATCCCATAGTCCCTGAAAGTTAGCAGGCACTGTTGCTCCAATAACCAGCTGAGACTTTCCTTTAGGCGTCAATTTGGCATCCCTAGAAGATATGGTGTTAACAAAGAGAGGCAAATGATCCAAGTTTAACCCCGTGCCTTGATTCATATTTTTCTTCAAATCGTAGCTTCCCTCAAAATAAAAATTAGTAAATAAGGCGGGAATTTTTACTTCCTCTAAGGTCTTATCTAAGCCTAACCAAACGGTAAAAGAGGAACAACTCGTCTGCCAGTCAACTTCTACTTTTTTCAGTAAGCCTTGTGGTATCAAATCACTAGGAAGCATTTGAAGTGCTGAATAGAGATCAGAAGAGATGATAATATCATCCGAAAACACAGAAGAACCATCCAAGCATTTGACACCTACCGCTTCCCCCTCATCTGTGAGAATTTCGACAACAGCCTTCTTAGGATGAACTCGACCACCATGACTTTGGATGACATAGACCAAAGCATCAATCAAGGTTTGAGCCCCACCGAGAGGCAAATACATATTGGTTCCCTTAAAAGCAAACATAATAGTCATCACAAAGGAAAAGATGGAAGAATCTGGCTTACCATCAACCAGCCCCAAAAGAATGGTTTGAACATCTTTTGAAGAAATACATTCTTCAATCACTTCAACCAAGGTACTCTTGCGATATTTCTTGATAAAATCCAAATCAGCAAGCGATAAATTTTTACCTTGTTGTTTAGAATCATCAATAACTTTGATAGATTCATAAAGTTTTTGAATTATGGTTGCAAAGCGACTAAGTCCTTCTTGTTCTTGAGGATAATCTTGCTTGAGCTGATCTAATATTTCCAGACTTCCAAGTCGATAATTGCCATTCTTGTAAGCTATGGTTTCCGAAAATTCTAGCCATGAGATTTCTGGGGCACCAAGGGATTTTAAGAGATTATCAATAATTGTCTTAAAGCGATCACCACCAATTTTCATGATAGCTGCAATAAATTCAAAGTCCTTCCTCTTAAAATTATGGCAATATCCCCCGAATTTGTTATGAGATTCTAGAACTTGAATGTCAACTCCCTTATTAGCTAAAGCAGCGCCTGCCACTAGGCCACCAATTCCTGAACCTATAATAATAACCTTTTTATTCACTATTTTATCTTTCTACTTTGATCGCTACACTAGCTGCACTGCCACCAAAAGCTGCCGAATTGCTCATAAAAATATGATTCTGACAGTCTTGATTTTGGGGACAAACAGCATATCCTTCAAAGAATCATCCAGCTTGCTAGTGACATTATAGTTTCCAGCAGCCTTGCTCTCTTTTAATGTTTCCAAAGAAATTATCACTTCCAACAAGCCCGTAACTGCTAAACAATGACCCGTTAGACCCTTGGTAGACGAAACAATAGGCTTTGTTCCACTAAAGATGTTAGCTAGAGCTTGTGCCTCCATAGAATCATTATCCTGCGTCCCTGTCCCGTGTAAATTTACATAAGCAATCTCATCAGGACTCAGTCTAGCTTCTGATAACGTCTTTCCCATGGCTGTTATCAGACCACTCCCTTGAGGGTCTGGTTTGGTCGGATGAAAAGCATCATTACCTATACCCGTTCCTAAAACCTGACCTAGAATGTCATGACCTTTTACCCTAGCAAAATGTTCATCTTCAAGTACCAGCAGGCACCCCCCCTCTCCTAGGGTAATACCATCACGATTTTCTGCCAAAGGCTGACAACCTTTTTGACTCAAGGCACCAAGACTATCAAAACCTGTCAAGGAAGTAATTGAAATGCTATCAACTGCCAAACAAATGACCCTCTTATAGAGACCAGATTTGATATACCTATAGCCCAAAATGAGCGAAATTAATCCTGCAGCACAGGCAGTAATATTAGTAATGACATCATCAGTCCCCACAAAATCAGATAATTTCTGAGAGAATTCATTCATTTTTTCCAAATCAGAAATAGCATTTTGAACATAATTTTCGACATAAATATTTCCTGACATAGATGTAGCGAAGGATAAGAGGGTCGGAATATCATCTTCAATCCGATAATTTTCCAAGAGCTTTTGGCTAATTTGTTCAATCTTTTCTCCATCAACATCATTTGTGGTCTGCTGGTAGGTTGATGGGGTAAATTGAGCAGTCAAGTAGCCCAAGTTATTCCTTTTAAAAATCGTTTTGGGGTGGTCTAAGATTGCCCCTAGCTCCTCTACATTCCTTGCATAAGGAAGCTCGACATCATAGTCTGTGATGACAACGTTGATTTTATTGTTTTTCATAATTTACTCATTTTCAAGAATCTTAGCGAACAGAGTAACCACCATCTATGGTTATGCTTGCCCCTGTCATGCTCTCATTTTTTATCAAGTAGTCAATGGTATCCACAATATCATTGAGAGACACTGTTGCCTTTAACAAACTAGCATTAAGGTGCATCCAAGCTGTTCGATTTTTAATTTGCTTTTTGGCTCTTTCTAAATTTCAGACTCAAAGAAACCTGGGCAAATACAATTAACAAAGATTTTTTTCTCAATACAGTCTAATGCCAGACACTTGGTGAAATTAATGGTTGCCGCCTTAGCAGAACTGTAGGCAATGGACTCGTAGGTACCAATTGTTCCAAAAACAGAAGACACAATAACTATGCGACCTCCAGCTTCCATATGATTGAGAGAAAATTTCGTACTCAAGAAGAGACTGTCAAGATTGTTAGTCATAGTTTGCTGCCATTCACTGAAGTGCAAATCTGATACCGTCCCTGGAAGATATTGACCAATACAGAAAATACAGACTTCTAATTTGATGTCTGTATTTTGGAAATAATCCTGCAATTGGTCATATTCCTCTTCTTTGGTGACATCAAGTTGAAAATATTGATCAGTTGCTTGATCTTTAGTAACTCGATCAACCAAGAAAAGATTTTCTCCTTGATATTTTTGTTTTACGGCCCGACCCAATGTTCCTTCTGACCCAAAAATAATGATATTTCGCATTTACAGACCCCCTGAAACAGAAATAACTTCACCAGTAATATAACTTGAATAGTTCGATGCCAAAAAGAGAACCAAATTGGACACTTCTTGCGTTGTTCCAAATCGTTTCATGGCAACTTGACTCGCAAATTCCTCCCGCAAATTTGGCGCCAACTTGTCAGTCATATCCGTTGCGATATAACCTGGTGCAATGGCATTAACTCGCACATTATAGGCAGCTAATTCTTTTGACAAACTTTTAGTAAAACCAATAATCCCTGCCTTAGAAGCACTATAATTAGTTTGACCAGCTGTTCCTAAAAGACCAGCAATGGAAGTCATATTGAGAACCACACCAGACTTATGTTTCATAAAGTTAATTGAACAGGCCTTGGTTACATTAAAGGTACCATTTAGATTAACATCAATCACCTTATTCCAAGATTGTTTTGACATCAACCCAAAGTAAGAGTCCTTGGTCAAACCAGCATTATTAACTAGAACATCAATTACCTTACACTCTTTGATAATGCAAGTGATAACCGTTTGTGTTTCCTTATAGTCTGAAATATCACATTTAAAGCCTTTGATGACTTGAGAAGACTGAATGAGTTCTTCTTCAAGGTATCTAGCTGCTTCATCAGAACTACTGTAAAGGAAATAAACATTGGCACCAAGTCGGTAAAAATCAGTCACAATTTGCTTACCAATACCGCGCGTTCCGCCGGTTATAATTACATTCTTTTTATCAAATCTAATATCCATATGACACGCTACCTATTTTGAAATTACAAGGGCAGACAAGGAACCTGACGCCTCAATATTTAATACCACAACCCTATCATCTGGTCCTTTTAAATTACTTGTCGCAACTGCAAGACCGACAAAGGAAGAAGCTGCCAGAGTTTCTCCAATCATATCCTTTAGGGCTACCGTTTGAGTACTTTCTGGGAATAAAGCTTGAACAGCTGATAATTCAGCTTCTCTTAATCCAAGATAGGAATCACTGGCCAAATAGACTTTAGAAATAGCTTCTGCTTTGGTTTCAGACAGCTTCAAAGCCTTTTTAATAACCTGACTGAATTTCTTTCGAACATCAACCGGTGCTGATTCGCTGTACAAAGGTGCGTAGCCAAGCGAGCTTTCGGAGTAACCTATAATATAGGCCAAATCAGGCATAGTATCCTCAAATCCTAAAAAAACACTTCCAACTGCTTCGTTAAAAATATCTTTACCAAAACGAGCAGTAGAGTATGCCTTCACTTGGTCTAGGACTTCATCGACTCCACCGATAATAAGATTGTCCTTGCCATCACATTTCTTTAAAAGACGGATAGCATAAACAATGGCATTACTTCCCATAAACAACGTACTGTAACCTTTAAGGTTAAAGAACTTGGCAACATGACCCAAAACAGAATTAGAAACTGTATTGGCAAAGACAGATGGACTAGAAAACTTAGGTCCTTCTTTTAAAAGAGTATCGCCAAAATGCATATTAGTTTTTAGAGGACCATAAACCGTATTAACAATAAGTCCTGTATTATCACCATTTGTAAAGGTCAAACCATTTAAGAGTTTGCTCACTGATGCTAGAAAAGTTCGTGAAATAGAATTTAAGCGTCTTAATTCTCCACGTCTTTTACCAGACACTTCGATGGTTTCTTCATTAAAGATTCGTGGTATTTCCACCCCTTCTATCTCATTGGCAGATGGAAGCATCAGCGAGTAATCAACACTCTTAATCGGAATTTTTAACATAAGTATTAGCTCCTTCTAGTTCATTAATCTCATACATTGCTGCTGTAAAGTAAGCCGCACCGAAATGGTATAGGTTGTCTTGACCTTTCTTAAAAGGATTTGTCATAGCCTCTTTGGCCGAAAAGGCCCAATTCCCTGGGTAATAGTCACTATTGTGAGCCACCATATCGTCATAGCTAGATAAGTCGATAAAGGTCTCGATAAAGGCAAGCAGCTCTTCATCCTTCAACTGACCATCATGGTAAACATCAATCTGAACCTGACCATCATGCTCTGCTAGCATTAATTGAGTAATACCTTTTGCTTTCAAGTCATCAAATCCAAAATAAGAAATGGTTGACTGGGAAGATGGGCAAGTACCAATAAAGGAAACATAACCAGAAACTTTTTCAGGTTGACCAACTTTTAAAACAAGCAAGTCCTCAGTCGTTTCATTTGAATCTTTATCAACCATTACCTTAAATGTAGAAGCAGCCATCAAGAATTTAGACAGTTGCAATGAGCATTTGGCATCAAAAATTTGAGTCACAATATAAGCGGCACCATTGTTAAATGAAATATCTTCTTTTGGAAAAAGACTCTTAAAAACGGCTCTTAATTCTTTAGGCAATTGGCATTCATCAATATAGTCAAAGAAATTTTTATTGTAAAACATGAGTAAATGCGGAGTCATTTTTGGCAAAATTTTATAGCCATTTTCAACAAAAATTTTCCACTCGGTGCCAATTGCTAACATAATTTCTTCCAAGCTCAAAACATCATCTTTAAAGGCTGCATAACGTTCCGCAAAGTCTTTCATAAAAGCTGAAAAACTTGCTGGTTTTTCCAAGCTTCCAACCTCCGTAATAAAATAGGTTTTGATTCCCTCATATTCATCAATGGGTTTCGACCAAGATAGTTTTTCAAGATATTTTCCACACATCCCTTGGACAGGATCATTGTAATATAGCGGAAAATACCCTAGGTCAATCTTGGAGTCCTCGATAATTTTGAAAGGAATATCATGCGATTCACAATATTGGCCTAATAAGCTAGCAATCGGCCAACTGCAAGAAACTTCTTTCATAGTTAAACCTCATATTTTTTTAAAACAATGCTTGAAGTATTTCCTGCAAAAGCAAAGGAATTGGAAACCACGTAATCAAAATCTACCTTGCGATTTTCACCGTAGATTCCATGAATATTTTCAGGAGTTTCAACAGGATTTTGGGTGTTGATGGTAGTATAGATCATTTTCTGTTCCAATGAAAGAACTGAAATGGCCAATTCAATACTACCTGCAGCTCCTAGACAATGTCCTGTTCGTGATTTAGTTGAAGAAAAATAGACTTCGTTATCTTTGAAGGTATCTTCAATAGCCAACAATTCCATGGAGTCATTGGCAACTGTCCCCGTACCATGCATGTTGACATAGATAGATCCAGTTATTGAAGCCAAGTCAAGGCCAGCGTCTGCAAAAGCGCCTTTCATAGCAATAGCTGCCCCTTCACCTTTTGGATTGGGGGATGTAATATGATAGGCTTCATTTTTCGAGCAATGTCCCATGACCTCAGCTAGAATGGTTGCCCCTCTTCTTTTAGCATGTTCCAATTCTTCAAATAAAGAATGCACTAGCTTCCCCAAGATTGATTCCTGTTCGTTCAACATCAAAGGGTTGACAAGGACCTTCCGCTAGAGATTTTAAAGAATTAAAACCAGCTGTTGAGAAATAGGTGAGGACATCAGAACCACCGACAATAGCTGCCTCAAATTCGCCTTGTCGAATGGCATCAATGGCAACTCCTGTTGCAGCAGTTCCCGCTGCACAAGCAGACATGGTGGTGTAAATCGGGCCATTAATCTCTAATGAACGCGTTAATTTATCAATAAATGACGGAATATCATAAATAAGGCGATTATCTTTGTTCTCACTAGCAAGGTAATCCATCATTAATTCATTCCCGCTCAAAGATGAGGAATAAGAAAACATTACATCCCCATCCAAAGAATCGACGACAGCTTTCAAACCAAAATGTTCTTCCAAATCCTTGATAGAATCCAAAGCTAAATTAGTAACACGTTCAAAGTAAGCACCTTGATCAACCACTTCTTCAATTTCACAAGCAATGTTAGTTCTCAAATCATCAGTTTTAAACAGCGTAATCTGTTTTTGACCTGGAAGCTTATTTTCTAGATTGATCAACAAGTCTTGATAATTATTGGCTATGGAACATTTAGCTCCAACACCCGTTATGACAACTCTTTTCATTTTTTATCCTTTATATTTTTTTCTACTGACCAAAAACACTGACAACAAATATGTCCCAATAGTAAGGACCAAAGCGGCTAGAATTGCCTGATAATTAATCGACACACTATAATAAGTTTGGGTACTCTTTGAGATGAGTGAGAAAATAAGGGTAAACAAGAAGTAAGTATAAACAATCCCACTTACTGCACCAATCAATATCATTGGGTCGTAAACACGCAAGACTAATTGCATGAGTGCTTTCCGTGAGAAACCATTTCTAAAGAGAATGCGTTGTTCTCTACCTGTTTGGTCATTCAGATAAGCAATCGATACACTGAGTAGGGCAATCGGAATGAGAATACCACTGACAAGCATGATCCGACCGACCAGTTTAAGATTTCGTATTATCCTTAACATCTTGGATAAGCGTTTGAGCAGTAATAACCCTGTTCACATCTGACTTTTCGCCATAATCCGTTTGATCATCTTTGTTGGCATAAAAACCTGTAAAGCCTTTTGAAATGTAGTCTTCTTTGACAAAATAGTCATAGTCAACATAAAGATAACTTCCTGAGCCTAGGTTGCTAATACCTGCAACGGTCAAGCCATCAATTGTTTTATTATTCAAATCAAGTGAGATGCTATCTCCAACATGAACCTTCAATGAGTTTGCCAGCACAGCATTAACAACGACTTTTTTCTGAGATACTTTCTCATTTAAGTCTTGACCTTTTGCTGATACTAGTTTTAAATTCTTGCCGGATTTTAAAGCCAGAACTTGTGACATTTGGTTTTGTTTACCTTCAGTAATAATGGCACGTTTTTGGCTGAAATACTGACCGCTATAATCACTATTGCTTGTATAAACAACTTGTGAATAATTGATGCTTTCCTCAATCCTTTGGAGAGCACTAGATGGCAGATTATAAAAAATCATCATCATAATTCCTTGAGCAAAGGCTGAAAAAATGGCAAAGAAAACGATAAAAGCAATGAGTTTATTTTTTAAAGCAATTTTCAACTTAAAGCGTGTCTTTAATGGCAACTTATTATAGAAAGCATCTGATTTTCTCGTTTTAAACACTTTGGCAGAGTTTCTAAAGTACTCAACGATATTTTTCCGAATAAAAATCACATAAGGGACTATAGTACAAACCACTGAAAAATAAATGTGGAACAAGAACAGCGCCCCAATAATGATGAGGTAAATTGGCCACACATTATAATAGCTAATGATAGAAGTCCCACTATTGAGTAGTGGCTGAACAAAATGGAATAACAATATGCCTAACAAAGAACCTACAAAAGTAGAAGGCCATATGATGATGCCATTAAATAATTGGTAACAAGTGAAAATATCTATTTTACGGAAACCATTCGCCAACAAAACGCCAGTATCTTTCTTATTCTTAACCATATAAGAATAGACCAAGAGACCCAGCAAAATGGCCAAGATATTACCCAAAATAGTTAAAATCAATACAAACAAGAGCTTGTAGATTTTAATTTTGGAACTCAGAAGTGAAATGGTTGTATTGGAATCACGGTCTGTAAAGCTAATAAGGGAATTATTCTTAAACATTTTTTTGGAATAAGCCTCTTTGTCAGAACTTGACAGGCTATTTTTATAGCGTCCAATGACAAGTTCACTGCTAACAGAAGCCGAATCAAAATAAGAATCATCCACAAAAGCAATTAAATCGTTATCTGAAATTTTCTTCCCAGTTGCTAAAAAGTTCGAATTAAAATAATCTGGTAGTTCAAATAAGCCTACCACCTTGAATGATTTATTATTGATAAAAATAGAATCATTCAGCTGAACCTTTTGAGAGTCTGCAGATTGCTTATAAAGCATGACCTCATCAGAGGCTTTAATAGAACGCCCACTAATAAGAATAGGTTTATCAATAGCTTGCGAAGAGTTGTAGGAAAGCAATTCTGTTGTTTGGTTGTCAGAAGTACTATTGATAACCTGTCTTTTGATGTAATTAAAGTGATACTCCTCACTTAGCTGATTTAATTCACTCATTGAAAGAGTATTTTGAAATCTAAAATCTTCAATCTGATTATCTACTTCAAAGCGGAGGTTAATACTACTGTTAACAAAAAACAAAGCAGTTAAAAAGGTCATCACAACGCCCCAAAAAAGGAATAAGAGGGAGAGAGAAATATTTTTAAACCGAGATTGTTTAAATATACCTAAAGCTAATCTATACATATCTACCTCAACTTCTAGAACCAATTAATGTTTGCGACATTGGTTTCTTTTTCTTTTTCCTCGACGCTGAGAATTTCGCCATTTTTAAATTTGATAACTAAGTTTGATAATTTCATCATTTCATAGAAATGTGTTACAGCTACAACAGTGACCCCTTCTTTATTCAATTGCAGCAAGATATCAAGAACTTCTCTACCGTTTTGCTCATCTAGAGCACCGGTTGGTTCATCACAAAATAAAACTTTTGGATTTTTTATGAGAGCACGAGCAATTGCCACACGTTGTTTTTGCCCACCAGACAATTGAGAAGGATATTTATGTTGATGTTCAGTTAATCCAAGCTTAGCAACAATGGCATCATAATCAGAATGGAATGGTCCTAACAAATCCATAATTTTAATATTATCCCTGACTGTTAGCGATTCAATGAGTTCATATTCTTGGAAAATAAAGCCAATTTCTTTTCTAAAATTGACACTGGCTTTTGAAGAATAATCACCAATACTATTTCCTTCAAAATAGAGATTTCCCTCATCAAATTGATCGATTTTACTCATAATATTCAAAAGTGTCGATTTCCCTGAACCACTTGGTCCCAAGATACTAACAAAATCGCCAGTTTGAATTTCGAGGTTAATATTTTTCAAAATAGGCTGTTTTTGATTATCAATCGTAACATATTTTGAAACCTTGTCTAATTTAAATAATGCAGTCATCGCTTTCTCCTTCTAAAAATAAAAAGTTGAGCAGGACTTACCTCAAGCCTTAGGCCAAAAGGATTCCTATCCAACTTTTGTTATGTTCAGTAAGATAGAATTATTTTACAAACAAATCCAGATAATCCCAAAGTTAATATTCTAACAATAACTTAGGCCAGTATCGTTTTTAAAACTCCTATTACTACTGTTTGTTTTCGTAAATAAAATCAGCAATTGTTGAAATTGATTGGAAAATCGCCATGTCTTCATCACTAATTTCCACACCATATTTTTCATTTAGTCCGACAACAAGTTCCAACGCGTCAACTGAGTCTAACCCCAATCCTTCTTCACCATCATCATAAGAAGAGAAAATTGGAGCATCAAAATTGACAGTTTCTTTGTCGATATAATCGATTTCTAGACGATCAAAAATAAGGTCACGGATTTCAATTTGTAGTTCTTGTTTAGTCATAGTAAACTCCTGAAAGATAAATTATGTATTTAATTCTTAAATACATGGATATAATATATCATAAAGAGTGAGAAAAGTCAAGAAGAAATTAGCAAGAATTTAATAACGCAGTGGGAGTTTTTGCACACTTAGAGAGGATACTAAACTTTCAGTTTTTTACAAGATAGAGCTTGAGGTTGTTTTATAAATTTAGGGTATAATACTCAATTATTTTCAAAAAGCAACCTTGTCCATTGTCTGCTGACAGTTGACTTTAAAACATTTTTTTCCAGTCCTAGAATAACTTCTTGAAGCTTATCAATGACGGCTTCCATTGTTTGGAAAGCCTTTTTTTTAAAACCTCGTTTTCGAATTTCTTTCCAGACTTGTTCAATAGGGTTCATTTCTGGTGTATAAGGTGGGATAAAAGCCATTTCAATATTACTTGGAATCTCTAAGGTACTTGATTTATGCCATATAGCATTATCCATGACAAGTAAATATAGTCGTCTGGATAAGCTTGTGAAACTTGCCGTAGAAATTCATTCGTCCACTCAGTATTACATCCTCCAGCAATAAGGAAGAAGGAATCTCCTGTCTGAGCATCTACTGCCCCATAACAATAGCGATATTCTCGCATATAATGACTCGGAATGCTAGGTCGGATTCCTTGAGGAGCCCAACAAGAACTCATCTTACTGATCCTCCCGAAACCAGCTTCATCTTGGTACATCAATCGTACTTTGTTATAAGTCCCCTCCTCTTTAAAGCGCTTACTTAAGGTCTCGAATGTAGATTTTTATTTTTTTAGACGTCTCAATTGTCTGAGCGTCTGCCTTCTTGGGATGTTCAAGTCGAGGAGTGACCGTTCGCCAACCATGGCGTTTCAGGAGATAATAGAAACCATCACGTGTGGAAGTGCGACCAATCTCTTTTTGATAGGCTTCAAATAACTGATTGACAGTTACAAATTCCCCAGCCTGAGCAGCTTCTATATGACGTTTTAGGAATGCTTGTTCCTCTTCGTAAGTCATATATTCTCGATGACGTCCACCACGGGTTTCTTGAAGAAGAGCTTCTAAACCAAACTCCTTATATTTTTTCAAATTCCTCCAAACAGTTGTTTTATTACAATCTAGGAGATCCATGATTTCCTTATAACTCTTTTCTTTTGAGCGAAAATAAATAATCTGTAGACGTTTGTGATATTTGGCGTACGATGAATCTTTTAAGAGTTGTTCAATTTTTTGTGTTTCTTCGTTTGTAAGTTTCATAACTACTATTATAGTTGATTGAACCTGGAATAGTACGCCAAGGATTCTAAAATGTTTCTAGAAATTAATTTGACTTTCCTAATCCGTTTGTTCATATCTTATTTCAGTCCACTATATAAGATGTTTTTTGATTTCAGTCCAGTATTATAGTTATTTAGTTTTAAAAAAGCACTCTAAACATTCAAAGATATTTGGGACTTCCCTTAATAAATCTGTCACTTTCTTTTTCAAGACAGCCCAAGCTTGCTCAATGGGATTCAAATCTGGTGAATAAGGTGGTAGAGGTAAGAAAAAGTGTTTATCTTTGACGCAAAGTTCATCCAAAATCTTCTTGGGATGAAAACTAGCATTGTCCATGACAATGACATGAGGTGTCTTCAAAGCAGGCAGGAGTTGCATTTTGAACCACTTAACAAAGAAGTCGCTCGTCATGCTTTCATTGTAGATCATAGGAGCTATAAACTCTCCATCTACTTGTCCTGAAACAATTGAAGTCCACTCAAAACGCCGTCCATTAATCTTTTCATAGACTTTCTCTCCTCTAGGAGCCCGTGCATGAGAACGATAGAGGTAGCGGTCGATTCCTGTTTCGTCAATATATACGACTGGTAAATCTTTTAGATTATCCAAAATATCAAGAAATTCAGCGACTTTTTCTGGATCTTGTTCCTTAAAGCTAGTCGTCTTTTTTTAAAGTGACATTGATCTGCTTTAAAGCTGCCCATACTGAAGGAACAGCACAATCAAAATGTGCCGCAATTTCCCGTAAAAAAGCATCTGGATGAGCCTCTACAAAGGCCTTCAACTCCTCCAAAGGAATCTTTCGGCTTTTGGCGACTCTCTTTTTCCGCTCTAAGTGCCCTTGTTCACGTAATTTCTTTTCCCATGTGAAGAGAGTTCTGACGCCAACATCAAAAACTTTGGATGCCTCGACATGGCTGTGTCCCTCTTTGATGTAATTTAATGCTCGTTGTTTAAAATCTGTACTATATGCCATGGCTTTATTATAACATGTATTTTATAAACTAAGTGACTATAATTAGTTATAACTACAGTCAACTATTCAAAAACCCATCTACTCATCACGTGCTATTTGCGCAGCTAGCTCAAAATCAGTCATCAAATAATTTTCGTCTAGGCGGATGAGACTATAATATTCATTCCAAAATAGAGAGTCACTGTTGCTGGACCACTTTAATCCATACCACAATTGAGTGACATCACTTGTATGTGATGGGGGAATTGACCATAGATGCTTTTTAAAGTTTCTTGAACAAGAGAAACATCCAGTCGAGTAGTCAAGTCAAGTTCATCTAATTTGAGAGTGATAAAATGTTTTTTAGCTGCCTCAATGCTATCCTTGTTAAATCGAACCTGAATAACCTTAGAATCTTCTAGAACCACGTCCTTATCTTCTGCCCCGTAAAAGGAAATACTCCCAAGAACTATGCCATCTTTTGCAAAGAGATAGGGAGCGTAGGGAACAGCATTGCTATCAAGTCTGAAGCCTTTTTCGATAGTGACTGATTTATCTCTTGAATACTTTTGGAAATTGCCATCTGTCAGGAGGTCTTCGTAGTCGCTAGCACCATTTCCCTGTCTTACATAGATATCAAATCCAGCTTCCATCAGATCACTTGCTTTGGTTTCTGCTAACGTGATTTTACTTTCATTAATTTGCAAAATCGGTGCTTGAGGTGGGAGTCCAATCGTGAGATGAAACATGACTCCTACTAGAAAGATCATCAAGGTTATAAGGAGGGCAAGCATAGACTTTCCAGTCCTTTTTCTTGCATTGAAAAGGGCCATTAGAGCAGGTAGGAGGATCATTTTGGCTAAAATAGAATTCCCAACTCCACCTCTATTTAAGGTCTGAAAGGCAAAGATCCCTGCAATAGCAATCAGTGTCAGGTAGACCAAAATCTCACCTAGACCCAGTTTTTCTGTTCGAGTTTGTTGATTTACAGGAGTTTCGTACAATGACTGTCCATTCTCTTTCCTCTTTTTTAGAAAGAGATAAAAGCCCAGACCGAGTAACAGATTAAAAATTGCAAAAGCAATTAAAGTACCTATAATCACCGTTCTACCCATGGCTCTCTACTCCTTTATCTTCTCTCTAAAATCTTATCTTTCTCTTTAATGTCCAATTCCCAACTAATAAAACCACTAAGAAGAAGGGGCCGCCTTCTATCAGTACAATCGGTAAAGCCAGTATAGCAATCATCAAAAAACTAGCTTGCTTTTGACGCCAACTACCGCCCCATTCTCCGTTTATCAGTTCACCTAAATAATCGATGTAGTCAGTAAACCAAGTCAATAAGGGATTTTGAAAATCATTGAGCCTTAGGTAAATGAACATAGCAGAATATAGCAAAACATAAAGAATTCCAAGGACTAGAATAATCTTTTGACTAGTTCGTGTAGCCTCTAGAACGATTTTTTTCTCTTCTCTGGTTTTTATTTCCTTGAGACTTGGATTCTTACAAGAGAGTTTTTTTCAAATCTATAGACCAGAAATCGGTAGAGATAATATTTTTTTATATCACGCTTCATAAAAACCCCCAAACTAGGAAGGACACTCAATTATAAATCATGGTTTAAACATCTAATTTCAAGGAATTTCCTTCCAAATAGACGGCTTTTGACTCAGTGATTTTTGATTTTTTTGATCTTCTGAAAAAGCCAATGGTTTCACCGTCCTTTAAGGTGACATCACTGCCTAAAAACATACTGAAGAATAGACAAGAGGAAATAATATAAGTCATCACTATTCATAGGAGACTCGATAATTTCAATCTCAATTTTTCCAAACTCTTTCAAACCATAAGTGTAAATACTAGTTTTATCTCCTTGGTTGATAATTCCCATATAAATCCAGAGTTGAAGGGGAAGCATTTCTTCTTTCAAAAGGTCAGCCAGGTCTAGATAAAGATCTTTGGGCAAGAGCAAGGTGGTAGAACCCTGATAAATACCAATAGCTGATTGACTAGTTTTTAGGATAGAGGCATTGACTTTAGTCAATAGGGAATAGGTTTCTACTGGCGAAAGATTGTCAGACAAAATAGAAACAATGGCGTGTTGTGTATGCTCCTGTGTATCCTTCTCAACATCCTGCCAGAGGTAAGAATAGACATACAATTCTTCAAATTCTTGACTTGGGATGGGAAGATCCATCAAAGCCAGCGCAACGAGAGCACCATCAATCACAAAGGTTGCACTTGAATCATCCCCAGAAACTTCAGAAATTTCAAGCCCCCAATGAGATTTCAATTCCTGAACGACCTGCTCTAAAGAATAGACCTGCTTGCCTTTGAAGAGGGGCATGGACAAGATCAGTTGTTTTTTCTTCTCTGATTTTTCTTTCTTACTAGTAAATAGATTTTTTAAAAAATTCATAGGACTGCTCCTTTTTTTCATATTAGTTGGGAGGTAAAGGTATCTTGGTCAAAGTGAATCGAGATACCAAGTTTCCTCATCCTCAAAACCGTAGAATTTCTCATCAAGTAGCCAATTTCCATCCACCAATCTAAGTACAAACCGATGCTTCATTTCTAAAGCTTCTTGATAATGGGTGATGACTCTTGCTTCTTCAGCTTTTGTCATGATAAAATCTACAGAAAAATCATTCCTTTTAACATAGTTATACTCACTTGGGGAGCCATAAGAATTTCGAACTCCTCCTTCCAAGCATTTTTGAGTCACTCGTCCAGTTAGAAGTTGCATTTGCCTCTGAAAATAGTCATCCATAAGTTCATTCCACAAAGGGTGAAGCTGATTAGATGGGATGCCAAGGCCTTCTTTTTCCTTATCCAGTGCTCTGTTATGCTCAAATATTTCCTCTTCTAACAAGGTTAAACTTTTGAGGATATCAAGCAAGGGTGGGATGATTATTTCCACCATAGCTCGATAGTTTTCAGGGGTATTTTTATAGTTCACTCTCATGATTACTCTCTTAACTCTCCTGGATTAATTGCTTTAATTCTAAGTCTGAAAGTTGTCCTTCCATGTAGAGTTTCCTAAGTAAATCTTTATCAACTGTAATTTCATAATAGTCTGTCACAAACTCATGAAATCTCTCAAAGCTATCAAAGAGGTAAGATAGCAACCATTCTCCGCCATCCTGATCTTGGTAAGTGTGTTGATGCGCTTGACCGTCATACCAGATAAAGAAGGTTGTTTCATCTTTTTGATCTTCGGAATAAAGTGAGAAATACTTTTCATCCAGTCCTTCATAAATCCATCAATGATGTCTTGATCCCACTCGTCAGCAGCAAACTGGCTTAAACTACTCTCATGATCAAAGCCTTTTATAAGGATCATTTTATCAGTCAAAATCACATCTAAAGAATCACCAGAGCCATTGTCAATAAGGTAGTGGAGTCCATAGTCTTCCTCAGTCTTAATCACGAGTCTGAGCCAATCCTCACCCGGATCTGTCAGATACTCATCAATAACCAGCAAGGCATCTAAGCGAGTCTTTATCTTGTCCCAATCAATCTTTCTCATCTCTAAAAACCTCCGTCTTATCCTTGCGATTTATCAAGATCACAAGCCCTATAACGAGCTGTTAGATAGCCTGAAAAGCTAATCTGAGGGATATTCCACTCATTGGGCAAATAAATCGAACAATCTACCTGATCACCTAGAGGGGAACTTGCTGAGAAGACATATCTTCCCAAATCCTCATTATTAGGATTTCTTTCAACTTGACCCAATCTGCTAGCATTGAACCAGTTTTTGAACAGTAACCAGATTTGCTCGGCATCTTCGTTTAATAGGGAGACTTTCAAGTTGTAGCTGATTCCGACCCTACATCTTTTTTTGAATCCTGACTCATCAGACCTACAAACTTTTATCGATCCCTTATCATACTGCCAGTTATCACTATCTAATAGGGGAAATCGAACAGATAGATTGTCTTTAAATCCCTGCATAGTATCTAATAAATCTTTGGAGGCATCTTCGAATAATTCTAGTTCTTCCATAGTCTTCTCTTTAATTTTCATAGCTAATCACATTCCGATTTAATCTGCATCAACCCAGATCTGGTATTTGGCAATGGAGGCATCTAAACAAATAACCACAGATAGGCCCGTCTTTGACCAAGTAGTCTTCTACCTCTTGATATTCTTCACGCGCTTCATAGTCTGACAAGACTTGCTCAGCGATTCCCATGTCCTTCAATTCTCGAGTTCCAACTGTACCTAAGTAAGCGCAGTAATATTGGCAACAAGAAAGCCAATATTCTCCCTGCCAACTAGAGTAGCCTGGGGTCTGACAAAAAAGCAGCTGATTCCTTTCTGGATCCAATTCACCCTGCCACTCGGCATCTTGGATAAATTCCGCATCGAATTTCTTAGCTGCTAGCCCGTTTGCAATGCAAAATGGACAAAGGTTTTTTATGTTGTCGATACAATAAGGGATCAAGTCATAATAAACATTGCTTTCTTTCCCACAAGATGGACAAACCTTGGCTTCTCCTTCAACAAATGAACCTGTAGCTAAGGGATCTGGATGATAGAGAAAATGAGGTAAGTCTTTTAACAAGTCCTGCCTTTGCTTCTTCTCTTCTTTTCTTAGAGGACGAGAAAGGGAAAATCTATCTCCATGACTCTGACTCATTTCTTGTAAACGGCTCAGTTTCTTTATCTGTTTTCGATCAGGTTTGTCTAAGATTTCGGTCAATAAGCTATAGGCACTAGTGTAGAGACCCAATTGTTCATAGAGCTCAACTAAGACAGTCTTTGCTTCTAAATCATCAGACTTAGCTAATTCATCAGCCAAATCATAAAGGGCTGCGACACTTGAAGGCTTTCCATCTTGGTCCAGGTATTGCTTTTTTAATGTAATGTATTTTTCTAGAAATGGATTCATGGGACTACCTTTCTAATGGATGACATAAAATCTTAACAAATAGTAACTAAGACATTTCCATTGAGCTCTAAAATTTGCTTGTAAACTTTTTCATGTTTACAAAGCTGATTCGGATGTCATCCTTGATTTCTTCCTCTTCCTCAAGATAATCCCAAATATCAGGATACAAGTCGGCTTTCTTACAAGCTTCCATACTAAAGTCAGTCATAGCCCTGTCCATGTCAAAACTTTCTAAAGCTTCTACAATCTCGGCTATCTTGGTTTTTTCAGTATAAGCTATGTACTCAGACACTTCTTCTAAAGGAGTCACTCCTAAGACCGCTTCTCTCAAGGGATTGTCATCCAAAAATTCTGAACTACTAAATCCTGTCAAAACAAAGACCAAGGCATCCCACATTTTGTCGATATCTATTAAAATATCATGAGTATCAGCGGAATCCTCAGCACAATCTAACAAGTCATCTTCTTGATTGGAAAGACCTTTTATTTGTTCTAATTCATCGTCTGGTAAATATTGATAATTGGCAATCATTCCCATGATTTTACTCCTTTGAATCAGTTAGTATAATACGGATGTTTTTAGCTCTATTTCTCTAGAAAATGCTATAATGGAGCTAAGAAATTGTTTTATTGTATGTTAAATAGGGGGAAGTAGTCATGTTCACTAGTATTGTTTTAGGATTTTATGCTCTTTTCTTTCTATCCTTATCCTTTACCATCTATCTCTATATAAGACTCGTAGTTGCGGTTAAAAAAGGCAAAGACATTCCCAAATGGATTTATAAACTTGGCCATGCTGTTCAAGGAAGAATTCACGTTGACTATGAAGAAATCACTGATGCTAATGCCCTTAAAGAGATTCATTGGTTCTTGCTGATCTATTTAATCGTAAATCTACTCACATTGGCTGGATTCTACTATCATGGCAATAGCTTCCCGCAAGCAGTTTATGAATGTTTGAAGAAACAATTTTTTATCGTGCTTGTTAGTATGATTTTAAAAAGTCTTGGAAAATTTGTTGTACTAGCTATAAGAAAAAACTTTCATAACAGTCATGCCTATGCATCAACCAACGCTGTTGTCGGGACAGCTTTTTTAACGAGTTATGTTTTTATGTTTTGCATGATGATGAGTGGTCTTCCAGCTCAACCTGTTCCAGTAACTATTCAAGATACCACTGTCATTATCGGGGAGACCAAGGCTTCGGAACTTTTGGATCAAGGCTTTAGCTTTGAAGATAAAAGTCCAGAGACTTCCATCACAAATCCCAAAAACGACCACTTCTACTACGGTCAGCTTCTCGAAGTCAAGCGGGATAATCAGTCCTATGGCTTTATGAGCCTTACTCCTACAGGAAAAGATACTGATCAGCTCAAAAACTGTGTCGTCACCTATTACAGAACACCTAAGGATAACAATCAACTAGAAGAAATTTCCATCAATCATGTCAAGCTAGCAAACCTCAAACTCCAAGACTTTCAAACACGAAAATTAATCGATATCTTTGAAGTCAATCCTGCTGATTATAATGTCTCTGATACCGATGCCAACTTCATTTTAACCATTCAAACAGCAGATTACGACCTCTGGAAAAGATACCGTATTGAATCCAAGTTCAATTCAGATGGTTCGATTGATAGCTATGGTGTCAGAGCCCAACATAGCATGTGGGAATGATTGACCATTTCTCCCATTATCACATAGGCATTAAACTGGAAAAATATCGTCGACAAGTTTATAGGTTTCGATGAAACGAAGGCCAAAGGAACCTTTATCTCTAGTGATTTCTTCATAAATATCTTCTAAATTTCGGGCAGGTACCAGCATCCAAAGACTGAAAGGTCTAAGCTTCACCTGTCCAATTTTTTCAATATTTTCTAATAATTTTCCTAAATCTTTGTGGTTGAACCAGCAATCTGTAACGAGAGCAAACTTCGTATTGTCCATCTTACAGGAGATTTGACTGGTCAAAAAATCATCGATGGTGGGCTTTTTTGTTTGTAAGAGGCGCGTGCAAGCCAGATGGTACTCAAGCTTTCTAGACTCTGATCAACCATAGATACAAAGGCAAGACCATACTCATCTTCGAACTTAACAGCAAGGATATCTCCTTCTTCAAAGTAAGGTTTGCGTTTAGCTTTTGCTTTAGGGACCTTTAGAGGCCTAGGATTTTCAGTTTGCAACTGGATAGCAAGTTTTTCCAAGACCTTTTGCCTTTGCTTCAAAGCCTTTGAGTCTATTTCCAACCAAAATGGATCAGGACCTTTTTTGATAAGCTCCAAGGTTTTATCTCTGATGTCGCCTGTCAGATGACCAATCTTCCACAGTGAATAGGCAAGAGCAGTCCAATAAATTTCTGTAAAAAAGTCTGTTTGACAGTAATCTTTCTCCTCATCGAGGATATCCTTTATAATGTTCGCCACCTGTTCACCGTCTCTATAGCGACTGACTACTTCATTGTAAATATCATAACCTTGATCACTGTCAATGATTTTAACGCCATCAATAGCCATTCTAAACTCCTAATGCTCAATCGACATCTTATTTCTAAATCTCAACGCTTATTTAATCTTATGCTTGTTCATTTTTTCTTGGAAAATATCTGTAAGAATTTGGCGCAATTCTTGAGCTTCCTTTTCAGGAAGTTGGCCTTCTTGTTCAGCAACGGCATACAACTCTGGATACTCGATCGAGATTCTCTTAACAGTACGTGTAATGGCATGTTTTCTAACAAAAAATGGAATTCGTTTAATCATATCTTGAGGAATTAAAGCGATAATCTTATCGGCTGTTTCCTTATCGTTCAGCTTAGAGAAAGTTAGTCCCTTTTTAATCATTTCTTGTTCTTTTTCTGTAAAATCTTGTAATTCCATATGTCTACTCCTCATCTTCTGTCACTTCCCAAACTTCAGCTTGGTAAGGTTCTCCATCTTCATCGTATCGATTGATATAACCAATAAACCGTTCATTTTTTCTTGGTCTCTGCTGATTTCCCTTGATAACCCAAACAGCCCATACTCCGACTAGGACAAAAATTATGAATGTCAGTACTTCTTCCAATTCAGTGCCTTCCTTTAAAATTGAACCCACTTATTATTATCCATAATAAATGGCTTAGCTAGACCTTCACCTGTATAGTTTTCGTATTTTGTATCTAGATATTTGTAACAATCTTCCTTGGTCGCAAATTTAATGGCTTGATAAGGTTCCTCAAAGGTCAACTTTTCAACAAAGAGATAGCCATCCTCGCTTGGCACAAGTATGCCCACATGGCCGATAAAGAGTGATTGCCCATCCAAGTCATCATGGACGACTACGGACAACATTCTTGCATGTTCATTAAACTTAAATTGAGAGAGGAAGTTTTCCATCTTCGCAGCATGAACCTTAACATCAGTTGTTGCTTCGGTTTTAACTCTTGAAAATAGAATATCAAAAGCGTCCTTGTCATCTGCACTAAAGACCTCGCCTTTATCAATGGCATCATTATCGACAAACAATAGGGAATCATCTTTCTCTAAATTGGGAATTTCGATAGAATTTTTCAATAAACAATAACTGTTAATACGACAGTTAGTGCCGACAAAATCACCTTTTTTGGGTGTCCAAAGATTGCTAATCTTTTCTACGTCATATTCTGTCTTTGTAAATGTAGAAAAATCTCCAGTCAAGCCTACTGAACCGACAGTTGCGTTGTAATCATTTACAAGGTTGAAAAATGCATCGACACTATCTTTATCCAAATGTGCAGTCAAAGCTTTTCGAACTTCTTCTTCGCTTTCCTTGTTATTAAGATTGCTATAGGTTCCTTTGTAGCTTTCTTTACCTGAGCTAGCCACCTTAGTAGTTGAACTATTCTGTTTTTTCGTAGATTGGTTTTGGTTTGTACCACAGGCAGCTAAAGTAAAGATAGCTAAAGCACAGCAGCTCATTAATCTGATTATTTTAGATACTTTCATAAAATGTTTCCTTTTTAACTAAGATTTTTCAGGTCGATTAGCTTCTCTTATATTATAGTTCAAATTTATTTTAAGTCCAAGTATTTTGCTAAGTAAGTAGATTTTAAATCATTAAAAAGGAAGCTGGCACACAGCACGCTCCCTAATAAGTGAAATATCTATGAAATATTTAATTTTAGTCACCTTTTAGCTGTACCTGTGTATAAGCTATAAGATCACCTAGATGTCGCTTATCTTTCCTAAAAACCATCATTGCTAGTAAGGCAACTGCGAGGAGAGTAGCCAAAGACGAGAGGATAATAGATAAGAAATCAAACTCACTATAGAAACCATGTATCGTACCCATATGACCTATTTGCCAAGGTGAAAATTTAATGGTGTTTCTAAGCAAGCTAGCTTGCACAGTTTTTTTCTTGTAAACCAATTGAAGTCCTGCTTTCGCCTTCCCAAAACTCACATTTTTTGTATAATCTAAGAATGTAAAAAGTAGAGTGACTGGCAAAACAGAGGTAAAAAATACAAGACACTGCGACTGAATTTCTGTAAACTCTGGGATACCATTAAAAAAAATAGTGTAAAAAAGCATAGAACCTAAAAACAGAAGTGCTAAATAAGCTAGAATGAAAAGATAATCAAATAGTAATTCAATCATTCTTTTTTTAAACGAAATAGAATTAATTACTAAAATCTTCATCATCATCATCACCTCTTTTATTATCTACTATTCTTTTCAAAAGTTTTATTCTTTCGATTGAGAATAGACTTCGATATGCTGCCCTAGCACCTTGATTTCTACTGGTAGGTCATCAGATTTGTCACCATCAACATCCGTTTCTAATTCAGAATCAGAAGAAATTTTTATATGACGAGCTTTTATATACTCGACGTTATCATTTACGACGACATCACCTTTTAATAAGTCAGGAATAACTGACAATTTAGTAAGGATTGACGCATCTTTTAAAATCAAAATATTGGCATAACCATCCTTGTCTTCTTCAAAAATCTTCTTGTCAGCGAAATAATTGGTAAGGAGAACCAAGACATGGCTAGCTGGGCCAATATAATTCCCATTTTCTGTCTCAACAGTAATATTAAATGCTTGATCTGTAACCACTGACTTCATAGTATTAATCGCATAGGCAAGCATGCCAAACTTCGTTTTATCTTCTATCCCAACGTTATGGATGGCTTCTGGTAGTGAACCAATACTAAAGATATAACCAAAATAATTTCCATTTGATTTTCCGATATCAATCTTATTCGTAGAATTAAAATCAAGCTCGTCAATGGCACCATCAATATCTTGATTGATTTCTAATAGTTTCGTAATGAGATTTCCAGTTCCTCCTGGAATAATCGCTAGTTTAGGAATGTAGTCTTTTTCCGCGATACCAGAGATTACCTCATTGATAGTCCCATCTCCACCAAAAACAAGAACAGCATCATATCGCTCACGAGAAGCTTCTTCTGCAAAGTTTGTGGCGTCTTGCGCTTTCTCCGTAATTTTAATCTCCACATCTTCAAAATAGTCTCTAGCTTTATTCTCCAGTTTCACCTTATAATCCAAGGCTTTTTTGCCTCCAGAGGTTGGATTAATGATTACCATAATTTTTTTCATTTGTTGTTCTCCTTAAAGATTTAAAAAACAATATAGCTCAATTAAAAAACCTTTTTGTTTCTCATTCACTTCTTTAATGCTGTATTAAATTGATAGATTCATATTGAGCTAAAAACTATACATATAGAAGTATCTAAACTCATTGTACTTGATTCTAGTTTATTTAGCAAGTTTACAAGATGAGTATTAAAAAAACCAACCGATATTTCCTTTCGATTGGTTTATTAATTTGTGAAGAATTCATAAGTTTAACTATACAAAAACTCTTTAGCCTTTTTGACAATATACAACTCTTGTTCCTCTTGGGCTAGCTTGCTAAATAATTCTTTGGATTTATTTACTTGTCCTTTTATTTTAGCATTTAAAGCTTGATAGTAACAAATTTCAAGATTTTGATACTTAAAGTCATTCTTCAAATCTTCAAAATAATCATTACTTTTATGAGCAATTGTCAAATCATGGAAAGCATAACAAGTATTTGTAGTTTTGTCAGCTAGAATAGGATCAGAGATAGTTAAATCATTTAGCATATCATCAAGCTCTTCTCTATTCAAATCAGGTCGAGCAAGAATCGTGGATCGATTGAGGTAGCTTTCTAAGAAATCTCTATATTTAGGTTTCAGTTTTATATCAGCTAATGATTCCGTCGCTTCTTTAACTGCAGCATCAAAATCCCCAGTCATGTATGAGTATGATACAGACGTTAAGGAAGCATCCATCTGCATGATTGGTCTATGTGACTTTTTATTCTGTTCAATATATTGTCTCCAAGATATTAAATCTAGATTCGTGTGCAAGAGTTTATTTCCAGCTCTTATATAGTTTTTTTTAATAAACAGCATCACAAAAAACAAGAGAACATTTACTAGTAGAATACAAATAATTTTAATAGTGATATTTTTTATCATCCAATCTGTACAAAGAATACAAATAACAGCCAAAACAATGGCAACATATCTATAAAGGACATATTTTTTTCGTAATTCTAAATAATTCATATATTCCCCAAAATTTTCTATAAAATTGGTAGGTCCTAAAAGAATTTTATCAAGTCTTTCCTGACCACAAAGCGACTGTTTCCGTCTTCTGCTTCAAGCCTCTGCGGTACTGACGTATCAATTTCAACGGAATTCCCTAAATCACGGACTACTTCAACAGTGATATATTTTTCTAAAGGAAGTTTTCTAACTTCCACCTCTTCCAATCCAAACACTGGAAGTTTGTCATAGAAAGCATGATCTACTCCGTTCGCATCTGACAGAATCACCTTGCACCAACCTGGAAACTGATCAAGATCAAACACTTCTATGATACTTACTTTACATTCAACCATCTCGTTCTCCTTACTAGGCCTCTTCAAGCACCTCTTTCATATATCCCTCTACATCTTCAAACTCTACAAATATTGGATCTAAGTGACATAAGAAGTGCCAATCTTTGGCGTCTTTCTTTCTGTAGAGAATTACTTCGCCGTCTTCGCTTCCGAAAAAGCTTCTGTCGACTTCATAACCTTTGCTTTCTAAGAAAGTTTTTACCTTGCGGAAGTTTGCTTCTCTTGCTTCGATATAGGCTTTGACTTCATCGTTATTCACGACATAGGCATCGACTTTTGTAGCTCCTTCTATCACTTTATCGTTTTTAACGGATAAATTCGAAATTTCTTTCCAAATAATCTCGACATTTTCTTCGGGTTCAAACGAAAATCTAGATAAAGGGACAATATTTCCATTGAAGACAATTTCCATATAATCCGGCAATTGTTTAGGATTAACATACTCTACTTCAAAACCATCTTCATTATCTTGAGTATATCCAGGGATTTGAGCTACAAAGTCTTTCCCTTCTTCTAAAGTCTCAAATACGACTAAATCCTTAGAATAATTGTTTTGGTACAATTCTAATAGATACATCATTAATCCTTCCAATATTTGAAACCAACCGAGATTTAAGCGACTTACAACCTAATTATCTATCCTTAGTATACACATATATTTCATAACGAAGATATTTAACTATAGTTTATCCAGGATCTACATTTATGGAAGTTAATTTGTAACCATCCTCATTGTATAAAAACTCTAATTGTAGAGTTAAATCTACTAATTCAGAATTAGAGGTCATCTGATATTCAACAGCAAAGCCAGTTTGATCATTAAATTCATAAACTTGTAGTTGAGAATACTCATAATTCGGATGGAAATTACATTCTACACCATATTCATCAATTTTATCAAAATCATTTAATTGTAATGACTCGTCAATATATTCAAGTAACTCTCTTACATCATCAACTTCCGAACCATCAACACAATCCATAATATCTCTATAATTATTTAGATGAATTGCTCTTAAAATCTTTTTAAGTACTTCAATTACTTTTTCTTCATTTTGGTAGTTTTCTTTGTACTCAAAATCATCGAATATTCCCATGATAATACTTCCTTTTCTAAAATTTAAAATCCTTTTCTTTACTAATTCTATTACTAGCCAATATCGTATAAATTAAATAACCAATAAAAATAACATAGCAGCCAGTCTTACAACTTACTACTTTTCATATGATAATTTACAAATGTTTTTCCAGCCACTCGATCTTTTTAAAATCCTTATTGTTATTTTGTTCATTTCGATAGGAGTCTTGAGAAGAAGCTTTGTAAATACTTAGATACTGCTCCAGACTTGGAAGACGAAAAGTGATGCCTTCAATGTGAATAAGCTCTATATCCGATTCCGAAACTCCTGCAAAATCAAGTAAGGAATCGATACTTCCAAATTCAACACTCTCTCTATCCTTTTGGAATTCATGCTCATGAATATCTATTAAGACGTAGCCTAAGTCTTTCATCACTTTCATTATCTTGTCCCAGTCATAAATTCTGAGATGGTCAGGTGCTTCCCAACCTCTAGGGTCACCAGGTACATGAATGTCAATGTCAGACGGCCCCCAATTTTCTTTCGTTCTAAACTCCAATCCCAAAGAACCCATCAGTGTCGGTGTAATTCCGATTCGATTTAAATGGAAACAAATGGTTTTAAATTCTTCAAATAAGAGACTCATGTTTACTCTAAACCTTTCATCTAAATGTTCGTTATTTCTACTTTATTACCTTAAACAAAATCATCTTCATTTTCTAGAGTATATCCAGTTATTTTGGATACAAATTCTTTTCCTTCTTTTAAGGTCCCAAATCCGACTAGATCTTTATAAGAAGGATTTTATAGATACATCGATAACCCTCCTAAACTTTCCTTAGCGTGATTGTTCAATCATACTCTCTAAATCTTTCTTTTCCACACTCATGTATTCAACTTCTTTGTTCCTTCATTGTATTGATAGCATCTAAATATCAATTGATTGCTTGTCTGAAACAGTGTGTCTACCCCAGAGTAGTTTCCTTGGCATATATCTAGTACCATTTCATCAATGAGCTCTAATGTCTCTAAATGAAACACAAACCATCTTTCTTCTGTTGTAGAGAATACACCGTAAGAATTGTTAATCTTCCAAACGTTTGATACCTCGTCCTGTTCAAATACAGGAAATCTTTGACTAAATTTTATTTGGAAATCATGATTTGATATTATATAAAATTCAGTCGAGTAAAAATTTACCAACAACGAACTCTCCTCGTCAGTCGAAAAAACATACGCTAAATTTCGTGGAAATTTATGTCTCACATTTAGCTCATGATTCAAAAATTCAAGGCAAAAGTCCTGTGAACCATCCTGTCCCGCTGTCAATGAAACGATGATTCTATTATCGGAGAAGCCCTTAAAAGTTACTTCAGAATCAAGAAAGTTATCTTCCAAATCTAAATAGTAACTTTGAAAATTCTGTTCGTCTCTCACTTCAAAACGAATTTCATGGCTACTTTTTCTATAAGCAAGCCAAGTTAAGTTATTTTTCTGAGATTGATAGCTGCCGATTAAAGTGCCTACATTAGTATCTATATTTTCAAAACTCTTATAGGATTGTTTATGATTGTTAATTAAACAATTTTCATTCACTTTTTTAAAACGGTTAAGTTGAATCACTCGGTTTACCTCCATCTGATCTGGGAAATTTAACTATTATCGAACAATAGCCTTTTTTCTATAAATTCAGCCAACTTCCTTTTCCCATCGTCTGAGCAACTCTTTCAAAGGCTCATCGAGATAGCTATAGGCCTTGTCTTTGATCCACTCAGGAATCCCATAAGCCGCCTCGGCGATACTTCCTGTGATTGCAGCAAGAGTGTCGCTGTCCCCACCAAGTGAAATCGCATTTCGAATCGCATCTTCAAAATCTGTACTCTCTAGAAAGGCAATGATAGCTTGAGGAACCGTATCCTGACACGTTTCATTGAATCGATACGTAGGACGAATTTCATCTAACGTTTTAGAAAGGTCATATCCATACTCTTTCTCGATGTGTTCCTTGATACGTCTTTAATCTCGGCAGAGTTATAGACGCCATCACCACCAAGGAAATAATGGCACATAAAAATCGCATCAGCCGTTGCCATTGCTCCTTTGATTCCTTCTGGATGGTTATGCGTCACCTCTGCAGAAAGTTGGGCCAGACGTTTCACCTCAGATGGCAACTCGCCTGATGTGGCATCCATCACCCAAGCACACGGAGAAACGCGCATCGCAGACCCATTCCCATAACTATTGTAAGGCTCACGGTTGTCGGTCATTAGCCACCGGTTAAACCTGGCACCGTAATCCTCGTTTGGATACATTCTGCCGTACTTCTTCATGGCATCAATGAAGTCATCCTTTTGACCACCATTCATAATTTCTTCTGCAACGGCACAGGTCATAACCGTATCATCTGTGAAAAAACAATTATCACGAAATAATGGAAAGTCTTTCGTTTTAATGTTGTCCCATTCGTAAACAGAACCAATAATGTCTCCAACTATTGCTCCTAGCATCAGATTCCTCCTTATGATATATCAGATTCATTACACATTTCCAATGAATCACTCTTTAAAAATGGCACCACCAAATTAAACCACTATTGAGGCAAGTAAGCTGATAAATAGCCGTGGTTATAGCCCTTTGCTTCATACAGGATCGTATTGGAATGTAGCTGCTGAAACAATCTAGCTGACTCTTTCACATAGTTCGATTCTTTTTCACCATAGATATACAGAACCTGCGACTTACTTGCAGAAATCGTGACCTTGTAACGCCCCACATAGGTTTTATAAATGGTCACTAATGTTTTGATAGGCATCCTTGGCAGATCCTCCAAATAATAATCTTTTAGTTCCTCGGGATAAGCGAGTTTAGGATAGAGTTTGTTCATCATGCTTAACTGAAGTTTACAAGAGAATTTACTAAACATTAGTTTGCCAAATAGACGTACCAGAAAAATACTGATTTTAGCCAACCTTGGTTGAGGAATAGAGAGGCTTCCATCTATGATGGCTTTCTCAGCTATATCTCTGTCTATTGACAAAAACTCCATAGCAATTTGACCACCAAGTGAAACACCACCGATTGCAAACAATTTCCCACCACAGTTTACTTTGATATAGTCTAGAATCTCCAAAGCAGAATCTTCAGTAGAAACATAATCAAGTTGATATTCTTCGCCGTGGCCATTCAAGGTGGGTAGAATGACACGATACTCCTCCGACAAGATCCGTGCTTGACGAAGATAATTCCACCAAGAACTGCCACCGCCATGTATCAGCAAGATAGAAGGCAAATTCTTATCACCAAATTCATGGAATTTCATATTTAAACCCCTTACTAAAGGACTTTCAATAGATAAATACTTGTTCAATCAGTTTGAACAAGTAGTAATGTCTCATCAAATAGAAAAGTCTCTAACATTGATTATTTAGAATGACCACACATTACTTTCAATAATGGATATCCTGATCTAAATTTTAAAATGTTGTTTCCTTACTAATTCTATTACTCGCCAATATTGTATAAACTAAATAAACAATAAAAAAATGATAATAAAAAAATAATATTAATTTTTTTAAAAACAAAATAGAGATTTAACAAATTTGCGAACGCATGAAATAAAAATACAATACCCCACAGATTTCGTTTGGCGGTAAAGAAGCCCTAAAACAAAAACTTAAAAAAATAACGTATATATAAAAAATAAAATAAAAGGAAATCCTTGATGACTTTCTCCTACTATAAACCATAAAGGCAGATGCCAAATCCCCCAAATTGATCCTACAATCAAATTAGATTGCCAATAAGTATATTTTTTATCAAGTAACGGCTGTAATATACCTCTCCATCCTAATTCTTCATGTCCACCACCAAAAAAAATTAATTGAATAAAGAATAGTGGCATTAAATAAATTGATACTCCGTTTAATTCTAAGGAAGATACAGAGAATAGTATCAAAATTGCTAACAAATGAATAATGAAATAAATACTACTATTTTTTCTTTTATTAAATATAAAATGTTTAAATTTTATATTATTCCTTTTCAAATAAAAGCCACTTGCAATAGCTGGTCCAAGTGCACCAACTATATGTAAAGTTCTTCCTATAATCGTTTCTAATCCAAAAATATGAGATTGCGTAAAGATGGCAAGAATCCCCCAAGCTATATAAGTAATTCCAAATGTACAATAAAGATAATTTTTTAAATTCCTTTTATCAATTTCTGTCATTCTATCTTCCTTATTTTGATTATTCTATATATAGTATTTTCTGCTTCTTAGTTGCTCTCGATTATAACTACCTATATTCTATCACAAAAATGCAAAAAAAGCCTTACAATCAAGGCTTTTCTTAATACCTTTCGTTACAAGGTTTTTACGCTTTTACCAGCAAAGCTACACACTCGACGTGGTGCGTTTGCGGGACTCAAAAGGTTCGGGGAACCTTTTGAGGATTAACTCCGTTTTACTAACAAGCTCACACACTCCACGTGTGTTGTCTGTTCCTTGAGGATACAATTTTTTATCCTCGTCACTGTTTTGAGGACACAATTTATCTGGTTCTAGTTTAGCATTTTTACGTTTACTTTTAAAATGTTTACCGTCCTTATTTTGTGTTTCTCCTGCTTTGAAAATAATAGTTAACATTGCAGGGTCTATTTCCCCATCACTATTAACACCTCCTACAATAATTTTATCAACAATACTCTCAAAAACCGTACGATCAAACTCGGTGAGTAATTTCTGTGAAGATAGTAACTGTTTAAACTCAGTTAGTCTTTTCTTTACATCAATTTCTGACTTCAAAGTTGTTTCAACATTTACTTTTTCTTCTGAAAGATACTCTTTTTCTGAAGAAATTTCAGTGTATTTTTCATTATAAATGGAATCACTAATCTTCCCTTCTAGTCTTAAATTTACAAGATTCTCCTCTTTTTTTAGTAATGTACGAAGTTTATTAGTTATTTTTTTCAGTTCTTTGTTGAGGCTATTGTCATTCAACTCAGATTCAATCGTTTCAAGTAAGTCTGACACTATATTTTCATTCGAATGATAGAGCTGTCTGTAAGCTTCCATGAAAGCTCCCTCAATAGCTAGTTCTTCTAATCCTTTACTATGTTTACAATATTTTTTCCCTTTTTTTATCGAAGTAATACAGTGCCACACAACTTTGCGATAATCTGAACGACAGTGCCAACTTCTCCTAGACAATAATGAACCACAAAAGCCACATTCTAACATACTACTGAAAGCATACATTTTTGAATAGCGTTCACGTTTTCCATTTACATTTGCAGCTGTCTTTTTATTTCCTGCCCTACGCAACCTAATCGCCTGTGCTTTTTCAAAGTCCTCTTTAGATATTATAGGTTCATGATTATCTTTGATGTAGTACTTATCTTCTTCACCAAAATTACTCAATCGTCTCTTACTTATTGGGTCAACTGTAAAAGTTTTCCCCATTAGGATATCGCCCTTATATTTTTCATTCTTTATGATTCCTAAAACTGTTGTATCATTCCAATGATCTAAGCCTCTCGGAGATTTATAGCCTAGTTCGTCAAGTTCCCTTGCTATGACCTTCCCTCCAATACCTTCTAGATATCTTTCGAATATGTAACGAACTATTTTTGCTTCTTTTTTATTGATAGAAAGTTGTTTCGTTTCTACGTCATAGTCATATCCCAAGCATCCTTGAAATCCTATCAGTTCACCACGTTGCATCTTCATTTTTAATCCCTTTTTCACATGTGCAGAAGTATTTTCTACTTCTTGCTGTGCAACAGAGCTAAGAATAGTTAGAAGTAGTTCTCCATCCATAGTAAGGGTATCTATGTTCTCTTCCTCAAAATAAACTCCAATTTGCATATCCTTTAACATTCTGACATACTTCAAAGTATCTAAGGTGTTTCTTGCAAATCTAGCAATTGCTTTGTTACAATATAATCAATTTCTCCATTTACACAATCATTGATTAAGCGTTGAAAATCTTGTCTCTTTCCTACTTGAGTTCCTGAAATCCCCTCATCTGCGTAAATATCTGCTAGTTCCCAATCTGAACGCTGAGAAATGTAATCTTTATAATATCTCACCTGAGATTCATAACTGTTCTTCTGATCATCACTATCAGAACTAACTCGACAATAGGCAGCAACCCTTTTTAAATGTCTTTCTACATTGACACCTCTACGTCGAACTAAAGAATCAGCTTTTATTATTTCAACATTATTTTTTTTCATACTGAAATTCCTCCTTTTGATTCTATATTACCGCGTTCAAATAAAAAGGTCAGCTATTTTGTGTACTTAATACGCAGTCTGCTTCTGATTTTTTCATATTCATTTTTAGATAACAATTCTTTAGAGTATAAAAAATTAAGCATTGATAACTGCAGACTATATTTTACAACTGTTTGTTCCAAAATTTTTCCTCCTGATAAAGTGATACTCTATCATTTCCTCCGTGGGTATGATTGGTTAAATCATTCATGGGCATCTCACCCGCTGTCCTTTTACGTTGGCAGCCTGAACGTTCAGAAGTATCATTGTCCTTATTTGTGGTCATGGCAGATAGAGAACCACTCTATTTTATAGCTGATAGTTTACCGCTCATATCATTGCGCATCACACCAAATTGCTCGACAAATAAGAAAGTCCCACCTCGGTTTGTTCAGTTGTCAAAGGGCATTCAAAGTATTTTCAATTTGAAAATTAACTTTCGATTAGTATAACTAATTCATTGATAAAATTGGTTCTTTTGTGACAAATTGTCACTGACTGATACAATTTGAAATAATATTAAAGATTCTTATTTCTAAATTGTAATCGATGTCCATATTTATACTCAATTAATTTCAAAAAGCAACCTCGTCCATTGTCTGCTGACAGTAGACTTTAAAACGCTTTTTTCCAGTCCTAGAATAACTTCTTGAAGCTTATCAATGACGGCTTCCAATGTTTGGAAAGCCTTATTTTTAAAACCTAGTTTTCGAATTTCTTTCCAGACTTGTTCAATAGGGTTCATTTCTGGTGTATAAGGTGGGATAAAAGCCAATTCAATATTACTTGGAATCTCTAAGGTACTTGATTTATGCCATATAGCATTATCCATGACAAGTAAAATATAGTCATCTGGATAAGCTTGTGAGACTTGCCGTAGAAATTCATTCGTCCACTCAGTATTACATCCTCCAGCAATAAGGAAGAAGGAATCTCCTGTCTGAGCATCTACTGCCCCATAACAATAGCGATATTCTCGCATATAATGACTCGGAATGCTAGGTCGGATTCCTTGAGGAGCCCAACAAGAACTCATCTTACTGATCCTCCCGAAACCAGCTTCATCTTGGTACATCAATCGTACTTTGTTATAAGTCCCCTCCTCTTTAAAGCGCTTACTTAAGGTCTCGAATGTAGATTTTTATTTTTTTAGACGTCTCAATTGTCTGAGCGTCTGCCTTCTTGGGATGTTCAGGTCGAGGAGTGACCGTTCGCCAACCATGGCGTTTCAGGAGATAATAGAAACCATCACGTGTGGAAGTGCGACCAATCTCTTTTTGATAGGCTTCAAATAACTGATTGACAGTTACAAATTCCCCAGCCTGAGCAGCTTCTATATGACGTTTTAGGAATGCTTGTTCCTCTTCGTAAGTCATATATTCTCGATGACGTCCACCACGGGTTTCTTGAAGAAGAGCTTCTAAACCAAACTCCTTATATTTTTTCAAATTCCTCCAAACAGTTGTTTTATTACAATCTAGCAGATCCATGATTTCCTTATAACTCTTTCCTTTTGAGCGAAAATAAATAATCTGTAGACGTTTGTGATATTTGGCGTACGATGAATCTTTTAAAAGTTGTTCAATTTTTTGTGTTTCTTCGTTTGTAAGTTTCATAACTACTATTATAAGATGTTTTTTGATTTTAGTCCAGTATTAAAATCAACTCGACCAACTAAGTAGTCCAAGCTGACATCGTAATAATCAGCTAACTTGATTAAATCACATATATCTATCGTTCGATTCCCCTCTTCATATCTTGAATATGTAGAGCGACTGCAATTCAATAGCAAAGCAATATTTTCTTGTGTTAAATCTGCATCTTCGCGTAAATTTCGAATACGAACAAACATAATATCCCTCCTAATTAGACCAAGTATAGCCACGGTTGAAGAGAATTTTGCTTTTCGTGACAAATTGTCACAAAATCCTTATATATAAAAAGAACTAGGATATACAATCTAATCAAGAAGCGTATTTTTGAAAATAAAAGAAATGCCCTAGAGAAATTACTCTGAGGACATTTCAAATATATCACTAGGTTTCATAATAAAATAGAGTTTCTAATGAAAGCTTATTAGAAAATCGACAAACTACTAAATAAAGAATCATTTTTTCTACGGTGATTTTATTTTCTCACTGTAACAAATCTCATTTTATATATATTCCAAGATAGAGGCAGTCAAGACCTATCAATTTAATCCTAAAAATATATCATGTGCTTTCTCACTCATTTATCAAATGAGGACATTTTCACAAAAGCTTAGATGTAGAGATATATCTGATAGGGATTCAGAGGTGAAACAGTAGCATAAATCTATAGGAACAACTTAGAGGACTAAGAGAACTCTAGGTCATTGTCAATATGCCTAGTTATTAGTCACTTATAAATATCTGTTCTTTTATCTACATTTAATTTTTAATTTAAAAGAGAATCGTCTGCACTAGATAAAATTCAAGTTGTTAATTCACATTATACTTTTTAAATAGAGTTCCAAATACTAGCGATAGCATTGTAACTGAGATTCCAATAATTAAGAAATTAAGAGTATTTTTGGGATTTAATATCATAGAAAATATCCATGTACCAATTGGCATGAAAAGAATGGCTACTGTGAAGATAATTCCAAATACTCTACCTAGAAACTCATTGTCCACATCTCTTTGTACAATAGAAAAAAATTGGATATTAAATATGGAAAGAAACAAGCTAAATAGTGCTGGAGAAAAAGATAGAATAATCGTATTTTGAGATATAAAATAGAGTAGTGGAGCTGTAGAGAGTAGACATCCTGCAATACCTAAAAACAACATCAATCGAAAACTTGAAAGATTTTTATTTATATAACCACTTAATATAGCTCCAATAAATCCCCCGATTGCCTCTGCTGTCAGAAATGTCCCGTAAAGTCCAGATGAAATATTTCCAAACATCTGATTACTGTAGGGCAATAATAGATTATAAGCTGCTAGAAAAAAGTTAATAAGCGCTGAAAGAACAATGATAATAAAAATTGGTTTATGACTATAAACGTATTTGAAGCCTATTTTTAAATCAATAAGAATTCCTTTTATTGTTATTTTTTCTTTTGATACCACTTCTTCATTAACAGGTACAATTAAAAAAATCAGCGAAGCAGCAATTAGAAACGATAGACCATCCAATAATAGTACCCCATGTACCCCCAGTATGTTATATAAGAAAATCGATACCAACGGAATTGTTACTTTAATAACAGTACTCGTTGTTTCCAAATATGAATTCAGCTTAGAAATACTCTCATTTCTTACAATTTCTTTCGTAAAAGCTTTATAAGACGGTCCAGAAAAGGCACTCATAAATGCTAAAACGACATTTGTCAGAACAATAGCATAGATTAGCCATTGTTCTTGAGAGATGAATGAGAGAATCATACAGGCAATGCCACAGAAGATATTAGTCCAAATAATAATTTTTTTTCGTTTAAATCTATCTGCTATTACACCACCAAATAAATTAAATAAAACTCCCACGATACTCTCTAATGACTGATAAATCCCTACAAGCAATAATGAGTTAGGGTTAATTCCGGATAATAATGTATTATTTGCAAAATCAAAAATAATATCTCCTCCCTTAGAGACCACTCTACTACCAATAATTATTAACGAATTTTTTTTTCTTGTTTATTCAAAATTGACTCCTATAGCTCTTTCCGATTCTTAATGTATTTAATTTTTTGATGAACCCTATTTATTTCTTTTAAATTTTTTTACAAAAATCATCCTCATTTTCACTTGTAAAACGTACAACCATTGAATTATCAATGATATTATCCGATTTTTGTACTATATCTCCAATCTTCAGGCCGATATAAAATCTACTAGCCCATTTCAAATCATCTAAACTCGGAACGCTATCCACTAGCCCCGACTGTACATACGCTGCATAAGTTGCGCTGATTTTTTGAGGAATAGCAATTTTTTCACCAAAACTTATTTTTTGTGAATTATCTTTTGATGCCATAATTTGCCAATATTCTTTAAGAATATCAATGTTATACGCTTCTTCAATCAGATCAGGAATGTCCCCACCACCAAATCTCTTTCCCACTTCACAAAAAACTAAACTTTTTTTTGAAATATCAAAAAACCACTCAAAATGAAAAGGGGTCAGTTCATCATTAACAGAAAACACCTTAAGAACTTTTTGACATTCTGAATATGCTTTTTTGATTAAATCCAAATCTCTATAAAACTCGCTTGTCCTCAACAAGTAGTATCCTTTTGAAGTTATGGATTCTAGCAATAATTCTACATTGTCATGTACAAAAAAGCGTTTAACAGCCTCACCTAATGAAAAACCATCACAGGTAATCATTTTATCAATATTTATAAAATCTTCTATTATATAGTTTCCATCAAAATAACGATCATCCAATATTGTATTTTTTTTAATTTTTTTTATCCCTGTACAAGCTGCTCCTTTTCTTGGTTTTATAATTGCAATTTCTGAATCACTTACATTCCAAAACTTTTCCAAGTCCTTTTTTGATTCAAGTAACCGAAAATAAGGCTGTTCTACCACATCATGCAAAAACGATCTCATTATAAACTTATCTTTAAACATAACGTTTGATACAGCTACTGTGTTTTTTTTCACAAAATGATCATTCAAAAATCCAGCCCACTCAATGTACTCCTCACACTGTGTTATGATACTCTCTATTTCAACTTCTTTACTAATATCTCTAATACTTGACACTAAATTAGGTAAAGTATAGTCTTCAAGAAAAATAATTTTTGCTACATGTTCTCCATCTTTTAGGGACTTCTCAAATTTTTTTGCTTTACTACTTGGAGCAATAATAATAAATTGCTCATCATAAGTTCTAATTATTATCCCTTTTTCAATTAGGTCCATTTTTATTATATTTAAGCAATACTTTAAAAATTTTCTTGTATCGATTGCCCTATCATCCATATATACAATGTTCTTAATAAGTGATAAATAATATGCTCTCATAGCTTTTTTTCCCTTATGATATGTTCACCTATAGAAAACTTATCAAAAATCTAAATTAGAAGAAATATATTGTGGTACTAATTCGCCAGTCTTAATTAAATACAAATTAATAAGGTTTTTTTATTATCTACTCTATCATTATTTATTTCTTCTATCGAAAAGATGCTAATTCCAATTTTTTTATACTAAATTCTGAATTAAGCTCAAAAAAACTTTAAATAATTGCTCGTCATCATAACTATTGACGACTAATAATATGTCAATATCGCTCCAATTAGTGATAAAAACTTTTTTTGTTGAGCTACTACCAACAAAAAGAAAAATAATTTTTAAATTATCTCCCAAAAATAGAGACTATTCTTTTTATAAATAACTGATTGCATCTCAAAAATTTTTTTATCTGGCATGCCTTCCCCTCTGATGAATATAATTGGTTATTAGATTGTATTCTTTCTCACCTGGAAATTCTTTGTATTTTAAAAACGTAATCATATTTAAAAACTTAATAAAATTTCTCGCTGAATATTATTATATTTCAAAAAAATACATCTTCACTTTTTCAAATTGTTATCACTCATTTTTTTGGCAAAAAGTAATATTTCTTTAATATTATAAGTACTTCTATTAATGTATTTTTCAGTAAAATAATCCATATATTTTGATAATTCGTTCGGGACAATGCCTCTCAAAAGAAAGGTCGCTTTTAATCTAGAAAACAATGTCATATAGCCTTTATCTACCAAACAAACCTTACTCTCACAAAAACTGCAAATTTCTTTCTCTCTCTTAGTTACTAATCCTATTATTTCATCAATAAGCTCATATGGACTACTATTGTGAAACCACCACTCATAATCCTGTAGTTTTTCTGTCGTACCTAATTCAAAATTTTGGCACAAAGAATTATTTGATAATTTCTTTAATAGTGTACTCTTCCCGACATCGTTAGCACCTTCAAAGCAAAAGATCACACTATTCATTACACTTATCTCCAACTATCTTTGAGAATCTATTCTTATCAAACTTTGGAAAAATTTCCAATCTAGAAATTTCACTAATTCTAATCCATATAGGTTGATATACATTATCTAGATTACTTCTTGACTTCTCTTCACCATGAATACTAAGCCCACCTTGCTTATAACCGGTTTTTGCAAAGAAAAATACATTATCATCACCATTTAGTGACCCAATTATGTCTGATTCATTAATATTTAAATCTAATTCCTCAGAAATTTCTCTAATTGCAGCATGTTGAACACTCTCTCCAACTACTACCTTCCCACCAGGAACAACATAATATTCTCTTCCGTCTTTATATCTTTTAATTATAACAACATAATCTCCAGTTTTATCAATAACAAACATACTTGCTCGCATAAATCATTCCCTCTCAATAATTTGAATTTTTTACAAAAATTAAACTACATTTTGTTTATAGTATAAATGATAGAAAAAGATAAGTAAATTTATCCAATATTTCAAATATAGCAGTTATACAATTCTAAAAAAATTTTTAACTAGTTAAAATTCTATTAATTATAATATTCTTTAACAAATGTACACCTAAATATTTTATCCACCGACAATAATAATGATATCCATTACCAACAACAAAAATTGGCACAAGTTTTAAAAATTTTCTTCATTTCTTACCTCCTTTTTGCTTTTTAATTATTGTATAATAAATAAAAAGCAATACAAAAATTTTGTTGGGAAAGTGGGAAAAAAATGAAATCAAAATTTGGTATAACACTTAGAAAAGTCCGTAAGAGTAAACAGATTAGTTTATGTTCTGTAGCTGATAAGCATCTCTCTAAATCACAGATCTCTCGTTTTGAGCGAGGTGAGTCAGAGATATCTTGTATTCGACTTATCAATATTTTAGATAAATTACATATCTCATTAGAGGAATTTCTCATTATCCATAATAATAACTTCACTAAAACTGAATCATTTGCCACCTTAATGCAATATATTCGTAAACAATATTTATCACAAAATATTGATAACATAGCATTATTGCTTTCAAATTCTTCAAATTATAATTTAAATCCTTTTGAAAAAACAATGATAAAATCAATTCTGCATACACTAGACAATAATATTGTTCCATCAGAAGAAGAATTAGTTAAACTAACAGATTATCTCTTCAAGGTTGAAAAATGGGGTTACTACGAAATCATTCTATTAGGTAATTGTGCAAGAACTATTAACTACAATTCCTACTACCTATTAACAAAGGAAATGTTGAACAATTATATCTACTCATCGCTCAGCAAAACTAATAAAAGATTAGTTGCTCAGCTAGCAATAAATTGCTTGATTTTAAGCGTAGATAAGAAAGAATTTTCTAATTGTACTCATCTAATTAGTGAGATAGAGAGATTGCTGGATAGTGAACTAAATTATTATGAACAAACTGTTTTTCTATATGCAACAGGATATTTTGAATTTAAGATGAATTCAACCAATAGTGTTGAAAAAATGAAACAAGCTATCCAAGTATTTGATATTTTAGGAGAACATCAAATAAAATCTCAATATCTCGAACACTACAAAAAATATGTTAAGGAAAATTAAAGTTTTAAATGATACTGTCTACAAAACATTTTCATTCCCATGGAGCTATATGGCTAGAAAAACAATAAGATACCCATATCTGATTTTTGATTAACACCTTTACTCGTATTTAGCACTTTCACAAATGTCTCCAACCTTCTTGCTAGTTCCTCATATTCATCAAGATTATTACCAAGTTCCTGCTGTAATCTCAAAAATTCTTCATTAATTTGATCTAAAGAAGTTGATTCCGTCATGTTAAGTTTTACAAATTCATATTTTGCTAGTTTTCGACTTCCTGGATCTTCACTTTTCAGACTGATAAGTGCTTCCGCCATCTTGTTTAAGGTGGAGATTTTTTCGTTGGTTTGATTAAGTTTTATGTCTGGTTCTGCTATTTCTATGACCAATTCATCTTTCATGTTTTGATATTTCTTATCTGTCTCGGTTAATTCAATCAAGAGGTTAATCTCAGAAATCTTTTCTTGAAGTCTTTTCAACAGTTGGTCGTCTATATGGTATCATACGACTATTATAGTCATTTAGTTTTTAAAAAAAGCACTCTAAACATTCAAAGATATTGGGGACTTCCCTTTAATAAATCCGTCACTTTCTTTTTCAAGACAGCCCAAGCTTGCTCGATGGGATTTAAATCTGGTGAATACGGTGGTAGAGGTAAGAAAAAAGTGTTTATCTTGGACGCAAAGCTCATCCAAAATGTTCTTGGGATGAAAAACATGACAATGACATGAGGTGTCTTCAAAGCAGGCAGGAGTTCTGTTTTGAACCACTTCACAAAGAAGTCGCTCGTCATACTTTCCTTGTAAATCATAGGAGCTATAAACTCTCCATCTACTTGTCCTGCAACAATTGAAGTCCGCTCAAAACGCCGTCCATTAATCTTTTCATAGACTTTCTCTCCTCTAGGAGCCCGTGCATGAGAACGATAGAGGTAGCGGTCGATTCCTGTTTCGTCAATATATACGACTGGTAAATCTTTTAGATTATCCAAAATATCAAGAAATTCAGCGACTTTCTCTGGATCTTGTTCCTTAAAGCTAGTCGTCTTTTTTTAAAGTGACATTGATCTGCTTTAAAGCTGCCCATACTGAAGGAACAGCACAATCAAAATGTGCCGCAATTTCCCGTAAGAAAGCGTCTGGATGAGCCTCGACAAAGGCCTTCAACTCCTCCAAAGGAATCTTTCGGCTTTTGGCGACTCTCTTTTTCCGCTCTAAGTGCCCTTGTTCACATCTTTCTTTTCCCATGTGAAGAGAGTTCTGACGCCAACATCAAAAACTTTGGATGCCTCGACATGGCTGTGCCCCTCTTTGATGTAATCTAATGCTCCTTGTTTAAAATCAGTACTATATGCCATAGCTTTATTATGTATTTTATAAACTAAGCAACTATATCACATCAAAAAAAGGACAAAGAAAAAGCCACCCACAAAAAGTGGATGATCCAATAATTATCATATCAATATTTCCATCAAGACGGCCAGTTAACCTTTCTAATTTTAGCCGTCTTAAAGCGTTTCTTGTCAACAAGTTTCAGTTCTATTTCTCTACAATTTGTAATTAAAGTGTCATTGATTTTAAGACTTCTTGGAAAGTATTGATTTCCTTGTTCATGTGATAATTCAATAGTATAACTAATACCATTACTTAATTTGAAGACCACAAAATAAATATTATCTCTTCTAAATCGTGTGCCAACTTTTCTATTCAAAATACCATCCGTTGTATAGAATTTACATTCCATCACATGTAACATTTGATAAAGCAATAATGTCCCAACAATTTTGAATTTATTTTCGTTAAACCATCTATTATCCGCCTTATTTAGACGCTCCAATGTCCAATCATCCTTTAATCCTTCAAAAATACTCCCTGCATTATTAGTTGGCAAATTAACATGATGACCTCTTGATAATCCTAATAGATGAGGAATAGAAGAATTTGGGACGGAAAGAACAATTTCAGGATAGTCCTCCATATTTGTCTGATAAACGTATTTATACTGAGAAACATATTTCTCAATTGTATTGGCCATGCAAGACATATCGACATTGAGAATATCAATCTCTCCATCAAAGGTCTCGAGCCATTCCAAAGTATATGTCATTCTAATTTTCTCCTAAAAAAAAGAGAAGGAAGCAGGAGCTTCCTTCTCTTCCACGTATTGAGTTTCACCTCACGCTAGATATGCCCTCTCTATTCCTCAAGGGTAGGCAGTCCTGCTATTCTTTTTCTCAACAAACAGTTTGAACTGAGTGCGGAGCCCACAGGCGGGTGCAGACCATATCCACTAGCCCACAAGTAATTTATAATCTTTACTTACTCCTATTATACGTGATAACTCCTTATTTGTCAACACTTACGTTCAAAGAATAGTTCTCTCAAAGAATCCTCATAATTCAAAACAATTATTCGACTCATCGTTTCAGCTCCAGCAAGTGTCCAGTACATTCCTCTTTTTTTTCATTCTGTAAGTAACCTTGCAATGCTGACTCTCCATTATCCCGATTCCTGCATGGCTGAATCCCCTCTGCTCAGCTGGTTTAGTGTATTGGAAATTTCTCAATATTTTACTCTTAAATTTCTCAAATAACTCTTGTTCTTCTTCTGATTCGATATAACTTTCAGTCGTATCTAAAACAGTTCTCATTAGCTTCTTATCATGTTGCTTAATCGCTTGGAAAGCTCTCTCTAATAGATCTTCAGAGTAAAATTTTAGATAATTCTTCAACTTCTTATTTACATGGTACTCATCCCAAAAATGTTCGTGGCGTTTAATTCGTAACACCTTTGCAATTTCTTTGAAAACATAAGGTGTATATCCATGCCCCCCATCAGAGTTCGTAATTAATAAAGTCTGTTCCGTAACTTCGTAATTATTGAATAGATAATCAATTCCCTGCTCCCTCACTAAGCGATTGTCAAGGCCAATAAATTCTTTTTTGTCCTGAAGTTCAAATCGATTGCTGCCAACTTTATGGCTTCCTGTATGAACTACAAAATGGGATAAATCGTAATGCTTATTATCCTTCTGTGTGTCACGTGCTTTGACCATTACACCATCACCCTCAATATAAATAACCTGGGCTTTTCTTTTGCTAACTTCTTTACCCTCTTCGTAATATCGATAGGCTTCTCTTTCCTCTAACAACTTCTCACAAATTTTTACAGCTTTTACTACAATAGGCTTTGTGATAGAGATGTGATAAGTCAATTGGATTACCTGAGTTACTTTATCATATGGCATTAAAGTAGATAATTTATCTACCTGGTACATAAATTCCCAGGAGAAACGGACATTCTTCTGAAGTCCTAACTTTTCATCAACTGGAATTACCCAATGATCTCCTTTTTTCCAACGTCTTCTTCTGATAGTAAACTCACCAAATGTGAAAGCGACGGTACGCTCCATAGAATGAATACAGGTATAGCCCTTTGCTTTCATAACTGGAATCATCTCCTCATCATACTTAGAAACAAAGTTATAAAATTCTTTTGCATTTTGAAACAGCAATTGATTTTTTAGTTCTCTCTCATCAAAGAAAGCCATTCAGAATCCTCCCTTATTAAAATTACGCTTATTTTAATAAATTTTGACCTGAATGTTCAAATAATCCTTTGTTCTGACAAAAAAAGAGCCTATCTTTTCAGATAAACTCTTACTTGTCATACCAGAGTTTCTCTTTCTTACTAAAATAGGATTTGCTCATGTCAATAGTGAATATAGCCATCGGAATCAAAATGATACTCCATAAAATTGTCACAATCCCATCTGCAATAAAGGAAAAGTCACCTGTAAAGTGAAGCCCAAAATACAATAATAATACAACTGGAAAGAAAGCTGGAGCGAATTTTAAAACAGCCAACCCTAAAACAATTATAAACACCATACTAAGCCCAAATGTTTTATAGAACATATAGACAGCTATAGCTCCTAGAAAAATAAAGAAGAGTTGAACAAGCCTTTTTATATCTACGAAAATCATTTCAATTACTTCCTTTTGTCATCTTTCCATGCCAAGTTCTTGGTTTTGACTTTTTGAAATCGACTCTTCTTCTGGATTTCCCCACTTGTTAAGCAATTCTTGATCTGTCAACTTTTTCTTTGACTTTTCCTCCTTCTCTCTCTTTTTCTTCATATCACGAAAATAATCTTTCTCTGGTTGTGGATCTTCATCGTCATTATCATTTTTCTTCTTTATTTCTTTACTAAAATCTATCATAAAAAATCATCCTTTCTGATATCTCATTGCTTAATTTTTCTCTGCATCTTTTCCCATTCTCTTATAATCATCTTCTCGATATAAGATGAAGCTGATTTTTCACCATGATACTCTACTAAAGCATCTAACATATCGTATCGAACATTATGGTGCAGAGAGAAGGGAAAACGTTGCTTTTTGGTATAGCTTTCAGGAGACTTTCTAGCCTCCTGATTTTGTTTCCTCGACGAAAGAGTCTTTTCTCTCTTTGGTGTACTCTGGAATGTTTGTTTTACTTGTGCGAATCGATTCTCTGTCATGCTACCTCTCCTTCTAACACACTCAAAATATTTTCATATACATAGTTTATATTATCATAAAACTTTTGATGTGTCTCTTGTTGGTTAGCTGTCATCTCTTCATGCTGCTCAAAGACACTCTGACTGATCACAAGACTTTTGGCCATGAGCTCTTTCTCCTGGATAGATCCCAAATAACCCTGATCTTCTTCAACAACTTCTAAAAATTGTTTACAGGTGTCTGTTACATTGTTTCCAACGTACTTTATCTTATTTCCAATAAGATAAGGTTCTGCTTTAACATAGCTTTTCTTAGTAATAACTTCGATAGCTTCGCTCTTAATGAAGTCTACAAAATTTTTCAAAGATAACCAGGCACGAAAACCATTAAGAGAGGCATCAGAAACAGCCAAGACAATATCTGATACAGCTATAAAGTTTGCTGTAACTAAGCTCTCATCATTGTGCGTATCAATTAGAATGACATCAAATTGTGCTTCTAACTCTTCGTAATGTTCGCTAAACCACATAAACAACTGTAGATACTTGTTGTTTCGACTAGCAAGATCTAACTGCTCATCTGTCAAACGCTCATCACCACAAATCAAACTAAGATTTTCTGATATTGGAATAATCTCATACTCTCCAGTCGTAAATATATCATAGACAGTTTTCTCGCATTTTACATCAAATGTTCTTGTCAAATTGCATTCCCAAGCTCCATCAATGAGTAGTGTTCTAAGTCCCTTAACACGTGCCAACCAATCCCCTTCATTAAAGGTATCTGTAGTTTTACCACCACCACCTTTTCCTAAGTTTGTAGTCTGAATCTTCATGATTCCCTCCTTGGATAATTGTATATTTTATTATATAACTTTTTATATACTTAATTATACCTGAAACAACTTCTTTTGTCAATATAAAAGCACAAAAAGTTATATAACTTTTTGTGCAACTTGTTATCCGTATGTACCACCTATATTTCCTCCAACATAGGCTTTTAGCTGGATTTGTTGAACCGTAGTATTGAAATTTCCAACGAAATAGCTGTTCTCTTCTCCATTTTTAGTTAGAACAACCAAAAATTGAATCACATCATCTGATTCAGTTGGCATCACTTCCAATTGTTCAGGTTGAAAATCATACTGATTCGTCAGAAGAGCCATCGCAAAAGTTTGAACCATTGAGTTCTGTGTCATAGATAAATGATTCTCGATTGTTCCCTTGACATTTGGCAGAAACTTCGTCTTTTTTATATCTGTTACTGCTTCTTCAAAGGCTTTTAACACTTCTTTTTTGTCTTCCGATCTTGCCTCCGCATAGGGACGTTCTAGTTTTAGCTTAGCTGTACGATAATTCTTCTCGTCTGCTGTTTCCCCTTTGAAAGACGGTTCGTTTTGAGCGGTTCCTGAAGAACTCACCTGGTTCGTTTCTTCTATTTTAGTTTGTTGAGATGGCCTGAAACTCGATACAATCCCTATTCCTGCCAAAATCAATAGAATACCTACTACAATCGATACAACCACATTCTCCTTTATCCAATCAATCATCTTATCTCCTCCTTTTAATTTGAACTTAATTTAGCTTCTCTGTCATCTGGATAAGCAAAAGAGATTACCTGTTCTTGTTGTTGTGATTTAGTCCAAATACGATAATTCCATGTATATGGAGTTTTGAACTGATCCCAACCACTCAGAGGTGTATTTTGTTCTACAAACAAGATGGAGCCATTCTCAAAAACATGACATACAATTCCAGTATGACCATATCCTCCACCTCCTACCTGTGTAGAAAAAATAGCGCCTCTTTTGGGAGTTGACTTAACTGAATTTCCAAATATTGATGCCCAGGCTGCTGCCTGATCTTTCCCATTACCTTGAACTGAACCAGAATGGCCCCATAATTGATTTCCCAGGCTGATTGTAAGATTCACACATTGTCCAGCATACTCGTCACTTCCAGGATTATACCATCCTGTAGACTTGGCATAATCCATGCCTAAGCTCTTAGGATCAATAATGAATGGTTTCAAGCTATCTGGTAAGTCTTCTGGTTTATACCCCCACGCAGTCGCATCTGAAGGGACAGTTCCCGTTCCATCGGTACTGTTACCTGACTCACCACATCCACTTTTTTCAGCTGAAGAAGACACCGCACTATCTGAAGAACTGATATCTTGTGTACTGGATCCTTCATAAGGTTTCTCGCCATGAGCAGCAATAGCTTCCTTATCAAGCCACTGATACTTCGTACCTAGTTTTTGATACATATCAGTTAGTTTGCTCTTATAAGTGCCATCTGTGGCCCATCCACCATCTGCTATGGCAGATAGGCTAGCAATACCATTTGTATTGTTTATAGCCCCTTTATAAAGTGTCTGGTGAGCCATAAACTCAGATTTCCCTACGATCCCTGCATCGTAGCTAGAGAACCAAGTATAAGCTCCTCCTGTGCCGTCTCCGACATTCGCTCCAGGCTTTGTCCCACTTAAATCAACACTATCTTCACCATACGTCGCAAGAGTAACTGGAAAATTACTTTGCTGGAGGTTTTAACACCTCCCATATTGTGAGCTTTCCAGAAGGAAGTACCATTAGGATTCGTAAAATTGAAGCCATTCTCTATCATTGTTTGAGTGATAGAGGCTGAAGGTAGGAAACCTCCTGCCTTCCAAGACAGGATGTAGGCTTCCTTATGCTTTTTTACAAAGTCATCAATGGAACCATCAGCTGAAGAAACTGTGGAGTCACCAGTTGAAGATGTTGTTTCTACAGCACCACAATCATTTCTTCCATTATTGGTTACAGCTCCCATTATCCCAACTAACATGGTTATCCCAACATTGATAATTAATAGGAGAGCCACAAAAGGAATGAGGATCTTCAGTTTAAATATTTTTTTCATGGATACCTCGCTTATTTACCACAATCCTAATATTGTTCGCAAAATTCCATAAAAAACTAAAAATACAATAAATCCTATTCCAATCTTCTTGAGACCGTTCAAAAACTCCTTATCTCGTTCCTTTTGTGCTTCCAGGCGTTTTGGATCAGATTCTCCCTCTGAAGCGAAATAATCTCTTTCTTGTTGCATGCGATATTTACGAATCAATACGTATTGATCAAATCTCTGCTTAGTCCTGGCAATCATTCCTAGTTTATTTTTGGCCATTCTGGTTTACCTTCCTTTCTTACTCAATACCGCCATAGCGCTCAACTTCAGGGGCTAACAGCTGTTGGTTAAAGACCAGATTTCCTACCCCTGCAATATTCATGAATAACTGTCCTTTCGTCAGACGAGGCAAAGTCTCTAGTTCAGACTGATTCATTGATCCAGATAAGGCGTTAGCTAGTAGAGAAACACTGGTTTCATCCGTCTGAGCGAAAACTCTATATTGCATCAGTCCAAAAATCCTCTGGACTGCCGTCACGTATGGATCCTTATGAGTACCGACCCCTGTCTCAAACAGAATCCCTCGCAGTGAATTAACAGACAATACAACACCAGCAAAGTTTCCCCCATTGTATCAATCATATCGGCCAGAAGATTGACACTACTTTCATGCTTAGGATTAATTAGTGTCTGTGCCCCACTAATATTAACAATATAGTGTTGCATATCCATCTCCGTTAAGTCAGGCCGTTTCTTCAGTAGTTGCTTACAGCGTTTTCCGTTATTGACAATATCAGCTGAGACAAGTGAAAGAACAGAGAATATCTGAACATTTAACAAATGAGGGGCGTTCTTCAACCCTGAGAAGTCAAATGTTACAACTTGCTCTGAAGAGATATCTTGGAATTCTGTTGTTCCCTCGAAAATTTCTGCGTTTGTTGTCAATAGTTCGTTAAACGTATTGTAAATACGCTTAACAACCTTGTGTTCGGCTTTATCCGCACTAGTTTGTTCCAGTTGACGTTTGTAGGCATCAACAAACAAAATAAAATCAGACAGAATAGGATACTCTTCCTTCACAATATCCGTCGCTTTCAATTTTTCTGGATTCAACGAAGGATTTCGAGCCCACAAATTTTCTTCAATGTAAAACTCATTCAGCAGAGTTCCAAATGTGATTAAATCGTCTCCTGTCACTTCATTATTCAGAAGTTTATAGATGCTCTTCAGTTTCTCGATATGAAGGTTGTAAGATTTCTTCTTATCGATTTCAGTTCCTGCTTCATTGGTCACTGTTGGAAATACCTGGAAGATATTGATACGGTTAGCCTCACCTGATAAATCAAGCATCAATCCATGTTGTTTTCGTGTCTGATCAAGAAACTGGCCAGTAGCATCAAAGTTACGGATATAATGCCCCCTTCGCATAGAGACCGTCTGTATGTTTCATAAGAAAAGATCGTTGTCCCATCTTTGGATTTCCAGATAGGATCATGAAAGATCGTGTTCTTTTTTCGTCACGTTCTAGAAAATTGAAATTTACCGCTCCATTTGTTGGAGTCCAACCCAGATAAAAACCCTTCTCATCTTCTAGTTTCGTATGATTAAAGAAATATCCACCAGCTATTGAGTGGGCTGGTGTAGGTATTCCTCTTCGATGATTAGGTAAATCAATCTGATATTCAGCTGGAATAAATGGGGCGTGGTATTCAAAATCTAATTCTCCTGATAGAATAGTAGATTTGAATTTCGACGTTTTGTCTTTGACCTCTTCAACCCTCTTAAATAATTCTTCTTTTGTTGATGCAAACACAAAGACACGAATATACATCCCATACATAGCTATATTCTGCTTATCAATTTCACGGCTTAGTTTATTAAGATTCTCAATTTCATCTAGTTCTTTCCGATTATTGGTTAGTTTGCTATTGTTTGTAATCCGTGTTGACTTCTCTTCAATAGAGTCCTCAATCTCTTTTTGAAGCTGTCTATTATCCTCCTTGTACAGTGACAGGAAGGAACGTGTCCCAGAAATCAACAACAATTCAGAAAGCCAAAAACGATCCATTCCTTCTTTGGATATTCATAATAGTGCAAGACTGTGTGATATCCATCTCCACTTATCCAGGAGCGGTCATCCTTTTGAAAATCAATATTTCCTTGCGGTTGAATCTGGCTAAGAAAGGCAAGGTCATATCCTTCATTTTTTAGTTGTCTTTGTCTACGTTTTGATAAATCAGGCATGCTATCCCTCCTACACTTTCTCATTCATATTGTTGTATTGCTTTATAATCTGAATTTTCTTCCTGTAGCTGATATCTTGTGGAACAAATCATTATTTCCATAGGTTTTTGCCTTACGAACCAATTCGTCCAATTCGCTTGTTGTAGGTGCAAATAGCCACAGTATAAACTCTGTATTATAAACTTCTTGTCGGATGCTTTCTTCAACTTTAATTTGGCTTTGAAGCCAAATTTCACGATCCTTGAGTTGTAAAAAACGTCTATCATTTACTGATAACTTGGACATATTTTGTCGCACTAAATCCAAATGATGACGCAAATCTGAAATTTGAGTGTCTGTATTTGTTGGCAAAGTTGTCGTCTCCACTTGGATATTCGGTCCAAATCGAGTCAACCAGGTTTCAAAATTTTCAATGGTTCTCATAACCTCGTTATAAGACATCGATCCTAAATCTTTACCTGGTATCTCCATCAGCTGCAAGTAGCCATAATCAACTAACTGGATATAAGCCTGGCTGTTTGGAATGATTGATTTTACATCCAACAACTCAACGCAAGAATGTAAATCAAAATATTCCTGCGTTTGTTTCTTCGTTTCTTGAATACGTCCCAGCGGACGTTTCTCATTTTTTGGGGGTTGAGTTTGTTTAATCGCCATTATGGTTTTCTCCTTCTGATGTAATTTAAGCTGATATAACGTTTTCTTCTTCGTCTGAAGAAAAGAAACATGCTGTGCCAATTCTTTTTGCCACCGTTAGCTGGTAACACCAGATACAAACTCAGAACTGGTGTTAAAAAAATGAATGCGAACATCTGTATCCACTGGCTTTTAGGAAAGATTTTTAAGCCAACGCTCAAAGCGATTACTCCAGTAATTCCTACAAAAGCAATATCTAGGATAAGAAGGCCTATAATCTTAATTTTGGCATAGATATCTCTAGGTACACCGTATTTTTCACCGTACATGAATTTCTCCTTTATATTTGTTTTGACACTCACATTATAATGAATAATCGAAAATATCTTTTAAAGGGACAATAGCATTTTTGCCATTGTCTTTCAGGAAAGAATTGTACAAAAAGTTATATACTTTTTTGAACAATAAAAGAAGCCTCAATCTTGAGACTTCTTAACTAGATCAAAGAATGATTCTTCAGAAAGGAAAGTGATGAATTGACCGTCTGATATTCGTCTAAGCGCTTCATCATGCTTTTTAGACCTTTTATCTAGATCAAAAAGATTCAACTGCTTGTGTCCTAAAACCAATATATCTGTCCTTGAAGATATATTGGTTTGAACGACAGCTCCTTTGCTTTCTAAAGCGTATGGCTTCTTCTCGAGTTAGAGGACGTAGACTTCCTGTGATAACAATGTTCTTTCCTATTAAATCCATAGTTCAGCTTATTCTTCTTCGTCCTCACTCTCAGCACCTGTGATATGACGTCCTCCCTGCATACGCTGTCCTGCTTGTTGCATTTGTTGGTTCATGTAGTTCATTTGATTCATACTCTGTTGAAATTTCTGTTGAGAAGAATCAGGCTGTGCTGGTGGTTGTGTCGATTCTGAAACTGGCGCATCTGCAGGTGGAGTTGGATCTTGAATTGGGGACTCCATTCCTTCAGCTGAAGGAGTTGGATCGACAATAGGTGCATCCGTTGTTCCTGGATCAATTGGAGGCTCAGGAATAGCAATCGGCCCAGGCTGATCAATTCCAGGAACCGCATCATTTTTCAGAGCGTTATAGGTCGCATTTTGAGCAGAGACAGCCTTATCATCCAGCTTATCTAAAACGTTGCCAACTGCCCCTTTCGTATTTTGCATGGCTTCAAAAGCTTTCCATTCTGCCAAATCAACCATATTACTTACACCACCTTTGGCCGCATTCATAAAGCCTTGGTCTTTTACAGAGTTCAAAGCACCTTGAATACCACCTCCAGTTCTGGCTAGGCTATTTCCTAGAATCTGACTTCCTTTAGACAAGGCATCTGGAGCTTTTTGTGCCATATCCATACCAAATTGACCAAGTGCCATACCACCATTAAAGAGACCGCCTGCTCCAGCCGCAAAGCATTCCCCATCATCATAGCTCCGAGCAGTTGTTGAGCTGTTTCACTATGACCTGTTGAAACTCCAAGCCAGCGCTCAATCATGGCTACTCCTTGCATTGCTGCAAAGAATACTCCAACATAAACAAAGGCAGCTGCTAGACACTGTTCCCACATGTTGAGTCCGTCAAAGAATCCGCCAGAAAGCTTCGTTACAGCTGAAACAGAAAGGATTGGTAAATCTCTGAAAATCTCAAGGGTTACACGCATAATGATAACTTCAAAGAAGATTCCTGCTAAGGCACCGCCAATCGTTCTTAACAACTCTTTGTATTTCTTTGAGTTTGATAGAGAACTATATCCGAGAATCGGAGAAATCATTGCTTCAATCAGAATATCAAAAACTGATTTAACGAGCTTGATGATCATGCTGACCAATAGAACAATCAGGATAATGTACTGAAGAAACATCCCTATCCAGTTGACTTTATAGCGCATATAAACTGATTCAAAAGCACTCAATTGATTAATGACTCGGTGTTCTGTAATGCTTTCAACTCCTGTGTTATTAGAATTCAACTTATGGAGGAACAAGCCTTTAATTCCTGCTATTTTATCATGTTTTTCTATATCCTGTATCATTTTTGGATTCGTTGTACCATAGTTTGCCCCAAAATCAATCTTGGTCGCAAAATCAGTCGTATCCCGCTGTGCAGGGTCATCCGTAATATTATTGACAGGAGTAGAACCTTCCTGAACAGGCTTGATGAAGCCATAATCATCCATTGGAAACAGCTCCGTAGAAAAATCTTTGTAGATCAAGACTTTTAAGTCTACTACATTATTTTTCATGGGCTGAAGAGCCAAGGAAGAAATCGGTTGGCTACCGGATGGCGCTTCACTGGAGACTGTCTGGATAGACATGGCATCCTGTGCCACTGCTGTTGAGATGGTGGTCAAAGCTAGTGGCAATACGGCAGTTACAGCAGTCACCAAAAGGAAATTCGTAATGACCCCTTTGTATTTGACTGGTTTTGTAAAGACTCCTGCGACGGCCGACACAACCAAAATCAGGGTAAACAAGGACGTCCCCAATAGCTGAAACCAGTAAAAGAACTGGCCTATAATCGTTTTCTGGTCTCCCAGATAACCGAAGAGACCAAAGAGCTTGAACATATTATTAAAAACATGTTCTAGGCTGGAATTGATTTGATAAAGAGCCTTGGCAATCCCTCCTGGTAAATAAGTGAGAAATGCCATAAATGCAGGAGTCGGCTCTAAATAGTTGCCCCAGTAGGAATAGAATTCCGCCAGCTTTTTTGCATTCTCACCTGTGATTTCACCATTGAGATTCTTGATCTCATTCACCAAATCTGAAAAGGTTTGATAGTGCACTAAAGGTACCTTCTTTCTTTCTAAGATACCCCTATCATATTCGATAATGGCAAAATCGTTTTTAAAGGGACAATGAAATTCTGACAACAAAAAAAGCCTCAAGTAATTGAGACTTTTGTAAATTAATCTGCGGTTCCATTGAAATCATAGAAAGCATTGTCTTCTTTATAGCCACGACGGAGTTCAATGATTCGGATTTTTTTACCACCCTCGGTCAAGACGACTTGATAATAAGAGCGAGCTTCTTCAGGTTTATCTATATCTTGATAATCAACAGCTATTGTAAAGTTGTCCTTTCCTTTCAACTGGCTTTCTAAACTAACTAGGGTACCTCTGAAATCAGCTGGGATTGCCTTCACTTGTTCCTCTGAAAGAACACTATAATTGATACTTTCACCGTCGTTATTTGAGATGGTTCGCTTTTCTTTATCAAATTTCAAGGTAGTTCCTACTCCACCCTTAAAATCACTACTCTCATAACCATCTTCTGGAGAGAAGCCTGTATAGCTAGATTTTAGCACATTTTTAGCAATAGAATCAGGTGATTTTTGACCACATGCTCCTAGTAAAATCAAGGCTAACCCTACTAAAACAATTCTTAAAAAGTGCTTTGCTTTCATCATTTATCTCCTAACCATTGTTTATTTTATTATAGCAAACAGCTTTTTTTCTTGCAAGTGTTTATATAACTTATTATATATCTTTTTAGATAACTTCATCCGCAAAGAAATCATCTCCATCATCATAATAATCATAGTCACCTTGAATGACACTAGCTACAGCTGCCTGAAATAGTTCATCTGTGGAAGTAAATGATTGGTTTTTCACCTTTTGTCCTTTACTGTGACGACCTGATAGTTTGGGAGTCTCTCCATTGTTGCTGAGGAGAGGCATGGTCAAACGTTGCCTCCAGTCTATAATGTTATTAAAGGCTGTACCAGCATCAACTGCTATTTCCTGGAGCTCTAGCTCACGGTGTGCACTTTCGACTGGAATATCCGCAAGAGTCATCGATGTATCAAACTCCTCTTGTAAGAACATGTACTTGTAAGGGAAACTGTTCTTATCATGTGCGAAGATTGGATCCGTTGTGACCTTACGTCCAACATTATCCCGTCCCTTGACCCCTCGTAAGATAACCGCTTCTCCTTCCTGGAGCTTGGCCAATTGTGTTGGTGTCAACAACTCTTGTTTTGGATTCTCGACAGCTACATTTGGATTGGCTTCGTCCAAGATATTGCTGGATCGTCTTCTGCGAGTAATGGTACGTGTACCCAACTCCCCACTAAATCTCTTATTGGTATCTGGAGACGTCGTTTTGACGTAAACTTTCAATGAACAGTTATCCAGAATCGTTTGCGCAACATTTTCACCATAGACATTAACCAATTGTTCCAAGTTTTGAATCCAAAGATAATAGAGAATGTTTTGCCCCAAGCCAATAGAAATTTTCGTATCCATGTGAGGAATAGCTGGAATGTTTGTAAACTCATCTAAGATATGGAGAATGCGATTGATACATTTCCGCCCATTTGTTAAGGCAAGGTCATAGTTGGCATTGTACAACTGATCCAAGAACAAAGAGACAATCCCATTGTACTCTGTGCGGTTTGGCGGTGTTACCAGGTAGATGACTTTCGGTTTATCTGAATAAATCAGTTCAATATCCGACTCCTGAAGAAGATTTTGGGTATCTTCTTGAGTCTTTAAGACGGTTATATCGATATGATCTAAAATCGGCTTCTTGGTATACTCATCTAGTTCTAAACTATCTCCATCTTTTCGATAGACTTTTTCAGCTGAGAATTGGAAGACCCGATCCCGAACTGGAGACTTACCATTTTTCTTATGATTAAAATCAATCGTAACCGTAAACTGATCTGGAAGTTTAGGTTCGATGGCATAATTCAGATAGCCTTCTCCATCAATAAGAGCTGTCGCTTGCTTCACATAGTCGACTTGCTTTTCAACTTTGCCCCATTTCTTCAAGCCTGTAATGGTTACCTTAGCAGTCTTATGCTTGAACTCATTTTTTAATTGATTGTTGGTGCTTGATCTCAACTTAACAGACAATCGACGTGGGAAAGCAAAAGACTCTAAATCAATCGAGTTTTTGGAAGTGAGCTTCGCCACGTTGTCTTGCAAGAACAGGTTGATTCCTGTCATCATGCTAGAGTAGACATTTCCTTTGGTCTCATCACCACCAAAGTCTGAGGCACGAAATTCGATATCTGCCATTTGTCTAAATTTCGAGAATTGTTGTTGATTGACTTGTCTCAAATTATCAAAATAGACTGTGATTTTTGACTTTTTCGATACTTGTTGTTCTCTGCTTGGATTCTCGACGATTTCTCCAGCACCATCTACAAAGACTTCTTCAGATCCCATTGTCGCCAAGAATTTCGCAACGTTTGGGATGGTAATGGTGTCCCAGGCATCCTCTTCACCATTTTGAACGGTTTCATTAGCCCGATCCATCAAAGCCATTGTCAGAGCGTTAAACAAGGATATAGAAGACTTACGAAAATACTCCGCATTTCCCTTCTCACCACCTTTTTGTTTGGGAAAAATGGATTCTGCGACTGCATTGACATAGGTTTGCGTTTTCTCATAGTAACCTTTCTTGGCGGCTGCAATAGCTAGAGCCAAAGGATTGTAGGACATAGACCAATCCATATTTTGGAAAGAAAGCACATCAACTTCATAGCCACGTTGCCTCATCGTTTTGTAAGAGGCTTGGTAGTGTTCTCCTTTCGGGTCTGCCAGAACCAGCGATGGCTGCAACTCCGCACGGCTATTGATTTCAATTGCTGGAGTTATATGACCCTCCCCCTTTACCTGAACGAGTCATACCAATTCCTAACAAGTTAGTAGGCTTATCTTCAATGTAGTAGTAACCTGAAGGAAAAGCTAACATACCTAAAATCCGCTCTGCATTGGTCACATATCGACTGATTTTCCTATTTTGCCATAACATCTGAGTTCTCAGTGTTTGTCCTGCTAAATCATGAGTCAACTCATGAAATACGGGAGCCCCACCTTCACCTGGATAAGTTAAAGCTTTATTGGGGATCTTTTTGTATTGGCGACGAATTTCATCAACCGTCACAAAGCGGTCATCTCCTTCTTCATTGTTGTTATAGTCTCGAAACTGCTCGAAGTTTATCCAGGCAGATTTCCAGGCGATCACTAAGCCCAATAGAAAGATTGGAAATGCTAAAATTGGTGCTATTAAGAAGACTTTAGCGTTCAATAAGCTTTGAAACAAGAGACTGTTTAAGTCAAAGTTTACGGCCTTACTAGCATCTTTAAACGACCAGGCACTAAAATAGAGAAAGCGAATTGTGGCTCTCAAAACAGTAACCAGGTAATTGGTTAAGATAAAAGCAATAAAGCTAAAACCTAATCCCATATAAACAAAACTACGGTAACTTTTGAAATAAAGAATGGGTTTCATTTCTTTATCAAAACGTTTCCGTTCTCGTTTAACAAAAGGGAGGGTATAGAATATCCTGAAGAAAACATTCCAAAGAATGAGAGAGACAAGCGCAAAGATTTTAGGTAAGAATGACTTCATCCCATTGAGCAGCCCTCTAACTGATTGTCTCCAAACTTGTTTCCAATCAATTCCTTTACGATTTTTCCAACCTCTTTTTATTGCCTGGCTTAGACTACTCTTTCCTGCTAATAACCTTTGATAGCTTCTTAAAAAATACGGCTGGAAGAGTTTGAATAGGTAATAACCTGCTACCCCTAGAAAAAGGAAGGTAGTGAGCCAACTGGCTCGAATCGCTTGGATAAGGGTATAAAATACTACTTCAAATAACTCAAACAAACGACTACCCCCTTACACCTTCCAAAAACCATTCCATTTTTCGAGTATAGAAGCTCGAAAAGAGAAATATGTGAAACTGTAGCCTTGGAGAGGCTTTCTCATAACGGTGAAAGTAACTTTCTAACCATTTCTCTCCATCCAACTGAAGAACATTTAATCGACTGGATCGACTTTGTTCTAGGTAATTGGTCACCTGAAGAGATTCCGCAATCAATTCATCAGACAGATAATTGTATTTTTGTCTTGCCATTGTTGCACTCCTTTCTTATTATTTCTTAATTCCCCTCTATTTTAAGGGATAATATCAAATTCTTTGTTAAAGGGACAAAAGATATTGTTATATCATAAGTTATATAACTTTTTATATAATAAACGAGCGACAAAAAAAGCACACAAGTGTTCTTGTATGCTTTCAATACCTTTAGAATGGGGAATCCGCATCCATTGGTTCAGGATAAGGTGTAGGAATAGAACTTTGTGTTGGCTGAGAAAAGCTCTGTTGTTCCTGCTTACGTCGGTTTGATGCTTCCCTATTTTCAAGGAAAGTGATTCCTCCTTGTTGACTTGGGGAAATAAACTGATACGTCCGACGTTGACCTTGTTCATCATATGGTCGTTGGATAATTTCTCCTTTTAAGAGGATTGGAGAGCCTTTAGATAAGCTCTGAGCCATCAATTCCGCTTGTTTCCCATAAACTTGCACATGGAAGAAACTAGAAATTGGTTTATTTGTATCATCAGTCATGCTAGAGTCACAAACAAATTCAAATTTAAAACTCACATGACCGTTTTGAGTTCGACCTACTGCATCGCTTGGGATGAATGCAACACGTCCAGAAGCGATAAATACTTGCATTTTTCCTCCTTTCGATAAAGACCACAAGAGAGTTATACCCCAGCTTGTGGTCATTCTTTCATTTTAATTCATCAAATTAGTTTTCTTTCGACTTACGAAGACCTGCAAGACTCATCAATCCCAAAATCATTCCCCAAGTTGGAAGCATGCTTGCTGTTGATCCAGTGTTTGGTAGTGATTGTTTTGGTTTGCCTGGTTCTTCAGGTTTTGGTGGTTCTGGAGTATGAGTTGTTACTTTCGCTACCATTTCTTGTCCATTTACGATATTAACAAAAGTATTCTCAACTTCTCCAGCCGCAATACGCTCAACTTCGATGTAGAAGTCTGCATCAAAAGTACCTTTAACTCCCAGAGAGTTTAGGAAATCTTGATTGATATAGTTACTTAGTTTATAAAATACATGTTATAATAAAGCTATGGCATATAGTACAGATTTTAAACAACGAGCATTAAATTACATCAAAGAGGGACACAGCCATGTCGAGGCATCCAAAGTTTTTGATGTTGGCGTCAGAACTCTCTTTACATGGGAAAAGAAATTACGTGAACAAGGGCACTTAGAGCGGAAAAAGAGAGTTGCCAAAAGCCGAAAGATTCCTTTGGAGGAGTTGAAGGCCTTTGTAGAGGCTCATCCAGATGCTTTTTTACGGGAAATTGCGGCACATTTTGATTGTGCTGTTCCTTCAGTATGGGCAGCTTTAAAGCAGATCAATGTCACTTTAAAAAAAGACGACTAGCTTTAAGGAACAAGATCCAGAGAAAGTCGCTGAATTTCTTGATATTTTGGATAATCTAAAAGATTTACCAGTCGTATATATTGACGAAACAGGAATCGACCGCTACCTCTATCGTTCTCATGCACGGGCTCCTAGAGGAGAGAAAGTCTATGAAAAGATTAATGGACGGCGTTTTGAGCGGACTTCAATTGTTGCAGGACAAGTAGATGGAGAGTTTATAGCTCCTATGATTTACAAGGAAAGCATGACGAGCGACTTCTTTGTTAAGTGGTTCAAAACGCAACTCCTGCCTGCTTTGAAGACACCTCATGTCATTGTCATGGACAATGCTAGTTTTCATCCCAAGAAGATTTTGGATGAACTTTGCGTCAAAGATAAACACTTTTTCTTACCTCTACCACCTTATTCACCAGATTTGAATCCCATTGAGCAAGCTTGGGCTGTCTTGAAAAAGAAAGTAACAAATTTATTAAGGGAAGTCCCAAATATCTTTGAATGTTTAGAGTGCTTTTTTAAAACTAAATAACTATAACGTAAGACCATTGACCACCTTTGGCATCCCACTTAACAGTCACAAGTTTCTTGATAAACTCTGAATTAGTACCTTGGTTGAACTCAAAGGTAAAGGCATAAGAGCTACCTTTGGCAATCTTATCTCCTGCCTTAATCACTTTACCATTCTTCAATGTCACATCATAAGGTAACACAAGCTCTTTTTCTGCTGTGTATTCTGTACCCTTGATGATACCCTTCCAATTACCAGTATATCTGTCATGCTTAGTATCAAGCTTATCCAAACCGTCATATTGGTACAACATATGGTGTCTTTCTGGAATAGTTGCACCATCAAGAAGGTACTGAACAAAATCACCTAGCTGGACTTCTTTGCCATCAAGGACTTTCTTGCCAGTTCTATCAAGTGCATGTTTTTCTGGGTGTTTTGGTTTAGGTGGCTCTGGTGTACGAGTAATAACCTTGGCAGTCATTTCTTGTTTATTGACAATATTGATGAAAGTATTCTCAATCTTATCACCAGTTTCAATACGCTCCGCCTCGATGTAGAAATCTGCATCAAAGGTTCCTTTAACCCCTAGAGAGTTTAGGAAATCTTGATTGATAACGTAAGACCACTGACCACCTTTGGCATCCCACTTAACAGTCACAAGCTTCTTGATGAACTCTGAATTGGTATCTTGGTTGAACTCAAAGGTAAAGGCATAAGAGCTACCTTTGGCAATCTTATCTCCTGCCTTGATAACCTTACCATTTTTCAATGTCACATCATAAGGTAACACAAGCTCTTTTTCTGCTGTGTATTCTGTACCCTTGATGATACCCTTCCAATTACCAGTATATCGGTCATGCTTAGTATCAAGCTTATCCAAACCGTCATATTGGTACAACATATGGTGTCTTTCTGGAATAGTTGCACCATCAAGAAGGTACTGAACAAAATCACCTAGCTGGACTTCTTTGCCATCAAGGACTTTCTTGCCAGTTCTATCAAGTACATGTTTTTCTGGGTGTTTTGGTTTAGGTGGCTCTGGTGTACGAGTAATAACCTTGGCAGTCATTTCTTGTTTATTGACAATATTGATGAAAGTATTCTCAATCTTATCACCAGTTTCAATACGCTCCGCCTCGATGTAGAAATCTGCATCAAAGGTTCCTTTAACCCCTAGAGAGTTTAGGAAATCTTGATTGATAACGTAAGACCATTGACCACCTTTGGCATCCCACTTAACAGTCACAAGCTTCTTGATGAACTCTGAATTGGTATCTTGGTTGAACTCAAAGGTAAAGGCATAAGAGCTACCTTTGGCAATCTTATCTCCTGCCTTGATAACCTTACCATTTTTCAATGTCACATCATAAGGTAACACAAGCTCTTTTTCTGCTGTGTATTCTGTACCCTTGATGATACCCTTCCAATTACCAGTATATCGGTCATGCTTAGTATCAAGCTTATCCAAACCGTCATATTGGTACAATGTATCATGTTTTTCTGGAACAGTTACTCCATCAAGAAGGTACTGAACAAAATCACCTAGCTGAACTTCTTTGCCATCAAGGACTTTCTTGCCAGTTCTATCAAGTACATGTTTTTCTGGCTTAACATTTGGAACTTCAACTGTTACAAGATTCGACTGATAGCTATTCCCAAAATCGATCTGTTTAAAATCGTTCTTCACGATTTCTCCCTCTTTTACTAAGAGTTTCGCTGAAAGATCAATCGTCACATTTTTATTTTGCTTCACGTAATTGTTGTAGAAGCTCGCAGAGTCTTTCGCAACCCAAAGATAGAATTCACCTTTAGGTACCAAGTTCAATTCTTTCAAAATATTATTGATAGCATCCGTACGCCCAGCATCTGAAAGAACATGATACATATCAAATAGGTTTTTTACGTCTTGTCCTACAGCAGTCATCTTGATTTTACTGTGGTCAACTGTGAAGGCTTTGTCTTGAACATCATCCAGGATTCCAAACTTCTTACCAAGTGCCTGCGCTGAAGCAAGAGTTTTGGTGTATGGACTGTAATCTGTTGTCAAACGGAAGGTCACGTTGCGGTCAAATGTTTTAGCTCCATTGATATCCTTGCCAGAATGATCTAACACGGATTTGACTGGTTTTGGAGGTCTTGGAGTGTAGTTCGTAACAGTATTTGAGAAACTTCATAGTTATTCACTAACACTTTATAAGTGTTGTCATAGAAGCCCTTGTCATAGATTGGTTTCCAGGTAATCACAGGAGCTTCTAAGTGCTTCCCTTCGTAGGTTACAGTAAAGGTATAAGTGTTCTTTCCTGTATCATAGGCAACGCCCCATCCTGCTTTCTCTGCAGCTGCCTTTGTGACAGCTACATCAGGAACAGCACCAGCTTCGAGTGGATCAATGATGGTAATCTTGTCTCCCTTTTTAAGGTTAGCATAGATATTATCATGATGCAATGTATAAAGCTGAGTAGCATTTTTAGCTACTGTTTGCCCATCTGTATTCGTTTTATCTGTATCAGATACAGACTTGCGGACAGTAGGTTTATACTGCAATTTATAACCGTGATAGCTTGCGGATAACTTCTGATTTTTAGTTTCAGATAGAGTTTTAAGAGTCAATGTTGGTTTGACTGGATTCTTTGTATCAACCAATTCAGCTGATACAGGTTCAGTTTTGACAGGTTTCACAGTTGTTTTTGTGATAATTGCAGTAGCTGGAACTTCAACAACTGGAGCTACAACCTTAGTATTCAAAGCAAACCAGTATGTCTGTCCTGCTGGTGTTGCAGAGCCATCCCATTGAGCAAAATCAGTAGTGAAATTAGTACCTTCAGTAAAGACACCGAGTGCTACTCCCTTATATTGATAAGGAGAGTCAGAAGTATCCCATGTAACTCCTACATTTTCCTCTGTATTGTAGTTATCAGCATAGTTGTAACCATCGTTTTTATGGTATGTTACAGTTGAACCGTTAATCTCAACATTTTTACCATTAACTGCTCCAGCACCTTCCCAACCAATTTTGTTATAGTTAAGAGATGAATAAGTTATACTTGCTGGAGTTTTTTCTGAAGCAGTGAACACTACTTCTTTACCATCAACATTGTAATAATAAGTATCAGTTACTCTAAACTTCATGTAATCAGAAGTATCACCAATACCATCATTACGAGCTACAACAAAGCCTTCTGTTGGATCGTTCAAGACGTATACATCATTCAATCCTGTCTTTCCTTGATTAAGGATTTCAAATTTTCGATGAATACGAGAAATAGAATGTTTTGAACCATCTGCAGTTGAAACAGTTAAACCTTTTAAACCTGTATAGTCAATTTCAGTTTTCCAGCCGTTACCAACATCCTTATATTTTAAAACTTTGGTAGAATCAAGAATACGACCATATCCTGAAGAACCACTTGAGGAAGAAATATAACTTGTCGTTACTACTGTTGAACCTGAAGCAGATGACTTCACTGTTGCTTCAGGATTAGCTGTTGCAAGACTGAGAGCCTGTAAGACAACCTCTTTTGTGAACCCTTCCGTACTTGTTTTAGATTGAAGTTCATTGTATTTCTTCTGCCAGTCTGCTTGTGCTTTCTTAGCTTTATCATAAGCTTCTTGGTTTTGTTTCCCAATTTGCTTCGCTTCATCAGCTGAAGAAACTTCCTGTTTTTTAGAAGTTAAAAGTACGCCAGAATTTTTCAAATCAGCTGATTTGCGATCAGCATCTTGATTGACTTGATCACTAGCTTTCTTCTTCTCTGTGTAGGCAGCCATGATGGCTTTGTTAAGCTCCACTTTGCCTTTTGCAGTTGCAATAGCTTGGTCATTTAGTTTCTTCAGTGCTTCTACTTCTGCAACTGATGTTACTGTACGTGTTACTACACTAACAGTAACATCGTTCTTTTTCAATTCAGCAGTTGCAGTGTCTACTGCTTTGTTTAAAGAAGTAGCCTGCTGGACAGTAGCATCATACTTAGATTTTTCACCCAGGTATTTTGTTACTGCTTGTTGGTTATCTGACAAGACCTGTTTAGCTGTTTGAGTAGCTTTCTTGTTTTGGTCTGCTGAACCATCTGTGGCAGTCGAACCGTCATTCGTCACTGTGACAGTTGTTGCCCCTTCATGCTTGGCTTTTTCATCAGCTACAAATTGATTGTTAGCGTGAATAGCTTCCTGTGCTTCCTTGAAAGCTTCGTTGTTTTGAACTTGTTTGTAGTTGTGGCTTCAAGTTCCTGAACTTGCTTATCCTGATCATCTTTGATTTCAGACTTAGATTGTTCAAGACTAGATGAAGTAGTGTCTGTACCTTTGTCAACATTTGGTGTTTCAGATACAACTACTCCAGCTTTTTTAGCCTTGTCAGCAGCCTTTGTGACTGCTCCATTATCAATCGCTACAGACTGGCTTCCTGTTGTTTTACCAGCTTGTGTAGCGTATGCGTTGTTGTCGTTTTTGCTTTCAGGCTGTACTGCTTCATCCGCAAATGCTGAACCTGCAGAGAAGGCTACAAAACCTGCGATTGCAATACCTGATGCTAAACCTTTAGCCCATTTTTTCTTACGGAAATATCCGTGTCCTTTTGTTTTTTCTGTCATATTTCTTTCTCCTTCACTTAATTAAAATAATTTCTTCTTGTAGAAGTAGCCAATTGCTGTCAATAACATTCCACCGATTGCAGCTAGGAAACTTTTTTCTGTTCCTGTGTTTGGCAAAGTCACCATTTTACCATCTGCAGTTGAAACACTGATGGTCTTGTCTTCATTCGTAACACCTCCAAGTGCTTCAGGAGCAACTACAGAGCCATCTGAAAGGACAAGATTTCCATCTTTAGTGCTGACAATGGAATCACCTGTACTGGTTTGAACAGGTGCTTTTGTCACATCATGAACCACCTGACCTGTTGAGCTTGAAGTCGTTCCAATTTGTGACTTCCCTTGCTGATTCGCTTGATCAGTAGTTTTTGGCTGTTCATCTGGAACACCATCTAGGCTACCTGCGTTATCCTTGTCTGAAGGAGCTGTCGGATCAACTGGAGTAACTGAAGGCTCTGTTGACTGATTTGCTGGAGCCTCTGTTTCTGTTGAAGCGCTTGGTGCTGTCGGCGTAACAACTTCTGTCGCTGGAGCAGAAGAATCGATTGGTGCAATTTCGTCTGCTGATACATAACCAGCTTGTGCAAGTACGATTGTTGAAAGAGCTAGTGTAGCTAATACTTGTTTCTTGTTCATTGTAATTTTTCCTTTTCTAATTTTTAAGATAATTTGATTCCTTTGGTTCTGTTTCTACAACAAATCCATATTTTGAAGAATCAGAAGCTTTTACATCAAAAGTTAATCTAACGCTAGATGATTTATCCCCTCTTTTGACAGACAGGATATAGGAAACCGTATATCTTTGAGTTTCTGAATCATAATTCAATTTCTCTAAAATAACGGACTGTAAAATACCTTCTTTTGGTTTGGTAAATTTTGCATCACCTTCAGAAAGAAAAGCTACTAGGTTTTCTTTTTTGCCCGAGTAATAAGAAGGTAAGAAATAACGGCTAAAGACATCAACTTCATTTTTCGTTGAAATGATTAGTTGAGTATTTTTTTGTTCCTGATATAAGAAATTTACTTTTTCTGACTGGTTTGACAGTTGAGCGAAAGCAAAAAATACGCAAATGATATTTATTACTGACAACACTCCCAAAACACCTAAGAATAGATAAAATTTCTTCAGAGAAACTGACTGGTTTTGAGATACGGGAGACACAACATCTGTTTGATCCCTTGCATTTGGAACAGCTGGTAGGCGATTGGGTTGTGAAACAGCCATCGTCTCACCTTCAGCTGGGAAAAGAGGAAGAGAAGAATCGGACAATCCCATACTTTGTTTATATACAGGATAAATCTGGTTCTCAAAATACTCCCTTTTTTCTTGATAGCTGTAATTTGCAAATTCAGAGCGAGTAAGTATCGCTTGAATGAGGGGAAGCAAGAGGTTTTCATAGTCTTCAGTAATCAGAAATGGACTAGCGTAAACCTCTCCTTCTGTTACCACGTTTTTCCCTTCCAGATGGGCAATTGCTACTTTTTTCAGCTGAAACTGACCATACATCTGTTTCAACTCTCTAAATAACAACTCGGCCTGGTGAAATGTTAGGTAGGGCAAACTTTTTGAAATCGGCTGAGAAAAATCATAAAGATGATCCAATGCCTCAATGATAGCAAGTAACTCACTATCATCCTCTGGCCCTCTTGCATCTTCCCAGGTGATTTCTAGAAACAAGTCATCTGTAATCGTACAGCGACCTTTATTAAAGAGCGCAAAAGCCATATATCACCACCTCTTAATTTTTTACGAAATCAAAAATCCATTCAATGATACTTGGACCTGCTGAAACACCAATAATTGCAACCGCAATTGAAATCCAATTTTTTTTCATTGAGGCTTTTAACTCTCGTCCACCAAACGCATAAATGAGCGAAGTGACAACGGCAGCTAGACCAAATAAAGCAACACTGACTAGCTGAACTTTTGTAATTCCTTGTCTCGCCAAGTTGTCCGACTTAGCAAATGGATCGTCCGCATAGACTGTAGATCCTGTTAGGAATAGGGAAAGGCTCAATAAAAACATCTGTGATTTTGTTTTTACTTGCTGAAGTTGTCTTGTCAAATAGTTTTTCATAGAAATCCTCCTTTGTTTTTTTGACAACGTTAGTATAATAGATAATTGAAAAAAATTTTTTAAAGGGACAATCATTTTTTAAGGTGAATTTTAAGAAAATAATGCTTCACCAAATGACGTTTTTTCAGCTTCGACATCGAATAATATTTTTCTTTTATCTTCACGATGGTGTTCATCTGGCGCATCACCTTCTACCCAAAGATGAAAATGATACTCTTGGTTGTGATCAGATAAGTTCAGAAACTCTTTAGAAATTAAAGGAAGCACCTTATGTTTAATCACTCTTTCCAGAGGTCGTGCACCATCCTTTATATTGGTTCCTACATCCAATAAATAAGTAACCAAACTTTCTTCATAAGAGAGAGTCAACGTTTTATTCTTCATTCTTTCTTGAATTTCTGATAGTTGTTTGACAATAATTTCCTTATTCACTTCCTCGTCTAACATGTTGAAAATCAATTTATATTCAATTCGATTGAGAAATTCTGGTCGGAATTTAGTTTCCAACTCCAACGTCATGCTCTTTTCAAACTGAACCTTATCCCTATCGGTCAGCTTTTTAAAATTCCCTTTCAATTCATACTGCTTAATAATTTTTTGTGAACCAATATTCGTAGTAATAATGACGATAGTATTCTTAAAGCTCACTTGTCTTCCAGTTGAATCAGTCAAGCGGCCTGCATCAAGCACCTGCAAAAACAAATCTACAACTTCTGAATGTGCTTTCTCCACCTCATCGATCAAAATAACGCTATAAGGTTTTTGTTTAACCTTCTCAGTCAATTGTCCTTTCGTTCTAGTTTGACGATCGCCAATCAGCTTTGTGATATCTCCTTTTTGCTTATATTCAGACATATCAAAACGAATGATCGCCTCTTCATCATCAAACATTCCCTCTGCTAGAGCTAGAGCAAGCTCTGTTTTTCCAACCCCAGAGGTTCCTAGAAACAAGAAGGAAGACAAAGGCTTTCTTTGATCCTATAAACCAGCTTGTGCAACAGTTATAGCGTTCACAACGGCATCTACAGCCTCATATTGGCCTTTAACACGTCGTGATAGCTTTTCTTTTAAACCATCTAGCCTTTCCTTATCACCTTTCAAAATCGTCGTAACAGGAATACCTGTTTTATTTTTCAGCACCTCTGCAATTTCTTGCTTTCCGACATGAACCAATCCATTTGTAGAACAAATAGTCGCTGCTTCATCTATTAAGTCAAAGGCTTTATCAGGTAAAAATTGATCAGGTATGTAGCGAACAGATAGAAGTACAGCTTGTTTTACAGCATCAGAACTAATGGACACTTGGTGAAAGTTTTCGTAAATAGTTTTAGCTTGTTCAAGAATTTCAATCGCTTGAGGAGTTGTTGGTTCAGAAACCATAATCGGCTGCATTCTTCGTTCTAGCGCTCGATCCTGTTCGACATATTCATGAAATTCATCTAAAGTAGTTGCGCCAATCAATTGTATCTCACCACGTGACAAAACTGGTTTAATAATATTTCCAGCATCCAAAGCGCCCTTATCTGAACCACCAGCACCAACAATCGTATGAATTTCATCAATAAAGAGAAGATTTTCTCCTTTGGTCTTTACCATCTCCTCAATAATTTTTTTAAACTTAACAATAAATCCTCCATCCTCATCTGACATTAAACTAGATAGTTCTAGAGAGCGCACGGTCAAGTTTTTTAATTTTGGAGACACCTGGTTTCTTAAAATGGCCAAAGCAAATCCTTCAACAATAGCTGTTTTTCCAACTCCAGCTTCTCCTACCAAAATAGGATTATTCTTAGTTCGTCTGAGAAGAGCGGTCTGAACAGCTTCTACTTCTTTATCACGTCCGTACACCTGATAATCTTCTGCTTTTTTTGAAACTTTTTCTGTCAAATTATCTGTATAACGATCTAAATAGGGTGTTTTTTTCTTTTCTTCAGTAATCACACTTAATCACCTCTTTCTTTTACTTCCTTGATTTGAAGAGTGAGCTTATCTTTATTGCATCCACAAATTCTCGTGGATTGATTGTCCCTTCTCCAATCTGAGATAGAAACATTTCCCATCCTCCTGTGGTCGCTGGATCAGAGAACTCATTGTCATAGAGATAATTGATAAGTAGATAAGCCTTGTTGGTAGGAGTTAGTTGACCTGTTTTTTTATCTTTAACAACATAACCCTTACTCTGAATTTTTTTAATAATTTCTCCTCTAGTAGCCTGAGTTCCCAGGCCATATTTAGGAAATATTTGGCCAATCAATTGGCTTTCTGTTAATCTTTTTGGTGGTTTTGTTTCACCCTCTATAATCTGAACTTGCGTCTCAATTTTATCTCCCACTTGATAATCAGGAACTTCAACAGGACCTCGTACCTTTCGTGAACTCCATTCAGCCCATCCCAACTTATGAAGCGTTCTACCCTTTGTTTTAAAAACAAAACCATTATTTTCTACTTCAATTGTTTTGGTTGAATAATAACAATCATCCGCAAACATCAAGATTGCCTGCTTCACAACTGCTTCATAAATCAGTCGTTGGTCAGTTTTTAAATTTGAAAGATTTGGAACTTTTTCAGTCGGAATCAAGGCTGAGTGGCTTGTACCAGATACTTTTTCATCATTAACATAATCTTCTCTAGGCTCCAAAAACGCTGGCTGAAAATGGCAATTAATGGCCCTTTGATAGGCAGATAGATTTTCTTTTAAATCATCAAATTCAAAGTGACTGATGTATTCTGAGTCTGGTCGTGGATAGGAGAGAAAACCTTTCAAATACAGTCCCTCTACAATACTCTCTGTTTTACTTGAGTCAAATTTCCAGGCGCTTGCTGCAAAACTTTGTAATGCAGACAAGGTAAATAGTTGTGGAGCTGATTTCTGATGTTCTTCTACCTCAACTGAAGAAACAACAGAGGTGGTTGATAAACCCCTTGAAGAGACTAAAATAGCTTCACTATCTTTAGTTTTATCTTTGGTCGTAAAGAAAACCCCATTTTTCTTATCCTCCAGCTGAAGCTTCCAATATTTTTCTGGAGTAAAGTTGCGAATCTCTAAATCATTCTCACAAACTAGTCTGACCGCTGGTGTTTGAACTCGGCCAACCGATAGATGGCTACCTTTTGTTCGAGGGAGTTGTCCTCTTGCTTGAAGATCAATTGTTGTAAGAGGTGATAAGTTCATTCCTACCAACCAATCACTTTGTGCACGTGCTTCAGCTTCTAAATAGTAATTATAGGTTTCTGAAGGTTCTTTCAATTCCTGAAAAGCTTTTTGAAGAGCTTTCTTAGTCAAGGAGCTTGCCCAAAGCCGTTTCCAAATTTTCTCCTTTCCTCCTGGTATGTGCGATAAAATAGAGTACGCAATCCGCTCCCCTTCTCTATCAGCATCCGTCCCAATAATCACTTGATCTGCTGCTAACACTTCATCATAGATTCTCTTAAATTTTTCTCTTGAATCCTTGTCCTCTTTGAGATGTTGCTTAAATGAAACATTTGTCAGAGGTAATTTATCAAGTGACCAGTTGTCTGGTTCACTGTATTCAAATAGGTGCCCTTCAGCAGCCACCACATGAACTTCAACTGGAAAATAGAGTGATTGCCTGATAACATAGACACCTTTCTTTTTACTAAATTGTCCCAAAGCTGTAGCATAAGCTTCTGCCTGTTTCTCTTTTTCAGCCAGAATAACTATAACCATATCATTCTCCTTCTACTTCATTTTCTGTCATTGTAAGCTATAATTAAAAAATATTTTGTAAAGGGACATTGACACAGAGTAGAACGAGTTCATATCAAAGAACAACACAAAAAGTTATATAACTTTTTACACAAAAAAGAGGCTCACAAAGAGCACTCTTTCTAGACTTTAAGCCCCTTTTTTGGGCTTGGGATAAAATTTTGATTTTGTCCCACCTGTCTGTTTAACTGGTAAGGCTTTGTATGTTGTTCTACACTTTTTACAATCTTAGATACTGTTCCATGAATCCGTTTCATAGATTGCGCTAGTTGTTGATCATCAAGAGAGGTCAAATTATCAGTCCAAATTGCCATGTAGCGAATGGCTTTTTCAGAGGTATCTAACCCAAAATGATTAGAAACGAGATAACTTGTCATCTCAGCTTCAAGTTCTCTACGATCTTTTGAGAAATCTTCCGTATACGAGTTAGAAAATTTAGGATTATGTAGACTAGCATGCGCCAACTCGTGAATAGTGGTTGCAACGGCTTCCCCAGGAGTATTATCTGGATTCAAAAGTATCTTTTGTTCATCTGGATAAAAAGCTCCTTTCGCACTTCTCAACTCTTTTGCATCGTCTTGATAGATTGTTACCCCAATACCCTTAGCATAGTCTGAAAGCCCTTCAAGTACCTCTTTTGTACGAATATGATCCATATTAAAGTCATAGTGACGATTTGGCATCGCTTTGGGATAAAATTCAGGTTTCAAGGTTGTTTGAGACAACTCAAATACTTTATACGTAGCGAATTTAGCTAAGCCTGTGTTTGAATCTCTTTCCTGGAAGAAGCGAGATTTCAATTTTCCTTCTTTCTTTAACGCCTTTTCTTCAGGTGTCGCTTCAGAAAGTCTTTTATATTTTGGATTACCTTTTCCATTTTTTACCTGATTTCCATTTTCATCCAATACAGGAATCATCTCAACCATCATAGGTCTAAACAAGGTAATATGTGATTTTTCTCCTGTCTTAACCGAAAGATTGTTATGGACAACTTCTCTTGTTCGACCTGTTTTTTTATTGGTATAGGTATTTCTAGTTTCAAATACCTGATCTGAAGTAATCCCAAGAACTTCCCCCATAGATTGCCATTGATTATAGGTTGCGACTGCACTCGCTCCTGGCCACTGTTACTGAATCAAAGCGACATTTCTAGGTGAGAGCTCTGGAAACTTACTCATAAAATTCAGATACTCTTCTAACCGTTCTGGTGTTTCTGTGTACTCTCTCACTTTTTGGAAAGCAACCTCACTCAATTCATGAGGCGTTAAAGCAGCATAATCAATACTACTTGAGTTTACTTCAGGAGTCTCCAAATCCGAAATAGGTTTCTCTTTCAGAATCTCCTCTACACGCTGAAGCAAATTATTTTTAGTTTCTTGCTTAGAAGATTGAAAAGCCACCGTTTCTCTTGTATCAAGAGTTTGACCTTCTCCCTCTTCTGTCAATCGAGACGATTCATTTGCTTCCTGGGAAATTTCCTTATTCACCTCTTTATTTTCCAGCTGAGAAAGAATTTCTTCATCCATCGATGCTAGTACAGATTGACCGTTGAGTCGACGATATCCTAATCCTAGCATTTGTGAAATTGGTTTAGTCTCATCTCCAATATCATAACGAATTCCCTCCTTAATTACTTCACCACCTGGAGCATAAACATCAAACTTAGTTTTTGGTAGGAGGGATATAGCCTTCAGTATTGCCTGCTGTTACTTGTTTCATTCCTTCTTGATGAATTGGATAAAAGTCCTGATTGGCCTTATATAGCTCTCTAGCAAATTCTTGATACGAAATTAGCTCTGTTTCTTTAAAGGGCAATTTCAGGGCCACCCGGGCGATCCTCAGACCATTGTAGGCGTACATGGTAGTTTTCCTTATAGATATGATCTTGTATCCATTCTTTATAAAAATCTGAATTTGTATCTAGGAGATGATCTTTCCCAGCGGCTGCAATAATCTGATCAAATTTATCATTGTATTTCTTAGCATAATCAAGATATTGATCCCAGGCTTTATGAAATTCTTCTGGAGTTTTTGAGATGTCATTTGGAACACCTAAATTATAGACAGTATCCAAAACTTGAGTAAAAGTTACTGAATCAAGTGAAGTTTTATCTATAGTATTTACTGATGTTGTTTGTTCAGATTCTTTAGGAACCTCTTCATACTGCTTATTTCTCAAGACGGATAGCATTTCCTCGCCACCATCTTTAACATATTCATCATTAATCGATAGCTGTTCAATCTGGCCATCTCTTTCTCTATAGACACCGAGAATTGTGCCAGTATCTATATCTTCCAGTTGTTTACTTAAATCCCCCTTCACTCTCATTAAAGATGCAGGGACATGAGTAAATTCCTTTTCTTTGAATAGCAATAACAAATCAGTATCTTCAGGTCTAATTGCTTTTGAAAGATCCAGATTATTAAATTTCTTTACAGATGAAAGATCGTTAAACACAAAGGAGTCTGACTCTATCACCTCAGGTAATAAGTTCAAAACTTTTAGTTTATCCGACATTCCATTCGTAAATTTTAAATCTTTGAAATGCCCTTTTCCAGCTGCAACATCTTCAACGAATGACTCAGACAAATGTTCTACCCACTCATTATATACAGGTGTTACTCCAGTTAAGTGCATCCAATTTTTCTTGTCAAATTTAACATTTAGAATTTGGAATTGCTTTTCTTCTGGATTCTTATAAACATAATGGATACTTGTCCCTGACATTTCTTTTAGATACCATTGAGCCGAGTCTCTCATTGCGTTTGCGTATAAATTTAACGTCCGCATGTTTCTTCTGAATATTTTATTTGACATTCGATCCTCATCGATGGTAAAATGAAGATGAACATTGGCAGGAAAATCAGGTTGAGAATTTTTCTCAACGGGCTGCGGTGCTGTCCCTGGAGTTTCCACTCCTAAAAAACTGGAATTGCGATTCAATAGTTCGCCCCCAGTGTTATTAGAAAGCTCTTGATTTTGATCATGAGCTTTTTTTGTAATCTCGTTTAAAAACTCTTCATCTTCTCTAGCTATCTTTTGTGCTTGTTTCAATCCACTATCGAAAGTCCAGTAATCTAGTTCAAAATAGTTCGAATTTTCCAAGAAATTCTCTAAGTCGTCAAAAACGTAGTTTTCTCGCAGTAACGCTTTATTTTCATCAAAAAGAGACTCCCAATCTTTAACAACAATGTATTTTAAACTATCATAGCCCATTTGAGTAGCTAAAAACTCCGTTTTACCTGGTTCTGAATGGTATTTAAAAACAATATTATCTTCTTTCTGGCTAAGTGAACCATATTGGCGATAACCAAACTGACCATCCTCAAATAAATAGAATTCAAGCTCACCGTCGCTTTGATAAACATGCCAATAATCGCTGTATAGCTCATCTTGGTTTAAGACAATCACTGGTCTGACTGATTCTTCTACATTCTGCTGCTCTTCAGATGTTTTCGGACGATACTTAGATTGTGAAGACAATTGAAACTCAACTTCTTCTGAAGCCTCCATTATCTTAATGGGGTGAGTATCAAGACGTGATATCAAGTTATCCAATAATTCTCGATTTAAAACACTTCTCCCTCTTGTTCTTCCAAATAGTGGAACAATGTATTTGGTGTTGTCACAAAACCATAGGGAAAGTCTCTTGTTCCAGATTCAATCAATGGATACTCCACCATTCGCTCAACTGATTGTGATAGATTATCAAGGGTTCTTTCACCAAAATAGACGCCAAAACTGTCACTTGAGAGGCTTTCTATCTGCTTGTTGGTACTGTAGGCTGCTATTGCAAGTTCACCAATAAACTGGGTTGAAATATCTACTCCCAAAGTTCTCTGATGAGGTTTCAATGCTTGATACAAGGAATCTTGCTCAGGAGTCCCTTTTTTCTTGTATAAATCAATCGTTTGATCATCAATAGAGGTCAAAAGTGAATGAATGGGGGACAACACCTCCATTTGTTATCGTTGAGATATTTTGTAGGATGGCTATTTCCTAACTTTGCAAAGACATCATACAGATAGAAATCTGGGCAAATTCGATTGATAATTCTCCAGATTGAATCCGATTATTTAATTTCCTAGTTAATACTTCGTTTTCCCGTTTTACCTCTTCATAGCTCATCCATCTCACAGCATTCTCCTCTGTATTGGCAATAGATTCTTGATCGCCTGGAGTATGTTTTGCTTCTGATTCAACTAACTCTAATTGAATATTTTCCTCAGCTGAAATCTGAGACTGATAGTCATAATCTGCCTTTTGTGCCTGTTCTAAGTAAGGACTTGGAAGAACTTCTCCCAATTGTGTTGAAAGATCATTTTTTTCACTACCAATGTCATATCGTAAATCATCTGTCAGACGATTCCCCTCCTCATCTTGCAATGCAAAATAAGTTTTATCATATCCCAGACTAAGCATTCTCAAATTATTCTCTTCATACAATTGAGCTATAAACTCCTTATATGGAATCACATCTCCTGATGAGAATTTCTGAGACAGATTTGGATTTTCTGTAAAATCAAAGGCTACAGATAACTCTGGAGGTATTGAGCTTCGCTCTTCCTCTATCATCTGTTTTACTCCAGCATTTCCTTGCGCTTGTTTGGCAAGCAATTCATCCACCTTTAGTCTTTCATCATCTGTTTTCGGATGATACTTGGTTTGTGAAGATAATTGAAACTCTCCTTCTTCAGTCAACTCCAGGGCAACTCTTCGTAACCCTTTTACAAAATAAGTATTTGGTTGTTTTTGCCACTGATTCACTAAGCCCTCATCAATTAAGGCTTGAGTTGCTGGTTGAATACTAGTTTTACCCATTTGTTCAGATATGCCCTCAAGTCTAGTCAACTCTTCTTGATAGCGTTTGAGAGTAGCTTTGGTAAAGAACGACTCCCCACGTTCAGCTTTTTCTAGTTCTTCACGAATTCGAGGTATATTTTGAACACTCATCTCCAGACCACTTCCCTGACGATTCAACCCCATTTCTTTCAAATGTTGTTGATGCTCCAGGCGCTCTACTCGCTCTTCCTGTTGCCTAATCTCATCCATCTTTGAGAAGACTTGACCTTCTATTTGTTCTTGCTTACGCATAAAGCTAGCACCGCCTCGCTTATCATTCATGGGTTGTCCATTTGTTAGCGCTTGGTGAGAATACGCTCTTGAAATAGCATCGTCTTGTTCACCTTTTAGTCGTTCCAGTTTTCTACGCGCTTGGGCAAGACGACTGTTATCAGCTTTGTCTTCCTGTCGATTCTTTAAAACATCATTCCAGTCCGTTTTATCTTGCCCTGGTCTTAGTTCTGGTAGATCCGAATTGATAACAGCTCCTTTGGCTTCCAATTCTTGAATGAATGTTCTACCTGCGTTATCATTATCTAAAGCTAGAGTGATTAAATCCGCATTTTCCTCATTTTCAAAAAAGTGATGATCAATAGCTACTTGAAGTCCGTCTGCCAATTGTTCAGGTGTCCATATTAGCGCTTTTCCTGACATTTCAGCCTTAATTTGAGATAGATGACGGCCAATAGTAGATTCTTTCAAACCATCCATAGAAACTAATCTGACATCCTGAAGACTATCCTTATGCAATTCATAGTAGGACATTAAATCAATTGGACTCTCAGTAAAAATCAATCGTTTTGGACTGCCAATATCAACATGAATACCAGTCATAGGATCGGAGTTTTTCATAATCACTTTAGCATATCCATGTTTTGGCCACTTCTCCCAATTCTCATGGATTCCCTGTAAAGAGGCTCCAACAACTTCACCTGAAGAAGAAAGGGACTTGAAGACAATAACTGGCTCAATCGCATTTGTTGTGACTCCACCAGTGCCTTCCGCAAAGTAGTCAAGTTTGGCGTTAGCTTGGGCTAAAACACCCTGTTCCAAAAAATAATCAATTGTTTCATCTGATAGTCCACGTTGATTCCGCAAGTAATCTCGTCCAGCTGAAAACGGCTGCTCGTATTTCTCAAGATAGTATTTAAAATCTTCTTGAGGCCTTTCAACCATTTGAAACTCTTTAAAATTTCCATCATTTAAAAAATCTACAGATTGATTAAAATCTACTTCCTTTATCGTTTCAACTAAAGAAATCGAATCTCCACCTGTATTTCTAGAGAACCATTTCCATAAATTTTTATCAGGTGAAATAACTAGGCTATCATGTTCTTTCCATCGATAGTCTCGTCCAGAACGAACCAGCTCCATCTGGAGCTCGTTTGCAACATCCAAAATATCTCTAGAACGTGCAAATTCAACACGTTCTCTACGAGTTTTCCCACGTCTTGATTCTTGTTCTGTCATATAAAATCTCCTTAAAATCCTTCATACTGTGGTTTATACGGCTCTTTCTCTGCTTGTAGAAACGTTTCTGGATCTAAGTGAACCAATTCCCCTACTGAAAAAGATTCAAATAGCTCAGAATTTTCCTTAAAATCTAGAACCATTTCTAAATCAGAATTTCTTCCTTGACCCTCAAAATGCACTTGCTTGCTATCAGCATTCATTGCCGTAATTAACCATTCGGCTGAGAAATCAAAGTCTTCAACTGTGACATCTGGAAATAATAGCTTCATTTTTCTTCTCCTTTCTCTTTTTATCTTTCTATTCTATGCAATAACCAAGAAATTCCAGTTAAAGGGACAATACAATTCCATTTTTAAACTAAAAAAAGTCATTGCTTTTACAATGACCTTTATATACTGTGGCCTTTTTCCTCCAGTTCTTGCCTCTCATCGCTTCTCTCACGTTCCATGAGGGCTTTTTTATTTGCACGTTGGGCCCTTTGAAGAGAATTGGTAAGGTTCCTCATGAAATCTGTATTGATGATTGCTTTACCTTGGGATTGTTGGATATTTTTTCTTTGCAGGACCTTTCTTTCTTGCATTTTCTGTGAAACAGCTTGGGCTAACAGACTTTTCTGATTACTTTCTTCCTCCGGCAATAATTTTTGATAGAGTGATTTGAGCTCAGAAAATCCTTTCGCATTCTCCTGTTTTAATTTTTGAACAGTAGTTTGATCAGTCGTTTGTGAAATTTCCTTGTTTCGACTGTAGATCTGATGCTTCAGCTGAAAAATGGAGATATGTGTCTGTAATTCTTCTATGTAGCTATCTTTCGTAACGGGATAGCCCTTTAGAATGGTCAAAACTCCTTCATCTTGAAGAGGTTGGATTGTAGCTAATTCTCCCTTCAAACGTTTAATAGGAGCTTGAATTGTCAATAAATCAGCCTTCTCTACTGAAAATGAAACACTATCTTCAAACTGGTTAGCAAGAGAACTTCTCAAAGATTGATCTGCTTCACTCAGTTTATAATTTGGAGTCAGCTGCAATTCAGTCAGCTGCAGTCTTTGAAGAATCTCCTTCTTTTTTAATTCAACAAATGGCTTATCCGATTCAAGTGGTTGGATTTGATCAAAAAGAGTTTTACGAACTAATAAACTACTCTGTTTTTCCTCCAATAAACTCAATTTTAAAGCATAGCGAAATGTTCCTAATTCCTGGCGTTCTTTCAATGATCGATCACTTTTCTTTTTGGCCGCTTCTACAAGATCTTTCAAATCAGCTGAAGAAAATAGCGACAAATCCCTTAAACTAAGTTGCTTCTGTAGTAAGTCTTCTTTCATCTGACTCACATCATAAACTAATTCCGTAACAAATTCAGGACGTCCCAAACCTGTTCCGTGTTTATCATAAGCAACATAGACTGGTTTTGTAATTTCAATAGGTTTTGCCCCATCTTTTAGATCATAACCCAGTTTTTTCCAGGCATCTAGTGTTTTGATAACACTTGCATTGGGATCCTGTTCTAAAATCCTTTGTTGGTTCTTTACTGAGAAATTGGCCAAATTTTTTTCCAGCCGAACGTCAGCTATTTCAGGAGCATTCTCACGAAATAGGTGCAAGATTTTATTTGCTAGTCGTTCTCTCACCTCCTTCTCTCGATTCGCTATTAATTGCTGCAGATGATAGCCTGCAGCCTCCTGTTGTGTTTTCTCAAAAAGACCATCAACTTTCCGAATCTTCTCGTAGGTTGATTTTTTTTCAGCTGAATAAGCTCCTCTATAAGTTTCTAGGAAGCCCTTCGTTTCTTTCAGAAATTCTTGATAGAGCTCTTTCCCATCATTTTCTAAATAGGAATCCAGATAACGGTCAAGGAAGAATTTGCTGACTGCAAAATCTCTTGCATTTGATCCATAACGCCATTTTTTATCCATTGGCAAATGGTTGTAAGCCTGCTCCAAAAAATTTTTTTCAGCCGAAGAACGAACCTTCTGATCTCTAAACACAGAATTGATCAACTCACTTCTGATATTTGCCAAGATTTGTTCTCGTCGAACAATCATTCCTCTAGTCTGTTCATTCAACAGCCCATGAAAAACATCGCTTTTAAAACGCTCAATAGTTTTCTGGGAAAAGTTTCCTCTAAATTCCATTCGTCCACGAGGTCGATAGAAAATTTTTTCTCTTGCAGATTCAACTTCAGATAAACCAAAATGCACATGAATATTATCCGTATTCAAGTGAATGTTAGCCCACCAAAATGATGAATCAGATAAGCCTTCTTTTTCAATCAACCTCGGCAATGCTTCACGTATAACCGACTTGATAGCTTGCTGATCGACTTTCCCAGTTTCCAGATCATATAATCCCTCCTTGGCCAAAAAATCATTATCAAAAGAGATAACACCCTGCCATAGAAGAGAGCCATTTTGATAAGCCTGTTCTAACTTACTTTTCAATTCAGTTACTTTGCTACGCTGCAAATAATTAGCCTCTTTTGTAAAAATCGCAGTCATCTCTTCACTTTGATTTTCAGTAGCATAAGAACGATTCATATAATCGATGTACTCCTGGAAATTAAGTTTTGTTTCTGGGACTTCAGCTTGGATTTTTTGTATTTCATCTTCAGTTAGAGACTCAATATTTTGTCTGTGTGTTTCTAAATTTAATTCATTATCAACTTCGACAGCTTCGTCTCTATTGGTGTAGTCTACAAACCCACTATTTGCTTCTGTATATTGCAGCATGAAGGTAATACTTGGACTAGACTCACTCACTTCCTACTTCTCCTTTCAATTAATGAGAATGTTTGATAGTTTGACCACGTGCAATATCTTCTTGAATAACATCGTTGATTCTTGCCATCAATTCATGCTGTGTGGGATCCAATCGTGAATGAATAGATTCCAATTCTTGAACATCAAAATCCTCTTTCGTAATAGCATGAAAGTTGGTTAGTGTTAGATAGAGAATTTGATCAAGTTGACGATGAATTGCCTTGTTGTCATTTCCAGAATCAAAGGTATCCCCCAAATTTTTTTCCAGCTGAGTCAGTCGCTCATAGAAATTTTTCCCTTCTCCTAATTCAATAAAAAGTTTATAAAAAACTTCAATCAAAGTGACAAGCGTTGCTGAATTATTTCGATACTGTTTCTGCAAAGCAGACGATTCTTTCAAGTAGGATTTTATTTCCTTAAATTTTTCATGTGTTTCTTCGCTAAAATATAAGCTAAGTCTTGGATTCATTTTTCCCTCCTCAATTTTTCTGAGATGATCCTGTCAAATAATTGATTTTATATCCTGGTTGAATATTAAAGATATATACATCAAATGAGATCTCATCATCTTCAATACTCTGTGCCTCCATACGAACTCCTCTGGCAACTAATTCCACATTTCTAAAAATGGGAGTTACTCGATAGCGAACATGGTGGTTCGTATTTTTTATGTAGTTAGCAATTTTATTTTCATAGTAGACCATTGATGATTGTTCATCTTCAAAATTTGCATTTAAAGCACGTGTACCTGTAAATAAATTTTTAGCATTCGCATTCTCTCCACTTAATTGAAAACCGATTAAGTGAGAACGATTATATAAATAATCTTCTTTCCCGTTGAAAATTATTTTTTTATTTTTCCATCCTGTTGGTGTGATAGACGAAATAGATTCTCTATCTTCAGTTGGTTCCCAACATCGCTTCAGCAATTCCTACACGATTTAAAAAATCTAGATCAGAATATTTTTCCCAGCTGCCATTTTCTAAACTCAATTCGTTTTTTGTAAATTGTGATTTTTCATTGACGACAATCACTTGATTTTTCCCATCAAACTCCTTCGATTTCAAATCATCATTTTTCAGAGTAGGATTCAAATTAGAGTCGGAATTTTTTTCTTCAGCTGAATCGGCTATGTTCAATTGAGTCGGGATATCATTTTGTGTCAAGCCAGATTTGATAGCATTAAAATTGTTAGGTTGTACGACAAAGATTGCAAGAAAAATGAGAATGATGAACAGAGATTTATTCTTCTTCATTTTCAAACACCACCTGACCGTCTTTCAGCTTCAAGTGCAGATACATCATCCATAAAATGTAACCAATTTGTGGTTAGTTCATTTACAATATCTTGTTTAACATTTAAAGCTGAAAGAGAAATTTCATTCTTCAACATCAATTCTAAAATCTGACTTTGTTGTTTTTTGATATCGGATAATGTTTCTGCAAATTGATTATTGTACAAATTCAATCCGTCATTCATTACGATATTTTGAACTTGCGATAACATAAACTCATTGAAACTTGGATAGTTATATTTTTTTGAAATATCTCGAAGTTGTTCAAACATATCATCAGGTATATTTCTGATTTTGATTTCTTTAGTCATCACTTTCCACCTCTCCTTCATACTCTAACCAACGTGAAATATGACCACCATAACGATCCATTTTTTCTTCAAATTCAGAGAGTATCCTTGTCTGTTTTTTCATTTGTTCCAGAACATGGTCAGAAGCTAATTTCATATTTTCTAAATGAGCCACATACAAATCTTGAGCACGATTAAATTTTCCGTACTCAATTTTTTCACGACAGATTGAGAGCAGAAAATCATTAAATGACTTGGCTTTATTTTTCTTAGCAAGAGATTTTAGATAATTAATTTCATCATCAGTAAGCCCTCTAATCTCAATTCGATTTTGTTTTATATTTGCCATTATTTTAAATTTTCCTTTCTAAAAAACAGCGCCCTTCTTTTTTCTTTTGTCGAAGCAAAAGCAAAAAGAAGCAAAAAAGAAAACTTCAACCTCGCAACATCACGAACCGATACGGTTCTATTTTTGCGGTTTTTCAACACACTAACACACACAGAGGGACTAAGGTCCTTTTTAGGTGTGTTGTGGTAGAAAAGAGCATAAGGGAAACTGTCCCCACGAAGCGTGTGGAGTTGATAGTATCAACGTTTCCGGTACCGGTAATTTTCTCGGTTTCACCTACTTACACACACATGCTATACTTACCTTTACACACTTTATAGGTGTTATACTTACACTGTTTTTCTTCTTTACATACTTTTACTCACACCATTTTTGACTTCATTCGGAAGTTCAAAACTCAAAAATTAAGACTGATTTTCAGCTGGAAAGTTTCCTTCTTCACGATTTTTCTTAGCTGCTAAACGTTGTTCTTTTTCTTCTTCTCTGATGAAATTTAATTCCGTTTTTAACTCTTCAAAAATCGATTCATACGACTGATTTTTATTTTTCTTCAATTGAATTTGAACATAAATTCTACCAATTTGTTTTTGAAGATTCTCTTCTGCTTCTTGACGTTCCTTTTCTAAAAGGACAACTTTTTTCCTTGCTTCTTCTAGTTGATTATCAATTTTTGTTAAATTATTTTTGGCCATATTCTTTCTCCTTTTTCTAATTTCGTATTTCTTAATCCTTTAATTTATTTCCTGCAAAGCTGTTAATTTTTTCTTTTACAATTTGGAAGTTGCTCCACAAATCACCATCTAGTTTTTTTCAAATCAATCACATAAACTTCATGATCATTTTTTTCTTGATGGTTAGTGTGAAAGAACGTTCATCAATTTTAATTTCCTGTAGAACGAGGTACATTGAAGAAAACATTTCTCCTTTATATCCTGGATTACTATGATAGGTTATTCCATATTCATCAATATCCAGCACAACCCATTTTTGTTTTTTAAACACCACTTTTGTACTTGTGAATACAGTACGATGCTTTCTAACTGGCTGATTTTCCTTCGGTGCTAATTTAAGCTGTTCTTTCATTTTTCTGCCTTTCTTTTTTTGATTGATTCTAGTATAAAAGATAACTAAAAAAAATTTTTTAAAGGGACAATCATAAAAAATAAATCCCCTTAATTCAAAAATTAAGGAGATTTTTGACTACTATTTATTGGTAAACACAAACTCGCTTATCATCGAAAATGAGCTCTTTGTTTCACTTTTTTAATTCATTTCTACAGTTTCAATAGGATTTGAAAATTCAAATGTTCCATCTTTGACTGCTTGTTTTTTCTTATCCAAAGACTCCAATTTAGCCTTCAACTTTTCAATGTTTTTATAGGTTGTTTCAATGGTTCTATTCTTCGTTTCGATATTTGTATCCAGCGTAGCAATATTCTTTTGATTGGCTTCGAGATCATCACCTGTTAGATATTTTGCTTCTGCTTGAAGACTCGCTTTTCGTGAGTTATCATCTTCAATAGATTCCTTCAATTGAGAAATTGATGTTGTCAATTTTTGAGACTGTTCATTCTGGAAATTGATCTCTTTTTCGATTTCCTGAAGAGTAAATTCTTCTCTGGAGAAAACTTCAATGGCTTTGATTTCAAGCTGAGGATTTTGAGGAGTTACAAAGAATTGTACAGTGTCCTCTTCTCCAGATTTCTTCTGAGAAACCTTTTTAGAATCACTGGATGGCGATGAAATATTCACATCAATTGAGCTAGAAGAGACTGTCTGATTCGTCACATCGATCGCAAATGCACCAAAATTTTTCGGAACTCCTTTAATAATAACTGATACTTTATTATCAATGATTGGCACAACATCCATCTCTATTTTTGAGTCTTTATGCTGCGCATAGAGTTTCCATTTCAATCGTTTGGCATCGATGCCCCGATCTATCGAAGTCGTAGCATCTTTCGTCTCAAATTGTAAAACAATAATTCCAGTATCTGGTGAATATTCCTGACTGACTAGTTTCATCTCACCACTGCCATTCGCAAAAAACTGCTTTGTTTTGAGTTGTTCTGAGGTATATGTTTGTCTTTGTGGTGAGAAAATCGCTCCCATCAAAAGGCTTAACCAGGTCAAAAATAACATTGAGAAAATAACTAGTTTTCTCTTAATAATATTCTCTTGAAACCAAACTTTAGTCTTAATAAATGGCTTCAAAATTGGGCTAGATTTTATCTTTTCAATCCAGCGTTTGATTATCTCTATCATAGTGGATATATCCTTTCTATTTTATTGGAAATAATGATAAAATAAAATAAAAGTTATAGCGAGGTAATTATTTATGTCTTTTCAATCTGCTTATAGTTTAGAATTAAAACAATATGTAACTCCAAAAGAAGCCTTTGATTTTTCTTGCTCCCCAATTGGAACTCCTAATCATCTAACCGATGCAAAAATGTTTCAATGTGGAGAAAAATGTTCATTCAAATTAACCTTAGCAAACTTCAACAATCCGGGCTTTAATAAAACTCCTTATTTTACTCCTGGAGCAAGAAATCAAAGACATGACCCTAATTATTGTCAACGCATGATTGAACATTATCAACAAAGAGAACAAGAAGTAACGTCTGAAAATCATATCTCTTTTTACCGTGAGAAAAACAAACTGATTATTGACTTAGACCTTATTAAAGGAGTATTGGCTACTATAACTAAACCTAGACAGAAAGACGAAGCCAATCTTTCTTCTGAGCCAAATAGAGCAGAACTACATCATCAAAGCTCTCATTCCTCTTGTACTGATAAGGATAATAAGACTTTCCGTAGCCATGTGAAACAACTCAGAGATTTAGTCAATTATTTTTTAGAATACCAGTCCGGAGAGAAATATACATTCTATGATAAACATAAAATAGAAATCCAACTCGAAAAACACTTTGTCAATCTAAAAGAAGCTAATCAAAGAGGAATAAACTTAGAAGAGGTTAACATCTATTATGATACTGCAACAGTAATGTCTATTGACAATGAAGAGAAACCTGAAAAAAGTTATTTTTTAGTTAGATTCGACAGTAGATGCACAATTGGTGACGTCTCTAATTGTCCATCTATCTTAATTAACAAAAACACTGCTAGCCATCACGGAGTCAAGGGAAAGCTAAAAATATTGGAAAAAGCAGCAAAAGATAAACAACCCCTTAAATTATTTTACTTTGGCAAATTTGTTAGACATAGCTCCAATAAATACATCAATCCAGATGTGAGCCAGGAAGCTATTTTGGACTATTTAGTCATCAGTTAATATTTCAAAATCCAATAGTTCTTGATGAGTGAACTCTATAATTTTGTATGAACCAATAAAGTCAAAATTTTCTAGGAAATGATTTTCAACGATTTGCTTAGCTCCCTCATAACTATTAAAAACCCTTGTCCCACTAATTTCATCTGACCAAGCTAGTTTCCCACTTTTTTGTGGGACTAACCAGACACTTTTCCCAATATTTATTTGCATAAGAACAGCGTAATATTTTTGTTCCATATTCTTATTTTCACCTTTCTAATTATTCATAGTACCTACTTATATTTTTATACCAATGGCTTATCTCTGATCCTCATACTTCTTATATCCTTTCCAAATAAATGAAACCTTACTTTTCGGCCAAACACTTTTTAGTAACATTAAGAACGCTAATGGCAACCTTTTCGTTTTGATTTCATTTCCAAAGTTATCACATATAGTTATCCTAAAGAGTGGTACGAACCAGATTGCAATCAAGAAAGTTCCAACCACGCCATGCGCAATAGCATTTAAAATTTGACACATACTACCTCCTTAAATACAGCCTAACTTTTCAGGTGCCAAATCCAATGTTAGCCAAAGAGCTTCATCATGCGAAATATGTGTTAGTTGTCCCCCCTCATCATTAAAACGATGTAGGGTAAACGTTCCATCTGATAATTTTCCTAAAACAACCATTCCTTCATTTGTCCTAGTACGCCACAGTTCCCAATCATTTTGAAAAGCTGTCTCGGCTCATTTACTTAGCTTTACCCTTTTAGTCATTTATGGCCTCCTGGATCCCTTTCTCATCTGCTACAATCTTTTCCTCGGAATCTCTTGAAGCATATAGATATTTCTTTATTTTTCCCTTACGAATCTTGATGATAGTTGCAGCTTTTTCAACCTGGTATTTTTCTACCAACTTTTGACCTTCTTCTGTCTGAGTATCAATGTAAAATGTTGGGTAGGAACCTTTATTGGCTGCATCTTCAACTACACTTTTCCCAACCTGACAGTAAGGACAATTTTTTTTATAAAATACCAAATTTACATTTTGATCTAGTACAGTATTCTGGTATTCCTTCTGAGTAAGGTGAGGATCATAATCTAAGATAAAATAATCTTTATGCAGCCTATATCCTCCTAAAACTGCGAGAGTCACAAGTACAATGACAAGAATAACCCCTAGAACTAACTTAACGTGTGTAAAAAGTTCTCTCATCCTATTTCCTCCTCATCCATAAAATCAAATATGGAACCTTGAACATAATCAATCTTGGCTAATTCTTTTATTTCTGATTTTAAGTTAGTGAACGTTGTCATCACTTCTTGAAAGAGTAAAGGATCAAATTCCTCAGAATCTAATACACGGACAATTGGCAACATTGGATAGTGATCTCTTAACTCCTCCTGCAGATAATCTGAAATCATTTTATCATTTGAGATAACACTATCTACTCTAACAATCGCTGGAATGCTAGTAATACTCTCCTCGTTTTGATAAAAAGTTAAAGCTACATCCCCTGCAGAAACCGACTCAAATTTTAAGTTATCCGATGAAAGTTTGAAATAATAAGCCAATGGTTCCTGTCCAACTCCTGTTAGGTAGTATCCACGAATAATTTTGAATAACTCTGACATTGACCTGTCTCCTTCCTAACAAACTTTTAGAAGTCTAAACGGAGCTTGATACACATCTGGATAGTGAATCAAGCTCTTTTTTCTTTGTTCAGGAAGTGGTTTTCGGTAATGCTTTTGAAGATACTGAAAAGCTAGTCCCAAGGTATCAAAAACTAAAACTTTATTCTCCCCATTACAAATATAATCTCCTAATTCAAAACTGAAAATTACGTACTTCATTCTTCTTCTCACTTTCTATTTTGGCCAATCATTGCCAATCGATCTGTCTCTAATTCAGAATCATATCCGTTTTCAAAACGAACTTGTTGACGAATCCCTATAAGTGAGAGAACTAAAACTAAGAAAAATCCTCCTACAAATATAAGACTAAATAATCCAACTAAAATCAAAATCATATCATTCCTCCATAAGTTATTTTATAACTGTATATGCTTGTAATAATCGTAGATATAAATGTAAGGCAGTTTACGGGTTTTTAAAATTATCCAATATCAAGTTCAAATAGAGATAGTTGTTGTGTTTGTTTGAACCCATCTTTAACCCTTTCTATCACTCTCTGAGTGAACTCTATACTTTCTTCAAAGAAAGTGGCAATGTTGTCCATATAAGCTTCCTGACGTTCTTTCTTTACCTGGATAAGGGAAAGTAAGATTTCTTTGATAGAGGCTAACCTGATGCCTCCTCCACGGCCATGTTTGACTGTGAAGAAGATCTTTTGTTCTGTTTTGAGAACCTTCAATACTTTGTCTAATGAACGCTCAGGAATGTTCAACTTCTCTCGTATCTCTTTTTTTGTCGTCTGGATAAATGGATCCTCAGATTGATAGAAGCCTTCTAAATAGGCCATTACGTCTGTTTTCCATTCATGAAGATGACTATTCTTTCTGTCAGCACGTTTCTTCTTAAACTTGTACCAACGTTGCTTCACAAAGAGATCTGAAGCCTTTAGTTCCTGGTTAACCCATGCTTTACATAAAGACATTACATAGTCACGACTAGCAGCTTCATATTTTCCTGAGTAGGCACTTGTGATAATCTTATGATATTCAGCTGAAGAGAGTGCTTCGTCTAGATTTTCATTAAAGCTAGAAAGAACCTCCTCACACTCCTTCTGATCGATTCCTGAAGAGAAGTTAGCTAAAGCCAGCGTGAAAAGAACGTTGTTTCTTCCCATCAAGGATTTTCCACCTTTGATTTTCCCCTCTCTCATCAGCAATTGATACCAGGGTTCATCAATCTGTTTCACCCCTTCAGAGCCTGAAATAACCGTCAAATTGGGCTTTTTACTTGGGAAAGGAAGATCTGATTGCTTCATCGACCAATCTAACCACTCTTGGAACGAATAGGTATAATTAGCATCAAAGAAGTCAACGTTATCAGTTCGAGGAATCCGAGCAATCCCAAAATGGTTACAGGTCATATCTACTGGTAAAGTTTGAGCAAAGTAATTTCTCAAATTTTGAGAGATAGCTTTGGCCACCTTCACCACTCGAAATTGAGAATGAACTGTAACATAAGCTGATTCTGAGAGGACAAAATAGGCTTGAAATCCCTTATCAGATTTTAGAATCAACGTCGGCATAAAACTAACTCCAGGGAAGCAGTTAAAATATCTCCTGTCGTCATTTCTTCAGCTGAAGAGGTAATATCAAAGTCAATGTAGAATGTGTTAATCTGTCTAAGATTATCTTCAGAGTGGCCACGTGTAATCCGTCGTCCAGCATCGCTATAGCTTCCATAGCAATATACGTAAGGAGTCCAGTGCGTAAACTGATCCTGGTTCTCCAGCAATGATTCGACAGAGGTTAAAACAACACCACGTGCTTTAACCATATTCGCTTTTAAACGATAAGCAAATACAGAGCCTCGTCTTCCTTCTTCAGCTGAAGAGATGAACTGTAGATGGCTATTATTAAATTTTTGTGTTCTTAATCCGTCCTTTGTGATGATAGATAAGCATTTTAATAAATCAATCTTTTTCATGTTTTTTAATTTCTACAAATCAACTATAAGAATCTCTTGTTTTTTTAATCCACAAAATGAGCAATACCCATATTCAGTAGTACTTGTATTGTGCTGATTTTCAACACTTGCTTCTGCTATCCAGAAATACTCTTTTCTACAAGATGTTTTAATTGGAATTAAATCAATTTCATCCTTCTCCACTTTTGTTTCGTTTTGTAATAGTTCATCTAGAAGACGTTCCCAAGTACAAACACGCCCCTTTAATACTGCTTCTTCCATGATAATTACTCCTTGATTTCAGGCGTTTTTGGGAAACTCATCCAATAAATAACATTACTACTTGTATTTTCAAAACCAATGCCATCATTAAAATCAACCCAGATATCTGTATACACTTCTTCGCTTTCACTTGTGTAAACAAGAACCTCTTCGTCTAATTCAGGAGTTTTCCCATCCTACATGAATTCAATTTTATCTCCGTATTCTTTTTTTCTTCGATAGTAAGGGATCTTTGTGTAATTTTTTTCCAGTCTGTATGTTTCATATTTCTTTCCTCTGAATTATTTATTTGTAGAGTTTGTTCATATGTTTTCCAAAAATCTTCTATTTTCCCATTTAGCGGCAATTCCCCGTAGTCAATATAGCATTGGATAGCTTCATATAAATTACTAGAATTAGATCCTGAAAATGGCACTGTTTCTAGATCGACTGCTGTATTGTTAAGTATAGATGACTTTAGTCGCTCCAATAGGATAACTCTGCTTCTCGCATTTCTTAACGTTTGTAAGAATACTTTTCTTTCTGTAATAGCCATATCATCCTGTCTCCTGTCTCCTCCCTTCATTTTTTAAACAACTTCAGATAGATATACTTATCCCAATCAGGTCTAAGATAGAAATCATCAGCAAAAGCATATAATCTTAAAATACTTTCCTTCGATAGCCCTTTTTTCTTCCAATGCCTATTATTCTTCCAGCATTTCTTAAACCTATTATGAGCTTCTACTCGCTGTATCTCTTCTAAAATCAAGCGTCTTGCTTTTTTATAAAACGGATCTCTTAAACCATGCTTTGCAATGAGTAATTGATTATCGACTTCAAACTCGTATAATTCCAAATAGCTATTGCGGATATTGCTAAAATTAAGCTCATCAATCAATAATTGTGAAGATACTTCAATAGCGATGTCATAAGTAATATCAAGAATATTTGCCAAGTAATTAGGTAAACCTCTTAGTTTAGACGTTCTATAAAATAGTTTAAAATCATTATTCGCATGTTCGCATTGAATAACATCAGTTAGGTTAACTCTAATAATAGCTCCAGAAGTTTTGAAATCCTTCGGCAAATCCTTATCTGGAATAATGTAGTTACAGACTCCTATTGTTCCATAGCATTCCTTAGCAAATGTCAAATCATTTTCTATCTGTCTTTTTCTAATTTGTTCCTCTTGTTCTCTTTTTTTCTGCTGAATTTTATGACATTCTTTCTTCTCTTCCTTAGTTTCAGAACGTCCTTTCCAGCTTGAATAAGACGGTCCAGTATATACCATAGTTCCTCCTATTTCTTCAACAAAACCCAATAATTAAAGATTACATAAAACGATACTAGCGCATTTATCTCTCCTCTGGTAAGTTGTACAAGGACATTTCAGTATCACCATTCCAGCTGTAGTAACAATGGCTACACAGCGTTCTGTTTTTATCTATCCACCAACAAGGACCATACTTTTCATTGATGCAAGGTGTAACCCAGTTACAAGCACATCGTCTACAAATTCCAGTTTCCATTTTCTATCCCTCATTGATTCTCATACTTTTAGGTAGCTTTTTACTCGGTAAACAGTAACCTTCTGATGAGTCCCCTTTTCTATAAAATTCAGGACTATTTGTCATTATGTGATCACTTCTTTTCCACCCTCGACGAAGTTGTTTGTAAGATAAAGAAACACGCTTCTCAATTTCTTTAAAACTAAATCCCAACTTCAAATATGTTGTTACAATAGTAGTAGCATGTTCTTTGGACTCTTCGCTTCTTGTTCTTCGCTGAAAGTTAATCTGCTTATCTTCTTCATTTAATGCTATCTGATAATCAATAAACAACTTCCGCATTTCCAGAATTTTATGTTGCCATGCCAAGCTGTAAGGTTTTCCTGAATATCGATTCACTAGCTCTTTGACAGGCTGTTTAAATTTCAGCTGAAGAGGATCAAATTCGCCAAGGTCAGAAAAAGGATCAATGAAACCTAATGGTTCACTTTGAATTAATTCATTGTATAGCGCTTCTCTGTCCATCCTAATTTATCTCCTTCTGTCAAATGCACGTCATTGAGTCAAATAAGCTTAATTGGATTGTTGTAGGCTCTTGTTCGCTGTTTCCCTTCTTATCATGATCGATAACGTCAAAGATTTCTAACGTGTCTATATTCATTACAATCTCTAATCCTACCATCGATGAATGGCTTCTTCCAGTTCTGTGCACTCCCTAATACTCTTCGTGTGTAATAATTTCATGTTCTTCTTCCTCTTCAATCTTTCTAAATTCTCTAGCAATAGCTTCAATAACGGTGACGGTCACGCTATTTCCGGCCTGTTTGTATAACTGACTTTTACTGGATACAGTCTCTGCCCTTTCATAAGCCCAATCAGGAAATCCTTGAAGCCTAAAACACTCTCTAGGTGTTAGGCGTCTGATTCTCAAACGATAAAGTTTTCCGTCTAAGACAAGCCCAGTCACTTCATACCACTTGTCCTTACGGTACTCTAAAGCAGCTACGACCACTCCCATGTTATCAGAGGTGGTCAAGGTATTTGATATTCCCTTTCCTACTCGCCCTCTACGTTTGGTAGACTCTGGGTAAGCAAGGTTGACAGAATCTCCAATGGTTGCCTTGGCATAGCCTAGTTTGGTGGCTTCCCTAATTTTTAAATGCGGTGCTTCTTCACGATAAAGAATCTTAGGAACTTTATCACCTCCCTGCATGGTAGTCAGTGTTGGAGAAATCCCTGAAAGGTCATAGACTCGTCCAGTTTGCACAAAAGACGTTGGTAAGGTTCCTGCGACGACCACTCCATGTCTATCTTGGCTAGTTAAGGTAAACATAGGCTCTTGATTGTCCTTAAAGCGTCTGCCATGTTGGCGTTTTTCTAACCTATCTGGGGTTAATACTGGAATGGCAATTTTAGTCCCTTCTCCTTTTCCTCTTGTTAGGGTTGGTGCTAAACCGCTGGTTAGATAAACCTCCCCATTCATGCCTTTTCCTGACGGATTGATATTACCTAATCGCTCAAGACCAGTTGAGCTACTTTCTCTTCTGAGAGGAAATAAGAATCGGGAACAGTATCTTCTAGAATGTCCGATAATAAAAACTCTTTCACGGTTTTGTGGCACTTGGAAATCTTTACTGTTAAGCACCTGCCATTCGACATCATACCCCAACTCATCCAATGTGGTGAGGATTGTTCGAAATGTCTCTCCCTTGTCGTGACTGAGTAAGCCTTTGACGTTTTCCAAAAATAGAAAACGTGGTTGGATCTGTTTGGTCGCTCGAGCAATCTCAAAGAACAGAGTTCCTCTAGTATCCTCAAATCCCAATCGTCTGCCTGCGAGTGAAAATGCTTGGCAAGGGAAGCCCCCACAGATGATGTCCACTTGCCCTCTAAGTTGTCTAAAGTCTTGGTCTGTAACTTGTCTAATATCATGAAATTCTATTTCTCCTTCGGTCTTATAGATGGCCTTGTAAGATTTCCTCGCAAACTTGTCAATTTCACAAAAGCCAATACACTCATGGCCCTGATTAGTTAAACCCAATCGAAAGCCTCCAATTCCTGCAAACAAATCTAAAAACTTCATGTCTCTCATTCCTTTCTGGCAAATAAAAGGACATTACTTCTTCTGTAACGCCCTTGCTTAATAATGATCTTCCATTTCTGGGGCAGTGATGACCTCAATAATGATCCAAATCATTCCTAGTCCCAAAACCCCTAATAAAATTCACCAAAACATCTACTCACCTCCTTTTAGTTCGTTTAAGCGTTGTCCCTTGGTCCATTCGGCTAATATGCCATTAAAAACGTATTCCGCTATCGTTTCTGCCCTAGCCGCAAACCTCATGTGTTCCAAAGCATATTTGTATCGGTGGTTAAAATGAATCATGGCATAGTCACTAGCTGCCTGCGATAATCCAACTTGTCTCAACTGCTCATGAACCAGTCCCCAAATGTAATCTCTGTCATATCTTGTGACTTGCTCCACCTTACGATGAAAATGTTCATTTTCGCTTTTCTTACTTGTTAGATTTTCTGTCTCCTCCTCGTCCTCAATGACAGACTCACTCCCTTTAGTTTCACTATTATTAGTCTCACTAACTTCAGTCTCACTAGTGGCTGAATTTAAGACCGGCCCCGGCTGATTTTGACACCCCCCCTAGTGTTTTTTGAACACTACCCCCGTCTAAATTTAAGACGGGGGTAGGTTCATGTTCTAGCTCCCCTAAGTAAATCTTATTGGCCAAGCGTCCTTTTTCACTGGAAGACTGTTGGACTTCATCTATCAAGCCATACTCACGTAATGTTTTCTTTATCGTAAGCAATTTTGACTTGGAACAACCAAGAAGTGTCATAAGTTTTGAGTTGGAATAAACCAAATAGATGGCCCCATCCTCATCTATCCAACCTCTACTCAAAGATAACTCCAAACGGTCTTTTAAGACAGCATAAGCTACTTTAACTTCAAGTTTCATGTCCTTATATCGGTCACTTTCAAATAAGAGTTTTGGGAGCTTATAATAACGCTCTGATGTTTGGTAATGATTTGCGGTGATACGTTTCATGATTGTCCCTCCAACACTAATAAACCAACATTTCCTAACTCATCAAATTGAATTAGCCCTGACTCTTCCATTTCAGCAATTAACTGAGTTGCTTTCTCAATATTTATTCCCATGATAGTCATGAGATGGCACATCACGATTTGCCGTGATGACTGTTCTTCCTTTTGCATGCTTTTCCTCCTGAAAATAAAAAAGCGAGAACACTTATTAAAATGTTCTCGTTGAGTTAATTTATTACTGACGTATCTCTTTTTTGTCTACGCAGTCGACATCCAAACATACGTTCACATCAATATACTTTTTTTGCACCTTTTTTATGTCAAAATCACTCTTTGCAATAAAGACAAAATGCTTGAAAGAGTGCTTAAAATAAAGGATTTTTACCCTTTCTTCGTTGTAGCAACACTACGCACTCCACGTGGTGCGTCTGTGGAAATAAATCCACCGGCTGTACTTTCTTCAATTCATAGCCCAACTCTTGATAGAGTTTGATATCACGCGCCATAGTAGCCACATTACAAGAGATATAGGCGATCCGATCAGCTCCTGTTTGGGAACTTGCTTTGATAAAGCTTTCGATCAAGCCCTTGCGTGGTGGATCGACTAGGATTGCAGTTGGTTGGATGCCTTCCTTGAGCCAATTCTTCATGGCATTTTCAGCTGTATCACAGACATAGTGGGCATTGGTAATACCGTTCAACTCTGCATTCTTAATACTATTCTCCACGGCTTCTGAAATGACCTCAACCCCATAAACTTCTTTAACATGCTTAGCGACAGATAATCCAATAGTTCCGATTCCTGAATAGGCATCAATCACCACATCCTCTTCACTTAACTCAGCAAAATCAATAGCTGTCTGATAAAGCTTCTCTGCCATTTCTGTATTGACCTGATAAAAGGCTGGTCCAGAGATTTGGAAGCTATTGCCTAACATTTGGTCCGTAATGTAATCTTGACCATAGAGAACCCGCCATTCTTTCCCAAAAATGGCATTGGTATTCTGGTCATTGATATTTTGCATAACTGATACGATTTCTGGGAACTGCTTGATGACTTGTTCAATCAACTGTTCTACTCGGAAAATTTTAGGACGAGTTGTCACAAAAATAACCATGATTTGTCCTGAATGGTGACCGCGACGCACTACAAGGTTACGAATCAAGCCAGACTGTTCCCTCTCATCATAGGGTTTTAAGTCATAACGACGAAACAAATCCCTTAAGGCTACAATAACTTGATCAATCACTGGATCTTGGATGTAAAAGTCTTCAAGCGGCATCAAATCATGAGAATTCTTACGGAAAAAACCAGTCTCCAGAACACCATTAACACGACGAACAGGAACCTGAGCCTTGTTACGATACTTGATGGGATTTTCCATGCCAAGCGTATCTGCAACCTCTACATCCATGATTCCAGCAATCTTGTATAGGCTATCTTTTACTTGCTTGGTTTTAAACTTGAGTTGCTCTGGATAAGCTAGATGTCCCAAGTCAGCAATGCCTGAACGTAGGTAAGCCAAATCTAAGTCTTGATTACGATGTGGAGACTGTGTAAGGTATTCCTCGACTTTACCAAAGCCAATCTTCTTGTTGACTTTAAGGACTCGCATAAGGATTTTTTCAGTCGGAAGAGCATTCTCTACAAAAAAGACCAAGCCATCGACCTTGGCAACACCTGCTCCTTCATGGGTCAAATCGACAATCTCAACTTCTACAATATCATTTTTCTTTAACATATTTTTCACTTTCTATGTGCCGAAAAAAAGACGGCAACTGTTCTGTTACCATCTATTATACCATGAATTAACCTAAGCACCAAAACTCTTGAAAAAGTTTACAATTGCTTGCCAAATAGCACTGAGAATATTGCCCCCATCCTCAAATGCTTTATTAGCATCAAAGTTAAGGTCAATATTGCTGAAACTATCACCTGCTTGCGCAACAATGCTTTGTTTCAAATCTTTTAGGGTCTTTGTAAAGTCTTCGTTATTCAGAATATCACTCTTTGAAAGATTAAAGGCAAAGTTGATGATGATATTGACTTGGTTCCCTGTTATAACCTGATCCAGCTTATAATTTTTCAACGTATCTTCAACAATCTTACGAACATCATCTTCAGTAAGCTCACCCTTGGACTCTTTAGCTTTAGCTATAGCAGATTTGATATCGGCAAGGGCTACATTGAGTTTATTGGCATCATAGCCTGATTTGTCCTTGTTTTCATCGTTGATATCTGACAAGGCTTTTAGCTCTTCCTGAGCTAAGTCTTTATTTTCTTGAGGAAGTTGAACACCATTAGCTTCTAGTGAATAGTAAATACCTGCTAGGGCACTTTCACCTGTTACAGGGATTGGTGCAGCAACGGTGATACGAGCATGTTCCACACCCAAGGTAACGGCCGCATTACGGTACATATCTTGGGTCACTTTAGTAATATTTTCAGGGGTTTCAATCTTCACTTCAAGGGGAGATTTTTCACCTAATTTTTGAATTTTTGCAGACGAATAGAGCTGGAGACTAGAGTCATTGGCAACGTTCATAATCTTTGAGTAGACATCTGGCGTCATAGTCTTCAGTTCTTTGGTATCTGTAGAGGCGTTATAGCCGAGTTTTTTTAATGTTTGATTTTTTTGATCTTCAGTGAGAGAAGAACCCAAGACGTACTCAGGTTGAACATAAGTTTCATCAATTACTTTTTGAACATCAGTGGCTGCTTGAGCGCTTTGCAAAGTTGCAACTGCTAAAAGAACAGCAGCACTAGTCAGAAAGAATTTCTTTCGCATGAGACGTTCCTCCTTTTCCTATCTAGGATAGTCGATTAGCCTTAAAGAAAGCTTATAAAAGCACCTAGAATTTTCTAAGTGCTTAAAATAGATTAAAAAATTTAATAATGTAGAGATTTAGTTGAACCTGTCTAGAGTAATAATAGTTTCCACCATCCACATAGAGTTCTCCACCTTGAAAGATGGAAATTGGATTGACATAGCGGTAGGTTTTTCCAGTTGTATTTCCTAATGTCGGCGCAACGGTATCTCTTGAGTATTGTTTAGCTAGGGCAAGGGTATTTTCTTTCCCATTTTGGGCGATAAAATCGATATAAGCTGGACCAAAGTTATAGGCTTGTACAGCAGTCCAAACATCTACCCCCTTTTCTTGTGCTAAATAAAGATTCTCTGTCAAGGTTTGAATTCCCTGACGAATACTACTCCTATTGTCAGAAATCGTATTTGTAGTTCCGCTAGCAGACTCGCTTGACTGCATCACGTCACTTTCTTTACCTTTGGTTTCGGTATAAATCATGGCCAGGACTAGTTCTTCATTTGCTGGCGTATCTTGCTCACTTAAAACCTCTCGTACCAAGGATTGATAGGTCATGACCTGCTTCACATCCCGATACATATGAAAAAGTTTATAGCCAGTAAATAAGATAAGAACAAGCACCAAGACCCTTCTTATAAATTTAAACATTATTTGCTTTGTATATCCTCGATGTTTTTGATTAAGATAGAGTAGGTACCATTGTCATTTTGGATAAATTCGACCGACTCAGCATCTTGGTAAATATTATTAGGGACGATTAACTCAATCCCATTTGAAAGAGAAAGCTTTTGGTTTTCAAATTTCTTTAATTGGCGACTAGCATCGATTTCATCAAACTGAACTGGCTCTGGCACTGCTTCCTTGACTTGGTCAATAAAGCTAAGACGTGCAGTGAGATTGTTGTCAAAGAGGTCATTGGCCAATTTTTCAGGAGACAATTCATTGCTTTCTTCAAGATTGTTGAAAATAGCAGACTTGACCTTAGATTGAAATTGAAAATCATCTGTATTAAATGTTTCAGCAATTCTCTGAGCCGTTTTTTCAAGTTCCTTGATAGACTTTTTAGGTGAAATCTTTGGCTGAGCCTGAATCAGATTCTCAGAAAAATAGTTTAAAAAAGTCCCGTTATTCTTGATTCGTTTTTCAATCAGATGGTACTTGCGACTCTGAAGATTGACCACCAAGGCCTCGTCAGCACCTGTTCCAAATCCTGGTAGATTGTTTTGAGTTAGCTTGATTGGATTGTCAACTTCTTCACCCAGATGAGTTAAGGTCTCACGCAGGGCAATTCGCAAGAAAGCGAAATGCTCCACTCCTTCTTTAGAAAACTGTACAAAAATCAAGTCATTGGTTTTGAGATTTTCGGAAATGCTGAATTCCTCTTTCCAGAGATTTGCCAATGTCACCGATGACTCCAATAAATCGTCTGTGATGTGATTGAAGAAGGGATTTTCTTCTTCGAAAATCCCAGTCTTGGCTTCATCTGAATACACACGTTCGATTTTCTTACGTAGGTATTCCTCGATTTTTGGAGTGATATTGAGAAATTTATCCGCTAGAAACAACTCTATGTCATCCGGGCTGAACTGATGGATAATAGCTTTCTTAATATAAATGTCCATAAAAATTTTAGTCCTCGTATAATGGGAAGGCATCTGTCAAGACTTTGACTTCGCTTCTTACTTCATCTAAAATAGCTTCATTTTCTGCATTTTTAAGGGCTTTAATGATAAGCTCAGCCACTTTACGGCTTTCAGCTTCACCAAAACCACGTGCAGTTGTTGCTGCTGCTCCGATACGAATACCACTTGTCTTAAATGGTGACAAAGTTTCGTATGGAATTGAGTTTTTATTTAGGGTAATATTGACCTCATCTAGCAAGTTTTGAGCAACTTTCCCATTTTCTACAACCTTAGTTACATCAACTAGAAAGAGGTGATTTTCAGTACCACCAGAGATAATACGGAAATCAGGGTCTTGCAAGAAGACATCTGCCATAGCCTTGCTGTTCTTAATAACATTTGCTGCATATTCCTTGAAAGCTGGGTCCAATACCTCTTTGAAGGCAACAGCCTTAGCAGCAACAACGTGCTCTAATGGCCCACCTTGGATACCTGGGAAAATAGCAGAATTAATCTTCTTAGCAAAGTCTTCGTTATTAGTCAAAATCAAACCACCACGTGGTCCACGAAGGGTTTTGTGGGTCGTTGTTGTTGTAATATGTGCATAAGGGACTGGACTTGGATGAAGACCTGCAGCAACCAAACCAGCAATGTGCGCCATATCGACCATGAGTTTAGCACCAACAGCATCAGCAATTTCACGGAATTTTGAAAAATCAATAATTTGAGAATAAGCTGAAGCTCCTGCTACGATTAATTTGGGTTTCACTTCTTGGGCTTGTTTCAAGATAGCATCAAAGTCCAAGAGTTCAGTCTCAGGATCAACACTATAAGAAACAAAGTTGTAGGTTTGACCAGAGAAGCTTACAGGAGCTCCGTGGGTCAAGTGCCCACCTGCTGCCAAATCCATTCCCATGACCGTATCACCTGGCTCAATCAAAGCCATGTAAGCCGCACAGTTGGCTTGGCTTCCTGAATGGGGTTGGACATTGGCAAACTTGGCACCGAAGATTTCTTTTGCACGTTCAATAGCTAGACTTTCAACGATATCTACTACATCAGTACCACCGTAATAACGACGTCCTGGGTAACCTTCGGCGTATTTATTGGTCAAGATAGACCCTTGAGCTGCCATAACAGCCTTAGAAACAACATTTTCAGAGGCGATTAGCTCAATATTGTTTTGTTGGCGTTCTTCTTCTTTGGCAATGGCATTCCAAAGATCTGCATCATATGCTTTAAAATCATCTTTGTCAAAAATCATAGGTCTTCTCCTTTATAGTGTGACAGGTCTTTAGTTTATTTTTACAACAAGAATATAAAATCCAAACTAAAAAATGCGAATAAACCGTTTCTGCACTTTATCGCAAGTATAACCAACTTTTTCGTAAAATGCATGGGCACCCAGACGATGGTCTGCAGAATTTAAGCGAATAAAGTTATAGCCTCGTTTTTTTGCTTCTTGTTCCAATCCTTGTAGCAAAGTTTTTCCGATACCCTGACCCTGTGTTTGAGGCAAAACAGCTAAAGCTAGGATATTAAAACCTGGTTTTGAATAAAGGGATTCATAAACCTCGGCATGGACATAACCAAGTAAATCATGGCTGGTCGAATCCTCGAACCCCAGTAGGTAGTGATGAGAGTCCTGAGATAACTTAGCTAGTTGACTATTCGTTTCCTCTAAACTAAACGAATAGCCTAAAGCTTCTTTGTTAATCTCACAAATAGCTGCAACATCTGTTGTTTTCAAATCACGTAGCATATCATACCTCCTCAAAAGGAATTGTTGGTATCTTGACAAGGATATCTTCTCGAGTAATCGCTCCTTGGCGTAGAATCTTCACCTTATCGCCAGATAGGTCTAAAATAGTCGAATCCTGACCTGTTAAAAATGCATCGTCTTCAAGTCCCAAGACCTCTTGGTCAAAATCATGAAGGATCTTGTGAAAATCTACTCCACTTGATTGACCTGAGATATTGGCAGAAGGTCCGATTAAGGGGCCAAATTCACGAATCAACTCCAGAGTTACAGGATGACTCGGCATGCGAAATCCAACAGTTGTCAAATCTGAATTGACCCAGTAGGGAACCTTGGTATTAGCTTCTAAGATAATGGTCAAAGGGCCTGGCAAAAAACTTTCAACCAGTTTATTGAGATAAGGTGGCTGATTCTTAGAAAAGTTCAAGATATCGTCTAAACTTGCGACATTGAGATTGAGCGCCTTGTCTCTAGGACGACGTTTGAGCTGGTAAACATGGTCAACTGCCTTCTCATCCAAAGCTTTTGCAAAGAGACCATAAACTGTTTCTGTCGGCAAAACTACAGCTCCACCATTTTCAAGCTCTTTCTTAATTTTCTCCATCATCAACAACAACCATCCTATCTTGGCCAAATTGGTCTTTGAGCGTTCGAACTCTCTTCTCGGAAAAATTCTCCTTGAAAAGAACTGGAACGCTTTGTCCTTGTTTGTAGCCAATTTCAAGATAAATCTTACCACCATCATTTAGATAGTCCTTTGATTCTTCCGCAATTCTGCGATAGATCGCTAGACCATCCTCATCTGCAAAGAGGGCTACATGTGGCTCTGAATGGAGAACATTCAAACCTACTTCTGCCTCATCTACTCGAGATATGTAAGGTGGATTGGATACAATTATATCATATTTTGAAGAAATTTCGGAGAAACAGTCAGATTTAATAAAAGATAATGTTAGACCTTGATTATTAGCGTTTTCCATCGCCAAATCCAAAGCATCCTGAGAAATATCGGCAGCTGTGATTATCCAATCTGGTCTATTTTTAGCTAAGGCAAGAGCAATAGCACCACTCCCTGTTCCAATATCCAGAACTTTGAGATTTTCCTTTGGATTTTCAGCCAGGATGAACTCCACTAGTTCTTCTGTCTCTGGACGGGGAATCAAGACCCGCTCATCTACTTTTAACTGCATCTCAAAGAATTCAGCATGACCGATAATATACTGGGCGGGTATATGATTTGCCAATTTCCTGTAAATGTCCTCTACAAACTGTCTTTCTTCCACTGAAATTTCTTGCTGAAGAGCAAAAACAAAGTCTGTAAATGACAGATTTTTTAGACTACGATAGACAAAAGAGAGGCTTTCAGCTTCCTCTCCCTGTGCTATTAACTTTTCCTCATAATCCTTAAAAATTTGAGCTAGTTTCATTATTTGTTTAATTCTTCCAATTTTTGAGTTTGGTCGTAAAGAACCAAGGCATCCACAACTTCATCAAGTTTACCAGACAAAATAGTATCTAGTTTTTGAAGGGTTAAGCCGATACGGTGGTCTGTCACACGGTTTTGTGGGAAGTTATAAGTACGGATACGTTCTGAACGGTCACCAGTACCGATAGTAGACTTACGTTCTGCGTCTTGCTCATCTTGGGCAATCTGAGCAAAGTGGTCTGCCACACGCGCACGGATGATCTTCATAGCCTTCTCACGGTTTTTCTGCTGGGTACGTTCTTCCTGCATCTCAACCTTGATATTGGTTGGCAAGTGAACAATACGAACGGCAGTCGCAACCTTGTTGACGTTCTGTCCACCAGCACCAGAGGCATGGTAGATATCGACACGAAGGTCTTTTGGATCAATATCGTATTCAACTTCTTCGATTTCAGGCATGACCAGAACTGTCGCTGTTGAAGTGTGTACACGCCCTTGGCTTTCAGTCACAGGGACACGTTGCACACGGTGGGCACCTGATTCGTACTTAAGTTTAGAGTAGACAGACTGACCAGATACCATAGCAACCACTTCTTTGAAACCACCGACACCATTCATAGATGCTTCCATGACTTCAAAGCGCCAGCCCTGGGCTTCAGCATACTTTTGGTACATGGTTAGCAAATCGCCAGCAAAGAGGGCAGCTTCATCACCACCAGCTGCTCCACGGATTTCAAGGATGATGTTCTTGTCATCGTTTGGATCTTTAGGAAGGAGCAAGATTTTCAGTTTTTCTTCGTACTCTTCTTTTTCAGCCTTAGCATCTTTGAGTTCTTGCTTGGCCATTTCTTCCAAGTCTGCATCTCCGCCTGATTCCTTTATCATCTCTTCGGCATCAATAATGTTTTGAAGGACTTGTTTGTATTCGCGGTAAGCTGTTACCGTATCACGAGTAGAAGCTTCCTCTTTTGAAAGCTCCATGAAACGCTTGGTATCAGAGACCACATCTGGGTCACTAAGCAGTTCTCCCAACTCTTCATAACGGTCTTCTACAGCTTGTAGTTGATCATAGATGTTCATTTTTTCTCCTTATTTCTCAATTGTTAAATCATAGATTGCTACTACTTCGTTCTCAAATATTTCCCCAGTTTCTTTAAATCCATAACTGAGGTAACAAGATCTTACATGTTCATTTTCTGGTTCATAAGACAACCAAAGTTTATTGCCTAAACCTGCTGGCGCTGTCCGAACATAGTCCAGCACTTTATCCATAATTGGTTTAAAATATCCTTGATCTTGAAAATGCTTATCAATCATGAAACGAAAAAGTAAATAATTTCCATTACTAATTCCGATTTTTTTATCATATGCTAACATCACAAAACCTATGATTGCGTCATTATCGTAAACTGCCAATGGAGCTACAAAATCTCCATTTTTTGTGTAGACATATGCTTCAGCTAAACTAATTGCGTTGGTAGCAATAAATTGTTTTTGATATTCCTTAACATCCAAATTCAGAACATCAAAATAATTTTCCATTGTAACATCTCTTAGTTCAATTGTCATAGTCTTGTTCCTTTTTGGATGTTATCAGTGGTGCAAAATAATGTTTACGGCAAACCGAGATATAGGTTTCATTCCCACCTATCTGGATTTGCTCACCATCATAGACTGGCAATCCGTCCTGCGTACGCAAGACCATGGTCGCTTTTTTCTTGCAATACTGGCAAATGGTCTTGATTTCGTCAATCTTATCTGCTAAGAGCAAAAGATATTTTGAACCTTCGAATAGTTCATTACGAAAGTCATTTTTTAAACCAAATGCCATGACAGGTATATCTAACTCATCGACAACACGAGCTAGGTCGTAAACATGGTGACGCTTTAAAAACTGGGCTTCATCGACAAGCACACAATAGGGCTTTTCAGGTAAATCTCGGATGAACCCAAAGATATCCGTCGTTTCCTCAATAGCAACTGCTGGTCTTTTCATCCCAATTCGACTTGAAACATAGCCAACACCGTCACGCGTATCCAGAGCCGAAGTCATAATCACAACTCCCTTTCCTTGCTCCTCATAGTTATAGGCTACCTTGAGAATCTCAATCGTCTTGCCTGAGTTCATGGTCCCATAACGATAATACAACTGTGCCATGCTTCTATTTCACGTCCATTTCTAAATTTTTGCTACATTCTAGTATACCATATTTTCTCAAAGCTTTAAACGACAAATTGTGGTAAAATAGAAGAAATCAAATAACTAGTGGAGGACGCAATTATGCCATTTGTACGCATCGATTTATTTGAAGGACGCACGCTAGAGCAAAAGAAAGCCCTAGCCAAGGAAGTTACGGAAGCTGTTGTTCGCAACACTGGTGCACCTCAATCTGCTGTTCATGTCATTATCAATGATATGCCTGAAGGAACCTATTTCCCACAAGGTGAAATGCGCACTAAGTAAAGCTTAAGCAATCTGCTTAGGCTTTTCTTTATAAGTAACATTCATTGAAGAAAATACTAAAATTTGTTACAATTTGAAGAGATATTAGTCTATACAAACAAATAAACTATAAAGGAATTGAAATGATTACACGGGAATTTGATACCATTGCAGCCATCTCGACACCGCTTGGTGAAGGTGCTATTGGGATAGTCCGCCTAAGCGGAACGGATAGTTTTGCCATTGCGCAGAAAATCTTTAAAGGCAAGGACTTGAGCAAGGTTGCTAGCCACACTCTTAACTACGGCCACATTGTTGACCCTCAAACTGGTAAGGTCATGGACGAGGTTATGATTGGGGCTATGAAATCTCCAAAGACCTTCACTCGTGAGGATATCATCGAGATTAACACCCACGGTGGAATCGCCGTAACCAATGAAATTCTCCAACTGGCTATCCGTGAAGGTGCTCGTATGGCAGAGCCTGGTGAATTTACTAAGCGTGCCTTCCTTAACGGTCGTGTAGACTTGACTCAGGCCGAGGCTGTTATGGATATCATCCGTGCCAAGACAGACAAGGCCATGAATATTGCAGTCAAACAACTAGACGGTTCTTTATCTGACCTCATTAACAATACTCGTCAGGAAATTCTCAATACACTGGCACAAGTCGAAGTCAATATCGACTACCCAGAGTACGACGATGTTGAAGAAGCTACCACTGCTGTTGTCCGTGAAAAGACCTTGGAGTTTGAGCAATTACTAACCAATCTCCTTAGAACAGCTCGTCGCGGTAAAATCCTCCGTGAAGGGATTTCAACTGCCATCATTGGACGCCCCAACGTTGGAAAATCAAGCCTTCTTAATAACCTACTACGTGAAGACAAGGCTATTGTAACGGATATCGCAGGTACTACCCGAGATGTCATCGAAGAATACGTCAATATCAACGGTGTGCCACTGAAATTGATTGATACTGCAGGTATCCGTGAAACGGATGATATCGTCGAGCAAATCGGTGTCGAGCGCTCCAAAAAAGCTCTCAAGGAAGCTGATTTGGTTTTACTTGTCTTAAACGCCAGCGAACCTCTAGCTGCCCAAGACCGACAACTTCTTGAAATCAGCCAAGATACCAACCGTATCATCCTACTGAATAAAACTGACCTACCTGAGGCTATTGAAACTCAGGAACTTCCTGAAGATGTCATCCGTATTTCGGTCCTCAAAAATCAAAACATTGATAAGATTGAAGAACGGATTAACAACCTCTTCTTTGAAAATGCTGGCTTGGTCGAACAAGATGCTACTTACTTGTCAAACGCCCGTCACATTTCTTTGATTGAAAAGGCTGTTGAAAGCCTACAAGCTGTTAATGAAGGGCTGGAACTAGGTATGCCAGTTGACTTACTTCAAGTTGATTTGACCCGTACTTGGGAAATCCTCGGAGAAATCACTGGTGATGCTGCTCCAGATGAACTCATTACACAGTTGTTCAGCCAATTTTGTCTGGGTAAATAAGAAAAAACTAGGCCAAATAAATGCTAGTCACCTAAAAAGAGGTTGGGACAAAAAGATCCCGACCTCACTTTATTATCAATCATAATTTGACGCGGTAGCTGATTGAACTTTTTGTTCGTCTTTTAGACTCCAAAAAGCTCCTAATCATCCTCGCGGGGCTGGGACTACGAAATCAAGACTTTGTCTATCGATTTCTTATACGAAAACTCAAAAGATCGCAAAAAGACTCCCCTTGTGATATAATGAAGGTGAAAAAATTGTATTAGGCTACTGGCTCGTCTCTAGTAGCCTTTTTTGTAGCACAAACTCCTGATAAGTGAGATTTTCTTTCAAAAGGATATAAGCTATTTTAAGAAGTTGATGTGCGAGTGCAATAGTTGCTTTTTGCGGTCCTCTCCTACTTTGAATTTGGTAATAACGCTCTGCTAGTGGACTTCCTTTTTGTCTTTTTGCCGCAAAAACTGCTTGACAGAGACACCTTTTTAAATAGGAATTGCCATGTCTGATTTTTGTGCTCCTCTTTTTACAAGCACTTTCATTATTTCCAGGACACAAACCAGCCCAGGAAGCGAGATGTCCAGCTGTTGGAAACTGGCTCATGTCTACCCCAATTTCCGCTATGATCACAGAGGCTGTAATAAGATCCATACCAGGAATAGAATCTAGGATTTCCACTGGTCTCTCATAGAGATTTAGATAGCCGTTTATACGCTCTTCCAAACAATCGATTTGTTTTTGATAAAAATCGTAAATCTCTAAGGACTGACCTAACATAAAACGATGATGAGCCGAAAAGTACCCATCAAGTGCCTCAAGGAGTTGGGGAACTTTTCTTTTCAAACTGGTATAAACAGATTGATGGATCATTCTTGGGGTAAGGGGCGTCTCATCAATAAGCAGCTGCAGTAAGTTTCGACCAGAAGCACCCATGATATCTTCTATGTAGGTTGTCAGCTTAATACCTCCTGATTGGAGGATTTTATGGATCCGATTGGTCTCACGATTACGGCTCTCTACATAGTGTTTCCGTTGTCGTGTTAGCTCTCTCAATTCTTGAATGGTTTCATCAGGAACGAAACTGCGAGGGAGCAGGCCGATTCGTGTTAATTGGGCAATCCAGTGAGCATCTTTCTTATCTGTTTTTTGACCTGGAATAGCTTTCATATGAGCAGGCTGTGCTAGGATGAGTTCAAAGTCATCACAGAGTTCATGCCAGACAGGTCTCCAGTAAACTCCTGTGCTTTCCATGCCGACGGCTTCTACATGAAATTGAGTGAGAAAATCATGACAGGCTTTTAATCCTTTTGTCGTTGTATCAAACTGAGCCATTTCACGCTTTGGACGAGTAGAAGTGAGCGGCCCATGTAGAATACAAACCACAACAGTAGCTTGATGGACATCAATACCTGCACAAGATTGATAGAGAACATCCATTGTGATTCCCTCCATTTATAAAGTCAGAGAGCTTGTCTACCGATAACGTTGTCGTATTTTTATACTCATGCTCAAGGCGATATTTTGGGGTACTCGTCGGTAGAGTGGATTAGTTTGTCCCGCGAAAGTGATATTCAAGAAATTATCAACCACAAAGCCCTCACTTAGATTATACTTCTAAATGAGGGCTCTTGTCTTTATTTTCATGTTTCTGTGGGTGACGGCTATGTCGTCATGGCTGTCTGTCCCACCGCCTTTTCTTTCATCTTCTAAGTTATATCCTGCCTTAGCAGATATTTGAAACAAACTTTACCAGTTCTTTTCTATTTTCACTTAGTCTTTAGGTAATTTGCCAGCTTTTTCAAGCATTTTTTTGATTAAATAAGGCATCTTGACATTTTCACGACCTTTTTTCTCAATTAATTTTTTAACAAATTCTGGCATTTGTAAGTCTTGTGATTCATCTAAATGTTCTTAGTTTCATCCGAAGGGACTAATTCATCAAAGGTTTCTTCTTCTGGGAGGAATTCTCTAAATTCTTTATGTTCGTTAGCTCGGACAATATTGACCAAGGCATCAATCAAACGAGAATCTGTATTTGGCATTGGTGGACGATGGTAGTTCACCTCCAATTCCTGACACAAGTCATGACATTCCACATCGTTGTCAAACAAGACTTCAATATGCTCACTGATAAAACTAATAGGCACAAAAATATAATGCTCTGGATGTTCTTCCTGTTCTCTAAGATACTCCAATACATCTGGTTTGATCCAAGGAATACCAATATCACTTTCGCTCTGCCAAGTGTTGGTATATTGCTCTGGTTTCAAGTCTAATTTCTCAGCAATTAACTTGCTATTTTCGAAAATCTGGTCGATATAGGGATCACCAAAATCCAAGGCAAAAATGGGCACACTGTGGGCAGAAAAGATGACTTTAAAGCTATCCTGTTTCACCTTTTCTTTTAAAATCTTAGCAATTTCAGCTGTCCAATAATTTAATAGTGCTTCTTCTTGATACCAGTCCTTAATAACTAAAAACTGAATTTGTTTGCTTTCCAGAAACTTTTCGTATCCCATGACAGAGTAAAAGGAATAGTGTGGCTCCAAAATCAAGCAAATACACTTTTCAATTCCGTCTGCTTCCATTTGCCGAATTACATCTGGAATAAAAGGGGTTGAAAATTTATTGGCAAAATAGACACTATATTCATTTCCTAACCTAGCTTCTACCAAGGCAACTTCTTCACGGGTAATTTTTTGAAGTGGAGTTCCTCCAATTCGAACATAATTATCATAAAGGGTTTGAATCTCGTGGTCTTGAGGTCGAACTCCTCGACGAATGTTGGTAAAAAAGTCGGCTACTCCTTCAAAGGTAATCTCTTCTGGTGAACCAAATGTCATCATTAAAATTGCTTTTTTCATCTCTGCATCCTTGTGATATTTTTATCTTTTTTATTGTATCACTAAAGAAGCCATAAGTAAACGCTAACATAAGGATTTTATCTCCCTTTTGACTTTTGTTTTTATCTTCTTTCTATGATACAATGGTTTTAAAAGAAGAAAAAAAGGAGTTACGATGAAATATCCAACATTGTTGGAGCGTTTTTTGACTTATGTCAAAGTCAATACACGTTCTGACGAACATTCAACCACTACACCAAGTACCCAAAGTCAAGTAGACTTCGCAACCAATGTCCTCATCCCTGAGATGAAACGTGTTGGTTTGCAAAATGTTTACTACCTACCAAACGGTTTTGCTATCGGTACTCTTCCAGCTAACGATCCTAGTTTGACTCGTAAGATTGGCTTTATCTCCCACATGGATACAGCTGATTTTAATGCTGAAGGTGTTAATCCGCAAGTTATTGAAAATTATGATGGTGGCGTTATCGGGCTTGGGAACTCTGGTTTCAAACTAGATCCAGCAGATTTCAAGAGCTTAGAGAAATATCCTGGCCAAACCTTAATTACTACAGATGGAACTACCCTTCTCGGTGCTGATGATAAATCTGGTATAGCTGAAATCATGACAGCTATCGAATACTTGACTGCTCATCCTGAGATTAAACACTGTGAAATCCGTGTTGGCTTCGGACCTGATGAAGAAATCGGAGTTGGTGCCAATAAATTTGATGCAGAAGATTTCAATGTTGACTTTGCTTATACAGTTGACGGTGGACCTCTTGGTGAATTGCAATACGAAACCTTCTCTGCTGCAGGTGCAGAACTTCACTTCCAAGGTCGTAATGTTCACCCAGGAACAGCCAAAGGGCAAATGGTTAATGCTCTTCAGTTGGCAATTGACTTCCACAACCTACTCCCAGCTGGTGACCGCCCAGAATTAACAGATGGTTACCAAGGTTTCTACCATCTCATGGATGTAACAGGTAGTGTTGAGGAGGCGCGTGCTAGCTATATCATTCGTGACTTTGAAAAGGAAAGCTTCGAAGCGCGTAAAGCTGCCATGCAAGCTATTGCTGATAAGATGAACCAAGAACTTGGTAGTGATCGTGTTACTTTAACATTGACAGACCAGTATTACAACATGAAGGAAGTCATCGAAAAAGATATGACTCCAATCACCATCGCTAAATCAGTGATGGAAAGTCTTGATATTACACCAATTATCGAGCCAATCCGTGGAGGAACAGACGGTTCTAAAATTTCCTTTATGGGAATTCCTACACCAAATATCTTCGCTGGTGGAGAAAATATGCACGGACGTTTTGAATACGTTAGTCTACAAACAATGGAACGTGCTGTTGATACAATCATCGGAATTGTAGCTTATAAAGACTAAAGAGATCGGGAAAAAATTCCCGACCTCTTTTTTTATCAGCATCCTACTTTTGACACGGTAGTTGTCTGATTTTTTTATTATTCTGCTACTTTTTCTCTTGTTTCTGGAGATGTAGTTGCAGGAGTTAAGGTTGACTCAGCTTGTTTATCGTTTGTTTCTTTATTTGCTGTTTCGGTGTTAGCTTCAGCTGGCTTGACTTTGGATTGAAATTCCTGGTTTAATGAGACAATTTCTTGAGCAAGTGCTAGAAGAGCTTGTTTGTCTTTGCTTGCTGCAGATAATTTATCAAACAAGGCATCCACTTTTTCAAAGTCCGCATCAGAACCATTATTCACTTCCAAATAAGTATGAAGGGCAATAACTCCGTTGTATAGTTTTTGATAAAGAACTAAAACCTCTGGGTCTTGGTTGGCATTCTCACGTTCAGTCTGAATGGTTTGTGAAATACGCTTCAGAAGATCTTGAACTTGCGTGTTTAGTTCATCAAGGTCTGCGTCATCTTTCTCTAAAGCTGCTTTCAGGTTTTTCACTTCGTCAGCGAGTGAAGCTTTTACGCCTTCTTCTTTAACTTGAGCCACTAATTCTTCAGCTTTTGTTAAGAGTTCTTCTACTTGACCTTTTCGAACATGATTACTTTGTTCCTCAGGTTTGATATCATCATACAAACCTTTCAAGAACTCATAAACTGCCGTTTTAGCACTGTGACCATCCACTTTTTCAGTATCTAAAATCGTTTCAGAAGGCTTATGAGCAACAGATTCATTCTTCACTGCTTCTTCTACCTCTAATTTTGTTTGATAGATTTCAGGGAAGAGTTTGTTCAAGTCAGTTGCCTTAAGGAAAGATTGTGACTGATAAAGAGTCCAAGTTAGGTTTGCAACTTTATTTCTAAGAGTGTCATTTAAACGACCATCTGACAGATGTTGATAGAAATACTTAATGTATTCGACTGTTGTAACTCCAGTACGATCATTAAAGTCTTGAAGAGCTTGTAGTTTAGCTTCAACTGCATCTAAACCAGCCTCATCTTGAGCCAATTTATTTTCTTGGAGTTGAGCCAAGAGATCCTTTTTAGGAAGTCCATAAGCATCCGTATCCAAGGTATTAATCTTGTCTACTAAAGCTTGATATTTCTTGTCTAAAGGACTGATTTCTGTTGGTTTTACACTAGAGTCAACGTGGATATACTGCTTATCAAAGAGATCTAAAGCAGCCAGATAACCAGCTGTTGAGTTGGTTGAGAGCTTCTTCATATTTTCAGAGAATTGTCCCAAAGCAAGCTCAATTTGTCTTTGTAAAATTGGTTTATCTTTATAGACTTCACGACTTTCTGCTAGAAGTTGATCAACCTTATTTTGAACAGTAGCTTCATCAAAGGCTCCTGGTTGGTAGTTAGATTGCAAGGCAGGAATCTTATGTTTCAAAGCCACTTCATAGCCTTTAGTTTGTACTTTGATGTAGTGATTATGATCACCATGAGGAATGACGAAGCTACCATTTTCAACCTGCAAACTATAAGGAGAAACGCCATCACGTAAAGCAGTTGTATAGAGTTCGTTTAGGAAATCAAGCTCTGCATCACCTGTTTGGAGAGGAATACGAACGTGTTCCTTTCGAACTGCATAAGGGTGAATGTGAGTTGGGTCATAAGCCTGGTCTGGATTTCCAAATACAAAGAATTCATTTGAAATTCGGATTGCTTCAAGCGGAACACCATAAGTTTTAGAGATATAAGCTATCTTTTCTTCATCGCTGGCGTCTCGAGAGAAACTTTCTACAGTCTTGGCAAGAGGTTTTACAGGCTCTGCCTGATGGTGCCCATGCAAATGCTCTTGCGCTGCCTTAATCTGCTCTGCTGATAAATCTTTTTTAAAGAAATAGTGAGCATGGTCTCCATGTGAAACCACAAAACCTTGCTCATCCTCACTGATCACTCGCTCAGCTGCAAAGCCATGATCATGTTCATCTTCATGATGCTCGTGTTTCGCTTCATTCTCTTTATGAGTATTATGATTATCTTTTGGAACTTCTGTTTGGACATGCCCATGTAAATGTTCTTGCGCTGCCTTGATCTGTTCTGCTGATAAATCTTTTTTAAAGAAATAGTGGGCATGGTCTCCATGTGAAACTACGAATCCTTTTTCATCTTCACTAATCACTCGATCAGCTGCAAAGTCATGGTCATGCTCTTCTTCATGATGCTCCTGTTTCGCTTGGTCCTCTTTAGGAGTGACATGATTATCGTGAGGTACTTCTGTTTGGACATGCCCATGCAAATGCTCTTGCGCTGCCTTAATCTGCTCTGCTGATAAATCTTTTTTAAAGAAATAGTGAGCATGGTCTCCATGTGAAACCACAAAACCTTGCTCATCCTCACTGATCACTCGCTCAGCTGCAAAGCCATGATCATGTTCATCTTCATGATGCTCGTGTTTCGCTTCATTCTCTTTATGAGTATTATGATTATCTTTTGGAACTTCTGTTTGGACATGCCCATGTAAATGTTCTTGCGCTGCCTTGATCTGTTCTGCTGATAAATCTTTTTTAAAGAAATAGTGGGCATGGTCTCCATGTGAAACTACGAATCCTTTTTCATCTTCACTAATCACTCGATCAGCTGCAAAGTCATGGTCATGCTCTTCTTCATGATGCTCCTGTTTCGCTTGGTCCTCTTTAGGAGTGACATGATTATCGTGAGGTACTTCTGTTTGGACATGCCCATGCAAATGCTCTTGCGCTGCCTTAATCTGCTCTTTCGATAAATCTTTCTTAAAGAAATAGTGAGCATGATCTCCATGTGAAACTACAAAACCTTGCTCATCTTCTCTAATCACACGCTCAGCTGCAAAGCCATGATCATGTTCATCCTCATGATGGGTGTTATGAGTTAGATTTTCATGGTCACGCTGAACTGTTGGTTTATTTTGATTTTCTAACGGTTTTGTTGGCGTTGAGATACCTCCAAGTGGTATCAAACGAGCAATTTTTTGCTCCAAAGCAGACATACTACTATAGGGAATGAAATGGTAGTGATTACCGTGAGGAATCGTAACTCCTGATGGTGTTCGACTGGTGATTTTAGCGGGGTCAAAGACTAATCCATCTGACTCTCTATATCGTTGACTAACTGGTAAAGCATATAACTGATCAAGAAGACTTTGAAGACCATCTTCTTGAGCTACTGGTTTGTTTGTAGCTGGACTATCAGCTTGAGGACTTGGCTCAACACTTGGATTCGGTTTATAGTCCGTCAGGATCGGTTGACTTCCTCTGCCAGCTAGAAAGGCTTGAGCTGCTGCTAATTCACTTGAGGAAAGTGCACTCTTTGGAACGTAGTGATAATGCCCACCGTGAGGAACGATATAGGCATCACCAGTATCTTCAATGATATCCGAAGCATTAAAGACATAACCATCATCCGTTGTATATCGACCTTGAGCTTTAGCAGCAAGAACCTCCTTACTTGCACTGTCACTGTCTGATGTGTGTTCTTGCTTTTGTTGCTTAATTTGTTCTTTAGTACGGACATTATCAGCATGGCTCGCATCTTTTAGATAGACATAGTATTTGCCATCCACTTTGATGATATATCCACCTTTAATCTCATTGATGATATCTTCATATTTCAACTGATAGTTTGGATCCTTCATAACCAGTTCTTCACTAAAGATGGCATCATAAGGAACTTTACCATTGTAGTAATGGAAATGGTCGCCGTGGGAAGTCACATAACCTTGATCAGTGATTTTAGTAACAATCTGTTCAGCTTCTATGCCTTCCTTCTTGCTAACCTGGTCTGGCGTCAGATTTTCATTCTTCTTAGCTTCAGATCCTTTTCCATCAACGTAGGATACACGGTTGTCATCTTTTTTCTCAGGTGCTTGATGTTGATTTAAAGCATAAGCACAGACACTTAAGGCAAGGACCACTGCAGATCCCGCTAGATATTTTTTATTAATCTTCATAATCTCCTCATTTCAATTCTTCAGCTAAGATAGCCATATTTTCTTCTAAATTTTCCAAGTAAGACTTGTCATTTTGTGGGTCTGCCTCTAAAGGATTGAGGGTTTTCAGACTCACACCTGTTGATTTGACAAGTGTATCCGCTACCTTAGATGAAGCATTGCTCTCTGTAAAGATAGTTTTGACCTTATAAGTTTTTACAAATTCCTGGATTTCAGTCAACTGTCTTGGGCTTGGTTCTTGATCAGGAGATATTCCTGCAATCCCAAGCTGATTTAGTCCAAATCGTTTTGCCAAATATGAAAAGGCTGTGTGTTGGGTCACAAATGTCTTTTGATTAGCCTTTTCAAAGATTGGTTGGTATTTCTTAGTTAAGTCATGAGCTTTAGCACTAAAACTTTGTGCGTTTTTCTGATAGGTATCCTTGTTATCACTGTCTAATTCAGATAACTTATCAGCAATAATCTGTGCTTCTTCAGCAACCTTTTCAGGATCAAGCCAGGTGTGAGGGTCATACAAGGTCTTCTCATCAATCCCATCTCCAGCTTCCATATCTTCTAATCCAGGCACGCGCTCCAAGGTCATCCCCTCAGATGCTTCTAAGACCTTTACCTTGGACTTTTGCAGGCTTGGATCCAAACTTCCCGCCCATGATTCCAAGGTATGGGAATGATAGACGAAACATCGGCATCATAGATGGCTGCAATATCATTTGCAGAAGGTTCAAAGGAATGGATACCTGAACTAGACTGAATCATCCGAACGTCATTTAGCTCGCCAGAAACTTCTTTGACCATGGCATAAACAGGATAAAAACTAGTCACAATCTTCATCCCCTTAGTTTCATGACTCTTGTCCTGACTGGTCTTTTGTCCACAAGCTCCTAAAACGAGAGCAAAGAAGGCAATCACAAGCCATAGGATACTTCTTTTTTTCATAACAACTCCTTAACTAGTATTTAACCATTTAATTAACTAGTAAACATTTTACTCCTAAAAAAATTTAAAAATGTCAATATTTTTTTCTACATTTTCATGAAAAAAATGAGAACTAGATTTCATGATCAGTTCTCACTGGTTATTTTTAACATTTGACTTTTAATTGTTTTAGAACTTCTTGATTCAATTTTTAAGACTGCAAATTTCAGCTTTTTAATAAAGAAAAGGACATTATTCAATCAAAAATCGAACAATATCCTTTCGAGTAGATTATAGTTAATAAAAATATTTTAAGGTTTTATTTGTTTTAGTGTCTTAATGTCATACATCACTAATTCACCATTTTTATTGTAAAACTGAACACCTTCTGGCTGAAAAATTAGAAACTTAGGATCGATTTGTGCAATTTTTGCTAACTTTTCTATATGTTTATTTAAAGTTACTTTATCCAATCCGTAGTCTGGTAAATCATCGTCACTTTCTTCTTTGGAGTTTTCTTTATCTTCAACCTTGTTTTCTGAAGGAATTTCGTTGGTTGTACCAGTTTCATTTACGCCTATATTATTCTTCGGTTACTCCTTAGTTTTATCTACAACAGTCTTATTTTTATCAATATTTTTAAGATTGTTTGAATCAGGTTTTAATTCTTCATTATTATTCGTAAACGTCCCATTTTGGGATTCTTTTTCTTTCATTCTTTTGGCAATTAAGTCTTGCGCTTGTTTCCATTCTGCTTCTGATAAGTCGGATTTAGTGATACTTCTCAATGAATCACCACTAGCTTTTGGAATACTGAAAGATTTATCTGCCCAAATATAGGTTCCCTTTGCCAATACATCCTGAGGATCAAAAATATATCCATCAGGAGTTGCAAATCGACCTTCTGCAAGAGCTTTCTGAACTTCTTCAGCAGAATGGATAATTTGCCAGTTCTCCATTCCAGGACGTTTTTCAAGAGGAGTTACATTAGCAATAACAGATCCAGCATCATCATGACCTGGTTTTGACCAAACTTCAGGACGCACATCAGGATGTTGCATTACATATTTTATAGTTGCTATTTGCTCACTATTTAACCAAGAATAAGGTACGACATGAATGTGATCAATATGCGGAATAATGAAAGAAGTTCCAGTATCATACGTAGTATTGGCTGCATGCATAGGCAAGCTAGATACATCAACAGCTAATCTTGGTTTAATTTCTGTTTCTACAATATCATAACGATAATTATCTTTATCTTTAAGCATTAGTTCCTGCTCAGAAAAAGCTATTTGAGTAAGATCGAGTTCTTCACGTGAATAAAAATAATCTTTACCACCTTCATTAATTATATAACCAACTTTACTATTTCTAGAAATTTTATTAGTTACTTTTTTATAATCAAACTTTGGTCTTTCCTCCTCATCTGAGTGTACTGAAGAAACGATGTCATCTGGATTTTTACCAGTTTCTTGAATCCATTTAGCAACTTCATCCAATTCGAATTGTTCTAATTCACCATATCCCATATAATGGAAATGATCTCCGTGTTTGGCAATAACACCTGATTTATCAACAGAATCGATTGAATCTTTGGTAAATATATATCCATCGCTCGTATCATAAGGTTTGCCATCTAAACCTTTTCCATAAGCTTTGATTGGTTGTCCTAAGAACTTATGAACTACTTCTTTTGATGCTAAAGGTTTAATATCTGTAACAATTTCGTTTAATCCATTTTGCCCTTTTAACGGAATCATTCTTGCAATCTTCTGCTCTAAATCAGACATTTGTGAATAAGGGATAAAGTGATAATGGTCTCCATGGGGCACTGCTACACCGTTAGCTGTACGTTTGATGATTTGTGCCGGATCAAAGACTAGACCATCCGATTCCACATGGCGTTCTGATAAAGGTTTCGCATACAATTCACTTAAAAGTGTTGAAATGTCTTCCCCTTGATTTGATGATAAGTTGGGGTAACAGTCAGATTAGGAGTCTCTGTCAGACTTGGTTGAGCTGGTTTAACATTGTTACTACTTGGTTTACTTGAACTTGTAGAAGAATGAGAACCCTGTTTACCATTCCAATAAGCTTGGGCTGCAGCTAATTCTCCTGCTGACAAATCACTCTTAGGTATATAGTGGAAATGATTGCCGTGCGGTACAACAAAAGCGTCTCCTGTATCTTCAATCACATCTGTCGGACTAAAGACATACCCATCATCCGTTGTATAGGCTCCTCCAGTTCCTCGATTCGGTGCCGGCGTATTGAGATTAAAGTTTGGTTTAATGGTTGAACTTGGTGTTGAACTTGGTTTCTCAGAACTGCTTGGTCTCGGATTATCAGCATGACTTTGAATTGGCTGACCTCCAATTGGCAGATTTCGAGCCAATTTTTCTTCCAAAGCAGACATTTGCGAATACGGAATGAAATGGAAATGATCCCCGTGAGGAACTGCCACACCATTTGCAGTACGTTTTGTAATCTGTGCTGGGTCAAATACTAATCCATCAGACTCAACATGACGTTGGCTAAGTGGCAAAGCGTACAATTCTTGAAGGAGACTAGCTAAATCCTCATTTTGGCTCTCCGGAGCTGTTGCAGGATTTTGAGGAGTTTCAGATGGACTAGTTCTCACACTAGATCTTGTTTCTCCTCTGCTTGAACGATATTCAACCGTACTTATTTGACCGCCTTTTCCAGATAAGAAGGCTTGGGCAGCAGCTAATTCACTGGCAGACAAATCACTCTTAGGAATATAGTGGAAGTGATTGCCATGAGGAACGATATAGGCATCACCTGTATCTTCTATGATATCATAGGCATTAAAGATATACCCATCATCCGTTGTATAGCGTCCTTGAGCTCTGGCTTCAACTACTGCTTGATCGTTAGAACCACCCACGTGATTACTACTATGTTCCTGCTTCTGACGTTTAATCTCTTCTTTTGTACGAATATTGTCCGCATGAGCCGCATCCTTAAGGTAAACATAGTATTTCCCGTCTACCTTAATCACATAGCCACCCTTGATTTCATTGACAATGTCTGAATCCTTCAACTGATAATTCGGATCTTTCATCAGCAGTTCTTCACTGATAATAGCGTCATAAGGAACCTTGCCATTATAGTAATGATAATGGTCTCCATGTGAAGTTACGTAACCTTGATCGGTAATTTTAACAACAATTTGTTCAGCATTAATACCTTCTCGCTGACTAACTTCATCAGGCGTCAGATTTTCAGTCTTAGTACTAGCCTGATTCCCTTCTATATAAGCCACACGATTAGGCTCTTTGCTAGTCTGTACCGCTTGGAAACGCCCCAATTCATAACTGGAAAAGCTTAATGCTAAAAGAGCTACCGAACCAAGAAAATATTTTTTATTGATTTTCATCTAAACACACTTCCTATTTCATTTATTCGTTAAATAAAGAACTACACTTTTTCCTAAAGAACTTCCTTAACTGGTTAAGTATATAACTGAAAACGAAATCACTTTTAAAACTCCTCCTTCTATTTTCTATTTATCAAACAAGATTTGAGCGAGTGAGTTAGTTCTCTATATAATTAACTGGTTATTTAACTAGTTAAGATTTTACCCATATCTCATTGATCTGTCAAGAAAATTTTTTACATTTTGGTAAAAAGTAGATAAAAAAGAGGAATTTTCCCTAATATGAGATAGATTCCTCTTTTTGCTATATTAGTGTTGAAATGGCATAAAATCCGATTCAAAGGAAATGTTATCTTTATCATCTGCGTTGACAAAATTTAAAAATAGCTTTTGAAATTCTTCAAATTCATAGTCTGAATGACAAATCCACTCCTTACCCGTCGAGACATACCATTTTCCAAGACTTGCAAGTTGCTCCTTGGTCAAGGATGGTACATGAGAGCAATGTTGAAAGTTAATAATATAAACTTTTTCATAGATTGATTTAATAAAATCTTTGAGCATAAACTTTCCTCGATTAAATTCTATACCTAATAACTAGTTGTACTATTCAATCACTTGGGTCTCAGCTAGTTTTTTGTACCAATGTGCAGATTTCTTAGGATAACGTTCTTGTGTATCGAAATCAACATAGAAAAGTCCGTAACGTTTTTCATAACCATTAGACCATGAGAAGACGTCCATCAATGACCAGATGAAGTATCCTTTGACGTTTGCACCATCTGCAATCGCATCTGAAATAACTTCCAAGTGTTGTTTCACATAATCAATACGTCCATCATCGTAAACAGTGTTGTCAACAAATTCATCTTTGTATCCAAGTCCGTTTTCAGTGATGTAGATCTTCTTGTAGTTTGGATAATCTTTCTTAACACGCATGATTTGATCATACAAACCTTGAGGGTAGATGATCCAGTCCCAGTCAGTACGAGGTACATAGTCAGGAGCTACACGACGACCAACACCCTTGATCTGGTATTTAGAGCTTCCTTTTTCACCTTTACCGTTGTGGATGATCTCAGTTTCACCATCAAAGGCTTCCATCCAATCGCTCATATAGTAGTTAATTCCGAGGAAGTCATTCAAATCTTTAGCTGCTTCAAGCGCTACAAAGTCTTCTTCACGAAGATCTAGGCTACCACCATTGACTGCTAAGATATGGTTGACACCTTCCATCGTTTCATCTGAATAATGACCAAGATAAGTTGCATCCAAGATGAATTTATTGTGAATGATATCTTCTAACTCAGCTGCACGAACGTCTGCTGGATTTTCAGGATCTAATGGATACTTAGTTGGAAGGGCATGAACGACACCAATCTCACCTTTATAGCCTTTATCCTTGTAGAGTTTGACAGCTCGAGCATGAGACACCATCATATTGTGGTGAGATTGGAAGACTTTGGCAAGGTCATATTGAATACCTGGTGGAAATTTACCTACCAAGTATTGACCATCACCGATTGGACCAATTTCATTAAAGGTTGTCCAATAGTTGACTTCTGGGAATTCTTCAAAACAGAAGGCAGCATAATTTACAAAGTGTTCGATATTCTCACGATTCAAGAAGTCTCCATTTGAGTGAAGAGCTTCGGGTGTATCAAAGTGGTGAAGAGTTACGAACGGTTCTACATGACGTTTATGACATTCTGCAAATAAGTTATGATAGAATTCTACCCCTTTTGGGTTTACTTCACCATAACCAGTCGGAAATACGTGACCAAGCAATTGAAATACGAATACCGTTTACCCCATATTCCTCAGCCAACTTTAAGTCCACTGGATATTTATGGTAGAAATCACTCGCTGGTTCAGCTGTGTACCAATAGTTATCTGCTAGGTATTTGTCCCAGGCAACAGGACCTTTACCATCTGTATGCGTAGCTCCTTCTGCTTGATAAGCCGCTGTCGCGCCACCAAATATAAAATCTTTAGGAAGTGTTTTTGTCATTTTTTCACCTATTTCTTGATTGGATAAAATTAAAAGTGAGGGGAGAGGAGTTAGTGAGGTACCCTTCTCCATCTCACTTCAATCAACAGTATTTATTATTATTGAAATTGTTCTTGAACAAATGCAAGAGCACCTTTACCATCACGAGTCAACTTGATGTATTGAGCTCCTTCTGTCTTAGCCAGTTTAATACCTAATTTATCCGTTTCAGCCTTCATGTCCTCATAGTTTGAAGCTACTTGAGGAGCAAGGATAACAAGGTCAAATTCTGGCAACATTTCACGGTGAGCACCATAGCCACCAGCTGCTGCTTTAACTGGCACCTTGTACTCAGCTGCTGCTTTGTTCAAGGCGTTGGCAAGAAGACCACTTGTTCCTCCACCCGCACAAAGAACGAGTACGTTGGTTTCTTCTGTAATTGTATTTTGTGCTGATTCTACTCCAGCTTTCAAGGATAGCATCAGCTTTAGCAGTATTGAAGTTTGCGGCTACTTTTTCTTTTAATTCATCGTTGGCTTTACCAGAACGTTCTTCTTCAAGAATTTGTTCGTCATAAACTTTAAGGAATGGATAGTAGATAGCAATATCCACTACGATTAACAATGCTGCAAGAGCAAATGACAAGAACTGGAAGTTTGTACCAAGAACAATACCTAGAGGCCCAGGTGTAGTCCATGGAAGGTTGGCAGTAAATGAGTTCATGCCGAGAGTTTCGATAAAGAACTTAAAGATCCATACGTTTGCAATAGGTGCGAAGATAAATGGAATAAAGAAGATTGGATTCAAAACAAGTGGTGCACCAAACAAGATTGGTTCATTTACACCGAAGAATGTAGGAACTACTGAAGCACGTCCGATTGCACGATTACGCTTAGACTTACACAACCACATAAACATGAATGGAACTACAAGAGTTGCTCCTGTACCACCCATAGTGACGATAAACATTTGTGTACCAGATGTAAGGATCTTATCAGCGTGCATACCTTGTTGAAGAAGGTTCAAGTTGACTTCGGCATTTGCATAAGTAATCGCTGCAATCGCAGGTTCAACGATAGATGGGCCGTGAATACCGACAAACCAGAAGAAGGCAAAAGCACCAAAGATAATAGTAATACCAAGATAACCGTCTGCTGCTGAGAAAAGAGGTGCAAAGAACTTACCGATTGATTCTGCAACGCTTGCACCAACAAATTGACGAGCGAGCAAATCAAGAGCATAAAGAGAAACAACTGAAAGCGTAAACGGAATAACGTCTTTAAAGACTTGTGAGATATTCGGTGGAACTTCGTCAGGCATGCGAATAGTAACGTTGTTCTTCACACAAACCTTATAGATAGCTACAGTTACAAAGCTGCCAGGAAGGCTGAAAGCAACCCTTTTGTTCCAAGGAAACCAGTTGCAAAGCCACCCTCGATTGGGTCAGCTGCTAACATCAGTAAACCAACAATAGCCGCCAATAGCGTTGACATATAGTTGATTTGGTTGGTTTTCTCCATACTACGATTGACGGAGTCTGTTAAAGATTTAGCAGTGGTACCAGCTACCAAGACTGCTAGAATCCCCATAGAGTAGCTGTAAGGTTTCATCAAAAGTGCTACTACTTCATCAGACCATTTAAAGCCCCAAGAGTTTGGAACAAAAGCAATCAAGATAAAAATACTTGAGAAGAGAATGACTGGCATTCCTGCGATAAATCCATCACGAATAGCACGAAGATAGATATTTCGAGATAGTTTTTCAAAGAAAGGCTTCCCTTCTCGATATAGGCAATTAACTTATTCATTATTTAGCTCCTCTTTTATAAAGTTCAATTAAATGATGCACCAAATCTTTTAGCAAGATTGTTGTCATCAGGTGATCTTGTCCGTGCATCATTGTGATGCTGTATGGAATTTCTTCCCCTGCAGCTTCTTGAGCAAGCATAGATGTTTGCGCTTTGTGAGCTTCCGCAATGCAACCTGCTGCTTCTTCAACAAGAGCTTCTGCTTTCGCAAAATCACCAGCTTCAGCAGCCTTCAAAGCTTCCAATAGTTTTGAACGAGCATCACCTGCATAGGCAACGATTTCAAAACCTAACAATGTTACTTCTTCTCTATTCATGATAGAATTCTCCTTATATATTTTTTAGTAAAGCGTTATGACAATAAACGTTGGATGTGTAGAACAAGATAAACTCGTTCACTCTTGTAGAGGTCAAGACCAGTTTCCTGAGCAATGACCTCATAAATTTTGCTACCAATCTCGAATGCTTCTGGATAGGTATTCTTTATATGTTCTTCCATATCGAGCAAGGATTGATTATCATCGCGACTACGATCCAGATAATCCAAGAAATAATTTAGATGAATCATAAAGCGGTCGTAGAAATTATTATTTTCAGGTGTTCGCTGGATTTTATAACTCTTCAAAACGCTTTCGACCCTCTTTAAAATTTCTTTTCTCTTATCAATCGACTCAACAACTTCGACTTCACTCTCACCTTCGGCATTGATGAAATGATAAGCGATACGAATGATTTCGTCTTCAGGAAAATTTTCTGTCAGTTTTTGACGATAAATTTCAAAAGCTTCTTGTGCAATTTGAAAAGCAATAGGATATTTGGCTGAAATGTCAGGCAAGTTACTATCCTTATAGCGTCCTTGGCTAATAGCCTGATAAGAACAATAGATATGGTCTGTCAGAGTGACGTATAGATACTCTTGGACAGGATATTGATATTTTTTAGAAAGATTATCAATAATCTCATAAGTGACCGTAATAAAATCAAGCGGTACATCCTTGAGAAGAGCCATAAAATTTTCTCGCGACTCTTCTGTTTTCATCCGAAAAACTTTTTCAACCTGATCCTCAGAAATCAAATCTCCCTTCTTCTTACCGAATGAAATACCCTTACCAATTACGATCAACTCCTCTCCTTTGCTATTCCGCACGAGAGAAACATTGTTATTCATTGGATTTAATATCCGATACATGGCAACCTCCTTGCCCTATTATTTAAGTTTTGTGAGCATAAAAAATGACCACAAATGAATTCAGAAAATATACCTCTGAGTCATCTGTGATCATGCCTAATATTACTTAGTAACACTCACTTTGTATTAACTTGTGACTTAAGTATAGCACAAGATTTTTATTTTGTAAACCTTTACATACAACTTTTTTTAAAAGTTTTTTAGCTAGGTTTTAGGACATAAAAGGGGGGGAAATTTAGACACGTTCGGTCCATGAAGTTGCAGTTGTTTTAAGAACCTTGTTGAGTTCGTCAATGTTCTCAAATCCAGTTGTACGCAACCATTCACGAGCTGCTGCTTCACCTTCTTTGATATAAGGTTCAACTGAACCCGCCCAAGTAGCACGACCACAAAGTACACCGTTGAAACGAGCACCTGAATCATGAGCAAATTGCAATGTTTCTTGGAATAATTTAGCTGATACACCTGCACTCAAGTAGATGTATGGCAAGTTAGTAGCTTCATCTTGAGCTTTGAAGAATGCTGCTGCTTCTTCACGGCTGTAAACGACTTCTCCATCACCAAATCCTTCAACATATTTCACGTTTACTGGAACTTCAACTTTCAATACGTCGATGTTGAAACGTGGATCAGAGAATACTTTCATAGCTTCGATAACTTTACGAGGTTTTACTTTCGCATATTCTACAGAACCTGCATCAGCAATCTTTTCATCGTAAGCCAAGATTTCCAAGAAGAAAGGAATATCTTCGGCAACACATTCAGAACCAACACGTTCGATGTAAGCTTGTTTTTGTTGGTTCAATTCATCTGAACTATCTACATCGTAGTAAAGCAAGAATTTAACTGCATCTGCACCTTGTTCTTTGATACGTTTTGCAGACCAAACATCCAAACAGTCAGGCAAACGTTTTGTACTTGAAGTATCATATCCTGTTTTTTCATATGCAAGAAGAAGACCAGCTTCTTTATCCAAAGCTTTTGTTGCAGGAAGTCCGTACTCAGGGTCAAGTAGCATTGATGAAGCATATTTAGTCAATTCATCTGCTACCAATACTTTAAGTTCTTCCATTTGAGCTACTGTTGGCTCTTCCGTTTGGTATTGAGCCATAAGGCGTTTCAAAGCACCACGTTGGTCAAAAGCAAGAGCTGAGATGATACCATTTTCATCAGAGAGTTTTTGCATACAAGCACGTTTATTTTCTGTTAAAACCATTTTATACCTCTTTTACAATTAATTGGTCATATAGACCTTGATAGTTAGCCATATTGACATGACCGGTCATTTTTTCTTGAGCATTAAGCATACCAAGGACATTTGCCTTAGTCAGTAATTCTTGATCAGATTCTTTATGGAACAATCCTGAAGCAATACCTGCTACAGTAGAATCACCAGATCCAACTGGGTTTACAACTTGAATTCTTGGAATATCTACTTTGTAGAAAGTGTTACCGTGTTTAGCGAATGCTCCGTTAGCACCTAAGGAAACGATAATCCACTCGATTCCATCAAATAGTGGTTCTTGAAGGACTTCTTTTAATTCATCCAAGTCTTTAGAAATTTCTCTTCCTAAAAGTTGAGATAATTCTTCATTATTTGGTTTGATAACTGTTGGCTTATGTGGAGATTCAAGAACCGCCTGAAGTGAAGCTCCTGAACAGTCCAAGACAACAGGTTTACCAGCTTGGTTAGCAAGTTCAACCAGACTAGCATAATAATCCACTGGAAGTCCTGCTGGTAGACTACCTGAAATGGCCACTACCTCTACAGTCTCTAAAAGTTCTTTGAAATGAGCCAAGAAATCTTGACCTTCTTTTTCTTGAACTTCAGGACCTTTTTCTAGGATTTCTGTTTGGTTTTCTCCATGTAGAATTGCGATACAGTTACGGGTTTCACCTTGAATAGAGAAGAAACGTTTGCTTACTTTATCATCAATATTTTCTACTAAAAAATCACCAAGTTTACCACCGACAAGTCCTGTTGCGACTACGGAGTCACCAAATTCTGATAAGACACGAGTAACGTTAAGACCTTTACCACCGGCCGTTTTAGTAACATCAACAACACGGTTGACAGTGTCAATTTTTAATTCATCCAAAGGATAGGAAATATCAATGGATGGGTTCATTGTGACTGTTAAAATCATGAGTCACCTCTTAGTCGTGGTATTCACCGCGATCCCATTTTTCAAGGAACTCTGTAAAGAAGTTGGCATCAGTTTGATGATCGTTATGAGTTTCAACGTGTTGAATTTTAGCGATCAATTTTTTGTTTTCTTCAGATGGTTTGTATTCAGCATTGATGAAAGCTTCAATGATATCACACATGAGCAACTCACCAGTGATTTTACCACCAAATCCGATAACGTTGGCATTCAATTGTTCTTTTGCATAAAGAGCTGTTGTCATATCACGAACCAAAGCAGAACGAACACCTGGAACCTTGTTAACAGCGTTATTGATACCTACACCAGTACCACAGATACATACACCAAGATCAGCTTGGCCACTAACTACTGCTTCACCAACTTTTTTACCAAAAATTGGGTAGTGTGTACGAGCGTGATCATAAGTACCAAAGTCGATGACTTCATGTCCTTTTGATTTCAAAAATTCTGAAACCGCCATTTTTTCATTTGTTACGATGTGGTCACATCCAATTGCAATTCTCATTTTTATCTTACCTTTCTTTCAATATAAAAATTAGCACATTTTGTTCAACATGTCGACACGGATTTGGTGACGACCGCCGTCATACTTACCATTTACAAAGCCTTTAGCGATGTTCTTAGCCAATTCGTCACCAACAAGTTGAGCACCCATAGTAATCATACGTGAGTTGTTGTGACCACGAGTCATATAAGCTGAACGTTCGTCAGATACTTCTGCAGCAACCATTCCTTTGATTTTTGTAGCAACCATAAATGGACCTGCACCATAAGCATCAATGACAATACCAAGGTTTTGTTCTTCTTTTTTAACTTCTTCAGCAACTGCAAGAGTTACATCAACGAAGTCTTGACCTTCAGCTGTAACATCCACAACGTGGAAGTTTTCTTTTTCCAAGAAATCTTTAACGACTTCTTTCAATCTCAAACCTGCAGCATCTGCACCAATAACAATAGACATATTGTATACTCCTTTTTTATAATAGACCAGTAAAAATATTTTGGATCTGGATTAGAAAATCTCCTTCACCAAATAGTTACTAGTAGTTTTGTTGACTATTTTAGATTAAGAATGAATCATCTATTCACTCTTAGTAACTTCTCCTAAGAGAAATTGGAAGAATAACTTGTCAAAACAAACACAAATTGTTCTTTCTAAACATAATATACTACTATTGTTTAAAAAAGTCAACAGTTTATGTTTGTTTTTGTTTATTTTTTTAAAAAATTTCTATATCAAAACCAATTTGATCGGTTTGAGCTGGATTTAAGATTCGAACATTTTTCTTATCTTCTAGATGATCGCCCTCTTCGAGTGAAGTTGACAAACCTGACCAAGGTTCCAGAGCAAGGAAAGGACCTTTATTAAGCGTTGACCAAACGATGAGGTTTGGAAACTCTTCAAAGTCCAGTTTTAATCCCTTATCATGCTTACGTGACCGTAAGGAAACAGAGTGAGAGGTTAATTCATCTAAAGTCACAGCATCATAGCTAAAGAAATCATAGTTTAGATCCAATTCTTTTTGGTCTTTTAACCAGCTACTTCTATCTTGAAAATCTAACATCCCTGTTTCTGGGAATGGTTTAGGAACTGTACAAGTTTCTGGCTTTTCAAATTCGAGATAGTAGTCTTCATAAGCTTCATCATCAAATAAAGGACAGTTAAAACCTGGATGTCCACCAATAAAATATGGCATTTTCTTATCTGTTTCCTTATTGGTAACTTGATACTGTGTTCGAATAGTCTTTCCAGTAACAGTATAAGTTATTTCTAGTCGAAAATGATAGGGATAATTCTCATACATTTCTTGGTCATCTTCGATAGCAAAGTGACAGAATTCTCTGTTTGTTCTACTAATTCAAATTCTTTTTTTCGAATCAAACCATGACGCGGAATTTTACCTTTTACTTGACCACCATCTTCTTGCTCATACAAGACAGTATCATTTCTAACGGATCCACAAATTGGAAATAGAACAGGTGCTTGTCCACTCCAGTAAGTTGGATCACCTTGCCACAAATATTCAATGCCATCTTTGTCTTTTATCGAAGAAAGTGCACCACCAAAAGTTTGAAACTGTACACTTAACTGTTCTGTTTTTAATTCAATCATTAGAATTACCTCCATTTATTTAAGGCCTAAAAAAACTAGGCTGTCGACTCCAGATTTGGAAACTGACAACCTAGTTTTTACAATTTACATTTTTAGGAGCGAATTATTTTGCGTTTGCTGCGTATTCTTCATTACGTTTGATCATTTGTTTTCTGTACCATGCAAAGATACCAACGTAGAATACTAGGAATACTAATGCACCAAGGATAGCTTTGATATCACCAGTTGTAGCGTTACCAATTGCCCAACCAAATAGTTTTTCGATTGGTCCTTCAAGAGTTGAGTGAGTAATCAATTGAGTTTGGCTTACACCTTCTGGGAAGGCACCTACACCTTTAGCAAGTTCTGTTGCAAATGGTGCGATAAGTGTACCTGAAAGAAGGAAGAGTGGCAACAAGAGTGTTCCGAAGATAATCATACGGAGCAATTTACCACGAGTAACTACCAAGAGAGCTGGAGTTACACCCATTGCGATGATACCAGCAAGTGGCAAGATACCATTTCCGACATTTGAAAGAAGCACTGCTTCAACCAACATGATTGGTGCAAGTACGTTGGCACAAGCCCAGATTTCAGCACGACCAGCGATAAATGGCCAGTCAAGACCGATGTTAAATTTACGTCCTTGAAGACGTTTAGTAGCAACGTTTGTAATACCTTGTGAAAGTGGTTCAACGGCTGCGATGAACCATGAACCGATCAATGAGAAGAGCTCCAAGCAGACACCGGCAGTCAAACCAAGTGACAACCAACCTTTAATAACAAGTTCCCATGAAGATGCATCTTCTACTCCAGCAACTGGATGTGGAGTTCCCATCAAACCGATAACGATACCAAGGATGAATCCGATGAAGAATTTAGATCCCCAGAAACCGATTCTCTTGTTCAATTTAGCAGCGTCAAAGTCAAATTTATCAAGACCTGGGAAGAGTTTATCAAAAATCTTATCCAAAACCATGATAACTGGGTTCATCATGTAGTTCATGTGAGTTGAAGTCATTGGTGATGAACTTGGTGCGTTAAGAAGGTCATCAAATGTTGGTTTCATCAAGTCAGAGTTGATGATTTTAAGAACCCCAACAAGAACAACTGCTGCAGTCGCGATGAAGAGTGAAACTCCTTGGCTAACTCCATTGTTGTCAGCGTACCATTTAATCAAAAGCCCAGTGATAGACAAGTGCCAGATATCAAAGATATCAACGTCAAGTGTATCAGTTTTCTTCATTGCAAGCATTACAATGTTGACAATCAACATCACAAGCAAGAAGTAAAGTGTCCAGGCAGAACCCCAAGTGATTGTAGCAAGTGGTGCCCAACCAACGTCGGTGATGTTCAATTGAATACCAGTGTTTTCAACGAATTTTGCAAGAGAAGCTGAGAAAGCTCCGTTAAGCATTCCGATGATCGCACCGATACCTGTAAGAGCGATGGCAAGTTTAATACCACCTTCAAGTGCTTTGGAGAATTTCACTCCGAAAAGCAAGGCCAATACTGTCAAAATGATCAGCATGATGATTGGGCCACCCATAGCCAAGATAGGTTTAAAGAAATCGTTGGCCAGATTGATAATGAAATCCATAATTTTCCTCCCTTTATTTTTATGGAATATTTACAAATTAATAATTAGCTTAGACCATGTTCTTTGATAGCTGCTTCAATATTGTCATAAACTGGAGCGCTCATAGCTGGAATACGGAACAAGATTGGTCCTGCTTCAACGACTGGAATACCTGGTTCAAAACCTAAATCAGTAGCAGCGATTGGTGTGAAGATATCATAACCTTTAATCAAGTCTTCATTGACATCTTTTACCATAACAGCATCACATTGAACATCGTACCCACGGTTAGAAAGTTCTTCTTCAAGAGCACTTTTAATTTGGTGGCTTGAGTTAACACCTGCACCACAAGCAGCAAGAATTTTAATCATTTGGATTTCCTCCGTTTTTATATAAAAATTATTAACAAATTAAGCAGTCGCTTCTGAGATATATTGGAACAAAGCTTCAGGTTCCTTAATCTTAGACAGCGCTTCAAGATGACCATTGCCTGTAAAGAAGTCCATCAACTGTGCAAGAATATTTGTTTGACTTGAACTTGAATTGTTGATGATAAAGAACAACAATGAAACTTCTACTTCCTTATCAGGAGCAATCATATTGTGGAATGTTACTGGTTTTTCCAGACGAACCACGACAACATTTTCAGTTAGATTATGAATTGTATCAGTATGAGGGATAGCTACATTTGGCAAATCCTTCCCTAAAAACTCCATGTCCAAACCAGTTGGGAACGATTTCACGTTCAATCAAGGCCGATCGATAGGTCTCTGTAACAACTTTCTTTTCTTCCAGTAGGGTTGCAACTTGATCGAAAAGTTGCTCTTGATTATCTGCTTCTAAGCAAAAGACTAAGTCTTTGTCAAAGAAATGATCTAATCCCATGACCTTCTCCCTTCATATTTAACTTTTATGGTACAAGTATAACACTATATGAAATCGTTGTCAATGTTTTTTTGTTGTATTTTGTTTGATTTTTATTGTTTGCTTTTTAAACATTTGCTAATTTCAAACATATTTTTATAAATTTCTTGATAAGTAAAACAAAAAACAGGAATGACTCCTGTTCAGAACGAAGACAAACGCCAAAAATGACGTTTGTCTTTTTCTGTTTTCAAAAATAGTTTATCTCATCATCTACTAATCTATCCAAAAATCTGAATTTGAGAAAAATAAAAAGGGATATTCCCTATCCATTTCACTAATTTTTTGATATTTAAACACGCCAAAGTAAGCCCAACCTGATCCTCCATTTTGGACTTTCCTTTCTCTCTCGTGTATCTCAAATTATGGTATTCCTTAGCCGTTCCAAAGAGTCGTTCAATTGTTTCTTTTGCGTTTCTTATAGAGCTCTTTCATTTCTATTTGATGACGAATCTCCTCACAAAAATTCAAGGGCATCTTTCCAGACATGTCTCGTTACTACTTTTTTTGAAAAATTCTTGCTTTGGGTACAAACGGATAATAGGGGGCAGTTAACACATACTTTAGGATTACTCTTATACTCACGGTAGCCTTCTCGAGTGGTTGTGCGATAGCTTAACACTTGATTCTCTGGACAGACATAACAGTCATAACTTGCATCATAAACAAAAATTACTAGGCCTTTAAGTTCCCCTTTACTCCTTTTTGGACGAGTATAAGGGAAGACAGGAATGATGTTTCGCTCTAATAAATAATGGGCAATAGCTGGAGTCTTGTAACCTGAATCCGCAATAATATAGCGGGGCGAGAATGGCTCTAACTTTGAAAAAAGAGCAGGGAAAGCCTGACTATCATGAACATTTCCTGCCTCAACCGTATAAGCCAAGGCCCAACCATGCTTATCACAAGCAACTTGAGCAGAATAGGCAAATACTTCCTTATGTTCGCCCTTGTGAAACCAACCACACTCGGGATCTGTCGTTGAGATTTTCTTTTCCTTAGCCTCACTTTCTTTTGCGGGCTTTAAGGACTTTTTTTCGTGTTTTTTCCTATCTAAATCAATCTCAACTGCCAATTGTTCACTCATAAATTTAGCTTGTTGGTCTACCATTTCCTTACGATACTTGTGACTATTAGCCGCCGCTTTGATATGGGTACCATCCACAAATATTTCAGAAGGATCAATTAAGCCAGCATACAAAGCTTGGCTGAGAACTTGGGAAAAAATCTCAGAAATGAGTTCTTTATCTTGAAAACGACGGCTGTAATTCTTTCCATAGGTAGTAAAATGAGGGACCTTATCATCTAAAGTTAGTCCAAGAAACCAACGATAGGCCACATTTACTTCAATATCTTTCATGGTTTGGCGCATGGAACGAATACCATAAAAACATTTAATCAAAGGAATTTTGACTAGCATGACGGGATCAAGACTAGGACGACCATTATCTGGACTATAGGTATCTTCTACCAAGTTATAAATAAAGTCAAAATCAACCTTTGAATCTACTTGTCGAAGAAAGTGATTTTCTGGGACCAATTCGTCTATTGTATAGAAACCATATTGCTTACGGTTATAATCAGGTTTTTCTTTGTGAAACATAGGGATTACCTCACAACTCTTCTTACCTCTATTATACGACTTTACACAAAGAAAAGCCCTTGGAAACTTGACTTCCAAGGACTTTGTCTTCAATCTGAACAGGAATGACTCCTGTTTTCACAATTTTAACGATTTTTATTGGTCCAACTTTCTTCCACCATTGGAAGGAGATTTTTTAATACCTCTGGAACACCTTCAAGAGAAACATATCTAAACTTACCATCATCGGATTTAAATACCCAGATAATTAAATATTTACCATTCTTAGCAATACAGTTTACTACGTAGGCCTCATAGCCACCGATAGTTGATTTTGACCCCCATACCTTGGAGAAGTCTTGACTTTTCTGTTTAGATTCATAAATGCTAGTTGAAATTTGAACAGTTTCTAGCGCTGCATATTCGCTTTCACTAATACCAAACTGCTCAGGTTTAAAAGTATTGAGAGTTACAATATTGACATCCGTTCCATCACAGTACTGAATGTCATCCCCACCTTCAATTTCTTTGAAATGAACCCATGATTTAGGAATTTTCACATATCCATAATCATCAGATCCAACTATTTGAGTTTCTTCCGTCTGTTTTTGCGATGAACTAGACTCTTGTCTTGAAACTTCTTGAACACTAGAAGAGGCTTCTGTCTTTACTTCATTTGTCTTTTCTGAATGACTACAAGCAATTAGACTAAGACTGCAAAGTAAAAGTGTAGATAAAGTTATTAGTTTTTTCATGATAACTCTCCTTTCCCTTCTATTTTAAAGTATGAAGGGAAAAGTGTCAAAAAAATACTGTATTTTGAAAATTTACAAAATACAGTAATTGATTTATGTGACTATTAGTCCGTCTCGCTCCGTGAGGTGCGAGACAAATAAACCACCCGCTATGCGGGTGCGCGTCGAAGGTTATACCAAAAAAACTCCAAACGCGATACAATAAAGGTGTTCAAGCCAATTGTAAAGCGAAAGGAGAAAACCATGGTACAAAAGTCTCATAGTTTATCACACACAAAGTGGCACTGTAAGTATCACATTGTGTTCACCCCTAAGTATAGACGAAAAGTCATCTATAATCAATATCGGAGTAGTTTAGGTGAAATATTTCATCGCTTGTGTAGTTATAAAGGTGTTGAAATTATCGAGGGTCACTTAATGCCAGATCATGTACATATGTTAGTAAGTATTCCACCGAGGATAAGTGTTTCAAGTTTTATGGGATATTTAAAAGGTAAGAGTGCACTCATGATGTTTGACAAACACGCCAATTTGAAATATAAGTTTGGAAATCGGCATTTCTGGGCGGAAGGTTATTATGTGAGTACAGTAGGGCTTAATGAAGCCACAATTAAGAAATATATTCAAGAGCAGGAAAAGCATGATATAGCACTAGATAAATTGAGTGTAAAAGAATATGAGGATCCCTTTAGGGATAGTGGTAAGTAATACTAAAGCCTCTTTAAGAGGCAAGTGACGAGTCAAGAGCAATGAGGCTTGAACAACGTGAAAGCCAGCGTCTTTAGGCGCTGGCTGGTAATTTGGGCTTATAGCCCTGGTGCAAACCACCCGTTAGACGGGTGGTTATGATTTCTTATACTAGATGCCATTCTCACCTAGCAACTATTCTTCATCCATGCTCAAGACGCTAAGGAAGGCTTCTTGTGGAACTTCTACTGATCCGATGGCTTTCATGCGTTTCTTACCAGCTTTTTGTGTTTTTTTCGAGAAGTTTACGTTTACGTGAAACATCTCCTCCATAACACTTGGCAAGAACGTTCTTACGAAGAGCTTTTGATATCTGTACGAGCTACAATCTTGTGTCCAATAGCCGCTTGGATTGGAACTTCAAACTGTTGACGTGGAATGATTTTCTTGAGCTTTATCAACAATGAGTTTTCCCACGTTCATAGGCAAAGTCCTTGTGAACGATAAAGCTGAGTGCATCCACCTTGTCTCCCATTGAGAAGGATATCCATTTTAACCAGTTTAGATGGACGATACTCTGACAGTTCATAGTCAAAGCTTGCATATCCACGTGTTGAAGATTTGAGCTTATCAAAGAAATCAAAGACAATCTCAGCTAGTGGAATTTGATAGATAACATTCACACGATTATCATCGATATAGTCCATCGTCACAAAGTCACCACGTTTGCGCTGAGCTAGTTCCATAACAGCTCCTACAAATTCCTGTGGTACCATGATTTGTGCTTTAACATAAGGTTCTTCAATAGTTGCAATTTTAGTAGGATCAGGGAAACTCGGATGGATTCGATACATCCATAGACTCACCATCAGTCTGATTGACCTTGTATATAACGGATGGTGCAGTCATGATTAAGTCAATGTTGAACTCACGTTCCAAACGTTCCTGAATAACATCCATATGAAGGAGACCCAAGAATCCACAACGGAAACCAAAACCAAGAGCTTGCGATGTTTCGGGTTCAAACTGAAGACTAGCATCGTTCAACTGCAATTTTTTTCAAGGGCTTCACGAAGATCGTTGTATTTATTTGACTCGATTGGATAAAGACCTGCGAAAAACCATCGGATTCATCTGCTTGTATCCTGAAAGTGGGTTCAGTCGCTGGATTTGTCGCCAAAGGTTACTGTATCACCGACACGTGTGTCCTGAACAGTCTTGATAGATGCCGCGATATAACCAACATCACCTGTCGCAAGAAAAGTCACGACCTACAGCTTTAGGTGTGAAAGATTCCGACTTCAGTAACATCGAAAGGTCTTACCATTGCTCATGAGCTGAATCTTATCACCAGGTTTGACTACCCCATCCATGACACGCACTTGGAGGATAACCCCACGGTAAGCATCGTAAACTGAGTCGAAAATCAAGGCTTTCAATGGTGCTGACACGTTACCAGTTGGGGCTGGTACTTTTTCGACAATTTGCTCGAGAATTTCTTCGATACCGATACCAGCCTTGGCTGAAGCCAAAACTGCTTCGCTAGCGTCTAGACCAATGACATCTTCGATTTCTGTACGCACGCGCTCTGGATCTGCTGCTGGTAGGTCAATTTTATTGATAACTGGAAGGATTTCCAAATCATTATCCAAAGCAAGATAGACGTTTGCCAGTGTTTGAGCCTCAATCCCTTGGGCGGCATCGACTACTAAGATAGCACCCTCACAAGCAGCTAGAGAACGTGATACCTCATAAGTGAAGTCCACGTGTCCTGGTGTGTCAATCAAGTGGAAGATATAAGTCTCACCATCTTTAGCCGTATAATTAAGCTCGATAGCATTAAGCTTGATCGTAATTCCACGCTCACGCTCTAAATCCATACTATCAAGAAGTTGTGCCTGCATTTCACGACTGGAAACTGTCTCTGTCTTTTCCAAAATACGGTCTGCTAGCGTTGACTTTCCATGGTCAATATGGGCGATAATAGAGAAGTTACGAATCTTCTCCTGTCGTTTTTTCAATTCTTCTAAGTTCATCGTTCTCTTCCTTTCAGGGTATCTATTAATTATAAATTGTTTTTAACATTTTGACAAGACCATACCCTGTTAGGAGTACTAATCTTCAGCAACAAAGCCATCATTTTCAATGAAGTAATGTTCTGTCATACCTTGGTCGGTAAAGACAATCCCATGAAGAACACCGCCGTAGACAGCCCCTCCATCCATTCCAATCTTACCGTCTTCTGTTATCCAGAGTTCAGATGTGCTAGGTTTTTGATCCAACAAACCATAGACTGGTGTATGACCAAAGACAATTGTTTTTCCAGTGTGATTAGGTGCTTCGTGAAATGGTTTTCTGAGCCAAACTTTCTTGTAATCTGTCGTTTCATGCCAATCATCTAAAGTCAAATCAATACCAGCATGTACAAAGATATACTTATCTGTTTCAATGACAAAAGGCATTTGACGGATAAACTCTACTAAGTCTGCTGCTTCTGTCTCAACTCGTTTAGCATCTGCTACTCCATCTACTGGTGCATCTAGTGGACGGCCTAAAATGGAATTAATGGTTGTATCCCCACCATTACGACGATAGTGATCGTAACTCTCTTCTGGATTGTCTAACCATGTTAAAAACATATACTCGTGGTTCCCAGATAAGCAGATAGCTCCTTGCTTATCTACCAAGTCCTTGACCATTTCAAGAACACGGCGGCTATCTTCTCCTCTATCAATCAAATCTCCAAGAAAGAGTAATTGAGTCTTGCCATCCCATGTTTTAAGTAAGTCTTCTAACATTCCAGCTTTTCCGTGGACATCACCAATTACATAATAGTCTGTCATTTATTTCTCCTTACTTTGTAATAATTCTCTCGCTTGATTCAATGCTGCTTCTGTCACATTCTCCCCAGCCAACATCTTAGCGACTTCTTCAATCCTTTCTTCAACTGTTAACAAGCGAACAGTTGATACCGTTGAATGTTCATTGCTAATCTTTTCAATAAAGAACTGATAATCTGCGATAGCAATAACTTGAGGAAGGTGAGATATGGCCAACACTTGTCCATTCTGTCCAATTTTGTGAATTTTTTGCGCGATGGCTTGAGCTACACGACCTGAAACTCCCGTATCCACCTCATCAAAGACGATACTGGTCTTGCCTTCCTTACGAGAAAAAGCGGACTTGATAGCTAACATGAGACGAGACAACTCTCCACCAGAAGCTACTTTTACTAAAGGTTTAAAATCTTCTCCAGGATTGGTTGAAATGTAAAATTCAACACTCTCATTACCTTCACGACTGAATTTTCCTTGACTAAAACGAACTTGAAATTGTGCTTTCTCCATGTAAAGGTCTTGCAATTCTTGCTTGATTTCAGCTTCTAAGTCCTGCGCTATTTTATGGCGAGCTTGAGCAACTTGACCTGCTAGGTCCACAAGATTTTTTTCAAGTTTCTTGAGTTCAATTTCCATATCTTCAGAAGATAGATTATTTCCTGTTAGAAGATTGTATTCGTTTGTAATCTTGACAAAGTATTCTAGGACATCATCTACACTACCACCATACTTACGGGTAATGGTGTGAATCAAATCTAGTCGGCTTTCAACCTGCATCAGACGATTACCATCAAAATCTAAATCATCAATAATGGATTCCAAGCGCTTGGTGATATCTTCTAAAACATAATAAGACTCAGAAAGTGTTCCTGAAATCTCACGATACTCTGGATCAAACTCTTCAAGACTTTCCATATCATTCATAGCCGAACGAACATTTGCCAGACTAGAAAACTCTTCATTATCCAACATAATGTATGCATTAGTCAAAGTATCAGCGATATGTTTATGGTTCAGTAGTCTGTCTCTTTCTTGATTGAGAGTAACATCTTCACCAGCTTTCAAATTAGCTGCTTCAATCTCAGCCATCTGAAATTCCAACATCTCAATTCGCGCCTTGTGTTCTTGCTGATTTTTTTTAATGTCAAGCACTTGCTTGCGCATACGACGATAGTTGTCAAAGCTCATCTGATAGGCTTCTTTTAATTCAAAGAAAGAAGTATCTCCAAACTCATCCAACATCTGGATGTGTCGATGAGGACGCATTAATTCTTCTTGGTCATGTTGACCATGAATATCAACTAGCTGTTGACCAATTGTCCTTAATACTGAAAGATTAACCATCTGTCCATTGACACGACTGATGCTACGGCCGTTTTGTAAAATTTCGCGACGAATAATGATTTCATCACTCAATTCTAATCCTTGTTCATCAAAAATTTCTTCTAGCGCGCGATTACTTTCAATTGAAAAAAGACCTTCAATTTCTGCTTTTGGAGCCCCATGACGAATAACTTCTGTTGTAGCTCTAGCTCCTAACATCATATTCATAGCGTCGATGATGATTGACTTACCCGCACCTGTTTCACCAGTTAAAACGGTCATCCCTTTTTCAAAATTCAGAGAAATTGATTCAATGATAGCAAAATTTTTAATCGAAATTTCAAGTAACATATAATCCTACCAATTTTTAACTTGCTCAAAAATATCCTTGGCTGTTTCTTCACTTCTCAATACCATCAAGATGGAATCATCATCAGCAATACAGCTAAAAATTTGGTCAGAAAAAACAGTCATCAACTGACTCTTGACGAAAATAGTATTTCCTGGAATGACTTGCAAATTGATCATATATCCCATTCGTTCAGCATGAACAATATTATTTTCTGCCAATTGCAAGCTTCTAACGATTGATTTTGGCAATTCATAAATGTAAGTATTGTCTTTCAATGGAATTTTTACAATACTAATTCTTTAATATCTCGGGAGACTGTTGCTTGAGTAGCAGAGATACCCGCTTCTCTCAAGTGTTCAACGATTTCTTCCTGTGTTCCGATTTGATAATCTGTAACAAATCTTCTAATCTTCTCAAGTCTCTCTTTTTTATTCATCTTTAAATTCTCTATGTGCTTTCTCCACTATTTTTTCTATTTCAGAACTAACCTGATTGATTGCGTAATCTTCTTTTCGCAAATAGGCTAAAAACTCGATATTCCCATGACCACCTTGAATAGGAGAATAGTCCAATCCTAAGACTGAAAATCCTTCATCAACTGCCATTTTAGTAACTGCTTCTAAAACATTTTGGTGAACCTTGGCATCTCTGATAATTCCATTTTTACCAATCTGTTCTCGACCAGCCTCAAATTGAGGCTTAACTAGAGCCACAACCTGACCTTGATTGGCTAAAACACGGTGTAAGGCTGGCAAAATAAGGCCTAAGGAAATAAAACTGACATCGATACTTGCGAAACTTGGTTCCTGATTAAAGTCGCTCTTTTCAGCATAACGGAAATTAAACTGCTCCATACTGACAACACGAGGGTCTTGGCGTAATTTCCATGCCAGTTGATTAGTACCAACATCAACTGCAAAAACTTGTTTAGCACCATTTTGCAACATGACATCCGTAAAACCTCCAGTTGAAGCTCCGATATCAATGGTCGTTTGTCCCTCAACTGATAGATCAAAAATATCTAGCGCCTTCTCAAGTTTCAAGCCACCACGACTGACATACTTAAGTTTCTCGCCCTTGAGTTTCAACTCTGTATCGTCAGGAATTTTTTCTCCTGGTTTATCAAATCGTTCGCCATTTATAACAGCAACTACCAAACCAGCCATAACACCTCGTTTGGCTTGTTCTCTCGTTTCAAATAAACCTTGTTTGTAAGCTAATACATCTACTCTTTCCTTAGCCATTGATTCTCAAACTTTCTACTATTTTCACAATTGGTTCCTTATCAAAGCTCACAACTCGGCTAATCTCTTCTAGTTTCGCATTAGCTTGATCCAAGGTTTGATTGCAAAACGCTATCGCCTGATCTAATCCCAACAAAGCAGGATAGGTTGACTTTTCGGCTTGCAAATCTTTCTGTGGTGTCTTACCGATTTCCTCAAAACTTGCTGTAACATCAAGCACATCATCTCTCACTTGGAAAGCCAGGCCAATCAACTCGCCAACTGTTTTAAGCTGCTTCTGAAGATTTTCATCCAATCCAGCAATGATTCCAGCCGCTTGGAAAGGAAAGGCTAAAAGTTTACCGGTCTTATTAGCATGGATAGTCTGAAGTTCCTCTAAATTCAAGTGTTTCCCTTCACCTTCCATATCTAAACTTGTCCAGCCACCATTCCCATACTTCCAGAAGCAAGTGATAAATTAGCTATTAAATCAACCTTAGTTTGACTCGGCAAATCAGCTTGAGCAATTAAAGCATAGGGATCCAAAAAAAGCGCATCCCCTGCTAAAATAGCTAGAGCTTCACCATACACCTTATGGTTGGTCAAACGCCCCCGACGAAAATCATCATTATCCATAGCAGGAAGATCATCATGGATCAAACTTCCTGTATGAATCATTTCTAGTGCCGCTGCAACTTGAGCATGTTCCTGAGTGATAGGCACTTGTAAGGAGTCCAAAACTTCTAAAAGTAAATATGGACGAATCCGTTTACCACCAGCATGGACGGAATAGAGAATAGATTCTCTTAAACTGGACGCAAATTGTTGGTCGCCATAAAAGTCTTCAAGAGCTGACTCGACCAAAGCTAGTTTTTCCTGCTTGTTCATACCAGTTCACTTTCTGTTCCATCTTCTTGCATCACCTTGACCAAGGTCTTTTCAGCCTTATCAAGTGTTGCCTGCAATTCTTTTGAAAGAACCATTCCTTTTTGAAATGCAGCAATAGCATCTTCCAAAGCAATTTCACCATTTTCTAAGCTTTGAACAATCGTTTCAAGTTCTGCTAGATTTTCCTCAAATTTCTTTTGTTTTGACATCTCTTACCTCTAATTCTACTTGACCGTCTCGCATCAACAGTGATACTTGGTCATTTTCTTTCAAATCTTTCGCAGAAGCCACTACAACTTCTCCTTTTTTTGACAATTGCATAACCTCTGGCTACAATTCGACTAGTATCTAGCATAAGGAGAGCTTCTGATAGTCGTTTTACTTCTGCTACTTTTGCATCATAGGTCACAGCCATCTGGCTTCGCATTAGTTTTTGAAGTTGGAAAATACGATCCTGATAACGCTGGATTTTGATGATTGGTGATAATTGTTCCAAACGGTGGACCTGTCTTTGAACCTTTTGTTGATTTCGAACCAATTCAGCATTCAATCCTTGCTTCAGTCGCAACTGTAACTGATCCAAGCGTTGTAGATAACCGTCATATAAACGCTCTGGTTGCCTGAAGATGACCGATTGACTGAGGATTCTCAAAGCTTCTTTTTTCTTTGACAAGGTATGCTTAACCGCTGTTGTCATGCGTTTTTCTTGATTCTGAAGATAGGTCAAAAGATCTAACTTAGTTACTGGTGTAGCGAGTTCAGCAGCAGCTGTCGGCGTTGCCGCTCTCTTGTCAGCAACAAAATCAGCCAAGGTGACATCTGTTTCATGACCTACACTCGAAATAATCGGTAAACGAGATTCAAAAATTGCTCGAACTACAATTTCTTCGTTAAAGGCCCAAAGATCTTCAATGGAACCTCCCCCACGGCCGATAATCAGTACATCTAAGTCATCGCGTTCATTGGCTCGAGTTATATTACGAGCAATTTCCTCTGCAGAACCCTCACCTTGAACTTTAGTAGGATATAAGACAATTTCTACACCAGGGAATCGTCTACTGACTGTAGTAATGATATCTTGAATCACAGCACCACTTCGACTGGTCACCACACCTATTTTTTTTGAAATTGTGGTAAAGATTGTTTAAATCGCTCTTGAAACAAACCTTCTTCTGCCAGTTTCTTCTTAAGTTGTTCAAATTGGATAGCCAAGGCACCGACACCATCTGGTTCAGCTCTTTCAATGATAATCGAATAACTCCCACTCGGTTCATAAACTTGGACACGACCAACCACATTGATCTTCATCCCTTCTTCCAAATCAAAACCTAGTTTCTGATAAATACCTGACCAAATGGTTGCCTGAATAACTGCACGATCATCCTTAAGAGAAAAATACTGATGCGTTGGACGCTTGCGGAAGTTAGAGACTTGACCAGCTAAATAGACCCGTTCCAAGTAGGGGTCTTTATCGAATTTCATTTTTAAATACTTGGTCAAAGTTGTAACCGATAAATACTTTTCCATCTCTACCTCCTTCTTTTCTCTAGTTTTTCCTGGGTATTATTATACCAAAAATATGCTTAAAAATCTTGATTCACTTGGATTCTTTTCAATAATTATAGTCAATTGAAACAATAACAAGACAACAGAGCATCGTTAAAAGTATTGCAACTTGGTAATACCTTTTTGAGTTTTTTTTAATATGAGCCCATGTTTTGTACTCATGGGAATAGAGAGGAAGAGGTAACAGTTTATCCTCATACTCTTCCCATAAGATCTCTAACTTACCCATTCTATGGAATCTTGCATTATCCATGATAATAACTAATGGTGTGCTTAATGTTGGTTCCAGAAATTTCTGGAACCAAGCCTCAAAAAAGTCGCTCGTCTTCGCCTCTTCGTAAATCATTGGAAAGCGCTTGAGCTATTCAGAAGCCATGAAACACCACTGCAAGCTCTATCAGCTCTTACTTTTTCACTTTCAGAATAAGGAACCAGAGAAATTTTTTTGAAATCATTGAGGACGATCTAAAATAGGTTCATTCTCTTTTTCAGACTGTCTTTAAAACCTTTCTCAAGAATAAAGAAAAAGATTGTCAACGCCCTTCAATTATCCTACTCCAATGCAAAATTAGAAGTAACGAATAATCTTATCAAACTTATCAAGCGTAATGCCTTTGATTTTAGGAACTCTGACAGCTTTAAGAAACAAATTTTTTTATCGCTCTGAATATAAAAAAACGGAGAAGACATCAATTATCCTCTCCAGATGTTAGCTTTTATTCACCCCACTACAGTTGACAAACATACTAAGATTAGTAGTGAGAAAAATCTCCGACGGGAGAGAGTACTCACTACTTTTTCTTTATGTTAAAGTAGAGGTGTCTTGTAAAGTCGTAGGGCTCTTTGGCGCTAGACGTCGCTTGACAAACTGGCAAGACACCTTATTTTAGGTGGAATTTGATCAAAGTATGTGGGACGCTAGACGTCGCGTATTGAAAATAAAATCACTAAAACACGGAATTATTCAAGACAAAAGAGGTAATATCATGCGTACAGTATTTGGGATTGATGTGAGTAAGGCAAGTTCTGAGGTGGCAATTTTAGTCAACGGTGAAAAGATTCATGGATACACTATGCTCAATGACGCCATTGGCTTCAATCGTCTTTTGAATGACTTGAAAACTGTTCATAATCCTGAGATTATATTTGAAACTACTGGTGTCTATTCTCGGCGTCTTCGAGCCTTTCTTGAGGAATACGGCTACGCTTATACGCAGCTGAATCCTCTGGAAGCTAAGAAGCAACTGGACAGTCTGCGAGTTCGTAAAACAGACAAAATTGATGCTGAAAAGTTGGCTCATTCTCAGTTTATACTCAATCGTAAACCAACTTATGCGCAGGAAGAAGTTTATCAACATCTGCGTGATTTAAGCCGTTTCTATCAAAATCTTACAGAAGACATTGTTAGAGCTAAAAATCGTCTACACAAGGTCTTACAAGTCACCTTTCCTGAATTGGAAAATCTCTTATCCACACCAACTGGAGAGCAATATTGGAATTTAGTGATGGCTTTTCCATGCAAAGAGTTTGTATTAAACCTATCTCAAAATGAATTATGTAAGATTATCCGTCAATCTACCTCCAAACGAATCTCTGAAAAGCGTATTGCTTACCTGACTGATAAACTTATAAAACTCGCTAAACAATCTTTTTGTGCGGTCAAGAAAATCTCCCCAATGCTTGAAGAGGTTCGTTACTATGCTCAAGAATTGCTTCGTCTTTCTGAGCACAGACAGGTTGTCTTAGACGACATGGTAGCTCTAGCTCAGCCTTTACCAGAGTATGACATCTTACGATCAATTCCTGGCATCGCAGAAATCACAGCGACATCTATCATTGGCGAATTGGGAGATATTCGTCGCTTTCAGTCTACCAATCAAATCAACGCTTTTATTGGCATTGACCTCAGACACTATGAATCTGGGAACTTTCTCGCCAAGGAACACATTACTAAGCGAGGTAATCCCTATGCCAGAAAAATCTTGTTCAAGTGCATTCATAACATCGCTTCAGCTAGTCATACCAATCCCTGCCATATCGCCGACTTTTATGAGAAACGAAAAAGACAATTGACAATAGCTTCAACCAAGCCACATGCGATTGCCTCTATACATCGTCTCATTAGAACAATGTATTACCTCATTACGCATAACAAACTTTACGATTACTCTTTGACCCAAAATCGATAAGGTCATCTATGCCGTATTATTATAACACCTTGTTGCAAAAAATACCAGATGAGGTGTTTTTTAGCATGCCCTTTTATGGATCAATAAGTGGTAAAAATAAGACAGTAACCTCACCTCAGAATAGCTACTGTCTTATCTCGTTTTTTACTTAAGACCCTTGATATACTTGACAAATGGTAGAAAAGAGCCAAATAATCATAACCACCCGTCTAACGGGTGGTTTGCACCAGGGCTATAAGCCCAAATTACCAGCCAGCGCCTAAAGACGCTGGCTTTCACGTTGTTCAAGCCTCATTGCTCTTGACTCGTCACTTGCCTCTTAAAGAGGCTTTAGTATTACTTACCACTATCCCTAAAGGGATCCTCATATTCTTTTACACTCAATTTATCTAGTGCTATATCATGCTTTCCTGCTCTTGAATATATTTCTTAATTGTGGCTTCATTAAGCCCTACTGTACTCACATAATAACCTTCCGCCCAGAAATGCCGATTGCCAAACTTATATTTCAAATTGGCGTGTTTGTCAAACATCATGAGTGCACTCTTACCTTTTAAATATCCCATAAAACTTGAAACACTTATCCTCGGTGGAATACTTACTAACATATGTACATGATCTGGCATCAAGTGTCCTTCGATAATTTCAACTCCTTTATAACTACACAAGCGATGAAATATTTCACCTAAACTACTCCGATATTGATTATAGATGACTTTTCGTCTATACTTAGGGGTGAACACAATGTGATACTTACAGTGCCACTTTGTGTGTGATAAACTATGAGACTTTTGTACCATGGTTTTCTCCTTTCGCTTTACAATTGGCTTGAACACCTTTATTGTATCGCGTTTGGAGTTTTTTTGGTATAACCTTCGACGCGCACCCGCATAGCGAGTGGTTTATTTGTCTCGCACCTCACGGAGCGAGACGGACTAATAGTCACATAAAAAAAGCTCTCTGGAAAAACCAGAAAGCCTGAGAGGCATCTCCATGTGAGAAATTGGTTCACACAATTTCTCAAGGTCCGCTCCTGCGTTATGACCTCCTTTGCTCAATAGTAGCTCTCGCTACATATCGACTCATCGCAAGTTTTATTTTACTATAAGGACAATAAAATGTCAATAAAAAAAGTTCCTATAAAAAGGAACTGTTAAACAATGCTAATTGCCGGGATCGAACCGGCGACCTCATCCTTACCATGGATGCGCTCTGCCTACTGAGCTAAATCAGCTTACTTAAAAAGTATACTATAGAATCAAATCTTTGTCAATAAAATGTTTTATTTAAAAGTAATCAGCTGTCAGTCAAACTAAAATGGCTTAAGAGAATATCCCTCAGCCATTTTATTCTAACCTAATTGATTTTGTTTTTTTCTGGATTCCAGATAAAGCTTGCGATAAAGCTAAAGATGATGGTAACAATTGCAACTAAGACAGCAACAATCAGTGCTGGTATGCGAATAAACCACCACAAAGGATTTGGTTTTTATTTGTATGCCATTGTTTTGTTTCCTCATCCAGACGTTGGAATTCTGATTGGATACGTTCAGCAACCACCTCAATTCCTTCATCATTCATTTTCTTAATGTCCGAGATATCGATAGGATTTCCGAAGTTCATATCGACACGTTCACGACTGATGAGTCCTTTTAAGGTCATTGGACCAGTATAAGTAACTGGCATGATGCGAACCTTGGCCATTTTAGCAATCAGAGCTACGCCACCTTTGACATCGTTAGAATGACGACTACCGCTTGGAAACATGATGAGAGATCGGTCGCTCTTTTTAAGGACATTTATAGGATACTTAATGGCAGAAGCGCTAGGATTTTCCCGATCAATAGGAAAGGCACCGCACATACGAATCCACCAACCAAAGATTCGGTTGGAGAAAAGTTCCTTTTTAGCCATAAAAACAAACTGTTTCGGTTTGGTCGCAAATGCCATGTAAACAGGATCCCACCAAGTACGATGGGGAGCGACTAGGATATAGTTTTCATCTTGACTCGGAATTTTATTGGTATTATGATAATGATCATTACCGTTGATAGACCAGAGAATCAACATAACGAGCCCACGAAGATAAGTATAAAACATGGTGTCTCCTTCAAATTTCTTTCTTTTATTATACCTTATCGTTGTAGGACAGGCAAATTTTTTTGTATAGGCGGAAAAGCTCTTTATATGAAATTAGAATTATTCAAAAAAAAATGATATGATAGAGACTATGGATAAAAATAAAATTATAGGCTTAAGCCAATCAGAAGTTAATGAACGTCAGAAACAGGGGCAAGTCAATGATTTCAAAGCATCTGCTAGTACCAGTACTTGGCAGATTGTAAAACGAAATGTTTTTACTCTCTTCAATGCTTTAAACTTTGCTATTGCCTTAGCACTCGCCTTTGTTCAAGCCTGGAGTAACCTAGTTTTCTTTGCGGTTATCTGCTTTAATGCATTTTCTGGAATTGTAACCGAGCTTCGAGCTAAACATATGGTTGACAAACTGAATCTTTTGAATAAGGAAAAGATCACGACCATTCGTGATGGGCAAGAGGTAGCTTTGGATCCAGAAGAGCTTGTTTTGGATGATGTGATTCGCTTGTCTGCAGGGGATCAAATTCCAAGTGATGCAATTGTATTAGAAGGTTTTTCAGAAGTCAATGAAGCTATGTTAACGGGTGAGAGTGACTTGGTGCAAAAGGAAGTCGAAGACTTGCTTTTGTCTGGAAGTTTCTTAGCCAGTGGGTCAGTTTTGGCTAAAGTTCACCATGTCGGTGCAGATAACTATGCTGCTAAACTCATGCTTGAAGCTAAGACTGTTAAACCGATCAACTCACGTATCATGAAATCGCTAGACCAGCTAGCAGGCTTTACGGGTAAAATCATTATCCCATTTGGAATTGCTCTTTTGCTTGAAGCTTTGGTCTTGAAAGGTTTACCACTGAAGTCTTCTGTAGTCAATTCATCTACAGCCCTTTTGGGAATGTTGCCTAAGGGAATCGCCCTTTTGACCATCACCTCTCTCTTAACTGCTGTTATCAAGCTTGGGTTGAAAAAGGTTTTGGTGCAGGAGATGTACTCTGTTGAAACCCTAGCTCGCGTGGATATGCTCTGCTTGGATAAGACAGGTACCATCACCCAAGGTAAGATGCAGGTTGAGACTGTCCTTCCTCTGACCCAGGCTTTTGATAAAGATACCATTGCCAAAATACTAACCAGCTATATGGCACACAGTGAGGATAAAAATCCAACTGCCCAAGCTATTCGAAAGCGTTTTGCGGGAGAGATAGCTTATCCGATGATTTCTAGCCTTCCATTTTCAAGTGATCGAAAATGGGGAGCAATGGAGTTGGAAGGTCTAGGAACTGTTTTCCTAGGCGCACCGGAGATGTTGTTGGATGCTGAAGTTCCTGAAGCTAGAGAAGCTCTTGAACGAGGATCTCGTGTCTTGGTGTTAGCGCTCAGTCAAGAAAAACTTGACCATCACAAGCCGAAAAAGCCATCTGATATTCAAGCCTTGGCTTTGCTTGAGATTCTAGATCCAATCCGAGAAGGGGCAGCTGAAACGCTAGACTATCTTCGTTCTCAGGAAGTGGGGCTGAAAATTATCTCTGGTGATAATCCAGTTACCGTTTCAAGTATTGCTCAAAAAGCTGGCTTTGCAGACTATCAGAGCTATGTAGATTGTTCGAAAATTAATGATGAAGAATTGATAGCCATGGCTGAGGAGATAGCAATTTTCGGACGTGTCTCTCCTCATCAAAAGAAACTGATCATCCAAACGTTGAAAAAGCAGGTCATACGACTGCTATGACAGGGGATGGTGTCAATGATATCCTAGCTCTCCGTGAGGCAGACTGCTCCATCGTTATGGCTGAAGGAGATCCAGCGACTCGTCAGATTGCAAATCTGGTTCTCTTGAACTCAGACTTTAATGATGTTCCTGAGATTCTTTTTGAAGGTCGTCGTGTGGTCAATAACATTGCCCACATTGCTCCAATTTTCTTGATTAAGACCATCTATTCTTTCTTGTTAGCAGTCATTTGTATTGTAAGTGCATTGTTGGGACGTACTGAATGGATTTTGATTTTTCCATTCATTCCGATTCAGATAACTATGATTGACCAGTTCGTGGAAGGATTCCCACCGTTTGTATTAACTTTTGAACGAAATATCAAACCTGTGGAACAAAACTTCCTCAGAAAATCCATGCTTCGAGCTTTACCAAGTGCCTTGATGGTAGTCTTTAGTGTTCTCTTTGTTAAAATTTTTGGAACCAGTCAAGGTTGGTCAGCCATTGAAATTTCGACACTTTTGTATTATCTATTGGCATCGATTGGCTTCTTATCAGTAGTTAGAGCTTGCTTGCCATTTAGTCTATGGCGTGTCCTCTTGATTATTTGGTCAGTTGGTGGCTTCCTTGGAACTGCTCTATTTCCAAGAATTCAAAAACTACTTGAAATCTCAACTCTTACAGGACAAACACTACCTACCTATGGCATCATGATGCTCATCTTTACTGTGATTTTCATCCTGACAAGTCGTTATCAAAATAGAAAATAAAGAAAGACTGTAATCCTAGATTGCGGTTTTCTCTTTGTACGATGAGTATGTCGGACATTGATGTACAAGATCTATGTGGCTATCATCTACTAGTGAAACCAAGAGATTCTTAAATCTGTCTATATTGAAGTAGTAGATTCAAATGGTTTGAGGATAGACTATTTGAAGTTTGACGCAAAAATAGATATCGTCAGATGAAGGAGGAGAGAAATCATATTTCTCCGAACAGAAATGCTATAATAAGGAGTAAAAATCGTTTAAGAGAGAGGAAGTTTATACATAGCGAAAATCAAAAAACCGTAGTATATTAAAATGAAATACAATCAATACATCTAGTACATAATGTGGTATAATCTTCTTATGGCATATTCATTAAATTTTACTAAATTTCAAGTTCAAGTTAGCTAGCAAGAAGAAATTCTCTGGGTGTCTTGTAGTTCAAGCATTTTTTAGGATAGTTGTTAATCCAATTTTCGATAAAGACGACTTCTTTAGGAGTCGTTTTCTTAGTTCCTTTCGGTAACCATCTATCTACGAATGAGCCTATTGTGATTCTCATTAGTTCCCCTCTCCCAAGAGGCATAGGGGTGCGCATAATAGATGTGTTCCTTAGAAAATACATCAGACAAGCTATTGAATTCTGTTCCATTATCTGCCGTGATGGAAAGAATTTGATGCTGTTTTAAGATGAGTTTTAGAGCCTGATTGACCGACTCAGCGCTTTTATTTGGAATCAATCGTATGATTTGATATCTACTCTTTCGATCCGTCAAGACAAGCAAACAGGAGTTTTTCGCTCTTGGAATTAGAACCGTATCAATCTCATAATGCCCATTCTCCAAGCGAAGATTGATAGCTTCAGGCCGCTGTTCGATGGATTGACCAGCAGGTTTAAAGTTGGAACTAGCTTGTTTCTTGACAGATTTTCCTTTTCTAGGATACAGGAGGTTCTGTTTGGTCAATCCCAATTTTCCATGATGAATCCAGTAGTAGATGGTATAAATTCCCACGTTAACTCCCTTAGCCTTGGTCATCATTTCAGGAGACAACTTTTAATTATGATAGCAGAGAATCTTTTCCTTTAGCTCCTTAGTCAAGCTTGATTTCTTGACTGAGCGCTTGCGATTGCTTTCATAAGACTTGTTGAGCGTAGTCGGCAGAATAAACCTTTTTGAAGCGCCCTTTTCCAACACATCGTAGGACTGTCCCACGCTTGATTTCGGTATGGATAGTTTGGGGAGATTTTTTCTACAATAAAATAGGCTCCATAATATCCATAGGGGATTTATCCACTACACATATTATCGAGCCGATTTTTATTAGTAATTGTCTTTAGATGCTATTTTTGATTAATTTTTTAGACCACAAAAAACTTCTTTTTCTCTATTTAAAAGCATGATTGTAAAAACTTACTGATATGGGAAAAGGCTTCAATCTTGGAAAAATGTTTACTTTCCCACAGCCTTTTATCTACTTACTATTGGGCTAGACGTGCTTCTTCTAAAATCTTTTCAATTTTTGTTGTCAGCAAATCAATAGCTACTGTGTTGGTTACTCCTTCTGGAATAACGATATCTGCATAACGCTTTGTTGGCTCAATAAATTGATGATACATGGGTTTTACCACACCAAGATACTGGTCAATAACGCTATCCAGGCTACGACCACGTTCTTCCATATCACGTTTAATACGGCGAATGATACGAACATCATCATCTGTATCTACGAAAATCTTGATATTCATCAAATCACGAAGTCGTTTGTCCTCCAAACCAAGATTCCTTCTACGATAAAGACATCCTGAGGTTCTTGACGATAAGTTTTAGAACTTCTGGTATGGGCAGCATAATCATAGGTAGGAATATCAACTGGACGACCTGCCAACAACTCTTTGATTTGCTCAATCATTAAATCAGTATCAAAAGCAAAAGGATGGTCATAGTTGGTCTTGATACGCTCTTCAAAGGTTAGATGAGATTGATCTTTATAGTAGGAATCATGCTCAATCATAGAGATTTTTTCATTTGGAAAATGCGACAAGATTGCTTTAGATACGCTTGTCTTTCCTCCTCCAGATCCCCCTGTTACTCCGATAATGATTGGTCTATTTTGCATTGTAGCCTCCTTGTTTTTTCCCTTGTCTATTTTACCATATTTTTGATAAATTTTACAGATAGAGTTTTTTACAAAACAGAAGAAAAAAATCCTCATAGCTAGAAGCTACAAGGATTTGTAATTGATTAATCGAAGTCAACGTATTCTTTAGAAAGTTCAAGAACTTCTTCCATTGTTGAACATTCAGTAAGAGCACGGTTAGCGTATTCTTGCATTTTAGCAGTGTCGAGTTTCTTCATCAAGCTACGTGTACGAAGTACAGATGTTGCTGACATAGAGAACTCATCCAAGCCCATTCCGACAAGAAGTGGAACAGCTGTCTGGTCACCAGCCATTTCACCACACATACCAGCCCATTTACCTTCAGCGTGAGCTGCTTTGATTACGTTATTGATCAAACGAAGGATTGATGGGTTGTATGGTTGGTAAAGGTATGAAACTTGTTCGTTCATACGGTCTGCAGCCATTGTGTATTGGATCAAGTCGTTTGTACCAATTGAGAAGAAGTCAACTTCTTTTGCAAATTGGTCTGCAAGCATAGCTGCTGCAGGAATTTCGATCATGATACCAACTTGGATGTCGTCCGCAACTGCAACACCTTCAGCAAGAAGGTTTGCTTTTTCTTCATCGAAGACTGCTTTAGCTGCACGGAATTCTTTCAAAAGCGCAACCATCGGGAACATGATACGCAATTGACCGTGTACAGAAGCACGAAGAAGAGCACGGATTTGAGTGCGGAACATTGCATCTCCTGTTTCAGAGATAGAGATACGAAGAGCACGGAATCCAAGGAATGGGTTCATTTCATGAGGCATATCGAAGTAAGGAAGTTCCTTGTCACCACCGATATCCATTGTACGGACAACAACTGGTTTACCGTTCATTCCTTCAAGAACAGCCTTGTATGCTTCGTACTGCTCGTCTTCAGTTGGGAAGTCTTGAGAATCCATGTACAAGAACTCTGTACGGTAAAGACCGACAGCTTCTGCACCATTGTCATTAACACCTTCAACGTCTTTTGGAGTACCAATATTGGCAGCCAATTCAAAGTGTTTACCATCAGCAGTAACTGTTTGAGCATCCTTCAAGAGTGCCCATTCAGCTTTTTGTTGAGCGTAAGCTTCACCAGCTGCTTTAAACTCAGCCGCTTGTTCGTCAGTAGGGTTGATAATCACTTCACCTGTAATACCATTAACGGCAAGTAGGTCACCATCTTTAACGATTTCAGTAATATTGTTTGTACCCAAAACTGCAGCGATTTCAAGTGTACGAGCCATGATAGCTGAGTGACTTGTACGACCACCAATGTTTGTTACAAAAGCTTTTACAAAGTTTTTGTCCAATTGAGCTGTATCAGATGGAGTCAAGTCGTGAGCAATCACGATTACTTCTTCATTGATAGAAGCTGGGTTTGGCAATTTTTTACCAAGGAGGTTAGCCAATACACGTTTTGTTACGTCACGGATATCCGCTGCACGTTCTTGCATGTATGGGTTGTCTTCCATGCCTTCAAAGATTGTGATAAACATGTCTGTAACTTCTTTCAGACCTGCTTCTGCATTCACTTTCTTAGCACGGATAGTTTCTTTGATTTGACCGATCAATTCAGGGTCAGCAAGAACCATCAAGTGAGCGTCAAATACTTGCGCCGCTTCTTCACCAAGCGTACCTACAGCCTTCTCGCGGATAAGAGAAAGCTCGTTCTGAGAAGCTTCAAGAGCAACATCCAAACGAGCCTCTTCTGCGTTTGTATCTTCGACTGTAACAGTCTCGAATGATAAATCCGGTTGAACGAGTAGATATGCTTTGCAACTGCAACACCGTCAGATGCTGCGATTCCTTTAAGCATTTCTGTCATTTCCTTATGCCAATCCTTCTTTTTCCATTGTTTCTGAGATTGCAGCGATAGCGTCATCAGCGTCTGCACCTTCAGCAGTGATTGTAACGTCAGCACCTTGACCAACACCGAGGCTCATTACACCCATGATAGATTTAAGGTTAACTGATTTACCTTTGTACTCAAGAGTGATATCTGAAGCAAATTTGCTAGCAGTTTGTACCAACAATGTTGCTGGACGTGCGTGAATACCTGTTTCTGCCACTACGTGGAAATCTTTAGAAGCCATAGTTTGACTCTCCTTTAATAGTTTTCTTGTTGAGTTACATATCTGATAACCCTTACAATTTAGTATTATATCACCTTCATTGATATTTTTCAAGTATTTTATGGACTTTCTTCAATTTCCTTTCAGATAACTTGCTGAAAATCTTCTATTAAATTTAGCAAAACACAGTATGTAGTTTTTGTCGAGACACCTATAATGAAATCATTGCTTTTTCTATAATTATTTTTCAATACTACACTATATATTGTGTTTGTTAGTAAAATCAGTAAAACAAGTACACAAGATTTAGTTTTAGAAAGTTGACAAAGTTTTTTTTTCTGATATACTAAGAAAGTACTATATTTTTGAAGAGGAGTTACAGAAATGGTAACCGTATATTCTAAAAACAACTGTGTCCAATGTAAAATGACGAAACGTTTTTAGACAGTTATAATGTTGAATATAAAGAAATCAATCTTGATGAACAACCTGAATACATTGACCAAGTAAAAGAGCTTGGCTTTAGTGCTGCTCCTATTATTCAGACACCAACAGAAGTTTTCTCTGGTTTCCAACCAGGTAAACTCAAACAACTTGCTTAAGAATCAGGACAAAAGCTTCTATGTCTACCTTAGAAGCCTTTCTTTTGTAATTAGATAAAGGATTTTTTATGGGATTAAAACAACTTGAAGATGTGACTTACTTCCGTCTTAATAATGAAATTAACCGTCCTGTTAATGGACAAATTATGCTTCACAAAGACAAGGAAGCTTTAGAAGCCTTTTTTAAAGAAAATGTTGTACCAAATACAATGGTTTTTAACTCAATTATGGATAAAATCAACTTCCTCATTGAACATAACTACATTGAGACAGCATTTATTAAAAAATACCGTCCAGAATTTTTGGAAGAACTGCATCAATTTATCAAGGATCAGAACTTCCAATTTAAGTCTTTCATGGCTGCCTATAAATTCTATAATCAGTATGCTCTGAAAACTAATGACGGGGAATACTACCTTGAAAGCATGGATGATCGCGTTTTCTTTAATGCCCTTTACTTCGCGGATGGTGATGAAGCGATTGCTATTGATATTGCTAATGAAATCATCCACCAACGTTATCAACCTGCTACTCCTTCTTTCTTGAATGCATGTCGTGCGCGTCGTGGTGAATTGGTATCCTGTTTCTTGATTCAGGTAACAGATGATATGAACTCTATCGGACGTTCTATCAACTCTGCTCTTCAACTTTCACGTATTGGTGGTGGTGTGGGAATTTCCCTCAGCAACCTTCGTGAAGCTGGTGCTCCTATTAAGGGTTATGAGGGTGCTGCTTCTGGTGTCGTACCAGTTATGAAGCTTTTCGAAGACAGCTTCTCTTACTCAAATCAACTCGGTCAACGTCAAGGTGCTGGGGTTGTTTACCTCAATGTCTTCCACCCAGACATTATCGCCTTCCTTTCAACTAAGAAGGAAAATGCCGATGAAAAAGTTCGTGTCAAGACTCTCTCGCTTGGTGTTGTTGTACCAGATAAATTCTACGAATTAGCTCGTAAGAATGAAGAAATGTACCTCTTCAGCCCATACTCTGTAGAAAAAGAGTATGGCGTGCCATTTAACTACATCGACATCACTGAAAAATACGATGAATTGGTTGCAAATCCAAACATTCGTAAGACAAAAATCAAGGCGCGTGATTTAGAAACTGAGATTTCTAAATTGCAACAAGAATCTGGCTATCCTTATGTGATCAACATTGATACAGCCAACCGTGCAAATCCTGTCGATGGTAAGATCATCATGAGTAACTTATGTTCAGAGATTCTTCAAGTCCAAGAACCAAGTCTTATCAACGATGCGCAAGAATTCCTAAATGGGTACTGACGTTTCATGTAACCTTGGTTCAACCAACGTGGTCAACATGATGACTTCACCTGACTTTGGTCGCTCTATCCGTGCAATGGTTCGTGCCCTTACTTTCGTTACAGATAGTTCACACATCATAGCTGTTCCTACTATCGACCACGGAAACAGTCAAGCTCATACCTTCGGTCTTGGAGCAATGGGACTTCACAGTTACCTTGCCCAACAATTGATCGAATATGGATCACCTGAGTCTGTTGAATTTACAAGCATCTACTTCATGCTCATGAACTACTGGACCTTGGTTGAGTCAAACAATATCGCACGTGAACGTGGTGTTACCTTCCACAACTTTGACAAATCAGACTATGCTAACGGAAGCTATTTTGATAAGTATTTGACTGACGAATTTCTTCCGAAATCAGACCGTGTTAAAGAACTCTTCAAAGATATCTTTATCCCTACTGCTGCTGACTGGACTGAACTTCGTGATAAAGTTAAAGCAGATGGACTTTACCACCAAAACCGCCTTGCTGTAGCACCAAACGGTTCTATCAGCTATATCAACGATGTATCTGCTTCTATCCACCCAATCACGCAACGTATCGAAGAACGCCAAGAGAAGAAAATCGGTAAGATTTACTATCCTGCTGCTGGTTTGTCAACAGAAACAATTCCTTACTACACTTCTGCTTATGACATGGATATGCGTAAGGTCATTGATGTTTATGCTGCTGCGACTGAGCACGTGGACCAAGGACTTTCACTCACACTCTTCATGCGTAGTGATATTCCAACAGGCCTTTACGAATGGAAGAAAGAAAACAAACAAACAACACGTGACTTGTCTATCCTTCGTAACTATGCCTTCAACAAGGTATCAAGTCTATCTACTACGTCCGTACCTTTACAGATGATGGTGGAGAAGTCGGTGCTAACCAATGTGAAAGCTGTGTGATTTAATGGAAAAAATTTTTACTACTTGTTTAAATAGTAAATGGGGGCCAATTTACGTTATACTTTTTCTTGGCCCCATGACATTTATTGCTTACTCCGCAATAAAAAAATATGATACCATTGAAATAGGTCCTATAAAACTAAGCAAGGCTGCATAATAATTACTATTACATTGGAGAAATACACCTTATGGAAACTTACTACAAAGCCATTAACTGGAATGCCATCGAAGATGTCATCGACAAATCAACCTGGGAAAAACTGACTGAGCAGTTCTGGCTCGATACGCGTATCCCCTTGTCAAATGACCTAGATGACTGGAGAAAGCTTTCTAACAAGGAAAAAGACCTTGTTGGTAAAGTTTTTGGAGGTTTGACCCTTCTTGATACCATGCAATCAGAAACTGGTGTTCAAGCCCTTCGTGCTGATATTCGTACGCCTCACGAGGAAGCTGTTTTTAACAATATCCAATTTATGGAATCTGTTCATGCTAAGTCTTACTCTTCTATCTTTTCTACCTTGAATACCAAGTCTGAAATTGAAGAAATTTTTGAATGGACTAATACCAATCCATATCTTCAGAAAAAAGCTGAAATTATCAATGAAATCTACCTAAACGGAACTCCACTAGAAAAGAAAGTAGCTAGTGTTTTCCTTGAAACCTTCCTTTTCTACTCTGGTTTCTTCACACCACTCTACTATCTTGGAAACAACAAGTTGGCCAACGTGGCAGAAATTATCAAATTGATTATTCGTGATGAGTCTGTACACGGAACCTACATCGGCTACAAGTTCCAGCTTGGTTTCAATGAATTGTCAGAAGATGAGCAAGAAACTCAAAGAATGGATGTACGACCTTCTCTATACTCTTTATGAGAATGAAGAAGGCTACACAGAGAGCCTCTATGACGAAGTCGGATGGACCGAAGAGGTTAAAACCTTCCTTCGCTACAATGCAAATAAGGCTCTTATGAACTTGGGACAAGATCCTCTCTTCCCTGATTCAGCTGACGATGTCAACCCGATCGTTATGAACGGGATTTCAACTGGTACATCAAACCACGACTTCTTCTCTCAAGTTGGTAATGGCTATCTACTTGGTGAAGTTGAAGCTATGCAGGATGATGACTATAACTATGGACTAAATTAATACCTAACCTAAAAAAACATCTAAGTTTAATTACAAACTAGATGTTTTTTTTTGTTTATTTTTGTTTTCTTTAAGTTGCTTAGCTGTTTAAAATATGATAAAATAATATTAGATTTGGGGGTGGTTCAATGCTGAAGCAAGAAAAATTAGATACTATTTTAGACATTGTTAATACAAAAGGAACTATCACTGTTAAAGAGATTATGAATCGCCTTGATATTTCCGATATGACAGCTAGACGATATTTACAAGAGTTAGCGGATAAGGATTTATTGGTTCGAGTGCACGGAGGTGCTGAAAAGCTTCGAACAGGTTCCTTATTAAATAATGAGCGTTCTAACGTTGAAAAACAAGGGCTACAAACAGCAGAAAAACAAGAAATTGCTCGCTTTGCAGGTCACTTAGTTGAAGAAAGAGAAACTATTTTCATTGGTCCAGGTACCACATTAGAATTCTTTGCGCGTGAACTTCCTATCGATAACATTCGTGTTGTTACCAATAGTTTGCCTGTATTTCTCATTCTAAACGAGCGTAAGCTAACTGATCTCATTCTAATCGGTGGTAATTATCGTTCAATTACAGGAGCATTTGTCGGTACTTTAACCCTTCAAGATATCGCTAGTTTGCAATTTTCAAAAGCCTTCGTTAGTTGTAATGGTATCAAGGATCATGCTATCGCTACTTTTAGTGAAGACGAAGGTGAAGCACAGAAATTAGCACTAGAAAACGCCAATAAAAAATATCTCCTCGCTGACCATAGCAAATTTGATAAATTTGATTTCTTCACATTTTACAATATCTCAGATATCGACACCATTATCACTGATTCAAAATTAAGTGACCATACACTCCAATCACTGTCTAAACAAACTAAAATTATCAAGTCAAAACCTTAAACTCTACAACTAGTCATAGAATTTAGTAGCTACTACTAATTCCATGGCTAGTTTTTTATTCTTCAATCAATAATTTCCTTAGTGAAAGAAGTAAAGATATCGATTACATACAAGTTTTATAATGAAAACACTGCACAAGTCATTAAGAAATTATCTCTAATACTGGACTAAAATCAAAAAACATCTTATAATAGTAGTTATGAAACTTACAAACGAAGAAACACAAAAAATTGAACAACTTTTAAAAGATTCATCGTACGCCAAATATCACAAACGTCTACAGATTATTTATTTTCGCTCAAAAGGAAAGAGTTATAAGGAAATCATGGATCTGCTAGATTGTAATAAAAACAACTGTTTGGAGGAATTTGAAAAAATATAAGGAGTTTGGTTTAGAAGCTCTTCTTCAAGAAACCCGTGGTGGACGTCATCGAGAATATATGACTTACGAAGAGGAACAAGCATTCCTAAAACGTCATATAGAAGCTGCTCAGGCTGGGAGAATTTGTAACTGTCAATCAGTTATTTGAAGCCTATCAAAAAGAGATTGGTCGCACTTCCACACGTGATGGTTTCTATTATCTCCTGAAACGCCATGGTTGGCGAACGGTCACTCCTCGACCTGAACATCCCAAGAAGGCAGACGCTCAGACAATTGAGACGTCTAAAAAAATAAAAATCTACATTCGAGACCTTAAGTAAGCGCTTTAAAGAGGAGGGGACTTATAACAAAGTACGATTGATGTACCAAGATGAAGCTGGTTTCGGGAGGATCAGTAAGATGAGTTCTTGTTGGGCTCCTCAAGGAATCCGACCTAGCATTCCGAGTCATTATATGCGAGAATATCGCTATTGTTATGGGGCAGTAGATGCTCAGACAGGAGATTCCTTCTTCCTTATTGCTGGAGGATGTAATACTGAGTGGACGAATGAATTTCTACGGCAAGTCTCACAAGCTTATCCAGATGACTATATTTTACTTGTCATGGATAATGCTATATGGCATAAATCAAGTACCTTAGAGATTCCAAGTAATATTGAATTGGCTTTTATCCCACCTTATACACCAGAAATGAACCCTATTGAACAAGTCTGGAAAGAAATTCGAAAACGAGGTTTTAAAAATAAGGCTTTCCAAACATTGGAAGCCGTCATTGATAAGCTTCAAGAAGTTATTCTAGGACTGGAAAAAAGCGTTTTAAAGTCTACTGTCAGCAGACAATGGACGAGGTTGCTTTTTGAAATTAATTGAGTATAAAATCTATCAAAATTATAACGATAATAGCTAATTGATATAAACATAAAAAGCATCGAAAATTCGATGCCTTAGTTTTAAACTCCAAGTTGAATATCAGGGTAATTTTTTGAAATAAGACTCCAAAGTTCTTCAAGCTGATCTTGAACTGTTTTTGTTGATTTCAAAACCATATCTTGTTTTTTCTTGCCATTCTTACGGATATAACAAAATTGATAAATTTTTTTCGAAAACAATGATTTATTAATCTTCGTTTCTACAAGATAAAGATGGTCTACATCTCTTAGATCTAAAGCTTGCGTTCCTTTATAGTAGGTGATGAGGTGGTTTTTATAGAGAATTACTTTTAGATTTTCATCATAAAATTCTACTAAACCAGCCATATTTTCAACGTTTCCTTGCAATTCTGGATAGGCTTGATAAATTTCTTCCAGTGAAGCAATCGTTTTTTTTCCCCAATTGTCAAGTCAAGTGCAACAAAGTTGTTCCTCTGATTAAGTGAGTACCTTTCAAGCTGTTTGAGTTAGCTCAAACAGCTTTTTTGCGGGCTGATAGCCATGAATTCGTCTAGGTCTTTCATTGATAGCCTTTGTATAGTCCTCTAAAAGATTCTGATTTAGTTCCTTTAACGAACACCCCTTCGGAATAAACTCTCTTAGTAGTCCATTGAAATTTTCATTTGTACCTCGTTCATAAGATGAATAGGCATGAGCAAAATAAACATCTAAGCCCTCTATCTCACTCAATGATGAAAATTCGTTTCCATTATCTGCAGTGATTGACTTAATGGGATAAAGTTTCATACACTCTAAGACTGCTTGATTGACATACTCTGCTTTCTTTTCCGTGACAGCATAGCGTGTTTGTCGTTCTACCAAGGTCAGAATAGAAGGTTCTCCTACTGTCTTTCCACCCAGAACAGAATCAATTTCCCAATCTCCAAAACGGGAACGATTATTGATTTCTTCTGGTCTTTCTTCAATTGACTTTCCTAGATGTTTCTTGGTAGAGGGGCGCTTGGTAAATTTCTTACGGATCCGCACTGCTCTTGGTAAATCAATGACCTTAATCTCTAACAATCCTTGATGGATATAGTTATAGAGCGTCTTGGTTGAAGGTACAACTGCATCTACATGTTGGAATTTATAGGTATGAACAAAGGTATCCACGCTATGCACCCTTGGTTTCTCTCTCATTGATTCTGTGAACTCTCTCAGAAAGTCATCCGATATACAATCCAGTTTCAGATAATAGCTGGCTTCTCTAGCATGACGATAACGGTTATGAGCAGCATCTGCATAATAGCGTTGGTAATAGACCTTCTGCCCATTTACTTTTTTCACTTGTGTTATGGAACCACGATTAATTTCACGAGTAATAGTAGAGCGATTTCTCCCTAGTCTACGAGCAATTTCAGCAGGTTTGAGTCCTATGCTTAAATAAGCTTCAATTTTCCCTCGCTCAGCTTCAGATAAGTGCTTGTATGATTGATTGGTGGTAGAATAATTAGTGGACATGTTCATCTTCCTTTATACTGTTTTTCGCAACTCTAGTATATCAGATGAACATGTCTTTTGTGTTGCACTTCATTTCACAACAGGGCTTATTTTTTAACCTTATTTCAAGATAATCTCATCAAAAATCAATTTTAGTTCTTGACTTGTTTGTTTTTTTATTGTACTATACAATTGTATATACAGTTATAAGGAGTTATTATGAATACACAAAAGAAAACACAATTCATGACCTTGACCGCATTGCTGACAGCTATCGCTATTTTGATTCCTTTGGTGATGCCCTTTAAAATTGTCATTCCTCCCGCTTCCTACACTCTAGGAAGTCACGTTGCTATTTTTATCGCCATGTTTCTCTCTCCCTGGATGGCTATCTTTGTTATTATAGCTTCTAGTTTAGGATTTCTCATGGCTGGGTATCCGATTGTTATCGTACTTCGTGCCTTTTCCCATATCTTTTTTGGAAGTCTGGGTGCTTTCTATCTTCAAAAACATCCTCAAACCTTGGACAATAAGAAATCTTCATTGATTTTCAATTTTGTACTTGGTTTGGTTCATGCTATTGCTGAAGTTTTGGCTTGTGTGATTTTTTATGCTAGTACTGGAACTGACTTAAAAAATATGTTCTATGTCTTGTTTGTATTAGTTGGATTTGGTACTATTATTCATAGTATGGTAGACTATTACCTAGCCTTGGCTGTTTATAAAGCATTGAGAAAACGCCGTTAAGCGTTTAGAGAGAAGAATATGACAAAAAATCGAAAAGAAGCACTTTTACAACTGTTAAAGGAGTCTCAAAAACCTCTAAATGGTCAAACATTAGCAGACCGTTTTCATGTAACCCGCCAGATTATTGTTCAGGACATTGCAGTACTGCGTGCTGATGGTGCTCCGATCTTATCAACCAATCGTGGCTATATTTATAAAGAAAGCAAAACCAATCCTTATGTTCACAAACTGTTTAAAGTCAAGCACGAGATGGAAGAAATTGGTCAAGAACTTCTAGCTATCGTCGATAATGGGGGACGTGTTCAGAATACCTTGATTGATCATCCTGTCTACGGAGAAATTGAAACCTTGCTCAAACTCTCTTGTCGCCGTGACGTTCAGCATTTTTTAGAGCAAGTCGAAAGGTCTGACTTTAGACCACTTTCTGAATTAACAGATGGCGTCCATTATCACCTAGTCGAAGCTGAAAATGAACAAGACCTCCTCTATATCGAGAAGGCCTTGGATAAGTTAGGTTATTTAGTAAGGGATTAGAAGGTTTTCTTTTCCCATCCATCTTCTGTACGGTGACGATAGAAAAATTCTGACTTATCAGGAGCTTCCATCATCTCCATCAAGGGTAACATATCATAGGCCAGATCAAAGTTGGGAATCTGGTCTTTTTGCACCCAGGACACTTCTCCTTCTTCAGATGATTGGAGAGTGCCAGTGAACTCAGTCGCTTTATAACAAAAGACAATATAGCGTTCACCCGAATCTAAAGGCCAATTTTTAATGCCGACAAGTTGAGGATTTTGAATCGTCAGACCTGTTTCCTCGTATATTTCACGAATAACAGATTCTGCAAAAGCTTCTCCATTTTCAACATGACCTCCTGGGAAGGCATAGCCAGACCAGCGGTTGGTTTCAGGCGATCGATACTGCATAACCACGCGCTGCTTTTCAAGATCTTCAATCAAGCAAATATTGGTTAAAATCGTTAATTGTGCACGAGACATACATAGACTCACTTTCTAATGTTTAATTCTACATACTTAACTTTAGACTTCATAATCAAAGGATTAACTAAGTCATGATATTCATGAATTTCATGGAGCAAGGATCCTCTAATGATTCTGATTTCCTTTTCTTTACTATTCACCTGATAGTCTATATTGATTGGCATAGATGAATCTGGAACCATGGAAAAGAAGAAAAATGTCATGAACCAGATCAAAAGAGCAATGAAGCCGCTGAGAGTCTGAAAAATCAGATGATGCCATTGAAAAATCCTCGTTTTATAAAAGATGGTCCACGGCTGAATAAATAAGGTTAGGCAGAGGCCAAAGAACCAGATATTCCATAAAATTGGTGTAAAAGCTAAACCAAACAATCCTAAGATAAAATGAATCAGTACAAATACCAGGCACGAAAGGTAAATTACCCTAAATACAGTCAGATGTTTCAGCATGATTAACTCCTTTTCTTTTTAACATATTTGGAAATTAAAATAATCAAAGCAGCTACTAGGAAGAAGATGATATAAGTAAGAATAGGAAACCAGATGTAGCGGTGATCTAGGGATAAGAGAGAAGGCAGAAGGCCCTTACTATTTTTCCCGCCAACTCCTAAAAATAGATGGACTATTAAACCGATACTATTAAGATAGATAAATAAATCTGCATATCTTTTTATTGTCATCTTTGTCCTTGACAAGTCTAGGAACCAATAGTCAAAGAATTGATATACCAGGCAAAAAAGATTTATATATATTGGAAAACTATAGTTGATATCTCTGTATGGTGAAGGAATAGGAAGGCTTTCGAAAATTAGATTCAAACTTAGTCCTATTGCTAGGATAAGACCGAGGATCAAGAAGAATCCTAAAAATTTATGAGAATCTAGCCAAAGATGAAAACTTTCTCTCCTTGAGAGATTCTTTTTTGTATTTGAATTTCTTTTATTCTTTTTCATTTGTGTGGATTTTCCCTATTTTCTTCTTTTCCCTTTTTCTTTTCAATATGCTTGGCAATCAAAATGATCAAAGCAGCCACTAAGAAGAAGGTTATATAAGTAAGAATTGGAAACCAAATATAGCGATAGTCTAGTGCCCATATCGGAAGTAATCTTCTTCCTCTTTTAGAGGTCATCCCAATCGTTAACTGGAGTACACAAGCAATTCCGTTAAGATATAAAAACATTTCTGCAAAATTTCGCAAGGAAATCCAGTCTTTCCTAAAGGTACGAAGGAAAGTATGATAAGATGCATTCACCAAAAGAACAATATTTAAATAAAGTGGAAAACTATAATGCAGTTCCCGATAGGGACTTGGAATAAGGGTTGTTCCGTACAATAGATATAATATTCCTAGAGCAGAAAAGAACAGAATGCTTGCATCAAGGATCCAGGCAATTGTTGAATGTTGCACAAACCACAGATTCATGCGGTCTAGTAGACCAATCTTTCGCTTTGATTTCTGGTGTTTTTTTAATGTTTTCTGTCTCTTACTTTTTTGTTTCATGATAGTTTTTTAACTTCTTCTGCTACTTTTTGGAGATGCTCTTCACGCATACTTGCTGTATTCACATTCCGTCCAACTTCACCTAGTACGCACACGCGCTTGGTTTTAATCCCACAGTGATTCAAGACCGCATTTTTCAAAACAGAGATGCCATAACTATCTGGAATGTTGATAGGACCCGAAAAGATTTTGTACCACCAAGTGGGCGCCATAGAGGTTGCGTAAATACTGGCTGTTTTCCCTTTTAATAACTTTTTAAACTGCTTGCCTCTAAGGTAATTCCAGATAAAACTCCCCTGATCATTAGCAGAGTAGGCAATCCCTGGTGTAAATACACGATCAATCCAACCTTTCATAAGGCTCGGCATACTACTCCACCAGATGGGATAAACAAAGATGAAATAATCTGCCCATTGGATTAATTCCTGAGAACGAAGGATAAACGAATCTTCCTCCATCCTCTTTCGATAGCCATAGCGTAATACGGGGTCAAAGTCCACTTCATTAAGGTTGATGACTTCAAGCTCATGATGCCTTGAGTCAATATTTTCTACAATGGTTTGAAATAGCCTGACAATAACTTTCCTTATCCGGGTGTCCATTGATGACTAGAATTTTCATTCGTCTTCTCCTTCATCTCTTTGTTTCATTCTATCTATTTCACTTTTTATACTTGATTAGTTGATAATGGTTCAAAGATTGTAGATACGTCCTTTAGGAACTTTTATTTGCAGAACACATCATCCTCAATTCCTTAACAGGTTTTCCAAGGTCAAGTATTTTTTCTTGGCCATCAAAAGTAAAACCCATTTTTTGATAGAAAGCAATGGCTCTCTTATTATCTTTCAATACCCATAAATAAATTTCAGAGAAATGATCAAGAGCAACAAATGCAGCATGCATTAACTGTTCACTCACACCTTTTCCATAGTAATCTTTTAAAACATATAAGGCAATGATTTCACCAGCTTGAATAGTCTCATCACGAAAAGTTTCCATAACTGATAAAACCAACGACCTTCTTTCCATCCATCGCAATCAAGGTATTTTCTGGATACTTTTGACTAAAGAAACGACATCTATCTAATGTCATCGTATCCTGAAATTCCGCGGGTAAAAGATCGTCATAAGCCTCTCTCCACGTTTGCCAATGAACGAGAGATTTTCCTTCTATCTCTTCAGGAGTTTCCATTGTTTTAATGTTAATCTTCATTCGCTTTATCCTATCTAATCCAAGGCCTTGACTTCCAACATCATATCACGGATTTGAGCAGCTAACTCGAAATCAAGCACTTCGACGGCTTCTTGCATTTGTTTTTCCAGTTTCTTAACCAGTTCTTTGCGTTCTTGTTTATTAAGGCTATTGATATCGACTTCTTTATCTTCTTCCTTAGCCACAGCTTTTGTGACAGAGATAAGGTCACGGATTTCCTTCTTAATGGTTTGTGGAATAATGCCGTGCTCTTCATTATAAGCCATCTGGATTTTACGACGACGAGCCGTTTCATCAATGGCACGTTGCATAGACTGAGTCATAGTGTCCGCATACATGATGACATGTCCCTCACTATTACGGGCAGCACGACCGATGGTTTGGATCAGACCACGTTCATTTCGGAGGAAGCCTTCCTTGTCAGCATCGAGAATGGCAACTAAACTTACTTCAGGTACGTCAATCCCTTCACGAAGGAGGTTAATTCCAACCAAGACATCAAAGACACCCAGACGCAAGTCACGGATAATCTCTGTCCGCTCTAAAGTCTTGATATCCGAGTGCATATACTTGACCTTGATACCCATTTCCTTGAAGTAATCCGTCAAATCTTCTGCCATTTTCTTGGTCAAGGTTGTAATAAAGGTACGCTCGTTCTTTTCAACACGGGCATTGATTTCACCTAAGAGGTCATCAATCTGTCCCATAGTTGGGCGCACTTCCACCTCTGGATCCAAAAGACCAGTCGGACGAATGATTTGCTCAATAACAGTGTCCGTTTGTTCCATCTCGTAATCACCAGGCGTCGCTGAAACGTAGACAATCTGATGAACATGACTTTCAAACTCTTCCCGACGAAGAGGACGGTTGTCTAGGGCAGAAGGTAAACGGAAACCATAATTAACCAACATTTCCTTACGAGAACGGTCTCCATTATACATGCCCTTAATCTGTCCCATGGTCATGTGGCTCTCATCTATCATAATCAAAAAATCATCAGGGAAGAAATCAAGAAGCGTATACGGAGGCTCTCCTTCGCTTCGTCCATCCATGTGACGGGAGTAGTTTTCGACACCATTTGTATAACCCATCTCACGTAACATCTCAATATCGTACTCTGTCCGTTGTTTCAAGCGTTGCGCTTCGAGGAGTTTGCCTTCTTTTTCAAAGATAGCTAACTGCTCCTCCAATTCAGCTTGAATCTTGGCAATCGCTACTTCCATGTGGTCGTCATTGGTCACAAAGTGAGTGGCTGGGAAAATCGCCAAATGATCCACTTCACCCAGAACTTGCCCAGTCAGAGCTTCGACTTCACGAATACGATCAATCTCATCTCCAAAGAACTCAACACGAAAAGCATGCTCGTCACGAGATGCTGGGAAAATCTCCACCACATCCCCACGTACGCGGAATCTTCCACGCTGGAAATCAATGTCGTTGCGCTCAAACTGAATGTCAACCAAATCATTTAAGAGTTTGTCACGAGAAATCTCAAGACCCGGACGCAAACTTACCACACTATCAGCATATTCCTTCGGAGAACCCAAACCATAGATACAAGATACAGATGCTACAACGATGACATCATTACGCTCCAAGAGAGCTGATGTAGCGGAGTGACGAAGTTTATCAATCTCATCATTGACTGAACTATCTTTTTCGATATAAGTATCACTAGAGGGAACATAAGCTTCAGGCTGGTAGTAATCATAGTAGGATACGAAGTACTCGACAGCATTCTCAGGGAAAAATTCCTTGAAACTCCCCATAGAGCTGGCCTGCTAGTGTCTTATTGTGGGCGATGACTAGGGTTGGTTTATTAACTTTGGAAATCACCTGACTCATGGTATAGGTTTTCCCTGTACCAGTCGCCCCCATCAAGATTTGAGCTTTTTCACCACCCTCGATGTTATCTACCAACTGCTCAATAGCCTGCGGTTGATCCCCAGATGGTTGGTATTTGGATACAAGTTTAAATTTGTTGTCTGTAATTCGATTGATCATAATTGCCTCATACACATTTTCTATCCCTCTATTTTACCATAAAAAGGAGCGACTTACTGATTCTCAACTTCTTGCCACTTAGTATTTCATGTCACATTTTCTTACATCAAAGCATTAAATATTTGCCAACTTTTTTATTTTCTGCTATAATGGGTAAATATTCTAAAAAGGAGACTAAACATGAAGAAAAAAATCCTTGCATTTTTATTATTTTTATTTCCCTTATTCTCTTTAGGCTATGCTAAAGCGGACACTATCAAGATTGTTAGTGATACTGCTTATGCACCCTTTGAGTTTAAAGATACAGACCAGACTTATAAAGGAATTGATGTCGACATCATCAATAAAGTCGCTGAGATAAAAGGATGGAATATCCAAATGTCTTATCCAGGCTTTGATGCTGCTGTCAATGCGGTCCAAGCAGGGCAAGCAGATGCAATCATGGCTGGTATGACAAAAACCAAAGAACGTGAAAACGTCTTTACCATGTCTGATACATACTATGATACAAAAGTTGTCATCGCAACGACTAAGTCTAACAAAATCACTAAGTATGAAGAACTCAGTGGTAAAACTGTTGGTGTTAAAAACGGTACTGCCGCACAACGTTTCCTAGAAAGCATCAAAGATAAATATGGTTTCACTATCAAAACCTTTGATACTGGTGATTTGATGAATAACAGTCTCAGTACAGGGGCTGTAAATGCCATCATGGATGACAAACCAGTCATCGAGTACGCTATTAACCAAGGGCAAGATCTCAGTATCAACATGGACGGAGAAGCCGTTGGAAGCTCTGCCTTTGGAGTTAAAAAAGGTAGCAAGTACGAATACCTGGTTACAGAATTTAACGAAGCTTTAGCTCAGATGAAAAAAGATGGTAGCTTGGACAAAATTATCAATAAATGGACAAGTTCTTCTAAAACTAGTTCACAAATAACTTCTCTCACTTCTACTACAAGCGCAGGGCAAAAAGCTACTCCAGTCAAATCAAAATACGTTATCGCAAGTGATTCTTCATTTGCACCATTCGTTTTCCAAAACTCAAGCAACCAGTACACTGGTATTGATATGGACTTGATCAAGGCTATTGCCGAAGACCAAGGTTTTGAAATTGAAATCACCAACCCAGGTTTTGACGCTGCTATTAACGCGGTTCAATCTGGTCAAGCTGATGGTATGATTGCTGGTATGTCTGTTACAGACGCTCGTAAAGAAACCTTTGATTTCTCTGATTCTTACTATACAGCTAATACTATTCTTGGAGTTAAGGAATCAAGTACCATTTCTTCTTATGAAGATTTGAAGAGTAAAACCGTTGGTGTTAAAAACGGTACTGCTTCTCAAACCTTCCTAACTGAAAATCAAAGCAAATATGGTTATAAAATTAAAACCTTTGCAGACGGTTCATCTATGTATGACAGCTTGAACACAGGTTCAATTGACGCCGTGATGGATGACGAACCAGTCCTTAAATACTCTATTAGCCAAGGGCAAAAATTAAAAACACCAATCGAAGGTACTCCAATTGGTGAAACTGCTTTTGCAGTTAAAAAGGGAAGTAATCCTGAATTGATTGAAATGTTCAACAACGGTCTTGCAAATCTTAAAGCAAGCGGTGAGTTCCAAAAGATTCTTGATAAATACCTTGCAACTGATTCAACAAGTGAATCATCAACTGTTGACGAAACTACTATCTTGGGCTTGTTGAAAAACAACTACAAACAACTCCTAAGTGGACTTGGAATTACCCTTTCTCTAGCTTTGATTTCCTTTGCAATTGCGATTGTTATCGGGATTATCTTTGGTATGTTTAGCGTTAGTCCTTATAAATCACTTCGTCTTATTTCAGAAATCTTTGTCGATGTGATTCGTGGTATTCCATTGATGATTCTTGCTGCCTTTATCTTCTGGGGAGTTCCTAACTTTATCGAATCCCTACAGGCCAACAGAGTCCAATCAATGACTCTGTCGCTGGTACGATCGCCCTCTCCCTAAATTCAGCTGCCTATATCGCTGAAATTGTTCGTGGTGGTATTAAGGCTGTTCCTATCGGACAAATGGAAGCTAGTCGAAGCCTTGGTATTTCTTACAGTAAAACCATGCGTAAAATTGTCTTGCCACAAGCAACCAAACTCATGCTTCCAAACTTCGTCAACCAATTTGTCATCGCTTTGAAAGATACAACTATCGTATCTGCAATCGGTTTGGTCGAACTCTTCCAGACTGGTAAGATTATCATTGCTCGTAACTACCAAAGTTTCAAAATGTATGCAATTCTCGCAGTCTTCTATCTTGTGATTATCACTCTTCTTACTAGACTTGCAAAACGCTTAGAAAAGAGGATTCAATAATGGCTAAATTAAAAATCGATGTCGATAATTTACATAAACAATATGGTAAAAACAAAGTCCTCAAAGGAATCTCAGCAAAATTCTATGAAGGAGATGTTGTTTGTATCATTGGACCTTCTGGTTCAGGTAAATCAACTTTCTTGCGTAGCTTGAATCTCCTCGAGGAAGGTACAAAAGGTCATATCACAGTTAATGGTTATGATTTGACGGATAAAGCAACCAACGTGGACCACGTTCGTGAAAATGTCGGAATGGTTTTCCAGCACTTCAATCTTTTCCCTCACATGACGGTATTGGAAAATATCACTTTCGCACCAGTAGAGCATAAGTTGATGACTAAGGCCGAAGCTGAAAAATTGGGAATGGAACTCCTTGAAAAAGTTGGATTGGCTGATAAAGCCAATGCAAATCCTGAAAGTCTATCAGGTGGTCAAAAACAACGTGTGGCTATCGCTCGCGGTCTAGCCATGAACCCTGATATCATGCTCTTTGATGAACCAACTTCTGCCCTTGACCCTGAGATGGTCGGTGACGTTCTTAACGTTATGAAGGAATTGGCTGAACAAGGCATGACTATGATCATCGTAACCCACGAAATGGGATTTGCTCGTAAGGTTGCCAATCGAGTTATCTTTACTGCAGACGGTGAATTCCTAGAAGATGGTACCCCTAACCAAATCTTTGATAACCCACAACATCCGCGTCTTAAAGAATTCTTAGACAAGGTTCTAAACGCCTAGAAGAAGTTAGGTAAAAAGTCTTTATAATCAAAAAAACGCATTGTATCAGGTATAAAAAACTTGATATTATGCGTTTTATTGTGGGAAAATTTACTTCGGTTGCTCCTGATACTCAATGAAAATCAAAGAGCAAACTAGGAAGCTAGCCGCAGGTTGCTCAAAGCACTGCTTTGAGGTTGTAGATGGAACTGACGAAGTTAGCTCAAAACACTGTTTTGAGGTTGTAGATGGAACTGACGTAGTCAGTATCCTACATATACGGTAAGGCGACGCTGACGTGGTTTGAAGAGATTTTCGAAGAGTATGAAATTAAGTTTATGCCCAGACTCTTAATATAGACGTATTGGATTTTTGGATTTTTTAGAAAATTATGATAAAATAAAGGATATGAAAAATGGGGACTCCTCATGCCTAGTTTAACTAGGAAACAAAATAGAAATTAGGTAGCTAGATGTCATCAAAAGTTATTGTTACAATTTTCGGTGCAAGTGGGGATTTGGCCAAACGTAAGCTCTACCCTTCACTTTTTAGACTTTATAAATCAGGTAATCTTTCTGATCATTTTGCTGTTATTGGAACTGCTCGTAGACCTTGGAGTAAGGAGTATTTCGAATCTGTCGTTGTCGAATCTATTTTAGACTTGGCAGATAGTGTGGAAGAAGCTCAAGCATTTGCGAGTCATTTTTACTATCAAAGTCACGATGTTAATGACACTGAGCACTACATCGAATTACGCAAGCTTCAAGCTGAATTAAACGAAAAATATCAGACTGAGCACAACAAACTCTTCTTCCTCTCAATGGCTCCTCAGTTCTTTGGTACCATCGCCAAACATCTCAAGTCTGAGCAGATTGTTGACGGTAAAGGCTTTGAACGTTTGATCGTTGAGAAACCTTTTGGAACAGACTATGAGACTGCAAGCAAACTAAACGAAGAACTCCTAGCTACTTTTAACGAAGAGCAAATCTATCGTATCGACCACTATCTTGGTAAAGAAATGATTCAAAGTATTTTTGCCATTCGCTTTGCAAATATGATTTTTGAAAATGTTTGGAATCGTGAGCACATCGATAACGTACAGATTACCTTTGCAGAGCGTCTAGGTGTTGAAGAACGTGGTGGCTACTATGATGAGTCTGGTGCCCTTCGTGATATGGTTCAAAATCATACACTCCAACTCCTGTCACTCTTAGCTATGGATAAACCAGCAAGCTTTACCAAGGATGACATTCGCGCAGAGAAAATTAAGGTCTTCAAGAACCTCTACCACCCTACAGATGAGGAACTTAAAGAGCACTTCATCCGTGGTCAATATCGTTCTGGTAAAGTTGATGGTATGAAATACATCTCTTACCGTAGTGAACCAAATGTTAACCCTGAATCTATGACAGAAACCTTTGCTTCAGGTGCCTTCTTTGTAGATACCGACCGCTTCCGTGATGTACCTTTCTTCTTCCGTACAGGGAAACGTCTAACTGAAAAAGGAACACACGTGAACATTGTCTTCAAACAAATGGATTCAATCTTTGACCAACCTCTAGCACCAAATATTTGACAATCTACATCCAACCAACAGAAGGATTCTCACTTAGTCTAAACGGTAAAGAGGTTGGTGAAGAGTTTAAGCTTGCACCTAATTCGCTTGATTACAGAACAGATGCAACTGCAACGGGTGCTTCACCGGATCCTTATGAAAAGCTCATCTACGATGTTTTGAATAACAACTCAACTAACTTTAGCCATTGGGAAGAAGTGAGTGCTTCTTGGGAATTGATTGACCGTATCGAGAAGCTATGGGCTGAAAATGGTGCTCCACTCCATGACTACAAGGCTGGTAGCATGGGACCTCAAGCCAGCTTTGAACTCCTTGAAAAATACGGTGCTGAGTGGACTTGGCAACCAGATATCGCCTATCGTAAAGATGGTCGTTTAGAATAATCAAAAAAATCCTGCAAGAATTCTTGCAGGATTTTCTTTTATATCAAACCTTCTAGAAGGCCCTTCATAAAGTTTTCAGAGTTAAACTCACCGATATCATCGATTTTTTCACCAAAACCAATCAACTTAACAGGAATATTGAGTTCCTCACGGATAGCCAGAACAACACCACCTCGGGCAGTTCCATCAATCTTGGTTAAGACAATTCCTGTAACAGGAGTAATTTTTGAAACTCTTTGGCTTGTACAAGAGCGTTTTGTCCTGTTGAGGCGTCAAGTGCTAGGAAGGTTTCATGCGGAGCTTCTGGCACGACACGTTTAATGATACGACCAATTTTTTCCAACTCTGCCATCAAGTTTTCCTTGTTTTGTAAACGGCCAGCTGTATCAATCATGAGAATGTCAACACCTTCTGCTACTGCACGTTCCATCCCATCAAAGACAACACTAGCTGGATCTGCTTTTTCAGGTCCAGTAACCACAGGAACATCTACACGACGGCCCCATTCTGCTAGCTGAGCAACTGCACCTGCACGGAAGGTATCCGCAGCAACAAGCATGACTTTCTTGCCTGCTTGCTTGTAGCGATGCGCTAATTTACCGATTGAAGTTGTTTTCCCGACACCATTAACACCTACAAAGAGCATGACTGTCAAACCATCTTGGAAGTTAATGCTTTCATTGTATTGCCCATCTTTTTCGTAAAGCTCTACCAATTTTTCGATGATGACACGACGGAGGGCATCTGGTTTCTTAGCATTTTCAAGCTTAGCTTCATAGCGCAATTCTTCAGTGAGATTTGAAGCTACCTGTACACCAACGTCACTCATGATTAAGAGTTCTTCTAGTTCTTCGAAGAATTCTTCATCAACAGAGCGGAAGTTAGCAAAGAAAGCATTCAAACGAGCTCCAAAGCCCGTACGAGTTTTCTTGAGACTACGGTCATATTTTTCCTGTACAGTCTCTTGAACTTGAGGAATTTCTTCGATTACTAGATCTTCTTCCACTTCTTCAGAAGTGTCTGCTTCCGTTTCGTCTGGTTGAACTTGATCAGCTTCTTCATCGTCGCTATCACTTGAAGGTACTCCTTCGACTGGTGACTCAGGTTCTTCTGCAACAAACTCAACTACTTCTTGAGAGCTGTCTTCAGTTTCTTCAACTTCTGTTGACTCTGACTCTTCCTGACAACAATGACACTCAGTTTCCTCTTCAAACTGAGTTGCTTCTGGTTCAACTGTTTCTAGAGTAGTTTCTGCTACTGGCTCTTCCAACTCACTAGCTTCTTCAGGGTAAATTTCCTCAACTTCTGAACGTTGATAGATTTCCTCAGTATTTTTCACTTCAACTTCTTCAGTTCCAAGTGCTTCAACTTCCTCGCTAGGTTCTGTCAGATCCAAGTTTTCCAAAGCTTCTTTAACGACTTCTTCGATTTTTGGTTCTTCTTTTCTTCCAAATAAACGGTCAAATAATCCCATTCTTTAGTTCTCCTTCAGTACATATTTTTCAATGGCCCAGGCAACAGCTTCCTCGTCATTGGTCATAGGGGTTACTACATTTGCAACTTCCTTGACCTCAGGCACAGCATTTTGCATAGCAACTCCGAGTCCTGCCCATTCAATCATGGAAAGGTCATTGGCCTCATCTCCACAAGCCATCACTTGACTTTGGTCAATTCCTAGATGGTCGATCAATTTAGCTAATCCAGTAGCCTTATGAACGTTCTTTGGTGACCATTCCAAAAGCATGTCGCGAGATTTAAAAATTTCATAATTGTTAAACAAGTCTGGTGAAATATTAGCAATTGCGGCATCCAGTGGTTCTTGGGCAAAAGCGGTCACACATTTGTTGTAGGTCATTTGACTAGACAAATCTCCAAAGTCAATTGGAACAAAGTTTAAAACAGGGTTAAACTTGGCGTAAAGACTTTCTTGATCTGATTGGATTTGGTAAACTGTACCTTCTGAAATGGCGTCTAAAGGAATGCCTAGTTTTTCAGTTTCCTCGTAAATACGTGTCACATCATCAATAGAGAATACTGTCTTATCGAGGATTTCACCCGTATTTTTCTGAACCAATCCACCATTAAAGGTGATAGTATACTCGTCATCATGGCCGTCTGTTCCAAGCTCTTTAAGGAAGAAATCCATAGCCTTGAGAGGACGTCCAGTTGTCAGTACCACTTTGACTCCCTGATCACGCGCAGCCTTTAAAGTTGCCTTAGTACGATCAGTCAATTTCTTGTCTGTCGTCAGCAAGGTTCCATCTAAGTCCAAAGCAATTAATTTAATATCTGCCATTACAATTCCTCCATATAAGCAATAACTGATTGGTCCTTGTGGTGTCCAATAATTGTTTCAGCAAGTTCTAAAATCTCTGGACGAGCATTTTCAGGTGCTACTGGATGCCCAACCACTTGCATCATGTGCAGGTCATTAAGGTTATCACCAAAAGCCATCACTTGATCCATATCTAGATTCAATTTCTTAGCTAATTCGACAATAGCAACTCCCTTGTCAACATGGTCTAAAACGATGTCAATGGATTCAAAGCCTGTCGTCATAGCCTTGACCCCAGGAACATGTTCATTGACCCAAGCTTCTCCAGCGTCAACCGTTTCTTCAGTAAAGTTAGTTGTGAATTTGAAAATCTCATCGGTAATATCTTCTAGTCTGGCTACTTTTTGATATTTTCATTGTAATGATGGCTAAACATAAGATAGATTTCATCTACTGTATCTAAGACATAGCAAGCCTCTTTACCAGTCAAGAGCATCTTCTTCTCATCAAAATAAGGTGAAGTCTTTAGCTTTTCAAATGTTGATAGGTAAAAATCACGAGGCATGGTTGCTTCATAAAGGTCCTCTCCATGAAAACGAACCAAACTACCATTTTCAGCAATGAAAATAATCTCATCTTTAACATCCGCAAAATGCTTTTCAAGTGACAAAAGCCCACGACCTGAGGCAACAGCAAAGTAGATTCCTTTTTCTTGATAAGAATGGAGCAACTTTTTCAGACGCTCCATATCAAATTGACCGGCACCATCCAAAAAAGTACCGTCCATATCCGTTGCTACTAATTTAATCATAAATTCTTCATACTCCAATTAATAAATCTACCTTCTATTATACCATAGAAAAAGTAAAAAAAGACGTGCTGAATTGACACGTCCTTGTCTTCTATAAATCAATCTGTAGGACCAATTTAAGGCCAGGCTGATTTGCTTACTTTCTTTTATATCCAACCTCTCAACACTTTTCTTCCAAAGTTCTTGATTGAAGTCTATTCTGAGAGTTAATCAGCTATTGCGTAAAAATTATCAATCTTTGGCTGAGATACATTTGTCACTATCATAAATAGCATATAGTTCTTGACATATAATCTTGCATATGAAAAAATACTTGTTGGAGGTTGATCATATGACTGAAAAAATCAAAAACTGGGTTAATATTTGCGTTTTGAAAGATCAAGAAATTTTATTACTTAATAGACAGCACGATAATTTTCCTGGCTGGATTCCACCGGGCGGAAAAGTTGAATTCCCTGAAAGTTTTTTTGAAGCTGCATTACGGGAACTTAAGGAAGAGACTGGACTCACTGCATTAAATCTTGAATTAAAGGGAATTTCAGGCTTTACTAATTCAATTGGTAATGAGAGATTTGTCTTCTATGACTTTTTATGTACTCAGTTTACTGGTGAACTAAGCACATCTGCTGAAGGTGAGCCGAAATGGTGGAATCTAAAAGATATTGATAAAATACCAATGCAAGATGAAATAAGGAAAAGGCTACCGCTTTATTTAAGAAAAGGGAGCTTTGAAAGTATTAACTATTGGGATGATAATAAGAAATGCATTAGTGAAAACAAAACAATTTTATTTGACTAATATTCTCTACGGTATAATCAAGGGTATCTAATAAAATCATCTACTCTAACAACTTTTTCCTTATATATAGATAGCTAAAAAGCCTTGGAAACAGCTTATTCCAAGGCTTTCTTTGTATTTTACTGTATCAATTTCCTTATTCCGATTTCAGTTGTGACAAGTTTAATCATATATATTTCCATTCTCCAGTTAAAAATCTATCTTCTATTGGACCAATTGTTATTAAAAATATAAGCCCTTCTCCACACTTTCCTGAATTAACTCTTCCGTCAGTTTCCATAATTCCTCTGATTCACTTTTTATGAACTTTTTCTTTTCTAATACCATGTCTGCACTGATATTATCAGGATTATAATTGAATTCTGACACTTCCAAGTGATTTATCAGCGGTACCAAGGCGTCGATAACTCTTGCATATCTTGCTTCAGAACTCTGCCCTTTTTCAAATTCCAACCACGAATTTTTCATTTGTAAATATTTTTCTTCTGGAAGGATACTCATTGTTTTTTCTATAGATGCTAGTTCTCTATTATGAGAATGAAGCTTTTTTTCATCATCAAACACCCAAGTATCTCCGGCATAAATCTCACCTAAATCATGAATCAATAACATAGAAATCACTTTTTCCATATCCAATTTTTCAGGATAATAATCTTGAAGAACCATCGCAGCTATGGCACCCTGCCAGGAATGCTCGGCACTATTTTCAAATCTGCCATCAAGAGTTCTATTAAATCTTGTCACTGACTTTAATTTCTCTATTTCTTTAATAAAATCAACTGAATGTTTCAAATTACTCATTACTATTCCTACCTTATTCTAAATTACAAATATATTAGCAAAAATTAATCTTTACATCATTAATTTCCCGTATTTGCAAAAAATAACGCCTAATCCACATGAGATTAGACGCTGATAAAATAACTCTCGCTTATTCATCAATTCAAGGTTCTCTTGTCCATATTTGGTAAAGAGAGCTTGAACTTAATAATACAAAGTCGAATCACAAAGCCAACTATCGAGAGAATGATAAAGGCAGAAATTCTTGGAAAGTGAAGGACAAAGGCCAACCAGTAATAAATAACTCCAATTACGAAAGATAGAAGGGCATAGATGTCTTCTTTAAGAACACTCGGAACTTCGTTGATTAAGAGGTCTCGGATAATACCACCACCGGCTCCTGTTAGACAAGCCAAAATCCCTGCAGACATCAAATTTAGCTTACTATCCACTAAGGCTGTCGCTCCAATCAAGGAGAAGATAATCAACCCAATGGAGTCAAAGATGAGATAGGCTTCTCTCAACCACTTATAGAACTTTTTATCATGACTGGCATTGGCCTGCTTTGAAGTCACAAAGACATACATGATAACCGCTACTAGGATAGAGACATAAATGGGGCTAGGATCTGCTAGAGAAGCAGGAAAGCGACTGATAATAGAATCTCTTAGGATTCCTCCGCCTACAGCAGTTACAATTGCCAATAAACTGATTCCAAAAATATCTAAACGTTTACCAGATCCTTTGATGGCTCCTGAAGCAGCAAAGGCTATAGTTCCAATATAATTACAGATCATTAGGAATAGATCGAAATCCATATAAACTCCTCAAATTATTTACATTATCCTTCTGACTTCTTGAAGGTCTTTCTATTTTCCTTGCTTGGAACTTTTAACTGATAACAAACTAGGCATCCATATTCTCTAAATCTTTTAGTTTTACAGAGACAATCTTAGATACACCAGATTCCTGCATAGTAACTCCATAAATTGAGTCTGCGGCTGCCATGGTTCCCTACGGTGGGTAACGACGATAAACTGGCTATCCTTGTCAAATCGATTGAGATAATCCCCAAAGCGTTTAACGTTGGCTTCATCGAGTGCAGCCTCTACTTCATCCAAAATAACAAATGGAATGGTCTGGACACGAATGATTGAGAAAAGCAGAGCCAAAGCTGACAAGGCCTTCTCTCCACCACTCATGAGGTTGAGAGATTGGATTTTCTTACCTGGCGGTTGAACAGAGATTTCAACACCTGCTGTCAATAAATCTCCCTCGGTCAGGATTAGGTCTGCTTGTCCACCGCCAAACATCTGCTTGAAAGTCACCTTAAAGGACTCACGAATAGCTTCAAACGTAGACTTAAAGCGTTCCTTCACTTCATCATTCATCTCTGTAATGGTCTCAAGAAGAAGATTTTTAGCAGAAAGAATATCGTCGCGCTGACTATTCAAGAACTCCAAGCGTTCGTGTACTTCGTCAAACTGTTCAATGGCATCCAAATTGACTGGACCAAGTGAACGAATGGATTTTTCTAAATCCTTGACCTTTTGTTCAGCGACAACCAAGTCTTCCAATTGGTTGGCTTGTTCTAAAGCTTCCGTATAGCTAATCTGATATTCTTCAGTCAGTTGACCTTGAAGATAGCGAAGGCGGTCTGTAATCTTCTCTTTAGTCGCTTCCGCTCGTGTTTGCTTTCGAATCCATTCTTCATTTTGCTGACGAGCTTGTTCTAAATGACTAGCAATATCATCCAATTGACCTTCAATATCATCTAGTTCAAACTGCTTACGAATGAGTCCTTGTTGAATTTCTTCCTTTTGACTCTTAGCTTCTGCTTCCTGCTTGGCCAAAAGTTCTGTATCAACTTTTTCAAGATTGTCTACTTTTTCTTGCAAAAGACGTTCAATCTCTTCTTGTTCAATATTGAGGTTCTCAAGTTCTTTATTGATCCGTTCAATATCTGCAACTTCATAACGCTTTTGACCTAACATTTCTGTTTTACGAAGACGCTCTTGAGAAAGTTTTTCCTGTAAGTTTTGATAGCGTTCCTGAATAGCATTTTTATTGGACTTGATTTCTTCAATCTCAGATTCCAGCTTTTGCTTTTCGGTTGCAATAACTGCGAGACGTTCCTGGCATTTTTCCTTTTCAGCTTGCCAATCTCCACCTCTGAGATTAGTTAATTCTTGCTCTTGAAGTTTCAAGAGTGTCTCGAGTTCTTCGACTTGCTGGCTAGTTTGTTGATAAGCTAAGTACAAGCCTTGTTCCTGGATACGAGCTTGCTCTCCCTGGGACTTAATGGTCTCCAAAGTTTGACTAAGTGTATTCAAGGCTTCTTGAACTGACTTCAGATTTTCTTCCTCTTGGCGAAGAAGTATTTCTTCTTGAGCAATCTCTTTTTGCAACTGCTCCAATTCAGGCTTGATGAAAATGCTGTTATTTTGACGATTGGCACCACCAGCATAAGAACCACCAGTTCGTAGTTCTGTACCATCTAGGGTTACCATCCGAACTTGATAACGTACCTTACGAGCCGCATCACGCGCATGCTCCACTGTATCAAAGATAGCTGTCGTAGCTAGTAGATTTTTAAAAATAGCTTCAAGCTTAGCATCAAAGGAAACCAGCTCATCTGCCATACCAAGAAAACCAGGACTTGAGGCAATCACATCTTGATTCTGATCAGAAATGCTACGTGCTTTGATGGTTGTCAAAGGTAGGAAAGTCGCTCTTCCAGCTCGGTTTCTTTTTAGGAAATCGATAGCCTTAGTAGCTGCCTGTTCATCTTCAACGATAATGTGTTGGCTACTTGCACCGAGAGCAATTTCAAGGGCTGTCTGATAATGAACATCAAAAGTTAAATGTTCACTGACTGCTCCGATAATACCACCCAAGCGATTTTTTTCTTGTAGAACACTCTTAACACCCGCATAGAAATTACTATGGTTTTTAAGAATGTTTTCCAAACTTTGCGCCTTGGCCTGTTTGTTTTTCAGACTATCCAAACGGTCAAAGAGTTGATTTTGCTGACTTTGATAAGCCTGCTTTTGTGCTTCTTCTTCTTTGGCACAGGTTTGATAGTCAGCAAGTAAGCTTTGTACTTCTTCTTTAGCTGATTTAAGGGCAAGCTCTTGCTCACTAGCCTTGGATTTGGCAGAAGCCAATTGTTCCTTCAAGGATTCTAATTGTTCTTCTTGCTTTTGAGTCTGTTGGCGACTATTTTCAAGGTCGTTCTCAATTCGGGTCAGCTGGTTAGAGACATCCGCTTCTTCCTGTAAGAAAGCCACGAAACGTTCACGCAGCTGCTCAATCATCTGGTCTGGATCATCAGAAAGCTAATAATTCTGCTTCTAGCTGATTGAGTGCCTTAGTATTGACAGCTAAATTTTCTTCTAACTGACTGAGATTTGCTTCTTTTTCTTCCTTCTCCTGAATGAGAGCCTTTCTCTTCTCGTCCAAACTAGCCAAACGTGCTTGAGCTTCTTGTTGATTGAGGGCAACTTGTTCTGTTTCCAGTTTTGACAGTGCTAACTTACGCTCTAATTCACTGATTAGACCAGTCAAATCCATCAGTGTGGACTGGTCTTTTGCCATCTCAGCTTGCAAATCATGACGTTTCTTTTTGAGTGTTTGGTTTTCTTCTTCTAAGTCTTGACGTTTTTGATAATAACCGGTTAAAAGTTCTTGGACTTGGTTTAATTCTTCTTCTGTTAGATCCAATTCAGCCTTATTGGCTTGAATCTGAGCAACCAAAACGTCCAAGTAGATCGCTTTACGCTGACCGTCCAACTCCATAAATTTACGAGCTATAGCTGCTTGCTTCTCCAAAGGCTTGATTTGATTGTCCAGCTCATAGATGATGTCTTCTAAACGATCCAAGTTGTCTTGGGTTTGTTGGAGTTTACTTTCCGTCTCTTTACGACGAGTTTTATACTTTAAAACTCCGGCAGCTTCTTCAAAAATAGCCCGACGTTCTTCAGGTTTAGAATTGAAGATTTCTTCGACCTTCCCTTGGGAAATGATGGAGAAAGAATCACGTCCGAGACCAGTATCTAAGAAAAGGTCATGAATATCACGAAGACGGACTTTTTTCCCGTCTATCTTGTACTCACTATCTCCACTACGATAGATATGACGTTCAACTTTGATTTCCTGGCCTGCATCCTTGATAAAGCCATCTTGATTATCCAAAGTAACAATAACAGAAGCGTAGTTTAGAGGCTTCCGACTTTCTGTTCCTGCAAAGATGACATCAGGCATCTTCCCACCACGCAGACTCTTGACACTAGATTCACCAAGTGCCCAACGGAGGCTTTCAGTGATATTTGATTTCCCAGAGCCATTTGGTCCTACAACCGCCGTCACCCCTTGGTCAAAAAGAACCTTAGTCTTGTCAGCAAAGGACTTAAACCCTTGGATCTCAATTTCCTTTAAATACATGAATCCAGCCCTTTCTCAACTGCATTTTTAGCGGCTTCCTGCTCGGCCAATTTTTTAGAGCGTCCTTTACCTGAACCTAGACTTTGTCCCTCAACAAGGACTTCAACCTCAAACATCTTATCATGGGCTGGCCCAATCTCTGAAATCACCTGATAACGAATATCAACATCTCCATTAACTTGGAGCAATTCTTGCAGGTGAGTCTTATAATCCTTGATCATCTCAAAATCGCCAGCTTCAACCTTTGGAATCATGACTTGGTAGATAAAGGTTTTTACAGTCTTTATATCCTTGTCTAAAAGCAGAGCACCCAAAAAGGCTTCGAAGGCATCCCCCAAGATCGTATCTCGGTTACGGCCTCCCGATTTTTCCTCCCCCTTACCAAGCTTGATAAACTGGTCAAACTGGCAATCACGGGCAAAACCAGCCAAACTCTCCTCTCGGACAATCATAGCACGGAGTTTTGACAAGTCTCCTTCTGGTTTTTTAGGGTATGTTTTAAACAGATATTCTGAAATCAATAATTGCAGAACAGCGTCTCCTAAAAATTCCAAGCGTTCATTGTGTGAAATTTTTAAGAGGCGGTGCTCATTGGCATAACTAGTGTGGGTAAAAGCTGTTTCAAGTAATTGTTTATCCGAAAAAACAAGCCCAAAACGTTGCTCTAACACGGTTTCTAATTCTTTCATAAGAACCTCTTTCTAAAACATTATAATACACTCCATTATACCAAAAAAAGGTTTCTTAGTCAGAAAATAACCGTTAAAAGTCCTTTTTCTGACTTGTGTTTAAAATCAATCCATTACTAGCGGTTCAGGCTATTTTTTGGTATAATAAATCTTATGGAAATTGAAAAAACCAATCGAATGAATGCTCTGTTTGAATTTTATGCAGCCCTTTTAACTGATAAGCAGATGAACTATATCGAACTCTACTATGCAGACGACTATAGTTTAGCTGAAATCGCTGAAGAATTCGGTGTCAGTCGCCAGGCTGTTTATGATAATATCAAACGAACTGAAAAGATTCTGGAAGACTATGAGATGAAACTCCATATGTACTCTGACTACATTGTTCGCAGTCAAATTTTTGATCAGATTTTGGAGCGTTATCCAGAGGATGTTTTTCTGCAAGAGCAAATTGAGATTTTGACCAGTATTGATAATAGGGAGTAATCATGGATAATCTTGTTGTCTATAAAGGAATACCTTGTAAACTATTAGCTGCAGAGGCTCCCTTTCCTACAAGACTACAAATTCTCTCACCTGATTCTATCCCCCAAGCCCTTAAAGAAGGATTTAGCTGTTGGGGATATCCAAATGAAATCATGAAAGAAGTCACACCCGAAGAACTAGAGTGTTTGCAACATTTCGGACGATTTCCACTGAATTGAAAAAATAGGAGAAAAATATGGCATTTGAAAATTTAACAGAACGTTTGCAGAACGTCTTTAAAAATTTACGTAAAAAAGGAAAAATTACAGAGAGCGATATCCAAGAAGCAACCAAGGAAATTCGTTTAGCACTTTTAGAGGCTGACGTTGCTCTGCCAGTTGTAAAGGACTTTATCAAAAAAGTTCGCGAACGTGCGATTGGGCATGAAGTCATTGATACCCTTAATCCAGCTCAACAAATCATCAAGATTGTCAATGAAGAATTGACGGAAGTCCTTGGTTCAGACACAGCTGAGATTATCAAGTCTCCTAAGATTCCTACAATCATCATGATGGTCGGTTTGCAGGGTGCTGGTAAAACAACCTTCGCTGGAAAACTTGCTAACAAACTTAAAGGAAGAGGATGCTCGTCCTCTGATGATTGCAGCCGACATCTATCGTCCTGCAGCTATTGACCAGCTCAAAACACTGGGACAACAAATTGATGTTCCTGTCTTTGCTCTTGGAACTGAAGTTCCTGCAGTGGAGATTGTTCGCCAAGGTTTGGAGCAAGCCAAAGCCAACCATAACGACTATGTCTTGATTGATACGGCCGGTCGTTTGCAAATTGACGAACTTCTCATGAATGAGCTTCGTGACGTTAAAGCCCTCGCTCAACCAAATGAGATTCTCTTGGTCATCGATGCCATGATTGGTCAGGAAGCTGCCAACGTTGCGCGTGAATTTAACGCTCAGTTGGAAGTGACTGGTGTCATCCTTACAAAGATTGACGGTGATACTCGTGGTGGTGCTGCCCTTTCTGTTCGTCACATCACTGGAAAACCAATCAAGTTCACTGGTACTGGTGAAAAGATTACCGACATTGAAACCTTCCACCCTGATCGTATGGCTAGCCGTATTCTCGGTATGGGGGATATGCTGACTCTGATTGAGAAAGCTTCCCAAGAATACGATGAGCAAAAAGCCCTTGAAATGGCTGAGAAGATGCGAGAAAATACCTTTGATTTCAACGATTTCATCGATCAGTTGGATCAGGTACAAAATATGGGGCCAATGGAAGATTTGCTCAAGATGATTCCAGGTATGGCCAACAATCCTGCCCTTCAAAATATGAAGGTGGATGAAAAACAAATTGCTCGCAAACGTGCCATCGTCTCTTCTATGACTCCAGAAGAACGTGAAAATCCAGACTTACTTACTCCAAGTCGCCGTCGTCGCATCGCTGCCGGTTCTGGTAATACCTTTATCGAAGTCAACAAGTTCATCAAGGACTTCAACCAAGCTAAACAACTCATGCAAGGTGTCATGTCTGGTGACATGAATAAGATGATGAAACAGATGGGCATCAACCCTAACAACCTCCCTAAAAATATGCCTGGAGGTATGGATATGTCTGCCTTTGAAGGTATGATGGGACAAGGTGGTATGCCTGACTTGTCAGCTCTTGGTGGAGCAGGAATGCCAGATATGAGCCAAATGTTTGGTGGAGGTCTCAAGGGCAAAATCGGGGAATTTGCTATGAAGCAATCCATGAAACGCATGGCCAATAAAATGAAAAAAGCTAAGAAAAAACGCAAATAAAAAGGACTCGCTTGAGTCCTTTTTTAGTTATTTCGAAGTTTTTCCAAAGTCTCTTTAAAGATATCTGGGATTTCGGAAGTAAATTCCATAGTTTCCCCTGTTCTTGGATGGGTAAATCCAAGAGTCTTTGCATGAAGAAATTGCCCATGTCCCTTTAGAGTTTTACGAGGCCCGTAAACCTCATCACCAGCGACTGGATGACCGATATAAGCCATGTGAACACGTATTTGGTGAGTTCGTCCTGTTTCCAGTTGTAATTCTAATAAAGAATAGTCACCAAAGCGTTCCAAGACTTGGAAGCGTGTCACTGCTGGTTTCCCTTTGGCAGTCACTGCTTGTTTCTTGCGGTCTTTCACTTCGTCCGATTGGTGCCTCAATGACTCCACGGTCGTTGGGAAGATTTCCATGAACGATAGCCCAATATTTCCGAAGTGATTTCTTGTCTTTCAATTCTTGAGCGAGCGCCATGTGAGCATCGTCGTTTTTAGCAATCATCAAGAGACCTGATGTATCCTTATCAATACGGTGGACAATTCCAGGACGTAATACGCCATTGATTCCTGATAAGTCCTTGATATGATACATAAGGGCATTAACCAAGGTCCCACTAGTATGACCAGCACTTGGATGAACGACCATACCTTGAGGTTTATTGACTACTGCTACATCCTCATCTTGGTAGATGATTTCTAAAGGAATATCTTCAGCTTCATACTCCAAAACCTCTGGTTCCGGAACTTGATAGGTGACAACATCCCCTTCTTGGACCGTATACTTGGCTTTCTTAACCTGGCCATTAACCAAGACTTGGCCTGACTTGATTTGTTCGTTAGCGAGAGTACGTGACAGTTCTGTCAGATCTGACAAGGCCTTATCTAAACGTAACCCACCTGTTTCAATTTTAATTTCCATTCATTTCCTCTTTTAACATTGCAATCAATAAAACAAACACTCCTACTGTCAGATAACTATCTGCCACATTGAATATAGCAAAATTAACAAAGTCTAAGTGAAACATATCCACCACAAAGCCTTGACTAACGCGATCGATAAAGTTCCCTAGACCACCTGCAATAATCAAAACCAATCCAAGAACTGTCCAGAAGGAATCCTCTATATGCTTATGCAGATACCAGATAGCCCCTGCCATAACTACAAGAGTTATTACTGCAAAAAACCACTGCTGATCTTGGAGCATTGAAAAGGCTGCCCCTCTATTTTGCAGATAGGTTAAACTCACCAGATTTGGAATCCATGGTTTAACCTCACCGAGAGCAATATTCTGAACGACATAAGCTTTCACCAATTGATCTAACACTATTAAGACTGCTATGATTCCTGCTACTATTCCTCTTTTTTTCATGACTTCCTCTTCTGATCAAAATACTCTTGCATAACCTCAACGAATAAAGTCCCCGCTTGGCTCAAGTCTACTTCCTCTCGCTTGACATAAACCATGCGATTATTGAGATTATCATTTAGCGGAATAACGGTGATCCCATTAACACTGTCGCTATCCAAGAATCCAGAACCAGTCGCATAAGCATTTGTTCTTTCAAGAATTCCGTTTAAGGTTGCACGGTCGGTTACATTGAACATTTGAGAGCTAGCACTTGTATCCACAAAGTTTTCAGAGTAGTAGAGATATTCATCCTTTTCTTGTGTAAATCGAACAGTCGGTAAATCTACTAAATCATCCATGATCAGTTCTTTTTTCTTGGCTAAAGGATGGTCTTCACGCAGATAAATATGCGTTTGGAAAGAGATCAACTCAATCACTTCAAGACCTAATTTTTCAATCCGTTGCATGATACCCTTTTGGTTTTGATTGTTGAGGTAAATAATCCCAATCTCACTATGACCTTGGGCTACTTCATCCAAAATCTGAACAGTTGTAGATTCAAAAATACGGAAATTTTTATAGTCTGGGTACCGTTGAGAAAAAGTTGTGATAGTCGGTGGCAAGAAATCATAGTGCTGGCTGGCTATTGAAAACTCATCCTTTTCCTCTTCAGGATTGGCATACTGGTTCTGGAAAATATCAAATCCTTTAACCAACTCTTGGGCCTTTTCATAAAATTCCATTCCACGACGAGTAAGAAAGGTACCCGAACTAGTTCTGCGGAAAATCTTGAACCCTAGCTCTTTCTCCAAGTCTCTGACAGAAATAGATAGACTGGGTTGGCTAACGTACATTTTCTCAGCCGCTTCACGAAAAGTACCACTATTAGCAATAGCAACAACGTAGCGTAATTGTTGAATATTCATGATTTCTCCTTCGATTTCTATCTTATCATTATACCATAAATCAAGCCTATCCAACAAAGGAAAATCATAAGACAGTTACTTCTAAGAAAAGCAAACAAAAAACACCTTTCAAATTAGATGAAAATCTAACTCCAGGTGTCGTTATTAAGATTATTTAGCTGCTGCGTAGAGTTCGTCTACTTTATTCCAGTTGATAACTGAGAAGAAAGCTTTGATGTAGTCAGGACGAACGTTACGGTATTTCACGTAGTAAGCATGTTCCCAAACATCCAAGCCCAAGATTGGTTTTTTACCTTCTGAGATTGGTGTGTCTTGGTTTGCAGTTGAAGTTACTTCAAGTTTACCTTCTTGGTTAACAACCAACCATGCCCATCCAGAACCAAAACGAGTTGTTGCTGCTGCAGTGAATGCTGCTTGGAATTCTTCGAATGAACCGAAAGTTTCATCGATTGCTGCTGCAAGTTCTGCTGAAGGCGCAGTTTTTTCAGGAGTCATCAATTCCCAGAAAAGAGCGTGGTTCAAATGTCCACCACCGTTGTTGATAAGCGCTTGACGGATATCAGCTGGGATAGATTCTACATCAGCAAGCAAAGCTTCGAGGTCTTCACCAATTTCAGGGTGTTTTTCAAGAGCTGCATTTGCATTGTTAACGTAAGTTTGGTGGTGTTTGTCATGGTGCAAGTGCATTGTTTCAGCATCGATGTATGGTTCCAATGCATCGTAAGCGTATGGAAGATCTGGTAAGATAATAGCCATCTGTAATACCTCTTTTTCTTTCTATATAAAGATGATAACGCAATCATCCTATTTTTTCAAGTTATTTGCTCAATTTGACTGGCTAGCAATCTGCAACAAAGCCTTCTCAAACAAGTAGTCTTTCTCATAAACTCCTGTCTTAATTTGGTAATCAGCTTGGATGAGATGACGAATAGAATTCTGGAGAAAATCAAGGGATAGTCTTCGAGAATCACGAAGGGCAAATTTGATTTGGTAGGGATTCGGATTGCGACCAAGATAGTGACCTAAACTGCTGACCATCTGGGACTCTGTCTGACCTGACTCTTGCAAAATTTTCACTTGTGTATAGAGTCTGAACTGCCCCAACATAATGGCAATCAGTTTAATCTCATCTTCTCCCTGCAAAGTCAAATCTTTACTAAATCACGTGCCTGATCAATCTTCTTAGTCAATATTAACTGAGTTAAATCAAAGATATTATCCTGCAAAGTCTTTGGTATGGCCTCAACAATGTCTTCTTCGGTAATCCGGTCATCATCCTTATAAGATTGTAAGAAGAGTAGGTTTTTCTGAATTTCACTGAATTGAAAACCTGATTTGATAAGTAACTGTTCAAAGGATTTTCCATCAAAGGTAAGTCCTTGTTCCTGAGCCCACTTTTGAAAATAAGCTCGCATCTCTTGTTCTTTTGGTTCAAGAGCTTCAAAAATCTTGGCATCCCTCTTTAGAATTTTAACTAGACGTCGCTTGCTGTCTAGTTTACCTTCAGCAAAAATGACTAATTTACTCGTCGGAGATGGATTTTCCAAATATTCTTCAAAAGCCTTAAGCTCGTCATCAGATAGATAGCGCTTTTTAGCTGTTGTTATATCGAGAAAATGATCTAAAATAACAATTTTTTCATCCGCAAAGAAAGGAAGACTGACCAGCTCTAGTTCCAAGCTTTTGTAGTCTACTTCTTTCATATCAAAATAAGCAAAGTTCAAATCAGCAGAATCGTAGCCGATTTGCTTTAGCACCTGAGTTTTCATGACTTCATACTGTCCTTGATCAGCGCCTGTAAACAAGGTCAAACTAGGTAAATTTGATAAAGATAGCTTTTGGCTTTCTTCTATTGCTAGCATCATTTCTCCTTTCTTTTTAGTTTCACTTTTATTTAATCAATATAATTCAATCTACCACGGAAATCTTCAAGGTTTTCATAACCTTTTTCCGCCATAATTTCTTTGAGTTCCTTAGTAATACGTTCAAAAGCACCCACACCTTCTTTATGAAGAGTAGTTCCTACCTGCACCATGCTGGCACCACATAGGATATGTTGAAAAGCATCACGTCCTGTTAATACTCCACCAGTTCCGATGATTTGAATTTCTGGATTCAAGCGTTGATAGAAAGCATGGACATTTGCAAGGGCTGTTGGTTTGATGTATTCTCCACCAATCCCACCAAAGCCATTCTTAGGACGAATCACGACCGACTCGTCTTCAATATAAAGACCATTTCCGATAGAGTTAACACAGTTGACAAACTTGAGCGGGTATTTGTTGAAAATCGCTGCAGCTTGATCAAAATGAACAATATCAAAATAAGGTGGAAGCTTAATTCCTAAAGGTTTTGTAAAATACTCAAAGACTTCTGTTAAGATACGATCTGTAGTTTCAAAGTCATAGGCAATCTGAGGTTTACCTGGAACATTTGGACATGAGAGATTGAGCTCAGTCAACCCACGAAAATCACTCTCTTGAACCTTTTTCAAGATGGTGTGAGTTTCCTCTGGAGACATTCCAACTAATGATAGAAAGAAGGTACGATTTGGTTCCTTTTCTTGCAATTCCAAAAGGTAGTTCAAGTAATAGTCTAAACCATTATTTGGCAGACCCATCGAGTTAATAGAACCTAGTGGAACATCTTGGTAGCGTGGTTCAGGATTCCCCTGACGAAATTCCAAGGTTGCTGTTTTAGTGACAAAGGTTCCTGCTGCTGAGTTTTTGACACTTTCCAACTCCTCAACCGTCATACAAGCAACTCCTGCCGCATTCATCAAGCAATTGTCAAACTCAAAACAAGCAATCTGTGTTTTAGTTGATACCATGATTCTGTTCCTCCAGATTCCTTTTTATATCTATTATTATACCATACTTTAACTTTTGCTTTTCAATAAAACCATTTCCATAGAAAAGGTTCGTTTTTTAGCAAGTTTTGAATCAGTTGTATCAAATTGAAAGAATTTTTAGAAAATTTGTGTTTTTTTCTTTACACTGAAAAAATTTTCTGCTATAATGACTCATGTAATAAAATATGACAACAAAAAGGAGAACGATATGACATCTGCTAAAGAATATATCCAAAGCGTGTTTGAAACTGTAAAAGCTCGTAACGGGCATGAGGCTGAATTTCTCCAGGCGGTTGAAGAATTCTTCAGCACTTTGGAGCCTGTCTTTGAAAAACACCCTGAGTATATTGAAGAAAATATCTTGGCACGTATCACTGAGCCAGAACGCGTAATTTCTTTCCGTGTTCCATGGGTTGACCGTGATGGAAAAGTTCAAGTTAACCGTGGTTACCGTGTTCAATTTAACTCAGCTGTTGGACCATATAAAGGTGGACTTCGTTTCCACCCAACTGTAAACCAAGGGATCTTGAAATTCCTCGGATTCGAACAAATCTTTAAAAACGTTTTGACTGGACTTCCAATCGGTGGAGGTAAAGGTGGATCAGACTTTGATCCTAAAGGCAAAACTGATGCTGAAGTGATGCGCTTCTGCCAAAGCTTCATGACTGAATTGCAAATACATCGGACCATCTCTTGACGTACCTGCTGGTGATATCGGTGTTGGTGGACGTGAGATTGGTTACCTTTATGGACAATACAAACGCCTCAACCAGTTTGATGCTGGTGTCTTGACTGGTAAACCTCTTGGATTTGGTGGTAGCTTGATTCGTCCAGAAGCAACTGGTTACGGTTTGGTTTACTACACTGAAGAAATGCTTAAAGCAAACGGCAATAGCTTTGCTGGTAAGAAAGTTGTGATTTCAGGTTCTGGTAACGTAGCTCAATACGCTCTTCAAAAAGCAACTGAACTTGGTGCAACTGTTATCTCAGTATCTGACTCAAATGGTTATGTCATCGATGAAAATGGTATCGACTTTGACCTTCTTACAGACGTTAAAGAAAAACGCCGTGCTCGTTTGACTGAGTATGCTGCAGAAAAACCAACTGCTACTTACTACGAAGGTTCCGTATGGACTTACACTGGTAACTATGACATCGCTCTTCCATGTGCAACTCAAAATGAGATCAATGGTGAAGCTGCGAAACGCTTGGTTGCTCAAGGAGTTATCTGTGTATCTGAAGGAGCTAACATGCCTAGTGACCTTGAAGCTATCAAAGTCTACAAGGAAAATGGAATCCTTTACGGACCTGCCAAAGCTGCCAATGCTGGTGGGGTAGCTGTATCAGCTCTTGAAATGAGCCAAAACAGCCTTCGCCTTTCATGGACACGTGAAGAAGTTGATGGTCGTCTCAAAGATATCATGACTAACATCTTCAACACAGCTAAACAACTGCAGAAACTTACGGTCTTGGAACTGACTACCTTGCAGGTGCAAATATTGCAGCCTTTGAAAACGTAGCAAACGCTATGATTGCACAAGGGATTGTGTAAGATAAATCAACACAAAAATCCTCAATCACTGTACTGACCCCAAAAAGTTAGACAAATAATTATTGAAAGGATTTAGTTCTGTACTGCACAGGACTAAGTCCTTTTAGTTTTACCTTAATTCGTTTGTTGTTGTAATAATCAATATAGTCTACAATAGCCTGTTCCAATTGGTTAAGTGATTGGAAGGTCTTCTCATAGCCATAAAACATTTCGGATTTCAAAATGCCAAAGAAAGATTCCATCATGCCATTGTCTGTGCTGTTCCCCTTACGTGACATGGATGGCTGAATCCCCCCTACTCTCTAAGAACTGATGATAAGAATTGTGTTGGTATTGCCAGCCCTGGTCACTATGGAGAATAGTATTCTCGTAGTATTCCTCTGAGAAGGCTTGTTCTAACATCGTCTTTACTTGTGCTAAGTTCGGTGACCTAGAAAGATTATAGGCGATAATTTCGCTATTAAAGCCATCCAAAACTGGCGATAAATAGAGCTTTTGACTGCTTGATGGAATGGCAAACTCTGTCACATCTGTGTAGCACTTTTCCATTGGTTTAGAGCCTTCAAATTGACGTTGAATGAGGTTATCTGCTTTCTTGCCAACGTCTCCTTTATGAGAAGAATACTTGCGTTTCTGTCGCATTTTAGCTTGTAAATTGAGTACTTTCATCAAGCGTTGAACTCTTTTATGATTGACCAGATAACCACAATTTCTTAGTTCTAAATGAATCCGACGATAACCATAATTTCCCTTGTGTTCGGTAAAAATGGATTGAATTTTATCTTTAAGCTCTTGGTCCTTATCTGGTTTGTTTAGCTGTTTCAAGTGATAGTAGTAGGTAGAACGAGCGAGTTTAATGGCTTTTAGAAGAATATCTAACGAAAAATCAGCGATTAATTCTCGAACAATTTCCGTCTTTCTTCTTTCTCTTTTTCCTCCTTCAATCGGAGTTCTCTCAACTTTTTTAGAATGGCATTCTCCGCTCTTAGGTATTGCAGCTCTTCTTGTAGACGCTCTAACTCTGTCAATTCCTCAGGCTTTTTCTTCGGTTTACGTCCCATTTTAGATGGTCTCCCTCTTGTTTTCTCAACAATAGTATACCCGTTTTTCTTATATTGTGCCAGCCAATTTGAAAGCATTCCTTGGTTTGGGAGAGCATAATCAAGGCTGACACTTCTACGTGAACGACCTTCAAGTAAGACTTTATCAATCATTTCTTGTTTTAGTTCTGGAGAATAATAACAATTCTTACCTTTCTTGACAATCTCTATTCCATAACGGTCAATTAATTTCACCATGTACTTTAGCCCAGAAAAATCTACATCAAATCTTTTTGAAAGCTCCTTGAAGCTATGACCTTGATTCCTAAGTGAATAGATCTGAACTTTATCCTCATAAGTTAATTTCATAATAAAATACCCCCAAAGTTAGATTTTTTCTGTCTAACTTTGGGGGTGCAGTTCACACTTCGATTGGGGATTTTTATTTTGGTTTTAAAAAGAGCTCTCTTAATTTTTTTGTGAACTTAAAATTAATAGTTATTTTACGATAACTAAGGAAAAAGAAAGACATTCGACAATTTCATTTGTTACTTTATCAATGTTTATATCTTCTTTGTCATTTATAATCATAGGAACAATATAAGAAAGACTTAAAGCTAAATATAGCGAACGATCCTTTCATTTGACCAATCTCGGATAACACCATTTTCTTTAAATTGATTCAAAACAGGACTAATCGGATTAATGATAGAGTGTACAATGATATTTCCTAACTCTTCAGAAATAGTTTTATCAATAAATGAACGACTCAAAAGAATTTTAACTTTCATTTTATTGTTATGAATAAAAATTAACCTATCCCGAACGATGCTTCTTAGAAAAAGTGAAAAAGATTTTTGCTCTATTGTAAATCTCTTATCCGAAAAATCAGCAATCACTTCTGGAATAACTTGCTCTAGAAATGTAGATAAAATAGCATCTAGGATACCTTCCTTGGTTTTAAAATAACTAAAAACGGTTCCTTCTGAGACTCCAGCGTGTTCAGCAATAAGATGAGAAGTTGTATTTTCAAAACCAATCTCTGAAAATAATTTTAAACTTGACATTAATACTTGACGTTGTTTTAAACTTAAGCTACTGGATTTTAATGTCTCTGCGAACTTATATTCTATAGTTTCCATTGCTAACTCCTCCCTATCTATTCTTTTATCTTGATAATTCTTTTACCACGAGTATGCCCTAATTTCAGACTATGATAAGCCTCTCTAACAGACTCCAGAGAAAAACTATACTCTTTCTTAATATTTAGCTGAACTTTTCCATCTGAGACCATCTCCTCTAGAACTTTTAAATCATCATATGTAGAATGTCTTGGCCCAGTGAACTGAGCCCCTTTTATCATAACAAATGGTGAAGGTACTAAAGTTCCAATATCAGTTCCGTTCAATCCAAGATGGAAAGCTAACTTAACGTAATCACCACCATAGCAATCCAAGAATTTTGTAATAGGTTTTGGAGCTACTGATAAAAGAGACTTTTGGACATCCTCTTCATAAGATACTGGTATAGCACCTAAAGACTCTAAATATTCTGCATTATTCTTGCTAGCAATACCAATAACAGTTGCGCCCTTAGCAACCGCATACTGAACTGCAATACTTCCAATACCACCTGAAGCAGCCGAAATAACTACAACATCTTTTGAATTTAAATGAATTCTTCTAAAAGCACCACCGACTGTTAAAGAGGCCACCCCCATAGTAGCAGCATGATTCATGTCAATCCTCTCTGGTTTCAATGCAATTTCTGATTCATAAACACAAATTTCTGTTGCTAACGCACCCCTCTTAGTACCAAGTCCAGGATCACTTATTATTGTTCCAAAAACCTTGTCACCTACTGAAAAACGGCTCACTCCTTCACCAATCTCTGTTATAACACCAGCAAAATCCCTAGCGACACCTCTTGGAAATAAAGATGATTTTGATTCAAACCAACGACTTGGTTGTTTTAATTTTGTTAAGAAAGTCAAAAAACGAAGTGGCTTTGCCCCCTCGAAAGTTTTATAATCAATAGGATTTAAACCAACAGCAAATACTGCTACCCTAACTTGATTCATTTTTAATGGTTCAGATGTAATATTTACTAAATCTAGAACTTTCTCATCACCAAAACGATTATACTTTATTGCTTTAATAACCATTATCTAATTCTCCTAATCCCTAATGAATTGAGTGAGTACTCAATTCATTTTTTATAAATTATACGCTTATTCTTCAAAGAAATCAACTGCTCTATGATTTTTAAACAAAAAGACCTACCCTACTGGATAGATCTTTGTTATCTTACAATTTACCTGCTACTGCATCCAACAATTCTTGGATTTTCGCTTGGTTGCTTCCTCCTGCCATGGCCATGTCTGGTTTACCACCACCACGTCCATCGACGATTGAAGCTAATTCTTTGATCACATTACCTGCGTGTACATCTTTTGTCTTGCTAGCTACAAGGACATTCACCTTGTCACCGATTGCTGCGACGAGAACAAGCACATCAGAGTAATCTTTTTGTTTCCAGTTATCCGCAAAAGTACGAAGGGCACCTGCATCTGATACAGAAACTTGGCTGGCAATGTAACGGTGACCGTTTGCTTCTTGAACATTCTTGAAGACATCACCTGCCACCGCTGCTGCTGCCTTTTCCTTCAATTCAGCATTTTCTTTTTGTAATTGACGGAGTTGCTCTTGAAGTCCTTCAACTTTGTGAGGTACTTCTTTGAGTTGAGGAGCTTTCAAGGTTGCTGCGACTGCTTTCAGAGCGTCTTCTTGTTCACGATAAGCTTCGAAGGCTTCCTTACCAGTCACTGCCAAGATACGACGAGTTCCTGATCCAATCCCTTCTTCTTTGACAATCTTGAAGAGACCGATTTCAGAAGTATTGCCAACGTGAGTACCACCACAGAGCTCAACTGAGTAATCACCAATGGTGACAACACGGACTTCTTTACCGTATTTCTCACCAAAGAGGGCCATAGCTCCCATTTCTTTAGCGGTGTCAATGTCTGTCTCAACTGTTTCCACTGCGATGGCTTCCCAGATCTTCTCATTGACTTGTTGCTCAATAGCACGCAATTCTTCTGGAGTCACGGCTTGGAAGTGGGTGAAGTCGAAACGAAGGAATTCTACTTCATTAAGTGATCCTGCTTGAGTGGCATGGTGACCAAGGATATTGTGAAGAGCTGCATGGAGCAAGTGAGTAGCTGTGTGGTTCTTCATGACACGATGGCGACGGTTGGTATCGATAGCCAAGGTGTATTCTTGGTTCAAAGCAAGAGGAGCAAGAACTTCAATAGTATGGAGTGCTTGTCCGTTTGGTGCTTTTTGAACATCTGTCACCGTCGCTACGACGTTTCCTGCAGCATCCATGATCTGACCGTGGTCCGCAACCTGTCCACCCATTTCAGCATAGAATGGTGTTTCTGCAAAAATCAATGATGCAGTCCCTTCAGATACAGCTTCTACTTCTTCATTGTCCGCTACGATAGCCACCAACTTAGAAGGCAACTGGCTGGCATTGTAGTTGAAGACACTTTCTACAGTAATGTTTTGAAGGGTTTCATTTTGCATCCCCATAGATCCACCTTTGACAGCAGATGCACGCGCACGTTCTTGTTGTTCCTTCATGGCTGCTTCAAAACCCTCACGGTCTACAGTCATTCCTGCTTCTTCAGCGATTTCTTCTGTCAACTCTACTGGGAATCCGTATGTATCATAGAGTTTAAAGACATCTTGACCGGCGATGACAGATTGACCTTTTTCTTTCAAGTCTGCTACGATGCCTTGGGCAAAGTGTTGACCTGAGTGAAGGGTACGAGCAAATGACTCTTCTTCGCTCTTAACGATTTTTTCGATAAAGTCACGTTTTTCAAGCACTTCTGGGTAGTAGCTTTCCATGATTTTTCCAACAGTTGGAACGAGTTTGTAAAGGAAAGGCTCATTGATACCCAATTTTTGACCATGCATAGAGGCACGACGGAGGAGACGACGAAGGACATAACCACGACCTTCATTTCCAGGAAGCGCACCATCACCGATAGCAAATGAAAGAGAACGGATGTGGTCAGCGATGACCTTGAAGCTCATATTGTCGCCATCTTGGTCGTAAACCTTACCAGATAATTTCTCAACTTCACGGATGATTGGCATGAAGAGGTCAGTTTCAAAGTTTGTCTTAGCCCCTTGGATAACCGCCACCAAACGCTCCAAACCAGCGCCCGTATCAATGTTTTTGTGTGGCAATTCTTTGTACTCGCTACGAGGAACAGCAGGGTCAGCGTTAAATTGTGACAATACGATGTTCCAGATTTCGATATAACGGTCGTTTTCGATATCTTCTGCAAGAAGACGAAGACCGATGTTTTCTGGGTCAAAGGCTTCTCCACGATCGAAGAAGATTTCTGTGTCAGGTCCAGAAGGTCCAGCACCGATTTCCCAGAAGTTGTCTTCGATTGGGATCAAATGACTTGGATCTACTCCCACTTCAATCCAGCGGTTGTATGAATCCTTGTCATCTGGATAATAAGTCATGTAAAGTTTGTCTTTAGGGAAGTCAAACCACTCAGGACTTGTCAAAAGCTCATATGCCCATGTAATTGCTTCGTCACGGAAGTAATCCCCGATTGAGAAGTTCCCCAACATTTCAAACATAGTATGGTGACGGGCAGTCTTCCCTACATTTTCGATGTCGTTAGTACGGATGGCTTTTTGGGCATTGGTAATACGTGGATTTTCAGGGATAATAGTTCCATCAAAGTATTTCTTAAGGGTTGCTACCCCAGAGTTGATCCACAAAAGTGTTGGGTCATTTACTGGAACCAAACTCACTGATGGTTCTACAGAGTGACCTTTGGTTGCCCAGAAATCAAGCCACATTTGGCGTACTTGTGCACTAGATAATTGTTTCATATGTATCTCCTTTTTACTAATTTGATTGGCTTTCTAGCATTTCCACATAGTCGATAGCGACACAGAGGGAGATGACTAGGTCAGCATAAGATTCGTCATAGACGGTTACGGTATAGGTAGAGGTTAAATGGAAGAGTTCCTTGGTAATCTCAGCAATCACTTGGTCACGGTCGTCCAGCAATTTAAAATTCAAATCTCAGACATTTCCTTCGATGCGAAGGCCGAGATTGTCAAACTCATACTTATCCTTCCAGAAAGTCAACTTCTTCCGAATATAAAAATGATCGCCGTTACTCAGTTGAATTTCAAAACGAGGTAGGAAAGTTAAGACTTCCTTACTAATCTCACTGACCTGTTCACCAGCAACATCATAGATGGTAAAAGTTTTAGGAATCTTAAAAAATGAACCTTCAACCTGATAGGCGACATTGCCCAACTCATCCTTGATATCAAAGCGTTCACCACCTAGACGAAATTTTTGTTTAACAAGAAATGTTCTCATAAACACCTCCAAAAATAAAAGACAAATCCATATCACGAAGGGCGAAAAACCGCGGTACCACCTTCATTCAATGAACTTGTCATTCTTTGATTCTTATGCAATTGTTAGATTGAGTAGCATGATTTTCTATCTTAGATGGCTCGCAGCACCGCCAATTCTCTGAACTAAGATGGAGAGAAAATCAATTCTCAACTTTCTTATTATATCGTTTTTTTAAGTCTGCGTCAACTGTGAAATAATCCCCATTTAAATAACCAAATCCCTATATATCTGATTACTTTTTCAGGATATATTTTTTCTTACTACCATTTTTCTTTTTATCCCAACTTTTATTCCAAGTTTTCGAATTGCTATACATAAATACGAAATATTTGCAAATATAAAGTAACCTATCACCAAATGTATGGAATCAGTTGTTAGGTATTGTCGATCCAAGCCATCCTTTAAATGGAATAGTATAATTGTTTCGTTAACAATCAAAAAGGTTGGCCAGTAACTTTTTTTGAAAAAAGTAGACATTTTCATGATTTGTTATCGCTTTCTATTATTATAAACTCAGTATAGTCATTTAGTTTTAAAAAAGCGCTCTAGACATTCAAAGATATTTGGGACTTCCCTTAATAAATCTGTCACTTTCTTTTTCAAGACAGCCCAAGCTTGCTCAATGGGATTCAAATCTGGTGAATAAGGTGGTAGAGGTAAGAAAAAGTGTTTATCTTTGACGCAAAGTTCATCCAAAATCTTCTTGGGATGAAAACTAGCATTGTCCATGACAATGACATGAGGTGTCTTCAAAGCAGGCAGGAGTTGCGTTTTGAACCACTTAACAAAGAAGTCGCTCGTCATGCTTTCCTTGTAAATCATAGGAGCTATAAACTCTCCATCTACTTGTCCTGCAACAATTGAAGTCCGCTCAAAACGCCGTCCATTAATCTTTTCATAGACTTTCTCTCCTCTAGGAGCCCGTGCATGAGAACGATAGAGGTAGCGGTCGATTCCTGTTTCGTCAATATATACGACTGGTAAATCTTTTAGATTATCCAAAATATCAAGAAATTCAGCGACTTTCTCTGGCTCTTGTTCCTTAAAGCTAGTCGTCTTTTTTTAAAGTGACATTGATCTGCTTTAAAGCTGCCCATACTGAAGGAACAGCACAATCAAAATGTGCCGCAATTTCCCGTAAAAAAGCATCTGGATGAGTCTCTACAAAGGCCTTCAACTCCTCCAAAGGAATCTTTCGGCTTTTGGCGACTCTCTTTTTCCGCTCTAAGTGCCCTTGTTCACGTAATTTCTTTTCCCATGTGAAGAGAGTTCTGACGCCAACATCAAAAACTTTGGATGCCTCGACATGGCTGTGTCCCTCTTTGATGTAATTTAATGCTCGTTGTTTAAAATCTGTACTATATGCCATAGCTTTATTATAACATGTATTTTATAAACTAATACTCTTCGAAAATCAAATTCAAACCACGTCAGCTTCACCTTGCCGTAGGTATGGTTACTGACTTCGTCAGTTCTATTCACAACCTCAAAACACTGTTTTGAGCAACCTACGGCTAGCTTCCTAGTTTGCTCTTTGATTTTCATTAATACTGGACTAAAATCAAAAAAACATCTTATAATAGTAGTTATGAAACTTACAAACGAAGAAACACAAAAAATTGAACAACTCCTAAGAGATTCATCGTACGCCAAATATCACAAACGTCTACAGATTATTTATTTTCGCTCAAAAGGAAAGAGTTATAAGGAAATCATGGATCTGCTAGATTGTAATAAAACAACTGTTTGGAGGAATTTGAAAAAATATAAGGAGTTTGGTTTAGAAGCTCTTCTTCAAGAAACCCGTGGTGGACGTCATCGAGAATATATGACTTACGAAGAGGAACAAGCATTCCTAAAACGTCATATAGAAGCTGCTCAGGCTGGAGAATTTGTAACTGTCAATCAGTTATTTGAAGCCTATCAAAAAGAGATTGGTCGCACTTCCACACGTGATGGTTTCTATTATCTCCTGAAACGCCATGGTTGGCGAACGGTCACTCCTCGACCTGAACATCCCAAGAAGGCAGGCGCTCAGACAATTGAGACGTCTAAAAATAAAATCTACATTCGAGACCTTAAGTAAGCGCTTTAAAGAGGAGGGGACTTATAACAAAGTACGATTGATGTACCAAGATGAAGCTGGTTTCGGGAGGATCAGTAAGATGAGTTCTTGTTGGGCTCCTCAAGGAATTCGACCTAGCATTCCCTGTCATTATATGCGAGAATATCGCTATTGTTATGGGGCAGTAGATGCTCAGACAGGAGATTCCTTCTTCCTTATTGCTGGAGGATGTAATACTGAGTGGACGAATGAATTTCTACGGCAAGTCTCACAAGCTTATCCAGATGACTATATTTTACTTGTCATGGATAGTGCTATATGGCATAAATCAAGTACCTTAGAGATTCCAAGTAATATTGAATTGGCTTTTATCCCACCTTATACACCAGAAATGAACCCTATTAAACAAGTCTGGAAAGAAATTCGAAAACGAGGTTTTAAAAATAAGGCTTTCCAAACATTGGAAGCTGTCATTGATAAGCTTCAAGAAATTATTCAAGGACTGGAAAAAAGCGTTTTAAAGTCTACTGTCAGCAGACAATGGACGAGGTTGCTTTTTGAAATTAATTGAGTATTAGATAAGAAAAAACACGAAAAAAGTCCTTAAAGCCCGCAAAAGAAAGTGAGGCTAAGGAAAAGAAAATCTCAACGACAGATCCCGAGTGTGGTTGGTTTCACAAGGGCGAACATAAGGAAGTATTTGCCTATTCTGCTCAAGTTGCTTGTGATAAGCATGGTTGGGCCTTGGCTTATACGGTTGAGGCAGGAAATGTTCATGATAGTCAGGCTTTCCCTGCCCTATTTTCAAAGTTAGAGCCATTCTCGCCCCACTATATTATTGCGGATTCAGGTTACAAGACCCCAGCTATTGCCCATTATTTATTAGAGCGAAATATCATTCCTGTTTTTCCTTATACTCGTCCAAAGGGAGTAAAGGGGAACTTAAGGCCTAGTAATTTTGTTTATGATGCAAGTTATGATCATTATGTTTGTCCAGAGAATCAAGTATTAAGCTATCGCACAACCACTCGAGAAGGCTACCGTGAGTATAAGAGTAATCCTAAAGTATGTGTTTCCTGTCCTTTATTATCCATTTGTACCCAAAGCAAGAATTTTCAAAAAGTAGTAACGAGACATGTCTGGAAAGATGCCCTTGAATTTTGTGAGGAGATTCGTCACCAAAGAGAAATGAAAGAGCTCTATAAGAAGCGCAAAGAAACAATTGAACGGCTCTTTGGAACGGCTAAGGAATACCATAATTTGAGATACACTAGAGAGAAAGGAAAGTCCAAAATGGAGGATCAGGTTGGGCTTACTTTGGCGTGTTTAAATATCAAAAAATTGGTGAAATGGATAGGAAATATCCCTTTTTATTTTTCTCAAATACAGATTTTTGAATGGAATATCAGATGATGAGACAAACTATTTTTGAAAACAGAAAAAGACAAACGTCATTTTTGGCGTTTGTCTTCGTTCTGAAGAAGGCTTATGCCTTCTTTTTATATCTCCGTCAATGGTGTTGCAGTGTCTGGTGAAGTATCGTAAACTTGAAAGTCTACTCCAACTCCAAGATCTGCTTGAGCTAACTGATTAACCATGGTCATGTGGGCCAGTTCCTTGATATTATTCTCCTTAGACAAATGGCCTAGGTAAATCTTCTTGGTACGATTACCTAGTGTGCGAATCATAGCATCTGCTCCATCCTCGTTTGAGAGGTGACCAAGGTCAGACAAGATACGCTGTTTAAGTCGCCATGCGTAAGATCCTGCTCGCAGGATTTCAACATCATGATTTGACTCGATCAGATAGCCATCTGCATTCTCGACAATGCCAGCCATACGGTCACTAACATAGCCCGTATCCGTCAGCATAACAAAGCTCTTATCATCCTTCATAAAACGATAAAACTGGGGCGCCACTGCATCATGACTCACACCAAAACTCTCAATATCGATGTCACCAAAGGTTTTTGTTTTACCCATCTCGAAAATATGCTTTTGCGACGAGTCAACCTTACCAAGATACTTACTATTTTCCATAGCCTGCCAGGTCTTCTCATTGGCATAAAGATCCATGCCGTACTTGCGAGCCAGAACGCCCACGCCGTGGATATGGTCTGAATGCTCATGCGTAATCAAGATAGCATCCAAATCCTCTGGTTTACGATTGATTTCACTCAAAAGGCTTGTAATTTTTTTACCAGAGAGTCCTGCATCTACTAAAATTTTCTTTTTGGGTGTTTCCAAGTAAAATGAATTTCCACTGGAACCCGATGCTAAAATACTGTATTTAAAACCGATATCACTCATTCTAGTCTTCTAGTTCATCCTCCCAAATCTCTTCTTTCACGGCATCCTTATCGTATGGAAGTACGATAGTAAAGGTAGATCCCTTGCCATATTCACTCTTGGCCCAGATAAAGCCCTTATGTTGTTTGATGATTTCCTTGGCGATAGCCAATCCTAGTCCTGTTCCCCCTTGGGCACGACTTCTTGCTCGGTCTACTCGATAGAAACGGTCAAAAATCTTTGGTAAATCTTGCTTTGGAATCCCAAGACCTTGGTCGGAGATGGACAAAATCATCTGATCATCCGTGGTTTTCATGGTAACGGTGATTTTCCCACCATCTGGTGAATACTTGATAGCATTATTCAGGATATTATCAATCACTTGGGTCATCTTATCCGTATCAATTTCAATCCAAACAGAGTTAATCGGATAATCTCTCACCAACTCGTATTTCTTCTCATCATCCTGACTTCTCATCTTATCAAAACGATTGAGAATAAAGGTGATAAGGCAGTAAAGTTAATCAACTCGACATCCAAGTGACTGGTCTCATTGTCGATCCGTGAGAGGTGCAAGAGGTCCGTCACCATCCGCATCATACGGTTGGTTTCATCCAAAGAAACCTTGATAAAATCTGGAGCAACTGGTTCTGTTAGGGCTCCTTCGTCCAAGGCCTCAAGATAGGATTTTACACTGGTCAAAGGTGTACGCAATTCATGACTAACGTTCGAAACGAAAAGCCTTCTCTCTCGTTCTTCCTTCTCTTGTTCAGTCGTATCATGTAAGACTGCTACTAGACCAGAGATAAAGCCAGACTCTCTACGAATCAAGGCAAAACGCACGCGCAAGCTGATATACTCGCCATTAACATTTTGGGAATAAATCATCAATTCAGGACTTTGGGTAATGAGATCTCTCAGCTCATACTCTTCTTCAATCTTGAGTAACTCTAAGATATTTTGATTAAGAGCATCATCCCTTTCAACTCCAAGTTGTCTCTTAGCCATGTCATTAATCATGATAATCTGACCACGACGATTGGTCGCAAGTACTCCGTCTGTCATGTAGGACAAGATACTATGCAACCTTTTACTCTCTTGTTCCAGATTTTCTTGAGTCAAACGGATTGCTTCTGACAAATCATTAAGATTGTTAGTGATATTGGTAATCTCTGAGCTTCCTTGCATATCCAAAACCTGAGAATAATCACCAGCAATTAAATCTTGTACCTTTTGATTGATCTGCCTCAAACGAATATTATCACGACGATTCTCCAACAAGAGAAAAGTCACCAGCATAATAAAGCCAATTAAGATGAGGATAAAGATAAAGTCGCTCGTCAAAATTGTTTGTCTAACTACTTCAATCATTATTTCTCATATAATATCCTACTCCACGACGAGTTAGGATGTATTCAGGTCTACTTGGTGTATCTTCAATCTTCTCACGCAAACGCCTAATGGTTACATCAACTGTACGAACATCTCCAAAATAGTCATATCCCCAAACAGTTTCAAGAAGATGTTCTCGGGTAATAACTTGACCAAGATGAGAAGCTAAATGATGTAAGAGTTCGAATTCGCGGTGGGTTAGGTCTAACTCTTCACCATATTTCTTAGCCACGTAAGCATCGGGTAAAATCTCCAAATCGCCAATCTGCAGACTTTGTAATTTCGTTTCAGGTTCTTGGTTATCAACTGAGACAATATCTGTACGACGGAGAAGAGCTTTAACACGGGCCTGTAGTTCACGATTTGAAAATGGCTTGGTTACATAGTCATCCGCTCCAAGTTCAAGCCCAATAACCTTATCAAACTCGCTGTCCTTTGCTGAAAGCATGATAATAGGAACACTACTTGTCTTACGAATAGTTTTTGCGACCTCAAGTCCATCAATCTCTGGAAGCATCAAATCCAAGATAATAATATCTGGTTGCTCAGCTTCAAATTGTTCAAGAGCTTCACGACCATTAAAAGCAGTTACAACTTCATAACCTTCCTTGGTCATATTAAATTTTATAATATCTGAGATGGGTTTTTCATCATCTACAATTAGTATTTTTTTCATTTAGTCACCTTTTTCCTTATCTCATTATACCAAAAAAATGTAAAGAAGACACGCAAGACCGATGCTAGCAGCTTCTTTTCAAGTAGGCTTGCCAGATCTTTTGCTGAGGTTTGGCTAGGGGATAATTGATAAATTCTTCCGGACTTACCCAAAGGACTTCTCTATCTGCATATTCCTGTGTTTCAGTAACTTGGCCTGCAATTATCTGGATATGCCATTTACGATGGCTAAAAATGTGCTTGACCTCTTCAAATCGTAGATCTTGCCACTCAACTTCAAGATCATAGTCCTGTTCAAAACTCTCCTGTGGAGATGGTCCCAGTTCTAGAATTGGCTCCGCTACTTGACTAAAAAGGTCCAAGTCCTGAGTCTGGTCTGAGAATTCATCAACTTCAATCAAGGGAAAATGCCAAAATCCAGCCAAGAGATTTTCACTCTCATTCTTTTCTAATAGAAACTGACCCTGACTATTTTGCACTACAAGAACCTTTAGATAAATAGGGATTGGCTTTTTCTTTGGAGCCTTAATGGGATAGCGATTCATGGTCCCATGTTGGTAAGCAGCACTGAACTCCTTAACAGGACTCTCTTCAGGTCTTGGATTAACAGGAGCCTCAATATCTGAACCTAAATCCATCAAAGCCTGATTGAAATCACCTGGACGATCAGGATCTATCAGAACCTCCATCATAGCTTGAAATATTTTTCGATTGCTTGGATTTCCAATATCATGATTGACTTCAAACAAACGTGCCAAAACGCGCATGACATTGCCGTCTACTGCAGGCTGCGGAAGGTTAAAGGCAATACTAGAGATTGCACCAGCTGTATAAGGACCAATCCCTTTTAAGCTTGAAATACCTTCATAAGTTGACGGAAACTTGCCTTCAAATTCATTCATAATCTGTTGAGCGGCTGTTTGCATATTGCGGACACGAGAATAATAGCCAAGTCCTTCCCAGGCTTTTAATAAGCGATCCTCAGGAGCATTTGCTAAGCTCTCAACAGTCGGAAACCAGTCTAAAAACGTTCATAATAGGGAATGACGGTATCAACTCGAGTCTGCTGCAACATGATTTCAGATACCCAGATATGATAAGGATTCTTACTCCGTCTCCAGGGTAAATCCCGCTTGTTTTCGTCATACCAAGCTAATAGTTTTTGACGGAAAGAGAGAATCTTGTCCTCTTCCCACATGGTCACACCATATTTCTCCAAATCTAACATATTTCTAGTATAGCATAACCTTTTAGGATACTCAAAAAATCAAGATAGGGCTTGTTAAAACTCTCTCTTAAACTCTATTAGAAAATTAGCAATTTAACCTTTCCAAACCAGCTGATTCTATCATTTTCCCTAATTTTTTGATATAATAAATTTAATGATTCTTCAAAGGAGGCATCTATGCGTTTTAATCAATTCAGTTACTATCCTGTAAGCCAGAAAGAAGCTTTACAGGAATTATCCAGCCTTGGATTCAAGCTTGACCAATCAAATTCTGATAAAGAACTGTTTGAAGCTTTTGTTAGAACTTGTTTTTTCAATTACAAAAATACGGATTATCCCCTCTCAACTTTAGCTGTTGATAAAGAAACTGATCTGCTCACTTTCTTCAATTCTAATCGTGAATTAACTGCAGAAATTTTCTATACTGTTGCCTTTCAGTTGCTTGGTTTCAGTTACTTGACAGACTTTGAAGACGGTCTTGTTTTTCACAAAGAAACAGCATTCCCAATTGTATACGGAGATTTGATTGACAATCTCTATCAACTCCTTAACACGCGCACTAAAAAGGGAAATACCTTAATCGATCAATTGGTTAGCGACGGTCTTATCCCTGAGGACAATGATTACCACTACTTCAATGGCAAGAGCTTGGCAACCTTCTCTGCAAACAATGCTATTCGGGAAGTTGTTTATGTAGAAAGTCGTATTGATTCTGATAATGATGGACTGCCAGATCTCATTAAGGTAAACATTATCCGTCCATCTTACCATGGCAAAATTCCAGCTGTTATGACGGCAAGTCCTTACTATCAAGGAACCAATGATAAAGCAAGCGATAAAGCTCTTTACAAAATGGAAGCTGAGCTAGAAGTCAAGGAACCGCATGAAATTTCTCTAGAAAAACCAACATTAGACTTGGTTGAACCTGTTGGAGAAGCTGAACTTGTTTCAGAAGCTGAAGAAAGACTCACTCATATCAATAGCAGCTACACACTTAATGACTACTTCTTTCCAAGAGGATTTGCAAATATCTACGTATCTGGTCTTGGTACCAAGGATTCTCAAGGTCAAATGACCAACGGAGATTACCGCCAAGTTGAAGCCTATAAAAATGTTATTGATTGGCTCAATGGTCGATGCCGTGCCTTTACAGACCATAGTCGTGAACGTCAAGTAAATGCTGACTGGTCAAATGGTAAAGTAGCAACTACTGGACTTTCTTACCTAGGAACAATGTCTAATGGTCTGGCTACTACAGGAGTTGATGGTTTAGAAGTCATTATTGCTGAAGCAGGTATTTCTTCTTGGTACAACTATTATCGTGAAAATGGTCTGGTAACAAGCCCTGGTGGCTATCCAGGGGAGGACTTCGATTCATTAGATGAATTAACTTATTCTCGTAATCTCTTAGCTGGTGACTATATTCGTGGAAATGACGCTCATAAAGCTTCCATAGAAGAACTCAAGAAAAATCTAGACCGTAAAACTGGAGATTATAACCAATTCTGGCATGACAGAAACTACCTACTCAATGCTGAAAAAGTTAAGGCTGAAGTTGTCTTTACCCACGGTTCGCAAGACTGGAATGTCAAACCACTTCATGTCTATCAAATGTTCAATGCTCTTCCAAGTCATATTAATAAACATCTCTTTTATCATAACGGTGCCCATGTTTATATGAACAACTGGCAGTCTATTGATTTCCGTGAATCCATGAATGCTCTTTTGACGCAGAAATTATTGGGGTATGAAACTGATTACCGACTTCCAAGAGTCGTTTGGCAAGACAATACAGCTCCTCAAACATGGATGACTCTTGAAGATTTTGGAAATCAAACTGACCACAAAACTTTCACATTAGGTACTGAAGAAGCTGTCATTGAAAATCATTACCAAGATTCTGACTTTGAACGTTTTGGAAAAACCTACCAAACCTTTAATAATGAATTGTATCAAGGTAAGGTGAATCAGGTTACTATTGACCTTCCAGTGACGGAAGACCTTCATCTCAATGGGCGTGTTAAACTAAATCTCCGTCTCAAATCAAGTACAAACAAATGCTTACTTTCTGCTCAACTTCTCGAACTTGGTCAAAAGAAATACCTACAACCGTATCCAGGAGTCTTGTCTGCTCGTACGATTGATAATGGTCGTTACCACATGCTGGAAAATCTTTGCGAGCTACCATTTAGCCCAAATGCACAGCGCGTCATCACCAAAGGCTACCTCAATCTTCAAAATCGTCATGATTTATTGAAATTGAAGAAGTTAAGCCTGATGAATGGATGGAATTCCAATTTGAACTCCAACCAACTATTTACAAACTAAAAGAAGGCGATACAGTACGTCTCGTTCTTTACACAACAGACTTTGAGATTACTGTACGTGACAATACAGACTATCACTTGACTGTCGATCTTGCACAGTCCAATCTTGAGATACCTTTTCAAAGGGAGGTAACTGTAGATGAACAAAGCCGAGCAAAGACACCAGCTCATCCGAGCCCTAATCACTAAACAAAAAATTCATACCCAAACTGAATTACAAGAACTACTGATTGAAAACGGAGTACAGGTCATACAAGCAACACTTTCAAGAGACATCAACCTGATGAATCTTTCTAAGATTCGTGAAGGTGAACACTCCTATTATTCAATCAACACTGGCTCTACATCCAAGTGGGAAAAACGGCTAGAAGTTTATATGGAGGAAGCCCTCTACATGATGCAACCCGTCCAACACCAAGTTGTTATCAAAACCTATCCAGGTTTGGCACAATCCTTCGGATCTATCTTGGATGCCCTAAACTTCCCTGAAATAGTCGCTACTATCTGTGGAAATGATGTCTGTTTGGTTATCTGCGAGGATAAGGAACAAGCTCAATCTTGCTTTGAACGCCTCAAACAATTTGCACCACCTCTATTTTTTGATCGGTAACAAAAACCCGTGATGGCTATCATCACGGGTTTATTTTATGATTTGCTATTTTCAGCTTGCTTTTTAGTTCTTGCAAGTCTCAAAGCTCTATTTGGATTGAGACGATTAAACAGTTCTTCTAACTTCTTCTCATTCCAGACATCTGCTGCAGAAACAAAATTTCCATCAGCATCTCGGAAAGATATCGGTTTATCTCCCATAGCTATCTCCTAGTCCACAAATTCAAATTCAAACTTACCGATACGAACCAAATCTCCATCCTTGGCGCCACGGGCACGGAGAGCTTCATCGACTCCCATACCTCGCAACTGACGAGCAAATTTCATGACAGACTCATCACGGTCAAAGTTAGTCATATTAAAGAGTTTGATGAGTTTTTCACCTGAAAGTACCCAAGTTGCATCGTCATCACGACTAATTTCAAATGGTTTTTCTTCTTCATCAAAGCCATAATAAACTTCTTCTTCCATTTCTGACTCATCATAAAGAAGGAATTCTGGGGTCTTATCAAGAAGTTCTGCCGTTGCATCTAATAAAGGTGCAAGACCTTGCTTGGTCAAACCTGAGATTGGGAAGATTGGCGGTAATTCTTCAAATTCATCATAATTAGCAGCCAATTTTTTCTTGAACTCTTCAAGGTTTTCCTGACTCTCTGGCATATCCATCTTATTAGCAACAATGATTTGGGGACGCTCCATCAGACGAAGGTTGTAAGATTCCAACTCTTTGTTAATAGCTAGATAATCTTCGTAAGGATCGCGACCTTCACTGGCTGACATATCGATGATGTGAAGGATAACGCGAGTACGCTCAATATGGCGAAGGAACTGAGTTCCCAAGCCCACGCCTTGACTAGCACCTTCAATCAATCCAGGGAGGTCTGCCACTGCAAAGGACTCACCTGATTGGGTACGGACCATACCAAGATTTGGTACAATCGTGGTAAAGTGGTAGGCACCAATTTTAGGTTTTGCAGAGGTAATTACGCTGAGCAGAGTTGATTTTCCAACTGAAGGGAATCCAACCAAACCAACATCAGCAAGAATTTTAAGTTCTAACTGTAATTCGCGCTCCTGACCAGGTTCTCCATTCTCAGAGATCTCTGGAGCAGGATTTTTGGGTGTTGCAAAACGGATATTTCCACGACCACCTCGACCACCGTGAGCAACGATAAACTCTTGGCTGTGCTCAATCAAGTCAGTGATTACTTTTCCAGTTTCTGCATCACGTACAGTTGTCCCTTGAGGTACACGGACAATTAAGTCTTCTGCCCCTCTACCATGCATTCCTTTAGTCATCCCTTTTTCACCCGATTGGGCTTTGAAATGACGATTGTAACGGAAGTCCATCAGGGTACGTAAACCTTCATCTACAACAAAGACAACGTTACCACCTCGGCCTCCATCACCTCCCCATGGACCGCCATTAGGGACGTATTTTTCACGGCGAAAGGCAACCATCCCATCGCCACCATTTCCAGCCTTGACCTTGATCTTAGCTGTATCTAAAAACATACTCATATTCTTTTCTCACTCTAAAAAGGGCTGGGAAATCCCAGTCACCAACTATTACTACTAGCTAGAAAATCTAGCATTTTAAAATCTGCTAAATACACCGATGGCTGTAGCAAAGATACCTGCTAGGGTTACAAATAACATGATTAATACGACAAACATTGTCAATTTTTCAAAAAATGTTTTTTTTCGTTTCCCATTATCACCAAATGCCATTTTTTCTCCTTTACTATAATACTCTAATCTTAATATTCATCAGATACAGGAGCGATTGCCCACAAGATCAAATAAGCAATAAGTCCAGCACCATAACAGAAAGCTAGAACTCCCCAAACCACACGTACAATTGTAGGGTCAATATCAAAATAATTAGCTAAACCAGCGCATACACCACCGATTTTTTGATCTCTACCACTTCTCATAAATTTCTTTTTCATTTTTTATTTCCTTTCTTTGATTCGATTAATCGTTCAAATATTTTCTTAAATGACTCAACTGTTTTCTAGAAGCTTTCAACATACGTCTTGAACCCTTGACCGGCATAGACACTGCTTGTTGTGGTATATAAAATACTGTCTTTAAAATTCGTTTTGTAACAGGTTCATCTGCAGTCAATTCTTTTTCAAAATTATTCGAAATAATAACATCTAGATAGAATTCATGTACTCTCTTAGCAAAATTCTCAGCTGAAATTTCATACAATTTTTCAGCCAAAAGTTTTTCATCCATCTTTGGAGTTGCAATTAAAGCTTCTAAAATAGCCCCTGCTAGATCTCTCTCTTCATAATAAAGAGTTCCAAACATTTTATGATTGATGAGGTTATCAAGATAGGGATTTCCATGAGCTATTACCGGAGTCTTACTTGCAAGACTTTCAAGATAGGTCAAACCTTGCGTCTCACTAGTTGAAGCTGAGATAAAGAAGTCAGCCGCCTTATAGTAAAGTGCGGTCTCACTTGGGGCAATCATACCAGTAAAGATAACAGAATCTTGAATCTGTAAATCTGATGCTTGCTCCTTGAGATTTCCAGATAAGGACCATCTCCAGCTACGACTAATTTAACATTTTGCTCTTCTTTAAGAACATCTGGAAATGCTGCCAGAACGGCTTGAATGTTCTTCTCGTAAGAAACACGCGAAAGGCTAAGAAGCATCTTTTCATCTTCCTTAATACCTAGTTTAACCCGTAAGTCTGCGATATGTTCTGGTCCAATCTCTGGTCGTTCAAACTTGGCTAGCTCAATCCCTGTAGGAATAACACGCTTTTCAACTTTTACCTTATAATCTGATAGAAGGTCGCGCACAATTTCACTTGGACAGATCACTCCATCAACATCATGAAGGAAGCCTCTCACAAGATACTTGACCATACCTGGACGAATCAACATTCCTTTAGCAATATAGTGGACATAATCTTCGTACTGGGTATGATAGGTATGAATAACAGGGATTTTCAACTCACGCGCTATCCAAATCCCTAATAAACCAAGAGAAAACTCAGTCTGCGTATGAATAATATCAAGCTTGTATTGTTTTGCTATCTCAAGAGCTTTTGTAAATCCACGATAGGCGAAACGACGATCTTTAAAGGCAAAGAAAGGAACACTAGGGATACGAATAATCTGCCAGTCTTCATAACGATTGACATCCTTGTCTGTTGTTGTAAAGATAAAGACGGCATGTCCTTGCTTTTCAAGTTCTGTTTTTAAGGTTCGAATACTGGTCGCAACACCCGAGACCTGCGGGAAATAAGTATCTGTAAATAATCCAATTCGCATATACTACCTCATTTTTTTCCTAAAGCTGCTTGCTCCCGATAGAATTTTAACCAGATTTCAAGAAGATGCTCTTCTGAATATTCTCTTGAAATGGCCTTAGCCTTTTCTTTTAATTCTTTTAGTGCTTCTGGATGCTCGCGATATTCCAAGATAGCCGCTTTCATCTCTTCTACATCACTTGTTGGTCTGTAATTTCCTTCAAGAATGACCTTGTAAAGATCTAAATCACGAAGCATAATGGGTGCTTCACAACTCGCAGCCTCTAAAATAGTCATTGGAAAGAGCTCGTTATAACTTGGAAGCAAGAAAAGATCAGCCAAGGCATAGAATTCTCTCATCCTTTCTGGATCAACAATCCCTGGGAAAATTAGATTTTCAGGAGGGTTATCCATAATCTTTTTATAGCGTTCATAACCATCCGTTATTCCCCCAAAAGAGAAGCCACCAGCCCAAATAAAAGTGATATCAGGTAATTCCTCAGCTAGAGTGATAAAGTCATCTATTCCTTTACGCTTCTGAACCTGACCTGCACCAACGACTACAAACTGATTCTCATCAATCCCCATATCTTTACGAAGTTGTTCAACTTGCTCTATAGGAAGTGGATGCCATTTTTCTTTGTTGACAAAATTAGGAATATAGGTCACTTTTTCACGTGGAATTCCAGCAGCAACCAAATCCTCAATGAAGGTAGGATTGACCACAACCAGATGCTCCATACGGTCATAAAAAGAAAATACATAGCGTTTGACAATCCCCTTTAAGAAGAATGGAATCTTCAAACTACCTTCCAAAGTATCCGGTAAGAAGTGAACATAGCCAATCTTACGTCCAGAACGTTTCTTCTGAAAGGTCGAGAGGTAATAAGGAAAATCAATCGTATGAAAATGAGTAACATCCGCTTCGATTGGAAGATTTTCTGTTACGATCAGTTGGTCTTTCGCATCTCGTTTTAAAAGCTGCACCAGTTCACGATAAGCGCCAGACACACCTTGGCCTGCCACTTTTTCACTTGAACTTAGCATGTTGATGCGTAATTTCTCTTTTTCCATAGTAACCATTATACCATTTTCTTCAAATAAAATCAGCAAATAAAAAGAGAGATAGCATAAAAGCTGGGAATTCCTGGCGTCTACACTATTTCTCTTTTCATAATATACTTACTTGATACCTAAAGCGATACGAGCGTAACGGCTCATTTTCTCAACTGTCCAAGCTGGATACCATACTAATTTAACTTCAACGTTAGTAACTTCTGGAACATCTGTCATAGCATCATAGATTTGGTCAGTTAAAAGATCTGCCAAGGGACAACCCATGGTTGTCAAGGTCATATCAATTTCAGTCTCACCTGTATCGCCATCAAAACGAATCTCGTAGATCAAGCCTAGATTGACAATATCAATCCCCAATTCTGGGTCAATCACTTCTTCTAGCGCTGTCAAAATACGTGTTTTGATATTTTCAATTTGCTCTTCTGTATAAGCCATCTTCACTCTCCCTCAACTTAATCTTCAATGAAATCGCGAAGTGGTTTGCTTCGACTTGGCTGGCGAAGTTTTCTCAAAGCTTTTGCTTCAATTTGACGGATACGTTCACGAGTCACGTTGAAGACTTTACCAACATCTTCCAAGGTACGCATTTTCCCATCATCAAGACCAAAACGGAGACGCAAGACATTTTCTTCACGATCTGTAAGAGTATCCAAGACTTCATCCAACTGCTCACGCAAGACGATACGAGTTGTATAGTCCACTGGATTTTCAATCACTTCGTCCTCGATAAAGTCACCAAGATGGCTATCGTCCTCTTCCCCGATAGGGGTTTCTAGAGAAACAGGTTCTTGGGCAATCTTGAGGATTTCACGAACTTTGTCAGGTGTCATATCCATGCGTTCAGCGATTTGTTCAGGAGTTGGATCTTGTCCCAACTCTTGAAGAAGATTACGTTGTTCACGAACAAGCTTGTTAATGGTTTCCACCATGTGAACTGGGATACGGATGGTACGAGCTTGGTCAGCAATGGCACGAGTAATGGCCTGACGAATCCACCATGTCGCATAAGTTGAGAATTTGAATCCTTTAGAATAGTCAAACTTATCAACGGCCTTCATCAAGCCCATGTTTCCTTCTTGGATCAAGTCAAGGAACTGCATTCCACGTCCGACATAACGTTTAGCGATAGATACTACCAAACGAAGGTTCGCTTCTGCAAGGCGTTGTTTAGCTTCGATATCACCCGCTTCAACTGCAAGGGCCAATTCTTTTTCCTCTTCATTTGTAAGCAGAGGAACAACCCCGATTTCTTTCAAATACATACGGACTGGGTCATTGACCTTAGCTGAGGTTGAACCAATCAAATCTTCATCAGTCAACTCTGGTTCTTCCTCAGTGCTCAAAACACGCGCACTTGGATTTCCTTCGTTGTCCGTAATTGAGATACCAGCATCTTGAATACGTTGCAAAAGATTCTCAATACCTTCCACATCTAAAGTGAAGGGAATTACGAGGGCGTTATTGATTTCATCATCAGTTGCTGTACCAGTTTTTTTATGATTGCGAATAAATTCCGCTACTTGGACGTCAAAGGTTGTTACTTCTTTTTGTTTTGTTGCCATTCTTACTCCATTCTTCTTTTTTGGGCAATTAAGCGTTCTAGCTCTTCTAATGCGGTGTCTGTATCACCGACATGGCTAGCTTCCTGAACTTTCTTTTTAATTTGCAGATTTTCCTGATTCAAGAGAGCTCTTTTTCGAGACTCTTCCACTTCAGCTAACTCGTGAGGGGACATCTCAGGTGGCAAATCTAAGGCTAGGACTTGATACCAAGCACTCTCCACTTCTCTGGTCTGATGAGCCAAATCCTCAGACGAGATACTTCCATTATCAATCAGGAGTCCATACAAGGTCTGAAACTCTGGTGTTTCAAAGATAAAGTCATCTCTTAAGCGGTAGTCATTGAGCACTAAGGGATGTTCCATCATTCGGTAGAGGATATGAGCCTCCGCTCTCATCACTGCTGTCAGTTGCTTAGTGACAGACATAGTGACAGGACTCGGACTATAGGTCTCCTTGACCTTCTCCTTTCTCTGTCTGACACGACTTTCATTGACAATATGTTCGACTTGCTGATAGTCAAAAGATGGCAAGTGATCCGTCAAAATGTGAATGTAGGAATTCTGAGCTGTGATAGAGGGTTCCTTGGCGATTAAGGGAGCAATTTTCTCTATAAATTCAATCTGAGCTTGTAGATTTTCACTGTTTTCCGGTCTGAAATGATGGATGTAAAACTCAACAGGACTAATGCGTGTATTGGTTAAGAGATAAGCCAAGTCTTGAGGAGAGTTTTTCTGCAAATATTCATCCGGATCCATCGCGTCAGGAATCTGAACGACTTGGACAGGTATATCTTTAAGCTCGTCCAAGGCTTTGGCTGTGGCAGCTTGCCCAGCCTTATCTCCGTCATAGGTGACGATTACTTTTTTGGTAAAGCGTTTCAGATGCTCCACATGTTCACTCGTCAGTGCGGTACCCATAGAAGCAACTGCATTTTCAATACCAGCACGATAAGCCGCAATGACATCCATAAATCCTTCCATCAGGTAGATTTCAGGAGCCTTGCCCGATCCTTTTTTTACCCTCTCCAAATGATATAATTCGTAACTTTTATTAAAAATTGCCGTCGCTCGACTATTTTTATACTTTCCAGTTTGAGAATCGGCCTCTTGCCATACCCGACCAGAAAAGGCAATCACCTTTCCTTGATCATTTGAGAGCGGGAACATAATGCGATTATGAAAGGTATCAAAGAATTGGTTGCTCTCAGATAGATAAAACAAACCTGAATCCAGCAAGTCCTTCTCACTATAATCATCTGCTAAACGCTGATATAGATAAGATCGTTCTGCTGGAGCTAAACCAATCATAAAATGCTTGAGAACATCATCTGTTAAGCCACGTTTATAGAGATAGTTTCTCGCCTCTTCACCCATCTTAGTCGTCATGAGAATGGCATGATAAACGAGCGGCTTTCTCATGCATATCGTAGAGATTTTGATGGGGCGACCTAGGCTGTACAGAACCTTGAACAGGCGCTGCCATCTGAATCCCAAGTCTCTCAGCTAGTATCCTCACTGCATCCGCAAAGGTTACCTGCTGATACTCCTCAATAAACTTAAAAACATCTCCAGAACGACCACATCCAAAGCAGTGATAAAACTGCTTATCTTCGACCACGTTAAAGGAAGGGGTCTTTTCACCATGAAAAGGACAGAGCCCTAAAAAGTTCCGTCCAGATTTTTGTAAAGAAATCACTTCTCCTATGATTTCGACAATATTGGTATTGTTTTTGATCTCTTCGATGAGTCTCTTGTCAACCATAGACAATACCTCCATTTTATCACAGTTTACTCTAACTAGTATAGCTTATTTCTGAAAAAAAGTAAACCATTTCATACACTTTACATGAGACTATTTCATAAGTTTCCAGCTATCATGAAAAACTGAATCTTCTGAGCAAATCATTCTAATATTTGAAAGAAAAACAAAAGAAATAAAATCCTATTTCACTTGATCTTCGAGGTTATTTTTCAATATTCTGCTAATATACTGACCATCTTTTCTACTGATGCAAGCCGTTGCAAAAGTCATTGGTGCTATATAAACTTCTCCTCTATATGATGGATCGGTCAAGACCGGCATAGAATAATAGGCGTTCTTTTTATTTTTAAGATCAATAAACCATTTACCTCCTAGGTACTTACGGAAGGTTTCACCGATATAAACGGTCAAATAATCCAACATCTTGCGGTCTGCTATCAAAGCATGGTGATCATCGTAGTGAGCCAAGATCCAAGCCTCCAAATCATCCAAAGACTGCATGCTAAAGTCTAAATGAAGGCCTTGTTCCTCAGCAAACTCCCTAGTAAAATAGTCCATCTTAAATCCAATTTGAAAAATCCATTCTTGAAAATCTTCTTGTGTGTAAGTCATCTTTTTATCTCCTACTCCTATCCAAGTTTAAGATTCTTATACTGATTATACTCCAAAGTAAAACTGATGAATAGGAAAAAACAGTAATATTTAAAATTCACCAAAAAACTTAGAAGCAAAAGCCTACTTCTAAGTTTTTAAGGATGCTTGATTTAAAAATTATCTACTCAAAAAGTTGATAGTAATCAGAAATTTTCATCTTGGCTTTTTCATCCTTATTCAAATCTTGGATGATTTGTCCATCTTTCATAACAATCAAGCGATTTCCATACTTGAGAGCATCTTCCATATGGTGAGTAATCATCAAAGCTGTTAGATGGTCCTTGTTGATAAAGTCATTTGTCAATTCCATCAAGGCGACACTTGTTTTAGGGTCAAGAGCAGCTGTGTGTTCATCCAGTAAAAGGAGCTCTGGACGTTTCAAGGTTGCCATCAAGAGGCTCAAGGCCTGTCTTTGTCCACCTGACAAGAATTCAATCGGTGTATCCAAGTGTTTTTCGAGTCCATTGCCAACCTTCTCAATGGTTGCTTGAAATTCTTCCTTATAGGATGACAATTTTCTTGGGAAAAGTCCACGTTTTTCCCCACGGAACTTAGCAATCAAAAGGTTTTCTGCAACTGTCATACGAGGGGCAGTTCCCATTTTTGGATCTTGGAAGACACGAGAGAGATACTTGGCACGTTTCTCAGGGCTAAAATGAGTCACATCCTCACCCATGATACGAATGCTACCGCTGGTTAAAGGTAAAGTTCCCGCAATGCTATTAAAGAGGGTTGATTTCCCTGCACCATTTCCACCCAAAATTGTGATAAAGTCGTGTTCATAAATATCAAGTGAAACATCGTTTAGAATAATCTTTTCTTCGTCAAAGCCATTTGTCACAATTTTTGTGGCATTTCTTAATTCTACAATTGCTGTCATTTGCTTAACTTGACTCCTTTCAAATATTTATCCTTAAGGGTTGGAATTACCAAGCAAGTTGCTAGGATAAGGGCACTGTATAGACGGAGGTAGCTAGTATTAAAGCCAAGAGCAATAACTCCCCATACCAAGAATTGATAGCTGATGGAACCAACAACAATAGTAACCAAACGCTCTGCTAGGGTAAGACTCTTGAAGAGGACTTCACCGATAATCAAGCTAGCAAGACCAACTACGATAACTCCGATACCACGAGAAACATCCGCGTAGCCTTCTTGTTGAGCGATAAGGGCACCAGCAAGTGCGATTACACCATTTGACAAGATCAAGCCCATAAGCTCCATACGTCCTGTATTGATACCAAAACTACGAGCCATGTCTGGATTATCCCCTGTAGAGATATAGGCCTGTCCAAGTTTGGTATCTAGGAAGAAAAGCATGAGAAGAATAACCAAAGTCACAAAAATTAAACCTGTCAGTAATTGATTAACCTCTGATGAAAATGGAAGAACATCTTGGATTTGCTTGGTATTTAAAAGCCCAAGGTTTGCTCGTCCCATAATCATGAGCATGATAGAATGACAAGAAGTCATGACTAAAATTCCTGATAAAAGAGTTGGAATTTTCCCTTTGGTATATAATAACCCCGCTGCTAAACCAGCAAGACACCCTGCCCCTACAGCCGCTAAAGTCGCAAGAAAAGGATTAACTCCTTGCGTAATCAGAGTTACTGCTACAGCTCCTCCCAAGGGGAAAGAGCCCTCCGTTGTCATATCTGGAAATTCAGGATTCGAAAGGTCATAAAGATTCCCAAACCTAGGATAGCCCAGACCAATCCCTGTGAAATAATAGATATTAGCATGTTTGATTCGTTTCCTTTATTCTAAAAATTGGAGGAGATGTCTCCAACTCCTCCTTCATTCTTATTCGATTACTTGACCAGCTTCTTTGAGAACTGATTCAGGAATTGTGATTTCAAGTTCTTGAGCAACTTTTTTGTTGATCACTGATTTACCAGTTGAGAAGACATTAACTGGTGTATCTGCAGTTTTTTCACCCTTCAAGACTTTAGCAATCATTTTACCAGTAGCAACACCAAGATCGTGTTGGTCAACAACGACTGATGCCAAACCTCCAGCTTCTACCATGGCAGTCGCACTTGGGTAGATTGTTTTTTTAGCTGTTTGATTACTTGATACTACAGTTGAGAATGCAGATGCGATTGTGTTATCGATTGGAACCCAGATTGCATCTACTTTACCAGTCATAACGTTCACTGTTGAAGCAATTTCGTTAGTTGATGGAACTGCGAATGTTTCTACTTTCAAACCTGCTTTTTCAGCGTAAGTTTTAAATTCTTCAACTTGTGATTTTGAGTTATCTTCACTACTTGAGTAAAGAGCTCCAACCGTTTTGACATCAGGTGTCAATGTTTTGATCAATTCAACCTGTTGTTCAGCAGGGTTGTGGTCAGATACCCCTGTGATGTTCCCACCTGGTTTTTCCAAATTTTGTACAAGGTTAGCACCAATTGGATCTGTGATAGCTGCCATGATAACAGGAAGGTCTTTTGTTGCACTTGCAAGACCTTGAGCTGCTGGTGTTGCAATACCAACAACTACATCATTTCCGTTTGCCACCAATTGTTTACTCATTGTCGCAACCTTACTTGGTCACCTTCAGAGTTCATAAAGTCGATTTTAACTTGGTCACCTTTATAACCTTCTTCAGCAAGTCCATCTTGGATACCTTGGTAAATCAAGTCGAGTGATGGGTGGCTAACAAACTGAAGAACACCAACCTTAGCTGTTTTATTAGCTGTCTCAGTTTTAGTTTCTTGTTTCGTTAAGCTAGAATATACCAAGCTTCCTCCAACTACAAGTGCTAATGCTGCGATAATACCGAGTAGACGTTTGTTTTTCATAATTTTCTCCTTATTTCTTCTTAACTTATTATTTTTTTTCAATCACTTATTCAAGCGACGCCATCGTTTGATTTCCATAATTTTTTCCTCCCCATAGAAAAAGTCCTCACACAAAAAACTTGTGTGAGGACGTCGATGCGCGGTGCCACCTCAATTATAGGAACTAGTCCTATCGCTCTTACTCGCTAAAACGAGTTGCACTGTAAGGTGTGCTCACCGAATTCTTATGATTTCAAATTCTTAATAACATTCAGCCCAATTTTCATCACTTCCACCTATCTGTTTCCACCAACCACAGACTCTCTAAAAAATTTCAATGATTACTTTCTGAATGCTTAAATTATATCATTTTACTAAAACTTGTCAAGGGTTTTCATGAAATATTTTAAATATTAACAAAAATCCCTACGTTTTTATAAAATCTAACTTGTATCAGCCTGAATTACGTAATCCTGTAGCAATTCCGTTGATAGTTGTATGGATTAATCTTTCTTCATCTGAAGATAGCTCACCACGACGTTGACGCTTAATCAATTCCAACTGAATATAGTTAAGGATATTGAAATAAGGCATGCGGTAGTTTAGACTATCTTTCAAGTATGTATTTTCTGCCAGAAGTTCATCGTAGCCTTCGATGGCCAAGATAACATTCTTAGTCAATTGCCATTCATCTAAGATAGTATAGAAGATTGCTTGTACTTCTTCACTTTCACATAGTTTAGCGTATTCAAAGGCAATATTCATGTTAGATTTTGACAAAACCATATCTACGTTAGAGAGAAGAGACTGGAAGAATGGCCAGTTTTGATACATTTCTCTAAGCGTTTCGATATTCTTAGGATCTTGATCGATAAATTCCTTAAAGCTTGAACCCACTCCATACCAACCTGGGAACATAACACGACTTTGTGACCATGAGAATACCCAAGGGATGGCGCGTAGACCACCAATTTCAGTAATCGTTTTACGAGCTGCTGGACGAGAACCGATATTGAAACTTGAGATAGCCTTGATTGGACTAGATTCGAAGAAATAATCATAGAAATGTTCATTTCCAAATACGAGCTCACGGTAGATATCGTAACTGCGTTCCACTACTTGATCCATGATAGCTTCATAGCGATTTGACGTATTGGTATCACTCTTCTTCTTGGTAATCATACGGTTGATAGCTGCTGAAACCAACATTTCAAGGTTATAGTAGGCTGCATCCTTGTTTCCGTATTTGTTGCCGATAACTTCCCCTTGCTCTGTCAAACGGATACGATCCTTGATGGACTTGAGTGGTTGAGAAGCAATGGCATCATAAGTAGGGCCACCACCACGGCCAACGGTACCACCACGACCATGGAAGAAGGTTACTTTGACACCAAACTCGTCACCAATAGCAGTCAATTGTTGTTGGGCCTTATAAAGTGTCCAACAAGATGATAGATAACCGCCATCCTTATTACTATCAGAGTAGCCAAGCATGATTTCTTGGTAATTGTTTTTAGAAGCAATCCATTTCTTAGCAAGTGGTAGAGAGAAATACTTTCTCATTGTTTCTTCAGAATGGTCCAAGTCCTCAATTGTTTCAAAGAGTGGAACAATCTGAACACGCGCTTTTTCAGCATCTACCAGACCAACTTCTTTAAGCATGATAGCCAACTCAAGCATATCTGACACGCTGGTTGCATGAGAGATAATCGTTTGACGAATAACGTCTTCTCCCAAACGATCTTTTAATTCACGTGCAGTTTGGAAAATAGCTAATTCTTTTTCGAGCAGTTCAGACTTCTCAGCATGAGTCGCAGACAAGATGCGAGGATCTTCTAACAATTCATGTAAAAGCAACTCGCACTTTTCATCCTCTGACAAATCGCTATAGTGGTCATTGATTCCAGCAGATGCCAACAATTCTGCTACACAGGCTTCGTGGACGCTTGAATCTTGACGCATGTCGATGGAAGCCAAGAAGAAACCAAAGACTTCTACAGCTTCTAAAAGTTCTGCAAATTCACCTGTGAGTAAGGCCTCTGCCTTGTTTCAAGTAATGAGTCCTTAATAATGTATAGATCTTGCTTAAACTCTTCGACTGTTTCGTAAAATGGTGGACGATCTTCAGCCAGCTCTTGAATAGCTCCTGAAAGTCGATTGCTAATATAGTCTGTAATCACTCCTTGTTGATGCCCTTGCGTACCGAGAAGACGTTCAACAGGATGACGTTCATCAGCTGACGAGCCAACAACAGACCATTCTTTTAAATTCAAGAGAGTTTGAATCAATTTGGACTGAATCAAATGAAAGGCGCGACGATAGGGTTCTTTCTCACGAAAGACGGATGTATCTCCAGACTGAGCAGCCATTTCTTCAACAGCTTTACTAGTTTTTGATAAATTCGTTGAAAGAGAGAAGGTACGATAGAGACTAGAAATCTTACTGATATAATAGTTCAAAACTACTTCACTTTGAATGGTAGCTGAACGCATAAGTGTTTCAGCTGTTACAAATGGATTTCCATCACGGTCTCCGCCGATCCACATTCCCATAGTAATTGGTTTGGCTTGTTTAAGATCAATTCCTTGCTCTTTTGCTAGACGTTTGTACTCTAGCATCAAGTTAGGGACAGCCTGTAGGAAGGAACTATTGTAGTACTCCATCACATTGGTGATTTCGTTGGTTACTTTTAGTTTCTTCTCACGAATCATATCTGTCTGCATGATAATCTCAATATAGCGACGAAGATCATTATGCCATTTTTTTCTTTGTTGATGAGTCCCATTCTCACGTCACGATATTTACGCAAAAGGGTATGGATATGAGTGGTCAAATCCAACATACTCTTACGTTGAACCTGAGTTGGGTGGGCCGTCAAAACTGGTACCACGTTCAAGTGTTCAAGAATCTCAGCAGCGTTTTCTTTTTTTCAGCCACCATTTTGATCGTTGTTGACAATTTACCCAGATAGTTTTTGATCGACATTATTTAGATGGTTAATCTCATAAGCCAAGTCAACATCTTCTGAGATGTTAATTAAGAGAGGCAAAATAGAGAAGTATCTAGAAATGTAGACCATCTCATCATTTGAAAGACCTGTTACTACTTTATCTAGCCCTTGATAGTTAAGTTTTGACGAAAGTTCCTTCAAGTGCATAATCTTATCAAAGGTTTCAGCAGGAAGCATATTTTTTTTGTGATATCTTCCAGCATATCTGTCAAGATTTGAACTTCTTCTTGTACGACCGTTTTGTTACTATAATTTTCTAACTTTTGAAGAGACATTTTTTTCTCCTTGTTATCTATGTCTTAAAGCTGTGCTTCGTATTCACTAAAAAGTCGCGCACGCTTCTCACTGGCATCAATATTTAATACAAATGCTATGGCTACCGAAAGAACCAAGAGGCTATTCCCCCTTGCGAAAGGAAAGGGAAGGTTACCCCTGTTGAAGGAATCAAGCCTGAAATACCTCCAATGTTAACAAAAAAACCTGTACTAGAATCATACCACCAATACCGATTGCTACCATTGAGTTGAAAGGATCCCTTGCTCGAATACCTACCAAAATGATTCGTAGAATTAAGAAGAATAGGAGAGCGAGAATAAGACTTGCCCCTACAAATCCAAACTCTTCAATGACAATCGAAAAAGACAAAAGTCTGTATGGGCTTCTGGTAGATACCCTCGTTTTTCAATAGAATTTCCTAATCCCAGACCAAACCATCCTCCATTAACCATGGCATAGTAGGAATTGGCCAACTGGTGTCCAGCTCCAGCCAAGTCATTAAATGGGTTGAAAAAAGCACTGAACCGCTTGGCAACATAACCAAATACGGGAATTTTAGAGAATTTTTCAACACCGATTATCCGAATGGCAGTTAAGGAAATCATAGAGACACCAGCTAGTAAGCCCAGAATAGTTGTGAACCACCGATAAGCTATTCCACTGATGGTATACATGAGCAAGGATACCAAAATCAAGATGGTAGCATTCCCAAGGTCTGGGAAAATCGCCAAACTACCAATCATAACCAGTAGAACAAAACGCCAATCATTGAATGCTCGAGGAAGCCACTGATTAAGGGTTAAAACTTGGAAGTCGTAAACAGCTATCTCATCCTGTTGTTTCGAAAAACGTTGTGCTAGATACCAGACAATAATAATTTTTAAATACTCTGCTGGTTGAATCGTGATGGGACCAACCTTGATCCAGCCATAGGCACCGTTGACAGGAATCCCAATTAAACGTGCTAGTGCTAGCAGTATCAGCTCAACAAACATGACGATAAAGAGTAATCGCTCATTTCGCAGAAATCCTAATTTTAATTTATAAATCAAGGCAATTAAAAACAAACTGGCTATCCAGAAAATTCCTTGATTTCGAACCAGTTGTAAGGTACTTTTCCCCTCTTGGATAAGAGTTGCACTAGTTGTCGAATAAACTACTATCAATCCTAAAACGGATAACAGTAGATAAGGAATCAAAATGGAATAATTCAGCAGGTGCCTTTTACTTATTTTCATATGTCACCTATCTTTCGGAAAAATATTTTTATTTTCCCTTATTATTTCTAGTTTTACATGCTATTATACCATTTTTTAGCCTAGAAAAAAACTCTTACAGTATAAACATTCGAACTTTACTCAAAACGGACTCTGAACAAGAATGTCTTGAGTGCTCCCTTATCCGACCTATCGATTGTTTTTTTAGTTACTAGGACTTATAAAACTATAATCTTGATATTTTATAAAGTAAAAAACTACCTTCCAGACAGAGGAAGGTAGTTCATTACTATCTTAGTTTGAGGCGCTACTGCTGCTGTCAGAAGTTGTTTCGCCTTTGATGTATTGTGTAAAGATATTTTGGAAGGCCGGATCTTTAACTTTAATGTTGGCATCTTGCAATTCTTTACTAATAACACCTTGAACAAAGGTTGCATCATTTTGTTTTTGAGTCAAAATGATTGTTTTAAGTTTTTTTCTTTATAATCATCCAAGTTAGAAGATTTTTCTGATTTCTTCGTCAACTTAACAATGTAGAAACTACTTGTATAAGCTTGAGTTCCTGGAGCAGTGATAACATCAGAAATTCCGTTGACATCAAGCGCAAAAGCTGCTTTCTTAACTACGTCTGGTAATTCTGTTGATGCAGAGTCAAAAGTAATTTCTCCACCATTTTCTTTTGTCTTTTCGTCTGTAGAATTGTCTTTTGCAAGTTGTGCAAAGTCAGCTCCAGACTCTTTTGCTTTGGCAAGAACTTCCTTAGCCTTATCTTCACTGTCAAGTTTAATAATTTGAGCCGTTACTTCTGGAGTATACTCTTCAAAAGCTTTTTTGTAGTTTTCATCTGTTAATTCAGCTTCAGCGGCTTTCTTAACAGCATACTCAACTAATTTACTTGTACGAATTTGAGCTTTACGGCTTTCTGCTGTCATACCTGAACGGGCGAGAATCGTTTGATAGCTATCACCGTATTTCTTTTGTTCTTCTGCAACTGCATCATCTACTTCTTTATCACTTACTTCTGAACCATATTGTTTTTCAAAAACTTTTTGAATGGTCATATTCAGCAAGACTTGTTGAGCAGTCGCATTATTTTTGACTTCTTCAAAGAATTGATGCTCAGTAATAACATCGCCTTTCATGCTAATCAAGTCAGTTCCTTCAGAACTGTTTGAACAAGCAGCCAAAGTAGCTACTGACAACAATGTGATGGCTCCTGCCATTAGTTTTTTCTTCATGTTTACTCCTTTTGTATACTAAATAAAGGTTTACCTTATCTATTTTACCAAATTGTCTTAAAAATATCTGAAATCAATCAATATCAGGCAGTTCTACTTCTGCTTGATTCTTTCTTAGCATAAGAATCCCATCTCCAAGTGGAACCAAGCTAGCGGTTAAGCCAGGATTATCTAAGGTTGCATCAAATAGTCTTTGCAAGCCACGATAAATCGTCCGTTGTCCACGTCGGACTTCCATAATATCCCTCGCAATATCTCCTCCTTGGAAAATATCATCCAAGACAACGACTCCACCTACTTCGAGGTGTTTGAGGATTTCTGGTAGAAAGACGATATATTTGGACTTGGCAGAATCCATAAATACAAAATCATAGGTCTCAGTCAACGTTGATAAGACATCTACCGCATCACCTTCTAAGAGAGTGATTTGTTTTCGGCTATCAAATTTAGCAAAATTTTCCTTGGCAAAACCAATCATCTCAGGATTTCGGTCAATAGTGGTGATTTTTGACTTGGGTGAATGCTCTGTCATCAAAAGGGCAGAAAAGCCAATAGCCGTCCCAATCTCTAAAATGTTTTTTGGTTGAATGGTTTCCATAAGGAAACGAAAATAAGCAACGGTTTCATGAGGAATGATAGGAATATTCTCCTTGCGAGCAAAGTTTTTCTAGTTCTTTTTAGGGAACCCGTCACCTGCTTTTTGTCTGTGGCGCATGAACTCGACAATCTCATGCTTGACAACAGGACGTCGCATGTTATGATTGGCATTTTTACTATAAGACTTTACCATCTGCCTTATGCCAATCCTAATTTTTCAACAAGGGCTTCAAACTCATCCAAACGACGTTCAAAGACTGCAAAGGCATCGTTAAGATAATCTTCTTTTTCCATGTCAACACCAGCTTTACGCATGATATTGAGTGGATAGTCTGACTTCCCAGCCTTCAGGTATTCAATATAACGGTCACGATCCTCTTGGCTACCATGAACAATCTTTTCAGCCAAGGCTGAAGCTGCCGCAAAGCCTGTTGAATATTGATACACATAGTAATTATAGTAGAAATGAGGAATTCGAGCCCACTCGTACTGGATTTGAGGGTTGTCTTCCTTGCTCAAGCCATAGTATTCTTGGTTCAAGTCAGCGTATAGATTGTTTAGGAACTCACTTGTTAAAACTTCACCGTTTTGATCTGCTTGGTGGATGGCATGTTCAAATTCTGCAAATTGAGTTTGGCGGAATACTGTTCCACGGAAACCATCCAAGAAGTTGTTGAGAATCGCAAAGCGTGTTGCATCATCTTGAACTTCTTGCAATAATTTTTCTGTCAGGATGTTTTCATTGGTTGTTGAAGCAATTTCTGCCAAGAAGATTGAGTAATCCCCGTAGACATAAGGCTGGGTTTCACGTGTATAGCTAGAATGCATACTGTGACCTGTCTCATGTACAAGAGTAAAGAGATTATCGAGGTTATCTTGCCAGTTAAGGAGCATGAAGGCATTTGTATCGTATGATCCACCTGAATATGCACCTGAACGCTTGCCTTGGTTTTCATACACATCAATCCAACGTTCGCTGAAGGCACGTTTAACTCGGCTCAAGTAATCCTCACCAAGAACTGCCAAAGCTTCTTCTGCCTTCTTCAAGGCCTCCTCATAAGTAAAGCTGTATTCCACTGAAGACAATGGGGTATAAACATCGTACATCTTGAGATCTGGAATACCCAAGATTTTTGAACGAAGAGCCAGATAACGATGCAAGAGTGGCAGGTGCTTACGAACAGCAGATACTAGATTGTCATATACACTTTCTGGCACAAAGTTTGCTGCAAGAGCTGCTTCACGTGCACTCTTGTAATTACGAACCTTAGCACGGTAGTTTTGCACTTTAACATTGGTCTGCAAGGTTTTAGCGTAAGTGTGCTGGTATTGTTCATAGGTAGAGTAAAGGGCTTCATAAGCTCCACGACGAACCTCACGGTTCTTAGATTCTACCAAGCGCATATAAACGCCGTGTGACAATTGTACTTCATTTCCATCTTCATCTTTAACAAATGGAAAGACGATATCTGCATTATCTAAAATAGCGAAGGTTTCACTAGCAGCACCGAAGATTTCACCAGCACCTGCAAGCAACTCTTCTTCACGTTGTGAAAGGACATGGTCCTTATTTTGCAATAGTTTATCAAAGAAGTGTTTATAAGGCTGGAGTTTTGGTTCTTCTGTTAAAAAGTTTTGATACTGATCTTCTGTGATAGCCATAAATTCCGGCTCATAGAAAGAGAAGACCTGATCAAGTTGACTATAAAGAGCCATTGCTTTTGCATAGTATTCTTGATACTTAGCTACTCGAGTATCTTGGTCGTTTTTCATATGTGCATAGACATAGAGTTTTTCAAGACGACGACTCAAGTCCAGATAACGCTCTGTAATGTCAAGAAGACTCTCTGCACTATCCAAGAGATGTCCCTCAAGACTAGCTGCTTGTTTTGTATCTTCCGTTAAAAGGGCGAGTTCTTCTTCCCATTTCTGGTCTGTTTCAAAGATCGTTGATAGATCCCATGTATCTTTTTCATTGATTTCATTTCGTTGTAATACCATAAGTTTCCTCCATCCTTTCTATTTTACCATATTTTTTAAGAAATATTGCTGATAAAAGGCAGGTGGATAGAGCTTTTGTAACTCAGTTTGAGGATTTTTTTGATAATAAATTCGAAAGTTGCGATAATAATCACTAATATCCTGTTTAATTTGACAAAAAGAATCATTTTCTATCGGCCTTACTTGAGGATACCAGTCCTGATTCTTCAGATTCAAAAGGTTCTCCCCTCTCAAGTAGGCCTTGGCTTGTTGCTTCATCCAATAGGGATTTTGATAGTAGAGTTGTTTTTGAATGTAACGACAAATGTTCTTATCTTGTTCGACCGAAAAAGTGATAATATTTTGTTGCTGATAAGGAGTCCGTAATATTTCTAGAAGATTCCCTTTGTCATAAGAAAATTCCTTGACTTGATAATGGAGTTTCCCTTTCAAATCTTGATGAAGGAGGTACTTGAGTCTCAAAACCTGTTTTTTATGATCTAACTCCCAAATATGAAAGCCCATGTTATTACTAAAGTAAAGAAAATCGCTCTGAAGTTGAGTTAGTCGCTCTTTTAGCCAGAGCTTTTCTCCTAGTAGCCAAAGAACTTGAATTCCCAAACTTCGATAACCATTACTTCTATCCCTTAAAAGTTCACAAGAAATGGGACTACACTGAACTTCTAGGGCAAGTTGTTTATTGATAAAGATATCAGCAATCTGCTTCAGTTCAGGTATGGGATATTCCATTTCAACCGCATCATTCTCCTTAGCCCAATAAAACAGTCTTTTCTTGTTTTCCAGATGCTCTGGTCCTTCATTTTCATGGAAAAAATCACATTTTTTGAGACTTTCATGGAAAAAATGCCTTCGTACATTTTTTCCTTTTCTCATGCGAACACTTGTTCCACAAGCTGGACAATAATAAGCTTGTTTGACTAGTTCATCCTCCAAGGCATTGACTAGGCGCCCGTTTTCATCTCTAGCTAAAAACATAAAACCTCCTTTTCTACTTTATTCGAAAAGGATAAGAAAAAAGACCTATCACACAAGCTAGAAAGCTTGATATGATAGGTTTTTATTTTTTGATTAACGTACAGTGCGGATACGCATTGTGTTAGTACGAACTGCTTCACCAAGTGGCACACCTGCAACGATAACGATATCGTCACCAGATTGTACAAGACCTGCTTCAACTGCTTTACGTTCAGCAATTTCGAACATATCATCAGTTGATGATGGAGCTTCTGTCAACATTGGGATAACACCCCAGTTCAACATCAATCCACGTTCTGTCAATTCGTCAAATGTCAATGCCAAGATATCAGCATTTGGACGATATTTAGAGATCAAACGTGCTGTGTGACCAGTCTTAGTAAGAGTTACAACCAATTTGATGTCCATTGAGTTTGTAGCGTCTTTAACTGCTGAAGCCATAACTTCTGTCTTAGAGTTACGTTCAAATGAATCTGAGTTCAAACGTCCGTATTCGTTAAGAAGAGTTTGAGCGTTCTTGTCGATTGTAGCCATTGTACGAACAGACTCAAGTGGGTATTTACCGTTTGCTGACTCACCTGAAAGCATTGTAGCGTCAGTTCCGTCGATAACAGCGTTAAATACGTCTGATACTTCTGAACGAGTCGCACGTGGTTTTTCAGTCATTGTTTCAAGCATGTTTGTTGCAGTGATAACAACTTTACCAGCAGCGTTTACTTTAGTAATGATCATTTTTTGGTAAACTGGAACCATTTCAAATGGTACTTCGATACCCATGTCACCACGAGCGATCATGATACCGTCAGCAGCTTCAATGATTTCGTCCAAGTTATCGATACCTTGTTGGTTTTCGATTTTAGCGAACAATTGAACGTGACCGTTACCAGTTTCTTCACAGATTGCACGAACTTCGTTAACGTCTTTTGCAGTACGTACGAATGAGATCGCGATGAAGTTGATACCTTGTTCAAGACCGAAGCGGATATCAGCGTTATCACGTTCAGCAAGAGCTGGGAAAGGAATTTTAGTGTTAGGGATGTTTACACCTTTTTGTTTAGCGATAACACCGTCGTTTTCAACTTCAACGACAAATTCACGAGTTGCATCGTCTTTTTCTACAACACGAAGACCAAGTTTACCATCGTCAACCAATACTTGGCGACCAACTTCAACGTCATCATAGATATCAAGAGCTCCAGCAACGTTCAAAGCAATCACTTCACGAGTTGATTTGATACCTTGTTTAGTTGCAACACGAATTTTTTCACCAGTTTTGTATGAGTACTCTTTAGCTTCACCTTCGAACAATTCAGTACGGATTTCTGGTCCTTTAGTATCAAGAAGGAAACCAACTTTTTTACCTGCAAGTTTCTGCAAGTTTAACAGTTGCCATACGGTCACCTTGTTCTTGGTGGTCACCGTGTGAGAAGTTGAAACGGAAAGTGTTAGCTCCTGCTTCAATCAATTGAGCAATGTTTTTAGCTGAAGCTTCAACGTCAAGTTTTTCACCCCAGTATCCGTCATCACCGAATTTTTTACCACCACGGATTTCTACCGCAGGACCCAAAGTTGCAACGATTTTTACACGTTTGTTCATGATTTTTGTGACTCCTTTATATAATTTGACCTTTTATGGTCATTTTACCAGTTTAGTTAAAGTTGATTATGACAAGCTCTTGTTCAAAGCAGAAAGTTCAAGGTCAGCTTTATGAGGATTGTTAACAACAATCTTACCATCAGCTGTTAGGCTAAACAAAGCTCCTTCTTCTGCAGTTCCAAGAATTGGATTTTCAACCATTTTCTCGTTACGGATACCAACAGCGACACCACCGATTCCTTGTTTAAGAAGTTTAACAGCGTGTGCTCCCATACGTGACGCCAATACACGGTCACGAGCAGTTGGAGATCCACCACGTTGGATATGACCAAGTTCAGTTACACGAAGGTCGCTTGTATCTCCAGCTTCTTTTAGTTTTTGACCAAATTCAGCCGCTGACATAACACCTTCTGCCAAAACGATAATGTTGTGTTTCTTACCGTGTTCATATCCAGCTTTGATACTTGCTACGATGTCTTCCATCTTGAAGCCTTCTTCAGGGATGATAATTTCATCAGCACCAGTGGCAATACCAGCCCAAAGAGCGATATCTCCAGCATTACGTCCCATAACTTCAACTACGAAAGTACGACGGTGACTTGATGAGGTATCACGAATCTTATCGATCGCATCCATTGCAGTTGTAACTGCAGTATCAAATCCGATTGTGAAATCAGTACCTACGATATCGTTATCGATTGTTCCTGGAAGTCCGATAGCAGGGAACCCATGCTCAGTCAAGCGCATAGCTCCGTGATAAGAACCGTCACCACCGATAACCACGACACCTTCGATACCGTGTTTTTTCAACTGCTCAATCCCTTTAAAGTTGACCTTCGAGTTTTGCAAACTCAGGGTAACGAGCAGAGTGAAGGAAAGTACCACCACGTGAAATGATGTCTCCTACTGAAGCAGCATCAAGTGGATAAATCTCACCAGCAACCATACCAGCGTATCCATCATAGATACCAAATACTTCCATTCCTTCTGAGATTGCTTGACGAACTACTGCACGGATGGCAGCATTCATACCAGGGGCGTCTCCACCACTAGTCAAAACAGCAATACGTTTCATTTGGTTTTGCTCCTTTTTCTTTTAACATTCTAACTGATTATACCATAATTAAAGTTAAAAATTCTTTTTATTTTTCATTGATTTTTTTAACGATAAATCGTTTTTCATAGTTATTTGACTCAAAGATTCCTGCAAACTAACATCTTTTGCAACAAAATAGCCCGGCAAAAGAACATTTTTTTGTTCATTTTCGTAGCGTATAATGACTGGAATTTGTCCCTTGTATTGTTCTAAAATATGATAAATTTCAGAATCATGTTCATGATCAGCAGCCTGAATCCAAAATCGTTCACTCACTGCTTCTTTTAGATTATTTAATACTAACTGAAGGCGACCGTCTCTTGCCTGCACTTTTCCATTAAGGTAGTAAAATCTTCCTTCATGTAAGAGATTGTTAAATTGGCGATACTGGTCAGAAAAAACTGTGACTTCAAGCTTCGTTTTACTATCACTAACTTTCAGAAAAGCCATGTTTTCACCTTTTTTAGTACGAATGACACGAATGGATTCTATCTCAACGAGTACTGTAGCTGTCTGTCCTTCAGATAGTTCAGACAAACTCACAATTGGATAGAGGGGATTCTTTGCTAAAATCAGTAAGGGATGCGGACTGATACCGACTCCAAGCCACTCCTGTTCCTTACGAAACTTTTCGACTTGTGTATAATCCTCACTCTCAAGCCAATTGTAGCTATTATCTGCAAACAAACTACCCAATTCTTCCACAAAAATAAACAAGGTAGGTAAATTGGATAAGATTTTTTGGCGATTTTTTTCAAAACTATCAAATAAACCAATCTCGACTAGGGGAGTTAAAAGACTCAACTTCTGATAATTTTTAGGCAAGCGAGTGACAAAATCTTCGACACTACTAAAAGGACGATTCTCTAAAATCCAATAGGCAAAATCTCGAGGCATCCCCTTGATACTCTTAAGTCCCAAGTAAATAGTCTTGTCTGTCAATTTATCCTGATATGGGATTGTATTGATAGAGAGTGGTGTCAGTTCAAAACCCATTTCAAGCGCATCGAGAATATAATCTCCACTGGCATAGTTGAGCATGACTTGATAAAAGATTTCTGGGTAATGTGTTTTAAAGTAAGCAAGTTGAAAAGCTAAAGCCGCATAAGCATAAGCATGTGATCGGTTGAAACCATAACCAGCAAATTTTTCCATGACAGCAAAAACCTGCTGAGCCTGTTCTTTTCCATGACCTTTTTCGAGTGCTCCTTGGATGAAACTTTCCTCCATTCGGTGCATCTCAGCTGCGTTCTTTTTCCCCATGGCACGACGTAAAATGTCGGCCTTCCCAAGGCTAAAACCAGCATATCGCTGAGCTACTTGCATCACCTGTTCTTGGTAAAGCATAATGCCATAGGTTGGAGCCAGAATATCTTCCAAAACTGGGTCCAGAACTATTACCTTTTCTTTACCATGTTTCGAGCCACAAAGTTGTCGATATAGTCACTCGCTCCCGGTCTGTTGAGGGAAGTCGTTGCCACTACTTCTTCAAAGCTTTCTGGTTTCACGCGCTTTAATAAGCGAATAGCACCAGGTTGTTCAAACTGAAATATTCCCTTGGTCTTCCCAGCTGCAAAGAGGGCTAAAGTTTCCCTATCCTCAAGATCAATTTCCTCAATCCTTAGCTGAATTCCTTGAGTTTCAAATAAGAGCTCCCGCATTTTTTGAGCGAAAGTTAGGTTTCTTAAGCCCAAGAAATCCATCTTGAGCAAGCCATTTCCTTCAACTCCATGTGCATCATACTGGGTAATGAGCATATCCTCACCATACTTAAGAGGAATATAGTCCGTTAGATTTTTATCACTAATCACGACACCAGCAGCGTGGATAGAGGTCTGTCGAGGATAGCCTTCTATCTTTTTGGCAATTTCAAAAGCCTTTTGGTATTCAATCTTACTTTGAATCAGTTGTCTAAATCTTAGATTGCCTTCATAGGCGCTTGTCAAGGTATCTTTGAAACCAATTTTCTTGGTTATGGATGTCAACTCGTACTCGGGAACGCCATACCGTTTAAAAACATCTCGGATAGCCTGTTTGGCACCAAAAGTCGAGTAGGTGACTATCTGAGCAGCGTGAATACTACCATAACGGTCACGAACATATCGGATAAATTCAGGACGATAGATATCAGGAATATCAATATCGATATCAGGCATGGTATAGCGTTCACGATTTAAAAAGCGCTCAAAGATAAGGTTTTTAGCTACAGGATCAATACCAGTAATATTTAAGGCATAGGCCACTAGACTTCCAACTGCAGACCCACGTCCCATTCCCATATAATATCCCTGAGAACGACCAAAACGTAAGATATCCCAGACAACCAAGAAATAGTCATCGAAACCCATGTCATGAATCACAGATAGTTCTTCTTCCAAACGTTCCTGATAAACTGAATCGAGTAAGCCTTTCTGTTCCAAGCCCTTAATAGCTCTTTCGCGCAACTCTTCAACAGCTGGTCTCTCTGGATTGAAGCGTGGAAGCTTGAGACTACTATCAATCTCATAGGAAGCTTCCTTGATTAATCTTGCAAGATTTTCAAGCGCGAGTGGAAATTTCTCTAAAAAAATCTGTTTTAAACGGTCAGCAGGTAAAAACAAGCCTTGTTGCGATTGAACATCTACCTCTCGCAAGGTCACATTTTCCTTAATCGCCTTGAGCATTTGAAGCGTTTCTAAATCCTCAGATTCGAAGGAATTAACACGATAAAGTGGGAGAATGGAGTGAGAAAAATTCGACTGAGGTGTATCTGGATACACTCCGATATAATAGTCATGCCCTAAGTCCAAGGAATCAATTGAAGAATAATAGGGAACAATAACACAAACATCTTCTAGATAGGGAGAAAAATCAGTCCATTCCTTTTTACCTGTCATTTTTTGACTCGAAAGCTTCATAAGATTTCGATAGCCACGATTTGACAAGGCTAAAAATCGAAGGTTGACGAGTTCCTCCTTATGATGAACGGTCACCTCAAGACCTAATAAAGGCTGAATCCCTTGCTTTTGGCACTCTTTGATAAAATAATAAGCTCCATAGAGATTGTCAACATCCATGATTCCAAGTGCTGAGTAGCCGTATGCTTTTTCCTTGGTCAACATACTTCTGAATGGAAATCATACTCTCCATGAAACTATAAACCGTTTTTTTGTATCAAGTTGTGCAATCACTCACTATCACCTCCCTTTTTTTCTTCTTATATTATACCATTTTTAAAAAAATAGAAAAAAACAATTTCTTTCTTCCCTTGAAGAAAAAAGAACCACAGTTGAATTAACCGTGATTCCCATTCATTATCCTACCTCTAGGATAGGATTTGTAGCTGTCAAGTGACTGATCTTGCCACTAACACCAAAATATTTACCAATTTTAGTATGTAATTCTAGCATTGCTTCCCGAGCTCGTGATGCCTGCTCTTCATTGATAGCTTCAATGACTAAAACAGCATCTTTAGTTTCTTGCGTTAACATGATTCTTTGGGCTTCACGCCAGTTTAAACACCGACAAACCGCACCGTGTTCATCAAAATAAATCATTTCATCAGCTAAGGCAGGAGCATCACTTTCAGCCCCTAGTGGAAAGAAGGATTCATTCCCTTGAGCTCTTCCAAGACATAAGTCACCAACAATCTTAGCTAAATCCTCTCCCCCACAAGGAACTGCGTAAGAAAGTGAGACGCTATTATAGATATCTACCAAAGGATTTATTGGATTAAATTCTCTTCCTTGACTCACACGCTTTAATAAGGCTTCGATAGAAGAACGAGCACCTTTTTTGGTTTTGAATTTTGTGAATGCCTGACGCCATTCTTGAATCACTTCATTCTGAGTGAAATTTTCATCTGCTATAAAAGTCTGAGCTTTTTTTGTTCCTTCATCTAGTAAAGCTTTAAAATATGGATCTTCACTCTCATCAATAGTATTGTTGAGAACTTTTTCCACCAATACACTGATTTGAGCATCTGGAAACAGGTGCCAAAAATCATCTTTTACATAAACTTCCCTGACCTTGCTCTATTCTTTCTTTCATTCTACTACAAATTAAAAAAACGAGTAGCATACAAGCTACTCGATAGGAACTATAATGAATTCTCACGAATTACTTCTACCTTGTATCCATCTGGATCTTTGATAAAGTAATAGTTTGGTTGAGTCCCTGGAAGTCCATTAGGTGCTGTCACTTCATAGCCTTTGTCGCTATGTTCTTTGTGAAGAGCCTCAAGATCAGGTGTGCTTAGGGCGATGTGAGCAAAACCATCACCGACAACATAAGGTCCGTGATCATAGTTGTAAGTCAACTCCAACTCATAATCATCACCTTCAAGTCCAAGATAAACAATAGTGAAAGCATAGTCTGGAAAGTCTCTACGACGTAATTCCTTAAAACCAAAAGCATCTTGATAAAAAGCGATTGATTTTTCAAGATTTTCTACTCGCAAGCATGTGTGTAGCATTTTTGAAGCCATTTTTTTCTCCTTTGTTAAAAAAGACTGGGACAAACTTGTACCAGTCTTATGAATAATTATTTACCAAGTTTTGCTTTAGCTGCATCTACAAGAGCTGTGAAAGCTGCTGCATCGTTAACAGCCAAGTCAGCAAGCATTTTACGGTTAACTTCGATCTCAGCCAATTTCAAACCATGCATCAATTGTGAGTATGAAAGTCCGTTCATACGAGCTGCCGCATTGATACGTGTGATCCACAATTTACGGAAGTCACGTTTCTTTTGACGACGGTCACGGTATGCATAGTAGTAAGAGTTCATTACTTGTTCTTTTGCAGTACGGAACAAGATGTGTTTAGCTCCATAGTAACCTTTTGCTAATTTTAAAATACGTTTACGACGTTTGCGTGATACAACGCCACCTTTAACACGTGCCATGTTTTATTTCCTCCAAATATTTCCTAGAATTGTTTACTTACAAATACGCGATTATTTCAAGCGAGTAAGCATTGCTTTGATACGTTTGAAATCTCCTGAATGCACCATAGATGCTTTACGAAGATGACGACGTTGTTTCTTAGTTTTTCCGTGGAAACGGTGAGAAGTGTAAGCACGGAAACGTTTAAGTCCACCAGAACCTGTACGTTTGAAACGTTTAGCTGATGCGCGGTGTTTTTTTGTTTTGGCATGATTTTTTTTCTCCTTTATTTAACTTTCTGACAATTATTTTTTTGTCAGTTGCTGGCGCCAATTGCATGAACATTTGGCGTCCATCCATTTTAGCACGTTGTTCAATGATAGCAATATCTTGAGTTGCTTCAGCGAACTCGGCTAAAAACTTTTGCACCAATCTCTTTATGGGTGATCATACGCCCCTTAAAGCGAATGGATACCTTCACTTTGTTTCCTTTTTCAAGGAACTTGCGAGCATTGCGAAGTTTAGTTTCGAAATCACCCTTGTCGATAACTGGGCTCAAACGAACTTCTTTCACGGTCACAACGCTTTGTTTTTTGCGTTGCTCTTTTTGTTTCTTCTGGTACTCAAATTTGAACTTACCGTAGTCCATAATTTTCGCAACAGGAGGTTTAGCTTGAGGTTGAATGAGAACCAAGTCCACATTAGCTTCGTCCGCAAGTGCTTGCGCTTCGCTTAGTGGTTTGATACCCAATTGCTCACCTTCAAGACCGATTAAGCGAACTTCGCGTACACGAATTTCATCATTGATGAATAAGTCTTGCTTTGCTATGGTTTTCACCTCTTTTTTTAATTTAGAGAAAAACAAGAGCGGACTTGCTAACGCAAACCCGCACTACATGATTGTATTTCATTTCTGAAATTTGATCCGTAGGGGCCAGACAACGTTAGTCGCAAGGCGAGAAGTTCTCACTTCTGCTTTTCTCAACTTTTATATGATATCAAGTTTTCCCCTACTTGTCAAGATTAAAACTATCTTTTTTTAATTTTTTCTAAAAATTTGCCGACTGTGAATTTACTAGTTACGAGAATAGTAAATCTCATGTGGCTTCAAACGAGTGTTGAGTAGATCTGATACAGTCACAAAACTATAACCTTGTCCCTGCAGATACTCAATAACTTTTGGTAGCGAATTTACTGACGGCTGATGGATATCATGTAATAAAATAATAGAACCATCAGTCGTTTGGTGTTGGATTTCTGTCAAAATCGCTGCTTCATTTTTACTCTTCCAATCCAAACTATCCACATCCCACATGATAAAGCTTAAATCAAGGCTATTGCGAATATCATCTGAGATTGCACCGTATGGTGGACGCATCAATTTAGAGCTTTTCCCAAGAACTTTTGTAATAGCATCTTCGGTATCTGTAAGCTGTTTCTTAGCGTCTTCCAATGACAGTTTTGTTAAAACCGGGTGATTCCAACTATGGTTTCCAACTTCATGACCTTCAGACTGCATACGTTTAAGAAGCGACTCATTACCTGCAATATTCTTTCCTTGTACAAAGAAGGTTGCTTTGACTTTGTATTTGGCCAAAATATCTAATGCTTGTGGAGTTGTATTTCCATCCGGTCCATCATCAAAGGTAAGAGCTACTACTTTTTTATTTTTCTCAGCCTGAGCCTTCTTATAAAGTTCTGCATCCTTGTCAGTTAGATAGGACGATTGGATAACATCAAAGAAGTCTGAAATAGGCAAAGCTATTTCTTCTACATTATTGGTTGCTTTGATTTGATAAAGAACCAATTGACTATCTTTGTAAGCAAACTTCCAAGATGATAAATCGCTAGCTGAAAAATCGGCTATTACTTGATCTACAAGTGTTTGCTCGATCTTTTTATCAAGAAGTGTTGACTTGATATCCTCAAGAAACTTTTCCTTAGCTTTGCTAGCATCTGTAAAGAGCTGATCTAATGTAAACAGGGTCCCATCTTCCTTAAGATAAAGCTGATCTAACGATGTATTTTCTAATTCCACAACAGTAGAATCACTCAGGTCATAGGCCTGTTTTTTTACAAGATAGCTCTCCACACCTTTGATGGAAGAAGAATCTTTTTCAGAGTAGTAAAAAATCAAATGTTCTTTATCTTCTACCTTATCCGTGATATCTTTTACAATGATATCTTGAATAGAGGTAATGACCTTGTCCCCCGTCATAGGATAGTAGGTGATGATTTCTGCCTGCCCCTTACGAAAATGATCTTTCTGGCTTCCTTGTGAATAGGAATCATCTTTTTCTTTTTTCAGTGCTTCAATTTTTTGCTCAAAAGCTTGCTTGGTCAAGACTTTATAAGCAATATCAGCACCTAATGTTAATATTGTGAAGAATAGAAGCCCCACAATAATCCACAAATTTCTTCTCTTCTTGTCGTTTGCTTTACGGTTTGTTCTTTTTTTTGTCATAGTTTTATCATATCAAATCAGGCCTATAATTTCAATGATAAATAGGAAAATGTCCATTTTTTCAAAAATGATAGGTAAAAGAAAGAGGTTGGGACAATATCCCTACCTCACCTTTTATTGGCAATCAAACTTTGACGCGGTGGTAGCTGATTGGACTTTTTGTTCGTCTTTTAGACTCCAAAAACTCCTAATCATCTTCGCGGGTCTGGGACTACGAAATCGAGACTTTGTCTACCGATTTCTGTCCCACCGCCTTTTCTTAATTAAAATCGAATGATTTCTCTTGTTTTTTCATATGAGGAAACAAAGCGATTTGTTACCCCTGGTTCAGCAACTTCCAAAGCTTGGGAAATCTTTTCGAAAGATGCTTGATAATCAAAGGCATTTTCAAAGATTTCTAAAGATTCATGGAAGGCTTGTTGAATCCCTTCATCAAATGATCTGTAGCGATTAGAATATTGAAGCAACTGTTCTGTCAAGGTAGCATATTGCACGATACTGTATGTTTCTGTTTCCAAAACTTCCATATCATGTGACGCGATTTCTAGGATACGATTGACAGACTCAATGTTGACTTGTGACTGTTCCAACTCTGCCATCAAATCTTCAGTACTATGACTAGCAGCAAAGAACAACTTCAAGAAGTTCTGTGGAATTCCTGGAAGATTTCTCTTTTCCATGTAGCGCTTGATTGTGTGAAGTCGATTGACGTAAACATTTGCCTTTTGACGAGCATTAACATCATCTTTTTCAATCTGTACTAGACGTTCGCTCACTGAAACTTGATCATCTTCAATTTCTTTTAATGTAGCTTGAACATTTTCTAAACGTTCTTCCAATACAGAGTAAGCTTCTGAATATTCCTCTTGTTCTGAAGTCAAATCGCTAACTGTAACTTCTAAGGAATCTAAATCCACTTGAAGACGACGAACGTGATTTACATCACTCTCTGCTATTAAGTAGGTCTTGCTCAAACGCTCAATATCCTTCACCAAGACTTGGTTGTTCTCTTTTAAATGATCAAGATAGGTTGGAAGTGTTGACAACAAGTTTTCAACAACATTTTGAGAAGCAATCTCTCGTGTGAAAATTTTATAGAGAGCATTGATTTCTTCTTGAATCTGATTATTTTCATATTCAGCATTGTCCAATTCCAATTTTTTAATATTTTCTTGGTTATTTTTCAAAGCTTCATACAACAACTGCAAACGTGATTCAATGTCAGTTTCTACAAAGTTATAGTTGGCATCAAGCAACTTACGGTAGCCAGCCTCTAAATCTTCCAGTTGATCAGTAAGTTCAGTCGTCAGTTTAGCAACAATTGCTGGAATTCTCTCTACGATATGTGTCAGAGCTAGGATATGGTTTTCAGCATTATCCAGAATTCCTGCTGCTTCAACTGGATCTCCTGAAGTGTTTAGCGTCACAAATTGAGAAAATTCTGATTGGATGTTCTCCAATTGTTTTTCAATTTCAGGAAGTGATTGACCATATCTCTCAGAATCTTCAGCGACCGTCTTCTGTAAGCTTTCAAATAAATCTAAAGCGTGAAGAACACGACCACTATTTTTTGATTCTTGTTTTTCTAGATCTGCCAAAGCATTTCGGATGGAAGCAATATCTTCTTCGATAAGGGTAATCTGGCTTTCAATTTGATCAATTTTATGTTGAGCTTTCAAAAAGCGAAATGAATTATTGTAACATTCTGCTTCAAACAGATTATTCTCAATATCCGCAAATGAGTTGAGTGATAGGTCTACCCATTTTTGATTCCACTCTCTAAATGCAATCTGACTTTGACCAATCAGATGCATATTCTTAACAGCTTCTACTTCATCGTTAACTGGAAGGTTATACAACTCTTCCTTTCTTTCTTCTAATACTGCGAGCTTCTTTTCATTGCGTTTGCGTAACAAAATTGCCACAACATATGCAATAATCAGAAGAGCCGCGATTGCAATTATAGTAATAATCAACAGATTATCAGACATATCAAACTCCTTTTTATACTTGAAACAATTGTAATGATTATATCATATTTTTCAAACCATGGGAACTATTTCCCAATTTTTTTAAACGTCAAGCGTACTGTAGACCGCATTTTCTTCGATAAATTCTCGACGTGGTTCTACACGGTCACCCATGAGCATATCAAAGATTTATCTGCTTCTGCAGCATCATCAACTGATACACGCGCCATGAGACGATGTTCTGGGTTCATGGTTGTTTCCCAAAGTTGATGGTCATCCATTTCTCCAAGACCTTTATAACGCTGAATAGTTGGTTTTGAACGTCCTTCACTATAGCGAGCTAAGGCTTCCTGTAGACGGATTTCTTGATCTGCTCCAGGTTGGATGTATTCTTTAATTTCACTGCCGACCTTAACACCGTAAATTGGTGGTTGAGCGATATAAACATAACCTGCTTCTAAAACGGGTTTCATATAACGATAAATCAAGGTTAACAAGAGGGTACGGATGTGAGCTCCATCGACATCGGCATCCGTCATGATAACGAGTTTTTGGTAACGGGCCTTGCTGACATCAAATTCAGCACCAAAGCCTGTTCCCATAGCTGTGAAAAGGCTTCGAATTTCTTCATTGGCAAGGATTTTATCCATGCTGGCCTTTTCAACGTTGAGGATTTTACCGCGAATCGGTAAAAATCGCTTGGAATTCACGGTCACGACCAGACTTTGCAGAACCTCCCGCAGAGTCTCCTTCGACGATGAAAAGTTCAGTTTCAGCTGGATTATTTGAAGAACAGTCTGCTAATTTCCCTGGAAGGTTTGAAATCTCTAAACCAGATTTCTTACGAGTAACCTCACGCGCACGCTTGGCTGCTACACGCGCCTTAGCTGCCAAAATCCCTTTTTCAACAATCCGCTTAGCAATCTGTGGATTTTCCATTAGGAAGTCTGAAAATGCTTCACTAAATAGGCGGTTAGTAATCTTGACAACTTCACTATTTCCAAGTTTAGTTTTCGTTTGTCCTTCGAACTGAGGATTTGGATGTTTCACAGAGATAACGGCAGTCAATCCTTCACGGACATCCTCACCTGTCAGATTATCTTCGTTATCTTTCAGCAATTTGTTTTTACGAGCGTAGTCATTGATGACACGAGTTAGGGCTGTACGGAAACCTTGTTCATGTGTTCCACCTTCATGTGTATGAATGTTATTGGCGAAACTCATGACATTTTCATGGTAGCCAGTTGTGTACTGCATGGCTACTTCAACTGTGATGTCATCCATTTCTCCATCAGTATAGATTGGCGTATCAAAGATGACATCTTTGTTTTCATTGATATACTCAACGTAACTCGCAATCCCACCTTCGTAGTGGTAGTGTCTTGTTTGTTCAAGTCCCTCACGTTTGTCAGTGATAGAGATTTGAAGGCCACGGTTCAAAAAAGCTAGCTCCTGAATCCGCTTGTTTAATTTATCAAAATCAAAAGTTGTTGTTTCTGTAAAAATCTCTGGATCTGGCGTGAAGTGTACGGTTGTACCTGTTTTATCTGTATCTCCAATCACCTCAAGGTCAGCAACAACATGTCCACGACGGTATTCTTGGTAATGGATTTTTCCATTTTTGTGAACACGAACATCCAACTGAGTTGAGAGGGCATTTACGACCGATGAACCTACACCGTGGAGTCCACCTGAAACCTTGTATCCGCCACCGCCAAATTTACCTCCAGCGTGAAGAACGGTAAAGACAGTTTCAACGGCAGGACGGCCCGTCTTTTCTTGAATATCAACAGGGATACCACGTCCATCATCAACAACCGTTATAGAGTCATCTGGCTCAATAAAGACCTGAATATGACTAGCAAATCCCGCCAAGGCCTCATCGATAGAGTTATCAACGATTTCCCAGACTAGGTGGTGAAGACCTTCTTTTGAAGTCGATCCGATATACATTCCAGGACGCATACGAACGGCTTCCAGACCTTCCAAAACTTGAATCTGACTGGCATCATAATCCTGTGCCTGTTGGTTTTTGATTTCTTCTGTCATTTTTTCCCTTTTTCTTTTTTCTTACATTTCTAATACTTGTCTCAATGTCACGATATTTTTAAAGAGATGCGTCGCTAAGCCTGCTGCTTGTCCAGCTTCAATATCGATAGGACGGTCACCAATCACGATACCAGAACTAATCTTATACTTATTTCGCAAATAGATCATAGACTCTGGATTTGGTTTTCTCTTAAAGCCAGAGCTAGCTGTTACTACTTCTGTAAAATAGCCAGCAATACCTGTCTTTTCAAGAATATCCAAAACTTGGTCATTGCGATGCGAAACTAAAAAGTTCCGTCCTCCCTGGTCTGAGATTTCCTCCAATAAAGCAGGTACTCCCTCAAACAAGGCAGGATGTTCAAGCTCTCGCGCTTCGTTTTCCTTATATTTTTCTAAAAAATGCTCTATTGTTGGGGCAAATTGGTCAATTGCAAAAGCAGTTGACACTTTCAAGGCATTGTAAACTTTATCATGTTCTTCTTCGATTCCAAATTGAGCTAATGTTTCCACAAAAGCTGCGGTCGAAGTCTCATAATTATCAAGTAAAGTTCCACCTAAATCCCAGATGTAATCGTGATATTTCATACCCTTCATTATAACATTTTTTCATCAAAAAAGCGACGATTTCCTTCTATTTTAACAGTAAAAAACGAGAAGAATCCCCTAATTGATAGATTCCTCTCGTTTTAGTTAATCTAATCCAAACACATCACGATAGAGCATAGCTTCTCTCAAAGCATCTGCATTTCCACCAAGTTGTTCTACTAGGTTATAAGCAAAGGCAAGTGCAGTAGCTGGACCGCGACTAGTTGTTAACTGACCGTCGACAACAACTGTTTCCTTGCGATAGTGACCATCAGCAATTTGCTCTTGAACACCATCGTAGCAGGTGAACTCTTTGTCCTTGAGGAGACCAGCCCGATTCAGAACAATTGGTGCTGCACAGATGGCAGCTATTTTTTTACCAACTTGCTCAAATTTTTGAAGTTCAGCAATCAAAAGTTCATGATCGCGTAAATTTGCTGATCCTGGCATGCCCCCTGGTAAGACAATCATGTCGTAGTCAGATAAATCACCATCAAACACACGATCTGCTTGTACTTGGATGGCATGTGATCCCGTCACTCGGGCTTCAAAACCAACCATATGACAAGTAATATTAGCACGACGTAATACGTCCACAACTGTTAGGGCTTCGATTTCTTCAAAGCCATCTGCTAAGATAACTGCAACTTTAGCCATGATTTACTCCTTATTTAACTTTTTTCAAAACAACTTTCTTACGTTTAAATCTTGTCTTACCGCTCTTTTCATCGGCCAGATGCGTTTGATAACTCATCGATAGAAGCAGACCGACACCAATCAGATTACTGATAATGGCTGATCCCCCTTGGGAAATGAATGGTAAAGGAATCCCTGTCAGAGGAAGGAGACCCGTCACCGCCCCAATATTTTCAAAGATATGGAACAAGAGCATCATAATAAATCCAGTTGAAATGTAGGTATAAAATTGATTATTGGACTTGAGAGTGATTTTTAACATTCGATAGATAAGTAGGAGATAAAGCGTAATTACGAGGACAGAGCCGATAAAACCAAAATCTTCTGCAATGACTGTAAAAATCATATCACTCTCACGAACAGGAATGAGGAGATTTGATACATTAAATCCTTGACCAAACAAGCCACCACTTCCGATAGCGATTTGCCCCTGGGCCTGTTGATAGGTGGTCGTCTGAGCATAATCAAAGGGATTGAGCCAGGCAAGGATACGGTTAATCTGATAGGTTGGCATCCCAATTTGATGCATGAAAGCACGCCCATCTTTTGTGATGAAAATTGCCAAAAATCCTGCGATTCCCGATACAGCTGTTACAATAACTGGAATGATGATTTTCCATGATACCCCAGAAAGCAAGACGAGTCCAGCAAAGATGGCGACAAAGACCAGGGCCGTTCCTAGGTCACTCTGCAGGGCCAGTAAAACTAAAACTGGTAGCGTAAAGACAATCATCCACAGTATCAAGAGGAAGTCTAAAGGAATCGTTCGTTCACTTTCCTTGTGTTTCTGTGTGAATTGAACAATGACCCGAGCCAAGATCAGAATATAGGAAATTTTCATGAACTCGGAAGGTTGGAAAAGTGTCACTCCACCGATTGACACCCAGTTTTTTTGCCCCTGTTGCTGCGACCAAACTAGGGATTATAGAAAACCAAAAGGCAAGACCATGAGGACTAGACCTAGGGCATAAAGATAGGGAGTCGCCTGCCATAAAAAAATTTTGTATTAAAGAACATGACTACAAAGCTGATAACAATTCCCAATACGATCCATGCTAGTTGCTGACCGAGAATAGGCCAGATATTATGTGGATAGTCATGGCTGACAGCAATGTAAATAGCTACCACTCCAGTCACCAGCAAACAAAAATACTGGTAAAAATCAAACTATAATCGACCCGAGAGTCGAGAGAACGTTTCATAAAGGTCTCCTTCATTCTTTCAGATGTTTATTTTATTTTTTGTGTAAAAATTCTTGAACTTTTGAGAATACTTGCTCTTTGCAAACTTCTCTCACTCGACTAGTCTGTGACAAGGCCTTGCCAATCTGCTTTCCATATCGCTTGCTGGTCATTCGGCTATCCAAGATAAGGACAGAGGAGCGTTGTCCAAGACGGCGCATGGTTCTACCTATCGCTTGTTTGAGGCGAATAATAGCCATTGGCAGTTGATAGTCGTAGAAAGGATTTTTCCCTTCAAGACGCAGTTCCTGATTCATTTTTTTCGTAAAGGGATCTTCTGGATTTTGGAAGGGCAAGCGTGTCACCACTTCAATCACTCGAGGGTGAGTCGCAAAATCAACTCCCTCCCAAAAACTTCCTGTCCCTAGTAAGAGTTGAGAGTCTCCTCTTTCAAACCGTTTCTTGAGTTGAGCCGGATCTCCGTTCTTATATTGGGCTAGATGAGACAGAGATAAAGAGTCTGATACCTGCAACAAAAGGTCTTTTGAAGTGAATAAAACGAGCATGGGTTCTTCAAGATAGGACAAATCTTCCAGAACTTCTACAAGAGCCTGGGCATAGTCTTCTTGGGAGGTTTCTGTCACCAATGGAAAATCCTTGACAACCAAAATTTCTTGATTTTCTTGAAAATTCTCTTCCAGTCGGTCAAAAGCTGCATGCGGAAATCCCATTAATTCAGGTAAAGATACTCTGCTACTAATTTCCAAGGTTGCAGAGACAGCTAAGAGTTGACAACTCTCTGGAAAAATCTCAGAAAAGAGCAGACGTTGATTGCGACTGGAAGAAATGACAACCTTCTTGCTAGACAAGTCTGAGGCTGATAGCCAAAATTCTCCATCAGTGCAGAAAAATCGCTGATAATCTTGGAAACTTTGAACTTCTAACTCTGAGAAATCCTGTTGGAGTTGTGCCATTGTTGTCGCAGGGCACATTCTTCGTTTGCCAGATAGGAACTGGTCCATCAAATGACAAAGCTCAAAGCGAATACTCTCCATCAAGCGTCTCTGAAGCGTCCCTTCTTCTCGAACTAGAGCTTGATCTAACTGGTCTACTATGTCGTTTAAAACGAGACTCTTTTGTAACAGACTTTCCAAAGTTAATAAGATCTTTTGGGCCTCATCCAAAATCAAGAGACGGCCCTCTAGTAGACTGGGATCATCCTCAAGTCGGGTAACGAGATAAGCATGATTGGTCACAAGTAGCTGGCAAGAGCGAGCTTTTTTCTGCCCCCGTCTCCAAAAATCCTCTAACCAAAAGAGAGAAGCTTTGGGAAGATTCCCATCATGTACCAAGTTTGGTAAAAACTGCTGGTAGCGATAAAGCTGTCCAATCTCATCCAAATCTCCAGTTTCCGTTTCAGTTAACCAAACCAGGAGTTGCATCTTAAAACGTGTGTACAAGCGATTGGACTCTTCTTCCTCTAGTGCATGATGAAAGGCATCTAGTTTTAGATAATTCTGGGGTCCTTTAAGATTATGAATCGAAAGGTGAAAGACCTCTTCCAGCCTACGAGCTTCTTCTTGCATCACTTGATTTTGTAGAACTTTAGTAGGAACACTGAGAAGGATTCCTTTTTCGTTTTCTAGTGATAAAGCGGGTAACAAATAGCCGTAGGTTTTCCCAATTCCCGTCTGAGCCTGAACAAAGGCAAGCTTTTCATTCTGTAGAAAAGTTTGAACCTTTTGAGCAAAGCTAGCTTGCGGAAGTCTATCTTCCAAATCCAACAAGGCAATATTGGTTTGGAAATCTTTAGATAGTTTACGTGGAGAAAGGGCTGGCTTTTCTTTTCTTAAAAATAAATCTTGCACCTCTACCAAGTCATGTTCAACTAGGATGGACTGCTTCTGATAAACTTCCTCGATGACCAGATAAGACTCATATAATAGACCATCTGACAAACTTAACAAGCGCTCCAATAAGCCTTTTGGCAGTTGAAACATTCTTTGTCGCATACAAAGAAAGAGCTCTGCTGTTGCTTGGGCATCTGATAGTGCCGTATGGGCTTTTTCTAGTGAAATTCCCAACTCTTGACAGAGAATCCCCAGATTGTATTTCAAGTTGAGGATAAAATACCTGAGCCAACTCGACTGTATCGATACGAGGAGTGCGCAATTCATAGCCTTCGAAAAAGAGGAATTCTGCCAACAAATTAGCATCGAACTGGACATTGTGCGCAACAAAAACACCGTCCTTGACCAAGTCAAAAATTTTTCCAGCAACCTGAGAAAACTCTGGTGCCTCTGCCAGTCGCTGATCGGTCAAACCCGTTAATTCTTTGATATGAGAATCCAAGGGTTCGTGGGGATTGACATCCGTGGCATATTGTTCAACAATCTCGCCATTTTCAATGACCACGATTCCTACTTGGATAATTTTTGCCTTGCTTCCGGTACTAGTCGCCTCTAAATCCACGACCACGTACCGATCATTTCTAAAATTCATCATTAAAAATTATATCAAAATTTACACAATTTGACATCCATGAACTTTGTTAGAAGGGGCAAGTTTCTTGCAAGTTTTTATAAAAAATGATTGAATAGAAGGGTAGAAAAGGAGGGACATCATGAACCCATTAGATTTGTTTAATCAAGTAAAAGAGCTAATCGAGAAAAAAGATTTGGCTGCTGCAAAAACCTTTGTCGAAGAAAACAAGGACCAACTCGGTGAATATCTTAACCAAGCACAAGCTTTGGTTTCAGGCTCAGAAGGACTTAACGGTCTTGTAAATAAGGTCAAAGGCCTCTTCTAATCCTTAAAAGGCACCTGAGTTTTTCAGGTGTCTTTTTGTATTTTCTTCATGAATGCAGGAATATGTTGACTAATCATGGTTGGCAAGACTACATAGTTGTCTTCAGCTAGTTCTTGGGCAATTGCTGAGTGTAGATAGGTCGCTACTGTCACTCTTTCATAGAGACTTACTTGTGGAAATTGGCCTGTAAAACCAGCAATCATACCAGCCAGAGTATCCCCCATGCCTCCAGTTGCCTGATAGGGGCCTCCAACTCCCAGCTGATAAAAATCAGCATGCCCGGCTTGCCAGATTCGAGTAGCTGGACCTTTTTGGACTAAAATCGTTCCCGAAGGAAAGCTCTTCAAAGCCTCTCCTGTTTCCTTGCTTCCTTGGGAATCCAAATCTAAGCCTGACAAGACTTGCCATTCCCTTTGGTGAGGCGTTAAAACAAGATGGGCTTTAGGAAATTTCATTTCAACCTTCGCTAAAATAGACAGGGCGCCACCATCCAGTATGAGGATCTGATCTTGATTCAAATGAAGAAATACTGTTTGAAGTAGCTTTTCTCCACGCTCATCATCCACTAGCCCAGGTCCAACTAGGACAACATTCACTTTCTCTAACTGTTGCTTAAGTAATCGCTCATCATCAAGGCCAAAAGCCATGGCCTCCGGCAGATGGCTATGTAGAGCTGGAATATTCTCTTTTTCCGTTGCTACTGTCACCAAGCCTGCACCGCTTCTAACCGCCCCTAAGGCAGCCATAATAATCGCTCCCCCATAGGGATAAGTCCCCCCGATCAAGAGAAGGCGACCGTAGTCTCCCTTATGACTAGAACAAGGACGCTCGATGATCACTTTTTTCAGTAGAGCTTGATCAATCTCTTTCATACACTACTCCTTCAACTTATCCTTACCATGTAGTACTTGATTAACCTTAGTATTCCAATCCTGTAACCCTTCTCCCTCATAGTCTAGGTAAAGCACTCTATCTTGTAATTGACTAGAAATCAAACCTTCAAAACAAGCCTTATCTTTTGACGGGATGATACACAAATGAAGAAAGGTATCCAAATCTAAACTATCTCTTACCTTCGCAACATGATAGCCATCAAAGATATAAGCTGGCGCTTGAATTAATTCTTCATACAGAAAATGAAAACTAACGCCAGGAATGAACTTTTCTTGCAATTCCTCCTCAGACGGTGCCCGTCCTAACAAACGCTCCATAGCGAGTCGGTAACCCGAAGTCGTATTAGACCATCCAAACATGATATAGTCAAAATAGTCTGCTGGATCAGAAGCTGCATTACGACTATCTGTAACTAGCTCAGCCCCACTTTTACCAAATACTTTAACCGCTGACATGAGTTTCCCAGTCTGAAAAATAGCCTGAGCCACTTCAACTGTACAAGTATGACTACAATAATCTGAAGTAACCAACTTCCTCTGGATATCATAGGTAGAAGCTACAAGGCGATAACTTGGTCTGTACGGAGGAAAATAGCTATGCTCTTGCAAGTAATCATGAATTCGTACATTTAATTCATGATTCTCACATTCCACAATGGTCTGACGATGATGGTTCTGTTCGTAAGCAATAAACTTTGCTAGCTTCTCCAATTCCCATTCTTTAATCTGAGGATAGTTTTCAAGAGCAAATTGATACATCCCATCCCACTGGAGACTAAAATCTGCATTACAAACCTTTACAATCATGGTCCTTCTCCTCACATTCTCTTACTTTCATTATACACCTCACTACCCAATTAATAAAGGAGAAGACTATGCTATCTTCTCCTTCTTTTATAATGATTAGCTTTTTCAGAGCTGGGAGTTTTCAACCTTACTTTTCTTTACGTTTAACTGTTAGTAGAGCTACTGATAAAACAAGACTGAGACTTGCTAGGAAGGCAGCTGTATCAGATCGACTTTCACCTGTTTCTGGAAGTCTTGCTGAATCTACTTTCTCTGAAGCATTTTCAAAGTTTTCTCCCATAACTGCTGGTTCATGAGCTTGTTCTACTGGTTTTACTGGTTCTTGGTTTTGTTCTTTATAGACAATCGCATAAAGTCCTAGATCTTTGGTGACAAATTCAACCATGTCACCTACAAGCGTCACCTTTTGAACCTGCAAGCCTTGATCTAAGCTCATGTGATAAACTCCTTGAACCTGTCCCTTGACTGGTAATCTCACTAGGACAGCACCTTTGAGTTCAACTTCTTGGTTGTCCTTATCCAGCAATTTCACTTGATAAGCATCGTAGTGCTTACCAGCTAATTCTTGACGTAGAACCTTTTGAACTTGAAGCTTGAGGTCTTTAGATAACTCTGTAGTTAGCCCTGCTACCAGAACTCCAGTTTCCTTATCAGTCAAAATTCGAACCTCTTCGGCTGGTTTAACAAGACTTGGTGCAGGCTCATTTCCAGCTGTAGCCACTGTTCCTGTGTATTCTGGTAATTCATTCTTAGCGGCTTCTAGCGCATTGACGCCACCTGTAAATTCTGGGACTTCTACTACTGGAGCTGACTCATCGCCTACTGTGCCGATTGCATCTGTGTACTCTGGTAACTCATGCTTAGCGGCTTCTACTGCATTGACACCACCCTCAAATTCTGGCACTTCTACTACCGGAGCTGGTGCGTCGCCTACTGTGCCAACTGAATCTGTGTATTCTGGCAACTCATACTTAGCGGCTTCTACTGCATTGACACCACCCTCAAATTCTGGCACTTCTACTACTGGAGCTGGATCCTCACCTGCTGTGCCAACTGCCTCTGTGTATTCTGGCAATTCATGCTTAGCGGCTTCTACTGCATTGACACCACCTTCAAATTCTGGCACTTCTACCACTGGAGCTGGCTCGTCGCCTTTACTTATTGTCGGTTCTGGATCGTTTTCCACTTCTTGATAGAAGGTAGTCATTTCGTAGAACTCTGGTTCTCCACCTTCCCAAGAAACTTTTACATCGAGAATCCGTGGATTTTTTCCTGAAAGGGCAAAGGTTTGGAAACTTGATCTGACTTCACCCAAGTTTTTCCAGACTGATTCACCAGCATCATTCAAGGTACGAACTTGAACATTTACTTTTGCACCTTCAGGCAAGTCAGCAATCAAGCGAACATGATTGACCTTGGTTTCTTCAGATAAATGATAAACAAGCTCTCCTTTATCTTCAGTAGCTGCATAGCTTGTCAATACATTGCCGTCAGTCATATTTTTCTTCAGGTTATCCGCTTCTTCGCTACCAGTTCCTGTCACTGTAGGATTATTTTCAGGATTGATAAATTCACCATCATTGATCACGATTTCGCTAAATCCTACAAAACGAGCATTATAATCCGCTGTAAAGAGAACACGCATGAACTTAGCAGTTACAGGTTGATCCAGAATACCTTCAATATAACGATTTCCTGGGTTGGCAGAATCATGTGTCCAGCCGTCGGTCAAGGAATTATCACGAATTTCATTTTCCACACCATCTCCGACTGTTACAACATCCGTCCAGTTCTTACCATCTTCACTAACTTGAATCTTCCCATCACGCAAATAATTACGCTGAGCGTCCTGAATATAGGCACGAATCTTCTTGATGTGACGAGTTGTGCCTAGTTTCAGGACAATTTCCCCGTTTTTACGTTGGTAATCAGAAAATTCTACAAAATTATTAAAGTCCCCATCAAATAGTTGACCAAGGTTGTGTACGCGACGAACATCATTAGCACCATAATATTGGTGAATACCCATAGTGGTTGATAAGAGTTCAGTTGGAGCCACTTCTTTTGTCTTAACGACTAATTTTCCAGTAGGAAGCGCTTGGTCCTTATCTGTCTTGTTCACAATGCGAACATAGCGTACCAAGGCGTGTTCTGGAAGTTGGTCAGCGCTCATCCATTCCACTTCATTTGCTGAATATTCCAGTGTCAAACCTGTTTCACCTACACCTTCAAGTGCAATTGAACTAGCTTCATGGAGGCGGTCCAATTTCAAGCCAAGATAGCCATTTGCTGGAAGATGATTCCCTTGAGGCAAGGTCATTTCATAACGACCACGACTGTCCACTACTGGCGTTTCCTTCAGGCTGTCGACATTGGTGACGGTCAAATCAGTATTTGGTGTATCGACGTCAACTCTAAAGTCCGCAATTCTCCACCATTTGCTGAGAAGCTGTGTATTACGAACACGAACGTATTGGGCGGTGAAGTTTTGGCTAATATCTGAAATTCGATCCCCAGCTAAGGTCTGAAGTGTCTTCCAGTTTGTACCGTCTGTAGAATATTCGATGATACCAGCTGCTAGTTTATCACCTTCCCCTTGAACTAGATGAACATGTTTCACTTTCTTAGCTCCACCCAAGTCCATTTGAACCCAAGCATTTTCTGGAGTCACATTTGTTTGATTGGCATGAGCCATCATAGATTCGGTGTTATCTTTGCCATCTTGCATTGAAGCACACTGGTTCCATACTTGTAAACCAGATTTGGACTTAGGGTAATGGTTCCTTTTACCTTCTTGCTTCCAAGTTCGAGCGGTCTATTGACGGCAATCTCACGCATGGCAAGCCAAGCATTATCTTTCTTAGCAGTGGCACGCATACGAACTGCTTGTGCCGTAATATCAAGATTAGTAAATTCAAGCGTACGTTCTCTACCTGTGTAGACTGGACTTGTGAGAGCCACCCAGTCGCCCTGTTCGTTTTGATATTCCACAAGGGCATTTCCAAAGGTATAATTATCGGCTGTCTTTGTACCTGTAGCAAAACCTAGCGTATGAACCTTAATGGCTTTATTGAAACGAAGACCTACATAATCATCTCGTTCAATAACGGTTGTCGTCTTGACAATCGCATGAGTATCCAAGTCGCCATCTGTTACTTCTGCAAGACCTCCTTCAATCCCCGCACGGTTGGTAATAAAAGTGGTCACAAGTTTATCTGGATGCAGCATGGTCTGGATATGTGTTGCCAAGTATTCCTTTAAGTTATTGATAAATGGACGAATATGTTGCACTCCAAACTCTGCACGTTCATAATGGTCCACATAAAAGAAGGAATAACTAATGGACTGATCGTAATACTTAACCCCAGCATAATAATGCTCCCAAACCTTAGCATCATTCTTTTCAGCCAGACCTTCTGTCGCTGTCAGCAAGGCTTCTAAAGCATCCATCTGATCCACTGTATTGTCTAACCAGTAGTGGATTTGGTCAATAAGTTTCTTGTCTCCTTTTTCTTTCAGAAGGAGGGCGTCAGCCTTCAAGTTTGCAAAGATACCCTTTAATTCTTTTCTCTCTGCGTCTACATTTTGACCAGCCTTCAATTTGTTATAAAAGTCTGTCAATTTAGGTGCAAGCTCAACAGATTCTTCCAATTTTGTGACATGTGGAGGACGGTTTTGGTTGCGCATATGCTTACCAAGTTCACGAAAGGCTTTTGATACATCACTTTCTTCAAAGCTTCCATTGACCACATAGTTAAAGGCCATATCATTGATTTTTCAGCTTCTTCCGCACTTCTCCATTGCTTCCAACCATACTGAGCCACATCAAAGAGGGCTACCTTTGAAGCTTCAGATTGTTGCATCGGATTTAGCATAATGCCCTGCGCCAAGGACAAATCAACATTGGGATGTAAGAATTTTTCACCACCACCTAGAATCAAGTGTTGCTTGGTATTATCATTACAAGGCCAGTTGATCCAGAAATGAATTGGACGATACTTCTTACCACCTTCTGTCAAATTCTTCTTCAAATTTGTTAGGAAGGTTTGGTCAACTGCACCCCAAACTTTTCCTCCTGTTAGAGTTAAATGGACCGTTTCTGGAAGGCGTTCGTTGAGCGTGCGAAGTTCATCTTCTGTCCCTTGTCCCATATACCAAGCTGGCACGAAAATCATATCTTTACGAAGGCCACTGTATTTTGTTTCTTGTTCAGTTAGCCAATTTGTCAGGTCAGTCATTAAACGAACATAACTATTGTAGCCACCAGCAGGCCAGGCCGCATCATCAGCTAGAACTCCAAATTCACGCACACCTGCATCCAGCAATTGGGTGAATTTCGCTTTAATGACATCTAGATCTTGTTTGTATAAATCATCCGTATCAAAACGCATCTTTTTATTCATAAATGGGTGGATGGTCCATACATAGCGAGTCTTTGTTTCATTCCCCACACGAGCTAGATCACGAATCTCTGCCAATTTTTCTTCTGGATAGAGTTCACGCCATTTGGCATTGTGGTAGGGATCGTCTTTTGGCGCAAAGAAGTACTGAGTTAGCTTTAAGTCGCCACCATAGCGCATCAACTCTTCACGGTTTTCTTTGGTCCAAGGATTTCCGTAATAGCCTTCGATAAAGCCACGGTTCTTCACTTCTGCATAGTCTTCTACTGTCACATCTCGAAGAACTGGGACTGAACTTTCCTTCAGCATTTGTTTCAAAGTTGTCAGTCCAAAGAAGACAGCATCCGTATCTTTTCCGACGATCGAAATCTTATTGTCCTTCACGCGCAAGACATAGGCATCAATTTTATCGTATAATTCAGACGAAATATCTTGGACTTCTTTTTCTGCCAGAGGAGCTTTCCCACGCACTCCAAGGAAAATGTTGGTCGCCCCTTCTGTAGCCTTTGTACTGGTAGTGTAAGAAACATTACTAGCTTGGAGAACTTCTTTGGCACGGTTACGTGTATAGATATCTAAGCCATCGCTAAAGACAAGGTTTACCTTTCCTTCTAGAGCAGTAACACCATCGCCATAAGTAACCTTTTGAGGTCTTGGAAATACCGTATATTCTTTTTTTGCTACTTGAGATTTTGCGGCATCAATTTCTGCTTTACTTGCAGGTTTATCTGCTGTAAATGAATCAGCTTTCTCCACCGTTCCATTTACTTCAGCCGGTTTCGTGGGCTCTGTTACTGCATTGGTCTCAGTAGGAGCTACTTCTGTAGAAGCATTTTCTACGGTTGTACTTTTCTCCTCTACTGTAGAATTTTTAGTTTCTACTGGTTTTGAAGAAGTTTCTTCGAGAGCTTGGGACTTAGTAGCTACCTCTTCAACTTTAGTCTCTGAAACTAAGTCTGCCTCTGCACTTTTAATAGCGCCTGCCAATTCTGGTGATAACTTATCCTCTGGTGGAAGCTGTGTAAGACTTGTTTCTGCTTCTAGTGCGGGCTCTGTCTCTGCAGCTTGTACCATGCTGGCTCCAAAGATACTCGCACCAACCATTACTGAAGCTGCTCCTATTGCAAATTTTCGAATGCTATAATGACAACGTTTCTCAAAAAATTGATGATCCATCTTTCTTCTATTCCTTTCCTCCAACCACTCATCTAAGCGGTTTCATCCCTATTTTAAAAAATGGAGAGAACCAAGAGGTCCTCTCCATATGGTTGTAGCATTTTTCGATCCTATTCACTAGGATAGTCCAAGTATTTCTACAATCAATCAGCAATGTAGAGTTCCAAACTCTATTTTTCTTTACGTTTAACAGTTAGTAGAGCCACTGATAAAACAAGACTGAGACTTACTAGGAAGGCAGCTGTATCAGATCGACTTTCACCTGTTTCTGGAAGTCTTGCTGAACTTGTTTTTCCTGGATTATTTCCAGAAACCTCTCCCTGAGCTGCTAGCCCATGAGCTTGGTCTACTGATTCTACTGGTTCTTGGTTTTGTTCTTTATAGACAATCGCATAAAGTCCTAGATCTTTGGTGACAAATTCAACTGTGTCACCTACAAGCGTCACCTTTTGAACCTGCAAACCTTGATCTAAGCTCATGTGATAAACCTCTTGAACCTGACCTTTAACTGGTAATCTTACTAAAACAGCACCTTTAAGTTCAACTTCTTGGTTGTCCTTATCTACCAACTTCACTTGATAAGCATCGTAGTATTTACCAGCTAATTCTTGGCGTAGAACCTTTTGAACTTGAAGCTTGAGACCTTTAGGCAACTCTTTAGTTAGCCCTGCTACCAGAACTCCAGTTTCCTTATCAGTTAATATTTGAACCTCTTCGGCTGGTTTTTCTACACTTGGTGCTGGAACATCGCCTACTGTGCCAATCGCTTCTGTGTATTCTGGCAACTCATGCTTGGCTGCTTCAGTAGTATTAACACCGCCCTCAAATTCTGGGACTTCTACTACTGGAGCTGGCTCGTCACCTACTGTCCCGATCGCATCTGTATATTCTGGCAACTCGTTCTTAGCAGCTTCTACTGCGTTAACCCCACCTTCAAATTCTGGAACTTCTACCACTGGAGCTGGCTCGTCGCCTACTGTGCCGATTGCTTTTGTGTATTCTAGCAATTCATGCTTAGCTGCCTCTACTGCATTGACACCACCCTCAAATTCTGGAACTTCTACCACTGGAGCTGGCTCGTCACCTACTGTCCCGATCGCATCTGTGTATTCTGGCAATTCATGCTTAGCTGCTTCAGCAGCATTAACCCCACCTTCAAATTCTGGAACTTCTACTACTGGAGCTGGCTCGTCGCTCTTACTAGTAGTAATGACTGGTTTGACCTTAACTTCAACAATTCGATCTTGCGCCTCAGTCGTATCTGTATGAACAGTTGTACGGTTAGATCCTAGAACCTCGATATAATCAACTCTTTCACCCTTCTTACCTTCTGAGATTACACGACGTTCACCTTGAGCTAAATCATTGTTTTCACGGATAATTTCCTTAAATGGAATTTCGGTCTTCACAACTTCTAGACTTGGTCGTTCGAGAACAGGACTTTGTTCCCCTTCTTCAGGAACTATACGGTGACTAGGCTTAAAGTGAATACGATATTCCTTGACAAGACTACCATCCTTAGAAAGAAGACGGACAAGAGTAGGAAGGTTATCCTGACCAGACTCAACAACCGTTGTCACACCGTGACCACTTGCTTGAACAGTCACCTGTGGTTTAGTTCCATTTAATCTCACTGTATAATCTGAAACCGCTGGATCAAAGTTTCCCAGTGCTTTTCCAGCAACCGAAATAGTCACTGAAGGAGTCTCCTCATCTCTTACTTTAGCAGGAGAGTAAGCACTAAACTCGACCATGGCTAGACCATTAGTTGTAGATTTACGAGTCATACGTGCTCGAATGGCTGTTGTCTGAATCGGATCAAAGGTAAATTCAATTGGCTTACCAGCCACGATTTCTCCAGAGGCCTTATAAGGAATTTCTTGCCAGTTTTCTGCCTTGTTAAATGGATGATCCGCATTTTCTTCATAACGAGAAATGGTGCTTGGTTCTGTATAGGCTGGACCAACATATCTTTCCAGTACCATTTTAGCTGGTGCGTCTGTTCCACTGTCTTTAAAGAACTGAATAGCTACTTTTCCAACAGACTGAGGTGTAATCTGACCATTCTTCTTAAAGAGAATTCCCACAGATGTTTCCTGGTCTTTAGGAGTACGAGACCAGTTAGTCCAACGTCCATCCTCGTTAAAGTGCCCATCGTTGATATAGAAAATCTTATCCCGAGAAGCTGCTTGTGTATCATTTGTAGTAGACGCAAAGGCTTTAGAATCAGTCTCATTATTACTTGCATTTTCTGAAATGACTTGATTACCCCTTGTAACAACCGTCACTTGCATCTTAGTTGTTAAGTCTGTTCCTAGAACATGACCAAGGACTTCAAAGCTACCTTCTTGTGCAGTCGCATGTTCTGGCACAGCGTCCCATTGGACAGCAAGATTAGCTTTAACCCAGCCAGTCTGCGATGGATAGTAGACTGTTACTTCGGCAGGCAATTGAAGTTGATCGCCAACATTCAAGGTCTGAGCACTATTTTCCGCAGCTACTGGTTGTGTTGACTCTTTTTCGTCATCACGGAAGATGCGATATTCTTTCAGGATGGTTCCGTCTTCTGCCTTCAAAATGACGCGTGTCGCACCTTTTTCACTTGTTGCAGGAACAACTGTCACCACACCATTGTTGGTGGCTGTTGCAGTAATTTCCTTGCTTGCTTGAGGAATATAATAATCTGTCTTAGATGGATTGAAATGTTCAAGCTTCTTGCCATCTACTTGGATAGAAATTTCTGAGCTACTAGCACTTGGAACCTTACTTCCTAAATAGTGATTTCTGTCAAACCGACACCCGCAGTTCCGTCTGCTTTCTTCATGCGCATACGAACAGCATAGGTTTCTACCTTATCAAAGGTAAAGTGGTTGGTTTGACCTGCAGATAATTGTCCAGGAGCCTTGAGGTTTTCAACCTCTTTCCAGTTGGCAGGATTGTTAAATGGATGGTTGACATCCCCTTGAGTATGATTGACATCATTCGGAAGATCTGGAACTTCTTGGCCAACATAGTATTCGATGACATATTCTTTTGGAAGTCCGATTGCACCATCAGTGTAGAAATCAACTGATAGATTGTCTACAAAGCGTTTTGTCAAATCACCAGAATTACCAAACAAGATAGAAGCCCAGTCATTATCAGTATTTGTTCTCCAAGTAGTCCATCTATTTAACATCTGTTGGCGTTCTTGACACAGTCAGGTCGTTCAAGGCATTAGCTGAATCATCTCCTCCTGTATTAGATACAATAGCTGCTGGCAATTGAGAACCAGTCCATTGTTTAGAGATGTTATTTCCAGCAACAACTTGACTAGAAACACGAACATGTGCCTTGGTAGTCAGATGGCTACCAACTAATTGACCCTTGATTTCAAATATACCCTCAGTCTGACTAAAGTTAGCTGGCACCTTGTCCCAAACGACATCTTTATAGACAGTTGTTCCATTAGAATGATAAGCACGAACACTAGCTGGCAATTGTACCGTTTCACCCTTAGGAAGTGTTAAACTGATTTCTTCAGCAACCTGCAAACCTTCAACAGTCACATTGGCAAGAGCTTCAATGTCTGTTCCTTCTACATGACCTTTAAGGGTAAAGCTATGATAGTAGCTCAAATCTTTTGCATCTACCTTGTCCCAAGTTACAGCTACCTTACGAGGCAAACCTTTGTCAAATTCTGCACCAATTTGATCAGGCAAATTCGGTTGTTGATTGATATCTGTAGAGATAGTCACTGGATGAAGTTTGACAATTTTCTTGTCTACTTTGTTTTCTTTAATCACAAGTTCTGTTGCTACAGATTGTGTTTTGTCTGTTTGATTGTCAATACGAGGAGTCAGAGTGACACTTCCTTTAGTGTAAAGTAGCAAGTTCTGACCATTCACCTCCAGATGACCACCATCAGCTGATTTGGCTTCCAAATGGACATCTGATGCTGAAAATTCAGTCTGTGAACCATCTTCGTAATGTCCAATGACATGATAAGGGAGAACTTGATCTTCTGTTGCATTTTCTTTACCTTCTACACTTACTTCCAAGCGTGTCAAGGCAGGCGCTTCTTTCACAAATTGAATCAAGTAAGTTTGAACTAAATCTCCCTTCTGGTCACTCAAGAATACAGAAGCCTGATAATCATTAGCTGCTGAAGCTTGTTGAACTGTTACCTGATAGCCTCTTGTCTGTGCTCCAACACTTGGGATTTTAGCAGTATAAGGAAGGGATACTCGGTAGTAGGTCTTCCCAGTTTCAAAGTTTTCAAGAGCCTTGTCACCAACAGTGAGACCTGTAACAGTACTTTCTGTCTCCTTGTCACTTGCGATAAAGGTTGCCGTAACCTCGTAGTCATTGCCTTCCAATTTACCAGTTGCTTCAGTACGTCCACCTTCTTTTGTCAAGGCAGAAGGATCTTTCAAGGTCCAAGAAATGACATCTGCATCAACTAAGTTTCCATCTGACAAAACAGCCGTAACAGTCTTGTCCAAATCCTCCACAGCTGTACCAACAGGAACTGTTGCTACCTTAGGCAACCACTTATCGAGCGCAACCACCTTGACAAAGGCTTCAGCCTTAGCTTCGATACCTTCAACATTACCAAGAACTTTTTTCTCACCAGCACTAGTAAGGAGATCATCTGGGATATCCCAAGTCACTGCTTTTTCTTCGACACTACCATCACTATAAATAGCTGTCACTGTCTCTGGTAATTTAGGATTTTCACTGACATCAGTTCTTGCCTTAACAGGGGCAAAAGCGACAAAGTGACGGTTTTCTTTTTTACCTGAAACGGTTGTGACTGTTGCTTGATCAGAAGCTAAACCTGCAGAATCCGCATAAAGGGTAAATTTCCCTTCTTTTTCAGTAGATTTAACAATAACAACACCTTTACCATTGAAGGCTTTTCTTTGCCATGTGCCATCTTTCTGAGCTTTATAGCGTTCACGGCTAGCTTGTTCTCCATTATCCACACCAACAATTTGTCCTTGGCCATGAAGATTGAAATGAACAAGATTATTGGCAGTTGGAACGACATTGCCATCTTCATCAACGATTTCATAATGAATGTATGACAAATCTTTTCCGTCTGCAGTGATGACATGTTCTTCCTTAGTGAGTCGAACTCTAGCTGGCTCCCCTGCTGTTGTCACACTATCACGTGCAATCTCTTTGCCATTTTCGTCACGAGCAATAGCTGTTAAGGTACCTGGTTTATAGTCAACCAACCACTCAAGATACAATTCACTTGGTTTAGCTCCTTCGTGATAAGGGCGTCCATCTTCAGTTGTTTTCTTAACAAATTCTTTCTTACCAAAGGGACTCGTTGTTCAAGAACAATTCTACGCTAGCGGCATTTGAGAAAGTCCGAACTGGAACCTTGCCATTGATGAGCATATTACGTTCCTTGAGCGTTTCCTCAGTCCAATTCCAGTGAGGCATGATACGAACAGTTGGTTTTTTTCTTTGGCACTATACCATTCACTACGGTAAAGATAGAAATCATTCTTAGGCAAGCCTGCCGTATCAATAATACCAAAGTAAGAGCTTTTCACTGGTGTATTATCTTGGTTATGCCATGGTGTAGGGTTCACCGATATAGTCAAAAACCAGTCCAGATGAACTGACCTGCATAGCCAGCACGATCACGGTCAAAGGTCCAAGATTCAGTAGCTGTTCTACCCCAGGCTACACGGTCATTACCATAGTCCGATTGTTCATAGTGACGATTTGGGCGATTGTCATGCCAGAGATTTTGAGCAGGATTAAAGTAAGAATCACGAGTTCGAGTTGCTGAAGAAGTTTCAGAACCGTAAATCAACCAGTCTGGATGGGCTTTCCGAACTGCATCATAATTCCGCTCACCATAGTTCATACCGACAGCATCCATGATTGCTGCCAATTTCAAGAATTCTCCAGTAGATCTATTACTGAATTTGTTTTCACCCATGGTCACATAGCGCTCTGTATCAATTGCTTTGATGACAGCTTTCAAACGCTTAGCAGTTTCTAGTGAACGTTCTCCACCATCCGCTTCATCAACCTCATTACCGAGTGACCACATGATGATTGAAGGATTATTTTTATCTCGTTCAACCATGGTTCTAAGATCAAAATCCGACCATTTTTCACCCTTCTTGGCTTCTGGGTGAGTCGCATCTTGGTCAAAGAAACGACCATAGTCATAAGTTTTCTTGCCACGATACCAAGTATCAAAGGCCTCTTCTTGGACCAAAAGTCCCAGACTAGCAGCAGCATCTAGCAACTGTGGACTTGCTGGATTGTGAGTCGTACGGATAGAGTTAACTCCCATATCTTTCAGGAGTTTTAATTTACGGTAGGTTGCCTTATAGTTTTCTTCTGCCCCCAAGGCTCCATTATCATGGTGAATACTAACCCCATGGAATTTCATTCTCTCGCCATTAAGAGAGAAGCCTTCCTTAGCTGTCCAGTTGAAGTAACGATAACCAAAAGTATCTTCTGTCACATCAACCAGCTGTCCGTCATTATAGACCTTGGTTTTCAAAACATAGAGCTGAGGATTATAACTTTTCGTTGTCCAAAGAGTTGGTTTATTAACCAAGATCGTTTGCTTAAAGTCTGCTGTCTCATTTCCTGCTAGGTTCTTGGTTACGGAACGAACCAATTCGGAAACAGCCTTACCTTCTTTGGTAAAAATCTGTTGCTCTACAAATACCTTGGCTGAAGTCTTGGCAGTATTTTTAATCTTACTTTGGATTTGTGTTTCAACATTGCCATCTTTTTGTTCAGCTAATTTCGGAGTTGTAATATGATTTCCATTTTCAGCTACTTGCACCTTATCACGATAGCTAAGCGTCACATCGCGATAGATACCACTTCCTGAGTACCAACGACTACTTGGTTGTTTATTGGTAACTTGTACGGCAATGGTATTCTCACTACCATCTTTATTTAAAAATTCAGTAATATCATATGAAAAATGGTTATAACCACTTGGATAATGTCCTACAAATTGACCATTTACATAGACCTTAGAGTCCATGTAAACACCATCAAATTAATACGAACGTCTTTGTCCTTGGCAGCTTCGTCTATAGTAAAGGTCTTACGATACCAGGCAGTACCACCATTTAATTGACCACCTTCATTACGAGCAGGAGACTTGTGATCAAAATCAAAATAAATACTCCAGTCATGAGGAAGGTTCAACTTAGACCAATCATGAACATCTACATCTTTCTTAGAAAAGTCACCTTGAGCGTTTAGTTTAAAATACCAGTCTTTGTTGAAATTTTGTTTTCTTTCTTCAAGGAGTTGATTTTCTTTTTCCTTTTCTTTTGTGGCTTGAGGCGATTCACTTGCAGAAGCTTTTTCTTCCTTGCTTTTATCATCCGTTACAGGTTTATTCTGATTAGTTGTATCAGTATGTTCTTCTCGAACTGCTGACTTTTCAGGACTTCCTTCTGAAACTGTAGCCTCTTTCCCATTCGCTTCAGCAGCAGGTTTGTCAGTTTTTTCAACTTTGTCTTCTTTAGGGCTGACTACTTCCGCTTCCTTTTCTTCCTTAGGACTTGTTGCCTCAGTCACCTTTTCTTCAGTTATTGGTTTTGCGGATTCAACAGTATCATTTTCTTTTTCAGTAGCGGAATCTTGTGGGCCATTTTGCTCAGCTTTTGCAATAGCTGCAGCAACCTCATCTGGAAGCTTATCTAAAGGTTGAACTTGATGAATCGTTTCCTCGCTGGGACTTGCTGCTTCGGTTTCAGCTGCTTGAGCCACCTGAAGACCAAATATACTAGCTCCAATCATAACCGAAGCCGCACCAATGGCAAATTTACGAATACTATAATGACACCGTCTTTCAAAAAATCTCTTATCCATTATTGTTCCTTTCCAATGTTCTAGTAAGCGATTACATTTCACTCCAAAAAATAAACCTCCCTCTAGACGCTTACTTATTTTATCCATATAAATATTGATGCTTTTAATATATCAAAATAGTAGAGTTTTTTCAATAATTTGTAGAAGTTTTACTGTAATTTTATTAAAAGAAGTGCAAGAAAAAAACAAGTTCATTTTTTAGAACTTGTTTCTTCACTATATAAAATCAATGCTTGTATTATCTAACCAAACTACGCAATGCAGCCTGATAGGTCTGCTCCATCAGCATGGTAATGGTCATAGGCCCAACTCCACCAGGTACAGGTGTGATATGGCTAGCGACTGGTGCAACAGCATCGTAGTCAACATCTCCACAGAGCTTACCATTTTCATCTCGGTTCATCCCCACATCAATGACAACTGCACCAGGTTTGACAAAATCAGCAGTCACAAACTTGGCGCGACCGATAGCTACGACCAAATATCGGCTTTAGAAGCTACTTGGGCTAGATTGTGGGTGCGAGAGTGGGTCAAGGTTACAGTTGCATTTTTAGCTAAGAGCAACTGAGCCATGGGTTTCCCAACAATATTTGAACGACCAATGACAACTGCATTCTTACCTTCTAGTTCAATACCATACTCATGAAACATTTCCATAATACCAGCTGGAGTTGAAGGGATCATAACTGGATGACCAGACCAAAGACGCCCCATGTTGAGCGGATGAAAACCATCCACGTCCTTTTCTGGATCAATAGCCAATAAAACAGCTTCTTCATCGATGTGTTTTGGTAATGGCAACTGCACCAAAATACCATGCCAAGCTGGATCGTGATTGTATTTGGCAATCAAGTCCAACAATTCCTCTTGGGTAATGGTCTCAGGAACTCGCACGACTTCACTTTGGAAACCTGCAGCTATCGCTGAACGTTCCTTGTTACGAACGTAAACCTGACTGGCTGGATTGTCCCCAACCAAAATAACCACCAAACCAGGAACCAAACCTGTCTCTTCTTTCAATTTCGCAGTCTTTTCAGCCAATTGTCCTTGTAGCTTAGCTGCTAAAGCCTTGCCATCAATAATCTGTGTCATGTGTTTTCTCTTTTCTAACAAATATCTTCTATTATATCAAAAAAACACTTGTCCCTCTAACACTTCTTACCTAAGTGACCTTATAGTCTGAAACTATAAGAAAAAGCCCACTTGGAGCTTTTCATGATATTCTTACAAAACCTTACTCAAGAAATCCTTGGTTCTTTGTTCTTGGGTTTGTTCAAAGACTTGCTCTGGAGTTCCATCTTCGACAACAACACCGTCAGCCATAAAGATGACCCGGTCTGCCACTTCACGCGCAAAGCCCATCTCATGCGTCACGATGACCATAGTCATTCCTGACTTAGCAAGTTCTTGCATAACCGCTAGTACTTCCCCAACCATTTCTGGGTCTAGGGCAGAAGTCGGTTCATCAAAGAGTAGGACATCTGGTTCCATGGCAAGACCACGAGCAATAGCAATACGTTGTTGCTGCCCACCAGACAAACTTTGTGGATAAGCATTTGCCTTATCTGGTAAACCAACTTTTTCCAAGAGCTCATGCGCTCTTTTCTCAGCAACTTCCTTACTTTCCCCCTTTGGTCTTGATAGGAGAAAGCGTGATGTTATCCTTCACTGTCATATTTGGGAAGAGATTGAACTGTTGGAATACCATTCCCATCTTTTCACGCATGGCAAAGAGGTCGTTTTTCTTATCTGTAATGTCTACTCCTTCAAAGATAACCTTTCCTTTTGTCGCTTCTTCGAGGAGATTCATAGAGCGAAGGAGGGTTGACTTCCCGCTACCAGATGGTCCGATAATCACCACAACTTCCCCTTTTTTGATTTCAAGATCAATTCCTTTTAAAACTTCATTCTTCCCAAAGTTTTTATGAAGTTTTTCAATTTTTATAAGCGTTTCAGTCATTATTTTTTCTCTCCTTGTCCCATACGATTTTCAAAAGCTTTCAAGGCTAGTGTCAAGATAGAGGTCATAATCAAGTAGTAAAAGGCTGCAAATAAGAGTGGAGTTAAAGGCAAGTAGGTGGTTGTTGACACCGTAGTAGCTCCATTCCACAATTCCATAACACCGATTGCTGACAAGAGTGAACTATCCTTGATAATGGTAATAAACTCATTCCCCAAGGCTGGCAAGATATTCTTGATAGCCTGTGGCAAGATGACATAGCGCATGGCATTTTTAGGACGAATCCCTAGAGAGTAAGCCGCCTCTAATTGACCTTTAGGTACTGCATTGATACCAGCACGAACTGTTTCTGATACATAGGCACCACTATTCATAGAGATAATGATAATACCTGGAATCAAACGTGAAAAATCAACTCCCAAAACTCCAATCTGAATTGTCGGAGCATTGATATGCATAAGAGCAAAAGCAATCATGATCTGTACCATCATAGGTGTTCCACGGAAAATCCAAATATAAACATTGGCAAGCCAAGCTATGGGCTTTATTTTAGAACGTTGAGCAAAAGCCAAGACTACCCCTAAAATTGTCCCCAAAAAGACAACCAAAACAGAGATCAAGACTGTTACGAGAGCACCATAGTTAAAATATGGCAGATATTTAGGTAAAAAAGAAAAATTCATAAATCCACTACTTTCTAATTTCTAACTTAAAACTTGTATGAGTATAACATGTTTTGAATAAAAATGCAATCTTTTTCCTTTTATTTTCAATAAAATTTCAAAGAAAACAGAAATAGCGAGAAATCTTAGTTTTTTCTAGTCAAGTGGATACTCTTTATGGTAAAATAGTAACGATAAGAAATGGAGGAGAATCAAAATGGAATCACATTTGGTTAGAATCATCAACCGCCTAGAAGCAATGACAAAGATGGTGGTAACTTAAAACGTAACTTTGAGCGCGAGGGAGTTGTTGTAGCTGAAGTTGCTTTTAACCATGATGAAGAAAATGGCCCAATCTTTACACTTCGTGATGTTGAAGCTCGTGAAACATATACTTTTGACAGCATCGACTTGATTGCGATGGAAATTTACGAACTTCTATACTAATAATAGATATACAGAGGTTGGGACAAAAGATCCCGACCTCACTTTTTATTAGCAATCAAACTTTGACGCGGTAGCTGATTGGACTTTTCGTTCGTCTTTTAGACTCCCAAAACTCCTAATCATCTTCGCGGGGCTGGGACTACGAAATCGAATTCTAACGAATTACCGATTTCTTATACGAAAACTCAAAAGAGCGCAAAAAGACTCCCCTTGTGATATAATGAAGGTGAAAAAAATTGTATTAGGCTACTGGCTCGTCTCTAGTAGCCTTTTTTGTAGCACAAACTCCTGATAAGTGAGATTTTCTTTCAAAAGGATATAAGCTATTTTAAGAAGTTGATGTGCGAGTGCAATAGTTGCTTTTTGCGGTCCTCTCCTACTTTGAATTTGGTAATAACGCTCTGCTAGTGGACTTCCTTTTTGTCTTTTTGCCGCAAAAACTGCTTGACAGAGACACCTTTTTAAATAGGAATTGCCATGTCTGATTTTTGTGCTCCTCTTTTTACAAGCACTTTCATTATTTCCAGGACACAAACCAGCCCAGGAAGCGAGATGTCCAGCTGTTGGAAACTGGCTCATGTCTACCCCAATTTCCGCTATGATCACAGAGGCTGTAATAAGATCCATACCAGGAATAGAATCTAGGATTTCCACTGGTCTCTCATAGAGATTTAGATAGCCGTTTATACGCTCTTCCAAACAATCGATTTGTTTTTGATAAAAATCGTAAATCTCTAAGGACTGACCTAACATAAAACGATGATGAGCCGAAAAGTACCCATCAAGTGCCTCAAGGAGTTGGGGAACTTTTCTTTTCAAACTGGTATAAACAGATTGATGGATCATTCTTGGGGTAAGGGGCGTCTCATCAATAAGCAGCTGCAGTAAGTTTCGACCAGAAGCACCCATGATATCTTCTATGTAGGTTGTCAGCTTAATACCTCCTGATTGGAGGATTTTATGGATCCGATTGGTCTCACGATTACGGCTCTCTACATAGTGTTTCCGTTGTCGTGTTAGCTCTCTCAATTCTTGAATGGTTTCATCAGGAACGAAACTGCGAGGGAGCAGGCCGATTCGTGTTAATTGGGCAATCCAGTGAGCATCTTTCTTATCTGTTTTTTGACCTGGAATAGCTTTCATATGAGCAGGCTGTGCTAGGATGAGTTCAAAGTCATCACAGAGTTCATGCCAGACAGGTCTCCAGTAAACTCCTGTGCTTTCCATGCCGACGGCTTCTACATGAAATTGAGTGAGAAAATCATGACAGGCTTTTAATCCTTTTGTCGTTGTATCAAACTGAGCCATTTCACGCTTTGGACGAGTAGAAGTGAGCGGCCCATGTAGAATACAAACCACAACAGTAGCTTGATGGACATCAATACCTGCACAAGATTGATAGAGAACATCCATTGTGATTCCCTCCATTTATAAAGTCAGAGAGCTTGTCTACCGATAACGTTGTCGTATTTATACTCATGCTCAAGGCGATATTTTGGGGTACTCGTCGGTAGAGTGGATTAGTTTGTCCCGCGAAAGTGATATTCAAGAAATTATCAACCACAAAGCCCTCACTTAGATTATACTTCTAAATGAGGGCTCTTGTCTTTATTTTCATGTTTCTGTGGGTGACGGCTATGTCGTCATGGCTGTCTGTCCCACCGCCTTTCACTAACGAGAATCCTTTTTGCATGACAAATAGGATTTTTTTCTTGCTATCAAAATCTTCTCCAGATTAGCGCTCTACTATTTATAGTGCTAGTATCCAATCTTTTTACTTGAATTGCCCAATAATCATGATATAATTAAATTATATACTTGTTTGACTATTTTTGACCTTTTAGATTTAGTCAAGACTAAGAAAGAAATGAGGTGGCGGTATGCTCTGTCAAAACTGTAAAATCAATGACTCAACGATTCATCTTTATACCAATCTCAATGGACAACAAAAGCAAATCGACCTTTGTCAAAATTGCTACAAAATTATCAAAACAGATCCTAACAATAGCTTATTCAAGGGCATTACAGATTTAAACAACCGTGATTTTGATCCCTTTGGAGACTTCTTTAACGATCTCAATAACTTTAGACCATCTTCTAATAACAACAATATCCCCCCAACTCAGTCAGGGGGTGGATACGGTGGAAATGGTGGCTATGGTTCCCAAAATCGTGGTACTGCCCAAACCCCACCACCAATCCAGGAAAAAGGACTCTTGTATGAATATGGTATCAATGTTACTGAGATTGCCCGTCGCGGAAATATTGACCCTGTAATTGGCCGTGACGAAGAGATTATCCGTGTCATTGAAATCCTCAACCGCAGAACAAAAAACAACCCTGTCCTCATCGGTGAGCCCGGTGTTGGTAAGACAGCTGTTGTCGAAGGTTTAGCTCAGAAAATTGTTGACGGTGATGTTCCCCATAAGCTTCAAGGTAAAGAAGTCATCCGCTTAGATGTCGTTAGCCTTGTTCAAGGAACAGGTATCCGAGGTCAGTTTGAAGAACGCATGCAAAAACTCATGGAAGAAATTCGTGAGCGAGAGGATGTTATTCTCTTCATTGACGAAATTCATGAAATTGTCGGTGCTGGTTCAGCAGGAGAAGGGAATATGGATGCAGGAAATATCCTCAAACCAGCTCTCGCTCGTGGCGAACTCCAACTGGTTGGTGCTACTACCCTCAATGAATACCGCATCATCGAAAAAGATGCTGCCCTTGAACGTCGTATGCAACCTGTTAAAGTTGATGAACCAACTGTGGAAGAAACCATCATTATCCTTAAAGGCATTCAAAAAAAATACGAAGATTACCATCATGTTCACTATACTGATGGGGCTATCGAAGCGGCCGCTACCCTTTCTAACCGCTACATCCAAGATCGTTTCTTGCCAGACAAGGCCATTGACCTTCTAGATGAAGCTGGTTCAAAAATGAACTTAACCTTGAATTTTGTAGATCCTAAAGTCATCGACCAACGCTTAATCGAAGCAGAAAATCTCAAGGCACAAGCAACCCGCGATGAAGATTTTGAAAAAGCAGCCTACTTCCGTGACCAGATTGCCAAATACAAGGAAATGCAAAAGACTAAGGTAACGGATCAGGATACCCCAATCATCAGTGAAAAAACAATCGAACACATCATCGAGCAAAAGACTAATATTCCAGTTGGTGATTTGAAAGAAAAAGAGCAATCTCAACTGATCAACCTAGCAGATGACCTCAAGGCTCATGTTATTGGTCAAGATGATGCAGTTGATAAGATCGCTAAGGCTATCCGTCGTAACCGTGTTGGACTCGGTACTCCAAACCGTCCAATCGGTAGCTTCCTTTTTGTTGGTCCTACCGGTGTCGGTAAAACAGAACTTTCTAAACAGCTGGCCATCGAACTCTTTGGTTCTGCTGATAGCATGATTCGCTTTGACATGAGTGAATACATGGAAAAACACAGCGTGGCTAAACTCGTTGGTGCCCCTCCAGGATACGTAGGCTATGATGAAGCTGGTCAATTGACTGAGAAAGTTCGTCGTAACCCCTACTCACTGATCCTCTTGGATGAAGTTGAAAAAGCCCATCCAGATGTTATGCATATGTTCCTTCAAGTCTTAGACGATGGTCGTTTAACAGATGGGCAAGGTCGTACCGTTAGCTTTAAAGACGCTATCATTATCATGACCTCAAATGCAGGTACAGGTAAGGCAGAAGCTAGTGTTGGATTTGGTGCTGCTCGTGAAGGCCGTACCAACTCAGTCCTTGGAGAATTAGGCAACTTCTTTAGCCCCGAATTCATGAACCGTTTTGATGGTATTATCGAATTTAAGGCTCTCAGCAAGGAAAATCTCCTTCAAATCGTTGACCTCATGCTAGATGATGTCAATAAACGTCTCTCAAGCAATAACATCCATTTAGATGTAACAGATAAGGTTAAAGAAAAACTTGTAGACCTTGGTTATGATCCAAAAATGGGAGCTCGTCCACTACGTCGTACCATTCAAGACTATATCGAAGATGCCATTACGGACTACTACCTTGAAAATCCAAGCGAGAAAAACCTCAAAGCCGTCATGACTAGCAATGGTAAAATCATGATTAAATCAAAAAATAAATTGGAAACAGTTGACTCAAATGACTAATTCCACATACTAAAAGAATGTTCTTACTTGACAGTAAGAGCATTCTTTAATATGATAGAAAGAAAGCGCACACATAAAGGAGAAATTTATGACAAATCCAACCTTTGGAGAAAAAAAAGAGGGTGTAACCTACAAACTAGATATGGTGTTTATGCAGTCATCCCTGACTCAGCACATGAAAAGATTATCCTCGTTCAAGCTCCAAATGGTGCATGGTTCTTGCCTGGTGGCGAGATTGAAGCAGGTGAAGATCATTTTGAAGCTCTCAAACGAGAATTGATTGAAGAATTAGGTTTTACAGCTGAGATTGGCACTTATTATGGTCAAGCAGATGAGTATTTCTATTCCAGCCATCGTGATACTTACTACTACAATCCAGCCTATCTTTACGAAGCTACTTCTTATCAAGAAATCCAAAAACCTTTGGAGGACTTCAATCATCTAGCTTGGTTCCCAATCGATGAAGCCATTGCTAACTTAAAGCGTGGCAGTCATAAATGGGCAATTGAAGCTTGGAAAAAACAGCATCAAGTTTAAATTAACTTTTCCAATTTTTCCAAAAAGTGCTATAATAGAAATAGAAACACAGGAGGAAAACCTATGAAGCTCATCAACACTACTAATTCTCACTCAAACCTTGTTAAAAGCCAACTGGAGAGTACCGACGCTACACTCGTAGAAGTCTACTCTGCAGGCAACACTGATGTTATCTTTACTCAGGCACCGCTTCATTATGAAATCCTCATTTCCAATAAACATCGTGCTATCCGCGAACAAGAAATGGAAAAAATCCAAGAATTTTTCTTAAATCGTAAGATCGACAAGCAAAATATCGATGAAGCTAATATCAAGACACTCTACTCTGAAAAATTGATTGAAATCTCAATCCCAACAAAATAAAACTTAGCAATATTTGGACAACACTCTAAAAATTCTAACTTTTTAGAGTGTTCTTTGTCTGCCTAATCCGATATTCTAGAATCAGATTCAGTGTTACAGAAAGAGTTTTCTAACAATCCTTCAACTGACTAAGTTTGGCAATATTTTTGTAAAAACTCGGTTATTATAATTTACTAACAATAAAAAAGGAGCTCATAAATGGAGAACATAGTATACAGAAAAGCCAGGCTAGACGAATACCAAAAAATTGGAAAAGTAATAGCCGATAGCTTCTTTGACTATCCATTCTTAACTCTAATCATAGATGATCTCAAGAAACCTGAAAACTATCCTGCTTTTTTAGAACTATTGGAAAGTCTCCTTACTCGCCTCTATATCAAAGAAGAAACCTGTTTAGTAGCTGAACAAGACGGAGAAATCCTAGCTGTCGCCTTATTACAACAAAATGATTTTTCTATCCTATCTTACTTGCTAAATGGTGTCATAAAACTGTTTCGCTACATTAGTCCTCGAAATTTTCTGAAGTATCTTGATTTAGTAGACCGTTCCGAAGAACATTTGAAAAAATCTAATAGCTTTGACTGGTATTTGATGCTCCTTGCAGTCAATCCATCCGTTAAAGGACAAGGTGTGGGCAGTGCTTTTCTTAGAGACGCAGTTGAGCCTTATGTCAAATCCAAGGGCTGCAAGCGCTTAGGGCTCATTACCAGTACAGAAAAAAATGTTCCATTCTATAAAAAGAATGATTATGAATTGCTAGATTTTATGGAGTTAGAATATGGCACAAAATCCATTGGGAACTGAGCTTTTTTAAAAACTATCAATAAATAACTAAAAAGGAGTTGAAATCAACTCCTTTCAGAACGAAGACAAACGCCAAAAATGACGTTTGTCTTTTTCTGTTTTCAAAAATAGTTTATCTCATCATCTACTAATCTATCCAAAAATCTGAATTTGAGAAAAATAAAAAGGGATATTCCCTATCCATTTCACTAATTTTTTGATATTTAAACACGCCAAAGTAAGCCCAACCTGATCCTCCATTTTGGACTTTCCTTTCTCTCTCGTGTATCTCAAATTATGGTATTCCTTAGCCGTTCCAAAGAGTCGTTCAATTGTTTCTTTGCGTTTCTTATAGAGCTCTTTCATTTCTATTTGATGACGAATCTCCTCACAAAATTCAAGGGCATCTTTCCAGACATGTCTCGTTACTACTTTTTGAAAATTCTTGCTTTGGGTACAAACGGATAATAGGGGGCAGTTAACACATACTTTAGGATTACTCTTATACTCACGGTAGCCTTCTCGAGTGGTTGTGCGATAGCTTAACACTTGATTCTCTGGACAGACATAACAGTCATAACTTGCATCATAAACAAAATTACTAGGCCTTAAGTTCCCCTTTACTCCTTTTGGACGAGTATAAGGGAAGACAGGAATGATGTTTCGCTCTAATAAATAATGGGCAATAGCTGGAGTCTTGTAACCTGAATCCGCAATAATATAGCGGGGCGAGAATGGCTCTAACTTTGAAAAAAGAGCAGGGAAAGCCTGACTATCATGAACATTTCCTGCTTCAACCGTATAAGCTAAGGCCCAACCATGCTTATCGCAAGCCACTTGGGCAGAATAGGCAAATACTTCCTTATGTTCGCCCTTATGGAACCAACCACACTCGGGATCTGTCGTTGAGATTTTCTTTTCCTTAGCCTCACTTTCTTTTGCGGGCTTTAAGGACTTTTTTTCGTGTTTTTTCCTATCTAAATCAATCTCAACTGCCAATTGTTCACTCATAAATTTAGCTTGTTGGTCTACCATTTCCTTACGATACTTGTGACTATTAGCCGCCGCTTTGATATGGGTACCATCCACAAATATTTCAGAAGGATCAATTAAGCCAGCATACAAAGCTTGGTTGAGAACCTGTGAAAAAATCTCAGAAATGAGTTCTTTATCTTGAAAACGACGGCTGTAATTCTTTCCATAGGTAGTAAAATGAGGGACCTTATCATCTAAAGTTAGTCCAAGAAACCAACGATAGGCCACGTTTACTTCAATCTCTTTCATGGTTTGGCGCATAGAACGAATACCATAAAAACATTTAATCAAAGGAATTTTGACTAGCATGACGGGATCAAGACTAGGACGACCATTATCTGGACTATAGGTATCTTCTACCAAGTTATAAATAAAGTCAAAATCAATCTTTGAATCTACTTGTCGAAGAAAGTGATTTTCTGGGACCAATTCGTCTATTGTATAGAAACCATATTGCTTACGGTTATAATCAGGTTTTTCTTTGTGAAACATAGGGATTACCTCACAACTCTTCTTACCTCTATTATACGACTTTACACAAAGAAAAGCCCTTGGAAACTTGACTTCCAAGGACTTTGTCTTCAATCTGAAAGGAGTTGAAATCAACTCCTTTTTACTTTATTTAACTGCTTCTTTCAAGGCATCAACCTTATCCAAGCGTTCCCATGGAAGATCGATATCTGTACGTCCCATGTGTCCATAAGCCGCTGTTTGACGGTAGATTGGACGTTTGAGATCCAGCATTTGGATGATTCCTGCTGGACGAAGGTCAAAGATTTGACGCGCTGCTTTTTCAAGCTTGCTTTCAGCTACTGTACCAGTACCGAAGGTATCGATACGAACAGATACAGGTTGGGCTACACCAATTGCGTAAGCCAATTGCACTTCTGCTTTCTTTGCAAGACCTGCAGCAACGATGTTTTTGGCAATGTAGCGAGCTGCATAAGAAGCTGAACGGTCAACCTTAGTCGCATCCTTACCAGAGAAGGCACCACCACCGTGGCGTGAGTAACCACCATAAGTATCCACGATGATCTTACGACCAGTCAAACCTGAGTCTCCTTGAGGTCCTCCGATAACGAAACGACCTGTTGGATTGATGAAGAATTTAGTTTCGTCGTCAAGATAAGAAGCTGGAATCACTTCTTTGATAACCTTGTTAATCACATCTTCATGAATTTGTTCATTGCTAACTTCTGGATCGTGTTGAGTTGAAATAACGACTGTATCCACGCGCACTGGCTGGTCATTTTCATCATATTCAACAGTAACTTGAGATTTAGCATCTGGACGAAGATAGCTAATTTCACCAGACTTACGAAGTTCTGCCAAACGACGAACCAACTTGTGGCTGAGTGAGATTGGCAATGGCATGAGTTCTTCAGTTTCATTAACCGCAAAACCAAACATGAGACCTTGGTCTCCAGCTCCAATCAAATCAAGTGGATCTTGATCTGCGTTTCCACGAACTTCCAAGGCTTCATTAACACCTTGGGCGATATCTGGAGATTGCTCTACCAATGATGGATGAACTCCTACTGTTTCAGCTGAGAATCCATACTCAGTGTTGGTATAGCCAATCTCTGCAATCGTATCACGTACCACACGGTTAATATCTACATAGGCATTGGTTGAAATTTCACCAAAAACATGAACTGAACCAGTGTAAACAGCTGTTTCAGCAGCAACGTGGGCTTCTGGATCTTGCTCTAAAATAGCATCCAAAATAGCATCTGAAATTTGGTCTGCAATCTTATCTGGATGTCCCTCAGATACAGATTCAGACGTGAATAATTTACGTTCTGACATAAAAATGTCCCCCCTTAAAAAATATTCGTTATAGAGTTACAAAGTACTGGTAGAGAATCGATAAACGACGTTCACTACCACCTTATCGGGACCATATAACCTAACTATTATAACACGAATCTTTGAAAAAAATACTCGTATGATTACTATTTTTTTCTTAATCGGAAACTGTTTTCTAATCTTAACTAAATAAAAAAACTCTTAAAGTGGATAGGATTTCCAACTTCAAGAGATTTCTTAAAAACTAATTATTTTCTAGATAAAACTCAAAACGTTCTCCGACGTATTGGCTCTTTACATACTCAAAAGCTGTACCATCATCAAAGTAAGAAACCTGAGTCAGTCCTAAAATAGCATGCCCCTTTTCTACTTCCAGATAATGAGCAATTTTTTCCTTGGCTAAGCGAGCATAAATAGTCTGGTGAGATTTCCCAATCCGATAACCATGTTTCTGTAAGGTTTGAAAGAAGTGCTTGGTTACTTCTTCTTTCTTGAAATTTTTGATAAATTTCTCAGGAATAGAAGCCACCTCGTAGACTACCGGAACTTGATCTGCATAACGAACACGTTCCATTCGAATAATATTTTCAGTGGTCTTGATCCCTAATTTTTCAACTTCTTGCTCATTAGGAATAGTCCGACGATAGGAAATCAGTTGACTTGATGGTGTTTTCCCCTGAGCCTTCACAATTTCTGTAAAACTAGTCGTTCCACGCATTTTTTCCTGAACACGAGTACTAGAAACAAAGGTCCCGCTCCCCACACGACGCTCCAAAACTCCTTCCTCGACCAAAAGGGAGATGGCTTGACGCAGGGTCATACGGCTAACCTCAAATTCCTCAGCTAAGTCTCGCTCGCTTGGGAGTCTCTCTCCAATTTTCCAATTTCCCTCGTCAATACCTTTTTTGATTTGGTCGTGAATTTTCATATAAGCTGGTAACATGCTTGCTCACTTCTTTTCTTTATTTTTTCCATTGTACCCTATCTCATGGGGAAAAGTCAAACTGCACTTGTTTGGTTGGTAATTCTGGGGCATTTATGATAGAATATTCAAGAAGATATTTCTTTTAAGAAAGGGAAAAGATGACCAACATTTCAACTGATTTGCAAGATGTCGAAAAGATCATCGTACTGGACTATGGTAGCCAGTATAACCAACTTATCTCACGTCGTATCCGTGAGATTGGTGTCTTTTCAGAACTAAAAAGTCACAAGATTTCGGCTGACGAAGTCCGCGCTATCAATCCTATCGGGATTGTACTTTCAGGTGGTCCAAACTCTGTTTATGAAGAAGGCTCATTTGATATTGATCCAGAGATTTTTGAACTTGGAATTCCAATTTTAGGAATCTGCTACGGTATGCAGCTATTGACTCACAAGCTTGGTGGTAAGGTTGTTCCTGCTGGGGACGCTGGTAACCGTGAATATGGACAATCAACTCTTACTCACACAGAATCAGCTCTTTTTGCGGGTACTCCAGAAGAACAACTTGTTTTGATGAGCCACGGGGATGCGGTTACAGAAATTCCTGCTGATTTCGTTCGTACTGGTACATCAGCTGACTGTCCATATGCAGCAATTGAAAATCCTGATAAACACATCTACGGTATCCAATTCCACCCAGAGGTTCGTCACTCAGTTCACGGTTATGATATCCTTCGTAACTTCGCTTTGAATATCTGTGGTGCCAAAGGCGATTGGACTATGGATAACTTCATCGAGATGCAAATCAAACAAATCCGTGAAAAAGTTGGAGACAAACGTGTTCTCCTCGGACTTTCTGGTGGTGTTGACTCTTCTGTTGTTGGGGTTCTTCTCCAAAAAGCAATCGGAGATCAATTGATCTGTATCTTTGTAGACCACGGTCTTCTTCGTAAAGGAGAAGCTGACCAAGTTATGGATATGCTTGGTGGTAAGTTTGGTTTGAACATTGTCAAAGCAGATGCTGCTAAACGTTTCTTGGATAAATTGGCTGGTGTGTCTGATCCTGAACAAAAACGTAAGATTATCGGTAACGAGTTTGTCTATGTCTTTGATGATGAAGCAAGCAAACTAAAAGATGTGAAATTCCTTGCGCAAGGAACTCTTTATACAGACGTTATCGAGTCAGGTACTGATACTGCACAAACCATCAAGTCTCACCACAATGTGGGTGGTCTTCCAGAAGACATGCAGTTTGAACTCATCGAACCACTCAACACTCTTTACAAGGATGAAGTTCGTGCTCTTGGTACTGAACTTGGTATGCCAGACCACATCGTATGGCGCCAACCATTCCCAGGACCAGGACTTGCTATCCGTGTCATGGGTGAAATCACTGAAGAAAAACTTGAAACTGTTCGTGAATCAGACGCTATCCTTCGTGAAGAAATCGCTAAAGCTGGTCTTGACCGCGACATTTGGCAATACTTCACTGTTAACACTGGCGTTCGTTCAGTAGGGGTTATGGGTGACGGTCGTACTTATGACTATACCATCGCTATCCGTGCCATCACTTCTATCGACGGAATGACAGCTGACTTCGCTAAGATTCCATGGGAAGTTCTCCAAAAAATCTCAGTCCGTATCGTAAACGAAGTTGACCACGTTAACCGTATCGTCTACGATATTACAAGTAAACCACCTGCAACTGTTGAGTGGGAATGATTTATAAATATGATTTGAAGTGAAATGGTTGATTTAACAGCATTTTCAGTTATTATAAAAGGTTAAAAATCAATCAAAATTGATTGGTTCCCCACCAAAAATCCCACCAGAAATATTCTGATGGGATTTTTTTATATTATGTGACTATTAGTCCGTCTCGCTCCGTGAGGTGCGAGACAAATAAACCACCCGCTATGCGGGTGCGCGTCGAAGGTTATACCAAAAAAACTCCAAACGCGATACAATAAAGGTGTTCAAGCCAATTGTAAAGCGAAAGGAGAAAACCATGGTACAAAAGTCTCATAGTTTATCACACACAAAGTGGCACTGTAAGTATCACATTGTGTTCACCCCTAAGTATAGACGAAAAGTCATCTATAATCAATATCGGAGTAGTTTAGGTGAAATATTTCATCGCTTGTGTAGTTATAAAGGAGTTGAAATTATCGAAGGACACTTGATGCCAGATCATGTACATATGTTAGTAAGTATTCCACCGAGGATAAGTGTTTCAAGTTTTTATGGGATATTTAAAAGGTAAGAGTGCACTCATGATGTTTGACAAACACGCCAATTTGAAATATAAGTTTGGCAATCGGCATTTCTGGGCGGAAGGTTATTATGTGAGTACAGTAGGGCTTAATGAAGCCACAATTAAGAAATATATTCAAGAGCAGGAAAAGCATGATATAGCACTAGATAAATTGAGTGTAAAAGAATATGAGGATCCCTTTAGGGATAGTGGTAAGTAATACTAAAGCCTCTTTAAGAGGCAAGTGACGAGTCAAGAGCAATGAGGCTTGAACAACGTGAAAGCCAGCGTCTTTAGGCGCTGGCTGGTAATTTGGGCTTATAGCCCTGGTGCAAACCACCCGTTAGACGGGTGGTTATGATTAAATTTTATTTTTCTATTATTTGATGCTTTACAAGCTTTCTTCACGCCTAGTTTTGGGTAACAAAAATCAAATATCTGTAAAAGCCTATTAAATTAAGCATTCAAACTTCATTTTCTTTGGAAATAAACACTTATAACCTAATCTTACAAACAATGGATTATCATTAGATTACCAAAAATTCTTTTTCGGAGCTTATGTTATTGAGAAACAACATTACTAGCAACCTCTACTCTCATAATTTATCAATAAATGTACACAATTCTCAACCTCAGTAATCAACTGCTCTTGGGTGTTGAAATCATCGAGAACATTATAAATCTCTCTTATACGATCTGAAAAGTTTATATTTTTTGCTCTTTCACGTATTTCAGAAATACTTAGCTCAACTCCTTTTTTATCGTATTCAAACCAAATGGGTAAGATTAATCTTGACATTTTTAAGAAATGTTCTAGTTTTTCTTTTTTCGAATTGTGCACGATATTTAATAAGAAAACATTATAATTTATGTATGTAGTTAAACTAGAAAAGAATGGGGAAATATTGAAAGAGTAGGAAGTCAGAAAAATATCCATAGCTTGACTGAAATATCCATAGATAATAAATCGGAAAAGTTCTGTATCATTCATATCTTGTGGGACTATATCTGAGTACTCAATTCGACATTGTTTTAAACGGTCTTTTATCGCTTGTGTAGGATCATCATAATCAAAGAGTAATATATGCGACAAGTATTCATGTACGACCACAGTATCTATATTCTCGCACTTGTGTAAATTATTAAAATCAATGCCTTCTATAAAGAAGTTTTCAATAAACGGTCTGATATCAACTTTTTCTTTGTTGATAGTTGAACTAGAAAATCTTAGTGGTAATACGTAAAAATTTGGAATCTCTTTTTCTAATAAAACTATCAAATCATCTATTGACTCTACAATTTTTTCTTTTAATTTTTTAAAGTATCTTTCTATTTGATGTACTGTATTTCCTTTTTCCATTACTTCTAAATAGGATAGTATTGGATCGTCAAATATTTGATAATTCCCTAATGCAAAGAGGATGTTCTTATCTGAGTTATCTAAATTAAATTTAGAAACTGCTGTATAAAAATATGTGTTCGAATTATTAAAGAGATATTGGCTACACATCTCTAATAATTTTTGTTTTCTAAACCAAAAATTTCTAATTTTGTCTAAATGATAAGCTACATTCTCTATGTCCAAGTCCCCTCTAACTCTCTTCAGTAACTCTAAATATTCATTTTGTGATTGTCTTAATCTATCTAGCATAAACTATCACCTTCTATTTGCTCACTTGGAATAGGAAACACTTCTTTAATGACTGATAGATGCTTTGTTAAAACCATCACCAGATCATGACTAACATCAGGTAATTTTTGAATATCGTCTACATCGGGAATACCGTGGAATTGGTGTCCAGCAGATGTGCATTTCAAAATTGAGCTTTCTCTAATCGCTCCCCAAAGTCCATGTTCAAATTGAGAATCATAATCATAGTGATATTTATATAAATCATCTTCCTCAACTTGTTTAAACTTTTGTCTTATATTCCCATTTCCGAAATATCTAGTATCCATATCTATAAATTCTTTATTTTGAAATTCAGATATTAGTAAATTTAGATATTCAAAATTAATATGAGAGTTTGTTAATTCAGGCTGATTTTCTATATAGCGTTCTGAAATTAGTTTATATCCACCAATACCATAATATTGATATTCTTCCCAAATATTTTTGTGTTTTTCTTCTTCAGCAATTAAATATTTTGTCATCACATAGTTTTCAATGCACGATCTTACTATGGAACGACCTGAAATCGTATATTGCAAATCATGATTCATTAATTCTAGTAACCGCTTATAAGAATAAGTTAGGATACTAGTTAGAACATAGAGTTTCTCGTTAAAAGGCTCTATACTTTGAAGCATATCTCTGTAATATTTTAATGCCGAAGATACTGTATCTTTTATCTTATTCAAATCTATAGCATTACTTCTATCCATAACAATTGAATATACCTCACAATCAGTTAGTTGACTAATATTGTTCCAAAATCTTTTTCTATAAGGATAATTCATATCTTCGGACATTGATAAAACTATCTCCATTGAGCGAATCTGAGGACGAATAATACTCATTTCTGGATCCGATATATCTAAGTAAGGGTATTTAGTTAATCCGTCTACTATGTGTGACTGCGATTCTACAAATTTTATTTTTCCCTGTAGCATCTTGTAATACAGTAAAAAATATCTTACATCCGTTGATAATTGACTATATTGGTCAGATACTTCATTTAGTACTTTAACAAGTATATCTAGTCTTTGATTAAAAGAGTGACTCTTGCTGTAAAAATTTTTACTCAAAACCTCTTCGCTATCAGGCAAAACTATTGAAAGCGGAGAAAATATTGATAAGTCGAAAGCAGAACTTAATGATTCAACAAAAATTTTCTTCTCATCAATATCTAAATTAAGTATTAAACTCATTGCAGGTAAAGGCAAGATTTTTTCTAAATCTAATGCTTTTGATAAATTAGTCAGAGCTAACCTCATTCTTTCCATTTGCTCTATTCGATTTCCATATTGCAGAGCTAATCCAATCCAAAGATATTCTGGACCTTTTGAATGAGCCCAGTCAAATTCTTTTCCTAATGGAGTGACTAATTGACTGAACTTTGTTCTAAAGACTCCTTTTTTAAAGTCATGGTCACTTAGTTTACTAAACATAAGATACCTCTCAGTACAATAATACCTGTATTCCCACTATTGTGCAATACCTCAAACATAAAAAACATTCGTTTCTAATGTTATTCGACCAGGTAATGTAAAATAAGTTGTGTAAACACAAAAAGAATAAATCCGTTATAGTAGAGTTGCGAAACATTACTAGAAAGAGATTTACTTCTATGACACAGTTTACCACAGAATTTCTTAACTTCCTAGTCAAAAAACGAGATATCGATGAATTTTTTCGTTCTTCTCTTGAAACAGCTATGAACGACCTGCTTAAAGCAGAATTATCAGCCCTTTTAGGGTATGAACCTTACTATAAAGTAGGCTATAATTCTAGTAATAGTCGTAATGGAACCTATCCACAGAAATTCAAGGTTCAAATATTTGGGGTGAACAGAAAAAGCATACCGTATTTTTGATACGAAATGCTTTCAATAAGTGTAAATAAGTTTTAACGTTTACTAAATTGTGATACTTTACGAGCCTTTTTCAAGCCTGGTTGGAAACATTTTTATTTGAATAAGTTTCAATATCCGCTTAAAATCAATGTTTTCCCACATTTACAGAAAACAGAATTTCATCTAATTTGAATCAATTTCAGTTGAATGGTGTGAATTTTACCCTAAAAATACACAAATTGAGCTAGATTTTACCAAAAAGTTCACACCATTGATTCAATTATTTTTTGTTACGTACGTTTTTCTTAGATGATAGACCTCCTAATGTATTTCTTATAGCATTTGAGCAAACCTCCGTTAAAGGTTCTCCTATTGCCTCCTTGTAATTAAATCCTAATAGTTGCATAGTCTTTAAAGTATCCTTATTAAGTAGAGCAACCAATTGTTTCATTGAATCTTCTTTCCCATCTTCAACATTAGTAAATGAAGATAGAAGAGAAATAACCCGTTCTAAAGTGTTGTGCAAATACTCAATATCTTTATCATCAATATGTACTTTTTCATATTCTTCTTTATATGCCTGAGCAATTCTGATTGCCTGTTCTCGTTCCGAAAGTAACTCATTTACAATTTCATCATAAGTATTTCGTAATTTATCGGCGTTACGTTCTTCCTTTAATGATTGAATTTTACTATTCACTAGTGTTGTTGTTCCCTTAAATGTTAGAGTTCCCAATTCAATCCCTGCTTTTACTAAAGCTTCTGTAATATATGGCTCCATGCTATACCTCTGTTATTTCTTTTTATAATAAAACTATTTTATCATAAATCGCCCTGTTGTGAAATGAAGTGCAACACAAAAGACATGTTCATCTGATATACTAGAGTTGCGAAAAACAGTATAAAGGAAGATGAACATGTCCACTAATTATTCTACCACCAATCAATCATACAAGCACTTATCTGAAGCTGAGCGAGGGAAAAATTGAAGCTTATTTAAGCATAGGACTCAAACCTGCTGAAATTGCTCGTAGACTAGGGAGAAATCGCTCTACTATTACTCGTGAAATTAATCGTGGTTCCATAACACAAGTGAAAAAAGTAAATGGGCAGAAGGTCTATTACCAACGCTATTATGCAGATGCTGCTCATAACCGTTATCGTCATGCTAGAGAAGCCAGCTATTATCTGAAACTGGATTGTATATCGGATGACTTTCTGAGAGAGTTCACAGAATCAATGAGAGAGAAACCAAGGGTGCATAGCGTGGATACCTTTGTTCATACCTATAAATTCCAACATGTAGATGCAGTTGTACCTTCAACCAAGACGCTCTATAACTATATCCATCAAGGATTGTTAGAGATTAAGGTCATTGATTTACCAAGAGCAGTGCGGATCCGTAAGAAATTTACCAAGCGCCCCTCTACCAAGAAACATCTAGGAAAGTCAATTGAAGAAAGACCAGAAGAAATCAATAATCGTTCCCGTTTTGGAGATTGGGAAATTGATTCTGTTCTGGGTGGAAAGACAGTAGGAGAACCTTCTATTCTGACCTTGGTAGAACGACAAACACGCTATGCTGTCACGGAAAAGAAAGCAGAGTATGTCAATCAAGCAGTCTTAGAGTGTATGAAACTTTATCCCATTAAGTCAATCACTGCAGATAATGGAAACGAATTTTCATCATTGAGTGAGATAGAGGGCTTAGATGTTTATTTTGCTCATGCCTATTCATCTTATGAACGAGGTACAAATGAAAATTTCAATGGACTACTAAGAGAGTTTATTCCGAAGGGGTGTTCGTTAAAGGAACTAAATCAGAATCTTTTAGAGGACTATACAAAGGCTATCAATGAAAGACCTAGACGAATTCATGGCTATCAGCCCGCAAAAAAGCTGTTTGAGCTAACTCAAACAGCTTGAAAGGTACTCACTTAATCAGAGGAACAACTTTGTTGCACTTGACTTGACAATTGGGGTTTATCATAAATCTACATTAAACATAATATATTTTTTAGTCTCTATCCCTTTAGGTAAAAATACCGATTTATGGTATAATAAAGGTAACGTTATATAAGGAGGTGTGCCATGACTCTTGATGTAAATAAAGAAGAATTAACAATTTTAGGGATTCCCTTTGATAATTTTTCAGATTTCGATACCGTCTGGTATGCTATTGGATCATCAATGATTGAAAATTATGAACCTACTGTTCAAGATGTGATTGATTTAAAAACTTATGTTGTCAATAGACGAAAGGAATTGAATATTGGTTAAAAATCAATACGAAGGCTATAAGTACATTGACCCTAATCACCAATATACCTATCCAAATTCCACAATCTTAATCAACAAACAAAATGTTACAAATAATGAAGAAGCCTACCGAAATGAACACTTATTCGTTACTAAAAGACTTGCAGACTTGCGCTTGAAAGCCATTGAAGTCTATTCCATGAGTAATATTTTAGCCATTCATAACTATTTGTTTCAAGACGTTTATGCCTGGTCAGGACAATATCGCAAGGTGAATATCTCTAAAAGTGGTAATCCTTTTATGTCGATACAGTCGTTTAATGCTGCAGAAACTTATATAAATCATCTCATTCATTCCTATCATCAAACTGCCAACTCAAAAGATGAAATCATTAAACATTTAGCAAAAATTCTTGATAATCTTAATTATTTCCATCCCTTTCGAGAAGGAAATGGACGAACTCAACGAGAAGTTATTCGTTCCTTAGCACTATTAAAAGGGTATTCTGCACAAATACGAGTGGAACAAGATGATGAAGTTTACAACCTTTATATGGACGGAACTGTCTATGGAGACTTAGGGAAGTTAGAAGAATTATTTGGTAAAATATTAAAAGAAATATAGGTTGTAATACTTGATAATTAGAGAAGTTTAATAGTAGGTCGTTACGTTTCATTGGAAACGAAAAAACCTTATTCAATTATCAGTAGTTTACCTCTAGAACAATTAGATCTTACCAATATTGCAAACTTTTCAAAGGATGAGTTTGATATTTTTAAACATTCAATAGCAGTTTCGGTGGCAAGAAATAAAATAAAGGCAACAGAACTAAAAGATAGAGTTGTAGAAAAAAATCAGTTGTCAGAAAAAGATGCAGAACTTTTGAATAAGATTTTTGAAGAAGTTAAAACTTATTGGGAAAAATAGAAGGACGCTAGTCTTCAAAATTTCCTCCCAAAATGTGTCTAAAATATTAACGGAATTCCATATAAAGAGGTTTATGATTATTTTAATGCAGATTGATGGTTTATTTGATTAAGTTTCAATAGGTAAAGATTAGTATATTCTTATTGAGTGATTTTATTTTATGAAGGTTGTTTATAGTTGAAAGGGGAAAATAGATGGTCTCTAAACTTGATACAGCTTGGGACTTGTTTCTGGAGGGAAAAACATCAGAAGCTAAAAAGTTGGTTGAACAAGATTTTTCCATTGATACCTGTACAGATTTTAGCCTTTTAAATCTGATGGGGTATTTATTATTGGCAGAAAAAGACTATGTCTCGTGTACCCATATCTTTGAGAAATACATTTTATTAGCTCGACAAAATGAAGATAAAGAAAATGAACATATTGGATTACATCAATTAGCGATGATCTACAGAGATCAGGGGGATTTTCATAAGGCTTTAAAACTCATCGAAGATGAAGAGAAGATAGTTGAAGAGCATTTTCCAAATGATAATCTAAAGAAAGCTGTGAATAACTACGAACAAGGCTATGTGAGATTTAAATTAAACAACCTTGATGAAGCACTTACATTCATGAATCTGTCATTGGAACAATCTTTAGAGACTGATGACGTGATTTCTCAAGCTTGTAGCTATAGAGGGTTAGGTGAAATCTATTTAGCCTTGGAAGATACGGAAATATCCAACAGACATTTCAAACAAGCTTTAGAACTTTTCGAAAGTGCTGGAGAGTTTGAAGGGGTAAAGGAAATTGAGGAATTGATTAATCGATGATTTGGCATTTAGATTTTGCTATTAGTTTGTTCTTAAAAAATGTAGATATGAAATTGACAGTATAGACTAGGATTCAGGACCTTGTTTTTTTCTCTAGAGGATATCTATTATTACTTGAGGCTATGGGAACGTTAGACTATCTTTAACATATATTTACAAAAGAGTATAATTCCTTTCTTCAAAAAAGCATTTTTGATATACTATATTTAATTAGAATACAAAAAATTTTGGAGAGATAGATGGTCTCGGTTTTTATGTCCTTGACCGTTTTTCAAGGTGTTCAAGCTCAGCAAACTGGACTCGATTACCAACGACAACAGCTAATTGTTGAGTGTGTAACTTTGCTCGTGAAATCCTAGAAATCTTTTGGCGAAAGTTTTTTAAGTCTTGAATTGTGCACCTAGTTTGACAATTCAGGACAAATGAATAACCATGTCGCCCTACTAACGTTGAGGAGAAATATTTATGCCTGATTTTGCTAAAATAGATAAAAAGTCTGTATATACTACGATCATTGGTTTGTTTCTAATGGCAGTATTGTCTTTGACAAAGATAATACCTGAACTTTCTTTGTCAGGTCTCACTGTACTGATTGGTATTCTCTTTTTCTTTGTTCTTGAACATTTTGATAAAAAATCACATATAGAATCAGGTTTGCGCTTTAAATCATTTTTCGATGATCTGAAAAAACAAGGGGTAATTCTTTTGGTCTTGCTTCCTGTAGGAACCGCTGCAACAACTTTGCTTATCGGCGATATGATATTTAAGGGCGCTTTTTGCTAGTCATGTTTTTGGGAAGAACGGATGGTATGTTATCCTTCGATAAGATACCGCTCCTTATGGTTCAAATAGTAATCGCAGCCTTGGGGGAAGAAATTGCATGGAGAGGTTTCTTTCTTGGTAAGTCAATGAGAATTATACCATTTTGGCTTTGTGCCATTCTATCTTCTTTATTGTTCGCGATAGCCCATATTTCTAGTGGAAGCGTTGGGCTTGTAAGCTACGATATTTTCATGATTTTTGTTGATAGTATCATCTATGCAATGATTTATAAAAAGTCTGGGAATTGTTTGATTTCTACACTTTCTCATATTCTTGGAAATGCAACAGGAATTCTTTTGCTAATGATGTATAGCTAGACAGATTTTAATGTTATCTAGCTAATAAAGGATTTTCATTATAGGCAGAAATGGTCACTATCAGCAAAAGTGGGCTAGATGACTTGATTTATAAAAGTAAGGAATCTTGCTAAAAACTTGAATAACAAAAAGCATTGTTTTGTACAGACCCCAAAAAGTTAGACAATTAATTTATCCAAAGGATTTAGTTCTGTATTGCACAGGACTAAGTCCTTTTGCTATCTTTATAAGTGTTACATGATTTACTTGTGGTTTATCCTCATAATTTCCATAATGGCTATCGGTATTTTTCCCCTTGGAGTACTAGCTGTTAGAGGCGAAATACTTATGTTAGGTTTCTTTGTTTTATCTTTTTTAGGTGTAGTTCTATTTAGTGTCTATATTTTTAGTATTCTAAAAGAGATACAGGACATAAAGCAAATAAAAGATAAAATAAATAGATAGACGTAATCTAATTTGAATTGTCTTTATCTGGACTATACATCCGTATCTTGAACAGGTTACTAAAAAGGTGCTAAATTATGAAAAAAGACCCATTGTTAGTCTAAGTTGTTAGTATTTTAAAAAAAGACAAGGTGTTTTATCCTTGTCTTTTTCGTTTTAGTATTGCTTTTGTTTCAATGTCAATAGATGAAGATAGAAAATTATTTGAAAGAATTAGATACTGTTTAGTTAATCTTGACATTATAGTTTTTCTGAAACGTTAAATAACCTGTAAGGCTGATAGTGAAATTAATACTATCAGCCTTATAATTTTTCCATGGTATCTCAAATAACTATACTGATTTTGTTTCCCGTTCTAATTTGGTAACATTTTGATTTCTTGTGTTATCAAGTATATTGATAAAATTCTCTAATCTCCTAACCTTATATTCGTAATCATCTATCCATTTAGTCATAAATCTTTGATTTTCTTCGATTTCTTTCTCCACCTGCTCCAGTTTGATAGCTGAAGTCAGGTTCATCTTGGCATAGTCATATTTTGCCAGTCTTCTATTTTCTGGGTCTAAGTTGTTGAGATTGATTAAGACCTCTGCTACCTTGTTTAGATGAGCAACCTTATCCTGCAAATCTGTAATGGTCAAATCCAGCTGGGCGATTTCCTTGATTATACTCAATTATTTTCAAAAAGCAACCTCGTTCATTGTCTGCTGACAGTTGACTTTAAAACATTTTTTTCCAGTCCTAGAATAACTTCTTGAAGCTTATCAATGACAGCTTCCAATGTTTGGAAAGCCTTATTTTTAAAACCTCGTTTTCGAATTTCTTTCCAGACCTGTTCAATAGGGTTCATTTCTGGTGTATAAGGTGGGATAAAAGCCAACTCAATATTACTTGGAATCTCTAAGGTACTTGATTTATGCCATATAGCATTATCCATGACAAGTAAAATATAGTCATCTGGATAAGCTTGTGAGACTTGCCGTAGAAATTCATTCGTCCACTCAGTATTACATCCTCCAGCAATAAGGAAGAAGGAATCTCCTGTCTGAGCATCTACTGCCCCATAACAATAGCGATATTCTCGCATATAATGACAGGGGAATGCTAGGTCGAATTCCTTGAGGAGCCCAACAAGAACTCATCTTACTGATCCTCCCGAAACCAGCTTCATCTTGGTACATCAATCGTACTTTGTTATAAGTCCCCTCCTCTTTAAAGCGCTTACTTAAGGTCTCGAATGTAGATTTTATTTTTAGACGTCTCAATTGTCTGAGCGTCTGCCTTCTTGGGATGTTCAGGTCGAGGGTGACCGTTCGCCAACCATGGCGTTTCAGGAGATAATAGAAACCATCACGTGTGGAAGTGCGACCAATCTCTTTTTGATAGGCTTCAAATAACTGATTGACAGTTACAAATTCTCCAGCCTGAGCAGCTTCTATATGACGTTTTTAGGAATGCTTGTTCCTCTTCGTAAGTCATATATTCTCGATGACGTCCACCACGGGTTTCTTGAAGAAGAGCTTCTAAACCAAACTCCTTATATTTTTTCAAATTCCTCCAAACAGTTGTTTTATTACAATCTAGCAGATCCATGATTTCCTTATAACTCTTTCCTTTTGAGCGAAAATAAATAATCTGTAGACGTTTGTGATATTTGGCGTACGATGAATCTCTTAGGAGTTGTTCAATTTTTTTTATTTCTTCGTTTGTAAGTTTCATAACTACTATTATAAGATGTTTTTTGATTTTAGTCCAGTATTAACTCATCTTTGATTTCCTGGTAAGACTGATTGTTAAGGTCTAATTCGATAAGAAGATTCACCTCTGCGATTTTCTCTTCGAGGTTGGCAATGGTTGACCGCCTACGTTTAGGGATATGCGTGCTGTCGTGAGTAAGTTGACGGATTAGTTCACGCCCTCTCATGTAACGATTGAGGTCTAAACTTTCTTTGTTATAAATAAAAAACTGGGCGGTCTCTCGTATAAAGACATGGTAGGACTTGTCTTGTTCGTTCTCATGAATATCCAAGTTTCGGTTTGGGATAAAGACCAAGCCGTCTTTTTTGACGCCGTAATTCATCTTGATGAAAAGACCTTCCTTGACCACCTTATCAATCTGATGCTCGGCTAGGACAACTTCAAACTCCTGAACCTGATCATGTTTCTCTTTGAACTCCTTGTAGGCTGTTAGGAGTTCCTTACTTGAGAGTTTATCCTTGTCCTGATCTTCTTGATAGGTCTTCAAATCATAGACAAAGTTAGTCAAGTCAGACTCTGTTATGCTTTCTCTTTGGTCAAAATAATCCTCAAAGAACTGGACATCGTACAAATTCTTCGTACTGACCTTTTTATTCTCTATAGAAATGGTTCGACCGTTCTCTGTCAAGGTAAAGGTCACATGCTTTTTCTTCAGGGAGATTGTCAGGTTTAACTGCTCTGCCATTTCCAAAAGATGAGAGAGGTCACGGGCTCTAGGCAAAAGAAAATCCAATCGCTGCTCAATGGCTCGTGTCGCAAACTGCTCTCGGAAATAGTCCTCGGTGTAGGGCTGTCTCTTATCCAGCTGCTTACCGCGAATGACCTGTTTCATCTCTCGGTCAGTCATGAGGAATCTGGCGTGCTTGTGGGAAAAATCCATCTCCACATTTAGAGCAGGAGCCTTGGCCAAAAAGTCCTCAAAGTTTTTGCTGTGTTTCATGAGAAAATAAAGCCGTTGCTTGAGTTCAAACTTATGATTGGTCTTGCGGTAAGCCTCAAACTTCTCGTGCGAATAACGGTTAGGCTGGATAATCGTTGCTCCTGCTTCCTTTTTTCTTTACTCAATTAAATAAGAAGTATTAAAAATTTAATTTGCCCGTGCCTATTCATCCTATGGTCAGACATTCGATGAGAACTTCATCACTCCTTTACGTGACTTCGTTTCAAAAGCAAATTCACTCAAAGAATTGAAATAAGATTTTATAGCGGATAGTACAAAAATATTTAACGAAAGCCTAGAAGAATTCATGGATATAACTACTCGAAAAAGCTGCTTGAGTTGACTCAAACAGCTTGAAAGAATTAAATACTATGTTACACTTTATTCTACAAATGGGCTTTAGAATTTCTTTAACATTAGTAGAATAAAGAAAAATAGATAAGTCATCATAGGAACAATATATTTGCGAGGATGTTTCCATAGTTCCTTCTTTATGTTCCATTTCTTAATATACCAATACTTTTCTAAAAATAGATATAATGCACTCTCAAATAAAGTAAATATCCCTACCCATACTAAAAATATTATACTGTGTGAACTAGTAATATAGACAATTGCAATTATGAAATTTACAAAAAGGTAATAGTATAATAAACACCTTAGATACATATTGTAAAAAACATAAGATTTAGGTAGTGATCGCAAATGTATTCTTAATTGTGGCTCGCTAGAAATTAAACTAGTAAGAGGTGTATTAGTAGATGCTACAGTGAATAGTAATGGGATTTTTATATTTTCAGGTAGTTTTTGAAAATATAATATTAAAATAAATAATACTGAGGCGACAGTAAAAGTACAATTCTAAATTAACTCCAATTATTGATTCATGATAATATTTCAGTAACTCATCATGCAATTAAAAACAAGGATTTTTATTTCAGACGATCCATCGTGATCACTTCATCAGCCATCTCCCAAATTGCCGGATTATGTGTTGCGATAATGATTAGCCTATTATCATCTCGAAGAGATAGCAAAATCTCCATAATCAACTGAGAGGTTGCTGGGTCTATTGAAGCTGTTGGCTCATCTGCCAGAATAAGGGGTGGATTCTTTAAGATAACTTTTGCCAAGGCAACCCGTTGCGATTCTCCGCCCGATAACTCAAAGATGCGCTTATCTAGGTCAAGATAAGCCAGGCCGACCTGTTCTAAAGCCTGCTTCTGCCTCAACCGCTGTTCCGACCGACTCAACTTTTGACCAATGAGACCTAGCTTAAGGTTTTCTTCAATACTTTGGTTTTCAATTAAGCCAAAGTTCTGGAAGAGGTAGCCCAATTCGTGACGGAAAAAATCACTCGATTTATAATTGGCCAAGTCTTTACCTCGGTAAAAAATCGTCCCATCATAAGATTCTAATTTCCCAATCATGTTCATCAAGGTTGTTTTTCCGCTACCACTTGAACCAATTAAGGCATAGACTTTTCCAGCCTCAAATGTCATTGAAAGATTCGAAAATAACTCTCGTTCTCCAAAAGATTTACTCACCTGTTTAAGTTCAATCATATTAACCTCCCTTCAAAACAAGCATGGACATCTTGTTTTCTTTCTGCATTTGGACATGTAACTGTAAAAGAGATAGACCAGTAAAGAGTAACGAGACTAAGAAAGCAACTACTATCTCTACCTGAAGAAATACACTCGCAACAAATCCCAGTAAAAACACACCCAGTTGAGCAAAGAGATAAGTGCGATGGATTTCTAAGAACCTGAGACCTGCAATGCGTTTGATAAAAATGGCACGTCTAAATTCTTCAAAGTAGAGCCTATTCATAGTGTTAAACAACAAGATTGAAGTTGCAATCCCAAGCACAGCTCCTGCTAGCATTACCCAACGTTCCCTCTGGATATTATCCAATAATGTGATGTAGTTGTGGTAACCTGTTTGCATTTCTGAGACCCAATTTTCAATGCCTTGTCTCTGGATAAGCTCCTGGGCATCAGACAATTGATTAAAGAGAACGTAGTTCTGTACTGCGTCTACCCAAAACAAAATGGACTGTGGACCAGTTGATTGGGGTGTTATAACAATGATGATTGGATCTTTCAAAAACTGCTGGTAAGAAATAGGGGTCGTATTATACACAAAACGATCCTGACCTGATTCCAAATAACCTACCGTAGCAGTCATTTGCTGTCGTTCATCTTGACTAGACATGCGACTGGTTAAGTCGTCTTCAAAAACAGATTTATAATGTTCTTCCTCTGAACGGAGGTGTTCAGGCAGCAATAAGACAAACTCCCCTACATCAAGGTGATTCATCTTTTGCTCAATAGTTGTATCTACAGGAATATTTTGACGCTCAAAGTATTGCGGTGTGACGATAAGGACATTGCCATTCGGGCTGTAATCGTGCTATTCTGTAGAGGTTGTCAAGTTTTTGGAGGAAGCCATGCCATTTTGCAAAGTACGGTCAATTAACTGGTGTCTAGATAAGAAAGCCTTTTGTTCTGAAACAGCCAGATCCATCAATTGATACCAAGTTCTGAGTTTCCTTTGAGCTTGTTCATCAAAACCAGGACTCGTTCCTTCACGGCTGATTGATAGGATAATCAGTTGCCTTTCCTGACTCCAAACCTCTTGTCCAATCCGATGCTGTTGCCAGGCTTGGGAATACTTTAAGCTACTCCCTATTCCCAGCGTTACAATAATAATCGCTAATAGTTGACCGATTAAAATCAAACTAATGATTCCTCTGACAGGCAATTGCCCTTTTATAATCTGCATCAGGTGTATCTTTTTTATCCCAACTGCGAAGAGTTGAGCGAAAAACAGGGAGATCGACAACAAGATGAGATTATAACTGAGCAATCCTTCTCCTATGGTCATTAGGGATTGCGTTGGAAGCGACAGAATTTTTTGCATAAGAATGGCGAGCACGCCAGCTAAACTGAAACCAACAGCTACCCCTTTCAAATCCTCACCAACTGGTCTAAGGAAAATGGACCACCGTTTCTCTCCTGAAATGAGGCGAATGCCCGACGACCGTAATTGGCTAATTTGACTAATTAAAGTATGAATATCATCAATCCCAAGGTTATTCTAACTACCGTATGAAATATCGGCAATTTATGGAAGAACATTATATTCCATATTACAGAACAACAGTTGAGCACAGCACATTTTCAGTTCGTGAGAAAAATCTTTTACAGCTTTGTGATCGTTTTGGTGACACCACACTTCGTTCGATAACACTCGAACAAGTCCAGATGTTTCGCACATGGTTACTGACTAGTCAATACGAGGGTGGTGCCGGATATTCACAAGGATATGCTAGCCTCATCTTTGGCATGTTTAGGAAATCATTGGACTATGCTTTGCAAATGGGATATGTAGAAAAAATATTTCTAAGCAATCTAATGCAATTCCTAAAGGAAAAAGTAATATCCCATATTGGACTAAAAGCGAATTTGAAGCTGTCATTTCTCAAATTTACATTGAAGATGTATATGAACATTTAAACTTCGTGATGATTTGGGTATATTTCATGACTGGCGTACGTGTAAATGAAGGCTGTGCCCTTCAATGGAATGATGTTGACTTTGATAAGCAACGTCTAAGAGTTCATCATATGCTTATTGTTAAAAATAAAAAAGAATGGACTCGTAATTCCTACACAAAAACCAATGACGGAAAAAGAATGATTAGTTTAGATAAAGATACAATTGATGTGTTAAAAAAATGGCGTGAAGCTCAAAAAAAGATTGGACTAGGACACGAGAACGATTTTATCTTTTCATACGATGGCTTACCTATGCTAAATCTACAATCTCAAGGATTATTAAAAGGTACGCCAAGATTGCTCACGTAAAACCTATCCAAGCGAAGGGGCTCCGACATAGCCATGCTTCACTGCTAATTAATGAATTAAATGTTACTGTACTTATTCTATCAAAACGTTTAGGACACTCTTCTCCTGAAATCACCTTGAAACACTACTCGCATCTATGGGATGGCGCTGATGAAGTCATCACTAATGAAATGGTAGGAATTATTAATGTTTCTTTCCCATCTTCTAGTTTAGTACATTTCAACGGGAACCAATCAATTTTAAAATAACATTCCCACCAAAAACCCCACCAAAGAATTACTAACTCCTTAAAAAGCCTATTATATAGCGATTTTCAAGGAGTCTGCAACCGTTGAGTGGGAGTAGAGTAAATAAGTTAAAAAAGCCCTAGAAACCAATGAACTGCACCCCCAAAGTTAGACAGAAAAAATCTAACTTTGGGGGTATTTTATTATGAAATTAACTTATGAGGATAAAGTTCAGATCTATTCACTTAGGAATCAAGGTCATAGCTTCAAGGAGCTTTCAAAAAGATTTGATGTAGATTTTTCTGGGCTAAAGTACATGGTGAAATTAATTGACCGTTATGGAATAGAGATTGTCAAGAAAGGTAAGAATTGTTATTATTCTCCAGAACTAAAACAAGAAATGATTGATAAAGTCTTACTTGAAGGTCGTTCACGTAGAAGTGTCAGCCTTGATTATGCTCTCCCAAACCAAGGAATGCTTTCAAATTGGCTGGAACAATATAAGAAAAACGGGTATACTATTGTTGAGAAAACAAGAGGGAGACCATCTAAAATGGGACGTAAACCGAAGAAAAAAAGCCTGAGGAATTGACAGAGTTAGAGCGTCTACAAGAAGAGCTGCAATACCTAAGAGCGGAGAATGCCATTCTAAAAAAAGTTGAGAGAACTCCGATTGAAGGAGGAAAAAGAGAAAGAAGAAAGACGGAAATTGTTCGAGAATTAATCGCTGATTTTTTTCGTTAGATATTCTTCTAAAAAGCCATTAAACTCGCTCGTTCTACCTACTACTATCACTTGAAACAGCTAAACAAACCAGATAAGGACCAAGAGCTTAAAGATAAAAATTCAATCCATTTTTTTACCGAACACAAGGGAAATTATGGTTATCGTCGGATTCATTTAGAACTAAGAAATTGTGGTTATCTGGTCAATCATAAAAAGAGTTCAACGCTTGATGAAAGTACTCAATTTACAAGCTAAAATGCGACAGAAACGCAAGTATTCTTCTCATAAAGGAGACGTTGGCAAGAAAGCAGATAACCTCATTCAACGTCAATTTGAAGGCTCTAAACCAATGGAAAAAGTGCTACACAGATGTGACAGAGTTTGCCATTCCATCAAGCAGTCAAAAGCTCTATTTATCGCCAGTTTTGGATGGCTTTAATAGCGAAATTATCGCCTATAATCTTTCTAGGTCACCGAACTTAGCACAAGTAAAGACGATGTTAGAACAAGCCTTCTCAGAGGAATACTACGAGAATACTATTCTCCATAGTGACCAGGGCTGGCAATACCAACACAATTCTTATCATCAGTTCTTAGAGAGTAGGGGGATTCAGCCATCCATGTCACGTAAGGGGAACAGCACAGACAATGGCATGATGGAATCTTTCTTTGGCATTTTGAAATCCGAAATGTTTTATGGCTATGAGAAGACCTTCCAATCACTTAACCAATTGGAACAGGCTATTGTAGACTATATTGATTATTACAACAACAAACGAATTAAGGTAAAACTAAAAGGACTTAGTCCTGTGCAGTACAGAACTAAATCCTTTCAATAATTATTTGTCTAACTTTTTGGGGTCAGTACACAATGTTTCTTAGGCTTTTTATTTTACTTTGATAACATCTTAACAACTAAAAATCTTAATCTTCTCCCGCTGCTAAAAACTTTTAACAATTTTGGTACTTTCTTAATTGAACTTTATAGCGTTCTTCTCACTACTCTGCTATTATCGAACAAGCCTGAACTACAGTAGGAAGTATTATAGTTACTTAGTTTATAAAATACATGTTATAATAAAGCTATGGCATATAGTACAGATTTTAAACAACGAGCATTAAATTACATCAAAGAGGGACACAGCCATGTCGAGGCATCCAAAGTTTTTGATGTTGGCGTCAGAACTCTCTTCACATGGGAAAAGAAATTACGTGAACAAGGGCACTTAGAGCGGAAAAAGAGAGTTGCCAAAAGCCGAAAGATTCCTTTGGAGGAGTTGAAGGCCTTTGTAGAGGCTCATCCAGATGCTTTTTTACGGGAAATTGCGGCACATTTTGATTGTGCTGTTCCTTCAGTATGGGCAGCTTTAAAGCAGATCAATGTCACTTTAAAAAAAGACGACTAGCTTTAAGGAACAAGATCCAGAGAAAGTCGCTGAATTTCTTGATATTTTGGATAATCTAAAAGATTTACCAGTCGTATATATTGACGAAACAGGAATCGACCGCTACCTCTATCGTTCTCATGCACGGGCTCCTAGAGGAGAGAAAGTCTATGAAAAGATTAATGGACGGCGTTTTGAGCGGACTTCAATTGTTGCAGGACAAGTAGATGGAGAGTTTATAGCTCCTATGATTTACAAGGAAAGCATGACGAGCGACTTCTTTGTTAAGTGGTTCAAAACGCAACTCCTGCCTGCTTTGAAGACACCTCATGTCATTGTCATGGACAATGCTAGTTTTCATCCCAAGAAGATTTTGGATGAACTTTGCGTCAAAGATAAACACTTTTTCTTACCTCTACCACCTTATTCACCAGATTTGAATCCCATTGAGCAAGCTTGGGCTGTCTTGAAAAAGAAAGTAACAAATTTATTAAGGGAAGTCCCAAATATCTTTGAATGTTTAGAGTGCTTTTTTAAAACTAAATAACTATATCACACTCAATCTCACAGAACTAATCTTAATGTTAAGGAATATCCTTTTCATTGCTCAAAAAAACAGTAAAACCGATTTGGTTCTACTGTTTCATTTTTAAAATGTCTGGCGCTTAGCTTTTCGCTCTGCGCGTCCACGGGCACGACCTTCTGCTCGCTTGGCTTTACGACGTTTTTCATCGACAGCCCACTGGATTTTTTTCTTATATCCTGGTTTGACTTTTTTCTTTTTCTTTTTAACCAAGCCAATCATTTCGATGTCCAATTTTTCTTGTTTCTTCTCACGATTGGCACGACGATCGCGGTCATAGGTATCTTGGAATTCTCCGTCTTTAACCACTTTAGGTACAAACTTGATCCCTAGTTTCTCTAATTCACGAATATCTGAGTCGTCACTAGGCTGGTAAAGGGTAATGGCTGTACCAGGTAGACCATTACGTCCAGTTCGTCCAACACGGTGGACAAAGAAGGACAAGTCTTGTGGAATGGCATCGTTAATGACGTGACTGACTCCCTCAATGTCAATCCCACGCGCAGCCAAGTCAGTCGCAACGATGTACTCAAAATCAAGGTTCTTGACCTGATTCATGATACGTTTACGTTCACGAGGAGCAATATCTCCATGAATCTTAGCTACTTTCAAGCCTTGGGCTGTTAAGTATGTATGCAATTCATCTGCACGAGTCTTAGTATTGACAAAAATCATGGCAAGATATGGTTGCATAACTTGAGTCAATTCATAAATCTGAGGATTCTTGTCACGACCTTTAGTGGAAATCAACCAGTTATCAATGGTATCTGAGATAACTGTTTTGGTCTTGATTTTTTCCATAACTGGATTAGACAAGTATTTTTTCAAAAATGGTTGCAGTTTTTGTGGGATAGTCGCTGAAAAGACCATAAACTGTAAGTCTTTTGGAAGACTTCCTGCAATCTTATCAACTGTTTCCAAGAATCCCATATCCAAGGTCATATCAGCTTCATCGACTACAAAGGTCTTAGCCTTGTGAATAGCCAAATCGCCTGATTTTACCAAATCATAGATACGACCTGGTGTTCCGATGACGATATGGGGCTGGTTGCTGCTAATTTATCAATCTGACGTGCCTTGTCCGTACCACCAACATAGTTAACAACACGAATCTCTACTTCTGAATATCCTGCAATTTGACGAGCAGCTTGGTAAATCTGAGTCGCCAACTCACGACTTGGAGCTGTGATAACTGCCTGCACGCTATCGCTCTCTTCATCCAATTGTTGGAAAATTGGAAGCAAGAAAGTATGAGTCTTTCCTGAACCTGTTTTTGATTCACCAACCAAGTCTCGACCAGCCAAGACAATAGGAATCAACTTATCCTGCACCTCGGTAGGAGTCGTAAACTTCAACTCCTCCAAAGCTTCTTCTATATATTTTTTAAATTTAAATTTCGTAAATGACATAATATCCTCGATTCTATCTATCTACTCATTATACCACATTTTGATGCATTTCAGTTAAACTTTCGGTTTGGATAATCACTCCGAAATGTAAAAACATACCCGATTAAAGGCAAGAAAAATACTCTCTGTCCATCCTAAACAAAGAGTATTAGATTTTTACATAAGCTTCCACTCTTTCCTTAGCCAATCACAAAAATGTTGATAGCGTTGGTCGAGAGCTTCATGATGCCCATATGCATCAAAGGTGGAATATGTTGAGGGAACTGCTTCTGAAATCAGATCATGAAGTTCCCTTGCAAAAACAGGAGCCTTAGATAGGCGGTTGGAATGATTGGCACCTTCTGTCTGACCATTTTGCAGATAAATAAGGCTTTGGCTCTGCATCAAAGTATGTTCCCTGCAAAAGTCTATAAATTCTGGATACCAGAAAGAACCACAGATAGAAAAGATACAGGTCGCAGGAAGATGGCTACTATAGAGACTATAGACAACAGCAAGCCCCCCCAGTGAATAGCCACCATAAGCAATCCTGCTTTCATCTATCAAGTAGTCTTTTTTTAGAGCTGTTAGAATTCCTTGAAAGAGCTTTTGATGGTATTGGTCTACCTTCCCACCAAAATCTGGGGCCCCTTCTTTCAAAGCACTAACTTTCCAAGGTGTAAAGTCATCCAGACGGTTTTCTGGAACCAAACCCACTAAAATTACAGATTGGGACAAGTCTGATAAATAGTCCAGTTCACCATCATTTAAAAGAATCAATGGGTAGGCTTGTTTAGAGTCATAGTTTGAAGGAAGGCTGACACTAACCTGAATCCCTTCCCAGTTAAACTCCTTATTTCTTGATAAAGTCATTGATTTTTTCAAGTGAGTCAATCACTGCTGGACCGTAGTCCATCAACTCATCGTAAGAGATGGTCATGATTTTTTGGTTCTTGATTGCTGGTACATTTTCTAAAACAGCATTTGCCTTCATCAAATCCACTGCTTTTTCATCCAACTTTTGATTGCGGTCGCTGGTTACATAGATAATCAACTCTGGGTCCATTGATACTAGATTTTCCAAGGTCAAGCCAGAAGTTCCTGTTGCGACATTTGTGTAACCAAGTTGGTTGAGCAAACTTTCTTGAAGGGCTGACTTGTAGGCACCAAAGGTTTCGTCATTGTAAGCAACCATAATCAGAGCTTTTTTCTTTTCACCCTGTGTTTCTGGATTGGCTTTTTTAACCGCATCGATTTTAGCTTGCAATTGCTCTGCGTATTGATTAGCCTTGTCTTGGACATTGAAAATGGTACCAAGATTCTTCACATCTTCTACGATATTTCCTAAATCTTGTTGGATAGTTGAAAGTGAAGCTTTTTGCGTATAAACAGGGATTTTGTTTTCATTCCAAGCACTGATAGTTCCCATTGACTTTTCAGAGAACATCATATTACGTCCCATCAAGGCATCAGGTTCATAAGAAAGAACTGTTTCTTGTGAGACTGATTTTTTATCACCAATATGAGGGATGGCTTCAATTGCTTCCTTGTATTTACCAGTTACGGCATTATCAGGATTGAGCATACCGGCAATTTTATCCTTCAAACCAAGTTCAAGTAGAATTTCAGTTGTTGAAAGATTGTTGGTGATGACCTTTTCAGGAGCCTTTTCAAAGACTTGTTCGACTTCGTTTCCTTTGGCATCATAAGTTTGATGGTTACAGGATAGCTGGTTTCTGTACTAACCTTTTGACTTGTCTCTGTGCTTGATTGTGTGGTAGCTTTTTCTGTTGAACTATTTCCACAAGCTGCTAAAGTTAAGGTAGCTACTGTTAGGAGCAAAATACTAAGTGATTTTTTCATGTTTTGTTTTCCTTTTCATTTTTTATAAATAGTGAATCATGGCTTGCTGGTCTTCCGTCCAAGTAACCCTACTTTGGACACCATAGACAGCCTGCAACGACTCTGGTGTGATGGTCTCTTTTGGAGTACCTTGGTAAACAATCTCTCCTTCTTTCATTAGATAGAGATAGTCTGAATAGCGACAAGCTAGCTGAATATCGTGTAGGACTGCTAGTACATTGATATTGAGATGTTTGACAATGGTTAACAAGTCTAGCTGGTACTTGATATCTAAATGATTGGTTGGTTCATCCAAAAGCAAGAGGGTCGGCTCTTGAGCCAAGGCACGTGCCAATAAAACCCGTTGCTTCTCTCCTCCTGACAAAGAAGAGTAGAGTCGATTTCTCTTTTCGAACATATCTACCTTGATCAGAGCATCCTCAACCAAGGAAAAGTCTTTTTCTTTTTCCTTCTGTAAGAAAGCAAGATGGGGTGTTCTGCCCAGCATGACAATTTCCTCAACCCTACAATCAAATTGTAACTGATTAAACTGCGTGACGACTGCCATCTGCTTTGCCGTTTCCTTGACGCTCATTTGTTCCAAAGGTTTTCCATCTAGAAAAATCAAGCCTTGATCAGGCTTTTCCTGTCGATAGAGGAGTTTCAGCAAGCTAGTTTTCCCACTTCCATTGGGTCCCAAAATGGTATGAAATTGCTTGCCCTCCAGTTTGAGCGACACTCCTTTGAGAATCTTTTTTTCTCCGATTCCAAAGTGAATATCCTGGCACATTAAGTCCATATCAAACCTTCACCTCCCCTCGTCTACTTCCAACCATGTAGATAAAGAAAGGGGCACCTACTAGGGCTGTAAAAATCCCAATCGGCAGCTCAGCATTTTGAATCAAGACACGAGCAAGGACATCTGCCCAGATAACAAAGAGGGCGCCGAGCAAAGTAGCGATCGGAAAGTCTTCTGTAATTAGTACCAACCAAACTTCGTGCCAAATGAGGTGTGATGAGACCAACAAAACCAATAATCCCACAGGTCGATACCAAGATTGCTGTCATTATAGCCACAATCGTCACATAAAGATACCAGTAAAAACGTAGAGGAATCCCTAAGGTCAAAGCCGCCTCATCACCCATCATCATGGCATTAAAAACACGATATTGGGTAGAGAAAAATAAAAAAGCAATTCCCACGATTATAGTTGGCAAGGTTAAGTGAGCCCAGGAAGTCCCCGCTAAAGAACCCATGGTCCAAAACTTGATGGTCATGACACTATCAGCATTAGCGCCAATTGAGATAATAAAGTTTGAAAAAGCCAAAAATAGTGCATTCACAACTGTCCCTGATAAAATCAGGCTTGAAGTTGTCATCCTGCCTTGCATGGAAGCAATCAGAAGGACTGCAACTGTTGCCACAAGCGCTCCAAGGAAAGAGCCAAGACCAATCATGATCTTAAATCCGAGAATGATGCTCAAAGTCGCACCAAAGGTTGCCCCAGCAGAAATTCCTAACACATAGGGTTCTGCGATTGGATTATTAACTGTTGACTGCATAACGCTACCACACATGGAAAGGCCTGCACCAACTATCAAACCAAGAAAAACCCGTGGTAATCTCATATTCCAAACAATAGCAAGTGTAGACTTCGAAAGGTCTCCTATATCCAGAGGGGCCCCCATCTTACTTAAAATAATTCTATAAGTATCACTCAAGCTAATCTGAACAGACCCCATAGAAACAGCTAAAAATAGAGAGACTCCCAAAGCTACGAGCAACAGAGATAGGAGAACAACATATCGCAGGTTTTGATGGCTTCCAGAAGATTTGGAAATCATGAAACCCTCCCTTAATAAAATTAAAAATTTAGACAATTTTCATAAATAGTATACCACATTTCCAAGGCAGGAACAAGGCTAGAAAGATACAGATAAAAAGACTGTTGAAATTAGAGAGCTGATTGAGCTCAGGCTAAAATCCTAATGAAACTAAAAAATCTCCCCGAAGGGAGATAGATCTGGTTTATTTTACCTTTAGTGCTAGGAGACGTAACCGAAGAACATACTTGAGTATATCGAGGTAAGGTGATGAAAATAAAAAAATCCCTCTGAAGTCAGTGTACTGACCCCAAAAAGTTAGACAAATAATTATTGAAAGGATTTAGTTCTGTACTGCACAGGACTAAGTCCTTTTAGTTTTACCTTAATTCGTTTGTTGTTGTAATAATCAATATAGTCTACAATAGCCTGTTCCAATTGGTTAAGTGATTGGAAGGTCTTCTCATAGCCATAAAACATTTCGGATTTCAAAATGCCAAAGAAAGATTCCATCATGCCATTGTCTGTGCTGTTCCCCTTACGTGACATGGATGGCTGAATCCCCCTACTCTCTAAGAACTGATGATAAGAATTGTGTTGGTATTGCCAGCCCTGGTCACTATGGAGAATAGTATTCTCGTAGTATTCCTCTGAGAAGGCTTGTTCTAACATCGTCTTTACTTGTGCTAAGTTCGGTGACCTAGAAAGATTATAGGCGATAATTTCGCTATTAAAGCCATCCAAAACTGGCGATAAATAGAGCTTTTGACTGCTTGATGGAATGGCAAACTCTGTCACATCTGTGTAGCACTTTTCCATTGGTTTAGAGCCTTCAAATTGACGTTGAATGAGGTTATCTGCTTTCTTGCCAACGTCTCCTTTATGAGAAGAATACTTGCGTTTCTGTCGCATTTTAGCTTGTAAATTGAGTACTTTCATCAAGCGTTGAACTCTTTTATGATTGACCAGATAACCACAATTTCTTAGTTCTAAATGAATCCGACGATAACCATAATTTCCCTTGTGTTCGGTAAAAATGGATTGAATTTTATCTTTAAGCTCTTGGTCCTTATCTGGTTTGTTTAGCTGTTTCAAGTGATAGTAGTAGGTAGAACGAGCGAGTTTAATGGCTTTTAGAAGAATATCTAACGAAAAATCAGCGATTAATTCTCGAACAATTTCCGTCTTTCTTCTTTCTCTTTTTCCTCCTTCAATCGGAGTTCTCTCAACTTTTTTAGAATGGCATTCTCCGCTCTTAGGTATTGCAGCTCTTCTTGTAGACGCTCTAACTCTGTCAATTCCTCAGGCTTTTTCTTCGGTTTACGTCCCATTTTAGATGGTCTCCCTCTTGTTTTCTCAACAATAGTATACCCGTTTTTCTTATATTGTGCCAGCCAATTTGAAAGCATTCCTTGGTTTGGGAGAGCATAATCAAGGCTGACACTTCTACGTGAACGACCTTCAAGTAAGACTTTATCAATCATTTCTTGTTTTAGTTCTGGAGAATAATAACAATTCTTACCTTTCTTGACAATCTCTATTCCATAACGGTCAATTAATTTCACCATGTACTTTAGCCCAGAAAAATCTACATCAAATCTTTTTGAAAGCTCCTTGAAGCTATGACCTTGATTCCTAAGTGAATAGATCTGAACTTTATCCTCATAAGTTAATTTCATAATAAAATACCCCCAAAGTTAGATTTTTTCTGTCTAACTTTGGGGGTGCAGTTCACAGAGAACTCATTTGAGCTCGGGCTAAAATACAGAAAAACAAAAAGACTACCCTATCGAGTAGCCTTATTTCAAGATATGCTCAATTGAACACGGCCTAAGCACTTGACAAAAAAGATAAAATCTCCTAGAAACTGAAGTTTCTTCGTCAATTTTCCTATTTTTGCTGTGTGCTTTTGACGGCCTTTGTATCTTGATTCTTGCTGGATAAAACGTTTATAGACTAGGCGGCAAGCCGAAGATTGTACTGATGGTACATCGAGGCGAAGCCAACGAAGTATAGAAACGTTTTAGACGCAAGATTAGCGACGAAGTCCAAGAGAGTTAATCAACTCACGGTAACGGTTAACGTCGTTTTTACGCAAGTATGCAAGCAAGTTACGACGGCGACCGATTTTCTTCATCAATCCACGGTAAGTAGCGTGGTCTTTTTTGTGTTGTTTGATGTGTTCGTTAAGGTGGTTGATTTCCCAAGTAAGGACAGCAACTTGAACCTCTACTGAACCTGTATCACCTTCGTGACGTGCATATTGTGCAATGATTTCATTTTTTTTCTCTTTTGAGATTGCCATGATGTTTCTCCTTTTTATTTGGCTTCATCCGAGTGACAGGTTGGCATGCCTGTAACCAAGAAGAAGTTATTTGTCTTTACGACAATTTCTATTCTACCAGTAACTAACTTCTTTGTCAACTGATTTACTATTCTTACTGCAAATATGCTATAATATTCATAGGAAGGATATCTAAGTTGATAGTTTTATAACGAGGTGATTACCATGCGTAAATTCTTTAAATATCTCCCCTACTATCTGGTCGTATTTTTCTTTTATTGTCCACTTTATGGATTATTTATACTACTATTACAGAATCCAAAACTAACGGAGCTCTATCTTTTAAATATATTCATCATTTCGCCTGTTGTAGTTTTTATAGTCTCTCTTCTTTATAGCTACCGATTTGGTTTTTCACTTCATTGGCTTTTAGGTAGTTGCTTACTCTATGGATTTACTATCATTCCTTTCAGAGAATTTATCATTGTTTATTTCCTAGCCTATGAAATCCTTATTCTACTAGGTATAGCTATCGGTATCACTATCAGGTATCTGGTGCAAAAACTGAAAAACAAAAAACTTTCACAAAATCCTTGAAAAATCTCGCAATCATGCTATAATAATGCATAGAGACAAGTCACTTAGCCCCTTTCTACCAGAGAGTGCGTGGTTGCTGAGAACGCATAGGAAGCCTAAACTGATACTACTCTACTGACTTTTATGCAAACATAAAACGGTGGCCACGTTAGAGCCAATCAGAGGTGTCCCTCTTTTTGAGGAACATAAATGAAGGTGGAACCACGTTGCGACGTCCTTTTTAGGATGTCGCTTTTTGTTTTTCTTTATTTAAGACTGCAAAATAGGGAAACACTTCTACTTTAGAAATAATGGATAACCAATATAAGGAGAAAATCATGATTAACATTACTTTCCCAGATGGCGCTGTTCGTGAATTCGAATCTGGCGTTACAACTTTTGAAATTGCTCAATCCATCAGCAATTCCCTAGCTAAAAAAGCTCTTGCTGGTAAATTTAACGGTAAACTCATCGATACTACTCGTGCTATTACTGAAGACGGAAGCATCGAAATCGTGACACCTGATCACGAAGATGCCCTTCCAATCTTGCGTCACTCAGCTGCTCACTTGTTTGCTCAAGCCGCTCGCCGCCTTTTCCCAGACATTCACTTGGGTGTCGGTCCAGCTATCGAAGATGGTTTCTACTACGATACAGACAACCAAGCTAGTCAAATCTCTAACGAAGACCTTCCTCGTATCGAAGAAGAAATGCAAAAAATCGTTAAAGAAAACTTCCCATCTATTCGTGAGGAAGTGACTAAAGATGAAGCGCGTGAAATTTTCAAAAACGACCCATACAAGTTAGAATTGATTGAAGAACACTCAGAAGACGAAGGTGGTTTGACCATCTACCGTCAAGGTGAATATGTGGATCTCTGCCGTGGCCCACACGTCCCATCAACAGGTCGCATCCAAATCTTCCACCTTCTCAACGTAGCTGGTGCCTACTGGCGTGGAAATAGCGACAACGCTATGATGCAACGGATCTACGGTACAGCTTGGTTGACAAGAAAGACTTGAAGAACTACCTTCAAATGCGTGAAGAAGCTAAAGAACGTGACCACCGTAAACTTGGGAAAGAGCTTGATCTCTTCATGATTTCTCAAGAAGTTGGTCAAGGTCTTCCATTCTGGTTGCCAAATGGTGCCACTATCCGTCGTGAATTGGAACGTTACATTGTCGACAAGGAAATCGCTGCTGGCTACCAACACGTCTACACTCCACCAATTGCCTCAGTAGAACTTTACAAGACTTCTGGTCACTGGGATCACTACCGTGAAGATATGTTCCCAACTATGGATATGGGAGATGGGGAAGAATTCGTCCTTCGTCCAATGAACTGTCCTCACCATATCGAGGTCTTTAAACATCATGTTCACTCTTACCGTGAATTGCCAATCCGTATTGCTGAAATCGGTATGATGCACCGTTATGAAAAATCTGGTGCTCTTACAGGGCTTCAACGGGTACGTGAAATGTCCCTTAATGATGGTCACACTTTCGTAACACCTGAACAAATTAAAGATGAATTCCAACGTACACTTCAATTGATTATCGACGTTTACGAAGATTTCAACTTGACTGACTATCGTTTCCGTTTATCATATCGTGACCCTCAAGATACTCACAAGTACTTTGATAATGATGAGATGTGGGAAAATGCTCAACGTATGTTGAAATCAGCTATGGATGACATGGGACTTGACTACTTTGAAGCTGAAGGTGAAGCAGCCTTCTACGGACCAAAATTGGATATCCAAGTTAAGACTGCCCTTGGTAAAGAAGAAACTCTTTCTACTATCCAGCTCGACTTCTTGCTTCCAGAGCGCTTCGACCTTAAATACATCGGAGCTGATGGTGAAGAACACCGTCCAGTTATGATCCACCGTGGTGTTATCTCAACCATGGAACGCTTCACAGCTATCTTGATTGAAAACTACAAGGGTGCTTTCCCAACATGGCTTGCACCTCACCAAGTAACTCTTATCCCAGTTTCTAACGAAAAACACGTGGACTACGCTTGGGAAGTAGCTAAGAAACTCCGTGACCGTGGTGTTCGTGCCGATGTGGATGAACGCAATGAAAAAATGCAGTTCAAGATCCGTGCTTCTCAAACACAAAAGATTCCTTACCAATTGATCGTTGGTGACAAGGAAATGGAAGAGAAGGCTGTAAACGTTCGCCGTTATGGTCAAAAAGAAACTGAAACTATGCCGGTAGACGCATTTGTAGAATTGATTCTTGCAGATATTGCCAACAAATCACGAGTTGAGAAATAGCATAATCTCCAAAAGCGATATAACTACTATCAGATTATAATAATCCAAGCTCATCACTTTATAATACTACAAAAATTTAACACGAAATTTTTACTACATCTAATACCTGAAATTCCCATTTATTTCTTACTCAATTCTTGTTGCTTTCAATATTTTAATATGATTTTTTTATCTTGTATTCTTATAAGCTATCGCATATTTAATTACAGAAAAAAACTTCCTAAGTTGTAATCGCTTAACTTTTTATGTTACAATTATTTTAATTATTTTTTTTGGGGGATGTATGCTAAAAAGCAATCTATTTTCTACTTGATAAGCTACCAGATAGAAATGATTTTAAAAAAATTTTATAAGAGAAGTTCTATTTTTCAGGTAAAAATAACTGGCAGGCTGACATTCATAACAGCATTGATAACTGTAATCAAGCCCTTATTATCTATTATAAATAAAGAAACTGGTGATTATAGTAAAATAATAAATGACATATTACAGATTGGACTATATGTATTTATTGTTATTTTAATATTAGCGTTTATAAATAAATGGAATGAAACAAGGAACAAAAATATTTTACTTGAAGAGATTTTCGAATATTATTCCATATTGATTCAAGATAATATAATTCATTTATCTCATATAACTAAATCATTTGAGCAATATGATTTACTTTCCGAACAACTTCAGTATCAAGATGGTCGAGACTTTTACGAAGCAATAAACTCCCTCAGGAGTATAGATGATTTAAAAAATGAGAGCGCATTAACTACTGATCTAGATAGAATATCCAAAGAAGCTTCGTTTATTGATGTGAATAGTGCAATTATAAACCAAAGATTAGTTAGAATTTTTGATAAAATCTTTTGTAAAGGATTGAAAAAGATTTTTTTTAAAGATTGCTTAATGAAAAAAATAAAGAAGCTTTAAAAAAAATTACAAACTGCTCTATTCCCATAAAGATTTATCTATACGAATCTGATAACAATACGGATTATATTTATGAAGCTTTTATAGATGACGATTTATATTTCTCTGAAGGAGGACCAGATAAAACAAGTCGTATCACGGTATCTAATAGTGTTTTCTATGGTAGTACAAACGCTGCTACAAAAGAAGAATTACATCTTAACGCTAATAACTTATTAATTTTTTTAATATATCAAGCAATAATATTTCAAATACTGAGAAAGTTAATTTGGGGTATATTATGTATGATTTCACAGAGTATGTCAATACAAAGAAAAGTTTTAAGGATGATTTAGCATTAAAACGCCTTTTGAAGAATATCGGTATTGCAATAACTGAAACAATGAGCTACAACATGAAAGTTATGCGTAAAAATATGGAAAATATTAGAATACAAGGACATTTTATATCTGACGATACTGAAAAAGACAGTAATGAAATAAATTTTTTAGAAATAATTAAAGATAATTTTTAATTTTGGAGGTTGTATAGTATGGCAAGCATTTTTCAAAATAATTTTAGAGAAGCAAATCAAGAATTCATACGCATAGCTTCTAATACAAAATATTCTGCACGTAAGCAGGGATTACTTATAAATAAAATGCGTAAAGAGATAGAAAATAAATTTGATGTAAGTGAGTTTTATAAAAAAGAAGGGAGTATAACTCTAAATGTTCAAACAGAGGCTATTGAATGGGAAAATGTGATGACTTCTGGTAAATAAACTATAGAGTAATTGTTCTGCCCCCAAAAAGTTAGTTAGTTTAAGTAAAGGATTTGGTTCTGTGTTGCACAGTACTAAATCCTTTTAGTTTGTTCGAGCTCTTTTCTACCATTTGTCAAGTATATCAAGGGCCTTAAGTAAAAAAAGAGATAAGACAGTAGCTATTCTGAGGTTACTGTCTTATTTTTACCACTTATTGATCCATAAAAGGACATGCTAAAAAACACCTCATCTGGTATTTTTTGAAACAAGGTGTTATAATAATACGGCATAGATGACCTTATCGATTTTGGGTCAAAGAGTAATCGTAAAGTTTGTTATGCGTAATGAGGTAATACATTGTTCTAATGAGACGATGTATAGAGGCAATCGCATGTGGCTTGGTTGAAGCTATTGTCAATTGTCTTTTTCGTTTCTCATAAAAGTCGGCGATATGGCAGGGATTGGTATGACTAGCTGAAGCGATGTTATGAATGCACTTGAACAAGATTTCTGGCATAGGGATTACCTCGCTTAGTAATGTGTTCCTTGGCGAGAAAGTTCCCAGATTCATAGTGTCTGAGGTCAATGCCAATAAAAGCGTTGATTTGATTGGTAGACTGAAAGCGACGAATATCTCCCAATTCGCCAATGATAGATGTCGCTGTGATTTCTGCGATGCCAGGAATTGATCGTAAGATGTCATACTCTGGTAAAGGCTGAGCTAGAGCTACCATGTCGTCTAAGACAACCTGTCTGTGCTCAGAAAGACGAAGCAATTCTTGAGCATAGTAACGAACCTCTTCAAGCATTGGGGAGATTTTCTTGACCGCACAAAAAGATTGTTTAGCGAGTTTTATAAGTTTATCAGTCAGGTAAGCAATACGCTTTTCAGAGATTCGTTTGGAGGTAGATTGACGGATAATCTTACATAATTCATTTTGAGATAGGTTTAATACAAACTCTTTGCATGGAAAAGCCATCACTAAATTCCAATATTGCTCTCCAGTTGGTGTGGATAAGAGATTTTCCAATTCAGGAAAGGTGACTTGTAAGACCTTGTGTAGACGATTTTTAGCTCTAACAATGTCTTCTGTAAGATTTTGATAGAAACGGCTTAAATCACGCAGATGTTGATAAACTTCTTCCTGCGCATAAGTTGGTTTACGATTGAGTATAAACTGAGAATGAGCCAACTTTTCAGCATCAATTTTGTCTGTTTTACGAACTCGCAGACTGTCCAGTTGCTTCTTAGATTCCAGAGGATTCAGCTGTGTATAAGCGTAGCCTTATTCCTCAAGAAAGGCTCGAAGACGCCGAGAATAGACACCAGTAGCTTTAAATATAATCTCAGGATTATGAACAGTTTTCAAGTCATTCAAAAGACGATTGAAGCCAATGGCGTCATTGAGCATAGTGTATCCATGAATCTTTTCACCGTTGACTAAAATTGCCACCTCAGAACTTGCCTTACTCACATCAATCCCAAATACTGTACGCATGATATTACCTCTTTTGTCTTGAATAATTCCGTGTTTTAGTGATTTTATTTTCAATACGCGACGTCTAGCGTCCCACATACTTTGATCAAATTCCACCTAAAACAAGGTGTCTTGCCAGTTTGTCAAGCGACGTCTAGCGCCAAAGAGCCCTACGACTTTACAAGACACCTCTACTTTAACATAAAGAAAAAGTAGTGAGTACTCTCTCCCGTCGGAGATTTTCTCACTACTAATCTTAGTATGTTTTCTACAACAAAACAGGCTCCATAATATCCATAGGGGATTTACCCACTACAAATATTATAGAGCCTGCTTTTTTATATTTTGTTTAACCTGAGCTAGTAGTGATTGGTCAAACTTCCACAAATGGCATCCTCATCAATAATCCTTTTCTATCCACTAACTTTTTGGATATAGGATATTCTCCCAAGATTTACTTCCTCGAGTTAGATAAGTTCAATATCCTCAATCCTTGTCTGCTTCATTTTCTTTTTACGCGATCTTTTTGTGAATCTTTTTCAGAGAGTTTTTGATCGATATACTTGTTAATGGTTTCATAAAATTCCTTGGTCATCTCACTATCTAATTTTGTCGAATTATGGACTTGATTGACTTTCAATTGAACAGATTGAATACCGTAAGAGGCTTGTTTTTGGCGGATGGTTTCTAATTCTTCTTCTGAAATCGGATCTCCAACAACTGTCAAGACCAATTCATTGTCCCTAGACTTGTAGACTTGATTAATGACCGTATGATTGGCGAATTCTTTTCCTACAAACTGTTTGATCCCTTCTTTTCGCGCTTGATCTATTGTCAGAGTGACTGCTGAATAGCTGGCTGGAAGAACTAATAATACAATTAAGGATATCAACCCAATTCTCATTTTAATGTTTAGCTCTTTAAATGAACTTAAAGGAGATTTTCTCATTAAAATTCTAGTTCCAACAATATTGGTTAGCATGATAAAGACACAGTTGATCAAGAAAAGATAGAGAGCCCCAAATAAAAATCGCACATTTCCATTAGCTAAACCATAGCCTGCAGTACAGATAGGTGGCATCAAAGCTGTTGCAATGGCTACTCCAGGCACGATATTGTTTGCTTCTTTTTTCCTTGAACCAATAACACCTGCTATCCCACCAGCAATAGCAATGAGAACATCCCAAATGGTTGGAGAGGTTCGTGCAATCAACTCGCTACTTGCATAAGATAAGGGAGAAATCCAGAAATACAGAGTCGAGACAAGCAAACTGACCAATACTTGAGTAAATAAAACCTCTAGAGATTGCTTGATTAAACGCGTATCAAAAATAGCTAAACCGAATCCTAGTCCCACAATCGATGTCATAAGAGGTGAAATCAGCATGGCTCCAATAATGACAGCTGTTGAATTCATATTTAGACCTATAGAGGCAATAAAAATCGCACACATTAAAATTGCTGTATCTCTTAATCGAACATGAAGATCATCATATAATTTTTCACGGTATTCACGTGTTGAATAGTTTCCGGTCATTGGTTACTCCTTTTATTTCATATAATCTTGTTTCTGCATAGACGATGGTAGAGAGACTTCTGTCCAATCTTACATATTTTTGATTCTCACCTGTTATTCTTTTGAAAATAATCCTTTAGATATCCATCAGTCCATCCTTGATATTATATCAAAAATTTTACAACCTTTCTCTGAAGAACTCAATCAATTTAAGAGAGAGAGAAAGGTAGAAATTTTTGTTTCCTTATCCGAAGAAGAAAAAATGATATCTCCTCTGAAAGTAGATACCGTTTTAATGTTTAAATATGATGAGTTTGTAGCAGCAATCCTAGCTGATATCGCTAACAAATCACGTGTTGAGAAATAAGAGATAAAACCTGGTACAAAATGCCAGCTACAAAAAAAGCAACAGCTGAAACAGTTGTTGCTTTTTTGATGTTTCTGTTTTTACATTTGAACAATTCTACGATAGCTTCTTGAAGTAATCATAAAGATTAGGACATAAACTAAAGCAAAGATACCACAAATAGAAAGTGTTACGCTTAACATCATAGCTGTATCTACTACCCCAATAACCTTGAGAATTAAGCTCAACATATGATAGGCAAATGCCAAGTGAAGAAAGGCAAAGATTACAGGGAGGAAGAAGACGGTCAAGACCTGCTTGTTAATAGTTTGCTTGATTTGTTTTTGGTCCAAACCTACTTTTTGCAGGATGACAAAGCGTTCACGGTCTTCATAACCTTCTGAGATTTGTTTATAGTAGATGACCAGAACAGTTCCGACCATAAAGATAATGGATAGGAAAATACCGATAAAGAAAACACCACCAAAGAGGGCACTCATCTGAGCACTAGCATCTGATAGATTACTACCATAAACATAGCTACCTTCAGTGTTTAATTGAGCATTAAACTTTTGTAGATATTTTTCATACTCGTCAGCGACCTTGAGTTGTTCTTCTTCGCTGGCATTTACATTCATGCCACCGTAAAACTGATTATAGATAGCCGAACCTGGGAATTGATCCAAAAAGGCTTGTAAATCAGGCACAACAAGGTAATTGTAATCAGCAGTCAAAATATTAAACTGATTTGGGACATGGTTGACAATGAAATCTTTATTAAATTCTTCTTTTATAGAAAAATTGATGATCATTTAGAGTTAGAGCTTTCTGTTCTTTAACTCCCTCATTCTTTGCAAAGAGTCCGACCTCATTTCCTGATAGAGACAGTTTTTGACCAGTCATATTTTTCATAATCTTTTTGGTCAAATACCATGAAAAACTGTTGTGGGTTGGACACGGTTTTGTCCTTTTTCTCAAAAAAATGGTTAACTTAGTTCCTTCTTGGTTCGCAACACCAAAGTAAGTATAACGAAGCACTTCTTTCTCTTTAATCGTATAACCTTTGTCACTTGCAAACTGGCTCAAGAGTTTGTCCAAATCTTCTTTTTCAACATTTTGCCCTGAAACCCCAAAATCATGAGGATTTAGAACTTTTTTAAAGCTTTCTGAGGCATTGAAAATACTAGTCGCTGCTGACATGGTTACCAGAACCATTGTTGACAAAATAGCGATAGTTGCTAGTCCAACCGCATTTTTCTTCATACGGAAAATCAAGTTAGACACTGAGATGAGATTATTTGGTTGGTAATAATATTTCTTGTTTTTCTTCAAGATTTGTAGAAAAACTGTAATCCCTGCATTAAACAAGAGATAGGTCCCAAAGATAACCAGTAAAACAGCTAGGAAGAAAGTTGTGAGAGCTGTAAGGGGATCTTTTACCGTAAGGGCAAGATAATAGCCAATCCCTAAACTAATCGAACCAAGAATAGTTTGGAGAGGTAGAAAACGACCTTTTTTCTCACCACTAGCTTTCTCACGTGAGAGCTGGAGGGCATTCATGCGGGCGATTCGAAGAGCATTTAGGAACATGAGGCCTAGGAAAATCAAGCCAAAAACAACAAGTACTGTAATGACAACTTTCATCTGGAAGGTAGCGACCAGTTCAACCTTTAATTTCATCAGTTTGAGCAAGAAAGCGAAAATCAGATTGTCAAAGAGGGCACCAATCCCAATCCCAGCAGTCACTGTTACTAAACCAAATATCAGGAGCTCCTTGAAGGTCATACTAATCAGATGGCGCTTCTCCAAGCCCAACATGCCATAAATTCCTAGTTCCTTAGAACGATTTTTCATGACAAAACTATTGGCATAGAGGACGATAATGGCTGACGCAAGGGTGACGACAAACATACCAAATCCAAGAGTAGCTTGAATCGTTTCACCGCCACGGATTTCTACAATCTTTGGATTGAAGGTTAGAGAGTAAAAGAGATAGGTGACGGTGACTGCCAAGAGAACAGCCAGTGCAAAGGGATAGTAGAGTTTGCGGTTTAATCAAGTTCGATACCGCTAACTTATTGGTTAATCGAAACATACTAATTCACCTCGCTTGCCATGACAGTCAAGGTATCAGAGATTTCTTGGAACATCTGACGCTCTGTCTTCTCTCCACGGTAGATTTGATTGTAAAGAATGCCGTCTTTGATGAAGAGGACACGCTTGGCCCTGCTGGCCGCAGATGTTGAGTGGGTTACCATGAGAATGGTTTGTCCTTGTTCATTGATTTGATCAAAGATATCAAGAAGGGCTGCAGATGATTTAGAGTCTAGAGCTCCTGTCGGCTCGTCAGCAAGGAGAATTTCTGGTTCTGTGATGATGGCGCGTGCAACTGCTACCCGTTGTTTTTGTCCACCAGAGATTTCATAAGGGTACTTCTCCTGCAATTGATTGATGCCAAGATTTTCAGCCGTTACGACCAATTTTTTCATCATTTCTGTAATAGGCTTTCTAGACAATACCAAAGGGAGTAAGATATTGTCTTTAACAGAAAGCGTATCTAACAAATTGAAATCTTGGAAGACAAAGCCTAACTTTTCACGACGGAAGCTTGATGCTTCAGTATTTTTAATGGTAGCTGTGTCTGTTCCGTTTAGGAAGACCTGACCACGAGTTGGTTTGTCAAGCATGGCGAGAATATTGAGTAAAGTAGATTTCCCAGAACCAGACTCACCCATAATGGCAACGTAGTCGCCTTTTTCTACGGTAAAGTGAATATCTTTCAGGGCTTCTACTTGGTTGCCTTGGAAACGTGTTTTATAAATCTTTTGAACGTGTTTTACATCTAATAGTGTCATGATAATCTCCTTTTTAATATCCCATTAATTGAAACTGAGCCTGCATAATAGCGCAACCGAGCTGAACTCGCTCGATCTCTTTTGGACTTGGTTTACTGGTATGTTTCTTTTGTAAGATTGTTTTCATGATTTCTCTCCTTTTTCTTTATGCTATAAGTTTACTCCAAATGAAGATAGCTTGCCATAACATAACCTTACAAAAGAGGCCTTTAATCTTACATTTTTGTAAGATTACAATTTTTTATCTGATTGAAACCTGCTTTCTTACCCTTACAAGGTCTAAAGAAGAGCCTGAAAGGATTCTTCCAAGCTCTTAGCAATTCTTTTCATTCGATCAGTAGATTTACTTCTGAAAACTTAATGCGCACAGTCGTCCCTTGACCAAGTTCAGATTCGATACGGATTTGATGTCCTAATTCTTGGCTAATTTTTTGGGTCAGGTAGAGCCCAAGTCCAGATGACTGCTGGGTCATGCGACCATTGTAGCCTGAAAATCCGCGTTCAAAAACTCGCAATTGATCACTGTTTTTAATGCCAATCCCAGTATCTTTGATGCAAAGTTCTTGATCTACCATATAGATCTCAATTCCACCTTCATTTGTGTATTTGAGGCTATTTGAAAGGATTTGTTCAATAACTACTAACAGCCATTTTTTATCCGTCACAATGCTTCTATCCAAGTCATGCAGATTAACACTTAAACCTTTCTGGATAAAGAAAATGGCATATTTGCGAATGACTTCCTTGACCAAATCCTCCACATTTTCTTTCTTCAATACCAGATCATCATGGAAGCTCTCTAAACGTAGGTATTGGAGAACGAGATTGGTGTAGGAATCAATCTTAAAAATTTCCTGTTCTAGCTGTTGCTTCAATTGGCGATCTGCCACCTCGCTCACGAGGAGTTTACTGGCCGCAATTGGTGTTTTTATCTGATGCACCCAGAGTGTATAGTAATCCACCAAATCATTATAGCGATTTTCAGCATCTGATTTCTTTTGGTAGAGTTCCTCTTCACTTTTCTCTAGTTTTTCAGTTAGTAGTGCCTCCATTGGTGACTTGGCTTCTCTTTTTCCGTAAAACAATTCCTTACGATAGCGTTGCAATTCTATCAAGAAATCATAGACCAAAAACAAAAGCGTCAAAAAGGTAGATAGAAAGAAGAAATAATTAAAGTAAGGCACTTGGTTATCAAATAAGACCTCAAAGAGAAAAAGCAAACCTGTAAGTAAGAGAATAAACACGAAAAAACGGCTGCGTGAACGGATATAAGCTAGAAAAAAACTTTTGAAATCAAGCATGTTTCAATCCGTACCCTATTCCTTTCTTGGTTTCGATAAAACCAATCAAACCTTCTTCCTCCAATTTCTTACGTAAGCGCGCGACATTTACGGACAGGGTATTATCATCGATAAAAAAGTCACTATTCCAGAGCTCCCGCATCAGGTCGTCACGCGCTACGATATTTCCCGCATGCTCAAATAAGACACGTAAAATCTGAAATTCATTCTTGGTTAAACTGATAGCTTGCCATTGACATGCACATCCATAGACTTGGTATTGAGGATAACTCCAGCATACTCTAAGAGACTTTCATCCCGCCCAAACTCATAAGAGCGACGCAACAAACCCTGTACTTTGGCTAGAAGAACCTGCTGGTCAAAAGGCTTGGTTACAAAGTCATCCGCCCCCATGTTGATAGCCATCACGATGTCCATAGCCTGGTCTCTGGAAGACAGAAACATAATAGGAACTTTAGAAATCTTGCGAATTTCCTGGCACCAGTGATAACCATTAAAGAGAGGCAAGCCGATATCCATGAGAACCAGATGAGGCTCAGACTGAACAAATAGTGTTAGAACTTCCATGAAGTCTTCTACCATGACTACCTCAAATCCCCATTCAGAGAGCATTTTCCCAACTTGTTGACGGATAACTGGATCATCTTCTACTAGTAAAATCTTGTGCATCTGCTCCTCCTTTTTCTATATTATAGCAAAATTCTCCTCACTACTAGCGAAATTGATGCAAATCTGATAAGATAAAAGTTAAGAAAGGAGTTTCCATGGCCAATATTTTCGACTACCTAACTGATGTTCAATACGATTCTTTTTATGATCTTCCCTTAAATGAACTGGATATACTAGCTCTGACTGAGTTGACCTATCTTTCTTTTGATAACCTATTGGACCAACCTGTCAATCGTTTAAGCGATGTCGCAACTCGCGTCCCAAGAGAAAGCACCATGTTGACCAATAAAGAACGTCTGCAACTCTTAGACCAGCTTGCTCAACACAAACGTTTTAAAAATAGCAAACTCTCTAACTTTATAAACGAGATTGATACGGAGCAACAGAAACAGTTCGCTGCTATGACCTATCGCCTTGATTTAGATACTTATCTGATTGTCTTTCGAGGTACTGACGATAGTATTATTGGTTGGAAGGAAGATTTCCATATGACCTACATGAAGGAAATCCCTGCCCAAAAGCATGCTCTTGAATACTTGGAAGATTTCTTTGCGAAGCATCCAAAACAGAAAGTGATTGTAGCTGGACATTCTAAAGGTGGGAATCTAGCCGTCTATGCTGCTAGTCAAATCCAGCCTGAATTGCAAGAAAGTCTCTGCAGTTTATACCTATGATGCCCCTGGTTTGCAGGCTCATCTGACAGAAACGACTGGTTATCAAGACGTTATCCCTAAATTTCACCGTTATGTCCCACAAGGTTCTGTCATCGGCATGATGCTAGAAGTTCCTGATACTCCTACCGTCGTCAAATCTACGGCTCTCGGTGGAATCGCTCAACACAATACTTTCAGCTGGCTAACTGAAGGACACCACTTTGTCCAACTAGAGGAAATTAGTAGCGAAAGTCTCCAAATCAAAGACACTCTTAAAGAATGGGTGGACAGTGTGCCCGATGAAGAACTAGAACTCTACTTTGATCTCTTCTTTGGAACCATCCTAGAGTCTGGAATCAGCTCCATTAATGAACTGTCTTCTAAAAATGCTATTGACCATGTTCGACAACTTGTTTCTCAAGCTCAGACATTGGAGCCCGAGCAAGTCGAAATCTTAAAAAACCTGACACAACTCCTGCTGGATGCTCGTTTCCAAGCCTGGAAGAATCATTTTTAGTGTCTCAAAAAGTCCTTCCTTTACGGAGGGACTTTCTTCTTGATTCCTTATTTTATTTCTGTGTTATACTAGTAGGAGTAAATGCTTTGAAAGAGGAAATCCTATGAAAATTCATAAAACCGTAAATCCTGTTGCTTATGAAAACACTTATTATCTTGAAGGAGACCAACACCTGATTGTGGTTGATCCGGGTAGCAACTGGGAGGCTATTCGTAAGACTATCGAGACCATCAACAAACCAGTCTGTGCGATTCTCCTGACCCACACCCACTACGATCATATTATGAGTCTGGACTTGGTCAGAGATACTTTTGGAAATCCTCCAGTGTATGTAGCGGAAAGCGAAGCCACTTGGCTCTATACTCCTGTTGACAATCTCTCAGGTCTCCCTCGTCATGATGATATGGCAGACGTCGTATGTAGACCAGCTGAACAGACCTTTGTCTTTCATGAAGAATACCAAATTGAGGAGTTTCGTTTTACAGTACTCCCAACTCCAGGTCACTCTATCGGTGGAGTATCCTTTGTCTTTCCGGATGCCCAGCTAGTCTTAACGGGTGATGCTCTTTTCCGTGAAACTATTGGCCGAACAGATCTACCTACAGGTAGTATGGAACAACTCCTCCATAGTATCCAAACCCAGCTCTTTACCCTTCCTAACTACGATGTCTATCCTGGACACGGACCTGCTACGACCATCGCTCATGAAAAGACTTTTAATCCATTTTTCTAAAACATAAAAACCAAGGACAATCATCCTTGGTTTTTTGATTACCAAATAATCACACGGTCTTCTGGTGCACGCCACATACCGTCGCCTTCTTTGACATCATAGGTTGTAAAGAAGTCATCAAAGTTTGGTACTTGGACATTGACACGTAGTTTAGCTGGCGCGTGCACATCAACGCTAGCCATAAGTTTCATTAACTCTGGGCGACCTTTCATACGCCAGATACGCGCAAAGTTGTTGAAGAATTCTTCAGCTGAAAAGTCTGGTTCTCTCTTAGCAGCTTCTAGAGCTGCAGCAATTCCACCTAAGTCCGCAACGTTTTCGGATACGGTTAATTTACCGTTAATGGTTGCGCCGTAAGATTCTTGACCGTCAAACTGGTCGATAACTTTCTGCGTTTTCTCTTTAAAGGCAGCATAATCGCTCTCTGTCCACCAATCCTTGAGACTACCATTTTCATCAAAGGACGCACCATTTGTATCAAAGGCATGAGATATTTCATGGGCGATAACTGCTCCGATACCACCATAGTTGGCAGAAGATGACTGATGCAAGTCATAGAATGGAGCCTGTAAGATAGCCGCTGGGAAGACAATCAAGTTCTTTTGTGGATTGTAGTAGGCATTAACCATATGAGCAGGCATTCCCCACTCCTTGTAGTCAACCGGCTGATTCCACTTGCTCCAACTGTGCTTGATTTCTACACGCGCAAAGGCTAGGGCATTCTCAAAGAGGCTAGCAGATTCATCCACTACCTTGTCCTTATAGCGAGCTGGCAGTTCTTCTGGATAACCGATATAAGGCTTGATGACATTGAGTTTGACGATGGCTTTTTCTCGAGTTTCAGGAGTCAGCCAGTCATTTTTAGCCAAACGTTCCTTATAAACGTCAATCATGGTCGCCACTTTTTTCTCTACGTCCGCCTTAGCTTCTGGAGAGAATTTTTCGTGGGCATACCAAAGACCGAGGGCTTGTTTAAATGGTCCTTGAGCTAAATGGTAAGCTGCCTTGCGTTTGTCTTGAGCCTCTGGAACTCCTGAAAGAGCTCGTCCGTAGGCACCTGACAAGATACGAATCTCATCTGTCAGATAACTAGTCGAAAGATTAACCACACTCAAGATCAAGCTTGCCTTAAGTAAAGGCCAAGCTTCTTCACTATAGAATTGCTCTGCTGCTTGCCAGAAACGTTCTTCATCTACAATGACCTTATCAGGAACTTGACCAAGAATCGCTTGGAAAGTCATCCAATGGAAGGGCAGGCGCAAACTTTTTGAAATCTTCATAAGAATACGGATGGTAAAGTTTGGCGTATTCTGAACTCTCTTCGTTTGAAAGGACGACAGCTGCGATGCGACGATCCAATTCCAATCGTTTCTCTAGCAGATCTTCGATTTCTTCATCTGAGAAGTTATAGGCTTTGAGGAGATTAGAAGTACTTTCTTTCCAAAGGTTCAATAATTCCTCACGCTGAGGATGGTCTTCCGCATAGTAGGTTGTATCAGGCAAGATAGTTCCTGGAGCACTAGCCCAGAGAACATTGGTTCTAGCATCCATAAAGTCTGGTGATACTCCAAATGGAAGGAAGTTTGGTTTACCAGCTAATTCAAATGCTGCTAGTTTACTTGCGAAATCTGCAAAACTTTCTAAATTCTGGTATTCCTTCAATAAAGGAAGAACTGGCTCAATTCCATCAGCTTCTCGCTTATCGAAATCTCTGACCATACTATGGTACTTGACAAAATTTGCTAAGATGGCATCTTCTGGCACATCTTCTCCTGCCAACCACTTGTCTGTCGTCGTTAGCATCAACTCTTCAATTTCTTCGTCAAGGTCGATAAAACCACCTGTTCTCGATTTATCTGCTGGAATAACAGCAGTCTTTTCCCACTCACCATTTATGGCATCATAAAAATCATCTTGATAACGTGTCATCTTGTTCTCGCTTTCCTATTTTCACTTATTCTTAGCTTAGCAAAAATCCCTGGGGAATGCAATTAAAAATGCCGTCTCCTCCTATTTGATTTCATCATTAATATTTTAAATTTTTACCAAAATTAACTTGACTTAAAAATAAAATTAAGGTATATTAAAAATTAGGAGGAATACAAGTTTATGATACGTATCGAAAATCTCAGTGTTTCCTACAAAGAAACGTTGGCACTTAAGGATATTTCACTAGTGCTCCAAGGACCAACGATTACCGGAATCATCGGTCCAAACGGCGCTGGGAAATCAACATTATTAAAAGGTATGCTGGGAATTATCCCACATCAAGGTCAGGCATTTCTCGATGACAAGGAAGTTAAAAAATCCTTACATCGAGTTGCCTATGTCGAGCAAAAAATTCATATTGACTACAACTTTCCCATCAAGGTCAAGGAATGCGTCTCGTTAGGACTATTTCCTCTATTCCTCTCTTTCGAAGTTTAAATGCTAAACATTGGAAGAAAGTGCAAGAGGCCCTTGAAATCGTCGACCTAGCTGACTACGCTGAACGTCAAATCAGTCAACTGTCTGGAGGTCAGTTCCAGCGGGTCTTGATTGCCAGATGTTTGGTGCAGGAAGCCGACTATATCCTCTTAGATGAACCCTTTGTTGGGATTGACTCAGTCAGTGAGGAAATCATCATGAATACGCTGAGAGATCTGAAAAAAGCTGGGAAGACGGTTCTCATCGTCCACCACGACCTCAGCAAGGTTCCCAACTACTTCGATCAAGTCTTGCTTGTCAATCGAGAAGTGATTGCTTTTGGTCCGACCAAAGAAACCTTTACCCAAGCCAATCTCAAAGAAGCTTACGGTAATCGACTCTTTTTCAATGGAGGTGACCTATGATTGCAGAATTTATCGATGGATTGCAAAAATTCCATTTCTTACAAAATGCCTTGATAACAGCTATTGTTATCGGGGTCGTAGCTGGAGCTGTAGGATGTTTCATCATTCTACGTGGGATGTCACTCATGGGAGATGCCATTTCACATGCTGTCTTACCAGGTGTAGCCCTCTCCTTCATCTTGGGCATTGACTTCTTTATCGGAGCCATTGTCTTTGGACTGCTAGCTGCTATCATCATTACCTACATCAAGGGAAACTCGATTGTCAAAAGCGATACCGCCATCGGCATTACCTTTTCTTCTTTCTTAGCCCTCGGTATCATCTTGATTAGTGTCGCTAAAAGTTCAACTGACCTTTTCCATATCCTTTTTGGTAATATTCTTGCTGTTCAAGATACAGATATGTTTATTACTATGGGTGTAGGGGCAGCCATTCTCTTGTTAATCTGGATTTTCTTCAAGCAACTCTTGATAACGTCCTTTGATGAACTCTTGGCTAAAGCCATGGGAATGCCTGTCAATTTCTATCACTACTTACTCATGGTACTCCTAACTCTCGTGTCTGTGACAGCCATGCAAAGTGTCGGAACTATCCTGATTGTAGCCATGCTGATTACCCCAGCTGCAACTGCTTATCTGTATGCTAATAGCCTGAAAAGTATGATTTTCCTTTCCTCAACCTTTGGAGCTACAGCTTCAGTTTTGGGACTCTTTATCGGCTATAGCTTTAACGTTGCGGCAGGTTCTAGTATCGTGCTTACAGCTGCTAGTTTCTTTCTCATTAGCTTCTTTATCGCTCCAAAACAACGATATTTGAAACTGAAAAATAAACATTTGTTAAAATAAGGGGCAAAGCCCCAATAAATTGGAGGATCTAATGAAAAAATTAGGTACATTACTCGTTCTCTTTCTTTCCGTCATTGCTCTTGTAGCATGTGCTAGTGGAAAAAAAGATGCAGCTTCTGGTCAAAAACTAAAAGTTGTTGCCACAAACTCAATCATCGCTGATATTACTAAAAATATTGCTGGTGACAAGATTGATCTTCACAGTATCGTTCCTGTTGGTCAAGACCCACACGAATACGAACCACTACCTGAAGACGTCAAGAAAACTTCTCAAGCTGATTTGATTTTCTATAACGGTATCAACCTTGAAACAGGTGGAAATGCTTGGTTTACAAAAATTGGTAGAAAATGCCAAGAAAAACTGAAAACAAAGACTACTTTGCAGTCAGCGAAGGCGTTGATGTTATCTACCTTGAAGGTCAAAACGAAAAAGGCAAAGAAGACCCACACGCTTGGCTCAACCTTGAAAATGGGATCATCTTTGCTAAAAACATCGCAAAACAATTGAGCGCTAAAGACCCTAGCAACAAAGAATTTTACGAAAAAAATCTCAAAGAATATACTGATAAGCTAGACAAACTTGACAAGGAAGCTAAAGCTAAATTCGACAATATTCCTGCTGAGAAAAAACTCATCGTAACCAGTGAAGGATGCTTCAAATACTTCTCTAAAGCCTACGGTGTCCCAAGTGCCTATATTTGGGAAATCAATACTGAAGAAGAAGGAACTCCTGACCAAATCAAGACCTTGGTTGAAAAACTTCGCCAAATGAAAGTCCCATCACTATTTGTTGAGTCCAGTGTCGATGATCGTCCAATGAAGACTGTTTCACAAGACACAAACATCCCAATCTACGCACAAATCTTTACTGACTCTATCGCAGAACAAGGTAAAGAAGGCGACAGCTACTACAACATGATGAAATACAACCTTGACAAGATTGCTGAAGGATTGGCAAAATAAACATTTAAAAAACGTCGTTCTCACGGAATTGGCGTTTTTTGTCTAATCAATTTTCAGTCAAACTATTGGAAAAGTCTGAACATTTAATGTAGAATTAAAGAAAAAAGATTGGAGTAGCTTATGACTACATTCCTTGGAAATCCTGTAACTTTTACAGGCAAACAACTACAAGTAGGAGACAAGGCGCTTGACTTTTCTCTAACAACAACTGACCTTTCTAAAAAATCACTGGCTGACTTTGATGGTAAGAAAAAAATTTTGAGTGTCATTCCTTCTATTGACACCGGCATCTGCTCACTTCAGACTCGTCGCTTTAACCAAGAATTGGCGAATCTGGATAACACTGTTGTCCTTACTGTTTCTATGGACCTCCCATTTGCCCAAAAACGCTGGTGTGGTGCAGAGGGAATTGAAAATGCCATCATGCTCTCAGACTACTTCGACCACTCTTTTGGACGTGATTACGCGCTCTTAATCAATGAATGGCATCTGCTTGCACGCGCAGTCTTTGTTCTCGATACTGACAATACCATCCGCTATGTCGAATACGTGGATAATATCAACAGCGAACCAAACTTTGAAGCCGCGATTGAAGCTGCCAAAGAACTCGACTAAATCAAGCTCTTGTAAGTAGTAAGCTAGAGAAATCTAGCTTTTTTTGGTATACTAGATGGAGATTATGAACAAGGAAATGAGAATGACACCTAATAAAGAAGACTACTTAAAATGTATTTATGAGATTGGCATGGAACTTCCTAAGATTACCAATAAAGAAATCGCTGCTCGAATGCAGGTATCACCTCCAGCTGTAACCGAAATGATCAAGCGCATGCAATCCGAAAATCTTATCCTAAAAGATCAGAAGAAGGGCTACTTACTAACGGATATTGGTTTAAAACTTGTATCTGACCTTTACCGAAAGCACAGACTCATTGAGGTTTTTCTGGTTCACCATCTTGATTATACCAGTAACCAGATTCATGACGAAGCTGAGGTATTAGAACATACGGTTTCAGACTTTTTTGTCGAGAGATTAGACAAAATGTTAGGCTTTCCAAAAACCTGCCCCCATGGAGGAACCATTCCTGCCAAGGGAGAGCTTTTAGTTGAGATCAATAACCTTCCTCTCTCTGATATCAAAGAAGCAGGAACCTATCTACTGACTCGGGTCCATGATAGCTTTGAACTTCTCCAGTATTTGGAAAAACACAGCATCCAGATTGGAGACCAACTCCAAGTCAAGCAGTTCGATGGCTTCTCTAATACCTTCACTCTCATTCACAAGAATGAAGAACTCCAAGTCAGCCTAGAAATCGCCAAACAGCTCTATGTTGAAAAACTGAACTAAATACATTACAAAAAAACCAAGCCTGCGAGCTTGGTTTTTCTTATCTATTTTTGGTGTCAAGGATAATAGTTACTGGGCCATCATTGACCAGTTCCACCTGCATATCTGCTCCAAAGACTCCTGTCTCAACAGGAACTTCCTTGGCTAGTTCTTGGTTAAATTCTTGATAGAAAGCTTCCGCCATATCCGGTTTAGCAGCGCCTGTAAAGGCTGGACGATTGCCTTTTTTGGTATCTGCAAACAAAGTAAACTGAGAGATGGAGAGGATTTGGCCTTGGATATCCTTAACAGATAGGTTCATCTTGCCTTCAGCATCTGAGAAAATCCGCATATTGACAAGCTTTCTAACTGCATAATCCAAATCTTCTTTTTGATCCTCAGGTCCAACACCTACTAAGAGTAAGAGCCCCTGCTGGATTTCCCCATATACTTGCCCCTCAATAGAAACTTGAGCTTTCTTGACACGCTGAACGATAATTTTCATAGCAATCCTTTCTGATGATATCAAGCCAACTTAACCATTGGTACGTTTAACCGAGTAGACTTCTGGTACACTCTTAATCTTATCAACCACGGTGGTCAGCATTGAAAGGTTTGAAATTCCAAAGGAAACATGGATATTGGCAAATTTCATATCCTTGGTTGGTTGGGCATTAACTGTTGAGATATTCTTAGTTGTATTTGATAAGACTTGCAAGATATCATTCAATAGACCAGAACGGTTGAGTCCATAGATGTCAATATGAGCCATATACTCCTTACTTGAGAATTGGTCTTCCCATTCAACATCGAGTAGACGTTGTTCGTAGTTTTCCTGTGAACGAAGATTCATACAATCTACACGGTGGATGGCAACTCCGCGTCCTTTGGTAATATAGCCGACGATATCATCACCTGGAACAGGGTTACAACATTTAGCAATTCGGATCAAGAGCCCAGAAGCACCTTGGATGACTACTCCACCCTCATGCTTAACCTTAAGCGTGTCCTTGTTCTCCACCTTGACTTCGCCACCCTTGACCAATTCTTCAGCTTCTGCCTTAGCTTTGGCCCGCTCTTCTTCACGACGTTCCTTCTCAGTCAAACGGTTAAAGACAGTGATGGCTCCGATTTCTCCAAAACCAATAGCCGCAAATAGTGCTTCTTCTGTCTTATAGCTGGTTTTTTGAAGGACTTCATCCATGTGGCGCTTGTCCATAAATTTATTGGCCACATAGCCGTTTTCTTGGAGCTGACTAATCAGCATTTCACGGCCTTTATTGATGGACAATTCTTTATCTTGATTTTTAAAGAACTGACGAATTTTGTTACGGGCCTTGCTGGTCTTAACCATATTGAGCCAGTCACGGCTTGGTCCAAATGAATTTGGATTGGTGATGATTTCAACCTGGTCACCCGTTTTTAACTTGGTCGTCAATGGAACCATGCGACCATTAACCTTGGCACCAGTTGCTTTTTCCCCGATCTTGGTATGAATCTCATAGGCAAAGTCAATCGGTCCAGAATCCTTTGGAAGAGAACGAACCGCCCCATCTGGAGTAAAGACATAAATCTCTTCAGCCAGATAGTTTTCTTTGACCGTATCTACAAATTCCTTGGCATCATCCGCCTGGTCTTGGAGTTCCATCATCTCCTTGATCCAGTTCATCCCAATCGCAGATTCTTTACTATTAACTTGGCCTTTCATTCCTTTTTTGTAGGCCCAGTGAGCCGCAACCCCGTACTCAGCAACCTCGTGCATTTCCTTGGTACGAATCTGGAACTCAATCGGTCCTTTTGGTCCATAAACAGTCGTATGGATAGACTGGTAACCATTGGCCTTACGATTGGCAATGTAGTCCTTGAAACGTCCTGGCATTGGTTTCCATAGCTCATGAACGTAACCCAACATGGCATAGACATCACTCTGAGTATCTAGGATACAGCGAATGGCAATCAGGTCATAGATTTCCTCAAAGCGTTTTTTTCTTGTCCTGCATCTTGCGATAGATAGAGTAGATATGCTTTGGACGACCATAGATTTTTCCTGTAAGATTGCGCTCAGATGAATACTCCTCAAGTTTTGTCACAACTTCATCAACCAAGGCTTCACGTTCTTGACGTTTCTCCTTCATCATGTGAGTTATCTTGTAAAACTCTGTCGGATTGAGGTAACGGAAGGAAAGATCCTCTAGTTCCCACTTAACACTTGAAATCCCCAGACGGTGAGCAAGTGGTGCGTAGATTTCCATGGTTTCTCGGGAAATACGCTCTTGCTTGTCCTTACGAAGATGCGTAAGGGTACGCATATTGTGCAGGCGATCAGAGAGTTTGACCAAGATAACGCGGATATCCTCTGACATGGCCATAAGCATCTTGCGGTGATTCTCAGCCAACTGCTCTTCGATAGACTTGTATTCGACCTTACCAAGCTTGGTAACACCGTCTACAATCACTCGAACATCATGGCCAAACTCGCGCTCTAAGTCATCCAAAGTAGCATCTGTGTCTTCTACCACGTCATGCAAAAAACCACAGGCAACAGTGACAGCGTCCAACTTGAGCTTAGCCAAGATACCTGCTACCTGGATAGGGTGGATAATGTAAGGCTCGCCTGATTTACGATATTGGCCACTGTGGCACTCTACAGCATAAACCAAGGCCTTATGGACAAAAGCCACATCCTCTTTCGATAAATATTTTTGCGTTAAAGCGACGACTTCATCGCCAGAATAAATTACTTCTTTTGGCATGCATACTCTCCAGTTCTTCCTACCATTTTAACACTTTTTAGTCAATAAGAAAACTAGTAAAGTCTCCTTCTATCCGAGTTTCTAAACTTTATAAAAAAACACTACTAGAAAAACTCTAGTAGTGTTGTTTTATTCAAATCTATCTTAGTAAACTGTCTTTTCAGTTTCTACGTCAAAGAAGTGAGCTTTGTTCAAGTCAAATCCAAGTTCCACAGTTGCACCAGCTTGCAAGTAGTCACGTGCGTCAACCTTAGCAACGAATTCATCTTTACCAACTTGGCAGTATAGGTGAGATTCTGAACCAAGCAATTCTGATACAGAGATAGTTGCTTTCACAACTGATTCTGGGAATGTTTCAAGGAAAGCAGGTTCTGCGTTCACGTCTTCTGGACGGATACCGAAGATCAATTCTTTACCTTCGTAACCTTTATCGCGAAGAACTTTCAAAGCACCTTCTGGAACTTTCAAGTTAAAGGCGTCACCAACGATGTGGTCACCGATCAATTTTACGTTGATGAAGTTCATAGCTGGGCTTCCGATGAATCCTGCTACAAATTTGTTAACTGGGTTTTTGTAAACTTCTTGAGGAGTACCGATTTGTTCAACACGTCCGATAGTACCAGTACCAGCAGGGTTTTTAGTAGCTGACATGATAACGATACGGTCTGCAAGTGTCATCGCTTCTGTTTGGTCGTGAGTTACGTAGATAGTTGTAGCTCCGATACGACGGTGGATTTTAGCAATTTCAGCACGCATAGATACACGAAGTTTCGCATCCAAGTTTGACAAAGGTTCGTCCATCAAGAATACTTTTGCATCACGGACGATCGCACGACCCATGGCAACACGTTGACGTTGACCACCTGAAAGGTCAGCTGGTTTACGATCCAAGAATTCTTTCAAACCAAGAATTTCTGCTGCTTCTTGTACACGTTTGTCGATGTCTTCTTTGCTGTATTTACGCAATTTCAAACCGAAAGCCATGTTATCGTATACAGTCATGTGTGGGTAAAGAGCGTAGTTTTGGAATACCATGGCGATGTCACGGTCTTTTGGAGCTACGTCATTGACAACAACGCCATCGATAGATGCAGTACCTTCTGTGATGTCTTCAAGACCTGCAATCATACGGAGAGTAGTTGATTTACCACATCCTGAAGGTCCTACGAAAACGATAAATTCTTTGTCTTTGATGTCCAAGTTGAAGTCTTCAACTGAATAGTGCTCGCTGTTTGGATATTTTTTGTAAATATTTTTAAGATTTAATTCTACCATTTCGGTGAACTCCTTTAATTTTTGATAGTTTTATTATAAATGAAAACGCTTTACATTTCTATGGCAAGGTGACCAAAAAAATAAAAAAGTTCTGTGCAACTTGCACAAAACTTTAAATAATATCTGGTAATATCAATTGATAGCACAAGGTCAAATCTGTCAATTCTTTCAACTGCAGTCCTGTCAGTTCTTCCCACTTATCAATCTTGTATTGGAGAGAATTGCGGTGTAGATAGAGCTGTTGTGCTGTTTTAGTTAGGACTGCACTATTTTCCCATAAGGAGAGAATGATTTCCTGAATTTGATCCTGATCCAAAATCATCTGGTGGAGATAATCTTTGATCAAACCAAGATCCACCATTTTTTCACCCATACTCCAAAGGTAGAGCTGAGAAAACGTATGGAATCCTTGATGACCTTGACGCCACCAGTTTTTAAACAAGTCACGTTCTACTTTGATGAGATCTGTCAAACTCTGATTCCCTGTTTGCGACCAGACCTGCCCCAGCATGATGGATAAGCGAACCCCAAAGTCATACTCTACGGCTTCCAAGGTATCCATCAAGATAGAGCGAACAGAAGTGTATTTGTCCTGTTGGAGAACAAATAGGTAATCCTGAGCTCCCACCTGAAGCACTGTCTCGCAATTAGGAAAGAGGGTTCTCATCATGTCCAACCAAGAAGTCAAGTTTTCCTGTTGGTAATAGGAAAGGTGACAATAGACAACTTGTAGCTTTTTAAAACTTTGCGGTGCTTGTCCCTTGCCCTCAATCAAATAACTATACCAAGGATTGAGCGAGATCGTCTGTTCCTGCTGAGTTAAGAGGGCGACCAACTGTTTCTCACGTTCACTTAGTCCAACTTCCTCCAGTAAAATCCACTGTTTCGAGGAAACTGGTAGCGTAAGAAAACCTTCCTTATCAATTGGCTGGTCTACGATTTGAGCTTGTGGAAACCAATCTAGTAATTCTTTTGCAATCATTCCTAGCCCTCCACTTTTTGGATACACCAAGAAATCAAGGTTTCTAGGCGCTCCACATTTTCAGTCATATGAAGATAACCCATGACCGCTTCAAAACCTGTAGACATACGGTAGGTCACTACATCTGCGTTCTTTGCCTTGGTATGGCTATTGGTATTGCGACCCCGTTTATAGATTTCTTCTTCTTTTTCCGTTAGGACTTGCTCCTCCAGCATGAGGGAAATCAAGCGTGCCTGAGCCTTGGCTGATACATACTTAGTGGCCTCTTGATGGAGTTTATTGGGTTTGGTCATACCTTTTAGGATGAGGTGACGGCGAATATACATAGAATACACCGCATCTCCTTCAAAGGCTAGCGCAATCCCGTTAATGAGATTGACATCAATCACGTGTCCACCTCACTCCATCCTTGGTATCCAGTAGCTTAATCCCTTGAGCAGCTAGTTGGTCACGGATTTTGTCAGCTGTCGCAAAATCACGATTGGCACGCGCTTCTTGGCGTTTTTGGATCAAGTCTTCAATCTCTGCATCCAAAACTTCCTCAGCAAAGAAAATTCCAAAGACTTCCAACATATCCGCAAGAGCTTCCTTGACAGCTGCATCATAGTTTCCTGAGTTAATCCACTTGGCCATTTCAAAGACAACTGTGATTCCGTTAGCTGTATTGAAATCTTCATCCATGGCAGCCACAAACTTGTCTTTAAATGCTTGCAACTCTTGAGAATCTACAGTTCTAGTAAATGGTTGCTCATAAGTGTTCTTCAGATACTTGAGATTGGTCTCTGCATCACGCACTGCTTTTTCCGTAAAGTTGATAGGTTTGCGGTAGTGCTGGGTCGCAAAGAAGAAACGAAGCACTTGGCCATCAATGGTTTTAAGAGCATCATGCACGGTGATAAAGTTACCCAAGGACTTGGACATCTTGACATTATCGATATTGACAAAACCATTGTGCATCCAGTAGTTAGCAAAAGTCTTGCCTGTCTTGGCTTCTGACTGGGCTATTTCGTTGGTGTGGTGTGGAAACTCAAGGTCAGCTCCACCACCGTGGATATCGATGGTATCGCCCAAAATCTCTGTTGACATAACCGAACATTCGATATGCCATCCTGGACGACCAGGCCCCCATGGGCTGTCCCAAGAAATCTCACCTGGTTTGGCAGATTTCCAGAGAGCAAAGTCCACAGGATTTTCCTTACGAGCAGTTTCTTCATCTGTACGACCTGAAGCACCTAATTCCAAGTCTTCTAGTGTTTTATTAGCTAACTTAGCATAGTTATGAGATTTTTCTACACGAAAATAGACATCTCCTTGACTCTCATAAGCATAGCCTTTCAATCAAGTCTTCTACAAAGCGGATGATATCAGCCATAAACTCTACAACACGTGGATGACGAGTCGCAGGTTTCACCCCCAAAGCCGTCACATCTTCACGAAAGGCAGCAATGTACTTGTCCGCTACTTCCTGAGGTGTGATACCTTCTTCCTTGGCACGGTTGATAATCTTATCATCCACATCCGTGAAATTGGAAATGTAGGCAACCTCATAACCACGGTACTCAAAGTAGCGACGAATGGTATCGAAAGCTACTGTTGAGCGGGCATTCCCCACGTGGATATAGTTATAAACTGTCGGCCCACAGACATACATCTTAACCTTGCCGTCCTCGATTGGGACAAATTCTCGCAAATCACGAGACATAGTGTCATAGATTTTAATCATAAAATAATAGTCAGGAAAGCTAAAATTCATAAACAGATATTTTCATAACTAACTGTTCAACTAAATTTTAGTCCGATTGCCTGTCACAAATCGGAATTCCTTGTTCCTTTCTAAACATATAAAGAAGAATACAGTAAAAAGATGAAGGGAGTCGCTACGGAAGTTTTATTTCTATGTTTTCCGTTAGGCTCCCTTCCTTTCTTGTTTCGAATTTATCGTAAAGACTAGTCTAAACTAACTCTTGAGCAATGACTAGGGCAATCTCAAAGAAAGTCATAGCATCCGCTTTTCTATCCTCGCGTCTAGCATCCCATTCATGATTGTGATGGTCGACATAGTCAGCTGTGTAGAAATTGATAGACATTGGCTTGTCGATATTGGGTCCAGGCCATGATAGCTGAAGCTTCCATATCTACAACTCTAGCTCCTGCCGCTAGTCTTCGTTTGACCTTAGCAGCTGTCTCACGATAGAAGGCATCTGTGGTCCAAGACTTTGTTCGAATATGCTCAATACCAGCTTTATCCAAGGCTTTTTCCATAGTTAAGAGCAGAGATCGCTCATAGGCTATTTCATCACTTGCTGGAGCATAGTGATAACTAGTACCTTCATCACGTAAAGCCGAGCTTGGTAGGATAATCTTATCTGCTTGAATAGTCTGGTCTAGAACTCCGCAAGATCCCAAAACAATAAAGTTCTTAAATCCTCTTGCTTTGAGTTCTTCTAAGAGTCCAACAATCATTGGAGCTCCAATCGTAGCCATAGCAACTGCTACCTTACTCCCATCTTTTTCATAGATATACCAGGGTAGTTTGCCATTTAGATTGGTAAGATAGCCACCTTCGTAGACACCATCTATCTGCTTTACTCGTTCAAGGATTTCTCCATTAAAAGACAAGATAATGGTATCACAGATTTCTCCACCACTAAGAAGGCTTCGATCAGTTGGCTCGATAACAGCAGGTACATTTTCAAATTCTTCTAATAGCATTTATTACTCTTTCGCATTCAGATAAACCACTTGGGTTTGTTTGACAAAGCCAATCTTTTCAAACGAACGAAATCAAATGTTAAAGCTCAGACGATCTGTGACTGGCATCTCTCGCTTGCTCGAGTTTATTGACGTAGTATTCACGTTTTTCTTCGACTTCGTGAATGGTTGGTTCATCCTTTTGCCCGTGAACACGAACAATCTTAGCAGGAATGCCGACAACCGTCACATCACTAGGAACATCTGCCACAACGACAGCAGCGGCACCGACTTTGGCATTTTCACCGATTTCTACAGGTCCGATGACTTGGGCATGAGCAGAAATCAGTGCCCCTTTACGAACAGTCGGATGGCGTTTGCCACTATCCTTACCTGTCCCACCAAGAGTAACCCCATGGTAGAGAAGAACACCTTTTTCAACGATGGCTGTCTCCCCAATCACAAGTCCTGCTCCATGGTCAATGAAGACACCTGATTCGATCTGAGCGCCTGGGTGAATCTCTATCTGTGTCCAAAAACGCCAAAACTGGCTGTGCATACGAGCTAAAAGCTTAAAGCCATGGTTCCAGAGAAAATGAGAGAGACGGTGGGCAGCCAAGGCTTTCACACCAGGATAGGTCAAAAGAACCTCCAAAGTGGTGCGAGCCGCTGGATCATTTTCTTTTACGATATCAATGGTTTCACGCCACCATCCCATACATTTCTCCTTTCTTATTCTGAGTCTTTTGGTGTTTCTGTAGTTTCTTTCTTAGGGTTTGTGGTCCTTGTGGTGGTGACGAGGACGATCGCCATGACGATGACCTTTATCCCCTTTTTTTCTTCTGAACGTTCAGGTTTTGGCGGACGTGGCAAGAGTGCCTTCATAGAAGCATCTACACGACCTTTTTCATCGATCTTAATAACCTTCACATCTACAAAATCACCAATTTGAACTAAATCTTCTACATTATTAGTACGAGTCCAAGCCATTTTCAGAGATATGAACGAGGGGCATCAGTCTTGTCAAAGAGGTTGACAAAGGCACCGAATTTCTCAATACGCACAACTTTGGCATGGTAGACTTCGTCCACTTTTGCTTCACGAACCAAACCAGCAATGATTTCTTTAGCGCGGTTAATGGCAGCTTGGTCGCTAGAGTAGATAGACACATTTCCTTCTTCGTCGATGTCAATCTTAACGCCTGTTTCAGCGATGATCTTATCAATGGTTTCTCCACCTTTACCGATGACAATCTTAATCTTGTCCACATCAATCTTAATGGTATCAATTTTCGGTGCAGTTGGAGCTAATTCTGGACGAACTTCTGGAATAGTAGCTTCAATCACATCAAGGATTTCAAAACGAGCTTTCTTGGCTTGAGCAAGAGCTTCCGTCAAGATTTCTGCAGTAATCCCTTGGATCTTGATATCCATTTGAAGGGCTGTAATCCCGTCGCGAGTACCTGCAACCTTGAAGTCCATATCTCCAAAGTGGTCTTCCAAACCTTGGATATCTGTCAATACTGTATAGTTGTTTCCATCTGAGATGAGACCCATAGCAATACCTGCTACAGGAGCCTTGATTGGCACACCACCAGCCATAAGGGCAAGTGTTCCCGCACAGATAGATGCTTGAGATGAAGAACCGTTTGATTCCAAGACCTCAGCTACCAAACGGATGGCATATGGAAATTCTTCTAAGCTTGGTAAGACTTGAGCAAGGGCACGCTCACCGAGGGCACCGTGACCGATTTCACGACGACCAGGCGCACCGTAACGTCCAGTTTCACCAACAGAGTATTGTGGGAAGTTATAGTGGTGCATAAAGCGTTTCTTGTACTCTGGATCCAAACCATCGATGATTTGCGTTTCACCCATTGGTGCCAAAGTCAAGATAGAAAGAGCCTGAGTTTGTCCACGAGTGAAGAGACCTGAACCGTGTACACGAGGAAGGTAGTCCACTTGCGCATCCAAAGGACGGATTTCATCGACCTTACGGCCGTCAGGACGAACCTTGTCTTCTGTGATCAAACGGCGCACTTCTGCGTGTTCCATTTGTTCCAAGATTTCAGCCACATCACGCATGATACGGTCAAATTCTTCGTGGTCTACATATTTTTCTTCGTAAACTGCTGTAACTTGGTCTTTGACTGCTTGAGTTGCAGCTTCACGCGCCAATTTTTCTTCTACTTGAACCGCTTTTTGAAGATCGCTGTTGTAGGCTGCAATGATTTCAGCTTGCAATTCAGCATCCACATGAAGCAATTCTACTTCTGCTTTTTCTTTACCGACTGCCGCAACGATTTCTTCTTGGAAGGCAATCAATTCTTTAACAGCTTCATGTCCTTTAAGAAGAGCTTCCAACATGATTTCTTCTGACAATTCTTTAGCACCAGACTCTACCATGTTGATAGCGTGTTTTGTACCAGCTACTGTCAATTCAAGAAGAGATTGCTCTGCTTGTTCTTGACTTGGGTTGATGATGATTTGGCCATCCACATAACCTACTTGTACCCCAGCGATTGGTCCGTCAAATGGAATATCTGAGATAGAAAGTGCCAATGATGACCCAAACATAGCTGCCATTGGTGCAGATGCATTTTCATCGTAAGAAAGCACAGTGTTAATAACTTGCACTTCGTTACGGAAACCTTCCGCAAACATTGGACGGATTGGACGGTCAATCAAACGCGCTGTCAAGGTTGCATCTGTTGAAGGACGTCCTTCACGTTTCATAAAGCCACCAGGAAATTTCCCAGCCGCATACATTTTTTCTTCGTAGTTGACTTGAAGCGGGAAGAAATCCCCAGTTGCCATTTCTTAGACATGACAGCTGCCGTCAAGACAGTTGACTCACCATAACGCACGACAACAGAGCCATTTGCTTGCTTAGCAACCTGACCAGTCTCTACGATCAACTCACGACCCGCAAAAGTCGTTTGAAACACTTGTTTTGTCATTGTAATCCCCTTTGGATTGATAAAATTATACGCCTTGCCTACAAAAATCAGGATACAAAGGGCGTTAAGAATCCCGTATGGAAATAGGAGATTGATGCAGTGTGCGATGCACACCAGGAAATCTATCTTTTTCACTAGGGATTTAGCCCGTGTTCAACTCCGAAATTATTTTAGATCTGATTCTTTAACTTACATCTCTTTGACATAAGATTAAGACTGCTGAAATATCGTTTATACCCTCATCTTTGTATCAAGTACGTACAGAGTCTATTTTATCATATTTTTCTTAAAAAGTACGGTCTTTTCTATAAAAAAGGAACCATTCTGCTATGAAAAGAAGAATGGTTTGCTTTTAATTATTTTAAGGTTGGTGATTGAACAAGGCATGAGTTGCTTGGTGGATGTACTGAGCAGTGTCTGCGTTGTTCATGGTGTAGAGATGCACGCCTGCTACGTCTTGCGTTACCAAGTCCACGATTTGGTCTACGGCATAGGCAAGTCCTGCTGCTCTGAGTGACTCAGGGTCATTCTCATACTTGTCCAAGATAGCCTTAAACTTACGTGGGAGATGGATATTCTCACAAGTCTTCAAGAGACGAAGCGCTTGGTTACGATTGAGGATTGGCATGATACCGGCATGAATAGGAACATCAATCCCAGCCAAGGTACATTTGTCTTGGAAGTCGTAGAAACGCTCATTGTCAAAGAAAAGCTGAGTGACAAGGCTTGAACAGCCTGCATCCACTTTTTTCTTGAGATTTTGAATATCTGAGATTTGGTTTGGCGAATCCGGGTGACCTTCTGGGTAACAAGCTCCAATTACATCAAATGCGGTGCCTGTTCATTGATAAACTCAATCAAGTCTGTGGCGTAACGAAAATCCTTTTGTGGTTCAACATCTGGAATAATATCTCCACGAAGAGCCAAGATTTTCTGAACTCCAACCTTATCCAAATCTGCAATAGTCTCAGCCACCTTATCCTTGGTCAGGTAGATAGCTGGCAAGTGAGCAATGGTCGGAATCTCCAAGTCATTTTGGATATAGTCTGCCAAACGAACCGTCGTCTCTTTGATATTAAATTTATTATTGCTAGCAGTTACACTGATGAAGTGTGGTGCCAAGCCCTGCATGTCTTTCAGAGCTGCAATAATTTTGTCATTGCCTACTGATGGGTTGGGAGGGAAAACTTCAAATGAGAGTGACGGTGTTTGACGCGACATATGTAATAACCTTTTTCTAGTTGATTTTTTACTGATCAACCATGTATGGAGAACTGTCTTTTCTTACAATTTCTCACGCGCAGCTTTGGCAGCTTCTACAAGGCGGATCAAGCTTTCTTTCGTTTCTGGAATACCACGTGTTTTCAAACCACAGTCAGGGTTGATCCAAACTTTTCTACTTGGTACTTTCGCAAGGATTGCTTCGATGGTGTGGTCGATTTCGCCTTCGTTAGGCACACGAGGTGAGTGGATATCGTAAACCCCAGGTCCAACTTCTGTTTGGAAGTTTTTCGCTTTGAGTTCGTCCAAGATTTCAAGGTTTGAACGGCTAGCTTCAAATGAGATAACGTCTGCATCCAAGTTGTCGATAGCTGGGATGATATCTGTAAATTCTGAGTAACACATGTGAGTGTGGATTTGTGTGTCTGGTGCTACTGTTGAGTGTACCAAACGGAAGGCTGGAATAGCCCAGTCAAGGTAGTCTTCGTACCAGTCGCTACGACGAAGTGGCAATTTCTCACGTAGAGCAGCCTCGTCGATTTGGATGATTTCACGCCTGCAGCTTCAAGGTCGAGAACTTCATCCTTGATAGCAAGAGCGATTTGAAGAGTAGAATCCTTGATAGAGATGTCTTCACGTGGGAATGACCAGTTAAGGATAGTAACAGGTCCAGTCAACATACCTTTAACAGGTTTGTCAGTACGGCTTTGTGCATAGCTAGACCATTTCACAGTGATAGGGTTGAGACGAGTCACATCACCCCAGATGATTGGTGGTTTAACCCCACGCATACCGTATGATTGCACCCAACCGTTCTTAGAGAAGAGGTAACCTGACAAGTTTTGACCGAAGTACTCAACCATGTCGTTACGCTCGAATTCACCGTGTACAAGCACGTCAAATCCAACTTCTTCTTGCCATTTGATCCATTCGTCGATCGTTTCAGCAAGGAAGGCATCGTATTCTTCTTGTGACAATTCACCCTTACGGAAGGCCAAACGTTTGGCACGAACTTCCTTAGTTTGAGGGAATGAACCGATCGTTGTTGTTGGAAGAGCTGGAAGTTTGAAAGCTTCTTCTTGGATCGCTTCACGTTCAGCAAAGGCTGGCAAACGAGTGTAGTCTGCGTCAGTCAATCCAGCGATACGCGCACGAAGTTCAGCATTTTCACCAACACGTTCAGTCGCAAAGAGTTCTTTGTTAGCTGCAAGAGCTTCTGCTCCTTGACCGTTGCGGATAGCATCCAAGTCACGGATTTCATCCAATTTTTCAACTGCAAATGCGAAGTGGTTCAAGATAGCTGGTTCGAATTCTTCATTAGCAGTTGTAAATGGCACATGAAGAAGTGAACATGAGCTTGTCAAAACGATATTTTCAGCTGGGATTTGCTCAAGAACAGCCAAGCTCTTTTCGTAGTTGTTGCGCCAGATGTTCTTACCATTGACAATACCTGCATAAAGAGTCTTGTCAGCTGGGAAGCCACCTTTAACGAGTTCAAGAGTTTTCTTACCTTCAACGAAGTCAAGACCGATTGCATCTACTGGCAATTTCACAAGGTCAGCGTAAACGTCACGCACGTCACCGAAGTAAGTTTGAAGCAAGACTTCAAGACCTTTTTTGTCAGCCAATAGTTTGTTGTAGAGGTTCAAGAAGAGAGCTTTTTCTTCTTCTGTCAAATCTTTGACAAGAGCAGCTTCGTCGAGTTGGATACGAGTTGCACCAAGTTCAGCCAATTTCGCAAAAACCTCTTGGTAAGCAGCTACTAAGCTATCTACGAAGTCTTCTGCTTTCACACCTTCTTCAAAGTCTGACAATTGAAGGAAAGTGAATGGACCTACAAGGACAGGACGAGTGTTGAGACCAAGTTCTTTAGCTTCTTGGAACTCATCAAAGATTTTGTGTCCAGCCAATTTTACTTGAGTGTCTTTTTCAAATTTAGGAACGATGTAGTGGTAGTTGGTGTTGAACCATTTCTTCATCGGAAGGGCACGAACATCCCCTTTCTCCTTGGTAACCACGTCCCAAAGCAAAGTAACGTTCAAGATCAGACAAGTCCAAGTTTTGTACTGAAGCAGGAACTACGTTGAAAAGGAAAGCAGCATCTAGGAAGTTGTCATAGTGAGAAAAGTCATTTGATGGGATTTCAGTGATGCCTTTTTCTTTAACGATGTTCCAGTGTTTTACACGCAATTCTTTCGCAGCAGCCAAGAGTTCTTCTTCTGAGATTTCTTTTCTAAAGTATTTTTCAGTTGTAAATTTTAATTCGCGGAATTCACCCAAACGAGGGAAACCGATAATTGTAGTTGACATGTTTTGTCCTCCAAAAATTGTTGTTGAAACTATCTTAACAGAAAAGAAATCATCTGTATAATTGTAAAAAATTAGGCTTTGATATAGTTTGAAACTATATCGCTTTTTAAAGCACAAAAAAAGATTTGGAGAAGATTCCCCAAATCCTTTGATAGACAATAATTAACAGATTTTCAATATAGCTATGTTCATAGTCAAACTTGAGTAAACAGATAGCTGACTATAGCTTGTTATTAGAAAAGACTATAGGTCAGTTTAATCAACTTTTTTCCTGTTCAAGTGGAACGACTGCTAGTGTCTTGCCTAAACTGGCTAAAACTTTTAAGACCGTATCCAACTGAGGACTAGTCTTGCCTGTTTCCATCCTAGCTATGACAGGCTGGCTCACTCCACTGAGTTCTTCTAGCTTTTTCTGACTAATTCCTTGCTCACGTCTAGCCTCAATCAATTCACTCATGATTGCCACCCGCATATCACTTTCAAAGATTTCCTCCTTGGTGAAGAGTTCTGAACGGACATCCTTCCAATTACTCCCAATGGCACTATTTTTCATCACTTAACCCTCTTTCTTTTAAGTCCTTCAGTTCACGCTTGGCTTTTTTAAATTATAACTTAAAAGTTATTAAAAGTAAATCCAAATACTTATAAAAAGAAGACCTTAGAATCATTCTAAAGGTCTCATTTTTATTATTCGAAAAATTACGAAAAGAGTTCTAAATTAGAGTTAATCCTGACTCTTACTCCAGCTCTATGCCTTTGTCACGGAGATTAGCCAGACACTCCTCATAGTAGGCTGTGTCATGCTCGCTATAGATAGGACTTTTCAGCTTCTCCTCAGCTAAGTCTTCATAGGAAGGGCAAATCTTTCCACGATAGTTCTTGTCCAGCCACTCTGGACTGACATTGTAGCCTCGGTCAGCCATCTCCTCCATGATCAAACGATGATAGGCATAGAGACGATAGGGCGAGTGGGTAAAGACATAGTCAACCGTCGCATGCTTTCTTCCCCAGCCATTGCCACGAAGGGCGCAGCACTCTCGATGTTGCCCCAAGAGCTGAGGACGGGGAAGTTGTGGAATCAAAGCCTCATGCCAAAGTCTCATGGGAGTCTCCTTTCAGCAGGGTAGAATCTTGCAGATAAGCATTTGGGTAACATTCAAGCAAATCTCTGGTCCTAGCAATCAAGTCTTCCTTTGAAGCTTGACCAAAGCGATAGCGATCCAGCAAGAGCATATAGTCCTTGCGCTCATCAAGGCTGGTTTGCTTTTTAAAATATCCCCAAATATGCTGAAAGGCATTGCAAACCTGACCTCTATGTTCCGGAATCTGGCAAGCACGGTCAATGAGGTTTTGAACATGGCTGACCTCCACCACTTCATTCTTCAAGTATTGGCGAATCTCATTGTAAATATTGCTGGAATGGCTCAAAACGAGGTATTTGTTTCTAGCCCAGAGTTGTTGGCACTGGGATTTTTGGTTAGTTTGTTCCATGTTTCTCCTTACTTTCTATCAGTTTCCAGGAAATATGGAAACAAAGTTATAACTTAAAAATGAGCGAATTATGAGCGGAATATGAGCGAATGAATTAGCCCCATCACCCTTTAAAGTTTTTCAAAAACTTTTTGAGTTCAGCATCGGCTTCTGGTGTGGTTCCGTGTAGTTGACCGAGCATTTCAAGTAGAGAGGCTGTTTGGCTTTCGATCGCTTTATTTGTCTCGTTAATCTTGCTGGCGATATCTGTCAGCAGTGCTACTACTTCTTCTTCCTCACCAGTACTTAATCTCACCTTCTCTAAAACCATTCAACCGAATTCCTTGAGGTTGTATGGATGAACTGCTAATCAAGCCCTTAGATAAAAGATAATTTCTCATCTTTTCGTTGAAATTACTTTTCTTAACTGTGACATCATTGTTTCCTTTTCCGTTCCCATTCAATTTTTCAAAAGCTTTTTCCCATTCTTTATATACATCAGAATCACCCAAAAAATCCATTATCTCCCTCAGTTCAAATAGATTTAGATATTCCCCTAACAAAGCTAACCTATGTGTTGACATTTCTGGATTAGATAGTAAATTATCCTTGAGCAGACTTGTACGATCTAAAGGCTCAATATCGTCCATAGCCAATAACTCTCGGCATAACTGAATACTAATTTCTTCACTATCTAATCTAATCAAGTCATCCCAATTTTCTTTAGCTAACTGTCTTATCTTAATTTTGATAGATTCATCTGCATTGTCATAATAATTGGAACTAATTATATAACTTAAATCATCTATATCGAATTTAGAATCAAGGATATGAGCAACAAGTTTAAGAGAAAATTGCTTATTTTTCAAGCTTACATGATCCAGAATATCTATTATTTGTAGCTTGTAGGAATCATCTATTTCCTCATATTGTAACAAATCATTGAGTTCCGTTTCATCATGAACGTCTTCCTCAATCTCAAGATACTTTTCAATATTCCTTGAAATGGAATAATTTTTCATTGATGGATATTCTTCTCTGATGAACTTAAGATTATTAGCATTAAATTTTATAACATTCAAATCTATCAAAACTTCCAATCTATCATCAGAAAGCCCTGTTACATCAAAGTCTTCGTAATGATATTGCATTGATGCAAGCATTGATTTATAGATAGTTAAGTTCAGATTATCTTCAGATACAATTTTATCAAAAAAATCTTCCTGTACTTTCTCATCAAGTTGTACAAAAATATCTCTGTTCAATACAAAATTGGGATCTTGATTAATAAAATCAACCAGATGATCATCAATTTCCTTAAATAAAGAAAAGTAGGAACAAATAATCTCAGAATTAACTTGCCCTTTTTGAAGCAGTACAAGATTTTTTATCAGTTCTATATCATTAGATAATCCTTGAAACTTCTCTACAGTGTATTTAATGGAGAAGTCTGGAATACTATTGAATATACTTTCGGCAGGTGTTATCTTCCCATCTTCGTAACCCTCAACTCTAAATAAAATATCATGTTTAAGCAAGTGCTCAATATAAGAAGAATCATCATCCATTTTCCCGTTTGATATTTTTTTATAAATATTGGTGTATTGTAACAAATTATCTTCCGAATCTAAACAGTAATCCAACAGTGATTTCAATTCAATATTTTTTTATTAATAAGTTCAAAATTCTTGTGAGTATATTCATAATCAGTATATCTTTTTCCCAAGTTCCACTTTATAAAAAATTTCAAATTATTCTCAGAAATCGAATATAAATCATTCCGATAGATATAATTCATTATTTCTTCATAATCTGTAGGTTTTTTTCATCTAATAAGGATTCATAAATATTCTGTGCATATTCCCTAACTTTTATCTCAATATTTGATAAATTTTTAGTAAACTGCTGAATTTCATAACTCATATTTGGAGAAAGAAGCTCTTGATTATCATTTATATATTCTGAAATCAATACTTTTGTTTTTTCAGGAATGTCACTCAAATCAACTAAATTCATCAATGATAGTATTAGACTATTTTTATTTGGAGCAGCATATCCTCCATTTTTAATTTCTAAATACTCGTTAAAAAGACTAACATTGTGCTCCAACCATTTCTTAAAAAATAATTTAATAGTCTCTTCTTTATAAATTACACCTTGACCTGATGTAACTCTATCTAATGTATTATAAAAGTTAATCAAGAACTCCAAAACATTCTCTTGTTTAAATACTTGAGCTAAACACTCATTATCATTTTCTTTTTTGGAATTTAGTAAATAGTCAAATAAATTATAATTTAGCACATAACTATATCTATAATCTTTAATCGCCAAGCGATTAACTATTTCATTTGTATTGGTTAAAGAAATATCATAATTACCATCACGTCCAGAAACAACATTTCTTAAATATTCTTTTTCTTCTACCGTTATCGTATTCTCATAGAAATAATTCAAATAATCTTGATAGCTCTCATCAATATAAGCATTTCTAATTAGGAAAGAAATTATTGAGGATTGAGGATTCTTTCTTATTTCTTCGGTAAAATCACTTTTAAAATCATCAATATCTGTAGCATATTGGTAAACATCTGATAATCTATAACTATCTAGTTTCCCAAGCTCATCGTTCATTTTCTTAATTTCTTTTTCCAATTTTTCTATGAGCTTCTTATTCCTAATATTTTCTAATCGTTCTTGGAATTCTGGAGTATTTTTATCTGGAAATATAGAATCAATATCCTCAATTCGTTTATAAAGATTATTCTCTGCATCACGATAATCTTCAAAGGACCAAATTTTACTGTCATCTGCCAGTAACTCTCTTATATAATCCGAACGTGATGAAAAATCTGATTCAGATTTACCATTTACTTTAATTACTTTTCTACCGAGCGGTACTTTCAAAATAGTTCCATATAATTCAAGCTCATCGCTTAATTGTTCTTCCTCTGCCTTTTCTATCTTTTTTTTCAATTCTTTTATCTTACTATTTAATTCCTCCCTACGATTTTTTAATGCTATTTCTTTTGAGTTCAATAATTCAAATAAATATCCTTGATTTTTTTGTAAAAACGAAAAGTCTTTAGGGAAAAATATTTTTTTATAGACTACCATTGAAAAAAATTTTTCTCACGCTCTAACGGTAATTTACTTAATGTTTCTTTATAAGTCAGATACTCATTACAAATATTATTGATTAATCTCATATCGTCAAGATATAAAGAAATATTGAATAAAAACGTCTTGTCTAAACTATCATATTCGCACATTTCTGTGAGCAATTCTTTTAGCTTTTCATTGGAATTTGATGCTGTTACAACAGGAACTATAGGAATAATAAAATCAAAAAACTTCGTTCTCTCTTGTGATTCAAATAAATCATCTTTTACAAGATAGAAAAAAATACCAGTTTACGTTTGTGATTTGCCTTTCGATTTCTATTAATAATTATATTTAGTTCCTTCAATTTTTTTCAAAAAAATTCTAGAATCATTAAAACGTTCAATATCTTCAAATACTATAACATCCGCTTCAGACTGCTTAAACAAATAAAGTACATCATCTAAATAGCGATCAAAATAAGATACCCTTGAACTTTCATTTGAGAAGATTTCAATATCAGTTTCAATTTTTTCTGCCTTTAAGGATAATTTTTTGATAAAACCAAAATCTTTTTGCAGATTCAGTAAAAAATAAATTCCATATACAATTAAAACAAATAAAATTATTAGTACAAGAAGGGAAATAATAGGTTTCGTAGTCCAAGATAACCAACAAAAGTTATGAACCAATTCACTCCATGAGGAAATATTAAAAAGATACAAAGATAATAGTATTGTTAAACTTAGGTATAGTGTAATATTGAGGGGATTAATCCGTGATTCAGCATCAAGAGTTTTAAAAATGGATTTCCTTATTTTGTTAGGATCTATTTGATGAAGCAATTGATTAATTATTTTCCCTTCAATTGTATTAATTTCACGCTTATCAAGTCCATTTTTTTCACTACTTTTTATTTCATCATATTGCCCCAAAGAAATATGAATGAATTTTTTATCTGTACATTTCCTCTCAAAACTCTCAACAACACTACTTTTCCCCGCTCCATAATTCCCAGTAATAGCTACGTTGGTTACTTCCGAATTTTTGTCAATCGCAAATTCAAGCGCTCTTTCTGTCACTGGCTTTATTTCAACATCTTTATTTGAAGTAAGTGCTCGAAATTTATATTCTCTTTCCATTAATTTATCTCTCCTAATAATTACTATATGTTTAAACTAATACCATTATATCAATTCTAACTCAGTATATAAAGCTTTTATATACAAAACGCCCCTTAGAAATCAATTCCTAAGGGGTTGTTTTTATCCAGCTACTTGTGTATTTTCTTCTACTTTCACTTTCTTATCCTTCTTACTTAGGTCGCTCAATCGTCGTTTACTATCTCGGATTGTATTTAGTTCCTTTGGTTGTTAGTTTCCATATTTCTCCTAACTTTCTACTAGTTCCCAGGAAATACGGAAACAAAGTTATATCTATAAAATGGGCGAATTGTGAGCGAGTGATCATTCTATTCTATAAAATTGCTCTTTTCAAAGCATCTTGTAATTCTTCATCAACAGCATAAATATATAAGCCATTAACACCTCGTGTTAACAAAACATTTAATTCATTTTTCAAAAGATCTTCACCAAAGTTCTTCATTTCACCATTTTCAAGTTTTCTGTTTTGAACCGCACCTTTATTTTTACTTTCAGAGATATCAAACTTAATTTCACCATTTCTGTATTTAACTGATGGACCAATAATTACCCCAGCGTAATTCAAATCAAAACCTTGCACTGTAAAAGTTGAACCAACTTCATTAATAGTTTGTGGTTGTTCAATCCATGATAGTTTGGAGAATTTTTTATCTCTAGGCAATTCTCTGTTCCACGGGCATGACCAATCATCTATTTCCACACACCAATAATCTTTATCTTTAGGCTTAGATTGACTACTATATTCCCAATCATAAGTTGCCGTCAATCTAGAAATTCCTAAGTGTTGATTCTTATCTTTTAATTTAATCGCATCCTGTAATTCCTTTGGAGAATTAAATATTTGTATATCATAGTTCTTGTCTTCTTTTAATTTGGTAATTTCTCTTTTATCAATGATATATCTAATCCAACTAATTGTTGATTCACTAGCTTTTATACGCATTTGATTATTTAATTCAATTAAATTACCAGAAACCATTGCTTGATGTTGTAAAGTTAAAAAAGAATCATCGACCCAAATTTGGGACTTATTCATTATTTGATTATCATCATAAACTAGAACGACTACTTTAGATTTTGAAAGAATATCCTTTAAATGATTACCACCTTGATAAGCTTGATTTTTTGCTGTTAAAAGTAAGTGCCCTTCATCAATAACAACTATACCAGCATTAGAATCTTTCTTTTTTAATTCATTTAAAAACTGAGTTGGTTTCATAGCGACATTAAGAGTTGATCCACTCTTCCATTCAAGCTTTTTCTCTATTTCCTTATAGACACTTAATTGGTCGTCATGATTGACGACTAAATTTATGGCATTATTTTCTCTTATGAATTCTGTATCGTCAGAATTCAATAAATCATCTATTAAAGAACTCATAAGTACTGTTTTTCCAGCACCAGCCTCTCCTTTAACCAAGATTAAAGTTCCAAACTCGCTCTTACTAAGTGCTGAGGTAATTTTAAAAATGATTTCATTTTTTGCTTTTATTTGCTCACTTGTTAATTTATGAAAAGGAGAAGATTTAAAAATCGCAGAATTTCTAACAATACTTTCAGCTGGAAATAAATACTGATTTTTCTTATTTAATGAACGCCAAATCTTGGTAAAAATTTCATCAATCTCGTTAGAAGTATAATATTTATTTTGAGGATTTCCTCGTCTATTTTGAATACTTGAAACCTTATCAACGCTTGATAAATACAACATTAGTCTGTTCTCTATATCAAGTGTCAAAGACTTATTAAAGTGATGATGACCTATAACAAACATTTTAGTGCTATTCGATTTTGAAAATTTCATCCAATCTTCTCTTATTTCACCTAAATGTTGATTTGTACGACGTACAATATCTGTGGTTTCTCCTACATAAACACTATAACCCTCAGAATTTTTATCGTTTACGATATATAGAGTTGGATATTCAAATAAAAGCACTCTGTTTTCATCACGAAAACTGATTTTTAAAGTTTCCTGTAAAGTGTCTAATGAGCCACTTTCATATTTTACTTCTTCAATTACTGGTTTCAATATTTTACTCATATTAGTTACTCAACACTATAATTCAGTATATTTTTTATTCGTTCCTTTACTACGAGAAACTGGATATTTTTTTCATTATTTTTTTCTAATTTCTCTTCAATTATATTCTCTATATTCAAATTTAAATTATCAGCTAACATCATTGAGTATATTAGTACATCTGCTAACTCTTCTTTAATTCTTTCAAGAGATTTGGCTGTAACTTCTTCAGACTGCTTCCACTGAAATAATTCTAAAAGTTCACTCGCTTCAATCGAAATTGAAATTGCTAAATCTTTTTCATTATGAAATTTTTCTCCAATCACGGTCATCTCGAAATTTATTAATTTTTATCAATTGTTGACTTCATTTTAATTCTCCAATGTAAATCTACTAATATATATTATAACATGAATAAGTTTTATAAATGTGATAAAAATATAATAAAAAAGAAGGATTTACTCCTTCTCTGTGGACACTATTCAATTTCTATCACTTATTAGTTAGAATTTCTATCAACTCTTCGTCATTAAGTGATTTATTATCACTGAACCTAATTGAATTATCATAATAAGCCTCATAGTATTCAGGTGATAATAATGTCATATCTAAGATGTAGCTTTTATCTTTATCCTTTTGATAATTTGCTACTATCTCTGATTCTCGTAATTCTTTCTGAGATTTTGGTGTACCATTAGTCCTTTGGTACTTTTCCATCAACTGCAAGTGTTGAAAAATTACTGAAATATATCTAGAAGGATTTACTAGAAATCTTTTACTTACAACAGACTTCGGAACTAAGATTAGAAGTTCCTCTACACCATTTTCATTAGGAGCAAGAACATACTGGCTTTCAAAGGTAGCCCACTCATGACTCTCGGAATCCCAATAATCAAAACGTTGTACTTCATTACTGATTTTTAAACCGTGTAATCGAGCTTGTTCTAAAGAATATAAAATCAATTCTTTTTTTAATAAACTTACTAACAAATCAGACAGCCTATCTTCTGAAAAACTCTTTACAAAAATCGACATCGCTATAGGTGTCAGTAATTTTTCTTTGATTCTATCTACCGATTTATAGACATACCCAAAAAATTGATCAAGCATCTTCATTGAAACACCTGTCCCTTTGGAGTTACTCTCAGAATATCCAAAGTGGATAGCATTACATTCTTTAGAGTGTGAAAACAATTGAAATGCGCCTGCTTTATTACCTAAAGTGTACATTTTATAGACTGTATTTACAAAATCATTAACAATATTTCTAAAACCATCTGATAGCAACAATGGGTCTAAAAATAATTTAACATCCTTTGATGTATCTACATCAACAAAATCCAATCCTACTTGGATTGATTCTCTATTTAATAAGTTTGATATTCTTATAATATCTACCTCTTTTTCTTAATTTTTTTGTAGAAAAAAGAAAAATTATCAAAATGAGATTTACATTTCTTTTATTTAGTGTTAGAATAAAAGAGAATTTTTTGAAATAGTGCCTCTATCGCCATTTTGAAATTCACTATTTTTAGCCAGTCGTCAGCCCCTACTGACGTCTTTTTTCTACAACTATTATTATATCAAACAAAATCAAAAAATCAATATCTTGTATATATTTATAACAAAATTTTAAATTTACACTATATATTGTATAAACTACTTAATTCGAGTCCGTAATTCTATTATTCTCTATATCTTGTGTTTTACAGTACTTAATAACAAACCCAAAATCACCCTTAGAATGTAGTCTAGGGGTGATTTTTCTTCCTACTTCAAAGCACTTTTGACCTTCTTCTTGGTGATGATGCGGTCATTTTTGTTGGCTAGGGATTTGAGTCGGGCTTCGAGTAAGATTTTTCTACCTGCTTCGTTACGGGTGTAGACTAGCTGGTAATCACCTAGCTGAGGTGCGACTGCGTCTAAAAAGAGCTGTGCTTCTTCCTTGCGTTTTTCAAAGAGGCTAGGGACTACGAAATACTTGGATTGGCCGGCTGGTACTTTTTTAGCGACTAAGAGGTAGCGTTGATTGTCCACGGGAGCAAAGAATTCACCCAAGGTCTGAGAAAAGAGTTCCTTGTCTCGCATACTGCCACCCTTAAGATAGGCAAAAACGCAATAGCTATCCTTATCTTCTTCCACCTGCACGCGCGACTGATCATCGGAAAGATGCCCCATCTTTAGCATGGCATTACGAATACCTTCACCCACCTGACGTAGGCGTACATAAGGACTCTTGTAAAAGAAATAGCGAATCACGGTGTAGGCTAGAAAGAGGATGCTCAGTCCAAACAACCAGCGAATACTAGTTCCACGGGCCCTAAAGATATAAAAGAGGAGATTGAGGGCCGTTAGCATAAAGGAATAACGGAGCCATTTTTCAGCATCAACAAGAGTGAGCAGAGGGATCTGCTTGCGATCTGTTGCTACCTCATTGACAATCTCTAGCTTATCCGCAACTACCAACGCCTCCTGCCATTTTTTGCGAAGGGTGGTACGGTCCTTGGACAATTCCTTGATTTTCTGATTATAGGCTTGAATCTTATTTTTCTTAAAGGGTGGTTTAGGGAAGTCCAAGCGATCCAGACCTGTCTCGATGGTATCCTCCTTATAGGATAAACCTAGAAAATGCTCCATACGACGAATTAGAGTCAGTAAATCTTGATAGGGATTATCCTTCTCTACTTCCTCTTCATTTTCCTTTTCCCGCAAGAAAAGATTTTTTGTATAGGGTTTGATAGCGACCAGATGCCAGATATTGCTGGTCTTATCTGGATGTCCTGGCCAGATACGGATAGCACGGCCCCGCATCTGATTACTAAGCATAAAGCTTCCGACAAAACTTCCTAGGATGAGAGAGTTGACACAAGGCCCATCCCATCCTTCTCCCAAGAGAGACTTGGTTCCGACCAAGACTTGGATAGAACCACGTTGGAAGAGCTCAGTCACTGCTGCGACCATCCCCTTAAAGCTAGATGGAAATCCTACTTGGAGATAGGCGCCTTGATCGAGTTTTCCGATGGCTGAGAAGGTCAAAGCGACTGTTGGCAAGAGTGCTTGGAGTTCTTCCTTGACACTGGCCGGTATGATAACGACACTACCTGAAAGAACTGCTATGGGGACAGAAAGACCTTGTTTTTGCACACTGCGTCGAATGGTTTCAAAGTAAGGGAGGACACCTAACTGAGTGATTGGTGCTTGGTCATCTCCCAGATAACTAGCAAAATCCTTGCGGATATAGTCTGCCAAGACTAATTGTCTCAAGTCCTGACCTAGACTAGCATACTCAGTCTCAAAGATAGATGCGATGCCAGCCAGTTTCCTAGAGATTGGTTGAGGATTTGGTCATTGGCCTTGGATTTGACCAAGTAAACCTGACGTTTCTCAATCAATCCTCTTGATTTCAATTCGGCTTCTATCTTTTTCTTTGTCTCCCGTGGATCCTCATACCAGTCAGGTGTCTGATAGAGAAGGCCTTGCAAGAGGACTTCGAGCCAGTAGTAATTAAGAGCAGGTAAGCCTTCAGCACCTAATAAATCTCGTAAATGCTTAGGAATTTCTAGCTTTGAGCCTGTAGATAAATGAGGAGGGCTGATAGATACTTGGGGTCTTCAAGGAGCATATCCGCAGTGATTTCCCCTTTGAGAACCTTGGAGCTAGCAATTAACTCCTTAAACTCAGGTTCATCCACTAAGTGACTGAGATACTGCCACTTGGCATCTTCAAAGTCCTGAAGAACCTTCTCCTCTTCCTTGGTCGGAGTACAGATATAAACAAAGTCTTGGTGAGGACAAAGTGTCTCCTCCTTGACCAGTTCTGGCACTGTGATCTCTTGGTCGATCTCCCCACACATCTGGAGATAGCGATCCCAGAGTTCTGGCTCACTGTCATAAGGAGGTGTTGCTGTGAGAGAGATGACTTGCAGTTGTTGGTAATTTTTACGGAAATCTTCTAGACTTTTCCACCATTCATTTCTCAAGTGATGGCATTCGTCCAGACAGAGGGTTTCAACGCCCCTTTCCTTGAGGCTGGCAATTAGGTCAAATCCGACAAAGTCCTCAACCTCTCCATTATCTTCTTGAGATTGTACTTGTTGCATGGCACTGTGAAAGGCTTGGTAGGTGGCGATGGTGATTTGCTTCATGTCCTTGAGATTTTGAGAAACGAGACTTGTGACCTGGTCCTCATTCTCTAAAAAGGCCTGGCGAATCCTATCCACCCATTGTTCCCGAATGGTAACAGTCGGCACCAAAACCAGAGCTGGCTTATCAAAGCGGGCAATCAACTCGATCCCAATGGTTGTTTTCCCAGAACCTGGTGCTGCCACCAAGTGGATATGGCCATCTGCTTGATATTCCTGAAAGTTATCCAAGACCTGTTTTTGGTAGTTGCGCCAAGTACCATTAAACTTCAATCCTAACATGATTTTCCTCATTCTAAGCGGTCATTTTCTTATTTCCATTTTACCATACTTGAGGCAAAGTCACATAAAGTACCCCATATAGTCTTTCTCCTCAAAATATGGTATAGTAGAATCATACTACTCAAGAGGAGTTTACATGTCACACGATAAAGAAATGAAAGCTGTTTCTCCCCTTCTACAGCAAGCAATTAATATTTCTTCCATCATCGGTGGAGTTGGTACTTTGATTTTCTGCATTTGGGCCTATCAGGCTGGAGTCTTGCATTCCAAGGAAACCCTATCTGCCTTTATCCAACAGGCCGGTATCTGGGGACCACCACTTTTTATCTTTACAGATATTACAGACAGTTGTTCCTATCATTCCAGGTGCTCTGACATCCGTTGCAGGTGTCTTTATCTACGGTCACATTATTGGAACTATTTATAACTATATTGGAATCGTTATTGGTTGCGCTATTATCTTTTACCTGGTTCGCCTCTACGGAGCACCCTTTGTTCAATCTGTCGTCAGCAAGCGTACCTATGATAAGTACATCGGTTGGCTAGACAAGGGCAATCGCTTTGATCGATTCTTTATCTTTATGATGATTTGGCCGGTTAGTCCAGCGGACTTTCTCTGTATGCTGGCAGCTCTAACCAAGATGAGCTTCAAGCGTTACATGACTATTATCATCCTGACCAAGCCCTTTACCCTGGTCGTTTACACATACGGCTTGACCTATATCATTGATTACTTTTGGCAAATGTTCGCCTGATCACTAAAAAAAGTTGATCAAAAACTCAATTTTATACTCAATGAAAATCAAAGAGCAAACTAGGAAACTAGCCGCAGGTTGCTCAAAGCACTGCTTTGAGGTTGTGGATAGAACTGACGAAGTCAGTAACATATATACGGCAAGGCGACGTTGACGCAGTTTGAATTTGATTTTCGAAGAGTATTATCAGAAAATGAAAAAATAAAACGCATAGTATCAAGGTTTTTCAACACCTGATATTATGCGTTTTTCTGATTGTAAAGATTTTTTCTCAACCTCTTTTTGTTAAGCTTCTTTTTTCAGTAGGAGAGAAACAAGGACTGATGTCGCAATCATCCATGCTCCTAGAATGATAAAGGTCATTCGACCATTCGTTGTTACTAAGCCAATTCCTGAAAGAACAAAAGGTGTTAAGGAGGCACCAAAACTACATCCCAAAACAGCATAGGAAGTTGCTTTGTTGAGGAGCTTTGCAGGGATTCTCTCAGAAATTAACTGAAAGACAGTCGTCAGAGCGATGCTGTAGGCGAATCCTCCTAAGACCGAACCTGCAACGACTACCCAAAGAGAAGGGGAAAGAGCGATGATGATTTGCCCAATTCCAAAAGTTACACCTGCAACCAATAAAAGTTTTTCCTTAAAGGCAGAGATGAGGAAAGAAAAGCTAATTCCCGCCAGAATTCCAATCAACTGCATGGCACTGAGTACCAGACTAGACAACTGAGCATCTCCAAAGCCTGCCTCAATCATGAGACTAGGAATACGGAAGGTAATGGCAGTATTTGTACACACGATTACAGCAGCACCAATGGCAAGGAAGAAAATCAGCTGTAGCATGGAGCGAGTTAGTTTGGTTGCTTCTTCTGTCTTTTGCTTGGACTCATGAGTTTCTCCTTTTCCATAAGGGACAAAGAGAAGGAAGAGTACAAGAACCACTAAACCTGCTGCATAGGCTAGGAAGGTTGCAGTCCATCCAAAGACCAAGAGTTGACCAACTGCCAGAGTCAAGATAGAGGCTCCCACTACCTCAGCTGACCCACGAAAACCAAGCATCTGGATACGAGTCTTACCATGGTATCGTTCACTGATGATAGAGATAGCCTTAGCGTTTAGCATCCCCACTCCAATCCCAAAGAGAAGACGAGTGGCAAAAAAACAAAGTAGTACCCCTGATACCAGAAGGGAGCTGTTCCACTGATTGACAAGATCAAAAGTCCCAGGGTCAACTGGAGGCGTTCAGGAAAAAAATGCGTTCTAAAAACTCCATTTAAGAGGAGCATGGCCATAATCCCAAAGGATGGGAGACTGACTAGAAGTTCAACCTGACCAGTCGAATAGCCCTGATAATAGTCAAACATGGCTGGTAGGGCACTCGATATTGAAAATGATGTGATCAATACTAACGACAGGGAAAGTATACTCACTTTTTCCAAAAATTGTTTCATTTTATCCTCATTCATTATTTATGTTAAGTCAAAAGAGCTGGATATTACTGTAGAGATAAAAGATTTCTTTCATCTAGTCCCTATCACTCTTTTAGCAAAAAGGTCCTTTCCTATCATACACTGTTTCCCAAAAATTGGCAAGCAACTGCTTTATAAGTTCAACATAAAAAGTAGGACCATCAGACTCGGTGAAGCCTGTTGAATCCTACTTTTATAGATTTTAGTAAACTATCTTACTTAGATTTTCAAGAATCGACGCATGGAGATTCCTGATCCAAGAGAACCAATACAGATTCCGATGACAAACAAGAGACCGATCATCAATGGAATAAAAGCATCTGGGGTAATCAAGGATAGGTTTTGTCCAACCAAAGATGGGTTAACTGATTGGTAGACTCGGTTATAGATAAAGTAAACCATGATTGATGGAATAGTTGCTCCTAATAGCCCAATGAAGGCACCTTCTAGCAAGAATGGCCCACGAATGTAGCTATTTTTAGCACCAACCAAACGCATGATTTGGATTTCACGACTACGTGAAATGATAGTAATACGGATGGTATTTGAAATCAAAAAGACTGCGATGAAGATCAAGAGTCCTGCAATGACCAATCCCCAAACACGGATGAAGGAAGCCAACTTGAAGAGACGCTCCGTATTGGCACCACCGTCTTGAACCTCAGAAACTCCTTCGATTTTCTTAGCTTCTTCAGCGACTGGTTTCACATCACTTGGTGAATTGGTATCGACAATGTAGGCATCATGAAGTGGATTGGCATCTCCTTCAAAAACCTTCCACTCTTCACCCATGGTTTCAGTCAACTTTTGGTACTGCTCTTCTTTACTTGAGAAGGTTACATTTTTAACGGCTGGCATAGCCTTGAGGGCATCATAAACCTTGTGGTAGTCATTGTTAGTGACTGTCTGGCCTTCTTTTACGATGGTTTCACTATTGTCTTCAACGTCTTTACGGACATAAACCATGACACGTACGTTGTTTTCGATATCCGTTGCCAATTTTGCAGTATTAAAGATAACTGAGGCAAAAATAGCAACCAAGGTCAAGGTAATCATGACCGAACTGACAGCAGCAATGGTCATCCATCCATTACGTTTTAAACTCTTTAAAGCTTCGAATAGGTGGCGGAAAAATCTACTAATCATCGTATCCGTACTCTCCTTTCGCTTCGTCACGAACCACACGACCATTCTCGATGGCAATGACACGGTGGCGCAAGGTATTTACGATTTGACTGTTGTGAGTGGCCATCAAAACAGTTGTCCCTTGAAGATTGATGCGCTCCAAAAGGTTCATGATTTCCCATGAATTATCTGGGTCCAAGTTACCTGTTGGTTCATCCGCAATCAAAACTTTAGGATTGTTTACGATAGCTCGAGCAATGGCGATACGTTGCTGCTCACCACCTGACAATTCATTAGGGAATGAACGAACCTTATGCTTCAAGCCGACAAGATCCAAAACTTCCATAACACGTTTTTGATATTGCGACGGCTTTCACCGACAACCTCCATTGCGTAAGCAATGTTCTCATAAACCGTTTTCTTTGGCAAGAGTTTGTAATCCTGAAAGACGACGCCTACGTTTCTACGCAAAAGCGGAATATCTCTCTTTTTAATCTTAACAAGATTAAAACCTGCAACCTGCAAACTTCCTTTTTCAACTTTAACTTCACGGTACAAGGCATGGGTAAATCCCCTATAGATATTATGGAGCCTATTTTGTTAGTAGAAAAAAGTTCCATAAGATCTATAATGAAAAAAGCGACCAAACTCTCATTAGAAAGAATCATATGGAACAATTACATTTTATCACAAAACTACTCGATATTAAAGACCCTAATATCCAGATTCTAGATATCATCAACATGGATACTCACAAAGAAATCATCGCTAAACTGGATTATGAGGCTCCATCTTGTCCTGATTGCGGAAGTCAAATGAAGAAATATGACTTCCAAAAAAACCGTCGAAAAATTCCTTACCTCGAAACGACTGGTATGCCTACTAGAATCCTCCTTAGAAAACGCCGTTTCAAGTGCTATCAGTGCTCGAAAAATGATGGTCACCGAGTCCTCTCTCGTCAAGAAAAAAATCACCAAATTCCTCGTATTATCAATCAAAAAAATTGCGCAAAAAAATTGATTGAAAAAGACTTCTATGACTGATATTGCCCATCAGCTTTCCATTTCAACTTCAACTGTTGTTCGCAAGCTCAATGACTTCCGTTTTAAACATGACTTTAGCCGACTTCCTGAGATTATGTCTTGGGACGAGTATTCTTTTACCAAGGGCAAGATGAGTTTCATTGCACAAGATTTTGATAATCTCAACATCATCACTGTTCTTGAGGGCAGAACACAGGCTATCATCCGAAATCACTTTCTGCGCTACGAGCGAGCTGTTCGTTGTCAGGTGAAAATCATTACGATGGATATGTTTAGCCCTTACTACGATATTGCCAGTAAACTTTTTCCTAACGCTAAAATCGTTCTCGACCGCTTTCACATTGTCCAACATCTCAGCCGTGCTATGAGTCGTGTCCGTGTCCAAATCATGAATCAATTTGAGCGAAAATCCCATGAATACAAGGCCATCAAACGCTACTGGAAACTCATTCAACAAGATAGTCGTAAACTGAGTGATAAACGATTTTATCGCCCTACTTTTCGTATGCACTTAACGAATAAAGAGATTCTAGACAAGCTTTTGAGCTATTCAGAAGAGTTGAAACATCACTACAATCTATATCAACTCTTTCTTTTTCACTTTCAGAACAAGGAACCTGACAAATTCTTCGGACTTATTGAGGACAATATAAAGCAGGTTCATCCTCTTTTTCAGACTGTCTTTAAAACCTTTCTAAAGGATAAAGAGAAGATTGTCAACGCCCTTCAACTACCCTATTCCAACGCCAAATTGGAAGCGACCAATAATCTCGTTAAACTTATCAAACGAAATGCTTTTGGTTTTAGGAACTTTGACAACTTTAAGAAACGAATTTTCATCGCTTTGAATATAAAAATGGAGAGGACAACGATTGTCCTCTCCAGATGTTAGCTTTTTATTCAACCCACTACAGTTGACAGAGAGCCTCGAATCTTTGAGATGTATATAAATACTATTTTCATGAGAAAAACTAGGTAGTGAGTGAAAGACTAGCACAAAGGAAGTTTTCTCGAAAACTTAGTAAGAGGTCAAAAGTACTTATTATTTATCTGCCTTCAAAGTCGGTTTTGTTTCAGCAGCTTCCTCTTTTTCAGTCGCTTCTGCTGATTTTTCTTCCTTCTCTACTGGCTTATCAGAAGCCTTCTTAGGATCTTCTTGATGGTTCTGAACTTCTTCCTCTTTTACAGGATTTAAACTCCAGATACCATCTTGATTGACCTTGTAGCCATCAGGTGTTGTTCCATTTCTTAGAAGTGAACCGTCTGCTTGGAAATAATACCAATTGCCATTCAGCTGTTTCCAACCAGTTTGCATAGCACCATTAGCATCAAAATAATAACTTTCACCATTTACTTTGTATAGTCCAGTTGCCATCTGACCAGTTTCAACGTCAAGATAATACTTAACCCCTTTATCTTGGAGCCAACCTGTCTTCATAGCTCCGCTAGTTGCAAAGTAGTAATAATGATTGTCTAGCCATTTCCAACCGGTTTGCATAGCTCCGCTTGCATTGAGGTAATAGCAAGTGCCATCAATTTCTTGAAGACCAGTTAGCATGATGCCTTCCTTGTCTAGATAGTACCAGGTGTCCTTATCTTTGAACCAGCCAGTCTTCATCGCTCCGCTACTTGCAAAGTAGTAGTAATGATTGTCTAACCATTTCCAACCTGTTTGCATAGCTCCACTTGCATTAAGGTAATAACGAGTGCCATCAATTTCTTGCAGGCCTGTGAGCATGATACCTTCCTTGTCTAGATAGTACCAAAGATCCTTATCTTTGAGCCAGCCTGTCTTCATCGCTCCACTGCTTGTGAAGTAGCTATAATGATTATCAAGCCACTTCCAACCTGTTTGCATGGCTCCACTTGCATTAAGATAATAACGAGTTCCTTCGATCTCTTGTAGGCCAGTTAGCATAACACCTTCTTTATCCAAGTAATACCAAGTTTCGTTATCCTTAATCCAGCCTGTTTTCATTGCTCCAGAGCTTGCAAAATACTTCCAATGACCTTCAATAAGGGCCCAGCCTGTCTGCATGATTCCATTGTTATCAAAGTAGTAGCTTGATCCATTGATTTGCTTCAAGCCAACTGCTCGAATACCATCTTCATCATAATAATACCAGTTTGAGCCTAGCTTTTGCCAACTAGAAGCTGTACCATCTGTTTGCAGAGCACCATTACTTGCAAAGAGCATCTTCTTGCCTTTGAAGACTTGTAAGCCCGTCAGCATCTTCCCATCTTTATCAAAGAGGTACTTTTGCCCACCGATTTCAGCTAATTCGTTATAAAGTCTTGCTCCGGTTGAACTGATATAGTACCAAGAGCCATCTTGCTTAAACCAGCCCTCATACTGCATCTTACCATTGCTATTGAGGTAATACCAGTTGCCTTCCAATTTTTCCCTGCTATCATTCAAATGAATCCATTTGTTTGCCTGCATTTGACCTTTACCGTTAAAGAAATAATAGATATTATCTATCGTTCTCCACCCAATGGCCATTTCATTATCAGTCAAACGATATTTCCAGTATCCATCTTCTTGATACCATCCTTCAGATACTGTAGGAATATCTGGGAAAGAATCAGAAACATTTGTAAAACCAGAATCAGCAATATTAAATACCGTTGCATCCTTAGTTAGACTAGATGCATGGACCACTTGAACATTCTTCTGTTTTAGATAGTCTCTAGTTGAAGCCAAATTTGCATCATTAGATGATGTATGTACCACCATACTAGGTGAAAGAGAATCTAAAAAGGAATTGTATTTGAAATTTGAGCATCATAATGATGATTCCATTTCATCATGTCTACTTTGCCAATTTCTGGACCTAATCTATCCTCAGCACCTTCAGCATTATCTAAGTCACCACCAAGATATATCTTTTTCCCTGCAACAGTCACTACTGCAACCAAGGAATTCGAATTATCATCATAGACTCTTTTCAATTTGCCATCCGGACCATACTCATTTTTATAGTTGTAGAGTTGGATATCCATATCACCCAATTTGAAAGCGACTATCTTCTTCCTTAATATCTTGAACAATAGTTACTCCTTTTTCACGGGCAACATTGAGTGCATTATCATAATTAAAAAGATTATCCCACAAACGCCACTTACTAGTAATTCTCTCATCAGTATATTTTTTTAAATAAAGTTTTCCGACTGGATAACGTTTTAGAATTTCATCCGCGCCACCGATATGATCACTATGGACGTGCGTTCCTAAAATAAAATCGAATTTTTGGATACCAAGTCGATTTAAATGACGAAATAGTCTATCTTCTAAAACTAGTTCATTCTGTCTTGAGATACCAACTCGACTTGGATAACGTGGATCCGTTCCATCTGGAAAATCATAATCCTCCCCCATGTCAATTAGGGCATAGTGACCATTGCTCTCCAATAGAATGGCATCACTTCCTGAAGCTCCCTTGGTATTGATAAAGTGAATACGATTCCCAGAACCTGCCGAAATAGTGTCAGCCTTTACTGCTTGCAGGTGATTTGCAGTAACTGACAAGAGTATGATACTAAATAAGATTGACTTCCTTAACTTTTTCAAATCTATCACTTCTTTCCTTAAAACTTATCTGGTGTCATTCACAAATAGACTTTGTAATTCATTTGTAAGTGTACTTAGCTTATTTCTTTAAAACAACTCGGGCTAATTTTGCATCACCTTGTTTATAGATTGGATTTTCTTTCCAATTATAATTGGTATTTGGAGTTTCAAAATCAGCTCCATACAAGTGACTGATATAGTCTCTTGTATTCTCTGGAATTTTCACATCTACGCCCTTAAAGTTAGCTACTTGTAACTGACTGAATGGCAATTCGTAATGATAGACCTCATGACGAGTTGGTACTCCCAAAGCATTAATCATAAAGAAAATCGTATCGGAGGAGATTGTTTCCCCTTTTTTATCATAAACAATAAGATCTACATTCAAACCTTTAAAGCTGTATGATAGTTCTACCAATTGTTCATTGTAGTAAAATTCTTTGGTTCTTGAGAAACCTCTTTCCAAGAGATATTGTTCATCCCCTACAAAGCGTTGATAATCTGGAATAATGATGCCAAAATCCATATCCAGGTCATGGCTAATAAAATCATTTTCTCTAAAAAAGCCTAATAGAGTCCCAAAATCCAACCAAATATCATAATCTTTCAAAGGAGAACTATAAATAGTTTGAAGAATTTCTTCAAAGTTGTCTTTTAACAACTCACTTCTTTTGGAGTCCAATTCAACGTTCGCTTTGTCATTGAGACTTTTAATGATTGGTAAGTTCTTGATGAGGTCTTTCTTGTCCCCTAAAAGACTTGCCAAGCTTCTTTTTAACCATTGTAACACGTCTTACACCTCTTTTATATAAGCGACAAAATCATCATGTTTCACTCGTTTTTCAACTGGTGGAATTTCCATAAAATCATCACCGTAGATAGCTGACAAGATTTGATGGGAAGCCTCAGGGATTTTGTAGGTTCTATCTTCGAATGGACTATCCATTACTTTATCAAGCAGCGTCTTCTCAAATTTTGTAGAAGTTCTCTTATTTTCCATCAAATAATCAATAAAATCATTATCATTAGCCTGCATTGAGAGAAGGTTCATTTTTTTATTCCAAGTTTTAACTCTTGTTAAACGGAAAACAAGAACCAATAGATATCTGACAATATTCTTCAATCCGGCATTTTTACTATGAATACCATAGAGAGTATAAACAGAAAGTCTACGATAGGTATCTAGTTTAACCATCTCTTTATTGACATCAGCATAATAATCAAATGGGAATACATCCACACAAATTCCTAGATCGATATCATTTTCAATGTAATTGTTTTCATACACCGTACGAGCATCATAAACTCGATAAAATGGATAAGGATAGCGACTGTCATTTTCCCAAGATACTACTTTGTAGATAGGGTCATTGTCCCGTAGAACTGCTTGGTATAGCTTGTCATACTCATCACGTTTCAATGAGATATCAACATCATCATCCCAAGGAATATACCCCTTATGTCGAACGGCTCCTAATAGAGTTCCATAAGCCAAAGAATAATTAATATTCTCTTTTTCACAGAGATTGTGGATATAATCCATTACCCCTAATTCTACTTCTTTAATCTCTTCTTCAGACAGTCTTCTGTATCCATCTCTCTTTTTAGAAATAACAGAGAAATAATAGCCTGAGATTATAAACAGAATACAACCTAATAATGAGATACCATAGAAGGTTGAACTCAAGAATAAGTTAGAAATCAAGATAACGACTGTCATCAGTAATCCTGAAACAAGCTCATGATCAATTCTATCTTCCTCTTTGTCTTTTTTGAATTTTCTAAGACTTGCAAAGATAAATGAGAGCATAAAAATAGCGATCGGCATGATACCAAAGATTCCGTTATAGAATAATAACTCTAGGTATCCATTGTGAGTTAAGTAATGTTGTTTAATGATGTATGCACTTGCATCATAAGTTTTCCCTAACTCATACCAGTTTCCTGCTGAGTAACCAAATAGAGGTCTCTTTGGAATAAACGAAGCTGTCGATTGCCAAATTGCAAAGCGGTTATTGGAAATATTTTCTTCGCTAGTATCAGTTCGCTCTAAAGTCAAATTATTGTTTTCACCTTTTTCTTTATTGAGCTGAATTTCTGCAGAGTGAGCTTTCAAATACAGATCACTACTGTACTTGACACCATTATAAGATAAAAATACTAGTCCAACTGTTAACAATACAGCGACAAAAGATTTTAGCTTGTTACGGAATTCAAATTTCACCAAAGAATATAGAAAAGCGGCCACAACCAAACAGATGTAAGTCGTTCTTGAACCGGATAAAACGATATAAGCGAAATTAAGAAGAATGGATGAAATAGCTAAGGTTTTAACTAGTTTACTGAAGAAAGTTAGTCTCATCCCTAAGTAAATAATAATAATTAAGGAAATAATCGATAAATAGTTAGGGACTTGCTAAAATACCAAATAAACGGGATTCAACAAATCCTTGACGAATTAACAAAGCCTTTATAGTCGAAAAACTCTGTAACCAATCAACATTAAGAATTGAACAAGAGAAATGAAAACTCCCACAGTATTAGCTACAGTAATTACTGAGAAGAATAGGTTAAATAAAAGTCGAGACTTTTCTTTGGTAAAGGTCTGAAAAATTGGATAAATAGCAAAGAAATAAATAAAGAATACTACTAAGTTCTTAATATTCGTTGAAAAGCCATACTTAATCACCAGTAAACTTGTGATAATATTCATGGCAAAAAAGAGGATTAAGTACTCAATTTTTCTCACAAATAAATAAGCTTTTTTTACAAAGAAATTATATATACCTAGTAAAACTCCCATCAGAGTCATACCTAAGGTAACAAATTTATTTGCAGAGATGAATTGAAGGGGGACAATGAGTCCCGCCATACAATAAAAAGATATGACTGATAAAAATACCAGATTAATTTTAAAATAGTTTTTCTCAATAATAGAAATCATTTTCTCTCCTAACGGTTATGTTGACCAAGTAAAATCTGTGTGTAGAGCTTTCTGCTGAATAGTAGAGCTAGGAAACTTATTTTTCTAGCATTGGTAAATCTAGCATCTCTTAAAATGTTCACTCTATTCTGTTTTAGATAGTGTATCAATTTATCTTCCAATAGTTTATCTTTAAAATCAGAATCAACTAACAACCTATCCAAGACATAGAAATAGGCCCAATTTAAACGCATCGTTGCAACATCAGCGATTGCGGGATAGTGCTCTCTTATTATATTCGCATTTTGCTCATATGCTTCAATCACATTTAAGAATTTTAATGAGAATTTTTGTGTAGTAATACTGTTTTCACGATGAACATAATAATACTTCTTCTCATTAGTCGCAACAACATTCTGGCACTGATCCAATAAACGAATCATAATAAAAGCATCTTCAGCAATTTTTCCAACTTCAAATTTCAAATGATTAAAGAGCTCTTTTTTATATAATTTATTAACAGCAGTAACTGATAAGACCTTTGCTTCCATAACCATTTTTATAGCTTCTTCTGAAGAAAGGTTCCAAGTTTTAATCTCTGAAACTTGTTTTTCAGGAATCTGATGAAAGACATCGTAGTGTCCGCACATTGATAAATCTGCATTCGACTCTCTTAATTGACGGTAGAGTGTTTCGTACATATCTTCATCAATATAATCATCACTATCAATAAAGCCAATTAAATCTGAACTTGCTTCATCAATTCCTCTATTTCGAGCATCAGACAAACCACCATTTTCCTTATGAATAACCCGAATTCGTTGATCTCTCAGCGCAAGTTGATCACATAGTTCACCACTCTTATCAGTCGAACCGTCATTGACAAGCAGTATCTCAAGATTACTATAGGTCTGTTTTAAAATAGACTCTACACATCGTTCCAAATAAGCTTCTACATTATAGACAGGAACAATAACACTAATTTTTTCTTCCATCATGCTCCATATTCTCCCTTATATTCTCTATAACTCTTATCCATATCTGCTATTATGGCATCGTGGTGAGGTACTTGCTTGTCTGCAGGCGGTGGTGTCATATAGTCACCAAAAGCTGTGCTAAGATAGGCATCATAACCAATCGGAATAGGCATTTCTGTTCCTTCAAATGGCAAGAAAATATTGTCTTCAAAGGCTTGGATTGGATATTTGTTTTTCATATAGCCAGGCCCTGAACATAATTCTGTAATGCCATCACTGTCAGCTGGTCCATACTTGGTCATTTCTTTCTCAGCCTTTTTCCAGATGCGATAGCGGAGTGATTTAGGAGTCAATCCTAGTAAAATGGTACTACCCCACTTCATGAGAGCTCCATGCTTTTCTGGAATGGTTTGTGCACAAAATAGAGAATAAATCAAAGCCCAGCGGACCTGTTTCTTGCGCTCAGTTGGATTTTTAGGATAATAGTCCAAGGGTAATACATCCAAGGCCAAGCCATGTGGAAGGTCCAAATCCTTCTGATAAGGCTTGATACAAGTCGTTTCCTTATCACGGATTGTGATGAAAAGGTTGCGATCTACATAGTCTTTGTGACTCTTTGACAAGAAATAACGCTCATCCGCAAATTGAGGCCAAAGCTCTGCTAATTTTTCATAGTCCTTACGAGGCATAAAGAAATCTAAATCATCATCCCAAGGAATGAAACCCTTGTTTCGTAAGGCTCCAATGGCTCCACCACCACATAGATAACAGAGCAAGTCATGTTTTTTACAAAATGCAACAAAATACTCAGCCATTTCTAAGCTACGGGCTTGAATTGCCTTTAAATCACTCATCTCATTCTCATCCTCTTCTATAGAATTACATCATTCTATTATACCACAAAAATGGCTTATAAATCCAACCAACTATGTGAAAAATCAAAGCTCAAGGCATCCATTTTTACAGATGAATCAAGCTTTGATTGCCATTTTTTCGATTTTATCTCAAGCCCATTTGCGCGAGTTTGGTCTGGTATGCAGCTTGATCCACTCGAAGGGATTGGCCTCCATAGACGTCATAGTCATCCACCCAGTCGCCAAGTTCTGGGACTGTCAGTTTTTCAATCCCATTTTGAGCTCCTTCAAGAACAGATAGGCCATTGGTCAATAAGAAGGTATAAGGTAGGTTTGTTGAGGTCATCGCAAAAACTTTCCCAAGAGCTTCTGAACCAGTGAACAATTTTGTCGGGTCTTTGATTTGTTGTAGAACCGCGGTCATAACCTGTTGTTGACGACGAGTTCGTCCGTAATCACCTTCATCATCGTCACGGAAACGAGCATAGTTAAGAAGAGTTGAACCGTTCATTTGCTGTTTACCGGCTCGAATAGTTTGAGTAGGTGACTCAGTTGCTGTTGCATGCAAGTCATCACCTACTGTCGCTTCTGTGACTGGGACCCCATTCAAGGTTGAAAATTGGGCATCGATGGTTACACCATCAGGGAAAAGGGTATCTATTGCAGTCGCAAAGGCTTGGAAATCAACGAGCGCATAATATTTGATATCCAGATCAAAATTATCCTTGAGGACTTTACGAACCATTTCGGCTCCTTGTTTTCCTTCTTGTTCCCCTAATTCGTAAGCCAAATTTAATTTGTGATCAGCTTGTTTCTGACCATCGATAACCTGACTATAACCATCAATGTAAACTAAATTGTCACGCATAAAGCTAACGAGCTTGATTTTTTTATCCTTACCACTTACGTTTAGAACCATGACGGAGTCTGTCCGCGTTTCGGAACTATCTTGTCCAATCCGTCCATCTGTTCCCAAAATCAGAATATTAACACCATCTCGTGTATCTTGACCGTTAAAAACTTCAACTTGAGCCGCTTTAGCATCCTTAGGATTATTAGAGTTAGCAGATTGGAAGCCTTTTAAGAACATGACGATCATTCCTACTGCTACACAAAGCAATATCATCCCTAACCAAGCAAATAAGCGTTTAAAACGAAAACCCCTTTTTTTCTTTTGCTTCTTAGCTTTTGGAATCTTCGTTTCCAGTTGATCTCCACTACTACGGCGACTAGAACGACTACGATTAGCATAGGTTGGCAGGTCGATACCAGAGTCTGAAAGAAGTTGTTCTTTGGCTTCTGGATTGAAAACTTCTGCTGAATCTTTTTGACCTTCTATCTTGGCTTGTAAAAAGGCAAATTCTCTCTTTTCTTTCTCATTCAAATAATGAATGTTTTTCAAAAGATAGTCATATCTAAGTTTTTCATGATGTGTTAGAGGATTCTCTCTAGTCATAGGTTCTCCTTCCCTTTATCTTGTATGGTATAGATAGGGTAAGCTCCCAGTACTTTATACTGGATTCCAATTGTTTCTAATTCTTCTTGAGCAAAACGGACCAATTCTTTATCTCTATAGTCAACATCAATGATAAAGAAGTATTCTCCAAGTGCAGTTTTAAGGGGGCGGCTCTCAATCTTGGTCAAATCGATTCCTCGCCAAGCAAAGGTCGAGAGTGCCTTGTAAAGTGCACCAGGTAGATTATCGGGCAAGGTAACTGCTAGACTCATTTTTTCAGTTGCATCCTGTAAAGGAATCTGTGGCAACTCTGCCCCCAACACCCAAAAACGAGTGAAATTGGCTTCCATTTCTTGGATATCTTCCGCAATCAATTCTAGACCATATTCTTCAGCAGAGCTTCTTGGAGCAATTGCCGCAAAGGGCTTGTCTGGGTGTTCTGCGACAAATCGAGCTGCATAGGCCGTACTGGCTGTGACTTCTAGCTCAGCATTCGGAAAATGTTCATCGATAAATTTCTTCCCTTGAGCCAAGGCCTGCGGATGAGAAAAGATTTTTTCAATTCTTGACTGCCCAACAACTGCCATCAGCTGTTGCTCAATGGGTTGAACAATCTCTGCAACTGCCTGTATTTTAGCCTGATGAAAAAGATAGTCCAAGGTTTCATGAACACTACCTTCAATGGAATTTTCGACTGGGACAACAGAAAAATCAACCAATCCCTGTTCATAAGCCTTGATAACATCTGTAATATTTGAAAAAGGCTCTAGTTCCTCATGAGGAAAAGCCGTTTGCACTACATGGTGCGAAAAAGATCCTTTGGGACCTAGATAGGCAATTTTCATCTCAGTTCCTCTATAATTTCCTCTGGACTTAGCTTGGACACATCGATAACTTTACTAGCCACTTCCTCATACCAAACCTGTCTTTCTTTAAAAATCGCAGCTAAACCTTCCTTACTATTCTTTAAATAGTGGACGTTGATTGTCCTTATCGGCTGAAATTCGTTGGTAAAGTGTCTCAAAATCTGCTTTTAGGTAGATATTATCAGCATTTTGCTTGAGCAAGGCCCGATTACGCGGAGAAATGACTACTCCTCCACCAGTAGACACGACTTGGTCCGTTTTTAGTAAGTCATCTAAAACTTCTGATTCCACCTGACGGAAGGCTGCTTCTCCTTTTTCTTCAAAGAAACGAGCAATCGACATCCCCAGTCGTTCTTCCAGCATGGCATCCATATCTACAAAGTAAGGATCCAGCTTTCTAGCAATAGTAGTTTTTCCTGAACCCATAAAACCTAGTAAAACCTTAGCCATGGATCAAAGTCTCCAAATCATCAAAGAAGCTTGGGTAGCTAGTATTAATAGCTTCGGCACGATCCAATTCAACTTCTCCATCCGCAACTAAAAGAGCTGCAATGGCTGTCATCATGCCGATACGGTGGTCTCCAAAGGTGTTGATTTTGGCTCCATGGAGGGCAGATTTCCCTTTGATAAGCATGCCGTCTGCTGTAGGAGTAATAGTTGCTCCCATGCTATTTAAAGCGTCTGCGACAACTTGAATGCGATCCGTTTCTTTAACCTTGAGTTCTTCTGCATCTTTGATAACTGTTTGACCTTGAGCTTGGGTAGCAAGAAGGGCGATAATCGGCAATTCATCAATTAAACGTGGAATCAAGGCTCCACCAATTTCTATCCCGTTTAGTTCTGAAGTCTCGACAGTCAAGGTTGCAGATTTGGCAATTGGATCAATATCAGTAATCTCTAATTTCCCGCCCATAGCTCGGATAACATCGATAATCCCTGTACGAGTTTCGTTAATACCGACATTCTTAAGTACCACTCGAGAATTTGGCACAATCAAACCTGCTACCAACCAAAAGGCTGCACTAGAAATATCTCCTGGCACGACAACCTTTTGTCCACTTAGTTTCTGTGGCCCTTGAACAGTGATTTTCTTACCATCGACACTCAAATCACCTCCGAATTGTTGGAGCATATCTTCTGTGTGATTACGAGTGCACTCCTTCTCCATAATGACTGACTGGCCCTGAGCCTGTAAAGCCGCAAAAATCAAGGCTGACTTAACTTGGGCAGAGGCGATTGGCAATTCGTATTGAATAGGTCTTAAGTTTTTCGTTCCCTTTAAGTGCAACGGTGGCAAGTCTCGCTCTGTTTGACCTGAAATGGTAACTCCCATTTTTTTCAAAGGGAGAGTCACACGGTCCATCGGACGTTTGGAAAGACTGTCATCCCCAAACATCTCTACTTCAAAGTCTGTACCAGCAAGGACACCTGAAATCAACCGAATAGAGGTCCCAGAATTCCCCATATCCAGAGCATTCTGAGGGGCTTTTAATCCACCCATCCCAACACCTTGAATAGTAACGACACCGTCCTTATCCTCAATCTCTACGCCGAGGTCACGAAATACCTGCATGGTTGAAAGAACATCTTCACCACGCAAGATATCATAAACCCTCGTTTCACCCTCAGCCAAGCTTCCAAAAATAATCGAGCGATGACTGATGGACTTATCCCCTGGTACTCGGATACTGCCATTTAAGTGCTTAATGTTTGTTTTTAGTTTCATATCGGACCTCATACTGACAATACTTTTTCTTATTTTATCACAAAAAAGTCAGAAATTCCTTAAATTTCTGACTTTACAAGCTATAAATTCTATTTCAATAGTTCTGAAATCGGTTCAAAAACAATTCGTTCGATATCAGATAAGTAGATGGATAATTGTTGTTGTTTGGCAAAAGAAGGCTGATAGAAGAGCATTTTTCTTGAATTTGCTTACCAAAGTCTTCCATTTTTTTCTTGGAAAGAGGCATCTGGCATTTGTCCAGTTTGCGCCATAACTTGGATTTCATGCTGAAAAGCAATATAATCCGCAAAAAAATCTTGCTAGCTTCTGCATCCGCTTGGATGGCATCCTTGGCTTCTTTAACCGCCTTGTATTCTGGCAATTCGCGTAATCCGCGACTAAGTGCATTTGCACTATCATAAATAT